>Ga0182737_1000005_pt1 | contig 599894 bp, 612 predicted proteins | sample eDN5th30CBELigOP_FD_128878 | JGI IMG/M metagenome (GOLD analysis project Ga0182737, IMG submission 128878) | Enriched Organic Plus compost microbial communities from Emeryville, California, USA - eDNA 5th pass 30_C BE-Lig OP (version 2) (version 2) ... | reverse complement strand
TGCTTTGAAGCGCAACATTATGAACTTATGGTGGAAAATTTTTGTTGACGAACGCGACGACATGTACGGCGTTGACGCAGCGATTCTTATGAACCAAAAGGTATGGCAGGCGAGTGGGCACGTTGATACATTTAACGACCCGCTCGTTGAAGACCTCGAAACCAAGCAGCGTTTTCGCGCTGACCATTTGCTTAAAGATGCTGGTTACCAAGTTGATGGGCTTTCGCTCGATCAACTGACGCAGCTGATTCGCGATAATAACGTGAAGAGTCCAAATGGTAATGAACTTTCTGATGTGCGCACTTTCAACATGATGTTTACGACGACCGTTGGACCAATTGCCGACGATAAAGCCGTGACCTACCTTCGCCCAGAAACTGCCCAAGGTATTTTCACCAACTACAAAAACGTTGTCGATTCATTTTATCCTGACCTTCCGTTTGGATTGGCGCAGCAGGGGAAGGCATTCCGTAACGAAATCAGCCCGCGTGACTTTATTTTCCGTAGCCGCGAGTTTGAACAAATGGAGATTGAATACTTTGTTGATCCAGCCAAGTGGGAAGAATCATTCGAACACTGGCGCCAACAAGTTTGGAAGTGGACACAAGCTTTAGGGTTGGCCGATGAAAATGTGCATGAGCTCGAAGTACCAGAAGAAGACCGCGCTCACTACAGTAAGCGCACTATCGACTTTGAGTACGATTTCCCAATTGGAAAAGAAGAGCTTTTGGGCCTCGCGTACCGCACCGACTTCGACCTTGGAAACATCCAACGCGTCAGCGGCAAAAGCATGGAATATACCGTAAAGGGCACAAACGAAAAGTTCGTGCCGCACGTGATTGAGCCGTCATTTGGTGTCGAGCGTGCACTTATGGCCGTCTTGGCCGCTGCCTACACCGAAGACGAAGTTAACGGTGAAAAGCGCATCGTTATGAAGTTCCCAGAGCACCTTGCGCCAGTAAAATTTGCCGTCTCGCCACTGGTCCGCAACAAGCCAGAATTAGTTACCAAAGCCCGTGAAGTTTACGAACTTTTGAAGAAGAAATACGGCGCCGTTATGTGGGACGATAACGGAAACATTGGTAAGCGGTATCGTCGCCAAGATGAAATCGGAACCCCATATTGTGTGGTTATCGACTTCGATACGCTTGAAACTGATGGGCTTGTGTCGGTTCGTGACCGCGACACCACTGAGCAACGCCGCGTAAAGCCAGAAGAACTCTAAATAAAGTCTATACAAGAAATGAAACGGCCGCACCCCAAAAGGGATGCGGCGCGGCCATTTCACCCGTAAAACGGAAGGAGTACGTTAGTACTCGCTGTCGATCGGCTCTCCGCCGGCCGTCATCAGAAGCGGCGCTTCATCCGGTTCGCTGCCGCGACGAATCTCGGCGACTTCGAGTGCTCGCCACGAGATGTAGTCGTTGTCGGCGAAAACCGGGGAGCTGTAGCGCTTGTTGCATTCTTTGCCGAAGCGGATGGCGACGAAGTCCTGAGCGCCCTTGCGGACGAGCGGACTGCTGCTCTCGAGCTTGTCGAGGACACTGTCGGGAATGTGGATGAACGCTTCCAGCTCGAGGGCGGGGTAGGTGACATGGTGCGTGGGCTCCTGTGAAGCCATTGCAACCACCTCCATTCGTACGTAGGTGAAAAGGAGACTGACCATTCTTGGTCAACGAGATTAAATCTTTTTTATTATAACATTTTTGTACGCTCTGTCAAACGCCGGTATCGGAAGATTGCCTCTATTTCTTGCTACAATAGAAAGCATGATTGTTTACTATACCGATGGCTCAGCCAGCCCAAACCCCGGCCCTGGCGGTTTTGCCGTCATTAAGAACGGTGCACCACATATTTTAGGCAGCGAAGAAGGCGAAACCACTAATATTCGCATGGAAGGCAAAGCAATTATTGCGGCACTGAAAGATGCTGCTGGCGAACACGCCGAAATCTTCACTGATAGTGAATTTTGGATTAACGTGATTACTAAATGGGCTCCTGGCTGGGAAGCAAAGGGCTGGAAGAAGAGCGGCGGTCCTATTAAGAACCTTGATATTGTCCAAGAGGTGTACCCGCTTTATCAAGAATCGAATGCTACTCTCACTTGGGTGCGTGGTCATGAAGGTGATGAGGGGAATGAACTTGCAGATGAGTGGGCCAACAAAGCACGCGAGGGTGTGCGACTTTAAGCGTATATAACAGGGTGACAGACGGTGGCGACGGGCGTATAGTCAGTGCATGAGTGAACGGCTGCCTCACCAAGACATACCCACATTTGAACTTCGTCCCGAATACGACGTCGCTGCTGCTCGGCATCTTGCCGAACCAGCCTTTGAGGCAATCGAAGATCTTATTGCCTGGTTTGAGCTTGAGCAGGGGGCCGTGACGCATTCCAGCGATTCTGAACAGGCACGTCGGCACCTTCTTGTGTATACGAGTGACGATGGCGTGCAGGAGGGTGATGAGATCCTTTAGCAATAGCCCATACCCATTCATACATGAATATTGTATCGAACAGTTTGTTGGTGGTGGGATGCAGGCGTCGTTTTTGGCAACTGATTGCATAAAGGGTGAGGGTGTAGAAGAGCGCGCGATGGCGTTGTACGATTTTAAAAATCTCCTTCATATGGTAGAAGCGCGGACGAATATTTTATTAGGCGATGTGTCGGTGCGTCATTCGTAAAAATGATACAATAATTCCTGTTGTTTATAAAAAATAGGGAAATACACACATGGAAGATGCTGAGAAAAATCCAGAAGTAGTTGAAGAAGTTGTCGAGAAGACCGATATGTCCGATGTGGCTGACGCGAACGAAGAGGTGACTGTTGAAACCACCGCTGCAAACGCACCGGTTGAAACGGTCGAAAAGTCAGATAACCTGAGTGCCGAACTCAAAAATAATGATGACGCAGCCGGTGTTGATATTTTTCAGTGGGCCAACCAGGCCGACGCGGTAAAAAACGAACTACGTGTGGAATTTTTCTTGTTTAATAAAAACTACACACCGTATACCACGACAATTTCCGATGACCTCGATTCGCAAATTAAATCACTCTTTTTGTACGATATTATCAACGACGTTAACTTAGGCGCGGGTACGGGTTTGAGTATCCGCGATTACGAATTAACGGAAAAAGAAGAAAACACATTGCTGCGGACTGACCTTCCAAAAGTTGGTCGCGCCGAGACGTTGATTCATTTGATTGAGCACGAACGCGACGAGATCGTTGAGTTTAGCGAGCAGGAACATGAGTTCAAGCGTATCAAGGGAATTGCTGCGCGTTTTAGCCGCAAAGACGGTACGGGTGTGTTCTACGTCATTAAGCAGGTGAGTGCCAGTAACACGCTTGCGGGTGCGACGTCATGGCAGTTCGAAAGTGGCGAGTTTAAGCCGTTTGTGCCTGAGTTTGGATGGAAAGTGCCCTCAGACAATCAAGTCTTAATTGTTGATAAAGACATTTTCATTTTTAACCAAAGCAAGTTTGAGCGCCTCTTTAACTACGAGTTTAAAAAGCAGTTATTGGCTGATCAAAAAGTAGCCGAAATTGAAAAGCAGTACAAGCTCAGTTTCCCAGAAGGTCTTGATTTGCAGTCGCTTGTAATGGAAAAGAAGAAAATTGTGAATAAGCTTCAAAAAATCGAAGTAGGCGCCGTCACGCAGGAGCAGGCCGTTGAATATGCAGACACCATGCAGCTTGAGCTCATGACCGACGACGAAGGTAAGATTATCATTATGGATAGCAATGACCTCGATATGTTTGTAAATCTTATTAACGAAGACTACATTACGAGCGAAATTACCGGACGCCGTTACGAGATTAAGAGCAAAAAACTACTCGACGACCCCGAAGGTGAGCCACCGCGCGGCTAACGTGTTTCTGTGCAAATAAAATACCCCGTGCTTTTGGCGGGGTATTTTATTTGCTGCACTTCTATTTTTCAAATGCCTTGAGGCGTGCGTTGAGTTCGTCTATGTCAGGGTCACCGTAGACGGCGGGATCTCCCTCGGTATTGTAGTAGGCGAGTGGAGGACACTCGGTGGCCGGGCCGTTAATTGGAGCGAGCTCCTTCATCTTTTTGCCCGATCGTGCTTCATAGAGCTTTACTTTGTACTTAACCGAGTAGAAATCGGCGACCGTTGAGTCGGTTGACTTCATACCTGCTGAACGTTCAAGTTCACAGGTACTTGATTTGACGGCAGTACTCTCGTCGCGATCGAGACAGACAACAACGTTTAGTTCCGAAGGGGCACTACTAAAATCGAGCGGTATACTATCGTCGCTTGCTCCGACAGCGTACATATCCCACTTCCAATCTTCTTTTTCTGCACTTTGAGAATTGTTATTTTCGTAGACAACGTACGTATAGGGCTTTGTGAGGGCTCCTGCGTTTTCGACGGAACCGCCGACACATGCTGCCCGTAGCTCAACTAAAGCTTTTGCAGTAATAGAGTGAGCTTCAGGGTTGGGTGTCTCTTCTTCAGTATCAGTAGTGGTATCAACTTTTGATGATTCATCATCACGCTTTGTATCGGTGCTATTTTTGCTCAGCATATTGCTCGCTATGGCAATACCTACTCCTATCAAAAGAAGGAAAAGTACACCACCGACCACTGCGAGGATCAGGGCTTTATTTGACTTTTTTGGTGGCTGTCCACCTGGATTAGGTTGCGGTGTTGATGTTGGTGGTTGCGGCGTCGGCGCCTGTTCTGGCGCTGGGGTGGGTGAATCTGGATTCATCATACCTCCCTATAGTTATATGTCTATACACTAGTATATCATTCGCTCGTGCTGATGGTGGTAGCGCTTTGGTTCAGCACGCTTCGGCTCTATACTAAAGAGACTATGGAACTCGAGCATGTTCTTCCTGAAATCAATCGTCCGAAAGACGCAAGGCAAGTATTTGAAGCATGCCGCCATTTTGCCGAGGTACTTACTGATCGAAAGTGGCACCGCCCCGGTATGCGGAGAACGAAAATTAGCCGTGAATTTTCACACGTTATCACAAAACCTGTGAGCGAAGATCCGCACCAACTCGCACAAACAGAACACTATGTTTCGGTGGAAGTGAAGTTTGATGCCGATAAGGTGGTAATAGGCTACGACGAAGCATTTCAGATGCCTGAATTTGAAGAAGTCTACACCGTGAGCGCCGGGCTGCGTGAGGATATTGGCGCAGATGAACTTCCAGACTGGATTCGCGGGCAAGTAGTACAAGGCGTAAAATTACACGATCCCGATAATCACGATGATGAGGGGATGGCGGTGGAGCTTGGGCCTATCGATCCTGAAGCACTTGATAGTTTTAAATTTGAAAAACTCATGGAAGTTGAGTATGTGTTTGATGAAGATGTGGAAATTGCCGACTACGCAGTGCGCTGTGCGTATTTTTGCGATGGCGGCATTATCGACCGTGTGAAGTATAGTTGGTCGGACGATGCGGTTGAGTATGTATCAACAGTTCTTGAGAATATGTCCGTTGAAAATCATCCCGCATTTGATCGGCCGCTGAGCGAGGCGGATGTTCAAGCCTTTGAGGAATCGTTTGACACGATAATTGATGCGCTTTATGACCTCGACGCATTTTCAAAACTTGAAGAAGATACGAGCGGTGAGGGGATGTATCTAACGGAAGATATTCATTGTCGCCGGGCAATGGCGATGATTGCACTCAACTCACGCCGATTTATCGGAATGCGTATTAAATAAGAAGTATTTTAGATTCGTCCCCTATAATAGAAGTAATGAACCAATCATTGGCATTAGAAATAATGCTCTCGGGGGAGAGTGTGCTGTTGACCGGCCCGGCCGGTGCTGGTAAGACCTATGTGCTGAACCAGTTTATTAAACTTGCTAAGTATGAGGGCAAGCACGTTTCAGTGACAGCTACGACCGGCCTTGCGGCCACGCACCTCGGCGGCACAACAATCCATAGCTGGGCAGGCATCGGTGTCAGCGATTACGTGCCGGCCGGCTTTGCCGAGCATATTGCGAAAGGTCGACGCGAAATTATCGAGAAAACCGATGTACTGGTGATTGATGAGATTAGTATGTTGCACGATTTCCGCCTTGATATGGTTGATGAAGTTTGTCGGTTGGTCCGCAAAGAGCCCGACGTGCCGTTTGGCGGCATTCAGGTGATTATGTCGGGTGACTTTTTCCAGTTGCCGCCAATTAACCGTGGCGATTCGCGCGCTGGAAGCTTTGTGGTGAACTCGAATGTCTGGCAAGAGCTCGACCCAGTCATTTGTTATCTTGAAGAGCAGCACCGTCAGGATGACGAAACGCTCATCGGCATTTTAAATGCAATTCGTGCCGGCGACGTGCGCCGACATCACGCCGAGACCTTACTGTCTCGCACTGAAGTATTTCCCGATGACCTCGAACAACTCACCGAGTTGCACACCGTGAACATTGATGTGGATAGTATGAACGAGGCGAAGCTACGTGAACTCGAAGGTGATGAAGTGACCTACGAGCAAACCAGCACAGGCTCGGAAAATTACGTTGAAACGTTACAACGTTCGGTTTTGGCGCCAAAGCTTTTGAAGCTCAAGCAGGGGGCCTTGGTGATGGCAGTGAAGAATAGCCCGGAGCGTAAGTATGTTAACGGCAGTATTGGCGTGGTGGTTGATTTCGAACCGCACACCGACTATCCAATTGTTGAATTCCAAAATGGTAAAGAGGTATCAATGTCGCCTGATACCTGGGAACTTCGCGATGGCGATAAGAAGCGGGCGAGTATCACGCAAATACCGCTGCGATTAGCGTGGGCAATTACGGTCCACAAATCGCAAGGGATGACCCTCGACGCCGCACGTATCGACCTGCGAAAAGCTTTTGTTGAAGGTATGGGCTACGTGGCTTTAAGTCGAGTAAAAAATGTGAACAACCTGTATTTAACAGGGATAAATCAAATGGCACTACGCGTCAGTTCAGAAGCGCAGCTGATTGATGTCCACCTTCGCGATAAAGCCGGCCAAGCCGCCAAACGCTTTGCACACCTCTTGAAAGAAGCCGAAAAACGCGCCAAGGCACCCGCCCCAAAAGCCAAAAAAGCCACCGGTTGGGCCGACAAAATTGAAAAAATGCGCGAAACCTACCCCAACGCCTATCGACCATGGTTACCCGAGCAAGACGCCGAGCTAAAGCAAGCCTTCCAGCAGGGAAAGACCGTTAAGGAACTCAGCAAAATTCTCGGTCGTCACGAAGGCTCTATCAAAATGCGCCTTCAAAAACACTTCGGCGATGATATTGTTTCTTAGAAATTAACTTCTTACCGTTTCCACGAAACTTGCTTCACGCCAGGTCCTTTAAGGGTCTCTACGCCTTAAAGGACTTGGGCTACGCGAAAGTGTTCTTTGGAAAGGTAAGAAGTTAATTTCTAGAGCACACAATTTGCCGAAGTGTATAATGAAGAATAATGAAAGATCCTTTTGCTAGAAACGAAGTCAAGATTGCCGTAATTGGTGGAGGCACAGGAAGTTTTACAATGCTCTCTGCGCTCAAAAAGTACACAAGTCAAATTGCCGCTATTGTAAGTATGGCTGATGATGGGGGAAGCACGGGTGTGCTGCGCGACGAACTCGGGGCTTTGCCACCGGGTGATGTAAGGCAATGTTTGGTTGCACTCAGCGATTCTCCAAAGGTCCGCGATTTGTTCCAATACCGGTTTGATACAGGAACGTTTGAAGGGCACTCGTTTGGGAATGTGCTCCTCTCGGCACTCGAGAAAATCTCTGGTGACTTTAGCCAAGCAGTCGAGACCGCATCGGAGATTCTTCGCATTCGCGGAACGGTCATCCCGGCCACACTCGACGATATTCGCCTCAAAATGGAATGGCCCGATAAAAGTCTGGTACTGCACGGCGAACGTGTGATTGATAGCGAATACTTCCAACAAGACCCACGACGAGCGCACCTTTCACTGGTGCCAGCTGCTAAGCCAAATCCAATGGCGATTGCGGCGATTGAACAAGCTGACATTATTGTCGTCGCACCGGGTGACCTGTACACCTCGCTTGGTCCACTCCTTGTTATTGATGGAGTGGGGGAAGCGCTCGCAAAAACAAAGGCTAAGGTTTTTTATGTAGCAAACCTGGTGAGCAAGCAGGGACAAACCGATGGCTTCACGGTCAGTGACCACGCGGCCGAAATTGAACGTTTTGCTGGCCTTGAATTCCTTGACTACGTGCTGTACAACCAACAAGCGCCAAGCGAAGAAGTTGCCAAGCGCTACGAAGAAGAGGGCGGCTACGTCACACTCGCCGATATTGATACACTTTCGACCAAGCACTACGAAGCGGTAGGGGGTGATTTTCTTGGCAAGATGGCAACCGTCAACAGTGCTGATACACTTATTGGTCACCGCTCGCTGATTCGCCACGACGCCAAGGCGGTCGCAAAATTAATCCTTAAGTTATACAGCGAATATGGGGAGTAGCGTATTTCATCTCGTCGATCTTGATAGAGTCATTTTTGACACCGCCAAATTTGTGGCTGCGCTAACGAGCGAAATCCACCTCACGCAACCAGAACTCGGCGGTATGCTCAGCGAGCAGTTTGAAGCTGCCTATCGAAAAGAAGAGACATTCTTTTTGTTGCGCTATCTGCGTCAAACGCGCGGCGATGAGTGGTTCGAAGCACTTGTTGGGGCGGTGGTCGAAAAGTATGGGGCTGAGGCGTTTATCCTCCCTGGTGCGCGCGAACGTTTTATGAATGCTGAAACAGACGGAGTGACGCCGTCGAAAGGCATTATTACCTATGGCGATGACATCGACCAACGCCTAAAGCTCCGACTGATTGGCTTAGACCGCGTGCCAACCTATGTAACCGAGACACCCGACAAGGCGAAGCTTCTGCACACGTGGCAGCTGCCCGATGGTAGGTTTCAACTTCCTGCTGAGTTTGGAGGCGGGATTGTTTCTACATTGACCCTTGAAGATGACAAGCTTCGCGCTTTTGATGACTTGCCAAGCGGCGTCCTGGGGGTTTGGATTACTCACTATGGTGACGCGCGAGCACGCTTAGAGGAGCGCGGCACACAAAACGTACTGATTGCTCGTGACCTAAATGAATCGACGAACCTTTTTCGTGAAGCGCTTACCTTGTAGTCTCTTGTGATAGTACCCTGAAAGTGAATACCCCGCGACTCCTTAAAAGAGTCGCGGGGCTTTGATGACCTTCCGGCTCAGCGGGTGAGCACGGCGGTCATGGGGCCAGGTGCCTGGCGGTAGGCGGGTGTGATGTCGAGCTCGTCGACGTCGAACAGGTGCACGGCCATGTGCATCTGCATCGCTGCCTTGCGACGAGCGCCCTTGTGGGCGGCGCGGCGGAACCGCACCGTACCGATGGGGTGCTTGCCATGCTTGCTGTGCGTGGTGCTCTCGTCGCGCGTGGCGCGGGTGAAGCGAACGGCGGGTGCGGTGCTGTCGGTGAGCGACATAGCAATCCTTCCTACGAGGTTCATCTCAGGGTGAGATAGTTTGTAATTATACCAAAAAAGTTGCTTTTTGTCAATGTAGACGGCACTTGCGCGACGAACGTGACTAAAAATACCACACATTATACAGGTGAAAAAAAGGGGCTTGTCTCTAGTGGCCACACTTACTTTTCCCCAGATATGTGGATAAACGAACACCTTCAGCAAAAATTGTCAAAAATGGGGGTTGAAGTGGGTAGTTGTGGGTAGTATGATGAGTCCAAGTGGAAAACAAGACCACAAGACAAAAACCATTACATTAAAAAAATAACTCTAGCAATCCGTAAGGAAGGGTAGCGTGGCTCAAGTAGACTATTTTGAACGAAGGTTGGACGATAAGCGTCGTTTGACGATACCGTCAGAACTTCGTGAAGAGTTTGCTTCAGGCGTTGTTCTTACTCGTGGATTTGGCACCTACTTGCACCTCTACCCAAAGAACGTATGGGAGCAAGAAGTTGAACCGGCGCTGAATGCCAGCGGCAGTATTCTTGATGAAAAGATTGCTGACGTCAATGTGCAGTTTCGTCGCGGTAAGACTGAAGCCGAGCTCGATCAAAAACAAGGTCGCGTATCCGTAGAGCAGCATCTGCTTGCCTACGCAAACATTACACGTGATGTTGTTGCGGTTAGGGCGGGGCAGTACTGGCGCCTGATGGCTGGAGAATCTGAATAGTCCGAATTCCGCGTATAAAACGTCGGAAGTGTAGTGGGTCGGTCCTTTAAAAACTAAAACAAGCGAAAAAGAATTACTCTCGAGGTCAACTATCTGGTAGTGAGGCGTGGACCTGGCGGCCCACAATAAAAAGCCGCCCGTACCTTCCTCCAAAACACACCTCCCAAAACTCCACCTCACATAAGTCTCTCAACTCGTTCATGCCACAACAAGAGCTGCCATTTATGGTACTTCCGCTCTGGCAAGAACACGACTTTTACAAGTATGCATCGCATACTTTTACAAAAACAAACACACCTATGCGAAAACAAACAGCTTCACTATCGGTTAGGTGATCTCGAGCTCTTCTAAAATAGCAAATGCTATAATAGGGGAGATGAGTAAAGAACATCCACCACATCATGTTCCGGTTCTTTTTGACGCAGTGCTTCGTGAACTTGCACCGAAGGCAGGTGAATCATACCTTGATTTAACCGCTGGATATGCAGGCCACGCCACGGCAGTGCTCGAAATGACGAAGAACGACAAGGAGAGTGTTCTGGTTGACCGTGATGACTATGCAATTATGCATTTGCAATCACTGGCAGACCGGGGCGTTCGTCTTATGCATACCGATTTCGTATCGGCTGCTCAGCAGCTACGGGAAGAGGGGGAAGCATTCGACCTTATCCTGATTGATTTGGGGGTGTCGTCACCACAGCTCGATCAGGGCGAACGAGGGTTTTCATTCTCGCACAATGGTCCACTGGATATGCGCATGGATCGGTCTCAAGGCATCACTGCCGCGGAACTGATTAATCAAGCGACGGTCCAGGAACTCGCAACTATCATTCACGAGTACGGGGAAGAACCGTACATGCAGGCGAAAAACCTTGCCGAAGTGATAATTGCCAACCGACCATACCGCGATACCGAAACACTCGCGACACTTATCAAGCAAAACTATCGTGGCCGGCAGGGAAGAATCCATCCAGCTACGCGTACTTTTCAAGCGCTCCGCATTGCCGTCAACGACGAACTTGGGCAAGTGAAAGCGGTTCTACCACTTTTACCGAAACTTCTTACGAAGGGTGGAAGGGTAGGAATCATTAGCTTCCATAGCCTCGAGGATCGTCTGGTGAAACGCTTCTTTAAAGAACAAGAAGCAAATGGGCTTGAAGCCGAACTTCAAACCCTTACCAAAAAACCGATTTCAGGAGCAACCGACGATGTTCACAATCCGCGATCACGAAGCGCAAAGCTTCGGGTTGCTGTGAAAAAATAAAAAACAAAGGGAAAGGGCACAAAAATTATGCCAGTTCACATTACTGTACAATACGCAGACCAACCACAAATCGTTGCTGTTCGCGTAAAGTAATCATCCACCACGCTCCTCGCTCGCTATCTCATAGCAGCGGTCGAGGAGCTGCACGACTTGAAAGGGCCTAAAGCCTCAACGAGCCGCCAACAAAACAAAAAGTTAAACATAAAAACCACCACAAACATGTCACAAACTAATTATTATGTTTCTCGCCGTCAGCAAAACTGGTCTCGTAACCAAAATACGACCCGTTTCCAATCGGCAATCAAGCTTGGTCCAGTTGCTCACACCGTCCTGGTTGCGCTGATGATTATTGTTCTTGGATTGATTTACGTCACCCAGGCAACGCGCACCACCGGCTACGACTACGAAGCCCAGAAGATTGATAGCCAGATTGCTGACTACAACGAGCAAAAGAGTGAGCTCGAAGTTGAAAATGCTCGCCTGACTGCACTTGAAACTATCAAGAACAGCAGCGTGGCAAAAGAGATGACCACTCCGGCAAGCACTCAATACGTCCAAGAATAAAATTTTCCTAGGTTATTTATGAAACCCGAATTACTACAAGGCAGTCGTTCGCGCATATTGGCCGGCTTAGTGCTGGCTATTGCTGCTATCTTTGTATTTCGGTTGTTTTATCTGCAGGTGATTCAACACGGTCACTATGTGGCGCTCGCCCAGCAGGAGCAGGTAAAGAAAGAGCGACTTCCGGCGACCCGTGGCGAGATTTACGCACTCAGTGGCACTACCCCTGTAAAGATGGTGCTCAATGAAACCGTCTATACGGTATTTGTAGACCCGGCAATTATTATCGAAAATGGCGATGCCGATAAAATTGCTAAGGTGATGAAAGATATTGCTGGCGGTAATGTTGTAAATGGATTTGAAGACCTGCTTGTAAAAGAGGAGAGCCGTTACCAGATTATCGCCAAGCGCGTCACGAGGACGCAGGCCGAGAAGATTAAAGACAAAGAGCTGAAGGGTATTGGCTTTACGGCCGTTTCGCAGCGTGTCTACCCTGAGGGGCAATTGGCGGCGCAGGTGCTTGGGTTTGTGAATGCTGACGGTGTTGGAAACTACGGCCTCGAAGGCTACATGAATAAAGAGCTTGCCGGTACAGATGGTCGTTTGGAAACAGTGACCGATGTCAGTGACGTGCCACTCACGGTAGGTGACCGCAACATTCGCGAGGCACCGGTTGATGGCCAAAACATCGTCATGACAATTGACCGCAATATTCAATCAAAAGTTGAGCAGGCGCTGGCGGCTGGTATTGAGCGTAGCAAGGCTACCGACGCGAGTGTGGTAGTAATGGACCCAAATACAGGCCGCATAATGGCGATGGCAAACTTGCCAACCTACAATCCTTCTCAGTACTACTCGGTAGGGGATGCGGCGCTATTTAATAACGGTACTATTTCGGCACCGTACGAGCCGGGTTCGGATATGAAGACCTACACCATGGCGACTGCTATCGACCAAGGCATCGCCAAGGCATCTGATACCTATAACAACACTGACTACGTAAAAGTTGACGACCGAACAATCACCAATGCCACCAAAGGACACACCGGTATTATTTCGTTCCAAACGGCACTGACGTGGTCGCTGAACACCGGCTTTGTAACCCTTGCTGAGCGCCTTGGAAACGGTAAGGAGATTACCAAAACCGCTCGCGACACCATGTACGAATACTTCCATGACCGCCTCGGCATAGGGGAGTTGACCGGTATTGAGCTCGCCAACGAACAGAAGGGTATTATCATTTCTCCAGAGCGTGTCGAAGGAAACGCTGTGCGCTACTCAAACATGGCCTTTGGACAGGGACTGGATGCAACAATGATCCAGGTGGCGAGTGGTTTTTCAGCACTGGTAAACGGTGGCAATTATTACAAACCAACCGTGATTGACGGGGTAATTACCGAAGATGGCACCTATAAACAAAATGCAACGCCAAAGCCAACAAAGATGGGCGTGGTCAAAGCTACAACATCTCAGCAAATTAAGGAAATGACTCATGTCGCGCGTTCAACCTTCCGAAGTATTGATAAACCGGGCTACTATGTCGGAGGTAAAACCGGTACCTCGCAGGTGATTATTGATGGTGTCTATGCTGATGATGAAACAATTGCGACTTATCTTGGGTATGGTGGAGGTGACATAGACCACCCAGAATATGTCATAATGGTATCAATCCACGGCGATCACCGCGTACTAGGCGGTTCAACCGACGCGATGCCAATCTTCACCGACATCTCAAACTGGATGCTTGATTATCTAAAGATACAACCGAAAGGCTAAACAAATATGCAACTCGTCAACCAGGCCCTTAACGATGCCATGATGCGCACTTTCATTCTCAGCGTGCTCGCGTTTGTGATTGCAATGATTATGACACCGGTGTACACCTTTGTGGCATACCGTTATAAGTTTTGGAAGCGCCAACGCACCGAAAGTACGACAGGGGAGGCGCTGAAGGTCTTTACGAAACTCCACGCCAATAAATTCAAGCGCAATATTCCAACGATGGCCGGCGCGGTGTTTGTATTGGCAATTGCTGTTGTGACGTTTTGCTTTAACCTGGACCGCCAAGAGACCTGGTTGCCGCTGGCGGCACTGGCTGGGGGTGCAGCAGTTGGGCTCATTGACGACATTATTAACATTCGCGGTAAGGGTAAGGGTGTTGCCGGGCTTCGTTCGTGGCTCAAGTTCTTGATGATTGCGGCGATTGGTCTGGTGCTCGGATGGTTCTTCTTTGACCGCCTTGGCGTTACAGGGGTAACCATACCGTTTGTCGGTGAGTGGAACCTGGGTTGGCTGATTATTCCACTGTTTGCCTTTGTGGTGGTTGCGACAGGCAACGCCGTGAATATTAGCGACGGACTCGATGGCTTGGCGGGTGGGTTGGCGGCCATCTCGTTTGGAAGCTTTGGTATTATTTCGATTATGCAGGGTAATGCGTTGATGGCGGGCTTCTGTTTTACTGTCGTCGGTGCGCTCCTGAGCTACCTATGGTTTAATATTCACCCGGCGCGTTTCTTTATGGGGGATGTCGGAAGCTTTGCACTTGGTACGTCACTTGGCGTGGTGGCGATGCTGACCGATACACTGTTCATTCTTCCAATCATCGGCTTTGTGTTTGTGCTCGAGGCCGGCTCAAGCCTCATCCAAATCTTTAGCAAGAAAGTTTTTAAGCGAAAAATCTTTATTTCAGCACCGATTCATCACCACCTCGAGGCGATTGGTTGGCCTGAAACAAAAGTAACAATGCGCTTCTGGGTAATTGCAGCAGTAACATCATTTGTTGGTGTGATGGTCGCACTTGCCGGGGGTAACATCTAGCAATGGCCACTGGGTGGCGTGATCGTCGGGCGACGAACCCCGAAGGGGTGATTCGCAAGCACCACGGTGATCGTTTGATTGTCGTGTTCACGGTACTCTTAATGTTTATCGGTCTTTTGGTCATTTACGCCATTGGCCCGCAGCGTGCCAACCTGATGAATTCAGTCTTTGGCTATGAATATTCGGAAGGCTACTTCTTTTGGAAGCAGCTGTTAAGCTTAGCGCTGGCGATGGTGGGCTTCTGGGGGATGTCGCTGCTTCCGTATAACTGGGTGCTCAAGCACGGCTCAAAGGTGTTATGGCTCGGCTTTATTAGTTGTGCACTGCTGGCAATTGGTGGATGGACGGGGATTATTGCAGGTACCAATGGTGCAGTTCGCTGGATTGAGCTTGGCCCATTGGGAAGTGTTCAGCCGGCTGAAATTTTGAAGTTTGGTGTACTCCTGTACCTAGCGGTATTCTTAGCCGTGCGCTCGAAAGAGGGGAAGATTAACGAGCTCAAAGAGACGCTTATTCCCGTGGCTGCGATTGCCGCCTTTGCGCTTTTATTTGTGATTGTGATTCAAAAAGACCTAGGAACCGGTATGTCGTTGACAGCGATTGTTGCCACGATGCTGTTTGTAGCCGGAATTAATCGAAAGATAATCTTTTCGCTGTTTGGGGTGCTCTTGGTTTCGGGGCTTTTCCTTATCTTTACGTCACCACATCGTATTGAGCGTGTTATGACGTATCTTCAGGGTGATAACACCTCAACGAGTGACGCCGACGCCTACCATATTCAACATGCGAAAATCGCAATTGGCTCGGGCGGTGTATTTGGGGTTGGGATTGGCGATAGTGTTCAAGCGTCAGGGTACCTCCCGGAAGCCATTAACGACTCCATTTTTGCCATTATTGGCGAAACTTTCGGGTTTGTAGGTACGGTTGCACTCCTTGCGTTGTTTGTAGCCCTTCTGATGCGGCTCTTGGGCGTGATGGACCATATGGTTGATTTACGCCTGAAACTGCTGGTAGCCGGTGTATTTGGGTGGCTGGCAGCCCATGTTATCCTGAATATAGCCGCAATGATTGGTATCTTCCCACTAACCGGTATTACACTGCCGCTTCTGAGCTATGGCGGAACTAGTATGATTTTCATGGCTGCGGCACTTGGGCTGGTGTTCCAACTTTCCAAATACACCGTACATTCATCACGTATTATAAAGGAGGCAACCGATGAGAATTCTCGCAGTCGGCGGGGGGTCGGGCGGACACGTTACGCCAGTCGTCGCGGTGCTTAAAGAGCTCCGAGCGCTTCACCCCGATGTAGAATTACGATTTTGGTGCGATGTTCATTTCGCCCAGCAGGCCGCATCAATTGTTGGTGCTTTTGACGATACTGTTCCGGTTGAAACAATCGCCTCTGGGAAACTGCGTCGCTACCACCATTTAACGCTTTGGCAGCACCTGATGTGGCCGTCGCTCATGTGGCAGAATGTTGTCGATGTGTTTAAGGTTGCCGGCGGCTTTTTTCAAAGCGTTTGGAAGCTCGTATGGTGGCGCCCTGATGTTGTCTTTACGAAGGGTGGCTTTGTGTGTCTTCCGGTAGGATTGGCGGCGCATGTGCTGGGTATTCCGCTCGTCATTCATGATTCTGATGCTCATCCAGGCCTGACAAACCGTATTCTATCGCGCTGGGCAACGAAAATCGCAACTGGTGCGCCCCTGGAATATTACAATTATCCAAAGGGTAAAACTTCGTATGTGGGCATTCCTGTAAATAAGGCGTTTCGTCCATTTAGTAAGGATGAGCAGGCGGCCGCCAAAAAGCAGTGGGGTGTTAATCCCGCAAAGCCGCTGTTGGTTGTGACAGGTGGTGGGCTTGGTGCGAAACGGCTCAACAATACAACCCTCGAAGTCCTCGACCAATTACAGCGTCTGGCCTCTGTTATTTTGGTGAGTGGGGCAGGGCAGTATGATGAGCTGCGCCAACGCTTCCCTGGTGATACAAAAGACTTTAAACTCCATAAATTTATTAGTAATATGCACGAACTACTCGGTGCTGCCGATGTTGTTGTAACGCGTGCCGGTGCGACGACGATTCTTGAGCTGGCGGCGCTTGAAAAGCCAACAATTTTGGTGCCAAATGCTGCTTTGACCGGTGGGCACCAACTAAAGAACGCTGCAGTCTATGAAGAAGCGCAGGTAGCGATTGTGCTCGATGAAGATAAGACCGTTGAGAAGCCCGAGCTTCTTGTGAAGGCAGTTGCTTCATATCTCCGCGACACAAAGACGACGCGCACTATGGCAAAACGCTTTGGTACCTTTGCGAAGCCGCACGCTGCCAAAGATATGGCAAAGCTGATTCTCTCGGCCGTTAAGTAGCCCGTCTACCACCTTAGACGTGATACAATAATCATAACCATGTTCTCGAAGAAATCTTCTCGTGCGAAAGACACGGTGCCGCGTCGTCGGCGCATTTTTGAAGATGACCAAGAGCTGCCGGACGGCACGCTGAAAAAACGAGCAGCTCCATCGGCACCACCCCAGGCCGAAAGCTCTTCAAGTAGTCAGTTTCGCCGCAACCGCACCCTAAGTAGCTATCGTCATAACACTCCTGAAGAATCGTCACGGCAAAAGGCGCACACGTTAGCAATGCAGCGCCGTCGCCTTGGTGGCGTTTTTCTGATTGTTGCTACTGCCGTGCTACTACTCGCGCTTCTTTTGTGGCAGTTGATGGCCCAGGTGCATGTCATGACCTCTTCGCTTCAACTTTCAAGTTCGTTTAATTCTCAAACTTATGAGCGTGCAATTAATGAATATCTCAACATTAACCCCGCACAACGATTGCGTATTTCACTTGATGAAAAAGCCCTCACAAGTTTTGTTGCGAGTGAGCTTCCGGAGGTAGAAAATCTTAAGCTGAGCGGTATGCCTGGCCTCGCCCAGAGTAACTTTACGGTTACGTTCCGCACCCCTGTTGCGGGCTGGCAAATTAATGATAAACAGTACTACGTCGATGCGAACGGCGTCGTGTTTGAAAAGAACTATTACGACACCCCTACGGTACAAATCGTCGATGAGAGTGGTGTGAGTCCAGAGCAGGGAAGTGCTATTGTGGGAACTCGTCTGCTTGGGTTTATGGGAAGGGTAGTGGCCATCGCTGAGAGTAGGGGATATGGTGTTGTAAAGGCGGTACTCCCTCAGGGAACAACGCGCCAAGTTGATGTCTATTTTGATGGCATTTCGACTCGCGTGAAATTTTCAATCGACAGGGGAGCAGGGGAGCAGATGGAAGATGCCGACCGTGCATTAAAATACTTACAGTCTCGTGGCCAAAGCCCTGAGTATGTTGATGTGCGCGTTACCGGACGTGCAGCCTATAAGTAGTCGGCGGTTCGTGGTTGGCGCTTAAGCGTCCAGGCTGCTAATAAGTGGTACACTCTTCCCCTCCTTTCGTTCTTCCCTATGTTCTATTTTTGTTCTACATGCTCGTTGTGTGATAAAAAAGTATATTTTAATATTAAAATGTGCAAAAGTCAAAAAGCAGGGGAGCAGGGCGGTGAGGGAGTAGTATAATCATTTCGTGGAAAAAGCAAATAACCAGGGCCTGGTGTGGATAACTCAGGGTTTGATGTACAAATATACAACAGGACGACCTTGAGGCCTACGGACGTACAGTAAGAGTAGAATTACTTATTAGATAAAACGTAAACCATATAGTAAAAGTGCAAAGTTTAAACAAATTACAGGTATACTCCTCTGTTAGGGGTATATATAAAGGTATGTGTACTCATCTTATTTTGTATATATGCGTTTCGTAAAAGATATATTGTGCGACGTTAAGTCTATATCTTGATTATGCTTTGGTATGTCACTCTTCCCGTCATGTTCCTAGGATTTTTTTCGAATGTACTCTACTACTTGGCTTTTGATTTTCCATTCTCGCCTGTCGTTGCCTATTGAGTTGATTCGGCGGCTTCATGTGCGCTTATAATTCGTTTATATATGTACGTATGTTACTCCGGCTGGCTAATACGAAGTGTTCTATTTATGTTCGATTTTATTTCACTGGCTAAAAATAAGATTCTCCCCTTGTGAGAAGGGGCGCAATTCCACTCCTGTTACCACGGGGGTCAACTTATAACTGCGTTTCTGGTGGCGTCTGCGGATATTCATCAACTAAAAGGATGTTGTCGTCGCCCCAATACGTAAAGAAGCCGGTTCGTAAAGCGCCAAATTGAATGGTTCGGAGCGGATTATTATCAATAAAGACCCATTCAGTTACACCATTATTGTCGGAGGCGGGTGCACTATAGACGCGGGCGTGGTGTTGAGTGCTTCCTGGATATGGAGAAAGGTCGGCATGAGAAAAAATAGTCAGTTCGATGCCAATATAGCCAAGGTTCATGGTTCGAGGGTCGATGTGGCTTACTTCGGCCATAAAGTGAACCGCTTCGGAACGACGCATCATCGTGCGATTGGTGCTGTAGGCTTCGACGATAAGACCAGCCTCGTGTAACACATCCAGGCGGCGGACGCGGTTTTCGACGTTGTGGCGCTGGAATTCAAACTCGTCGAGTGGAATGGATTGAAAATAATCATATTCAGCACCCATGGCTAGTCGCTGCTAAGGTGAATACCATGGAGGCTCAAGGCAGACGTGCGGGTGTCGTTGGGGCCGTTCCAATGGGCATGGGACGTCAGTTCGTCGGGCCGATGGTCAGAGGCGGGGGTGAGGACATTATGCGGGCCGAGAAGGTAGCCTTCCTCGACAATGCCTATGTCCCCTAGCCGATTGTGAGAGATTCGTTGGCGGCTTCGAGGGGTAATGAAGCCTTCTTCAGAAGTAGCATCGAGATAGATAAGCGTGTCGTCAATGTCGGTATCGATCAAACAGAGGAGGAGTGAGGTTCTTCCAAGTTCATCGTGTGGTTGAATGCGGCCAATTCGGGTTTGAAACTCCCCTACACTGCCATATTTAGAAAAAGCGAATTCAGCAATAAACGAATAGTCGACTCGGGTGGACATCTCGGCTTCGCGGACGCGTTTATGGGCATTGTCGTGGTAATCGTCGAAGCTGCGACGGATAAGGAGGTCTTTCTTTTCGTACTCGAATTCAGACATATACCCTATTATGCCACAAAAATCGAAGAGCCCCGGTATCTTGCGGGATGGCCAGTGGGGCCTTCGACCGCAAGCGGGGCTCGCATGATGTATTACGGGAGAAACGACCCTCGTTGGCCGGCGTTGACGAACCAACAGAGGCCCATCCATGCCAGGGAGCAGCCGCCGAGTATTGCACCGATTTAAAAATGTCCATAGCGGGCGCGCGCTTCGAACCCTGGTGCTCGCAGGTTGAGCTTCTTGATTATCCCCTCTGGTGTGAGGTCGTAGCCTTTGATTTGCTTTTGAATACCGTCAATGATGGCGGTTGCCTCGACGGGGTGCGCATAGCCGATGGCATAGGCTAAATAGATATAGACCTCGTGTGCGTCGTACTTTTTAAGGTAGTCGACGGCAATTTTGCGGGCAATGTAGGCGCCCGAACGGTCCACCTTGGTGCCGTCTTTACCGCTAAAGGCTCCCCCGCCTAGTGGAACGCGAGGTCCGTAATTATCGACGGCGAGCTTTCGTCCGGTGAGGCCAGAGTCGGCGTCGAATCCGCCTACTTCCCAATCCCCTGCTGGGTTAATGTGGAGTGTTGGGTTGGCGGTTTGATACTTCACAAAATATTTGGTGACGTAGTTTTGGGTGCGTGCCCACTCTTTTACGGCTTCGGTGAGGTCTTCGGTGGCGGCGTGCTGGAAGCTAGCGACTATCGAGACGATAGCACTCCCCTTTAGTGTCACCTGAGTCTTCCCGTCGTAGGGCCAGCGTTCGTATAGATATTGGTTAAGATTGCGGGCGAGAACGTACTCGAGCGGGAGGTACTCGGGTGTTTCATTTGTTGCATAGCCAACCATAATGCCTTGGTCCCCTGCTCCGCCGGTGTTGACGCCTTGAGCGATTTCAGGGCTCTGCGCTTCAATACTTTCGATGATTTCAAGCGGTGTGCCATCGGCTTTTGGGCCAGCAATGCGGTGCACAATTGCCGCGATATCAACAGAGGTGGCTTTAGAGGTCACCTCCCCTGCTACGAAGATTTTGCCATGCGCGCCGGCAACATCCACGGCGACGCGGGCAAAGGGGTCTTCACGGAGGTAGGCGTCAAGAATGGCATCGGAAATTTGGTCGCAGATTTTATCGGGGTGCTTTGGTGAGACGCTTTCGGCGGTGCGGTACACCTCTGTCTCTTCAGGGGTGATAGATTGTTGTTTTGGCATAAAAAATACTCCTTTTTGCGTATCTTTCCGCCCCGAGAGGGCCGGGGAAAATACCAAGGAGTGGTCGTTGGGATATCTCCCCTGCTTTGCAGGGCTAGAAGGGGCACCGTTTCCTTACTTTAAGATAGAGGCTGGTTGCCGGCAGGTCATTGAGCTAGTTCTCTCGCTGCACTCTGGATACGTCTAATTGTTAATACTTTCTTATTATAGCACAAAAGCGCCACAATTTAAAGGAGGGGTGCGACATGCGAAAGCCCCGCACCCCGGAGGGCGCAAGGGCTCTCGACAGGGTCGGGGCGGATTAGTGGGTGCTGCTGATGAGCGGGTAGCCGAGATCGGCAACCATGACCAACGCATTGTCGAGCTCGAGGTGGAGCTCACGGAGGTCGGACTGAAGACGGAATAGCTCCGCCTCGGCGACCTGACGTTGCGTCTGGGTGGTGTACTCGTTGGCTAGATATGGAACTATCAGACGTTCGATTCGTTTGATGCGGTAGTCCATCTCTTCACGGATCCTGCTCACTTCTTGCAGGGTCATTTCACCAATGAGGCCAGCTCCGAAGTGCGCACCGAACTTCAGCAAGGGATCGGCGTCGCTGGGCGCTGCTTCTCCTGACATACTCGTTTCCTTTCCTCGGGGACGATGAAGTACTACTATATCAGAAAGCCGCTAAATAACAAGTCGTCTAACGGGGAGGGTCTGTTAGGATTCGCTTGTAGTTGTCGCTGGCTTCTTACGGCGACGCGTACGCTTACGCTTCTTCTTAGCGGGAGCTTCGGTTGCGGCAACATCGGCAGCAATGCGTTCACTATCGCTTCCAAAGGCCTTCTTGGCGTCCTCTGAGGCGCTGGGGGCGTTTGAAGCGATTGGCGGCTCGATTAATGTCTCAACAGCCTTAGCGCCAGCGTCAATTGGCCAAAGCTTAGCTTGCGCGGGGGTCTTTGGGAGATTGGTGTCCTGATTTTTGCTAGCGGTTGGGTTGGTCGATGGCTGGAGAGTGGCCGGCATGTTAATAAGGGCGTTAATTTCGGCTTCAATTTCAGTACGAGGACGACTGTAGAGGCGGCGTGAGTTTTCGATAATTTGGGCAGTGTTATCGATTTGCTCTGGCGGCAGTTTCAGCGTCGTTGCACTAAATGCTGGCGCCTTCTCACCGTTAATTACCATGTTAATAATAAAGTGCCGGTTGTGCATTTGCAGCAAGTCCCCTGCCTCAAACTGCGGCTCGAACTGCTTGGAAAGAATCGGCGCGTCGTCGGCCGAAACACGGAAGGAAATCATCGAACCAACGTTTCCAAAGACGGCGTCGCGCACCGTATCGGTCATCTGCCCAATGTATTGGTTGGCAACAGTCAGGTTGAGGGCGTACTTACGAGCCTCAGATAGAATAGTTGCAAACGAATCGGTGGCGAAGTTCTGGAACTCGTCCACGTATAGGTAGAATGGACGACGGTCGGCGATGTTTGGAATATCACTACGGCTCATGGCGGCAAGCTGAATCTTTGTCACCAAGAATGACCCAAGAATGGCGGCGTTGTCTTCACCAATCAGACCCTTTGACAGGTTGACGATAAGAATCTTGCCTTCGTCCATAATCTGACGAATATTGAAGGTCGACTTTGGTTGACCAATGATGTTACGGATAGTTGGGTTGGCAGTAAAGGCCCCCACCTTGTTAAGTACTGGCGCGATTGCCTCGGCCTGGAACTTATCGTTCCAACTGGCAAACTCAACGTTCCAGAACTGCAGAACGACACTGTCGGTACAGTACGTGAGGGTTTCTTTGCGGAACTTTTTATCGGTCAGCATTCGGGCGATGTCGAGCATGGTGGTCGAAGGACGGTCGAGGAGCGCCAAGATGGTGTAACGCAAAATGTATTCAAGTCGTGGTCCCCAGCTTTCGCCAAACATACGCTTGAGTACGCCGATGACTTCGGAGCTAATGTTACTCTTCTGCTCTGGATTGGTGACTTCGAGTGGGTTAAACCCGACTGGGTGGGCGGTATCGGCTGGGTTGAAGTAGACAACGTCCTTCATGCGGCTACCAGGGATGAAGCGCATGTTGTTGACGGCCAAGTCACCATGTGGGTCGATAATGGCGTAGCCTTGGTTGTGGAAGATATCGCTCAGTGCGAATAGTTCGAGCAGCCCCGACTTACCTGCTCCGGTCTGTCCGATAATATAGACGTGACGCGAACGGTCGTAGCGCAGCATGCCGAATTGGTGGTTAATGCCGCGGAAGTTTGTGAGGCCGAAGGCGCTGATGTTTTCATCGACAGCCGGATTGCCGGTAATGATAGGCAGCTTGGCTGGCGGCTCGGCAGTTTTACTGCTGGCCCAAACGATATTTGGAGTTTCCACGTTGGTATGCGGAAGGTGGAAGACACTGGCGAGTTCTTCAATGTTCAATACGAAGCCACCACCGCCAAATTGACGCTGGCGATATGGGATGAGCGATTCTTTACTGAAGCTGGCGCCACTGGCTTTGAAGCCATTGAGGTTGGTTGAGTTGAACTGTTTAAAGGTACCTACGATTGCCTGGAGTTGTTGGCGGGCAGTGGTTTGGTTTTCACCAAGGTAGGCCACGCGGATACGCACTTGATAGCCAAGCTTGGTTGCCTTGCTTTCTGCTTCTGAAATACGAGTTTTATCGCGGTCGGACAGTTCTTTAGCAATCGTTACCTTATCACTTGCTTCTGGCGGTCGCCAGAGCGCCTCAAAGATTTGGGCAAGCCAGCTAATGTTAACGTATTTTGAAACTGAACTACTTTTACCAGAGCGAACACCATTCACCCATCGTTCGGTGTTTTTGTGCCAATCGTCAGCAATTGGACGTACCAAAATCTGTACCCACATTTCATCGCCCGTAGTTTCCAGCTTGGCGAGCGTTCCGGTGATACCTGCTAGTGGGTCTACTTCGAAGCTCTGGAAGGTTTTAATTGGAAGGACATCGTTTTCGGTAAGGGTGATGTCGGTGCTGTAGACAACGCTGTGGTCGCGTTCATGAGCAGTGTAATCTTCATCGGCTGGACGGATCTGCACGCTTGGGTACTGAGAATAAATTTGCCCTTCAACGAAACTGCGCAGTTGGCGTGGTACCCAAACGTAAAATCGGATTTGTCCATTAACCGAAGCAAATTCAAAACTGAGGTGCTCTTGGAAGCCGCCGTTGGCTTTAAGCTCTTCCCTATCGCGAAGAATACCATGGAGACTGGCGAACATTTGCTCGGCAGCAAGCTCTTTTTTGTCGTTGGTTTTTGGAATTTCCAAAATGAGCAAATCAGCTTCTTGATTTTGGATGACTTCAGCGCGGCGATAGTTGCGCCATGTAAGATATGCAAGTACCAAAACGATTGGTAGCCAGACGTACCATTGCAGGAAGAAGTTCAGTAGTGCACCAATAAATTCCATAATTGTGCTTCTATTCTCTCACCTCTGGTGGGATTAGGCAACCTGGTTACGCTTCGTCGGCGAGCACGTAAGTTGCTTTCGCAACGCGCTTGAACTGCGGCTTGCTTTGCAGGTTCAAAAGAATTGTCGTTTCTTTGACTTGGCGGCTCTTCAAAACCCGTTTAACGATTTCGTCGCGGTGAAGTGGCTCTCCTGCCTTTTTAAGAACATCGGCGATGATGTCGCTGACGGTTCCCTTGCTGTAGCCCCAGTTATCGAGTGCGTAGATACCGCGGCCGATAAGTACGAAGCGCTTGTCTTTGATAAGTTCGTTGTGAATCGCCTGGGTAGTAACATCTTTTCGCTTAAAGTTGCTTCCCTTAATCGACTTGGCGATGTCAGAAAAGTGCATTGGCTTTTTGTTGTCGGCCAAAATAACGTAGATTTTATCGCGGATGTTCTTTGGGTTGACGGTTGGCCACTTGGTAAGACCCCAGAGGTCGCGGAGGTGCGCGAGGTGCTTGCTAATGCTAGCAAGGGCGGCAACTTGAGCGGGGTGTTCATAGCTAAGTTTATCGAAGAGTTGGTCGACGGTTTGTGGCTCTTTGGCTTCTTTGATGAGCTTGACGATTTCATCAACGCGGCTCTTAAGCTTCTTTTCGTCACCGTACTCAGCAACAGAGGTTGCTTGATAGTAGTTGTCGTTTTCGTCAACAACGGTAAGGTTTGGTGCCAGGGTGGCAATGAAAGCCACATGCGCACGCTCTTGGGCGTTGGTTGGCTTGCCGTAGAGTTGGTCGGCAAGGTCCGCAACGCGAGCGGCGCGGCCCATTTCGCTGAGGGTGCGAATAAAGACTTTTTCGAGTTGCGCGACGGTGTCGGTCTTGCCTTCTTCGGCAGCGATTTTCAGACGGATTAAGATGGCTTTTTCAAGCTGACGAACACGTTCACGAGTGATTCCAAGCAATTCACCAATCTGTTCGAGAGTTTCACGACGGTCGTAAAGACCAAAACGGCGCGTAATAATTTCTCGTTCACGCTCTTGGTCGATAAGAGCGATGATTGCAGAGACCCCTTCTTTGAGGTCGATGGTCGGCTTGGTTTCTGGAGTGTCAGTCATCTAATTGTCTTTCTTTCCGTGCGCCTCCCACTCTCGGCTCGGAATTACATCTTTTCATATTCTTTAACATCATTTTACAATAATATGTTAATTATGTCAAAGAATCTGTCTAGTTAATTTATTGTAGCATGAAATAGACAGCTTGTGTATATAGTGGTTTAAGACTTTAGTTATCCACAAGATGTGGTGTGATTTTGCTTGTGGTTGCACCCTATGAAAGAGCCCGCACCAACACGGACCCTTTCGGGCGGTTGGTACGGGCGTACCTCTAGTCGAGCCCTTCCTTGACGATTCCCATCAGGGTGTCGACGACGAAGTTGGCCTCAGCGAGGAGCTCGGGGTTGTCTCGGATTTCCCATGGCATGGGCAGTCCGAGGAGGCGATCCCACATCGACTCGGTGTAGTCGATGGTGTCCACCGCCCTACTGTACTGCTCGGCGGCCAGCTTGGCGTTCACTCCTGTGAAGAAGCGCGAGAGTTGACTCTCGGCCTCAAGCGGAGCGATCATGGCCTCGAAGCTGACAGATGTCGCTTCGACGATCTCGGTGAAGCGCACCTGGAAGCTGAGCTTCGGCAGGTCCATGAGTCGAACGAGCGTGCGCTGCGTGAGGTCCTGGATCTGCTCGGTAGCAGGGGCGTGAATTTCGACCGAAATCGAAATGTCAGCGGCTGCATCCTTGCGATGAATGAACAGCACGTCACGATCGGGCTGGCCGACGGCGTACGGAACGAAGGCTTCGAGAATGGACCGGATGACACCGGGTTCACCGAAGTAGTCGTCATTGCTGACGGCTTTAAAATGCTCGAACTGACCTCTTATAAAGAAGACTATTTTTTTGTAGTGCGTTTACGAGGTGCTGCTTTTTTTGCGGTGGTCGTTTTGCGGCGCGCGAAACGGCCCTTTGGCTCGGGAGCATCGGCGAGGATTTGCTTCGCTTGCTCATGGGTGATGGTCTTTGGGTCGGTATCTTTAGGGATCTTTGCATTCTTCGTACCGTCAGTAACATATGGACCGTACCGACCGTTGAGAACTTTCACGCCATCACCAAAGTCGGCGATGTTCTTTTCAGCTTCGGCTTTGAGCTTGACAGCGTAAAGTTCGAGGGCTTCTTCAAGGGTAATGGTGTGTGGGTCGAGGGGTTTAATGCTAATGAAAAGCTTGGTTTTTGTTTCCGGGTTATCAACTTGAATATATGGACCGAAACGACCAATATTTGCTTTCATTGGGAGGCCTTCGGGGGTTTCGCCAACGAGGCGTGGAAGCTGGAAGGCTTTGAGCGCTTGCTCGAGCGTAACAGTATCGACACGGGCACCCTTTGGCATTGGCGCGAATTGCGGCTTTTCGTCACTATCGGTACCGTCAGGATTTTTTGCGTCTCCGAGCTGGAGCATTGGCCCAAAGCGGCCAAGGCGAGCGTAAATCATTTTTCCTGATTTAGGGTCGGTGCCCACTGGAGTTGCCTGGGCTACCTGTGAGCGGTCGATGCCGCCAGAGTTTTCGATAAGTTTGTGAAATGGCGTGTAGAATTTTTCGAGCATGACATTACGAGCCAAAGCACCGGCAGCGATTTGGTCGAATTCTTGCTCTACGTCGGCGGTGAAGCCGTAGTCGACAATTTGTTCGAAGTGATCGCCGAGGAAATCAGCAATCATCATACCGACAGAGGTCGGCACGAGCTTGCCCTTATCGGCACCGGTCTTTTCTTGGACAATTTCACGCTCGACAGAAGCACCTGGTTTTACGCCAAGGGTAATGACATCGCGCTCGGTCCCCTCGCCCTCACCTCGTTCGGCGTAGCCACGAACTTGGACGGTGTTAATAATAGTGGCGTAGGTTGACGGACGTCCAATGCCAAGTTCTTCGAGTTTCTTTACGAGTGAACCTTCGGTGTAGCGAGCCGGCGGGCGCGCAAAGGTTTGGCGGGCGTCGGCGTGCTCAAGGGCCAGTGTGTCGCCCGAGGTAATAGCCGGAAGGATATCGGGGTCTTTCTTGCTGGCGCCGTAGACCTTGAGGAATCCGTCGAAAATAATGACCTCACCTTTGGCTTCAAAGGCGTGTTTCGATGAACTAATCGCAATAGTAATGACAGTCTTTTCGAGCTTGGCTGGTGCCATTTGGCTGGCGAGCGTGCGGCGACGAATCAGGTCGTACAGCTTTTGATCGTATTCGTTAGTACTCCCCTTTTCGCTGGCGATATCGGTTGGACGAATCGCTTCGTGGGCTTCTTGTGCGCTGGACGATTTGGTTTTGAATTGGCGGACTTGTGAATACTGTTCGCCAAAGGCGCCTTTAATATACTCGGCGGTTGCGGCAATCGCTTGGCCACTGAGCACGGTTGAATCGGTACGCATATACGTGATTTTTCCGGCTTGGTAGAGCTTTTGGGCACTAGCCATCGTAGCGCGTGAGCCAAAGCCAAGTTTACTGTTGGCCTCTTGTTGCAATGTACTGGTGGTAAACGGTGCACCGGGGTTACGGGTACCCGGGCTGGTGGTAACATCGGAAACGGTAAAGGTAGCGTCGGATAGGCTTTCGAGGAAAGCTTTGGCTTCGTCTTCGGTGGTAAAGCGGTGTGGTAAATCAGCCTTTACGGTGGCGCCTTCGTGGGTAAACTCAGCCGTTACCTTAAATTGGAATGAGCCTTCAAAGCTTTGAATTTCACGTTCGCGTTCGACGAGCAGACGAACGGCTGGTGACTGCACACGACCAGCAGACTTACCGCCTGGTACTTTTTGCCAAATAACCGGGCTAAGTTCAAACCCTACTAAGCGGTCCAAAATTTGGCGGGCCTGTTGGGCTTGAACGAGCTGCATATCGACAGTACGCGGATTTTTTACTGCCGCTTCGATAGCTGGTTTAGTGATTTCATGAAAGACGATACGATTGGTTTTTGCGGGATCGAGTTTGAGTACTTCGCAAAGGTGCCACGCAATGGCCTCCCCTTCGCGGTCTTCATCGGTTGCGAGCCAGACGGTCTCGGTTGCCTTGACGGCTTTTTTTAGCTCGCTAATCGTTTTAGTCTTTTCGCTGTCAACTTCGTAGACGGTTTCGAAACCGTTTTTTACATCGATTGGCGGACGACCGTCTTTGGTTTTTTTAGCAATTGAGCGAATGTGCCCGACACTTGAAAGCACTTGAAAATCCTTACCGAGATATTTCTCGATAGTTTTGGCTTTGGCTGGGGACTCTACGATTACTAAATTCTTTGACATATATATAAGTATACTGAAGGCTTTTAAAATAATGCTTAAGTTTTTCGGCTTTCACGCCGTGCTTTGCACAACGCTGAACTGTACACCTAGTGCGCCGCTTTGTAAAGTAATGCCCCTGAAAATGAAGTACCGGCCCCCGAAAGGGCCGGTAACTTCGAACTGCGTTAGTACGACGGGCGACTACCGCTTGCCGTTGAGCTGCATGTCGGTGAGGAGCTTGCGGTCTTCCACGGCCGCCCCGCAGCGCGGGAGCGTCGCTCCGCCATCGCGCATCTTGAGCTCCAGGATGGAGTACTCGTGGATGGTGTCGATCTCATCGTTCTTGATGAAACCGTAGCCGCGAGCGGTCGAGCCAACCTCCTGGTAGAAGATGAACCAGCCGATCGTCTCGATGTGCGCGAAGTAGATGACCCGGTGTGTCCTGTTGGGGACGGTAATGCCACTACTCGTGACGCGGACCATATTCATGTCGCGACCGGCGTGCACTACGTAGCGCTGGTGGTGGGGTTCCTCGAGGAACGCCGTGAGCGAGGTTATTGCCGCGTTCATTGCGTAGTGACGCGCCTGGACGGCAAGTTCTTCGGGGGTGGCCTCCTTGACCGGGACGGTGAGCGGGTTGCGTGATTCGGTGGTGGTGCTCAAAGCCCCACTCCTCTCGTGTTGAGTTCGAAGTTCGCGTGAGCCTCGAACGAAATGCGTGAAGCTGACGTACTTATATTATAGCATTTTTATTATACAAAGTCAAAGAATAACCCCCGGCATAAACCGGGGGTGGGCGGACCTTCCGCCAGGGGTGATACGATGATTCCAGCTATGGAGCTGGTCGTATCAGCGCTACGCCGCGAGGGGTTCGATGCGCTGTGTGCTGTCCGTCTTCTTCCAGATGCCGAAGGGCGTCACCTTCAGTCGGTGGCCGTCCGGAAGCAGCTGCTCCAGGCACCACAGCGCCTGGACGATGTTGGTCACGGCCTGCGTGCGGATGGAGTACTTGCCGAACGCCAGGTAGTACATGACGTAGTCACCGGTCCACATCGGACGGTACCACTCGCCGTTAGGCATGGGTACCGCGATGCGGAGGTGGCCATCGATCGAGACGAGCATGCCGGCGAAGTCGCCTTCCCCGAAGGGAATGCCGTCGGTGTACTTGTCTTCGGACAGGTGCTTGGGCGGGAACGCGAGTCCCCAGAGGGTGCGCGGTCGGAACACACCGACGCGACGCTTGAGTGGCTGGGTCTCGAGTGACTGAACGGCGTCCAGGATCTCATCGAATCGCTCGATGAAGGCCCGGAACTCTTCGTTCGTCACATAGGCGATTGTCACGATAGCTCCTTTGTCTGGAGGGGCGGATGATGGAAGGGTCCTCTGGATGAAACCAGTTTTTCTATTATAGCATAAACGCCATAAAAAAGCAATGTTCACGGGTCATCGAGAAAGCCTCCACTGGTTGCCGCCGAGGTTTCGCACTACCCCATTTAATTCCAGCATCGTAAGGGTCTGGAGGAAGTCGCTGGCGGCTACTCCAGATTGGCTTGAAAGTTCATCGCCGTCACTCACGCCACTTTGAAGCAATGCAATGATTTTTGATTCGAGTGGTGTCATCCCGAGCGGAAGTTGGGTTTGTGGCTCAAGTAAATCGGGCGCTATGACCTGAAGAATATCCTCGGCCGAAAGTGCAAGGTGCGCCCCATCTTGTAGAATCCGGTTCGGACCAGCCGAGAGTAAGCTAGTAATTGGCCCTGGGACGGCAAATATATCTTTATTTTGCGTTAAGGCGTGCGCAACAGTCGAGAAGGTGCCGCTTCGGTTGGTGGCTTCGGTCACAAGAACAGCATCGGCGAGGCCGCTCACCAACCGATTTCGAGCGAGAAAGTGATACTTATGCGCCTCGACGCCCATGGCCTGCTCGCTAATAATTGCGCCGCCCTTTTGGATGATTTGCTCGGCCAGGTTTTCGTGCGCTGTTGGGTAGATACGGTGCAGTCCATTGGCCATAATGGCTATGGTGGTGCCGCCGGCGTCGAGGGCGGCCTGATGTGCAATGGCATCAATCCCGTAGGCTAAGCCACTAATAATGATAACTCCCCTTTTCGCCAGTTCGTACGCCAGCCGGTATGTAACGTCTTTTCCGTAGGCGGTTGGCTTCCGTGACCCTATGATTGCAACGCTCGGTATGTGCGTATCGGGAAGCTTCCCAGCTACAAACAGCTCTTGAGGCATTCCATCGTAGTGACCAAGAACAGTGGTGAAACCGCTTATTCCTATACTTTGTCTATTGATTTTCCCTAATTTCATGTTTACCTTAGAATAAGTATTGACATGACGTCAACTAGGTGCTATAATCGAAAACGATTGATACAGCGAACACCGCGTATCAAGCACCTTATACCCCCTATTTCTAACGGTAGTTACTATTTATAGTACTGCCAATGTTAGGTAGTGTGCAAGGCGCTTTTAAAGTACCTACCCTCCACTTTTCTAGCTTAGAGAATTTATTCTCCCGACAGCTTTGCATGCTTACTAATCCCTTTAACACCAGTTCTTCGGAACTGGATCCCGTTTAAAGAATTGCTTGGAGGTGACTATACAGTAGTGGTTGGGACTCTGCGAGGTTCAACCAGGCGCGCACCGAGACATAGCTTCCGGTCGACGACGCTTCATCTATGCAATTCTGGGTGGGTTAAAGGGCAAAATGGCGCCAGGTGATGCCCACCCTTACCTGGCGCTTTTTTGTTTGGTTTTTATAAGAAACTTTAGTTAAGAATTGAACAACCCCCACCAGTTTCCCGGCGGGGGTTGTTGCTTGACGTCTTAAGGCTGGATGCCGAGTCGCTCACGAACGGCTTCGAGTGCCGCCGCCTGCTCCTGGGCGAACCACTCGCTGCTCTCTTCGCGCCACTTCACGTTCTTGATGGCGTAGGCCACGTTCAGGCGCTTGGTACGCAGTCCATCGAGCAGGCGCTCCATGTCTGCAAACGAGCAGTCCAGCAGGTGGTCTGGGCGCAGTTCGTACGCCAGTGGCTGGTGCAGGTTCTTGAAGTAGGCCGTCCCATCCTTCACGTCGATGTAGATCTCGATGTACAGGCTGGAAATGTCCTTGGGGTTGACCGAGGCCACTTCCCAGGCGGCCGCCTTGCGAGTGACCTCCTTGCGCATGACGGCGACTTGCACGCGGGCGGGCGCCTTCTTCAGCAGCCGGCGATACCAGGGCAGCGGCTTCGCCTCGGCGGCCGGCAGCGGTTCTTCTTCGATGCCGACGAAGACCGAGAGGAACTCGTCCTTGACGTGCTCCATAGCGGGATAGTCCCACTCGCGGAGCAGCGTGTACATTTCGGACAGTTCCGCGATGAAGGTCTCGACCATGGCCGGCACTTCAGGCTTCTTGTTCTTCGCTTCCTGCGCGCGTGCTTCGAGCACGGCGACGGGGTCCATATCGTCTTCGACGATTTCTTCAGTATTCATACGTTCATTCCAAACGATAGTGTGTCAAGCAACCTTTCGGGAGCCAGACACGGGTGCAAGACATGGGATTTGCTGTGGCCCATGGCACGGTCAGGCTCGACCGAAACAGTCACAGTATGGAATGGTTTCTATAAAAGTGCAAGCATATGCGTGTTACTTTAACAGGGGTGGCGCTACATATAGTGATTATGCCGAGTGACTGGTGCTTTTGATGGATCCGGTGAGAAAATCTTTTACGATAGGCAGGATTATCTTTGGAATAAGCGTTTGAAGGGCTTCGGATTCTTGGGCGCTAAAGGCGCTAAGGACAAAATCGGCATCGTTCATGCGGTTGCGCAGTTCATCCCAAATACCAACGCGAATACGCCAATAGTTTTGGCCAAGATGGGCGTTAAGGCTTTTAATACCGTTATTGCCAGCGTCGCTCCCCTTCTCGCGAATGCGAATAGTCCCAAATGGCAGCGCGAGTTCATCGTGAATGGCAAGGACGTCGGTTGCGGGGTCGAGCTTATAGAAATCAACCAGCGCGCGTGCGACTTGCCCGGTTTCGTTATAGAAAGACGATGGTTTTACGAGGAGTACTTTCTCGCCTTCTAGGTGGAGCTCGGCAAGTGTGGCATTAAACTTTGTCGAGGCTTGCCATGAAGCGCTCTCGGTGTCTGCAAGGGTGTCGAGTACCATAAAGCCAACATTGTGCCGGGTGCGGGCGTACTGAGCGCCGGGATTTCCTTGAGCGAAGATAAGTTTCATACTTCTCCATTGTACACCACCTCTGGTGACATTGCTATTTTATAAAGTTTATGCTATAATATAATTCTAAGCTTGTGTCACTTTTTAAAACGAAGGTGCCGAGCTGGCACCTGTGAGTAGTAAGGACTTAATCGATGTGGTCATATGTCATGTTGTGGGCCGGCGCCTTTGCGGCAACTGGTTTGCTGGCGGTGTCTGCGCTGATGGCGCACACGCTGTACGTACAGGCAACGGTGCCGAGCGCGTTCGATACGCTTCGTGCTGAGCGTGTTCGCAGGGGATTCCCTGCGCCCATGGAGACCGATGCGCAGCTTCGCGTCAAGTATCCGAATCTGTACGACGAGCGCACCGAGCGCATTATGGACGGGTTCTACCGTCTGGCGCTGCCCTCGTTGGTGGCGATGGTGTGCTGGTCGCTGATGATTCTTTCAATCGATGACGGCACGCGCGTGTTCGATGCGCTGGGGACTGACCTCCCGGTTACCATTTTCGGGGCCTTGGGGTTCGTCTTCCTGCTGGTCATCGTCGGTCTGATGGTCGCGTCGCTTCACAAGCTGAAGCACGTACGCACCAGCCCTGTCGTTGTGTCGTTCTGACGCTCTCAGGTGAACAACCGCCCTCTCTCGGGGGCGGTTTTCACTTTTTTTGAAGGGTTTTATTCTTCTTCGTCAGTGCTGCGAACAGTCTTTGCTGCTTGTTGCGCAGCTTTTTCGCGATTGGCTTTGATTTGCTTTTCGTCGCGGAAACTGAACTTAATTGACGTACCGGTAAAGTCGAACTTTTCACGCATGACACGCTCGAGGTGGCGCTTGTAGCTCCAGTGGAGGAACTTCAGGTTTGAACCGTAAATAACGAACCACGGTGGTGATACGTCGGTTTGCACCATGTAGCGCAGCTTCGGGTGCGAGTTTTTAAGACCTGCTGGCGGGTGGCTGGCGACGGTTCGCTGTAAGAGGTCGTTGAGCTGACGAGTTTTGATTTCCTGCGTGCGACGACCATGAATCTCAAGAATAAGATCGAAAAGTTTCGATACGTTTTGGCCGGTGACTGAACTCGTAAAGATGAGCGGTGCCCATGGAACGAAATCGAAGGTGTTTGAGATTTTTGGCGCTAAGGCGTCGCGTGTAAAGGCGTCTTTGCCCATGACTGCATCCCATTTACTGACCACAATAACAAGACCCTTGCCTGCTTCGTCGATGATACCGGCGAGGCGTTGGTCGAGCTGGGTGTTGAGCTCGTTGACGTCCATAAGGAGGAAACAAATATCTGACTCTTCGATAGCTTGGAGGGTGCGGAGCACGCTAAACTTTTCGATACCGACTTCTTGCTTCCCTTGGCGACGAACACCAGCGGTGTCGAGGAGTTCGAGGTGTTGCCCCTTATATTTTAGAGGAACGCGGTTGACATCGCGGGTGGTCCCAGCGATATTTGCAACCAGTGCTTGTTGCTTCCCAGCCAGGGTGTTAAATAGGTTGCTCTTTCCAACGTTTGGACGGCCAATTAAAGCCACACGAATAACATCGTCGACTTCTTGCTCGGTTTTTGCGGGCAGTAGGTCGGTCAGCGTGTCGAGGGTTTCTTCAACACCTTGGGCGTGCTCGGCGCTGGTGCGAATAATATCTTTAATACCAAGGCGGCGGAACTCTTCGATGCCAAGGCTTCCCGCGAGGTCTACCTTGTTGGTGAGCAGAATAACGGGCTTTTTGCTTTTAAGGGCTTTTTTAGCCACGAGGCGGTCTTCATCGCCAACATATTCGGTGCTATCTACGACAACCAAAATTGCATCAGCGGCATCGGCAGCTTCGGTGATTTGATCTTGAATCGATGCTTCAAATTCATCGTTTGGATCTTTAAGACCGGCGGTGTCAACAAGCCAGAACTGGTGGTCTTTGTAGCTCACCTTCCCGAGCACGTTGTCACGCGTCGTACCAGCTTCGCGGGCTACAATTGCTTGCTTGGATTTCACGAAACGATTAAAAAGCGAACTTTTTCCTGCGTTCGCTCGTCCAATAATTGCAACTGTAGGTAGCTTTGAAGCCATAACAGAGGTAATTATAGCATAGTTTAGGGGTAACTGCGAGCTTAAGCGGGATATTATTTTGCCATGGTTCGATAGTCGCCGGGTTTAAGGCTATCGAGACGATAGTCACCGAAGCTAGTGCGATGAAGCGCTGTCACAGTATAGCCGAGTGCGGCAAAGGTGCGGCGAATTTGGCGATTGCGGCCTTCGTGCATGGTAACGAGCCAATCTTTTCGGGCGTCGTCACGGCGTTCAAGGCTAAGTTTGCTCGGTCCATCTTCAAGTTGGACACCGAAATCGCTTATCATTTGCTGATGGAGCGGTTCGAGTGGATGGTCCAGCGAGACTTCATAATTTTTTACCTTGTAAAACTTTGGGTGCGTCATTTGGTAGGCAAAGTCGCCGTCGTCGGTAAGAAGTAAGAGTCCACTACTGTCTTTATCGAGGCGACCGACTGGTTTTAATGAGTGGAACTCTTTTGGCAGCAATGAATAGAGTGTCGGGTGTTCACCCTGTTGTTTTCGTGATGACACGTAGCCGATAGGTTTATTGAGGGCAAGATACGTATAGGCACTCTTTTTGGTGACAGGTTTACCTTTGAGGGTAACTGTCTGGCCTTCCTCGGCGCGACCGCCAAGTTCGGCTTTGACGCCATCTACCGCAACGAACCCCTTAGAAATCAAATCATCGGCCTCACGTCGAGAAAGGCCGAGATGGAATGCAAGATATTTATTTAAGCGTTCGCTCACTTGACTAGTATAGCAAGCCTAGGCTGCAGGAGGTACTGGTGGTACGCCTGGAGCAGCTTGTTCGTTAAGTGCTTGCTCGATTTGGCTGGCGATATCAGCATTAGTTGTTGGTGCTGCTGGGTTAGTAAGCGGTTCGATGACACGCTCGCCAAGTGATGCAGGTGCTGGTGATGAGAATGGCGCTGTTGGTTGTGGAAGCGGTGTTGGGTTGGCTGGCAGCTCAGAAAGCGTCGTGCTGGCAGGCGTTGGTGCAATTGGAGCCACAGGTGCAACAGGTTGGGCCGCAGGAACTTCTGGAGCCACTGGTGCTGGTGCTGGCTCAACTGGAAGTGGCGCAACGGGAGCAGCTGGTTCTGGTGCGACTGGCGCAGGCGCTGGAGTCGGTGCTGCGGTTGGCTCTGGAGTGAAGGGTGCTGGCGCTACTGGCGCAGGCGCAGGCGCTGCAAACGCTGCAGGTGCTGGCTCAGGGAAAGATACAGGAGCGGCTGGTTGTGGGATTTCCACTGGCGCTTCGGGTGTTGCAGGTGCAGGTGTTGGCGTAAATGGTTCTGGAGCCACAGGTGCTGGTGCTGGCTCAACTGGAAGCGGCGCAACGGGAGCAGCTGGTTCTGGTGCGACTGGCGCAGGCGCTGGAGTTGCGATAAAAGGATCGACAGCCCGTGCTTCTGGTTGAGCAGTTGGTAGGGCTGCGTCTGGTGCGGCTGGAACGGGAACTCCCGCTGGTGGAATAGCTGGGGCTGGTGCGCCAGCTGGAGCAAGCGTATCGCCAAGTACATCGTGAACGGTGCGAACGACATCTTCAATTCCAACCTGAGATTTTACGAGGTACCGGTCGGCACCAAGCGCTTCGCCGCGAGCGCGCTGGTCGTCGCTGGAAAGTGCGGTCATCATAATGACCTTTACGTCTTTGGTTTCAGAGGTGCTGCGAAGAATATCGAGCATGTCGAAGCCACTAATTTTTGGCATCATTACGTCGCTGACGATGAGGTCGGGGCGCTCTTTAATGGCCATTGCTAGGGCTTCTTCACCGTCGCCTGCTGAGACGATTTCGTAGCCTTCTGCCATTAAACGGACGCCATAAATTTCGCGCAGGCTCTTGTCGTCTTCTACCAATAGGATTTTTGCCATAATTACCTCTATTCTACCTAAGTGCTTTCAAAATTACCATACTAGTTATGCTTATTACCGTGTTGGCGGTGCAACGCTCCCCCGCTGCTGCTGAGCAAGTGCTTCTAATTGCCGCACTCGTTCGGCGATTTGTTCGCGCGTCAAGGTTTCACCGCGTGGCACGGTTGTGGCCGGTTTAACGCCCGATGCAAGGGTTGATGGGTCGGATTGAGTGGCTTGAGGTTGCAGCGGAGCTTGAGCGGGCGCTGGAGCCGTGATAGGTGCGACGCTTGGTTGCGGCGCAGCAATGGGCACTGTGGCTATGGTTGGCTGTTGCGGTGCCGGTGCTGGAGCTTGAGCGGCTACCGGAGCGGCTACGACGGGTTGGGACGGAGGCGCTATTGGAGCGGGTGTAGATGTTGCAGCAGGTGCTGCTGAAGCAATAGGCTGCGGCGCAGCTTGTGGTGTTGGTGTATCAGCGAAGGTTACTGGAATTGAAGTTGCTGGTGCTGGTGGCAGCGGCGGCATCTCGGCAGGTGCTACTGGAGCTGCCTGTGCCATTTGCTGCGCTTGCTCTTCCTTTAGGCGAGTTGCTTCCTGGCTATCGATACGGGGTAGTTCAACAAAGAAAGTACTGCCCGAGCCAAAGGTACTTTCCACCCAAATGCGGCCTTGCATGGCTTCTACGAGGCGACGACAAAGGTATAACCCAAGGCCGGTTCCACCAATTGATTGACGGTCCATGTTATTAACGCGGTAGAACTTCTGGAATAAGTGTGGAATGTCTTCGGTCGGAATACCGAGGCCGCTGTCTTTAATGCTGATAACGACTTTATCTTCGGAGCCGCTAATATCGACGCGCACCTCGCCTTCGGGCGTATATTTAATAGCATTTTCAATAAGGTTGTCGAGAACTTCGCGAACGTGGTCGTTATCGAGGTTGACGTAATAGACGGGCATGACTTTTTTAATGCCGCGTTCGGTGCCGTTACCTTCCGCAGGCACGAACGTCAGGGTTAAACCTTTATCGGTAGCTTTTTGTGTGAGGCCTTGCACAATTGTTTCTGTAAACGGTACGACGTCGACGACACGCGGTACGTTGGTCATGCGACCATCTTCAGACTTTGAGACGTCAAGGAGGTCTTGAAAGAGTCGTCCAAGGTGCTGTGCGGCTTCGTGGGCCTTTAAGATGAAGTCACGCGCTTTTTGGTCGATGGTAGCGGTTGCTGGGTTGAGCGCAAGACCAAGATAGCCTTCAATTGAGGCGACGGGCGTGCGCATTTCGTGACTAGCGGTACTAATGAATTCGGCTTGCTCGCGTTCTTCGGCGCGTTCGTTGGTAACATCACGGAAGACGGCGATAGCACCTGAGCCTGGGTCGCCAATCGGTGAGGCTACGAGTGAAATGTTAATTTTCTTTCCAGAATTAGAGACGGCGGTAAGCTTGTTTCCCCTAGTTTGCTGGTTATTGTTGAGCACTTGTTGAATGGGGTCCTGCGCCGGGTCAAGTTCGTTGCTATTTTCGTCGGCAAGTTTGAGGATAGACTTATAGCTCAGCATTAAAGCGTCTTGCTTCCCCCACCCTAAAATCTCTTGAGCTGCCGGGTTAATGAGCTGAATGACCCCTTTTCCATCAACCGCAATCACGCCATCACCAATAGCGTTAATAACAATTTCAGATTTCGCTGCAACTTCAGACAGCTGGTTGGCGAGGTTTTTAACGTTTCGCGTGGCTTGTTCTTCCGATTCGGGAGTGTCGCGCCATAGGGCTGCACCAGCACCGAGTGGAATCACGCTACTAATAACAACCAGAATAATCGTTTCAGTCGGGAGCCCATTAGAGAGATATGCCCCAGCGACATACGAGCCAACCATCACAACGATTGGTAGCCAGCCATAGGCACCAAAAAGTGGCCCAACAAAGGCAACGAGTGACCATAATGCCAAGAAACTCGAATGGACGCCATCGGTGCTTTGCACCAAGTACGCAGTAGTGACTGCGAATACCATGTACGTAATGAACGTTGGCAAAAATGAAGTGACTTTCTTTACGACTATGAAGAGGACGACACAGGCAATCGCAACAAGTAAGCTGGCAATCGCTGGAATCAACTCAACTCGAAGCGAAAGTGGAATGTACTGCAGATTAAACGCCTGCAATGCAAACAACACGACGTAGCCAAACGACGCAATGAAAAGCGCAATGTATAAACGACGATACCAGATATACGACAGTCGGACCGGTGCCATAAATTTTTGTTAGCCTGCCTACCCTTTTATTCTTATGCTTCAGTATGACGGATAGAAAAAGAGATTACAAGTCTAGAATCGGAAGCGATTCAACAGGAATATTTAGAATGCGCGCAAGGGCATCAATTTTTTGAAACTTGCAGTATTTGATAGGCGTTCCGTCGGCGCTGTAAATACGATAATAGTGATCATATGTAACCAGCTCACCTTTAAAGTTTTTAGCAGCCGTTGGGGCGTCGATGCGACGAATATACCAGCCTGTCGGTTGCTCGGCGAGGATGCGTTTTATTTTAGCGTAGTGGTTAAATGCCATAGGGTTTAGCGGTGCTATTACAAATGAGCGTCGTGAGTGTCCTCTGGCATTTTTCGCTGCGCCGGCCACCATATCTTATTACCAATATCGAAGGAAAGTGCTGGAACGAGGAGTGAACGAACAATAACTGTATCAACAAGGACACCGAGGGCGACGATAAATGCCAGCTGCACGAGGAAAAGAATCGGAATCACCCCTAATGCCGCAAAGGTGGCCGCTAAAACGATTCCCGCCGAAGTAATGACACCTCCTGTTGCAACGAGACCGAGGAGTGTGCCCTTTCGCGTTCCCTTCCGAAGCGATTCTTCACGGACCCGAGTCATAAGGAAGATATTGTAGTCGATACCGAGTGCCACGAGGAAGATAAATCCATACAGGACAACTGACGGGTCTGCACCTGGGAATCCAAGGATATGATTAAAGATGAGCGCGCTTACTCCTAAGGTTGCAGCAAACGACAGCATTGTGGTTGCAAGCAAGATGAGTGGTGCGAGGATTGAGCGCAACAAGAACATGAGGATGACAGTGATGACAATAAGTACGGTAGGAATAACGACGAGTCGGTCGTGTTCGGAGCTGACGCGGGTATCGAGCTGAATAGCTGCAGTTCCACCGATGCGGATAGTGTCGTCGATAGATTGCGTCGCACCGCGCAAGCGTTCAATTGTAGCTTGGGCGGCTTCTGAATCGGCAGCGTCCTCTAGGGTGACTTCAAGAAGCGCTTCACCATCGACGGTTTTTATTGAGGCATTTTTAAATACAGGAATTGCGGCGATTGCGGCAGCACCCTCCCCTACGGGAATAGTGCCTGATGGTGAATTTTCAGCACGAGCAGCGACCGATGAAACACCACTATCTGCCTCAAGGGTGGCAACAACGACATCGAGCTCTTTCGTTGGTGTAATGACGTAGGTTGGGGTGCCTGAGCCGCCCGGGAAATGCTCGTCAATGATATGCTGGCCGTCGCGAGCTTCGGAGGTGCCGAGGACGAATTCACTCTGCGGCACGCCATCAGCTTTCAGTTGCAGAAGCCCAAGTGAACACGCAATCAGTACGACGGACGTTGTAATCCATACTGCCCGTGCGTGGCGGCTTACGAAGTTTGCTACCTTTGGCCATACACCAGTTTTTGGCTGCTTTGTAGCTTTTTCAAGACGCGGCATACGCGGCCAAAACGCAACCCTTCCCCACATCAGCAGCAAGCTTGGCAGTAGCGTGAGCGTCGAAATAATGGCCATGGCGATACCGATTGCGCCAACTGGTCCAAGTGCTTTGTTTGAAGTGAGGTCAGAAAGAAGCAGACAGAGTAGCCCAGCGATAACGGTTCCACCGGCAGCTGCGATTGGTTCGATAGAACGTCGCCAGCTGGCAAGCAGTGCTTCATAAGGCTCGCGGTAGTTGTGGAGCTCTTCTTTGTAGCGCGCGATATAAAGAAGCGCGTAATCGGTAGCGGCACCAATCACAAGAATGAAGAGAATTCCCTGCACCTGCCCGTTGAGGGTGATGATACTTGCCTTTGCCAGGTAGTAAACAATAAGAATTGCGGCACACAGCGCAAACATCGAGTTAATAAGAACGAGGAACGGCAGTATCGGCGACCGGTACACAATAAGAAGGATGATAAAGACAACGAGCAAGGCGACACCAAGGAGTAACCCATCGATACCCGAGAAGGCAGCAGCTAAATCATCGAGGAATCCAACTGGACCAGTCACTTTATATTCAACAAGGAGCTGCGCGTCGTCGAGAGTTTCTTTGAACTGCGGAACAATGTCGCGATACGCAGCATCGCTAGCGAGGTTAATAACAACAAAGGCTGCTTTGGCATCTTCGGAAAGGATCGGTGGTGAAACGTCTCCTACTACCCCATTGATGGCGCTTAATTTTTGCGTAGAGGTACGTATCGATACTTGGGCTTGGGTGTCGAGCTTCTCGTTGTTATTCGAAAATACGATGATGGCCGGAATAGTGGCTTCGTTTTGGAACTTTTCAAGCTCCTCGGTTACCTTGGTCGATTCGGCAGAGGCTGGAAGAAAGGTCGACTCGTCGTTACTAGCAACGTCGCTAATTTTGCCGAAGTATGGGCCGCCAATGCCACCAACAATAAACCACACCAAAATAAGCAAGCTTGGAATGATAATGCGGAGCGATTTGGGAATGATGCGCTTTTTATCGGTCATACGCCTAGTATAGCAGGCTATTCGCAAGCGGTTTTGATGCTACGGTGTGGCATAATAAAAAACATGAGAACACCCAACGAGAGGACGCTTGATACCTATAATGCCAGAGCTCAGCAGTATATCTTGCATACGCCAAGTGAGCTATCCCCCGGGTTAAAAGCGTGGTATCGAGATGTTCTGACTGGCGTACCCAAGGCTGCAGCTATTTTTGAAATTGGCAGCGGTTCTGGGCGAGACGCATTATTTATTGAGAGCTTAGGATATACCGTGACGCGTACCGATGCCGCAGATACATTTGTTAAGATTCTGAGCGACGCTGGAGTCGAGGCGACAAAGTTCAATGCTATTACTGAGCCATTTCCTTCAGGCCTTGATATTGTAATAGCGAATGCTGTGCTCGTACACTTCAGTCGCGAGGAGGCACTCGGCGTTATGCGGAAAGTCTATAGTGCACTTGTTTCAGGCGGAAAGTTTGCGTTGACGCTAATGGAGGGTGACGGTGAACACGTTTCGGATGAGACTGATGCGAAAGTTGGAGCGCCCCGCTATTTTTGCTTTTGGGGCAAAGACGATATTGAAGGAGCGTTGCGGGATGCGGGGTTTCGCTCGGTTGTCGTTGAGCGGGCTAAGAGAGATACTTGGCTGAATGTCGTTGTTATTAAATAGCTTCTCTGTGATAACTTCACGGGGAATGCTTCGCCATGCGCCGTTATAACGGGCATGTTCGAACCGCCGCCGGGGTTCGCTTTGCACCTGCGGTGCTCCACCAAAGTAAAAACGCCAGACGAGCTGACGTTCTTACTTTGGTGACCTCACGGGGAATCGAACCCCGATTGCAAGGATGAGAACCTTGTGTCCTAACCGTTAGACGATGAGGCCAGATTGTTTTTGGAAATCTGGCTTCATATCCGAAGAATATGGGCCAAACTTACCGACCAATTCTAGCAAAAATCCCCTCTTCTGTCCACCTTAGAAGACGTTCAATAGCACGGTTGCGATAATTGGAATGAGCGCCAGCATACCAGCAAGTGCAATCTTGCGGGCTGATGAAAGGCGTGGCGACGACCAAATGAAGACAAGCAAAAGACTATAGAGAACACTAGCGACAAATACGCTCGCGCTAATAATAAGCGTGTCGATGCCGAGCTCACCTGTATGAAGCGGCTGTGTCAGTAGAAATAATGCGTTCAGACTAAGAAGAAGTAGGCCCAGCAGGAACGTAATAAATGGTCCGGCTTTAATGCCGTGAGTGTAGAAAATCTTATAGCCGTACTTAAAACCGCGGTAGGTCCCAAATACAGCAAATCCAATACCCACCAGTAGTGGTAAGAGTAGATAGCCAAGATCTTTTATATTGGTATAATGTGCCGTTACAGTGATGAGAATTGCAACGAACACGAACGGTAATGGAATTAATAGTCCAATAGCAAGAAACCATTTACGGAGCGACAAGCTAATACGAAGCCGTTCATCTTCACGCTTCTTCTCGCGTTCGTCACGAGAAATGAGCTCGCCATCCCATTCGCTGTGGGGGTGTGGGTAGATAGTACTCAGTTCGCTGTGGTCATCGAGCTGCGCAATGGTGCGGAGCGATTCGTTATCGGGTGCGTCGAGGTGGTGATCCCTGTCCATGGTGGCTACGCTGCAGCCCGAGCATCAAGTTGCTGAATAACGGACAGCAGTTTGCTCGGAGTAATCTCGGCTTTAATAAGGTAGGCGTCGGCGCGGGCTTCCATGGCCATGCGTGATTCGTCGTCTTGTTCGAAGTTCGTCAACACGATAACGCGTGAATTTGGAATGAGGTCTTCTCCACCCCGCAGAGCTTCAAGAATCTCCGAGCCGCGGCGTTCTGGAAGCATGACGTCGAGCAATACTAAGTCGTACGGTTTGTTACGGGCCGCAATAAGGCCGTCGTTACCATCAACCATCCAGTCAACTTCATAGCCCGCTTTTTTCAAGCTGCGGACATACATTTCGCCGATGAAGCGGTCGTCTTCGACAACAAGAATTGTTTTAATGGCCATGGTCTATCCTCTGTACATGTTATGGTTTTTAATCCAGCTGCCTTCGCTGCCGATAAGTGTCTGGTTATCATTATTGTCCGCTTTGAGTTTCTCTGCAACGGTTTTATAGGTTGGCAAGCTCACGGTGAAGGTTGAGCCGTGGCCATCTTCACTGCGAACACTGATACTGCCGCCGTGTGATTCCACGATTGCTTTACTGATGTAGAGTCCGATTCCGGTACCGGCAACGGTTTCTCGTGAACGGTGTGAGCGGTAGAACTTCTGGAACAAATTGCTGGTGACACTTGCTGGCATACCAATACCGCGGTCTTCGACGGAAAGTTCAACGAAGTCGCCCTTTGAGGCTGCCGTGACAGTGATAGAGCCTCCCTCGTTACTATATTTAATTGCGTTATCAATAAGGTTGCCAAAGACTTCACCCAGACTGGCGGTATCGGCGGCAATGGTTGGGAGCCCATCGGGAATGGTCACTGAAAGCAGGCGGTTTTGTGAGCTAGCGCGCAGTGCCATGTCATCGCGGATTGTGTCATAGACGGCGCCAATAGTTGTTTCGGCGAGGTGCATGCGCAGGTGACGACGGTCAAAGCGCGAGGTATTCAAAATGTTATTAATGTAGCCCGAAAGACGGTTGGCGGATACGGCGAGACGGCGGAAGAGCTCTTTTTGATCTTCCTGCAAGACGCCCGAAAGCTCATCGGATAGCACATCGATGTAGCCGCGAATCACAGTAATTGGGCCGCGGAGTTCGTGCGCGGCAAAAGCAATAAAATCGAGTTCTTCTTCACCAATTTCATACAGATGCGTGCGGTCAATGAGCGTCAGTACCATCTCGCTTTCGGTCCCCTTGTTGTACGACGCAACCACGTCAAAGAAGCGGCGGTCTTCTTCATTTGGAAGCTTGTTGGGAATGCGCGCCCAGGTTTTCTCGGCGTGTACGGCGGTTTGCTCGCATTCGTCCCACCATTTTTCAATTGTGTCGTGTTCACCAAAAAGCAAATCGAGCGATTGCACGCCATCGGTGTTTACTTTGATTGGGGTCGATTTGCTGGCATAAATAATTTCACGCTTTTGGTTCATGATGACGAAGCCGCAAATTGCTTGGTCGAGCGCTGTGCCAAGGACGGATTGCACTGAGGTATTGGTTTGAACGCCTTGCTCGCTTGCGCCAATTCCTTCCCTTCCCTCTTCAATTGGGTCTTTTACGTTTGAAGCTAGCTGATAAATGGTCTGGAGTACCGGCTTAATACCGCTGCGTTCAAATTGTGCTTCATTTGGGTTTGGCGGTGTCAGGTTGGTTGGCTCGCCGGCAACATGAATCAGCGCTGCCAAGAGATTTTTAATGGGACGTGCAACGAAGTGGTAAATAATGAGCGATGCGACGACCCCAAGAACGCTCTGGGCAACTAACGTCGCGGCAAATCCAAGCGGATTATTTTTGAAGAATCCAGAGGTGCTCAGTAATGCTGCGAGTGCAATCAAAATAAGCAGCTGAAGCAGAATAATGAGTGCTACGGCACCGCGTTTAAACTTCGGTAAGAAGTCTTTCACGAGTTGCGGTTTTGATTTTAGTGGGCTTACTGCCATGTGATTGCCTTTCCGTTAGGGACGGCGGTGATCCAGGTTTGACCGCGTGCGAGCGGTACATCTTGACCGTTTGCGTCAGTAAAGGTGATTTGAGCGGTTTTACTTGGCTTGTGCCAGGTAACTTCTTGAACAGTGCCATCTTGGAATATATAGGCCGTGCCGCTACCGATGGTATTGATGTTTTGTCGGTAGCCGTCTTCCATAACCGTCGATTCGGTCACGCGCATAGCAATAACGACGCGCGGGCTGATTTGCCCCTTTTCCCTATCGCTATGTGGCTTGCCGCCTAAGAATCGGTCGTAGGTATTGGTTGTGGTGTTGTAGGTGTAGCTGCTGTTATAGTTAGCGCTACTGACGGTGACGTTAATTTTCGTTGCGTTTGGGGTTTGGTTGGCGCTACTATCTTTTCGAGTAAACCCAGTAAAGGTTGAGGTGGTGTAGCCTTTTTTAGCATTGAGCGCATCGAGCCTTTCGAAGCTAGTGTAGACATTGTGCGGCGCATAGCGGTCGGTTGCGCGCCAGTAGGTGCCGGCGTTAAAGAATTGGTCGATATCGCGGTAATTACCGTTGCGAACTTCTTTGAGGGCGGCGGCACTTCCACCAACGTGAGCAACACTGGCGTTAAAAGCGGCAACCCAGTCGACGTAGTACATACGAACACTACGGACTGGTCCGATGAGTTGGGGCTTTTGTTCCTGATAGAGTGCCAGGAATCGTGTAATCCCCCCTTCGGCAATCGCTTCAAATACGACGCCACTGTCTTTAAGGCCCGATTGCGGACGGGCGTCGGGGCTGTTTTCAATCATAATACCGGTAACAGCCTGCTTTGTGGCGGCTTCGTCGGTGACTTCGTTGCCTGTGAGTGGCGAATAGTATTTTACTGGCTCGGGTTGTGGTTCGGGCTTAGGGTTGTTCGTAACCTTGCTTGGTGCTGGCTCGGGTTTTTGATTAAGAAAATAGACGGCCGCAACTGTCCCGCCCGCGAGGATGAGCGCAATGAGAATTGCCAGGGCGATAGCCAGCTTTTTGTGCTGCCGAATCCATTGTTTGAAGCGGTTATTTTTTTTAACGCCGTATACATCTAAAGTGACGCCGGTTTTTTTGCGTTTAAACATAAGCATAGTATAGCACATCGCCAAGAGGTCACTAGTTGAATATTTTAACAATTTGTGGTATAATATACCACTATGGGCGTGCGCTCCAATCCTTGAGCCGCACCCCTCGCAGCTTAAGAATGAACTATCTGTATTTTTCGAAAACTCAACACTAAGGAGAACGATGTCAGTTTACGATTTCGGCGACCGTCGCCGCGGTGGTCGGAAGTCGGGCGCGAGGAGCCGATGGCTTCTCTACCCGCTTCTTGGCACGGTGGCGCTTCTGGTGGTCTGCGCGATTATCTGGGGTATCATCTGGGTTATCGCCGCAATCTTCCCAGATACAGGCGCCGTGATGTGGCGTGACACAGGGGGAATGATTCACTCATTCCTTTTCCCGGGTGGTCTGTCGACTCCCCTCTTCTGGATCCTGCTGTCCTTCCTGCTCGGATGGATGGTAATCGGTTTCGCTTACGAGAAGGATTCGGGCGGACTGATTGTCCTTTCGTGGGTCGTGGCGGTTGTCATGGTTCTCGGGGGAATCGGTCTCGGCATTACCAAGGGGGTAACGTCGGGCATCTTGGCGTCGGATTACTATCTGACGACTACGACCCTCAAGGTCAAGGATGCCGACACGCTTCCGTCGATGCTCACCAAGTACGCCGACAACGGTACCCTGGAGGTGAACGTCGAACAGGGTGACCTGCCGACTGGATGGGTGCCGCGCGTTGCTTCGGCGACGGGCGCGCTCAACGTCATGACGAAGACGGGCGATGCTATCAACAACACGTCGCTCATGAGCGACACCATCACCTACATCTACGGAGACGGGTCTGATGGGAAGTGGACGGCTATCCGTAACGGCATCAACCAGCAGAACATCTACGGTGTGGCATCGTGGAACGGCACGGGTGACCGTGTCGATGTCTGCCGTTTCACTGGGGACTACGCCATTCACAAGACCTTCGGAGGTATGTGGCCGGGCAAGAACCTGTGGAATTCGATTGCGGGCACCTTCCCGTCGTTCTTCTTCAACGAGAGCGACATGTGGGGTTACTGCGATGGAGATGAGCCGGTTATCGTCATTCCGGGTGTCCAGCTTGGACACTACGACATGCAGACGACCGACGTCGCCGGTGGAGTTTTGACGATTCGGGGGTCGCGAAGCGGCGAACCGGTCATCGAGCTCCTCACCGACGTCAAGCCGGGAGAATTTCCTGGTCCGGTCTATGCGCAGCGCCTGGTGAGCAGCCAGCGCGATGCGTTGGACTGGTCGGCGGGCTACTGGCAGAGTGTCAACGAGCACTTCGGGTTCGACGCGACAGACGTGGAATCTCAGTCGGGCAACAACACCAACTACCTCATGAAGAGTGAGGCAGATGGTCGCCTTTACTGGGTGACGCCGCTGAAGCCGCAGTCGACCGATTCTCAGACGCTCGTCGCCTACTCGGTGATTCCGGCGGATGAGGTTTCGGCTCCGAAGCTCAACGCGCAGACTGTCTACGTTCTGAACGAAGACGACATGCGGGTAATCAACCTCGATGACCTGCTGGCTCGGGTTAAGTCTTCGGCATGTGAAGTCGACACTAACTTCTGCGGCGATAATGCCAACGGACGGATTGTCGAGTTCCTGCCGGTGTCCGACACCCAGTGGCAGGTGTTCGCCGAGGTGCAGGGTCGCGTCAAGTACCGCGTGGATGTTGACGCTGATGCACGGATTGAACCGAGCATCGTCGACATCGACCTGAACAAGACGGTCGAGCCGGGCACCACTCCCGAAGGCGAAGCGCCGACTACCGGTGCTGCTGACTGCAACGATCCGTCATCACTGACGGATGCGCAGCTGGCGGCCTGCCTGGCGGGGCTGGCGGATGAGCTGAAGGAGCGCTCGAAGTAAGTAGTTCAAGCTGCGCGGGCCGACAAGTACGGGAGTATCCCGGAACGTCGGCCCGCTACGCCTCTATATCTGTAGGATATACTGATGAGTCCAAAAGGACGAAAGGCGTACTTAAAGAGATTCGATACTTGTTGTGAGGCGCTGCATGACAGTGTCTTTACCAAGTACAGCCAGCGTATCATTGAGCGCTGGGCTAAAAGGTGCCCACGAAACTGCTAGGCGAATGAGGCTAAACAAAATGCCTGGTTTTTGGCCAGTTGTCTCGAGGAGTTGGTTGAGTGTCGTTTGAATTGCTTCAGGGGTAAATTCAGAATTTTCTAAAGCAGTTTTTGCTGCGTCGAGCAATGTTCGGATTTCGTCAGTCGAAAGCTTCTTGAGCTGCTTGTTTTCGGTCACCATTTCCCAGTTTGGCGTAGGGTCGGCAAAGAAATAATCAGTAAGAATTGAAAGGTCTGCGAGCGTTTTGAGGCGGTCTTGCACCAACGCAAGCACCTGCTTCTTACTTTCGTCGCTGGCGTTTGCCGCTGACGCAGGCCAAAAGTCCCCTACCCTTTCGTACAGTTCGTCAAGGCTGAGGGCACGAATGTGCTGACCGTTGAGCCAAAGCAGGCGTTGTTCGTCGAAACGGGCTGGGCTTTTTTGAACACGGTCCAGTGAGAACTTTTCGATAAGTTCTTGAATCGTGAAGACTTCTTGCTCGGTGCCGTCGTTCCAGCCAAGGGTCGCAAGGAAGTTGGCCATAGCTTCAGGCAGGTACCCCTCTTTGGCGTATTCCAAAATATCTTTTGCACCGTCCCGCTTGCCGAGCTTTTTCTTACCGTCGATAGCCATAACGAATGGCAAGGTGGCAAGTGTTGGGCGCTCGACATCGAGTGCTTCATAAAGGTTTAAGAATTTTGGTGTTGAACTGACAAATTCTTGGCTGCGTAGGACGTGCGTCACACCCATAATCGCGTCATCGACAATGTGGCAGAAATTATAGGTTGGGTAGCCGTCACTCTTAATGAGAATGAAATCGTCGATGGCGTCTTCGCCAGTTGAAAGGTCGCCCATGACGGCGTCGGTCCAGTTGTAGGCTTTTGGCTCTGATTTAAATCGAAGCGGTTGTGAGCCATCCCAAGCTGGTGGATTTTCTGGACGATGATTACGAAACAGGAAAGGACGTTTTTCGGCTTTGGCTTGGTCGCGGAACGCTTCGAGCTCTTCAGGAGTGTATGGATCGGCATAGGCACGGCCGCTATCGATGAGCTTTTGTGCCCACTCTTTATAAATAGCCAAGCGTTCAGACTGCTTATACGGCGCATGCGGCCCACCTTGGTCGACACCTTCGTCCCAGGTAATACCGAGCCATTTTAGGCTGTCTTCAATTTGTTGAATACTGCCCTCGACCTCGCGGACCTTATCGGTATCTTCGATACGCAAAATAAACGTACCTTCACCGTTAGTTTTCGCTTGCTGAGCAAGCAGCCACGCAAAAAGTGCCGTACGGACACCACCTACGTGCATGAACCCAGTTGGGCTCGGTGCAAATCGAGTTCGAACAGTAGTCATAATTGCTTCTATTATAGCACTTCTCTCGAGAGGAGAGAAACAATACTACAAGCTTGTGGCGATTTTACGAATTTGGTCGCCGGTAAGTGGAGCTTTACTTTCAATTTTGTAGAGAATACCACCATTTACCCAAGCCGCACTTGATTCGTAGGTGTAAATCGTCAGGCCGCGTTCTTTGGTAGTCACATAGTTAGCACCAGCCGCTGGAGTGACGACGTTGTCGAGAACGGCCGATGAATCCCATGAACTACGGGTTTGAATAATCGTGTAGTAATTATTGTTACTGTTTGAGGTGAACTTGAGGTCAACTTCTCCGTCGCTAAAAGTAACCGGTTGGCTAAGTGAATAGCCATCTGGCGTGTATTCTGGGTAGGTTGCTTCGATACCAGCTTGAGATGCTGCAACGCTGACTGAAATGGTTGGAATCAAGCGCCAAGCTGCGAAGAGCAAGCCAAGCACCACAACGATGACGCCACCAATAATCAACAATCGGCGAAGTGTTTTATTGTCTTTTTTCTCTCGCTTGACTGCTTTTGGCTTTGGTGTGGCCAGTGCCTTCGAGATGGCGGCGTCTTTTACTTCCTTGGCGGTTTGTGGACGCGCTGGTGTTGCGACTTTTTTCTTTGCTTCAGCACGAACGGCCGCGCGTTGGGCGATTGGGTGAACGCGTGGTGCTTTGTCGGCTTTTGGCGTAACTGCTTTTGCAGCAGGCTTTGCTGCTGCTTTCGTAGTGGCTTTTTGTGCCACCTTGCTCGTCGCTTTTGAAGCCGGCTTTGGAACCGGTGCGGTCACGGCTTTCGTGACACTGCCTGACTTTACATCTGGGTGTTGAGCGAAACGCGAAACACTGGCACTACGAGCAATATCCATGTGCTTGCCAGGGGTGGCGCGCTTTGTGACGACTTTTTGTGGTGCAGCTGGTTTTTTAGCAGTACGGCGCGCGAGTGTTTTCGAACGCTGCAAAGAGCTATGGACAATTTCAGAATTGGTGACACCGCGATTGGTACGCGGTGCCGGCTTCGGTGCTGGAGCTGGCTTTGGTTTCTTGATAGGAGTTTTGTCTGGAGCGGTAACCTGTACTTCTTCAACAGGAAGACCAGTAACGGCATCGTATCGACGACCGTTAATAGTGACAGTTTTGTGTGGTGCCATGAATTACTTTTTCCTCGCAGGTTCTCGCATTATTACAGGTGGGTAGAAGAGTACCGCCCACACAGTGTTACTCTCTATACTAGTGCCAACATCACGCTTATGCAACCCTTATTTTAACGAATAGTTTAGGATTGTTTGGTATACTTTATTGAGTAGACAGCTATGTTTAAAAAACCCACGAAAAAGCAATTTATTATTCGTCGCATTATTTTATCGAGTGTTGCGACCCTTGCCGTTATTATTATCGCGACCGCTTCGATTCTTTTTATGTTGGGCTACCGCCTCGATGGTGGCAACGGTCGAATCGAGCAAGGCTCGCTGCTTCAATTTGATTCAACACCAAATGGTGCCAATGTTTTTGTTGACGGAAGAAATATTGGCAGCCAAACCGCTACCAAACAAACGGTCCTGGCCGGTACCCATACTGTAAAGATGACAAAAACGGGCTACCAAGACTGGAACCGCACCCTTACATTAGATGCTGGTACCCTCACCTGGCTTGATTACACCCGCTTTGTTCCAAAAGACCGCCCGGTTGAATCTGTAACAACCTATGAAGCGCTGGCTGGCGTACGATTCTCACCTGATAAAAAATGGGCACTCATCGAAGAAACCGCTACAAAACCGCAGTTTCGGCTGGTTGATTTGCGTTCAACTGACGTAAAAACAAGTACCCTCGATCTGCCTGTAGAAACCTATGCCGAAGCAACGACTGAGGGTGTGGTGCATTCATTTAGCATTACCTCTTGGGATACGGGCAGTCGTTATGTTCTTGTGAAGCACTTATATAATGACCAAACGGAATGGTTGGTTGTTGATACACAAAATGTTTCTCAGACGGTCAGCGTAACAAAACTCTTTAATGTTGGGCTTCACGATGTACAGTTCGCCAGCACAAACGGCAAGGTGCTCTATGGCCTGACGAACGATGGAACACTTCGAAAAATTGATATTGCTGCAGCGACCCTATCGCGCTCGTTTGTCACTCACGTTGAGTCATTCTCGATTTATGACAACACTACCATTAGTTACGTAGGTGCTGACCCAAGCGATGCGACCAAGCGTGTTGTTGGAGTGTACCGCGATGGTGACGAGTCGTCGCATATTCTCCGCTCGGTTGCCGACTCCGATACGGCGCTTAAAATTGCCGCCAGCCGCTATTTTAGCGACGATTATGTGGCAATTGCTGAAGGGAACGTCGTCACAATTCTTAAGGGAAGTTACCCCTCTTCAAGCAGCCAAGATAACAGTAGCCTTAAAAAGTTTGCCTCTATGGAACTTGCCGGTGCTGTGTCACACCTGTCATTTAGCCCTAAGGGCGGCTACGTTGTAGCACAATCTGGGGAAACCTATAAGAGTTATGAAATCGAGCACAGGCACGCTTACGCCGGGATGCTGGCGGTAAAAGATGGCCAAACCGCACCAACACTGAAATGGCTCGACGTTGCTCACCTTTGGAACGACGAAGGCGGCTCGCTCATTATGCGCGATTTTGACGGTAGCAATATTTATTCAATTATGACAATTGAGCCCGGTTTTGAAGCCAGTCTCAGCCAAAACGGCCGTTTCTTCTATGCTATTGGTAAAAACGACCAAGGCTATCACCTGCAACGGGTGAAAATGATTCTTGATTAGCAGTAAGCGTTCTCGCTGAGTAAAAATAACGAGTCGTATTACCGAGCGCCGAAGAGGCGTTCGAGAACTGTTGGCGAGCTTTGCCCTGGGATTGTAGCGTCGTTCTCGCCCGATGCTTGGCCGCTGCCTACCGGCGCAGCTGCGGCTTCTGCTGGATCGGGACTCACCTGCTCTGCGGTCACGAGCAGACGCTTCTGCGAGGTCCCAAGCGGCGTACAAGTAATGAGTGTGAGGATTGGTTTATTGGTTGGATATACAAGCTTACTGACTTCGGTAGGAAGAACAACTTCCTTTTTTGTAACAACGTAGGTATAGCGCTTACCTTGGTAGTTGGCGTAGACCGTGTCGCCCGCTTCGAGCTTATCGAGTTGGGCAAAGATGAACTTATAATCACCCTTATCGAACAGGTCGTTACTACTGTGCCCAGAAAGTACTGTGTTACCGATTTCGCCCGGGTGGCTGTTGGCGCCTTGAATAGCAAAGTGCGCAACGCCCTTTTCCATGGCCGCCATTTGCGAGTCGTAATCTGGCCCCACGTCGTACAATGCTGGTACATCGACGTTGATTTTTGGAATAATCAAACGAGGGTCTTCGCTGACGGCCGTGCTGCCGCTTGGGTCAATAACAATGTTTTGTGGGTCAATAGAACCTGGTGAGACGTAGGCATTGACCGCCGCAAATAAGACGCGGTTGTACTGGAGAAACACGAACACGAGCACGACGGCAAGCGCGGCAGCAATTGGTACAAAGTGGCGGCTCTTGCGAATCTTTTTAGCTTGGTGGCGGACTTTTCCAAGAAGTTTTTGGCGCAGTTCAAACAGCGCTTGGTCTTTTGAGAGGTCCTCGGCGGTCTCTTCGAGGTCGGTGTGCGCCGAGAAATACCCCTGTGCGGCTGGCGCATTTTCGGTAAGCGTTTTGCCAACGGCTTGAATGTCGGTTTCTTCAGGTTCGGTTCTCGTGACACCTTGAATCGCTTTTTGTTGCGATTGTTGGTGTGCGTAATACGCCGCATAGTACTGCTGGTAATAGTTTTGCCAGGCACTGTGATAGGCTTTCCATTGGTCAGCTTGTGGTTGCGGGTGAGGATCGTGCGTGCGTTCGTAGGGATTGTCTTGCTGAGCCTCTGCGCCGGCTGGAGTTGCTACAGGGTTGTCACCATAGAGCGCATCAATTTGCGAACGAAGCACGTTCGCAGCCGCTGCTCGGGTATCATTCGGTGTGGAAGGATTTGGCGCGCCCCCACTCTGGCTTCCATTATTTGGATTCATATCTATAATTCTACTGCGTTTTATTGTACAATACTTTAATGTTACGGGCGAGAGTCCGGTTAAGGGCGAGTGGCGGAATCGGTAGACGCGCTAGACTCAAAATCTGGTTCCAGCAATGGAGTGGGGGTTCAAGTCCCCCCTCGCCCACCAGAATGTATACATCCCTCCACTCTTGTGTGGAGGTTTTTATTACGCAATAATTGCCGTCGACGTTGCTTCGAGTGGCTTTGAGGGGCTCCATAGCCAATAGGCAGCAGCTTTTGCGGCCGTGTTGCCACGCCAAATCATCATTGGGTTGTCCCAAGGTGTCGTGACGACATCGCCGCCGTGCGCCACGATGAATGTATCACGATGTAAAACGGCTATCGTTACTGGATAGGTAATTGTAAACTTGTGCAACGCTTCAACTAAGTTAGTGAGCTGCATACTGAATGTCAGTACTTTTGGGTAGTAAACTGATTGAAACAGCTTTTGAAGCTGTGCGAATGATGCAATAAGGAGTGTCTTTGGGCGGTCCACTAGCGCCTGCGAGCTGTTTTTTACGAGATCAATTGCATCGCGAGTAACGATGAGCTGGCCATGATAATCGTGGAGGAACTGTTCGTATAAAATCGCCGTTTCACTACTACGACCAGCATCACCAATGAGCAAAATACCATCAGCCCAAGCACCTAACGTTGCAAGGTCAGCGGCAGCATCTTTCGTAAGACTCCCGGAAGGGTTGGTTGGTGCAAATAACGCATCGGTAATACTTGCGGGGATGGTCTTTTTTAATACATCGGGAAGCAATACGCGCACCTGCCCCACTCCGGCTGCTGAAGCAACCGAATATGCCTCCGCTACACCCGCAAAGCCAAGTTTATTGCCACCGACAATACCAAGCTTGCCTGCATGTGTGCGGTTTTCGGGCTTACTCCACTCGATATCAGGAAAGAGCGCCTCAGTGCTTGTTTGTTTTCGCCAGTACGAAAAGTCCATCATTGCTACTTTCTAATTCATAACTAATATTTTTACGTTCAATCACAATCTTCCAGCCGTTTTCCATTGCTTTATCCAGTAACTCTTTGGTTGGATTGAAAGCAATGGGGTGCTCGACAACCGAAAGCATGCCGCTATCACCATTACTGTCGCCTACTGCGTAACTATCGGTGTACGTCAGGTCGTATTTATCCACCAGTGCTTCGATGATTTTATCCTTTCCTGTGTGAGTCTTTACTACATTTCCGGTAAAGTATTCACCGCCACGTTCCCATTTTTGGCCTACCCAGGCGTCAAAGTGATTGCGACGTGCAAAAGGCTCAACGAGCTCTTCTTGCGAGCCGCTAATTGCAATCGTGAAATAGCCATCTTTTTGGAGTTGCTCTAAAAGTTGATGGGTGTACACGTAAATGTTCTCGGCCTTTTTATCGAGGACTCGTTGTACGGCTTCTTCGTAATCAACGATGCGAAGCTTCGTGAGATATGAGTCGAGTCCATCAACCATAATTCTTTCGAACTCTTCAAAAGCATTGCCGTGGATTCGATGGCGCCACTCGCGGTGCTTTTCGGTGGTTTGCTCGGTAAGGTCGTTTGGCAAGACACCCATTTTATAAAGTTCATAAAACACTTCACGGTAGAGCCCACTGCGAAACAATGTTCCATCGATATCGAAGACAGCAAACTTTTGAGACATGGGTATACTATACAATATTTCTACTAATTGTGCACGCTAGGCGATTTCGATGCTGACTGGGCAGTGGTCCGAACCCATTACATCGGCATGGATTTGCGGGTTTGTCACTTTATCGGCAATTTCTTTGCTGGCGAGCCAGTAGTCAATACGCCACCCAACGTTGCGAGCACGTGCATTTGCCCAGTGTGTCCACCACGTGTAGGCGTCGGCTTTTTCGGGGAAGGCATTTCGGAATGTGTCGACGTAGCCAGCTTTCTCGAAGTTGTCGAACCCTTCACGTTCTTCGTTGGTGAAGCCGTGCTTACCCACGTTTGGCTTTGGGTTGGCGAGGTCGATTTCGTTATGTGCGACGTTTAGGTCGCCACAGAAAACAACCGGCTTGGTCTTCTCAAGTTCTTGAATGTGTTCGAGGAAGGCCGGGTCCCATTGTTTGTGACGAAGTTCGAGTCGACTTAAGTCACCTTTTGAGTTGGGTGTGTAAACAGTAACCACCCAGAAATTTTCGAACTCAGCAGAAATAACGCGCCCCTCTTTAGCCGGATCGCCGTAGCTATCCCCTGCCAGGCCGTATTTTTCGGCAAGTTCATCGCTAAAGCCATTAATGACTCGAAGCGGCTCTTGCTTGCTAAAAATTGCCGTTCCGCTATAGCCGGCTTTGTCGGCACTGTTCCAGTACTCGTGGTAATCAGGCAGGTCAATCTCAGCTTGGCCTTGCTTTGCTTTTGTTTCCTGGAGGCACAAAACATCTGGCTGATGTTCGGCGATAAAAGTTTGAAACGTGCCTTTGTTGATAACAGCACGAATTCCGTTGACGTTCCACGAGTAGAGTTTCATACCTGTAGTATACCACTACCTTTTTTAAGCATTTTATGGTATAATAGTATAGTTCTCTGTTGACCTGACCGAAAGGAATGCCATGGAGGTAGCGATGCCTGTTATGGACGTTAGGGAGTGGATTTACTCCCTGACCAAAGACGAGACGATTGGAGCCAAAGCAAAATCTGGACAGCAACATCCGTCGAACCGCAATTTCACCCGCACACTGACAGAGTCGGTGACGGTGATGCTCGGGGAGGTGCCGGTCGAACTGCCGATCGGAACACAGCTGGCGGTATACCGTCAACTGACTCGTTCGAACAGTGGCGACGGCTGGGGCTACCAGTCGGACGCCGTGCTGGCGGCGATCTTCCTGAAAGGGACCGGCGGCAACACTGTCGAGCAATTCTCCGTTCGTATGAACGGACGGATTGTTCGGCGGAAGCTGTAATCCCTCACCCGTCATCCCTTTCGCTTCCCAGAGAAACGGCCCACCGCTTCGTGCGTGTGGGCCTTTCCCTTTTCTGCGATTTAAAGCCGGTTTGCGTCGCGCTCTTGGTCGCGTTTTTTAATGGCTTGGCGTTTGTCGTAGTTCTTTTTACCTTTACCGAGTGCGATAACAAGTTTTATGTAGCACCCTTGAGTTAAGAGGCGGAGCGGTACAATCGTCAGCCCATCTTGCTTGCGGACAATAAGCTCATCGATTTGTTTGCGACTTGCGAGAAGCTTTCGTGGTGATGTATCGACGGTTGTCTCATTGACGCCTTTTGTATTCAGCTTGAGTGAGAAACTCGCGTTATTCAACCAAAGCTCATTGTTTCGGATTGTCACGAACCCACCCTTCAGCTGTACGCGGCCATCACGCGCGGCACGAGCTTCGCGCCCTGTGAGCACGATTCCCGTAACGAGTTCATCGCCAAGTGCATAATCAAAAGAAGCGCGTCGGTTGACGATTGCCTGTGGTTTGGATTGCTTCTTTTTCTTGGTGGCCATATTTTTTATTCTAACAGATTAGAACAAAGAGTTGATGGCTTCAAGGAGCACTTTCGCTGATTCGTCCCAGCTGAACGTTTCCATATGCTTGTGTCCGCGTGCGATAAGCTCTTCTCGAAATGGCTGGTTGTCGAGCTTCTTTACCTGTTTTGCAAAATCCTGAGGGTCTTTTGGATTAAAGTAGAGCGCACCATCGGCGCCGACTTCGTGGAAGACTGGCATGTCGCTGATGACGGCCGGAACGCCACTATTCATTGCCTCAGCAACTGGAATGCCGTAGCCTTCGTCGAGGCTCGCAGTCGCTAGGATAGCATTATCAGCAAGTAGTTTCTCGTACTCTTCATCGCTGACGCCGTTATGAAAGACAACTTGTGCGTTTTTAGGAATAAGTTTTTCAAGTTGCGCTTGGCGCTTGGTGGTAATTCTGCTTAGTAAATGAAGCGTACGCCCCGGCAGCCATTCCATACCTTTAATAAGCGTCTCGGCATTTTTATATGGCATAAATGAACCCATGTACACGATGTTTTTAATGACTTTTTCGTGATGGACCGGGTACTTCGAGAAGGTTTGTGGCGCGTTATACACGATGGTTACCGGAAGTTTTGTCATGCGAGCCTTCTTGAGGTCATCCGCGGAGGTAGTGCTGACGGAGGTAACTAAATCTGCACCTTTCAGGAGAAGACGCTGCGGTAGGTACGTCATGTGATACAGGCGCCAGCCAAGTCGGACATGCGGTGGTAAGAAACTGGGTGCTTTCCTGTGACGATAATAAATCATATCGTGAAGCGTGAGGACCGACTTGTACCTGCGCCCTGCCGTACCAATCGTTTGCATTGGGCTATACACAACGTCTGGCTTATATTTATTTAAGATTCGCGCCGTCAACGGCTCTTTCATAGAAGTTCCGGGATGAATTTTTATAAACACAGCGTCTTTCGGGAACCACTTCTTCTGCCCATCATCCGAAATCAAAAACGTCACCGGCGTCAACTTCGCCAGCGCATTCCCAAGCTCCGCCGAATATCGACTAATCCCATCATGGTAATCAGTCCGTGTATACCGCGCATCAAAAAATATCTTTAAATTTTTCTTCATAATTCTCCTCGAATTGTACCACGGTACGCCGAGGGCGGGATTTTGGAACCTTTCCAAAGAACACTTTCGCGTATCCCAAGACCTTTAAGGCGTAGAGACCCTTAAAGGTCGTGGCGTGAAGCAAGTTTCGTGGAAACGGTTCCCAAATCCTGACCTCGAATTCACCATGGTATAATGAGGACAATTATGAAAATATTAATCGCGTCGGATTTACACTACCCGACAATCAACGGTGTTGCCACATTTAGTCGCAACCTCGCAAAAGGACTGGCCAATCATGGTCACGAAGTGCTGGTCATCGCACCAAGCCAAACCGGTAAACGCTATAAAGAAGTTGATGGCAATTACATCATTGCTCGTACTGTTTCAGTGCCGTTTCCTTTTTATCAGAACTTTAGAATTTCGCCGAACCCTGCACGTGAAGTGAAGAAAATTATTAACGATTTCGATCCTGACGTCATCCACATTCAAATGTTGATGTGGATTGGCCAGGCCGCCATGAAATATGGCAACAAGTACGGCATTCCAATTGTCAGTACAAACCACGCCATGCCGGAAAATCTTATGGATAACCTGCGTCTGCTGGCTCCTATTTCTCGCCCAATCAACTACATTTTGAAGGCCTATGGTGCTCGCTTCCACTCGAAAGCTGATTTTATTACCATGCCAACGCAGTCTGCCATCGACATGTTTAATGTTGAAAAGATTACCACCCCAATGCGAGCGGTTTCAAACGGTATTGATTTGTCTCGCTTTACCGTTGGGGACGCCAGCGATGACGTGTACGAGCGCTTCTCGATTCCAAAAGATCAACCAGTCATTAGCTACATTGGTCGCCTCGATGCAGAAAAGCACTTGCCGGTATTGATGCGCGCCTTTATTCGGGTAAAAACCGTCATGCCGCACGTCCATATGGTAATTGTTGGTGACGGTACTGAACGACAGTTGCTGCAAAATATTGCCGCAGAACTTGGTGTTTCACACGACGTTACTTTTACGGGACGCGTTAGCGACGAAGATCTTGTTGAACTTCATAAAGTCGGTACGGTATTTTGTATGCCATCACCTGCTGAGCTGCAAAGTATTGCGACCCTTGAGGCTATGGCAAGCGGACAGCCCATCGTTGCGGTTGACGCCGGTGCTCTTGGTGAGCTTTGCCAAAACGAACGCAACGGCTATCTTGTTGAACAAGACAATGATGAAATGATGGCCGAAGGAATTCTTGCAATCCTCCAAGACGAGGCCCTTCGTGAAGAAATGAGTAAAACCAGTCTGACTATCGCGAAGACACACGACCTGCAGACAACGCTCAAGCGTTTCGAAAAGATTTATACCGATTTAATAAACGCCTGAATTAGCTTGGCGACAATGTCGGGCGTTTCATAGTGGGTTAAATGCCCCACATTACTAATCACTTTGAGTCGGCCCTGTTTGAATTTCTTTACCAGTCCGTACTGGGCACTTAACGGTGTGATATCGTCGAGCGAACCGGCAATCAGCAACGTTGGCGTTGGAATTTTCTTCGCAAAGTCACCAACGTTGTGGCTCACCGAGGTGGTAAACCCTTCCAGGACCGACTGTGCGCTATGAAAACGACTAAAATAACGGTCATGCTGATGATGTATATAGGTGCGTAGCCCCTTGTCGTGGGTCTTGGCCATAGTAATGCTCATGACGCGAACAATCGGCTTAGCAGCCAGCCACCGGTAGGCGGCTTTTTCAGGGAGCTTTGCCCCAACCTTGTAGTATAAAATGGCAAGCTTCGTCATAACCTTTTTAGGTCCTTCAAGTGCTGGCGCGCCAATCGGATTTACGAGCACTAATTTTTGAATTGCACTCGGATATTTTTGCGCAAAAGCGGCACAAATAATACTTCCAAACGAGTGCCCCATCAAAATTGGCGGCTGCTTGAAGTTTTGCTTTTTCATAAAAGCGTGCAGCCACTCAACGTAGTTATCGAGTCCGTACGATTTAAGGTGTGCTCCCCTACCGAACCCCGGCAGGTCGGGAATAATAATATTTGCATCTGCTTTAAGATGATTGGCAATTAAAAGAAGCCCATGGTGGGTGCCACGAAATCCGTGAATCATGATGATTGTCGGTTTAGTTTTAGGGGCTGCTTGCTTTTGTGTTGGCCGGGGCGCCGGTGATAGCGCGGGACGTCGGGCAGCTCGTGGTGGGCGTATGTCGGTCACCTTCCTATTATAAGGGATGAACCCGGTTACGATAAGTCTTCGTAGAGTTTCATGGCAACATAGAGAAAATCGGAGGTTTCAAGAGTTGAGACGTTACCTATCTTAAGGGCTAATTGTTCGCGTAAAATAAAAAGACGACGCACAGACTGAATGGCGGTGCTAAATTCTTTAGGTGCATAGGGATTGCGCGCAAAACTTGCAATGGTATCGAGGTGCTCTACAAGCGCTTGATTGTGAGCTGAAATCTGGTCGAGCTCGTCGCGGGCGACCCATTCGGAAAGAATTGCTTGTCGCTGCTCGGCTTCGGTGCGAAGATGGGCGTCTTCTCGTGTCATAGTACCGCCAAACCCAGCTTGAGCAGTGTAATCAATGGGCTCACGCCCTAATGGCTGACAATCTTCGGTAATGGCCTTGGCAAGATTATACGGAAACCCTCGCGAGCGCATGGTACTGACACGAGCTCGCGCACCCCACCGACCTATTTGCTCGCCAATCATATGTGCTAAATCAAGACACTCCCGAAGGTTCTCGGGAGTGTCGAGGCTGGGTGGTTGATCTGGAAACTGGATAATCTCCGGACTCATAATCCCCTTTCGTGAGATGTCTAGCTAGGCTGCAGCTGGTTCGAGGCCATGTGACTTGATGGCGTCTTGGAGCTTTGGACGGTCGAATCCAAGGATGATGTCGCCGGCTACGTCGGTAACTGGTACGCCACGGAAGTCGCCGTTGATCTTTTCCATAAGTTCGTCGTGAGCCGCTTGGTCAGCTTCGATGTCTTTAGCGACATAGGGAATACCGAGACGGTCGAGCCACTGCATTTCAGTGTGACAAAAAGCACACCAGCTTGTGCGGTAAATAGTGACCTGCGGAGTTTTTGTATCGTTGTTTTGTGCGTCGGTGCTCATAGTACTTTTCTGTTCCCTCACGTTTACTTTCACTATACATTATACAGTAAATGGACTCTCCTGCAAACACGCATACCGCTTGTGCTACAATATCTGTAAGGATATACAGTAGTTACAGTACATGCGAAAGAGACACAGTACAAGGGGTGGATTTGCGTTGCCAACGGTGCTTATTGCATCTGTGGTGATGCTGACGATTCTCGCGGTTTCTGTTTCGTCCGTTGCTGCTGTTCGCAATAGCTTAAAGGCACAGTACTATGAGCAGCTCGCCAAGGCGGCCGGTGAAGCTGGCGTCGCCTATGCGAAGGCCTGTCTGGCAAAAAACGCCAATGTACCCCTATGGTCTGATGATAAACCACTCACACCTGCCACTGACTGTGCTGGTAATCTATTGCTTGGCCCTGCGGTACAGGTACTCGTTGTTGGTGGTGGTGGCGGTGGTGGCGCTGGTATCGGTGGCGGCGGTGGTGGTGGCGGTGTCACACAGCAAGATTCTGTTCCAATTTCAAAAGGTTCGTATAGTGTCGTTGTTGGTGCCGGCGGTGCTGGAGGTGTCAGCAAAAGTTCCGGAAGTAACGGCGGTGATTCGCGGTTTGATTCGATTTCTGTAGCTGGTGGTGGTGGCGGCGGTGGTCGCATTGGAACTTTAAGTTATACACCGGCGGGCGACGGGGGTTCTGGTGGTGGTGGTAACGGAAGCTACGAAGCTACAACGGGGACAGGTGCGCCGGGTGGTGTCGGAAATACTGGCGAAGGAAATGATGGTGGTATGGGTTCTGCCGGTGATTCTGGGTCGTATGCAGGAAATGGTGGCGGCGGTGGTGGTGCTGGCGCCCCTGGCGGTAACGCAACGGGAGTTGCTTCAGGCACGGGTATTTCTGGCGATGGCGGTATTGGCTTTCTTTCAACTATTTCTGGAGATCAGGTGTATTACGGTGCCGGCGGTGCTGGTGGACGCTGGGGCTCGGGTGATGTTGGGAAAGCTGGAGTGACCGGTGGTGGTGAGGCTGGTTCGGGTAACGCAGTCGTCGGTGGTGCAGGCCAAGCAAATACCGGTGCAGGCGGCGGCGGTGGCTCAAGCGGCGATGGCCTTGGGGGCGCTGGCGGCTCGGGCGTCGTCTATGTTCGCTACGCCAACAATGGCAGTATTACAGCTTCAGGGGGTTCCGTGTACACTTCTGGACCGTATAAAATCCACCGCTTTAAGAGTTCGGCAACCTTCTCGGTTTCCGCAACTAGTGATTCATCCTGCCCATCTGACCCGCGCTGTTCTGTAACAGTCAACGATACGCTTCGCAGCTCTTTCCGTGTGGGGATGCCAACGGTCGATGCCACCGGTAAAGCAGTGGCGTTACCGAATAGCGGCTATGTTGAATTGCTTCGCGCTTCGAGTGGCGAAGTGTGGCGAACATACAATCAGCCCGCGGTTCAAGCAGCGGTTGTGCCAGACCTGTGTTCGGGTGCTGCAACCAGCCCGCTTGGATGGTCGAATGCAATTATTTCAACGCGCGAAGTCTCACTGCCAAATGCCACAACGGCGCGCACCATCACGCTTGCGGACGATGATTTGAACGCGGGGCGCATGTACTTTAGGAAAGATTTTACCGTTACGAATGCAGGTACATATACGGTAGCGGCTCGAACAGCCAATGACCAAGATATTGTTGAAATCTACGTTGATAATGTGCTGCGCACGACAGCTCAAAATGGCGTCGCTACGGGTTCGGTCAATCTTTCTGTCGGATGTCACGTTATCACGGCGCGGCTTACTAATAAGACGCTTCTTCCGCGCCATTCGCAGTTTACGGCTGCAATCCAGCAGGGCAACGCCGAACCGATTGTCGCCACTGACAACTCGTGGCGGGTCAGTGCTGGCAGTAGTGTGCACTACTCTGACCCTGATTTCTATGCCGATCCAAATGTTTGGACTGGTGTTACCGACCTATATAATGCTCAGTCTTCGATCCCGGGCTGGGGTTCGTCATCGGGAGACGACCAAACCCACCTAATTACCCCGCCGTGTAATACCGTTTGTCCTCCAAGCAGCACGACGTACTTTAGGGATAGCCGCGACTTTGTACTGACGAGCAATACCGAGGTGCTTGTGTCGGCTCTTTGTGATGACGACTGTACGATTTATGTCGATGGCAACCAGGTCATCGCGAGTTCTCCATGGTCAAATATTAACCAGCAAACACTAACGCTCACTGCAGGAACCCACCACGTTGGCGCGCGGCTTTATAATGCGGGAAGCGCAGCAAACCCAAGTAAATTGGCTATTGCACTGTACGATAAAACAGCTCGGAAGGTGCTCACTCGCACCGATACAAGCTGGCTGACATCTTCGGGTACTTGGATTGCAGGCGGCAATGCCGATAACGACCCGATGTCTTATGAGAACTCATTTAGGCCGAGCCCACTCGAAATTGCCGACCCTGTCACCTACGACGTGCTTGTCGTTGGTGGCGGCGGTGGCGGCGGTGGAAACTGTAATACCTGTGGTGGCGCCGGTGGTGGTGGTGGTGGCGGTGTTATCTTCTCGCAGGATGTCATTGCATCAGTTGGTTCGAGTTCAATTACTATTGGTGGTGGCGGTGCGGCTGGTGCAGGCGGTGCAAGCAGGACCAATGGTGGCAACGGTGGTAATACAAGCTTTGGTTCGATAGTGGCTCGCGGTGGCGGTGGTGGCGGTGCACAGTTAGGTACTGCAGGACTAAGTGGCGGCTCTGGTGGTGGTGGTTCGGGTGGTAACTCCCCTGCTGCTGGTGCAGGAGGTGCTGGTATTGCTGGAATGGGATGGGCTGGCGGTGCTGGTGCACCTACAGCTGCCTTTAACGGTGGCGGTGGTGGCGGTGCTGGTGGAACGGGTATGGCTGGAAGTACTTCAATTGGTGGTGACGGCGGCCCTGGACTTATTTCGTATATTACAGGAACACGCATTGTCGTTGGTGGCGGCGGTGGCGGCGGTGCCTACGGTGCCGTGACGGCTGGTGAGGGTGATGATGATAGTGCTGGTGACGGTGCGACACCTTCGGTAAATAGCGGTAAGGGCTATGCAGGAACAACCAATCGCGGCGGTGGCGGCGGCGGTGCTAACGGAAGCACTGTTGGTGGCGCCGGTGGAGCCGGTGGTTCGGGTGTTGTGATCGTTAAATTTAAGAAGGGCTCACTTTCGTTCACGCTCGGTGGTTCGGGCACTCGTACGCAAACCGAAGTAACAATTGAAGGGATTGTCTATACAATCCTCACGTTCACCAGTGGAACCTCTACCTTCCAAATATCGGCGATTAACTCGTAAAATTTAATTATTTCTGGTATTATGGTCTGGTATGACCGAGTCGCCTCGACCGCAATCGAAACCAGGCCGGACGACCAAGGCGCAGTCGGGAATCTCAGGACCTATGCTGATTTTCATCACTGCACTTGATACTACCTGGAGGGCATTCCTACCAACGCTTGGAGGAGTTTTCCTCGGCATCGGTATTGATCACTTGTTCAATATCGCGCCGATTGCAACGATTGTCTGTCTTGTACTTGGTGTTGTCGCCAGTACTTTACTTATTGTGAAGCAACTTCGTGACGTAAGGAAACCATTGAAATAATGAATAACATAGTATTTGCCGCTGCTGATTTGCACATCTCGATTTCATCCGAGCCGCTTTTTCATATCGGTAGTTTTCCTGTTACCAACGCATTGCTTACGGGTGTAGTCGGCTCGCTCATTGCTGTTGCAATTTTGTGGTACGCCGGTGGTAAGGTAAAGCGCGGCAAGTACAACCGTTTTGTCGGGCTGGTGCAATGGGTATTCGAAGGCCTTCTGAAGCAAATTACCGACGTTGTGCCTGATAAAAAAATCGCGCGACGTATTACCCCCCTTGCCGTCACTATTTTCTTTGTAGTCCTTATTAACTATTGGCTCAGTGTGATTCCTGGCCTGGATACTGTGAAATGGAACGGCGTGCCAGTGATTCGTAGCCTCACTGCCGACCTTAACTTTACCCTCGGCCTCGCTCTTATTACCATGGTGACGGTCCAAATTTACGCCATTAAGCACCTTGGTACTTTTGGAAATGGTAAGCGCTACCTTCGCAATCCTTTTAAAGATCCGGTTGGTTCATTTGAAGGAATTCTCGAGCTTATTGGTGAAGTATCGCGTGGAACTGCATTGGCGCTTCGTTTGTTTGGTAACGCCTTTGCCGGTGAAGTGCTCCTGATTGTGATTGCTGTCCTAACAAGCTACGCTTCGAGCGTTGTGTTACCGTTCTTCATGGCCTTCGAGCTGTTCATTGGCTTTATTCAGGCCTACGTATTCTTTGTGTTGACCCTTATCTTTACCGCGCTCGCCGTCGCTCACCACGGCCCTGAAGATGCTCATTCCCCTACTGATACACAGAAAGAAAAGGCTCCGGCCAAGGGGTGAGATAGTTTATAATGGAAAGTAATAAATAAGGAGTATATAAAATGGATGCATTAGCATTTGGACTAACCTACGGTTTGCCTGCACTTGGTGCTGCAATGGGTATTGGATTTATTGGTATGGGCGCACTTAACGCCTTTGGCCGCAACCCAGAAAAGCTTGGTGATATTCGTACCCTCATGATTACCGCTATCGTCTTTGCCGACTCATTGGCAATTATCGGTATCATCGTGGCTATTATTGCGAAGTTCTTGTAGGAGTCTTGCCGCGTGAACTTCCTTACTACAATTGCCGCTGCCGAAGAAGCCGCTAAGGGTGATATTTTTAGCGCCCTTGGTATTGATTGGCGTCTGTTGATTCTTCAGATTGTCGCCTTCCTCATTTTGGTATGGCTCCTTGGGAAGTTTGTATATCCACTTCTGATGAAGTCGGTCGACGAGCGCCAAAAGAACATCGAAGAAGCTGCCAAGGCTGCTAAGAAAGCGCAAGAATCAGCCGCTGAAAGCGAAGCTGAGACTGCTGAATTACTCGCCCAAGCGCGTAAAGAAGCCTCAGAAATCGTCTCGACGGCCAAGCTTGAAGCAACCGAAATGGTTGCTGCTAGCGAAGAAAAAGCTCGTACAACTGCCGAGAAGATCGTTGCCGATGCGCATGCGCAAATTGCAAAAGATATCGACAAAGCACGTCGCGAACTTCACGATGAAACCCTTGAACTCGTTGCACTTGCAACCGAGAAGATTATTCACAAGAAAATCGACGCAAAAGCTGACCAAGCGCTCATCGCCGACGTCGTAAAGGGAGCAAAGTAATCGTATGGCACGAAAACTTTCTCGTCGGGCACTCGCCCTTCACGTGGCTTCACACCTCGTGAACGGCAAGCCTCAAAAGGAAGTTGCTCGCCAGCTGGCGGCCTACCTTATTTGGAGCCGCCGCACCAAAGAGCTCAACATGATTGTTCGTGACATCCACTTCTATCTTGCTGAGCAAGGTCATGTTTCCGGAACTGTCACCTCGGCGCATGAACTTAGTGCCGCAACGCTCAAGGAAATCAAAGCGTTTGCAAAAGAGAAAACCGGCGCAGCCCATATTTCTCTCGAGACCACCGTTGACCCAGCACTCCTTGGGGGTATAAAACTGGAGGTCCCGGGATACGAACTTGATTCCACTATCGCCCGCCAATTGACAACATTAAAGACCAGATACAAGAAAGCTTAACCACAGAACTATAGGAACCAACCATGAGTGAATTATCAATCGCAGAACTATCAAAAGAACTTCGCCACGCCATAGAAGACCTCGAAACTACCGGTAACCTCGACGAAGTCGGTATCGTCCTTCGCGTTGGTGACGGTGTCGCCTGGATTCACGGGCTCCGCAGCGCTGGTTACAGCGAAGTCGTTGAAATCCAAACGGAAAGTGGCGTTGTTGAAGCTTTCGCGCTCAACCTTCTTGAAGATGAGATTGGTGCGGTGCTTTTGGGTGAAGACTCTGAGGTAAAGGCTGGTCAGACAGTTCGCCTTAAGGGTACGGTTTTGACTGTTCCGGTTGGTCCAGAACTTTTGGGTCGTGTGGTTGACCCACTTGGTCGCCCGCTTGATGGTGGTCCTGCACTTAAAACTAAGCAACAAGGTGTGGTTGAGCGCAATGCTCCTGGTGTGATGGACCGTAAGTCTGTCCACGAACCGCTCATGACGGGTATTGTGGCGATTGACGCCATGTTCCCTATCGGTCGTGGTCAGCGTGAACTTATTATTGGTGACCGCCAGACTGGTAAAACAGCAATTGCCATCGACACCATGATTAACCAGGCCAAGCAAGATACAGGCGTTATTAACGTCTACGTTGCAATTGGTCAAAAGCGTTCAAAGATTGCTCGTTTGGTTGAGCGCCTCAAGAATGAAGGTGTGATGGAGCAAACCATTATTGTTGCAACGAGCCCTTCAGATCCTGCCTCGCTCCTCTACCTTGCACCGTACGCCGCAACTGCTATGGGTGAGTACTTCCGCGACAACAGTCAACACGCGTTGATGATTTACGACGACCTTACGAAGCACGCCGTTGCTTACCGTCAGATGTCACTTCTCCTTCGCCGTCCGCCAGGGCGTGAAGCCTACCCTGGTGACGTCTTCTACCTTCACTCTCGTTTGCTCGAGCGTTCAGCGAAGCTCTCTGATGCACTCGGTGCCGGTTCACTCACCGCACTGCCAATTATTGAAACTCAGGCTGGCGACATCTCTGCCTACATTCCAACCAACGTAATTTCAATCACCGACGGTCAAATCTTCCTTGAAACCGACCTGTTCTACCAAGGTATTCGCCCAGCAATTTCAGCCGGTCTTTCAGTCTCACGTGTGGGTGGTGCGGCTCAAACTGCTGCCGTAAAGTCTGTTTCAAGCCACTTGAAGCTCGGTCTTTCACAGTTCCGCGAGCTCGCTAGCTTTACCCAGTTCGGGAGCGACCTTGATGAAGCTACCAAGAAGCAAATTGAGCGTGGTCAACGCCTCACCGAGCTTTTGAAGCAACACCAATACCAGCCAATGGCTATTTGGCAACAAGTTGTCAGTATCTTGTGTGTGACGCAAGGCTACTTCGATAAGGTTCCTGTTGCCAAAATTAAGGAAGCGCAATCTGCTGTCCTGACTCGTATTTGGGCTGACCAAAAGAAGGCTATGGAAACACTTGAAACCGGTGCAAAGCCAACCGAGGAAATCCTCAAGACCGTCGAAAAGGTTGCAACCACCGTTGCAAAGGGGTTTGAGGAATAGTCATGACTCGATTTGAAGGCGAACAAAACGTCATCGACGGAACGCCTTACTTTGAGCGTGCTCGTGCCCAAGCACCGCAGCACCCAGTCTTTATTGGTGCTCGCGCCCTCGAGCGTGTCGTTGATATGCCGCTTCCAAAAGAACTGCAAGATATTGAGGTTCCAGAGGTTGAAGCTCTTGATGGTCGCGGCACGGTGATGCGCCTGATTAACGAGCGTCTCGAAGCTCTGAGTGACGAAGATTTATTCGCCGTGCTCGGCATTATTTCACCGCAGGAGGTAGCCCGTGGCTAGTACGCAAGCACTTAAAGGCCGTATTCGTTCGGTTTCGAAGACCAAGCAGATTACCAGTGCTATGGAACTGGTGGCTGCCAGCCGAATGCGTAAGGCACAAGAAGCAACCAAGGCTTCTGCTCCTTACTCAACCGCTGCGCGCGAACTGCTTTCAGCACTTGCTTCACACACATCAGTGAAGCGCCACCCATTGTTTGAAAAGCGTAAGGTGAAAACCCGCCTGCTGATTGTAATTGCTTCTGATAGTGGATTGGCTGGTGCATTTAATAGCAACCTGAACCGTCTGTACGCACAGCAACTTATGAGCGACGATGCAGCGGGTGTAAAAAACGCGACCATTACTGTTGGCCGTAAGGCGGCGCAGTTTGTTGCCCGTTTGAAAGATACCGAGGTGATTGGTTCATACCAAGGCCTTCCCGACCGTCCTGATGGCAACGAGCTACGCGCCATTCTTGATACTGTTAAGAACCTCTTTACCGATGGAAAAGTTGACGCAGTTGACGTTATTTACACGCAGTACATTAACGCGGTAAAGCAAGAAGCAAGTGTGATGCGTGTGCTTCCAGCTGGTGATGGCCTGAGCGACGCGCCACAAGGTGGTGTACAGGACGTTACCTATGAGCCGAGCACCGAGGAAGTACTCGACGGCGTTGCCTACCGCTTGGTAACGGCGCAGCTCTACCAAGCACTACTTGATTCGCGCGCCAGTGAGTACAGTATGCGTATGCTGGCCATGAAGAATGCGACCGATAATGCAACCGACCTGATTGACGATTTGACCCTAGAAATGAACAAAGCTCGACAGGCCGCCATTACCCAGGAAATTTCAGAAATTAGCGGTGGTGTGGAGGCACTAAATGACTAGTAGACCGAAAGCCCCCTCGCAGTACACGAAATCATATACACCAGCAACACAGCAATCACAGATGGAGAATAAATCATGAGTAAGACAAAAGGAACAATCACACAAATCGTCGGTGTCGTCGTTGACGCCGAGTTTAAGGATCAAATTCCGGCTATTAACGATGCGTTGACTGTGCAACGCGATGGTGTCACGGTAACCCTCGAGGTTGCCCAACACCTCGACGAGCACACCGTTCGTGCTATTGCCCTTTCAAGCACTGATGGCTTGAAGCGCGGCCAGGAAGTTATTGCAACCGGTGCGCCAATTAGCGTCCCAGTTGGAAACGACACTGTTGGACGTATGTTTAACGTGACCGGTGACCCTATCGATGGTAAGGAAGCGCCAAGGGGTGCTACGCTCCCTATTCACCGCTCTGCACCAAGCCTTGAAGAACAATCAAACAAGGCAGAAATTCTTGAGACTGGTATTAAATCAGTCGACCTCATCGCCCCTATCGTAAAGGGTGGTAAGGCTGGTCTGTTCGCTGGTGCGGGTGTTGGTAAGACCGTCCTTATTACCGAGTTGATTAACAACATCGCCAAGTTCCACAGTGGTAACTCTGTCTTTGCTGGCGTTGGAGAGCGTACTCGTGAAGGTAACGACCTCTACTACGAAATGGAAGAAGCAGGCGTGCTCGACAAGACCTCGCTGGTCTTCGGACAAATGAATGAACCACCTGGAGCCCGTCTTCGTGTGGCGCTTTCAGGCCTGACGATGGCGGAATCATTCCGCGACGAAGGTAAAGATGTGCTGCTCTTCATCGACAACATCTTCCGGTACACCCAGGCCGGTGCCGAGGTGTCAGCGCTGCTTGGCCGTCTCCCATCTGCAGTGGGCTACCAACCAAACCTTCAAGAGGAAATGGGTGCACTGCAAGAGCGTATTACTTCAACCAAGAAGGGCTCAATTACGTCTGTTCAAGCCGTGTATGTGCCAGCCGACGACTTTACCGACCCGGCGCCCGCAACTACTTTCGCTCACCTCGATGCAACCATCGTGATGAGCCGTGCGCTGACTGAAATTGGTATCTACCCCGCTGTCGACGTATTGGCTTCAACATCAACGAGCCTCGACCCAGAGATTGTTGGTGAAGAACACTACCGCGTGGCTCGTGAAGTGCAACGTATTCTTCAGGAATACAAGGAACTTCAGGACATTATCGCGATTCTTGGTATGGAAGAACTTTCAGAATCACAACGACAAACCGTGAACCGTGCTCGTCGTGTGCAACGCTACCTTTCACAGGCCTTCTTTGTGGCTGAAAAGTTCACCGGTAACCCTGGTGTGTATGTAAAGCTTGAAGATACTGTTCGTGACTTCGGCGATATCTTGGCTGGTAAGTACGATGACAAGCCTGAAGAATGGTTCTACATGGTCAACGGCACCCTTGCTGACAAGGCTGCTGTTGAAGCTGGGAAGAAGCCAGTAAAGGAAGCCAAGTAACATGCATTTGCAGCTGATTACACTTCAAGGCGTAAGTGTCGACACCGACATTTATGAGCTGATGGCGCCAACAGCTGCTGGTGAGATTGCCGTATTTCCCGGACACGAACCACTTGTTACTTTGGCTGAACCAGGCGCATTAGCGGTTCGCTACGAAAAGGGCGACAACGACGAAGCGCTTGATTACTTTGCGATTAGCGGTGGTATCATCGAAATTTCACCAGCGGCAATTCGCGTGCTGGTGGACGAGGCCGACAATGGCGAAGATATCGTGGAAGCCGAATCAAAGGCTGCGTTAGACCGCGCCATGAAGCTTCGTTCTGAGGCAAAGAACCAAGTTGAGATTGATAAGGCTCACGAGCTAATTGACCGTGCCCAGGTGCGTCTCCGCGTGGCTGAGTTGCATCACCGCCGCCGACACCACTAAAAGGTGCATATACGAAAAACGGAGTGTCATGGACATTCCGTTTTTGTTTGCGTGAGGATGTATTTGGTTATATGCTAAATACTGACTTTCCACAGGAGAGTCAGCAGGATTCTCCTGTGTTCTTCACAAGCGAAAGAAAAGAGTCGATATGATTTGGAACTGGATATTCCGCCATATTTTGGTGGGCCCACTGGTCCGGTTGTTCTTCCCCGTGTATGTGGAAGGGCTCGAAAACCTGCCGAGGCGAGGGCCGTACATTTTGGTGGCGGGCCCGCACCGCACGGAGTTCGAGTCGCTCATTCTCGCCTCATACCTGCGTCGTCATCCGCTTCGCTTCTTTGCGAAGCAGGAGTACTGGGACAAGCACCGAGTACTTGGACGCATCATGACGGCGATTGGGCTGATTCCCCTTCCTCGAAAGGCAGCTCGGGCGCTGTTGGTGCAGATTGACGAAGGCATCGAGGTGCTGAAGGGTGGCGGCGTGCTCGCGCTGTATCCGGAGGCCACGCGCGGCTACGACGACGCCATGCACCGCGGCTACTCGGGCCTGGCCTATACCTCGCTGCGAGCTGGCGGCGTCCCAATTATTCCTGTGGGGATGATGGGAATGCGGCGGCTGAATCCGCCAGGTAAAGGTCTGCGACCAGGCAGGGCGGCGATTGTTATCGGCGAGCCGATTTACCCGCTGTCGCTCCGTTCGTTGGAGCAACAAGGGCTGGTCGGCAAGGCGCTGGAGCGCGTGCTAGTAAAGCCACTCGTCACGAAAGTGTCGAAGGAAATCGCACGGCTGTCGGTGTCTGAGTACGTCGACGAAGTGCTGCCGATTCCGGACGCATGACAATGAGAGGAGGGGCTCGATATGCTCGACGCCCCTCCTCCCTGTCAACTTCTTTCGCTTGTGAACTTACATACTGTTCAAGATTTCACGCACCTCATCGGTGCTTTTTGTATGCATGAGCTGTTCGCGTATTTCGGCGGCATTTGGAAAGCTATGCATGTAAATTTTAAAGAAACGCTTAAGAGGCTCAAACTTACGTGGTTCGAGTTCGGTTGAATACTTATCGAAAAGGTCGAGGTGGTAGTTGAGCAGCCCAAAAAGCTCTTCGCGCGTTGGTAGTTGGTCACGAATGGTGAACGCGTAGGGGTCTTTAAAGACACCACGGCCAATCATAATGCCGTCCACGCCGTATTTTTCGGCAAGTTCGAGGCCATGGGCGCGGTCGCGAATGTCACCGTTAATAGTCAGAAGTGTTTGTGGCGCAATTTCATCGCGAAGCTTCTTAATGTCTTCGATAAATTCGAAGTGTGCATCAACCTTGCTCATTTCTTTACGGGTGCGCAGGTGAATGGTGAGGTTAACAACATCTTGCTTAAAAAGATGCGTTAGCCAATCGCGCCATTCGTCGGTTTTTACATCGCCAAGGCGTGTTTTTACGCTCACCGGCAGCCCAGCTTCTTTAGTGGCGGCAACAATTTCAGCAGCGAGTTCAGGTGTGCGAATGAGGCCGCTGCCTCCCCCGCTCTTCACGACAGATTTATCTGGACAACCCATGTTGATGTCGATACCTTTAAAGCCAAGCTCTTTTAGGCCAAACGCCATTTCGCGGAAATTCTCGGGTTTTGAGCCCCAAATCTGTGCAACCATTGGGTGCTCGTCTTCAGTAAAAGCGAGGCGTCCGCGAGTACTATGGATTCCCTTTGGGCTACAAAAACTCGCACTGTTGGTAAATTCGGTAAAGAAAATATCAGGTCGACCAGCTTTGGCGACGACATGACGAAAAACAACATCCGTCACAGCTTCCATTGGTGCGAGGATGAAAAACGGTTTCGGTAAATCATTCCAGAAGTTGCCCATACAACATATATCGCAAGGTAATCGCGCCCGCTTGGCGCGGCTTGTGATGTATGTTGAGTGGACAGGAATAGTGCTTTAGTCCGATTTTGCGCCGGTTAGGGCGTCCACTCAGGCCGATTAACTCCGACTTTGGCATCCAGGCTTGTGACCCGTGTTCGAGCATGTCGAGCAGTTCAGTTTGCTACCGAAAGCTCCCGCGTGAGGGAGATATGGGCAACAACCTGCGCAGTTCGCCGTCATGTACGTCGAGCTACCCTGGTAGTCAGCCATGTGTATCACCTCCTCAGGTGAATCGGTGGAACGCAGTGAAGTTTGGACGGACGGAGCCGCTCGCGGAAAGAAGCAAGACACCTTTGTCTAGCCTCGATCGTATGAGCGGCCCCGCCCTTATCTTCAAGGTAGGCACTCCTCGAAGGTTGGGTGTCACCACCCAGATATCCCGCAGCCCCTCGGTGGCGGGATTCTTTGTAGGCCTGTGGGCCACTGGATTCGGGCTGGGGACCCGATTTGCGCCGCGAAGGGCGAGACTATCCAGTGGCCCGGGGTGCTGGGGTGCACCCTGGTGGTTGTGAATTTCCCGTCCGGGGGGGATGGACGAGTTGCCAGGGATGGCATTCACGAACCGCTATCGCACTATTCCTGTCTGTAATGTTGCTATAGACAGAGAACCGCATGCGTGCTCACACCTCTTCCCGAAAGAAAAGCTGTCGGCACGCCGCAGCTCTATCGTATCTATATATCTATATTATAGCACTTTTTATACGATTCCGTCAATAAGGTCCTGCTCAAAAGCTAGGACCCCCTTGAGGTCGTTGGAGTATTCGCTGGTATCGGGAAGTGACAGTGTGGTGATGTGTTTCCAGGCTGCTTCGATGAGTTGCTTGGTGCGCTCTATCTCTTCTGGTGATGGCTCGAGCGAAAGTACAATACTCTCCCCTGCCTTGGTCGGCTCAATAAATGCCAATTGGCCACTGGTGACGGTGTAATTGTGATATTCAGCTGAATTTTCTGCCAAGATTTTATAGAAAATTAGTTGTTGGCGGTATTTATGGAGTTTTAGTTTTGTATGGTCGTCACCTCTATCCCAAGCAAAGGCTGGGTGGCCGGTTTTGTAATCAGTGACAATAATTGTTTTCTCATCGGTATCAACATCAATCATGTCGAGTGAACCGGTTAAGCAGGCGTCGCCTACGCGGACATCTTGGTAGCTAAAGCCAACCTCGGCCTTTTGTGTGGGACTCATCGGCAAGACGCCCGACGTCATAAATACGGGCAGGTGCTGGCTTCCTTGCTGGAGGTAGTGCTGGAAATCACCAGGACTTAACCGCTCTTTCGTAAGTGCCACTTCGAAATCGTGCAGCGAATCTTCCAATGGCTTTTGCTCGCCAGTCGCTGTTAAATGCGTATGCGCTTGCTGGAGTGTCCAGTGAATCGCCGTACCGTACGATGCTGGTGCAGGCTTTGTTTTAGGGAAATGAAGCAAGTTATTCAGTAGGAAATACTGGGGGCCACCACAAGTAACATCAAGAAAGCTGTTGAGCGATGTGGCGCTGAGCTTAAAGTTTTCAAGGCGTGGCGCCAGCAGGGTTTTTAGGTCTTGTGTTGGCGTGATAAGTGGCTGATACCAAGCCAGCTCGGCAGTTTCGATAGTCTCGGTTTTAGTTGGTTCGTTTACTTCCGTGCGCGGCGCATCGACAGAAAGAAGAAAGTCGGCTGGAAGTGTTTGCTTGTCGCCGTCGTTAAGCTCGGCATGTGTAATGATGAGTTCGTGCTTTGCCCGGGTCATAGCGACGTAGAACAGGCGCAGACGTTCATCGGCGGTGTTTCCGGTTGGTGCGAGTGGCAAGTTGGCAGGATAGCTAATAGAGCGACTGACGCTCCGGGCACTTTGGCCCCAGACAGAGTCAACAGAGTTAAACACGTAGACGGTGTCGAACTCGAGCCCCTTTGATTTGTGAGCGGTTAATAATTGAACGGCCGGCACGTCACTTGCAAGCGAGTAGCGCGTCACAGAAATACTGACGCCAAGTCGACGGTGCAGCTCGATAAATTCGACAAAGGCACTGAGTGTCAGTGACTCGCCTGGCTTGTGGTCGCGGAGTCGACCGCGAATTGCACGAAGCGCGCCGAGGCACTCTAAGTATGCTTCTGGGTTTTCTTCGAGCGCCTTTGGTGAGAAGAAATAGGTGAAGAATGGGCTTTCGGGTGCATTGTCGGCAGGCTTCCCGATGAGCAGGTCAATCATAGGTTCAAGTGGAAGGCTGAGCGCATCTTGAGCGCGCGCTACTAACCACTCGTGAATTGGTACGAACTCGGGCGTGCTGGCCATGACTTCCATCCAGTTTTGGCGATTCGTGTAGGCATCGAGGCTTAGGCGCCATAAGGCTTTTGGTTCGAGTTTCCACGCCGGGTGCGCTAAGAGCTCTGGTAAAAGCGCATTAGCATCGGCATGACGAGCTTCCGCGAGGGCGAGAACAACTCGGGCAATAAGTTCGAGCGCTTGAATTGGTGGGGTGTCGAGCACGCTTTCTTCACGTTCGTACCGAACGGCGATACCAGCATGGCGAAAGAATGGCAGCAACGATTTAATATCGGCGTGACGCCTGGCGAGCACGGCGATACTTGAAGGGTCGGCACCTTTTTTAATTGCTTCGGCGATGCGGCGAACAATTTCCGAGCGCTCGGTATCGATTGTTGGTGTGTTCCACACCGAAATGGTCCCCTGTTCGGGTTTTTGCGGCGCGAGGCGCTTATCAAGCTCTGGCAGGCGCGTTTCAAGCCGGTCGGTCCCTTGGGTAATAACGGCACGAGATGCTTCCAAAATTGAACCACACGAACGGTAATTATCGGTCAGAACAATAAGTTTGCGTGTTGGATAGGTTTCAGAAAAGTTAAGAATATTGCTAATATCGGCACCCTGGAAGCCGTACACCGCTTGGTCGTCGTCGCCCACTACCAAAATATTTGGCGTGCCTTCGTTAACCGGGTTATCGGTAAGGCTGTGCAAAATACGGAGTTGTGCCAGGTTGGTGTCCTGGAACTCGTCGACCATCATGTACAGGTACTTTTCCTGCAAATTAAATTTGAGGTCATCGTGCACTTCAATAGCGTGGACGACTTGCATAATCATATCGTCGTAATCGAAGAGCCCCTGTTTTTCCATGCGGTTCAGGTATTCGTAGTAAATGAACGAAAGCGCCTTTAGTTTGCCCAGGCGTTTACGGTCTTTAAAGACTAATTTTTTACTTTCATCGCGTTCTAGCCATGTCGATTTCCAAGCGGAAATTGGCTTGGTTGGGTGAATCGTTTCGGTATCTTCAAGCATTGCCTCGAGCGAATCGGCAATGACCCGCGCCAGTGGCGGCACTTCGTATAATGCTTCGACAGTATCTAGGTGATTACGAACGTCGTCAAGGGCTTCATGGAGTGCTGCAGCCGTCGACTTCCCTACCCGCTCACTTAGAATTGGCACCAAAATTCGCTCAAGTGTATCGAGTGAAGCTTCGCTTTGTTGAATGACCGCCAAAAGTTCATCGCTAGTGAGCGCACTGCTTCGCTTTAATTCAGAAATAACTTTCTTCGCATCAGCCAGGTGGGTATACTCGCCGTTCATCATGCTCGAAAGCGGGTTTGAAAACTCGAGTTCTTCAAAAATACTGCGAAGAATTTCATATTGTTTTAAATCGTCGGCCGGTTCAAATAGGGCATTGCGGTAAAAATAATCGCGGTTGTGGCTCATAATTTCGCTTCCGAAACTGTGAAAGGTGTGAATCGCTACTTTATAGGCATCTTTACCGATAATGCCAACCAAGCGCTCGCGCATGGCAGCTTGCCCACTTTCGGTAAAGGTAAGACAAAGGATGTTTTCCGGCAGCGTGTCGGTTTTCTCGAGAATATTGGCAACACGAACACTCAAAAGCTCGGTCTTTCCAGTGCCCGGCCCTGCGACAACCATAACCGGCCCCTCAATGGTATCGACGGCCTGTTTTTGCGCACTATTTAACTGACGGTAGCGATCCTGAAAACTCATTACCTCTAGTATACACGAGGCGAGAGTGCTTGTAATAGGGCTATAAGTGGTACAATATGGCTATGAACGACCAGATGTACGATGATGTTGCCCTGGAGCGTCAGATTAAGGAAAAATTTGGTGTTGCTGTCGAGGTGGAGTCGGTCATCGCGCGCCATATTCCTGTTGGGCGCAGTGTTGAAGCAACGCTTTTCCTCACGACAAAGAAACAACTCTATTTGTATGTTGACGGTGAAGCCCGCCTGTATCTTTCTGATGTAAAGAAAATTGTTTCCCGAGTTGGCCTCCATGCTGAAATGTATATGCCACCAAAGGGTCAACCGCACTATTTTGATGAAGTCGGAACGGCAAAGTTTCAGGAAATCTTCCCAGGCCGTAAAGTAATCCACGAAGAAGACATTGCTTTTTATAAAACACTGGCGCCGTATAGCCCTGCGCTTATTTCAATTCGTGAAGTCAAAAACGGCATTATTTACCAATATGACAGCGATGCTACTGGCGGCTGGCGTCCACACACGAAGTTTAGTTATCGTCGCATTATGACGAGCTAAGGATTATCGGTAATAGCACCAGGGGTGGTGTTTGATGGCCCTGATGATTCTCCGTCAATATCAGCTGCCGGAGTTCCAGCGGTATTATTGATTGACTCAAGACTCAGCTTGCTGGCAATGCCGCCAATAAAGTCGAAAGCTTCGTCTTGAGTGTATGTTGCGGCGTTAGAAGGTTGCCGTAGCGTTACAAGGATATTTTTACTTCCAGGTAAAATACGGTAGCTCGAAATAGTAACGCCGTCTTTCTCGGTTTGATTAAAATATGCAATTGGGTCTGAGCCGCCCACTTCTGACCACTCGTCACCTACGGCTTCTTTGTCGACACCATTGGAAACACTGGTGTAATCGTATACGTATACCGTTAGTGAGTTATTGTTTGAATCGGCGGTTGAAAATGCGTAGCGGCAGCCTTCGGCGATAGTATCGTTGACAGCCATTTCACCAATGCGTACCCCTTCATTGAGTTGAATAATGCGGTCACCGTTAAATGTATTCTTGATGGTATCGCGCGTCACAAGGTTACAGGCGCCATATTCGGGTACTTGGTCGAGGCTTAACTCCGACGTTACATCGTGCGGGCGGTTGCCCATAAATGTATTCCATACAAGGTAGCCAAGCAGCCCCGAAAGTGCCACGACAATCGCAACACCAATGATTGCCATTGTCTTCATTTGTTTCTTGGTTGCTTTCGCCATGACTAACTACACCCCGTACATTTATATGCGCTAATAACTTTAATCGATGCGGTTCCGGTGGTACAGCCGATTGGGACGGTGTACGTCACGGTAACACCAGGGCTTGATGCACCCTTCCAGCTAATTGAGTCACTGGTGGTTGTATCGGCGGTCCATCGTGCAGTTGCCGATAGTTGTTTTGCGGTAATAGTTGGGCGACCTGAGCCGCAGACGTTGTTCCACTTAGCGTTGACCTGGCGACCACAGAAGCCGTAGGCACACTGATCAACACCGGCGGTAAGAGTAAGGTTCATACCCGGGCGGGTGTACGTGGCACTATTGCTGGCGTTTCGGTATGAGCTGGTGACCGAACCCTTATAACAGCGGACTGCTGCGGTTAGGGTAACTTTTTGGCCTGGTGCAAGTGAGTACGTAATGCTATTGAGGTTGTTACCCGACCTCCAGTTCGATCCGTTTGCTTTCCACATCACGTATTTTGTTGTGCCCGATGGACAACTCGCGGCACTGGCGCTTCCAGTAAGAGATGTTGAAGTATGTGAGCTGGTAATGTTGAAAGCTGCTGGTGCATTGATTGGAGTTGTTCCACTGACTGTTGCCGAAGCGGCGCTTTGTGCTCCACTGGCAATAGCGTAAACCTTAAAGTAGTGAGTCGTTCCCTGAAGGATGCTTGAGGTGATTGCGAGACTGGTTGCCGAAGTCGTTTTTGAGTATGTACTTGCTGATGATGTTGAGCCATAAGTGATTTTATAGCTTGTAGCACCGCTCACTGCCGACCAGCTAATGGTGTACTGGGTTGCTGAGTTAACCGTTGCTTTTACGTTAGTTGGTGCGGTCGGGGTCATGGTCCGAGCAACGACATTTGACCATGCGCCGGTCGTTCCGGCGACGATTGCCTGAATGCGGTAGTAATAAGTTGCGCCAGCGCTGAGGCCTGTATAAACCTTGCTTGTACCGGTTACGCCCGTGGTTGATGAGAGCCCAGTTGAGAAGGTACTGTTAGTAGCTTGCTGAATGGTATATGAGCTCGCACCAGAAACACTCCCCCACGAGGCGGTCGCCTGAGACGTTGAGTTTACCGTGACGGCAAGTGTTGGAACGCCCGGAACTGGCGTTGAAGCCATATCGTAGTCAGACCAATCGCCGGTGTCGGCGGTTGTTTTTGCCTGAACGCGGTAGTAGTAATCGGTCCCCTGTGTAAGACCGGTAAAGGCTTGGCTGGTGCCCTTTACGCCGCTGACTGTTTTAAGGCCGGTCGTAAAGGTGCTATTGGTTGCCTGTTGAACGGTGTAGGTAGTGGTACTGTCGGCATAGTCAACCGCACTCCAGCTGACGGTAATTTGCGACGGACTGTTGGCGGTTGCATTGATAAGTGGCGTACCGAGTGCAAAGGTGGTGTCGGAGTCGATGTTAGACCAGACCCCTTCTTGCCCGTTTGCGTTTGGCCGTACGCGGTAGAAATATTCAACACCTGCGTTTAACCCTGACGATGTGTAATTTGTTGCCGAGACAGTTTGTGTGTTAAGGTTTTCGGTGAATGCATCATTTGTGGCGCGCTGCAAAGTGTAGTTAAGGCTGTTTGGCACTGTAGCCCACTTAATAGAAATAGTTGTAAAGCCTGTTGCTGTCGCGTCGAGATTGCTGATAACACCCGAGGTTGCAATGTCGGCGGTGTGACGGCTGTTCATCTCAAGAACTTTATTGTCGCTCTCGTCTTTGTAGCGGAGCTTGTAGGAAAGACACGAACCGGCGCCGTTACAATCGGAGCTGCCATCACCGCGGTATTCAATGAAATCTGGCGTGCTGTTAATAGTCAGGGTTGAGTTACATTTAATTGAGTTGGTGGTTGAAGCGTCTGATTCTGGAACCAATAAGGCGGATTGGTCGATGCCTTTCAAAACATCGGTTGCCACCGCTTCTCCCGGGCCGGTAATTGCGGAACAGCTTGGGTACTCACCCTTTTGATTAAAGTATTTTTCGAGCGACTCAGAAATCGTTGTCACGTTCGCTTCGCGACGCGTATCACGGCCCTCTTCGAGGTACCGATTAAGCCCGAGCGTGGCAATAGTAGCCAAAATCGCAATCACAACAATGACGACGATAAGCTCGACAAGCGTAAAACCCCTCCGATTTGTCATAGAATTATTGTACCATAAGCACTTCGTGCGGCGTCAAAATATGGTACAATAATGTACGTTCGTCGGCGAAGTAATTTGCAGATTGAGCTACTGGGGATTGGCCAAGCGGTAAGGCAACGGGTTCTGGTCCCGTGATCGGGGGTTCGAATCCCTCATCCCCAGCCAAGATGTGCACCAAAGGTGACCCGAATGGTTCGCATCTTGTCAGAGAAAAATGTTTAATTATTAGCATACAAAATACCGACCGTAATTGGTCGGTATTTTGTTGTGTTATAGCTCGATTCTAGAAATTCGAAATGTGCGCCGCTCATTTCTGAGATGGCAGAACGAGATGCAATATATGCGGCCCTTGTCTTTGGCTAACCTTCTAGGTGATATCGTGCGAGTTGTTTTGCGGCCACGGTAATCGGTGTATTTGATTGTTATTCGAGAGCCAGAAGAGATTGCGCTCGTTAGCGCCGAGACCTTTGCGGTAAGCCTATGGTCGGAGCCATAATTGTCACGGGCATCGAAAGGTTTGTCGAATATCTTGCGCTGGTCTTTATATTCGTGACAGTCTTTACATAATGTTGTTAAGTTACTTGAAAGATTTGAGCCCCCTAGGCTTAGCGGGACTTTGTGATCCACTGTGAGGTTTGATGTTGATCCGCAGTTTGTGCATGTATAGCGATCTCTTTTTAGGACAGCTTGGCGCGTTGAGTGCCAGCTGCTATTCTTCGATACAGTTCGGCCGATGATTTCGCCGTCCCATGCGTTCCTTCCTGCTGTTGAATTACCGGCAGCTCGCGCGCGTTGTGAATACGGGGTGTCGTTAGGAGGGGTGCTGGCTTTGACGTGTGTGATTTTGGCGTTACTCTTTGCATTCTTGCTCGGCCGGTCAAAAATATACTCCACGAGCGTGGCAAAGACCAGGAGACCAAGTGCTAATACCCAACCAGGGATGTCCATAGCTGCATTATATGCCAGATTTTAGCCGATGCGAATAACTAGACGGTTATGCACGCCTAGGTTTGCATTAAGGTTGCGCACAAGTCGTGTTTTCTCGAACGCCGTGCACCATAGTGCTCGTGGAAGGAATTGTAATAGGTCGAGCATAGGCCGGTAGAGTGCTCCAATTGCCGTGGCAACGACAGCAAAGAGACCAATAATCTCTTTATTCTCCCAAACCCAAGCAATGATTGCATCTAAGTTCATACCCTTATTATACAATGCTTGACAAGTGTTGAGTATGAGATAGTATGAAGGCACGCGTTAACGACCTGAACGACTGAGACACGGCCCTACCGTGTCTCGTGAGTCTTCAAGTAAACAGTCTATTATCTAAGAGTACCCAAAAAATTGCGGGTAGCCATCAGGTTGTAGAGCTTACCCTGGTTGGCGTCGTCATCCATCGGTTTTAGTTTCGCCTCTTCGATCGATTCAGTGACAAATGCGAGGGCGTCTTCAATAGTGAGCCATTGAATAGTAAACTGGGCCTCGCCTTCGTCCTGGGGATCAGTAAGACCTCCGGTGGTCTCAAGCTCCGCCGCGTATCCGTTAATAAGGTATTTTTTTTCGAGTAAATTACGGTACTGTACAACAGTTCCTATTTCTTGAACGTCTGTAACGGTAACGCCTAGCTCCTCTTGCAGCTCTCGAGTAATTGCGTCTTGGTCGGATTCCCCCGGGTCAATTCCACCACCAGGAAGCAGCCCTTTGTTGAGTATTAAAACTTTATTATTATTTTTAATTACAACCTTTACGGTTGGTCTATCTGTGTATTGAATTGACGTGTCTACTTGACCAATTGTTGCTAGTATATTCATATATTCATAATAACATTCATTTACCACTCCGGTTTTAAACACATTCTTTTTTGGCAATAGAAAAAGCCCCGAACCGGCAGACCACCTCACTCAATAGCACGTGCTAGAGTTTGGTGATCCGCCAGTCCGGGGCGGTGTGAGCCCTTGTTGATGCTCACGGTATGACTCCTCGGCATTTCGTGCAGCTTTCGCTGCTCGAATCCGATTCGGCCATACCGATGAACAAAGTGCCTGTGGGCTCACAGGTTAGAGGCACTCTGTCGCTGTCGGTAACGTACGACCAGCCAGCGGCATTCATCATGCGAATAACTTCAGCCTTCGGGTAAACCGTCTGGCTGAAGCGTCCGCTTCGGATAGGTGCTCCGTGTTCGTCGAAGATTGCCCAGTCAGCAGACAAGAGTCCCGTCTGCGTGTTCAGGTTCCGAATTCGACGGAACGTGTGTGACTCTCCAATGCCGCGTTCGGTTACCTTGTGAGGTTCCTTCGACAGCTCTTCGAGAGTCGCCAACTCTACTACGAGTGAGCCGCTCGCGTGGGTCGACGCCCTAGCGTTCGCCAGAATCTTCAGGTCCGCTTCCGGGCCATTGTATCCAAGCGAGTTCCAGAGAATCATCGTAGTGCAGACTGAATCTTCAGGCTGTAGCTCTTCAGCGTTTCCCTCTCGAGTAACGATTCCGAGACCAAGAGCCTTTGATGCATGATCTAGATTGGCGATGAACTCCTTAGAGAAGTCCAGTGCCCACACGTCTGCACCTCGGAGGGCGAGTTCTACGGAAGAGTAACCTCGACCGCAGCACACGTCTGCAACTTTGCTGCCGACTTGCAGGCCACACGTCTGCCACAGAGCCCCAATGATGTCGGGAATCCGAGGGATTCGTGAGCCTCCGTACATCTCGCCGGAGAACGTTTCCCAGAAGGTAGTGCTATCCGACACGTGTCTGGCTTTCGATTTGCTCCAGGTTGTCCTGGAGCCCGCCGAGCAGCACGCGGCACATTGCTTGCACCTCGCTCAAATCATTCGTTCCTCGCACGCTTGCGACGAGGTACTCCGATGCCTCTCGAAGTTCCGGGTAGTTGGCGGAAATGAACCATCCGCAGATCACCGGGTCTCTCTCGAGGCGATTGAGCTGGAGCATGATGAACGGCGTAGCGAGCCGAAGTGCGGCCTTGGCAAAGCGCCTGATCATGACGCTGTCGTCGACGCCCGAGCGCATCTCTGCGTCGTTCACTCGACAGGCCTCGGCCTGGCGAGAAGCGATGACCGCAGCCATGCCCGGTGAAGGTTTCGCTAGCGGTATCTCGCAGACGATGTCCTGGCCAAACAGCAGTACCCCTTCACTTCGAAGAAGTGAACGGGTGGGAAGCTCGCGATCTGCATTGATGAGATCGTGGACAGTGACATACTTCATGTCGAGTTCTAGTCCGTCGGTCTCGCTGCGTGCCGTTCGCCGTGCCTCTTCAGGAACGACTCGACGCGTGATGAGCGCCAAGTCGATATCCCAAGGGCGGATTCCGGGAACGCTCGGACGTGCGACACTACCGCGTAGGTAGAGTCCTACGCGACCGTACGCTTCCACTTCGTCCCAGATGTTCCTGGTGAGTTTCAGGACTTCGTCCGTCAACTCATCACCTTGCGGCAGGTTCATCTTCATGGACAGGCTTGTTCGCGCGTCCAGGGAGACTCGTGCGACACGATCCGTCAGCTCCTTCGTGATAGCAAGTGACGGAGCGCCGAAGCGCACCCCCGTCTCGATGTTCGATTGGACAACGGGAAGCTCGCTCCTGAGTACTACATCCGAACCAGCACGGATCGAGATGAGTTGCCGGAGGTACTCCGCATACGTGGGCGGGTAGATCCCCACCGTTGCATGCATCGATCGCTCCTCTGTCTCGGCACCGTGCCATCCTCCGGGCGGAATGTACAGGACATCGCCGACCTTTGTTTGGATCGTTGCGTCGATAGGCGGATCTACCTGCGGGTAGAAGCTTGGCGCCTCCGGACTGGTGACGGCGACCTTGGGTCCGAGACCCCAGGTCTTCTCGCCGATGAGCTGCACTGCGAAAACGTGGTGGTTGTCGTAGTGCGGCCGAATGCCCTTGGCAGGGCCGGTCGACAAGAAGTAGTTCACCCTGACATTGGCGCCAGGAAAGACGTTTTTCCAGTTGACCAGCGTGGTCTCTTCGGTGGTTCCAACTGCGAGCTTGACCGTACCTTCCAGCTTCTCACCGTCGCAGAAGCGGCGGATCCATGCTTTTGTTTGTTCGGTTGACAGCTCGCTGAAGGTGCCGTCGGGGTAGTGCACAGATCCCTCGCCGATCTCGGCAAGTTCATTGAGCATTACGGGCGTCATTTCTGGCGCAGTGGACGTCTTGCTGAGAACCCAGGACTTGTTCCAGTTGGTGTCGATGACACGCTGGAGGTCAACTCCTTCGGGCATGGGAAGTTCGTGCATAATCTCACTCTCTCTGGTGGGAAGTTGTGCGCGGGGCGCCCCAGTTTGCACTGAGACGCCCCGCGGGTGGGAGCCGGGTCAGCTGTCCTGGCTCAGGATCTGGACGGACGACGGCGACGAGGTCGCCGACTCGTCCGACCACGCGCTGGCCGAAGTGGTCAGCAGGTCGTCGATGGTGTCTGCCATCATGGTAATCACCTCCTCGATGATATAGATCCTAGACCCTGTGCACTGAACGCTCTAGAAGTGGACGTCCAATCTCTAGAGCGGTGCCATTGAGCGAAGGGGGCATGTAATACTCCGCTTTCGCTCCATGTTAACGGGCCCAATAGTCAAGTCGACTATTGTAGTAATAAGACTAGCACAATACCTACTATTAAGCAATATAATTGCATATATATCAACTGTCTATCAAAGCTATGTTGTAAGGGCATTTTAAAATGATTATAGCTACATCGTGTCTCATTTGTCTCACCTTTGGTTTTAGACCCATACACTCAGCCAAAGAAAAAGCACCCTTCGCGATAGCGATGCGGTGCTTTTTCTTTGGCTAAGAGATTGTGAATTTGCACATACCGTCACCGGCCGTGATTGGGCGAAAAGTGCCAGTGGCACTTTGAGAGCAAAATTCCGATGACGCTTGAGCGTCAATCTTGAATATGCGGAGTACTGAAGGTGCCGAATCCCCCACTTTGAGCCAACTATGTGCATTTCAGAACTCCCCTGTGAGTTCATTTGTCTGTTACAATGTGACCAAAGTAATAAAAGGATCATCCAATGTTTGAATACAAGGTAATTAGCGTAAAGACAAGTTATTTGGTAATCGGTTTAGTCCAGAAAAGTTGGAAAAAGCAATTAATACACTCGGCAACGAAGGTTGGGAATTGATTGAAATAGCCAATTCCGACTCGGCGGGTATGCTTACGAATCGAAGTGAAATGATTATGATCTTCAAAAAGAAAAAGTAAATCTGTTTACCTAAATACAACCACTAGCCACTATAATCTATTTCCAAAAATCCATACAAACAAAAGGGCTACAAAGAATGGTACCTGCCGGCTCCCCTTTTTCTGCCGTGGAATCAACTCTTAGAATCTGAATTTATAGATAAAATAAAGCAGCTTTTATAAAAGACGCGCTACGATATCGGACTTCCCCCGGTCACCCCAATAATCTCTCCAGTGATATAGCTCGATTCTTGCGATGCCAAAAATACATACGTCGGCGCTAACTCAGCTGGTTGCCCCGGGCGGCCCATTGGTGAGTTTTTACCAAACTCAACCAGCTTTTCAGGCGGCTGGCCATGACTTGGTTGTAATGGCGTCCAAATTGGTCCTGGCGCCACACCATTGACGCGAATTCCCTTTTCAATAAGTTCGGCAGCGAGCCCTTTTGTAAACGATGTAATCGCACCTTTTGTTGAAGCGTAATGCAACAACGTTGGCGAAGGCTGGTAGGACTGGATTGATGTTGTGTTAATAATCGTGCTGCCCGGCTTTAAGTGTGGCAGCGCCGCCTGTACGAGCCAAAACATCGCGTAAATATTGGTCTTGAAAGTATCCTCAAGTTCTTTGGTGGTTAGATCTTCAATAGAATTAATATAAATTTGCTTACCGGCATTATTCACCAAAATATCAAGGCCACCGAGCCCTTCGACAGTTTCTTCAATAAGCGTCTTGCAGAACTTTTCGTCCTTTAAATCGCCTTCTATCAGCAGCGCCTTCTGCCCTGCCTCCGTAATAAGGTCCGACGTCATAATTGCGTCTTTCGTTTCTTCGGGAAGATAATTGATAACCACATCGGCGCCTTCGCGTGCAAAAGCCAGTGCAACGGCGCGTCCAATACCCGAATCGCCACCTGTAATAAGTGCTTTTCGCCCCTTCAACTTTCCCGAGCCTTTGTAGCTCTCTTCACCGTGGTCGGCTTTTGGTACCAAATCGGCATCAAGCCCCGGCTCAGCTTGTTGTTTCTTTGGAATTTCTAAAGGTCCATATAACGTTCGAGGGTCTTGTAAGTGTGCATCCATATCGCTCCTCCTTGTTTATGCTCTCTATTCCACTGTAGGCGCGCGGCCTGAGAGTCGCCTGAGGGTTTGGCCGACACGTTTAGTGTAAAAGCGAGACCGCGCCGGGGTTCTTGCGAATGTAATTACGTATAATTTTGTAGGTATCAATATCAAAGCCGCCTTCAACCGCCGTAGTAATAGGCTCATCAAAAGCATGCTCAACAACCGATTTTACAATCCATTGGTCAACAATAATCGAACGGGTTTCGCTAATGCGCACGGCAACTTCTGATTGAAACGGCCACGATTCTATTTTTGAGCGCTCTAACGCTAGTTCAACCCGGCGGTTGTAAAGTTCGGGCGATTCTTTGCCGATGCAAGCGCCTTTACAAAGCCCCAGTTGATAGCGAAAACAAGCGCCATTCCCCTTTTCAAGCCCAAGCAGTTTTGGGCAGAGTTGAAATGTTTTTGCGGCCGCCTCTAACCTTACCTTTGCCTGCGCCTTTGTCGTATAGACGCCATACACATTCTCGAGGTTCTGATATTCGGCTAAATTGGTGTTTTCGATGCGAATTGTTTCGTAGCCGTTTTCATCAAAATCACGAAGGAAAATCGATTGCCTGGTTGCTCGTCGCAACTGACGGTTAAAGACTGGCTGCAACTCTTTTACTTTCGCCGATTCGAGCAAGAGTGCTTCAACTTCAGTTTCAGTAGTGATGTACGATACGTTATGGCTCGCCAGTGTCATTTTGAGCTCTTTAGCGATAGTTGTGGCATTTGTGAAATGCGACCGAACGCGCGTACGAATATTGACGCTTTTGCCAACATATAATGGTGCGCCGGCATCATCTTCAAAAATGTATACGCCAGGACTTTCGGGCAAATCAAGAATGACCGCCTCGTCAACATGCGGTGGCAATGATTTTGTTTTTAGCTGCATGGCGATATTAGCAAGGAAAGCCTCTTGCCCTTTTTCAGCAATCGTCAGTTTTACAAAATCGTACATAGCCTTGGCATCATCGTAGGCGCGGTGTCGGGCTGTAAATGGAATATTGTGCCGAGTGATAATTTTTTCGAGGCTATGACCGCGGTGCTCTTGCCACAACGCCCGCGACATTTTGACGGTACAAAAAAGTTTTGGTTTGAAATCGAATCCAACGGCTGCAAATTCACGTTTCAAAAATGAATAATCAAACAACACGTTGTGCGCGACGAAAATGGAATCTTTCATAAACTCGTAGAGCTGCGCGGCAATAGCTTCAAAATACGGCGCATCGGTAATGTCACTGGTGTGAATGCCGGTGAGCTTTGTAATCCAATACGGTATATCGCTGCCAGGGTTCACAAGTGACGTAAAGCTATCAATAATTTCGCCACCAGCTACCTTTATGGCTGCAACTTCAATAACTCGCCCGCGCGGCCCGCTGCCGCCGTTTGTCTCGATATCGACGAATACTGCATCCCCTTCAAACATCTCTTTCTAGTATAGCTTCGTGGCGTGTTCAACGAAAGTTTTGAACACATGTGCCCACTTTTCATCGAGAGGCGCTAAAGATTCTGGGTGACACTGCACGCCAACGGCAAATGTTTTTTGTGAATGCTCGAGCCCTTCGATAACTCCATCTTCCGAACGTGCTGAAACGCGCAGCCCCTCGCCGACGGTTTTTATGGCTTGGTGGTGACGGCTATTGGCGTCGAGCTGAAGCGAGCTGGTAATCCGTGCTAAATGTGTATCAGGTTCGAGTTGAAGCCTGTGCGCAATAAGCGTGTAATCTTTTTTGTGTGCTGTGAGCTCGTGGTCGTTGGCGTCGGGAAGGTCGGTTGGAATATCTTGGTACAAACTGCCGCCGAGGACTACGTTAAACAGCTGAAAACCGCGACAAATTGCTAAGAGCGGCTTGTCATCGGCCAGTGTCCAACGCATGAGTAGACTCTCAACTCGGTCACGCTCGTCAGAAATATCTTTCGTTTGCGGAACGGGCGTTTCGCCGTAAAGCTGCGGGTTTATATCGTTCCCGCCGGCAAAAACAATCCCATCGAGCCGCGAGTACAATTCTTTCAATTCGTTTTCAGGCATAAAAGGAATAAAAACCGGCACGCCACCAGCCGCAAGAATTGCATCGCTATAGTCGTGCTTTTGTCCGTAAACTGCCGATACCCATGGTTCGGCTTCATTCACGATTTCTCCGGTCGTGATTCCGATGAGCGGTTTCATTACTTTTTATAATAACAAATCATAAAAAATGACCCCAACTTGGAGGTCATTTTTACTAAACGCGTTGAGCTTTACGCTTTGCAGCCTTGAGCTTCTTCTTGCGTGCGCGCTTGATGTCGGCGCTGTGCCAGTTTCGGTGTTTTGCCATTATATTCCTTCTTTAGTACTCGGATTAGTATACTCGACTACTGTAATTTTCGCAATCCGCCTCATTCCATTACAATAAGAGGAATGACATCACACACTCAAAAAATAGCCGTATATCGACACGACGACCATGAGCTGCTCGGGTATATTACCGAAGATACCGGCAGTTGGTTGGCGCAAACAATTTTTGGCTATACTATCGAACGAACAGTATCGCGCGAGGCGGCCGAAGCTGTTGTACAAGAGCGAGGCCTGAGCTTTCTAACGGGTGTTTGGCAGTATTTTGACACCGATGACCACGCCTGGTTTTCGTGTGTGTTAAAAGAAGCGAATCAACGCGGCGTGACGGTGCTACGGACAAATGAAATGGGCTTCCAGGATCCGGATGATTACAAAACCGTAACGCTCGTTAATCCGACCGATGAAAATTTAATAAAATCGTAATGTTCTCTACAATAAAAACACGATGACACTGCCAAAGATGACTCCCCTTTTTCTGACGGTCCGAGCAATTAGTTCGGAATTTGCTCGGCGTATGTACGTGCCGGTTATATGGGGTGTTGGTGCTGGCCTGGCGGTGCTTCTCGGGCTCATTGGCTGGCTCACTATGTTGAGCGGCTGGTGGTGGCTCCTCGAAACACTGCTTATTTTTGGTGCGGTGGTCTTTACAATTATTGCTCTTATTGCCGGGCTCGGTATTCACCTCCTTCGCCCCACTCAATCAAAAGAACAACGTAAAATGGTGGGTTCTTTTGTGAATAAATTACAGGAAGCGTCGGAAATCATTCAAACGCCAAAGTTTATTTTGTTATTTCGCCTGGCAAAAGATACTATTTTTCCAAGTGAAGACGGACTCGTTAATCGGGTGGTTGGCCACGCGTCATCACTAAAACCAGATTTTAGTGCAATTATAAATTCTTTTAAGAAATAGTACCGACGATGGCGCTTATTAAAAATATTTCATCAAAAATCCGCACAATTATTTCGGACGAAACGAAATCATTTGCACGCACCCCTCGCAAGTTTGCACTCAAAGACTGGAAGAGCTTCTTACCTTTGCGGTTTTTCCGGCGATTGCTGAGCTTGTCGCGATTCTTAGCTTTGTACTTTCCGAATCGCAATTAACTTCAGCTGCAAACACCATCGACAAACTCCTCCCTGCTGATATAGCTCATCTTATTTCAGCTCAGCTCGAGGCGGCGTTTTCGAGCCCGTCGTCGAGCGTTGTTATTGTGGTGTTTGGTATTCTTATTGCTTTCGCGAGCCTCTCGGGTGCAATGGCGCATGTTGTGAAGGCGATGAACACTATTTATGAAGTCGAAGAAGCTCGTTCGTTTATTATGCGGCGCCTTATAAGTGTCTGCTTTATTGTGGCTGCTATTATTGCGGTTGTGGCGATGCCTGGGCTCTTGCTCTTAAATGAATCATTCCTTCAATCGCTTGGCGTGCCGGTGTGGCTTACCTGGACAATTCTTATTGCTCGTTGGGTGGTGATTGCCGGTATTATGACGGTTGGGCTGGCCGCTTTTTACCGTTACGCACCGAACCGAGAAAATCCCCATTGGCAATGGGTCACCTGTTATCATAATAGCAATGGCACAAACTTCTGGCGTACGACTGCTTAATAACTCACGATTCTATATTCTTAACGGGTCGATTCTTTTAAGCGTGGCAGTTTTTTCGTGGCTTCGTATTCAAATTTCAAGCGACCAACTGTTTTTTATCCGTGCCGAGCAGGTGTTTGGATTGCTTTGTGTGGGCTATTGGTACCTAGCACTCACCATCTCGCCTATCGGCTACGTTGTTGGCAAACAGCGCACAAAACGTCTCGAATTTTCACGTCGAGCTATTGGCGTGTCGGCGTTTTATTTTGCGCTGCTCCATGCGGCAATTGCTTTATGGGGTCAGCTCGGTGGCTTCACGCAGCTTCAATATTTGCCGTCGCTCTTCCAATGGTCACTGCTTGGTGGCCTCGTCGCTTTTGTTATTCTACTCATCATGGCGGCGACCTCGTTTGATAAAGTCGTGAAGATTATGACATTTCGGAAATGGAAGTGGCTGCACCGATTGGTGTATATCGGCGGTATTTTAGCCGTATTTCATATTTGGTCAGTAGGAACGCATATTTCCTACGGCGGCATTCGTGTGGCGGCTTTGGTGGCATTAATTATTTTAGCGGGTCTCGAATTGTACCGTGTGACGAAACTCCTAAACGACAAGTATCTTCATCTTGATAGGACCGAATCGCTGACGGTCTACGTGGTGCTATGGGCAATTGTTTCAACGCTGATTTTATTATTTCCAACAGTTATTCAAAACTACCACAGTCAGCATATGGAGCACGGCGACGCGTCATCACATCGCAAGGAGGCCCAATGAAAAAGCTTGTCGGTATTTTTATTGTGGCAATTGTGGTGGCAGCGTTGTATGGGCAGTCAGCTTCAGCGCACGTGCTGATTACCGACACAACAAACACAAAAGGTGCGATTTTGCACATAACTCCCGACGATGACCCAATTGCCGGCGACGCGGCGACGCTCTATTTCGATATGCAGGGTGCTGGCGAAGCAGTGTCGATGACGATTACGGATGCCGCCGGTGTCGTTGAAACGAGTACCGCAAAAGTAAACGGTTCGTTGGCTACTTCCACCTACACATTTCCCGCCCAAGGTGTATACCGACTTACTTTTACAGAAAAAGTAAACGACAAGAAGTATACTTTTGTACACTCACAACGAGTCTCACGCGGCGTGACGGCGAGCGCTCTTGACACGCCGCTCTATCCTTGGGCGGAGCTTTTACTCATCGCGAGTGGTGTGGCCTTTGCCGTGCTGGTGATTGTTGCGTTTAATCGCCGCAAAACGATCGCTCGGCACAGTACGTTTTAATGCTCATGGTATACTTGGGCGAGAACGTATAAGGAAATTGAAAATGAAACGAGCTATACAAGGCGGTGCGTTGGTAGGAATATTGGTGAGTTTTATTTCTCTCACTTTTAGCTTTACCGCTTCGGCGCATGTTGTTGTCACGCCGGGACAAGTAGAAACGTCTCAGCGGACAACCTTTGCGGTGTCGGTACCAAATGAACATGATACGGCTGTTGTTGGTGTGCGATTGGTGATTCCCGAAGGGCTGACATCGGTCCGTCCGTATGTTAAATCTGGCTGGGACGTAAATGTTAAAACGACCGGTGAAGGTGAATCGCTCTCTGCAACTGAAATTACCTGGACGAGTGCTGGCGCTACGGTGCCGGTTAATTTGAAAGATGATTTCTTATTTAGCGCCAAGGCTCCAGCCGCTGCAACCGAATTGAAATGGAAAGCTTACGAAACATATCAAAACGGCTTAGTCGTGGCATGGGAGCAAACCCCTTCAGATTCTGAAAGTACCAAGCCGTATTCCATCACGCAAGTAGTCAATGAAACTGAACAAGACGCAGTCCTTCGAAAAGCCAGTGACGCTGCACAAGACGCGAAATCAACTGCTAACCGCTCTCTCTATGTAGGTATTGCCGGCATTATTGTTGGACTTGCCGCAATCTTTATTGCGACTCGTAAAAAGTAACTCTTACGTTTCTTGGTCAAGGTCTTCGAGTTCTTCACGAGTATCCTCGGCATCTTCACTTCCAGGGTCATCGTTGGCGTCCATGCGCTCCTTGCGATCCTCCGGGTCAACGTCGAGCAGCTTTGTCATATCTTGATTCTCTTCAAGCAGTACAGGGTCAAGCTCGGTATCGTCATCGTCTAATTCGTCTTGATATTGGTGGGGTTCGTAAATAATATCGCTCATAGGCATCCTCCTCTAATGAAGTAGTTGAACGGTCCGCTTTGGAAGCTGGGCCTGAATATGGTCAATCAGCCCGGAACTCAACGTATCTTTTAACGCTTCCCAGGCCGATAGAAGTTGCTTTTTCGCCCTCGGCTCGTCCACCCCCTGGACCTCCATGAACTGCTCGAATAAATCTTGATGGCTGTTCTCTTCGGTTGCGTAGACGGAGAGCGCCAGGTCCTTAAGTTCGGTTGGAAGCTGGCTGGCAAAGTTTTTCCGTTCACCTTCGGTGAGATGAACCGCCAAGACGGCAACCGTCCCATCTAAGGCGTCTTTCGATTCAGTGTCCGAAAACCCTGAATGCAGCTGCACTGTTTTAATGAGTTCACGATATTTCATCGTTTGTACCCTCCTTTACCGATTAAGTTCATAAATTGGCATTGCTGCCAATGCGGAGAAGTTTTCATTGAGCGAATCAAGTTCGGCCATATCTTCATGCGTCAGAGCGAAGTCAAATACAGAAATGTTCTCTTCGATATGTTGAACGGATTCGGCCTTAGGAAGTGGCACAGGGCCGTGCTGTAAGCTCCAGCGAATCAAAATCTGTGCAGGTGTTTTTCCGTAGCTATCGGCAATACGGGCGATAATACCGTCATCTATTCGTTTTCCATGAGTCAGCGGGCTGTAAGCCTGAATAACGATGCCGTTTTCTTTACAAAAGTCATACATTTGTTGGCTCCATCCAAACGGCGACCACTCAATTTGATTTACGACAGGCATCACGCCGGTCGCACTCACAAGCGCTTCGATTTGCTGCTCAGAGTAATTACTCACTCCGATATCGCGAACCTTTCCCTCTTGCTGAGCTTTCATAAGCCCACGCCATAATTCAATACCTGCACCTTCATCTGGCGGTCGGTGAATCACTACTAAATCAATGTAGTCGGTTTTCAGCTCTTCGAGGTTGCGAAGTGTAGCCTCGTAGGCATCTTCATCTTCTTCTACTTTCGCAACAAGATACATCGAGGTGCGCGGTACGGTACCTTTGGCAAAGAATTCGCCAATACTTGGCTGGCTACCGTAGTCCGACGACGTGTCAATCATGCGGTACCCACAGGCAATCGCCTCTTCAACGACGTTATATTTATTGCCGCGTATGCCCCAGGTTCCCAAACCGATTACAGGCATCTGAGTCCCCGTGTGTAGCTGTACGGTTGATTGAATATCCATTCGCTCCTCCTCTCAGGTCTACACTTCTACTGTAGGCTTGAAGTCTGAGAGGGGCCTGAATCCTACTCCGTAATGAGGGTTTCAAGAGTGGTTTTATCGACATTTGCCCCGAAGGCAGGCTGGCCAGGCTCGAGCTTGGCGCCCTGGCGTAACGGCCCAATGGTAAGCGGGTCAAACCCGATGCTATCAATAAAATCAGCGACGGTAGCAGCATCTTCTGGCGTATCGGCAGCAATAGCAATCGCCTTTCGGCCTGGCTCCCCTTTTGCGCGCGGGTTGTCGTGAAGTTCATGGTAGCCCGTGTGGCTGAGCGCCTTTACGATACGTGCATTGGAAAGGTGCGCTTGAATAAACTCGCTCGACGATTGGCCCTCTGGAACAGTCGCTTCGCGTGGTCCATCGACTTCAGGCCAATAATTCATCGCGTCGATAACCAGCTTTCCATCAAGAGCATCTTTTGGAATAGTTTTATAGTTGCTGAGTGGTAATGCCAAAATGACAATATCGCCGCGACGAGCCGCCTCGCTATTGGTGACCGCTTCTGCACCTGGCGTTAAGATTTTTGTAGTAAGAGCAATTTTTTGTGCTGCCCCCGAACCGGAGAGATACACCGTATACCCAGCTTTTAACGCGAGTTGCGCTAAAACAATTCCCACCTTCCCCGCACCTAAAATACCAACACTTTTTACTTTCATACTATAAAGTGTACCGCGTTTACTGCTTGGCTGTTTCGGCTAATAGCTCTTTGACGCGTGGAATAACTTCTGTCGCGTAGAGTTCGATTGATTTCAGGCGAACACTGGCCTTTTGTGGACCCTGCCCATAGACCATGTCGAAACGCTTTGCGTCGAGCACTTTCATGGCCCTAGCGATTTTTTGGGCAACCGTTTCGGGTGAGCCTATGTACAGTGAGCCATGTTCAATTTCATATTCAAATTGTTCTTTGGTGTAAGGTGGCCAGCCACGTGTGCGGCCGATACGGTCCCAGCTGGTTTTGAAGGCTGGCCAGGCAAGGCGCTTCGCTTCTTCGTCAGTTTTGGCAACGAGGCCTGGCGAGTGCATGCCAATGGGATGTGCGGTAGTTCCAAGGTCTTTGGCGGCCGCTCGGTACAATTCTACATACGGTGCAAAGCGGTCGGGTGCGCCACCGATAATTGCCAGCACCAGCGGAAAGCCATACCGAGCAGCACGAATCACTGATTCTGGTGAACCGCCAACACCTACGGCAACATCAAGACGGCCTTTTTCAGTTTTTGGAAAAATATCGGCATCTTTGAGCTCGGCGCGGGTTGTTCCCTGCCAACTGACTGCTTTTTCGTCGAGTAGTTTTGAGAATAGTTCTACCTTTTCTTCAAACAGTACCTCGTAGTCGCGCAGGTCAAAGCCGAATAAAGGGAATGATTCGGTAAATGAGCCTCGCCCCAAAATAACCTGAGCGCGCCCGCTGGAAAGCGCATCAACGGTGGCAAATCGTTCATATACACGGACTGGGTCATCGGAGCTTAAGACTGTTACAGCCGATGCCAACTTGATATTTTTTGTCTTTGTAGCAATACCCGCAAGGACGGTTTCGGGGCTGGAAATAGAAAAGTCAGAACGGTGGTGTTCGCCGACGCCAATGATATCGATGCCAAGTTTGTCAGCCAAAACAGCCTCATCGACGACTTGTCGAATCGCTGCCGCATACCCAAAAAGTTTCCCATCATCAGTGGTTGGTAAATCCCCAAATGTATCAATCCCAAAACTATATGCCGATGCTTCGGACTTCTTTTTTTGCGTCATGCGTCATCCTCAATGTTTATTGCTATACTTTTTATAGTATACACGAAAATAGAACATAAATACATCACTCACGTTGAGGCCCTTGTAAGTTGTGCTATCATGTAAACATATGCGTGATGATAAAAAGCGTTTCTTGAGGCGGAGCCTCCAAGTTTTCGTGTCGAGCTTTATAGCCGTTGCTATCATTGGCGCTTTTGTCTACGTTACTCAGGGCCGTGATATCCCTGTTCTTCATCCAAGTGGCACTATCGCTCAACAGCAGCAAGTGCTTATTCTTATTACGGTCGGTCTTGGTTTCTTTGTCGTGGTCCCTGTGTTTATTTTGCTTTTCGTCATCGCATGGCGATACCGTGCGGGTAATAAAAAAGCCAAATACGACCCCGAACTTGAAGGCAATCACGGACTTGAGGCGCTTTGGTGGGGCATTCCATGTCTCATCATTTTGACACTTGCCATCATTACCTATATTTCAACGCATGCACTCGACCCATATAAAGAGATTCAATCCGACAAAAAGCCAGTTGCCGTACAAGTGATTTCACTCAATGCTAACTGGCTCTTTATTTACCCCGAATATAATACCGCCACGCTTAACTTCATGAATATTCCTGAAAAGACACCTATTAACCTGTCGATTACCTCAGACGCACCCATGAACTCATTCTGGGTTCCGGCACTAGCAGGCCAAATCTATTCTATGTCGGGGATGACGACGAAGCTGCATTTCATGTCTGATGGGCAAGGTACCTATAATGGTGCAACGGCAAATATTAGTGGAGCAAACTATGCGGATATGACCTTTAAAGTGCATGCACTCAGCGAAACCGCCTTTAAGGACTGGACACAAACCGCCAGCGGGTCACAAAATACGCTTACGAGCGAATCGTACACAAAGCTTGCTGCTCTGCATGAAAACAAGCCCGTTACCACGTATAGTTTAAAAGACTCAAAGCTCTTTGATGAGGTTATAATGAAATATATGAACAGTGGCGAACACACAAAAACACCTGTTAAAAATGAAACTGAGCATGGTTCCATGGAAGGGGTGAACATGTAATGCCTGAGGAACTCATTCATTTCCTATTTGGCCGCCTCACTTGGCAAGATTTTATTCACGAGCCAATCATGGCTGGTGCTGGCTATGCAATGGTGCTCGGGTTGATTGGTATTGTTGCCGCACTTACCTACTTTAAAAAATGGAAGTGGCTTTGGAAAAACTGGATTACCGCTCTCGATCCTAAGAAGATCGGTATTATGTATGTCATCGTTTCGGTGATTATGTTGCTTCGTGGACTCGCCGATGCATTGCTTATTCGTGCGCAACAAGTGAGCAATAATCAGGCTGCCGAGATTCTGAGTTCCGACCACTTCCAACAGATATTTTCAGCGCACGGTTCAATTATGATTTTCTTCGTTGCAATGGGGCTCATCGCTGCCATGTTCAACCTATTAGTACCGCAACAAATCGGCTCGCGCGATGTTGCTTTTCCATTTCTTAACTCGGTGAGTTTTTGGCTCTTTGCTGCCGGCATGATTTTAATTAATGCACCGATGGTTGTCGGTGAATTCTCAAACGCTGGCTGGCTTGCCTATCCACCACTATCAGGCCTCAAATATAATCCCGGAACAGGGGTGGACTATTGGATATGGAGCCTTCAGATTGCCGGTATCGGCAGCCTACTGACGGGTATTAACTTCTTTGTGACCATCTTGAAGATGCGCGCGCCGGGTATGAAACTCATGCAAATGCCAATCTTTGTGTGGAGCACCGTTGGAAGCACCCTGCTCATTATGGCGGCCTTCCCTATTCTTACGGCAACCTTGGCGCTGCTTTCGCTCGACCGTCTTATTGATACGAATTTCTTTACCAGCTTCAATGGTGGAAATCCAATGCTTTACGTTAACTTGATTTGGGCTTGGGGCCACCCTGAGGTCTATATCTTGGTACTGCCTGCGTTCGGTATCTTCTCGGAGGTTGTAGCGACGTTTTCGGGCAAAAAGCTCTTTGGCTATACCTCAATGGTGTGGGCGCTTATGGCAATTACGGTGCTGTCATTTACTGTCTGGCTCCATCACTTCTTTACGATGGGCGCAGGAGCAGACGTAAATACTTTCTTTGGTTGGATGACGATGATTATCGCCATTCCGACAGGTGTGAAAGTCTTCAACTGGATTTTTACGATGTACCGTGGTCGTGTGCGCTTTACCACGCCAATGCTCTGGTTTATGGGCTTTGTGGTCACCTTTACTATCGGCGGGCTAACTGGCGTAATGCTATCGGTGCCTGCGGCGGACTTCCAGTTCCATAACAGCCTCTTCCTGGTTGCGCATTTCCACAATATGATAATTGGTGGCGTGGTCTTTGGTGCTTTTGCTGGTGTTACCTACTGGTTCCCGAAGTTTGCTGGTTTCAAACTCAATGAGCGTCTTGGTACGTATGCATTTTGGTGCTGGCTTATAGGGTTTATTCTGGCGTTTGCTCCGCTGTACATCCTTGGCTTTATGGGGGCCGTGCGTCGTCTCGACCACTACGACCCATCACTTGGTTGGCAAGGGCTCTTTGTGGTCGCAGGCGCTGGTGTACTGCTTATCTGCCTCGGTGTCGCCTTCCAGATTCTTCAAGTTGTAGTGAGCTTTATTCAGCGCAAAAAGAACCGTGTTGGCCCAGACCCATGGAACGCACGTACGCTCGAATGGTCAACACACACGCCAACGCCAGAGTATAACTTTGCTGTTCTTCCTACCGTGACGACACGCGACGCTTTCTGGGAAATGAAGAAACATCCAAAACCGGGCAAGCCAGTCTACACCGACATCTGGGTGCCAAAAAACACTGGGCTTGGTGCGGTCATTGGGCTTTTTGCGCTTGGCTTTGGCGTTGCGGCTGTTTGGCATATTTGGTGGTTACTTCTTCTCTCGCTCTTCGTCATTATTGTTATTACAATCGTGAAGCTCACAAATGACGAACCTGACCGTAAAATTACTGCTAAAGAAGTTGCCGAAGAAGAAGCGAAGCTTCAGGCCCGTGAACTAAAGGAGAAACTCGCATGACCCGCGCCGAAGAAGAAGTCGCCGTATTCCATCGCAAATCTTTAGGTTTCTGGGTGTACCTGATGACCGACTGTGTGCTGTTTGCAACACTGTTCGTTGTCTTTGCGGTTCTTCGAACCGCTACCGCCGGTGGACCGTCGGGCGCCGATATTTTCGACCTTAATTTTGTTCTGATTGAAACCATGATCTTACTCACTAGTAGCTTTACGGTCGGGCTGGCGCTGCTGGGTGCCGAACGGGGCTACAAGAAGCAGACGATTTTATGGCTTGCTATTACGTTTCTGCTCGGTGCCGCCTTCCTCACGATGGAACTATGGGAGTTTAGCCAACTGATTGGTGAAGGCCACGGCTGGCAACAGAGCGCCTTCTTATCGTCGTACTTTGTACTTGTCGGCACGCACGGGCTCCACATCGCAGTGGGGCTTCTGTGGATGGCTGTCGTGGTGTTCCGTCTTATTCAACGCCGCTTTAAAGAAACCGATGTGCGTCGCCTTTCGATTCTTAGCCTTTTCTGGCACTTCCTCGACATCATTTGGATTTTCATCTTTAGCTTCGTATACCTAATTGGAGGCCTGGCATGAAAAAACCACAACTTCATAGCCGTCACTCACCGGTTCCTTACCGCTCGTATGTAATTGGATTTGTGCTTTCTGTTGCAACGACGCTCCTTGCCTACTTCTTTGTTGTCAATAATTTATGGCACAAGGATATGCTCGTGTTTATCGTCCTTGGTATCGCAGTGCTTCAGCTTGTGGTACAGGTTGTCTTCTTCCTGCATATTGGTCGTGGGAGTCGATGGAAGCTGGCTACCTTTATCTTTATGTTAATTGTCGTGCTTATTGTTGTCGTGGGTTCGGTATGGGTCATGTATCATCTCAACTACAACATGATGGATATGTCGCCCGACCAACAGTACCAGTACATGCAAGAACACGAAGGGATTTAATGGAGCGTCGTACCACTTCGTTTCTCCAGCTTATTAAGCCTGGTATTACACTCAGTAATACAATTGCGGCAATGGCTGGGTTTTTACTGGCTGCGAGCACCACGGCTTTTCACTGGCCTGCGTTTATTGGTGCAATCGGTGGTACGGCGCTCATTATTGCCTCGGCGTGTGTGCTGAATAATATTATCGACCGCGATATTGATAAGAAAATGCAGCGAACGCGAAAGCGCGAAGTAGCCAAAGGTTCTATTCAGGTGCCGACGGCAACTGCGTTTTTGATTATCATCGGCCTCGGCGGATTTGCGCTCCTCTTTTTCTTGACTAATTTCCTCACTTTTATGCTGGGCGTTATTGCTTACATTTGGTATGTCGTGATTTATGGCATTGCCAAGCGTACCACCCCGTATAGTACGCTTATTGGCGGTGTCGCTGGTGCTTTGCCACCCATGGCTGGCTACACGGCGCTCACTGGTTCGATCGATGCCGCGGCAATTCTTTTGTTCTGGATTTTATTCTTTTGGCAGCTGCCGCACTTCTATGCTATTTCTATGTTCCGTCAATCGGATTATGCAGCGGTGAATATTCCAGTATGGTCGGTGAAGTACGGTATGGAGACCACCAAACTGCAAATATTTATTTCAGTTGTGCTCTACGCGATTTCGGCGGCGCTACTGACGGCCTTTGGCTATACGGGCATTATTTACCTGGTACTTTCGTCGGCACTTTCAATCTATTGGATATATAAAGGCATCACACTGTATAACAAAAATGACGACATAAAGTGGTCGCGCGTGATGTTTGGTATTTCGCTGCTCGTACTGCTCGCAATGTGTGCTTTGATTGCGGTCGGTGGCTACTTGCCATAGTGTATACTAAGCTTATGGTTTTATTACTCCACATCATCATTGCCCATACAAGTTTGGGCGTCGCAACGGTTACGTACTTTAAACCAACGGTAAAACGCATTGGCGTGAGCTACGGCTTTATCGTAGCGACGGTTGCAAGCGGTACTGCGCTGCTGGTTATGAATCCAAGTAACATTTTGCACACCTGTCTTTCAGGTCTGTTCTACGTAACGGTCGTTTCGGTGATTACCATTGCAACGCACGTACGCGCCCATCGGCGCGCACAAGTACGTATCACTGAAGAATAAAAACTAGTCTTTAGCTGGGTCGAAGTTGGCGATGATAACATCGTCTTCTTCATCATTTTGGGCAAACCATGAACGCAGTGCCTTGCTGAGCGACAATACATCTTTGTAGCCGATAAAGTCTGCGGCTTGGCGCATGAGGGCGCCGAGGAATCCACCGAAGTGAATTTTCTTGTATTCAAATATAGCCCAGTTTTCACCAACAGGCACTACCACAGCTGATGGCTTAGCGGTGTATGGCTTCTTTGATTTCTTCAAAATATGCTTGGCAACAAAAGCACCGTCTTTAATAGCAACTTGAGCCAGCCCACCAAATTGGTTGAGGGCGTTGTCGCCAATCACGTATACGTTGTTATCTGCACGAAGGTATTTATCGACAACCACGCGGCCGTTTGGTGCTAAGTTAAACTGGCTTTCGTTGGCTTTAAAGAATGGATTATTAGCAACACCAGAAGTCCAAATAACCGTACTGCTCTTAATCGGTTTACCGTTGACGATAAGGCTATCAGCAGTTTCGGCCTCCACTTTTTGGTTGAGCTCAACGCGGACGCCGAGCTTTTTAAGGCGCTTGAGCACCATTGCGCTCGCTTTTTCTGACATGCGTGGTAAGACGCGCGGGGCGGCTTCGATAATAGTAATAGAGACGTGCGGTTGAGTGGTCTTAAACTTCTTCTTAAGGCGCTTCAGGTACGCACCAAGCGATGAAGCCAGCTCAACACCAGTTGGACCGGCGCCAATAATAAGGAACTGCGAATCAACACCGTTGTTTTTCGAAAAGTCACTGAGAAGGTGTTGCTTAAGGCGCGTAATCTCTTCGCGTGATTTAATGCCATAGGCGTACTGGTCGAGGCCTTCAATACCAAAGTATGTGGTTACCGAACCGAGTGCTAAAACAAGGTTTTGATAGGTATGTGACGCACCGGAAGCGGTGGTAATGGTTTTCGCGGCTTTATCAATACCAGTAACCGTATCGATAATAAGGGTAACGTTGTCACGGCCGGCAAATACTTCGCCAAGAGCCACCCACGACTGCATGCGACTGCCGCCAGTTGCGGTGCTATAGAGCGCTGGATAGTACTGGAAATGCTGACGGTCACTAATCAGGGTCACCTGCATTTTTTTATTTTTTGACAATTCAAGGGCGGCCTTTACCCCACCAAAGCCACCACCGACGACAGTACTATGCATGACAGAAATCCTGTTTATGTTTAGAAATATACTTGTATCATACGAGGAAACTACCGTTTTCGCAAGGGACAGAAACGAAAAGAGCCCGACCCTGCCGAATGACTCGTCGACAGTAATAGCTGTCGGGTCTTTTCGGCAGAATCGAGCTGATGAGCCCGCTTATGCTTTGATGAGCTGAGTGCGCTCCCCGGGTGTCGCCGACAGGGCGAACAGCGCGAGTCTTTCGAGCGAGCTGAGGGGCTCGGACGACCGTGGCCGAGTGACGTCGACGAAGATTTCGTCTATGACACCGTGGTCGACGGTGATGCTCTCGAGGAGGTTCGAGAGGTCTTGCTTCAGGAGCTTCGCATCGGCGACGGGAAGACGTACTTCCAGCTTCAGCGAAATGTCGAACGCCTTGTATCCTCGCTTGGATACGGTGGCGTCCGGCTGCTCTCGGTCGATGCCGAAAGCGTGCAGGATGACGCGTGTGCCTTCGCTCACCTCTTTGGCGGCAGCCTCTGCAGACCGTCGCCGCCACGTCGTTGTGGACAGCTCCACTTCGACGAGTTGCGGAACGTCGTCCTCTGCCTCCTGTGACACCCCGACACTGCCGGGTGCAACGGATTCCTGGGTGGATTCCATGGCTTCTCTTTCTCTCAAATTGTGAATGGGCCGCATACTGTTATAGCACACCGCGGTGGACATTTAAAGATACTTGTGCTATAATAGATGTATTGCATCCGAATGGATACCGCTATGGTCTTCAGGGGAATTGGTATCATCCAACCCGCATTGAAACTGAAGTATAAGGTTCTCGCTGTTCGTCTGCAGCGAAAACATATCTATTTTTAACCCCAGAAAGGGGCATTAGCCAGTATGGCCTACAGAAACACATCATCATCAACCCGAACTCGTTCAGCACGCCCAAGTGGCAGTCGTCCAGGCGTCCGCTCGTTCCGTCCAGGAAAAGGTCCTCGTGGCGGCTCGGGCTCACGCAAGCGCACCGGTGCATATATTCACCCGAGTAAGTTCATTAACCGTGCCAAACCACAAGCTGAAGAGGCTCCATACGAGGCGGCGCACCAGTTTAGCGATTTTAACTTTACCTCTCGCCTTCAATTCAACATCGAATACAAGGGCTACAAAACCCCAAGCGCGATTCAAGACCAGGCCATCCCCCATATCCTTAAGGGTGAAGATGTAATTGGCCTTGCAAACACGGGTACCGGTAAGACGGCTGCTTTTGCGCTACCTATTATTGAGCGCCTTAATGCCAACCGTGACCTCAACTCAGTACTCATCGTAGCGCCAACCCGCGAGCTTGCTCAGCAGATTGATGAACAATTCCGCGCTTTTGCCTACAGCATGAAGCTTTTCTCGACACTGGTTGTTGGTGGTACGAATATTGACCGCCAAATCCGTCAGCTGCAACGTCGACCACACGTTATTATTGGTACCCCGGGTCGTATTCGTGACCTTATGAAACGTAATATCTTGAAGCTTGATGGTATCCGTACTCTCGTGCTCGACGAAGCCGACCGCATGCTCGACATGGGGTTCATTAACGACATTAAAGCGATTGTTGAAGAAACGCCTGCCGACCGCCAAACACTTTTCTTCAGTGCGACGATTACCCCTGAAATTGAAAAGCTGGTTCAAGGGTTCCTGCGAAACCCAGTTACCGTTTCGGTTCGTACTGCTGACACTAGTGAAAGTGTCGATCAAGACGTCGTTGAAACTGACGGCAAAGAACACAAGCTCGAAACACTTCTCAACCTCCTCAGTAACGAAGAGTTTGAAAAGGTGCTCGTCTTTGGTGAAACCAAGTATGGCGTGCAGCGTCTCTCTGACCACCTTGATAAGAGCGGCGTACCATCAACCGCTATTCACGGTAACAAGTCACAATCACAGCGCCAACGTGCCCTCAAGGCCTTTAAGGATAACCAGGTGCGTGTGATGGTTGCAACCGACGTAGCGGCTCGCGGCCTCGACATTCCAAATGTGAGTCACGTGATTAACTTCGACCAACCGCAAACCTATGAAGATTACGTCCACCGTATTGGCCGTACTGGTCGTGGTGGCGCAACTGGTAAGGCACTTACCTTTATCGAGCGCCGCTAAGCTTTAGAGCTGACAAGCGTCAACCGATTTTCGTGCAAGAATTCGCTCAACTGATTGGGCGAATTCTTTTTTATTGAGTTCGCCGTTTTGCAGAGCAGCTTCGGCGCGAGTAATAATTTCGTTTATATAGCCGGTAAGTTCGCCGTTTTCTTCTTTTGTCTGCACGATAAGCGCAACATCAACACCGGCTTGCCAGGCCTTTATCGCAGCGTCGGCGATAGTACCGGGAATGGCCTTTGCAGTCAGTGAATCGGTGTAGACGACGGCGTCTTCGTAACCGTAACTGCGCAGGAGTGCGACGGCTTCGGGCGACCAAATGGCAGGCTGGCCGTTGGTGAGTTCGGGAACGATGGCATTGCTCACCATAACATCTGGGTGAAGTGAGGCTAAAGATTGATATGGCAGAAGGTCACGCGTTTTGAGGGTCGGGAGTGCCGCGGTGGTGGCGCTGCCAAAATCGGTATTTCCGTTGGCGCTGCCAAGGCCTGGGAAGTGTTTAATGACTGGAGTAATTCCGGCGGCTTTTTGCGCTAAAATGTTTTGCCCCGCATACGACGACACAACGTTTGGTGATGATGAATACATACGGCCTGGCAATGGATTTGAAGAAGCACTTAATACATCAACAACAGGTGCAAAGTTGGTCGTCACTCCTAAGCTTGCCAGATACTTTGCATCTTTTTCGTACAAGGCGCGCGCCTGTGCGGCGCTCATGGTGTCCGCGGTGCTTTCGGCGCTCGGCAAAATTCCCTCTGATTTAAATCGCTGCACAGTGCCGCCCTCTTGGTCGACAGCAATTGTTGGCGAAATAGCCATATCGGTTGAGAGGCTGGCAATTGCCGACTCGTCGACTTCATTCATTAAAATGACGCCGCCAAGTTTATAGCTGGCGACCAATGGCTGCTGAGCATTGAGTGTCGTACTGTAGACGGCTACCATTACTTTCTGGCCAATAAGTACATCAGTAGGGAGCTTTTCGATGCAGGCCAGCGCTGTGTCATCGTGTGGTTTTGGCGTTGGGGCTGATGTTGACGAAGTATCGGTCGAGGATTGTTGCGAGATGTGTCGAGCTATCATAAAAGCCGCCACCCCTGCACCACCAAGAATAAGAATAATACCTACCACAAGAATAAAACGACGTCGATGCGATATGCGACTCATGTCTTTAGTATAGCGAACTATGCGTGAGTAAAGTAGGTTGCAAGTGCCACGACGCCAACTCCCGCGATAAGAAGAAGCGGCTGCCAATCAAACAGTTTCTTGCGATTGTGATTTTCATGAAGTGACGGAATAATGTCGCTCAGAGCAACGTATAGCAGAAATCCAGCGCTCAGACCAAATACAACACCAAGCGGCAGTTTATCGCTTTGCCCGACGAAGTACGTTACGATAGCGGCGGCAGTTGCAGCGAGCGAACTAAAGATGTTTGCCACCATAACCTTGCCACGACTCACGCCCTTATTCAGTAATGCGCCGAACTCCCCTACTTCTTGTGGGATTTCATGGGCAGCCACGGCCAGTGTGGTGATAATTCCGGCGGGAATACTAATAAGAAAGGCCGCAGCAATCGCAACGCCATCAAGCGTATTGTGGGCGGTGTCGCCAATAATAAGAAGCGGCACGGCTGGGTCTTTCTTGCCATGTTGATGATGATGGTGAAACCAGCGAATAAACCGTTCGGCAAAAAAGAATAATATGATACCGACAAGCGCTGACATAAAGAGCGATTCGGCTTCGTCGTGCTCTACCCCTTCCACCAAAAGGTCAAGGAATACCGCGGCCAACAGCGCCCCTGCGGCAAATGGCAGCCCAAACTGTGCCATTTTTTGTGCTACACGTTTATTAATAAGCAAGATAGATGCTAGACTCAGCGAAATAACGCCGCCAATAAGGCTAAATACAATAATATACGTAAGCAGGTTCACGCTTACTAGCATAGCGTGGTTCGGCAAAGAAACAAAGGGCTACGAGCTTTTCTATTGAAGGGCCGAGCTGAGTCGCGCTAAACTGTCGAGCAACGATTGCCATCGACTGCGTTTTAACCACGTTTCAAGCTTGATGGTGCGGCTATTCTGGAGCAAATTATTGTGGTGTTTTACTAAAGCTTTTGCAGTGGCGACATCGTACACTGCTACGGTGCACTCGTGATTCAACTCAAACGAGCGGATATCGAGGTTGCTCGATCCGACCACTGCAACTTCATCATCAACGGCAATGAACTTTTCATGAATAAGCTCTGGTTTTTTGTAGAGTGAAATTGTTACGCCAGCTCGAATAAGTGCTTCGTAGTACGAGCGTTGGGCATGCCCCACCATCCACTGATCCATAGCCTCCGAATTAAGAATAGAAATTTTCACACCGCGCAGAGCAGCTGAAAGCAATGCACTTAAGAGCGATTCATCGGGGACCAAATACGGGTTGGTAATAGCCACTGATTTCTGCGCACCATGAATCAGTGATACGAAAAACTTGAGATTATTTTCATACGGATAGCCGGGGCCGCTCGGAATCACTTGCACAATTTGCGAGCCCTTTGCCGACGAAAGGCTGTTTTCCATAAAGTGTCCTAAAATTTCACCCGATTCGGCATACCAATCGCTCGCCACTACTGCCGCAGCTTCATTCACAGCTGGGCCCTGGAAGTGTGCAACAAGCTCAATGTACGTAATGGTATCTTTTCGGTGGTAGGTCTTGTCAATAAGGTTGAGTGAGCCAATGTAGGCGTCGGTGTTATCGATAACAAGGATTTTGCGGTGGTTGCGAAGGTCGGGGCGATTATATTTTGATGGTCGAAGTGTCAATGGGAGCATCGGGTGCCATCGAACGCCAATCTCGGTAAGGCGTCGCTTCATCTGGCGGTAGCGTGGATATTTACGAGAGCCAAGGTAATCGAAAAGTACGTAGACCTTCACGCCTCGTTGCACTGCCCGATCCATCGCTTCGAAAAACACCTCCGTCGTATCGTCGAGCGCAATCGCAAAGAACTCAATATATGCATAATACTGCGCCCGGTTGAGGCTGGCGGTCATCTTCTGGATGATAGAATCGTAGCCAGTAATAATAGAAACGGTGTTGCCGGTGGTTGGTGCCAGGCCGGTAAGCGATTCGGCAAGCTTTGCACGGTAATTGTAGGGCTCCTGGATGCGCGCTGTTAGGCCGGCTGCTTTCAAATTTGCTGCGTAGCGTTTAAACATGGCAGTAATTTGGTGTTGATTACGACGGCGACGGCGTGATAGTTTTGTGCTTCCAATTACAAAGAACAGGATTGTGCCAAAGAGCGGAATAATATAAATGAGCAGCAGCCAGGCAGTGGCGGCGGTTGGTTTGCGGTTCTTTGGAATGTAACCGAGCAGCCAAATACGTACGCCTAAGTCAATAATGAAAAGCAGGACAATACTCGCATATATCAGGAGTTCGGGCATACTTACGGTCATAGCGTCGAGTGTATCATTTAGTAGGTTTTCTGACTATTGAATAAAAGCACCCACTGGTCGAGTGAGAGCCGCGACGGCGACACACCGGCGGTTTGGCCAATAACTTCAAGGGGCATTTTGGCGAGCTTTTTAGGGTCGGAAAAACACTGAATTGTGAATTGCGTATAAGCACTAAGGCGATTTTTAGGAACAAGCGGTTGTGGGCGCTTTACCATTTCAATACACACAGTATCAACTGCTGGATGCGGCCAAAAGTCGGTTTTTCGAAGGTTTTTAATAATTTTGACGCGATATTCGGCGCCAAGAAGCATGCCGAGTTGGCCGGTAAAGTGTGAGGTATCGGTGGCAATGAGTTTACGGCCGAACTGCTTTTGGACAATAAGGTAAGCTGCCTCCGGTGACATCGGCGAATTGATAAACCGCTGCACAATGGGTGAACTGAGGTGAAACGGAATATTCGCAAAAATCTTGTACGGTGTCGTTGGTAGATTCATTTTCATTACATCGCCAATTTTAACCGATACATTCGGGAACTCTTTCATGTTATGAATGAGCGTCTTGGCGGCACGTGGGTCGTATTCAATCGCCACAACCTGCTTTACGCGCCCCGCGAGCACGGATGTAATAACACCACTCCCCGCCCCAATATCGTAGACGGCATCATCCTTTGTTAGATTGCTATGGTCAATAAGCGACTCGACCAGTTTTGGCGAGCGCAGGAAATTTTGGGAGTAGTGAGCGAGGCGTTTCATAAACTAGTTCTATTATTACATAGATATATTCGGACAAATGAAAAGGGCGCTTCCGACGTGGTTGGTACCACGCCGAAAGCGCCCGCTACGCTCAGGTCGCCGCTATATGCAACTTGAACGCCTTATCTCGCATGAAGCGAGTGGGATTGGCCTACTCCTGCTCGGACGAGCGACGACGCCGAAGCGCCGCCATCACCAGCGTCAGGGCCAGCAGCGCGAAGCCACCGATGCCGAATCCGACGAACGACGCAGTGCGCATCGTGTCACCGGTGTGTGCGGCGGGCGGCGGCGACTTCACGTGCGAGACCGGAGTCGGCGTCTTCGTGGGCGGCTTCTCCGTGTCCGTCGGGCAGGTCGCCTTCTCGGCGTCCGTCAGGGCACGGGTCTGGGTCTCCGTCTTCACGACCGCGTTGGCCGTGTCGAGCTCGAGCTTCCAGGTGGAACCGTTCACCAGAACCGGAATCCAGGAGGTGGTGGTCTTGGTGCGCGTCTGCGTCACCTCGGTGTCACCACACACCCACTTCTGGTCCTGCCAGGCACCGAACTCGACCTTCGGCTCGGGGATCTCAGGCTTGCAGCTCTCGATCTCCTCGCTGGTCAGGGCGCGGGTCTGCGTCTCGACCATGGTCGAAACGTTTTCCGTGTCCTCGACCACCTTCCAGGTCGAACCCTCGACGAGCACCACCTTGTAGGGCGTGGTCGTCATGGTGCGGGTCTGGGTGACGGACTCATCGCCACACACCCATTCCTCGTCCTGCCAGTCGGTGTAGGTCACCTTGGGCTCCGGGGTGTCGGGCATGCAGCTCTTCACCTCGTCGTCCGAGAGGACCCGGGTCTGCGTCTCGACCGTGGTCGAAACGTTCTCCGTGTCCTCGACGACCTTCCAGGTCGACCCGCTCACGAACACCACCTTGTAGGGGGTGACGGTCTTGGTGCGCGTCTGCGTCACCTCGGTTGCGCCACACTCCCACTTCTGGTCTTCCCAGTTGGTGTACTCGACCTTGGGCTCGGGGGTCGCGGGCTTGCAGCTCGCCACCTCCTCGTCCGTCAGAGCGCGGGTCTGGGTCTCCGTCTTGACGACCGCGTGAGCGGTGTCAGGCTGGAGCTCCCAGGTCGACCCGCTCACCAGGACCGGAATCCACGGCGTGGTCGTCATGGTGCGGGTCTGGGTGATCGTCTCGTCACCACACACCCACTTCTGGTCGTCCCACTGCGTGTAGGTCACCTTGGGCTCGGGGATGTCGGGCTTGCAGCTCTCGATCTCCTCCTCCGTCAGTGCACGCGTCTGGTGCTCGGTCACCACCTTGATGTTGGCGGTGTCCTCGACCGTGACCCACTTGCCGTTCTGGAGAACGACCTTGTAGGGCGTGGTGGTCTTGGTGCGCGTCTGCGTCACCCCGGTGTCACCACACACCCACTCGGAGTCCTGCCAGCTGCTGAACTCCACCTTGGGCTCCGGCGGCGTGGGCGGCGTGTTGCAGCCGGCACTCGTCGTCGTGCTGTAGGTGGGGTTCGGCCCCTTGTTCGACAGCGTCTGGTGCAGGAACTTCGGCTCGTACGGGTTGTTGGGTCCGTTGAGCTTCTCCGGCACCTTCAGCGCGTCGAACCCGCCCTTCTTCACGAACTCGGCGTAGATGTCGTGCTGACGGCACTCGTTGAGTGCGGGAGCGGCGTACGAGAACGTTCCGATGGTGTCGACCAGCAGATCGTTGTATCCCACCAGGGTCTGGGGCCACGAGGGATTCCCGGACGCCGGCAGGTCGTACTTGAAGGTGGTGGCGCGGACCGCGAGTGCGTCGCAGAGCTTGTCGCCCTGCTCGGCACCCTTGGCCTTCACCGTGACCGTACCCGAGCCGACACCGTCGAAGGTGTAGGACCAGGTCGGCGACTGCACGCAGTCGGGCTTCGGCGGGGTGCCGCAGGTCACGCTGCCTTCCCAGTGGTAGTTGGTGCCATGCACCTGGGTCCACTGGACTTCGTAGTACGTCCAACCCGGCCAGTTGGGGTGTTCGGTCACCTTGTAGGTGACCGTCTTCCCGCTGGTGATGAAGTCGGAGTCGTGGAAGTTGAAGGTACGCACCTCACCGCTGACGAGGTCCTTGACACGGATGTTGACATCCTTGTTGTTGGACCCTGCCGGGATGTTGTTCGGGTAGGCGACCGTCAGTCCGGTGCACGTCGGCGCATCGTACTGCCAGTTCCAGTCGAACGGCTTCTCCGGCTGCGGGCAGTCCGAAACGCTGGGCTTCGGCTGGCCGGTGTCGTAGGCGATCGCGATGGAGCGACCCTGTGCGTCGGCGAAAGCCCACGGGAACGTCCCCGTGAAGCCCTTCAACGCGTTGACCGAGACCGAAATCGGGTTGTTGCCCGTCTGCAGGCGCTCGTTGGCACCGGGGGTGCCGACGTACTTACAGACGTAGACCTTCTTCGGTCCGGGGTCGCCTCCGCCCTTGCCGGCGGTGGAGACCTCGTTGGAGTGCGTCGTTGCGGCCGACTGCTTGGGGGCGGACTCCGACTTCACCGTCTCTGGTGTTGCGGGGTTCGTCTCCGGCTGCGTGGCAGGCGGCGCCTCCGTCGACTGCGTGTTCGCGGTCGCCTGGGAGGTGTCGTCCGCGGCTTCCGAGGACTGCTCCTCGGAGGGCGTTGCAGGCTCACCAGCCTCCTCGGTTCCGGTCGCGCCCTCCTGGTCGGAGGTGGTCACGATCGATACCGCGGAGCTCCCATCGTCCACCGGCGGGGTCTCTGCAGCCAAGGCTGCCGAAGTTCCGCCGAGGGCGAGGCTGCCGACGAAGCCGGCAGTGACGAGTGCGATCAGCGCTCGCTTCCCACGCATTCGTGCGCGTTCTTTCCGGAGCCGACGCAATTCGCGTCGGCTGGTGAAAGTGTCCATTGGGTTCCTTTCGAGGATGGGACAGGAATGTATTCAGTTGTAGAGGGTAAAGTAATTTTGCTTGTAGGCCAAATTGTTAAGGGCACGGTGCCCAACAGCAGCCAGGCTCACATGCGGTATACATTATAGCATAAAATTAGTAAAAAGTAAATAGTTACGCTTACTTCGCCTCTGTTTTGCATGTTTTCCTATTGACGCCTCAACTAATACCCGCGCTATACTAAATACAGTCATGTGGGTACTTCCCTACCCCTGGAATCTAGATGGGCAATGGATTTCCACTCACAGGCTTATATTCGACGGCGAGTTCCTTCGTTCTTTACAAAGGAATAGCCAATAGAAGCCACCAACGATATTCATACACACTGGCCTGCGAGCCCTAAGGTTCTACCACTGGGAAAGCTAAGCGTCACTGAACTATCGACACAATTCTACGTGATATTTGGTAAAAAGGGCGTCCGGTCGAACGGTCCAAACTCCCCTCTCCAAATCACTCCTCCTAAATCCGTTTGCTGATCACTACAAGTTGTTCAGCCTTTTTGCGTTCACACCTCGAGGAAACGCAAAAATCATAAACCATTTATGAAATCTTAGGAGAACAGTATGAATCGTGTAAACATTAACGAACAAGTCGCCATCACACAAATGGGCTTTAAGAAGAACCTATCGGCGTATCCTCGCCGTATGGAGTACCGCGGAACAATCTACGAGTTCCTCGACGCCGGGCTCCGCTGTCTTGTTCGTACCGGTAACCAGGTTGCAGAAATCCTTACCATGACCGACGGACGCTGCCAATATCAGCTCCGAAGTGACAATAACGGAGGCAACTGGACACTCGTCAGTATCGTTTCGTAGAACGCACGGTGCAGACACTAAAAATACCGCTCACTATGAAGCGGTATTTTTAATGGGAAGATTATTTTTTCTTGGGTCTATCCGATGAAACAAAACGTCGACCGAACCATTTGTGAATCTCAACGGGAATAATGGCGACGGCAAACGCTAGAAGCGTGACAACGAAGATATCACCCATCGCTACCGGATGCACATGCAAGCCACTCTGAAGTGGCCCAAACAGTGCCAAAGCCTGCATAGTGATTGCAATGGTAATACCAGCCCAGAATGGTCCATGCCAAACGCGAATACGAGTAAACAGCGAATCGTAGGTACTTCGTGCATTAAAGGCGTTAGCCCACTGCACAGCAACCAAAGCTACGAAGACGATTGTTTGGCCGTAGGCGGTGCCGTAGTTGGCGCTAAAGTACGCATAGAGCCCGAGTGCCAATGATGCCATCATCACCGCCATGAGGATGATTCGACTAATCATGTACTTACCGAGGATTGGCGCTTTCGGGTGCGCTGGACGGCGTTTCATAACCGACTTCTCGCCTGGCTCGAGCCCCAGTGGAATTACCATGGTCGTATCGGTTACTAGGTTGATCCATAGGATTTGAATTGGAGCCAGCGGCATTGGCATACCGACAATCAGTGCGCCGAGTGTCACGACAACCTCACCGATGTTCGTTGCCAGCAGATATGCCAGCATGCGACGGATATTCGAGAAGATAATACGGCCTTCACGCATGGCACGGACGATACCGGCAAAGTCGTTATTAAGCAGAATGATATCTCCGGCGTCTTTAGCGATTTGCGAGCCGCTTCCCATTGCAACCCCGACGTCAGCGTTCGCGAGGGCTGGTACGTCGTTCACACCGTCGCCCGTCATAGCGGTTACTTCTTTAAGGCGGAGCACCTTGAGGATACGGAACTTGTTCTCAGGGGTCACCCTTGAGAATACACGAGCTTTATCGGCTGCTTTGGCGAGTTCACGGTCAGACATCCCCATCATGAGGCGGCTATCGAATACTTGCTCGCGTGACTCAACGAGCCCAAGCTTACGGCCAATTGCAAAAGCCGTTTCGAGGTGGTCGCCGGTAATCATCCGAACCGAAACACCCGCTTTTTGGGCGGTGGCGATGGCGGTGCGAGCTGAAGGGCGCAGTGTGTCGGCAACAGCGATAAGGCCGGCGAATTGGAGTTTATGGCGCGAAGGCAGCTCGCCGAAGCTTTCCAGGCGCGTATCGAGTGGTGCTGAAGCCACGGCAATGACGCGGTAGCCTTGGCTCGTGAGTTGGGTGACGGCGGTATTGATTTCGGTCATTTGTGCACGGGTGAGCTTGCTGCGCATCATCATTTGCTCGGGTGCGCCCTTAACGACAAGCTCATGTTTGCCGCGGTGGTGCCAGACGTTTCCACTCATGGCGAGCGCTTGGTCAAATGGCAGTTTCGCGACTGGCTCACCCTTTAGCTGCACAGTGCCTTCGGCGGCGGTATAGCTAATAAATGCAACGTCGAGCGGGTCGGACGATTTCTCGCCATGGTGGTTAATGGTTTTATGGATTAACGTTGGTAAATGATGGTCACTCCAGCTTGGCTGCCAGGTTTCCTGTACTGAAAGTTCGTTTTTCGTTAAGGTTCCGGTTTTATCTGTTGCAATAGTTGTAATAACACCAATTGTTTCAATAGCGTTCATGCTGCGCACTAACGCTTTTTTGGCGGCCATGCGCCGCATCCCGAGTACGAGTACTACAGAGATGGCGATTGGGAGACTTTCGGGCACGGCCGACACCGACAGGGCAATGACCAAGCGAAGCGCTTCGGAGACTTCTATGCCACGCACCAGTGCTAATACGAATGCGCCCACGGCAACAGCTGCAATCACCGCAATAATGTAGGCAATGAGTTTATCAATTTTCTTTTGTACCGGACTACTTGTGGTCGACGGCGCCTTATTTGTCAGTGCAGCGATACGGCCGAACTCGGTTTCGTTGGCGGTATAAATAACCACGCCGGTGGCGCTTCCGGAGACGATAAACGAGCCTTGAAAAAGAATATTTGATTGCTCGTAGACCTCTTTTTCCTTCGTGAGCACAGTAGTATTTTTACTCACAGGTACCGATTCACCGGTCAGCATAGCTTCGTCGGCTCTCAGCGAATCAGCGTCAATGAGGCGAAGGTCGGCCGGAACTTTATCGCCCTCGGCGAGTCGTACGACATCACCGGGCACAAGCTCCGAGGCATCAATAGAAAACGCCTCACCGCCACGCACTACCTCAACCTCTCGCCCACTCTTTTTTTGTAGAGTTCGAAGGATTCGCTCGGTTGAAAAACGCTGAACATAATAAATTACGGCGCTTGTGAACATAATCACCAAAATAATAATGGCGTCGAGCACCGCATGGTGCCAGAAACTAATCAACACTGCTACAAACAGGACCGCCATAAAGACATTAGCGAATGGCTCGATAAGCTTTTTCCAGAGCGGCTCGCCCTTTAAGATAATTTCGTTTGGTCCGTATTTCTTGAGTCGCTGACCGGCTTCATGCTTGGAGATCCCCTCTAATGAAGAGGATAGCTCGCGCAGGGTGTCATCAACTGAGCGTTGGTAATAAAGCATTAGCTCTATTATAACATTAGAAAGCAAACAGCCACCCTAGTAGATGGCTGTTTTTCGAGGAAATTCCCCCTAGTTACAGGTATGTTGTGGCGGACATGCGGCCCTTTGTACTGGTACTGCTTGTCACGCCGGGTGACGTGGCTGTGCCACGAAAACTACGTAATCTTTATGAGGCGAAAACTGGTGCGTTGCAGGCCATTCCCCCATTCAACAATATCTTGTACGGTTTTGCCGAGAAGTGTGCTTCCAAGTGGACTGACGGCGGAAATGCGCCCGTCGCTTGGGTTAGCCTCGATACTTTCGACAATGGTGTAGCGGATGAGGCGGCCTTGTTGGTCGATAAGGTCAACGACCGAGCCAATTGCTACCTTCATACGAGTTCGACGCGACGGAATCAGCTTAGCGCGGCTGAGCGTCTGTTGTTTTTCGGCCAATTCGGCTTCAACTGACTCGAGACGCAGAAGGCGTTCGTTTCGTTCGAAGCGGTCATCGTGACCGGAACTTTTATCACTTTCACGGAGACTTCGTTGAATCACATGGCGGTCGTGCTCGAGTTGTGTAATCGACTTACGAAGTTCCTTCATTCCCTTCTTGCTTAGCAAGACGGTGACTGGTTCTGCTTGATGTTTGGTGGTGGTTGTGTTCATTATTGCTCACTCCCTTCCTTTATTGGATGACACTGTTGTGTCGCTGTTTGTTGTAGCGGGTTGCTACTGTCTCCTAGTATGGCAATAGATTCTGAGAGAACTCTGAATTCTCTAGACTATTTTGTTGTAATTTTGCCGTCTAAAAGCATAAAGGGTAAACAGGGCTATTTCTGAGGAAATATCATGTTTTTTCGGATGATCGGTAGGTAAAACGTAAAGGTCGTATACTCATCTGTACTTGAGACGGTGAGCTCGCCGTGGTGTACGTCAGCAATCTTTTTCGCGATAGAAAGCCCCAAGCCATAGCCATTCTTGGCGCTGTTTGTCCGTGACGTGTCTGCCCTGAAGAATCGTTCAAACACTTTCGGAAGCATGTCTTCGGGTATCTTTTTACCTTCGTTTTTAATCTCGAACGCAACCGAGCCGCGGCGCTCAAAAATACGAATTGCAATAGGCGTTTTTGGCGGACTATATTTTAAGGCGTTATCTATAAGAATGCCCATCAGCTCATTGACGGCGGGTTCATTGGCAACCGTCGTGGCCTTTTTGCGTGCCGTAATAACAAAGCGCTTCCTGTCTTTTGGATACCGTTTAATGAGTTCTTCAAGAACAAGCGGCAAGTCGACATTTGTTACCTCTAGCTTATCGTGATCGAGTCGCGAAAGGTGAAGGAGCATTTGCGAGAGCTGGATGAGTTTTTCAACTTCTTCAAGGTTGCTCTCTAAAAGCTCGCGCGCCTCGCCTATTTCTAAATTAGGATCTCGTAAATTCACTTCAAGCTCTGTTTTCATTGCAGAAAGTGGGGTACGAAGTTCATGACTGGCATCACTCGTAAAGCGGCTCTGCGCTTCGTGGGCTTCGGCGATTGGACGAAGGGTTCGACGTGCCAAAAAGAAGGCTCCGAGCCCACCGGCGGCCAAGACGACGAGATTAATATATACCAGTGAGAGAATCATTTGGTTTGAAGCTTTGCGCGACTCGGTCGAAAGGGCGCTTCCCGGACCATCGGAATAAATATTAAGGTAGGCACCCAGCGGCGAAGCGATATTAAAGCCATCAATAATACTGTGCTGAAGGTTTTCGAGGCGATAGCTGACCTCGCGGTAGTTTAGCTGGTAAATAACCACACTAAAGGTAATGCTGATGGCCATAAGTATGGTCAAGTACCACGCTGTTAATTTCAGCGTGGCGGACTGAAACATCTTTTGCATAGCGCTTCCCCCGCTTCCTTTTTATGCCTCGAGCTTATATCCAAATCCGCGCACGGTATGAATTAACGGCTTTTCAAACGGCGTATCAATTTTATTGCGGAGGTATTTTACATATACCTCAACAGTGTTTGGCAGAATGTCGGCGTCGTAATCCCAGACGTGACTGATAATAACTTCTTTGCTAATTGGCCGTCCCTGGTTACGAAGAAGGTACTCGAGTAAAGCAAATTCCTTGCTTGTGAGCTGGATATCTTTACCGCCACGCTTCACGCTATACGTTACGGTATCAAGGGTGAGGTCACCAGCGCTTAATGTATCGGATTGCTGCTCCGAAGGGCGACGCAGAAGTGCACGGACGCGAGCCAACAGCTCTTCAAGAGCAAATGGTTTTACAAGGTAGTCATCGGCTCCAGCATCAAGACCGGCGGTACGTTCGCTAACACTATCAAGAGCACTGAGGAACAACACGGGAGTATGAATTTTGGCGTCGCGCATAGCTTTTACGATGCCGATACCGTCGTACTCACCGGGAAGCATCCGGTCAATAATGGCAACATCGTAAGGTTCGGTGGTAGCCATGGCATAGCCTTCGTCACCATCGTAAGCAACATCTACGGCGTAAGTTTCTTGCTCAAGAGCCTTAGCAAGCGCGCGGGCAATCTTGTGTTCATCTTCAACGACTAAAACTCTCATATCCCTAGTATACCGTGAAAATGCTTAAAGAGTGCTTAGTTTATAGACGCTTAGGCCTGAGCGTAGCGGTCGCTCCAAGCTTCCATATCCCTGAGAATTGGGGCGAGCTCTTGCCCCTTTTGGGTAAGACGGTATTCGCAACGGCTTTTTTCGGTAGGAAAAATTTTTTCGATAATCCCCTCTTGCTCTAGCATATCAAGACGGGCGGAAAGTGTTCGCGGGTTAATGCCGTCAACGAGGTCTTGAATTTGGCAGAACCGAACTGATTGTTCGTTTACAAAGAATCGCAAAAGCTGAGGTGTCCACTTGTCACCGAGAATTTTGGTTGCTGCTTTGACGCAGCCGATCGTTGCAGTTGCCATATATGTACTTACTATACATTATCTAGCGTTATTTGATAAGCCCGTTGTGATTGTGCGAACGGATGTGGCTCATACTGAAATCCCACGAAGCGTCGGTCTTTTTGTGGGGGTTAAAGATGTACTGTGGGTCAAAGATCTCTTTTACTTCCCGAAACAGTGCGTAGGCTTCTTTTCCGAATACTGCCGGCAACCACGAACCGCGTACCATACCATCGTTATGCTCACCGGCCATTGAGCCGCCGTATTTAAGGACAATTGGAATGAGTTCACGCATGACTGGCTCAAGCTTAGCCTGATCCTTGGTACCGGCAATGTCCATGAGTGGGATAATATGGAAGTTTCCATCGCCAAAATGCCCCTGGATTGTGGCGGGAAGCTTATATTTACGAATAATTCGACGGAGTTCAGGAATAAACTTCGGAACATAGCGCGGTGGAATGATCATGTCGTCGATGAACGGTGAGGCGTAGCGACCTTTCACCTGGTTGCGAAGCAGTGACAAGGCTGCTCGACGTATGCTCCAAAACGGAGCACTCGCCTTTTCGTCGCTTTCAATATCCATGCGAATTTTATATTTCTTTAAATCATCGTGAAGATTTGAGATTTTCTGGATTACTTCGGCCTGGCTAGCGCCATCAAACTCAATCATTAAAAGAATATTCGGCAGATGACCTTTAAACTTAGCCACTTTCTTTATAAGGTGGGCTTGCTGGCGTACGTACTCGCGGGTTCCGAGTTGTTTACGGAAAGTCTTAAAATAGCGAATGCCGAGGTTAAAGGTAATATCATCAAAGCCTTCGAATGTCGCTGGCTTGTGCGCCATAACCGTTTCGATTACCTCGCCAAGGTATTTGAGTGACGGTAGGTATGCCAGCAGCAGGGCAGAATATGGCGCTTTTGGCACGGCTTCAATTTTAATATCGGTAATAACACCGAGCGTTCCTTGGCTTCCGGTAAAAAGTTGGGTCATATCAAATATGCCCGTTTCACGGTCCCAGACGCTCCAAAGGTTATACCCCATTGAATTCTTGTTGACGTGCGGACGGGCGTTACGAACCGTATCGTAGTTTCTATCGACTAACTCAAAGACACGGCGATACAGTTCGGACTCGTAGGTTTTTTCGGCGATTTTGCGGTCGAGCTGCTTCTTGGTGAGTGGCTTAATAGTGTAGCTTTTACCATCTGCTAGCACCACTTGAAGTTCACGAACCGACTTATCGGTATTGCCGTAGCGCAGCGACTGCTCTCCGCCAGCGTTATTGGCCACCATGCCGCCAATCGTACTAATGGCCCGACTAGCCGGTGCAGAGCCGAGCTGGAGCCCATTCTTATCAAGCAGCGGGTCGATGGTTCGAATATACGCGCCCGGTTGGACGTGCAGAATATTCTTTTTAAGGCTTTTAATAGCATTAAGGTGCGGCGTCATTTCGATAACAATCGAGTTACCTATGGCTCCGCCCGACATATCGGTGCCGGCACTTCGCGGAGTAATGGAAAGCTTTGGAAAGTCTTTTTTGTACTTAGTGACAAGTTTGACGAGTTTTTCAACATCAGCCACATCGTGCGGCTCCACTACAACATCTGGAATGAGCTCGTAAATACTGGCGTCATGACTGACGCGACGGCGCACAGAACTATCAGTGGATACCCCACCTTGTATCTGTTTTTTTAGCGTTTGAACCAATGACTCCATGGCAATATTTACTATACCGTTCACATAAGCGGTTTGTCGAGTGTATAATACAGGCATATGAAGACCAAGATTGATATCGATACGCGCACGTTTGTCCGTTTTTGGCTGGTTGTCTTTGGCATAGGCTTGGCGGCGTTCCTCTTATATAAAGCTCAGGCCGCTCTCATTATTTTGGGTGTGTCACTCTTTTTGGCGGTTGCCCTTAACGGCCCCGTTTCCTACATTGCTAAAAAACTACCAGGTAAAAGTCGTGTTGGCGCGACCGCTATCGCCTATGTCGCTGTGGTGATTATTCTTGGCGCCATTCTCACGCTCGTTGTGCCGGCCATCATTCAACAGTCAGCAAAGGTAGCTCAGACGGTTCCGTCGGTTGTTGAGTCGGCGACACATTCATGGGAAGGTGTTCGTGGGTTTATTGAGCAGTATAACCTGCAGGGTCAGCTTGATACCGCTTTAAAGTCAATCCAGGAGAGCGCTTCGACATGGGCGGGTGATGTTGGAAAAAACATCGTTTCAGGTATTGGCTCGATTTTTGCCGGTGTTGCCGCACTTATCTTGGTGCTCGTCCTTACCTTCTTGATGCTTATTGAAGGTCCAGCTTGGTTGCAGCGACTCTGGCGCATGTATAGCGATAAACAGAGGATGCAAAAGCACCGTCGTATCCTTGGGCGTATCTACGGTGTTGTCAGCGGGTACGTTACTGGGCAACTTACCGTCTCTACGATTGGCGCAACTGCAGCGGGTATCTTCGTGTTCATTCTGAGCTTTATCTTTCCGACAATTGATTCAAATCTGGCAATGCCAACCGCAGCGATAACCTTCGTGCTGTCGCTTATTCCAATGTTTGGTGCCACAATTGGCGGTATTATTATTGCTACCCTACTGGCGCTCAACAGTATTCCAGCCGCTGTTATTTACGCTGTGTTCTTCGTGGTGTACCAGCAAATCGAGAATAACTTCATTTCACCGCACATTCAGGCGAAGCGTATCGACCTTACTGCTCTTATGGTTCTTGCATCAGTAACAATCGGTTTGTACATGTTTGGGGTGATTGGTGGTATTATTGCTATTCCAATTGCCGGCACGGTTCGCATCCTCATTGAAGAGTTCCTTGAATACCGTCGTGAAGCCGAGGTTCGCAGTTCAAAGCCAAAGGCAAGACTTGCCGCAGCTGCTGTTGCGGTAACTGAAAAAGAAAAGTAGCCCCTATCGGGTATATTCCCAAATAGGACCTGAAGCGGTGTCGCGTACGGCGATGCCGCTTTTTGCGAGCTCATCGCGGATTTCGTCAGAGCGTGCGTAGTCTTTGTCTTCGCGGGCACGAGCGCGTTCGATAATGAGGCGCTTGTGGTCGTCGGAGATATCGGGCGTGGTGTCGAGAAGTTTAAGTCCGAGTAGCTGGTCGATTGTTTCGAGGAATGAGATAAGCGCGTGTTGATGGATATCATCGAGCCGACTAGTAAGAACGGTATCAAACGCACCATCAATAATCGCCATTGCTTCGGCGGTGTTAAGGTCGTCAGAAAGCGTTTCTAAGAGCGCCTGTGAGGCGGCATAGAGCGAAACGGTCTTGCTATCAGCTTCGTTGTCACTATCGGTTTCAAGCGTGTCGTGCGTTTGGTGACGAATCGCCGCGACGTTACGCCAGTTCAGGCGACGATTGCGGGCAGCGGTTAAGTTATCAAAAGTAAAGTTTCCTTCGGTGCGATAGTGGCTTTGGAGGATAAACAGACGTAAATCGAGCGGATCGTAGCCTTTTTCTTCAAGGTCTTGGAGTGTATAGCCGTTTCCGAGCGACTTGCTGATTTTTGTGCCATCAACTTTCAAGTGGTTGTTGTGAAGCCAGTAATTTGCAAATCGAACACCATTGGCGGCTTCGGATTGGGCAATTTCATTGGTGTGGTGCACAGGAATGTGATCGATACCACCAGTGTGGATGTCGATAGTATCGCCAAGTAGCGCCATTGCCATAGCAGAACATTCAAGGTGCCACCCAGGAAAACCGGGACGCTCATAACCCTCTTCAGTCAGGTCAGCTGGGGTCGGCCACTCCATATCGCGCTTCTCGCCTTCTGGGGTGAATTTCCAAAGGGCGAAGTCGCTCGGGTTGTGCTTTTCAGGGTTAAATTCAACGCGCGCACCAGCCTTTTGGGCATCGAGGTCAAGATCGGCAAAGTCGCCATAGGTCGGGAATTTCGCTGTGTCGTAGTAGATACCATCGCTGATTTGATAGGTATAGCCTTTTTCTTTCAACGTGCGCACCAATGCAAGCTGCTGTTCAATGTAGTCGGTCGCTTTTGGCATGTAAGTTGGGGTAATCAGGTTAAGCGCCTGCATGCCGGCTTTGAAATCATCGGTATAAAATTGAGCAACTTCCCAGGCGGTCTTTCCTTCGCGGCGTGCGCCCTTTTCGAGCTTGTCTTCGCCTTCATCGGCGTCGCTTACCAGGTGGCCAACGTCGGTGATGTTCATGACGCGCGTAACGTCGAGTCCATTAGCGGTTAAAACGCGAACGAGCATATCCCAGTACACATATGCTGTCCAGTTTCCGACTGTCAAGAAGTTATAGACCGTTGGGCCGCACGTATAAAGGCTTACCTTGCCTTCGGTGAGTGGTTGGAATGTGTCTACGTGTTTCGAGAGTTGGTTATGAAATTGAAGCTTCATAGTCGGTCAGCGCCTTGTCGGTTGCGGTTATTAATTCGTTAATTATTGTGTCATAGGTTTCGAATACTTTAAAGCCCGCGGCATACTCGTGGCCACCACCGCCAAAGTAGCCGGCGATTTTGTCGGCAACCGGTGCATTGACGCGAATTTTACCAGTAAGTTTGCCGTCGGGGTAGGTTTTAATTGCCACGGCCGCCTCGACGCCTTCAACCATACGCATTTCTTCAAGTACTAATACACTTGGGTTGTAGCGGTCGCTGTATTCTTGAATGTCGTCCCATGGAATGTGAACGGTGGCAAGCTTACCGTCAAGGTGGTACTCGATACGTTCGATTAATTCACCCTTATACTTCAGAATATCAGCAGGTTTTTTCATGTATTCACGGCGGCGGTTTTCAATGGTGGCCGGAACAGCGCCGAGGGCAACTAAGTCGGCAGCAACCTGGTAGCTTTCGGCGGTGGTCGAAGGGGTAGTGAGGCCAAGGCTATCGGCTTGAATAGAAACAAACATACTTTCAGCGGCCGCTTGAGTTATCGTCCAGCTCGCTTTTTGAGCGAGGCGATACAAAAGTTCGCTGGTCGCAACGGCCGTTGGGTCGTTGACCATGATGGTGTCGAACGGTAAGTCACCCTCACCTGTTTCGTGGTGATCAATCACAATAACTGGGTGTGTCTCAAGGAAGTGGCGCACACCTGGTTGCGCGAGCGCTTGTTGAATTAAGGCCTCGGCTGACGTATCGACGATAACGGCAACTTCACGGTCGGTAGGCCAGTCTTTTTCGACTCTATCCCAGCCTTGTATGTAGTGCATGTATTTTGGAATATCGATAGCACAATAGAGTTTTACATCTTTACCAGCCTCAGCAAGGAGCTCTTCAAGCGCAAGCGAACTCCCTAAGCTATCGCCGTCGGGGTTTTCGGCCTGGATAATAACAAATTTTTGTGCATCGTTAATGGTTTTAAGGATAGAATCAAACATTAGTCTTATTTTAGCATAAGAGGTCGGACAGAGGTCATAGATTGACTTTTTATTGAGTTTATGCTATAATGCACTTTGACTTGCCTTTCCGCTTGTCTTCCCCGCAGGCCCTGCGGGGCTCCGAACGAAAGGACTGTGCTATGTCGCACTTCACAACCGAACAACTCAGCTACAAGCCCCAGGAGTACAAGAGCCGCCTCGAGTCGGTCGCCATGATGTTCATCATCTCGATCACCTCAGTCGTTTCGTGGGTGGTTCTGTTGCTCGTCGCCCTGTTGGGAGGCTCCTCCCAGCTGGTCATGCTCAGCTCGCTGGTCGTGCTCATCGCACCGGTGGTCATCACGCTCCGTATGACCGTGCGGTCCTTCGAGAAGTTCAAGCGGCTCAGCATCCAGCGCAGCTACATCCGAGGTGTCTACAAGAACCTCTTGGGCTTCAAGGAGCGATTCACGATGCCACTGGCGCCGGTCAAGGCGCCGTTCACCATCGACATCCGCAGCAGCGAGTTCAAGGACACGCTGTTGATGACGGTGCAGCACGACGACCCGATGATGATGCCCTGGCGGTATCAGGTCTCGAAGACTGCCATCTTCTCGAGCGATAGTGCACCGGCGTTCCGCCAGGTCTACCGTCAGCTCGACATGCTGATGCACGACATCACCGATGGCCGTTCGCAGGCGCTGGAGGTGCTCGGTAAGTTCTTCCGAGCTCCCGACACCTCCATCGTGACGCCCGAGCTGAGTGAAGCTCGCGCCCTCATGGGCGACGATTGACGCATCTCGTGCGCTGAAGTGTTCCAAGGCCTCGCTCCTTCCCCTACCCTCGTGGTACTGGCGGAAGGGGCGGGGCCTCTTCAATTGTGGTATACTGTATTTCGTCTTACTAACAGACCATTCCCGACGTCGAGCGGAAGGATTCGGAATGCGCGTACTATCAGTGCTTTTGCAGCGGCGAAAAACGCTTGCCAAAAAAGCCTCCCGCCGTCATGGCGAAATCGGCAAACTCTATGCTGATATCACCGATATTATCGGTACCAAATCCACAGCACGCATCCCTTTAACTGGAGCGTTTTCGGTGCGGATTTCCGCCCACGAAGACAGTGCATATTGGATGGAATATGACGGTGTGGGTGTGTTCTCTGTAAAGCCCGACCGGCTAGTTCGTGCCAGCTCGAAAACCACGTTAGGTGACAGTCACGCACAGCAACTGCGTGTTCGCCTTCGTTCTGCGCAGGCACTGCACCTGGTTAACTCCGTCAGGGAAGCAAAAGCTCCGTCCTCATCCCGTGTTCGCGGGTGAGGGCGGAGCCCTTTTCTATTTCAGATTGTTTTACGAGCGGCATCACGAGCGGTATTGTTTATGAAAGAATGCGGCGACCCTCAAGCGCATGGCTCAAGGTAATTTGGTCGGCGTACTCAAGGTCAACGCCAACCGGAATACCACGCGCCAAACGGCTCACGCGAATATCGATACCGGCGTCTTGGATGTGCTTTTGCAAAAATAGCGCGGTTGATTCACCCTCGACGCTGGCATTGGTGGCGATGATGACTTCTTCTACCCCATCACGAGTTAAGCGGTCGATAAGCTCAGGAATATGCAACTGTTCGGGCCCAATGCCGTCGATTGGACTCATCGCACCGCCAAGCACATGGTACGTACCTTTAAATTGACCGGTGCGTTCGAGGGCAACAATATCAAGTGGTTCTTCAACGACCGCAACCAGTTTTTTGTCACGGGATGAGTCACTGTAGAGTGCTGAAACTTCTTCATCAGCATCAATCAGTGCGAACGTAACCGGGCAGGTTCTAACTCGTGCGTGCACATCATGAATCGCCGTCGCCATACTGTCGTTAATACGCTGGTCGGCGCGGAGCAGGAAATATGCGTAGCGCTCGGCCGTACGTTGCCCTACTCCAGGCAACCGGCCGAGTTCATCAATAAGCTTTTCCAGTGCGCCTGGTAAAATGCGTGCCACGCTTCTCCTCTATCGTTTCTTCTTACAAATTAAAGGCCAAGGTTGCCAAGACCGCCCATGAGCGGCTTCATTTTTTCGGCAGCAACTTCTTGCGCCTTGGTAAGCCCATCGCGAATGGCGATTTCGAGCCAGTGCTCAAGCTCAGCAATGTCATCAAGGTCGACACGTTCTGGGTCGATGTTGATTTTCTTTACTTTCAGTTCACCGGTTACTTGTACAACGACTGCACCTTCGCCAGCTTCAACTTCAATAATTTCTTTTTTAAGATCACTTTGGGCCTTGCGTAGCTTGTTCAGCATCTTCATTTGGTCAAAAGCCATGTATTCCTCCGTCTTTTACTACTGGTCTATTATACCACAAGGGGTGGCGCTTACTTGCGTTCCATCACGTACAAACGGTCGGCTTCCGACGAACGTTCGTTGGTGATAATGCGCGTAATGGTGTAGCCTTTTACTTGCTCGCGAGCGTTACGTGTGACGACAATGCTATCGGCGGTCGGCTTTTTAACAGAATCCAGTCCATCACGATACTTCGCAATTGCCGAGAAGAAATCAAGCTCTTGGCCAGTTGCAACCAGTTGGTGAGTATCTTTTGGTAACAGTGCTAAATCTTTTGAAAACAGCGGCGTTACCTGCGGACTGTAGTGGTAGCCGTAGACGTAGCGCGCGAGACCGGTGGCGATAAGCGCGCTCACCAAGATGACAATTGGAATCAACCCGACAATACGCGCGTATGGATTGAGAGGAAATAGACGGTACCAGTAGCCAATGAGACTCGTTAGCCCGGCGGCGAGCATCAGCACTGATGGGACGAAGGTCACTGATGTAAAGTTCGGGTTGAACACGAGCACTGGAATCAAACAGACAATCCAGAAGATAATTAAATAACTACGGGTGGTTTCACGAGTTCGAACGAGACGGTATAGCCCAAGTGCGACAAGAATTGCCGAGCCAAGCCCAAAGACTGGCGTCATGACTTCGGTGGTGCTTGGTGACCAGAACAAGAAGTACTGTTTTAACAATGTTACGGTGTTCGCGCCAATATCGATTGGAGTGGTTGATGGCCAGCCAAGAAGTGAAAGCCCGAGGCCTGGGGTTTTAATAATAAACCAGACAAGCGGTGCAATCAAAATCAGGAAGACTGCCGAAACAATGACGAGGCGCATCTTGCGCAGGCGACGCACGATGGCGCGGAGGTGTGGGTGCAATGAGGTTGCGAGGACAATTGCAATAAGCGGATAGATGGCGAGTGGCGTGTAAAGGCTGAGTGCGGCGGCAACAGCGAAAAGCACTTTCCAGATAAACCGGAACTTTTTTACGCGCGTTACTTGGGTACCTAAAAGCAGTAATGCAACCGGCCAGAAAAGGTACAGAATACTTGGCGTACCGGATTGAGCGATAAACAAGAACTGCCCGGTTGTAATAGCGATGAGTGACGCTAAAACGGCAATGTTCGGTTTAAACCATCGCCTAAGTAGCAAGATAAAGCCCACCGCGGTAAGAAGTGCCAGAATGAGCGACGGCAACTTAATGGTAAGCATCGTGACGCCAAAGACGGCAAAAATAGCCGCTTGGAAGGCATAGTACGGTAGGTTGGTGACAGCCAGGGTTGAAGAGTCGTTCAGCGAAAGTGACGCACTGCGCACTACGGAATTCATTTCCGATTGTGACAAGCCACCTGGCAAATAAAGTCCAGCAAAAACTAACGCCCCAGCGAGCAGCAGCCCGATGAGTGTGTAGCCGATGACATAACGCCATCGATACAAGAAGTAATTTGAAAAATCACGTGTAGCCATACGTTTCCCTTATTGTAGCACGGCAAAGCTTATTCGTGTTTGCGGTCGAGCGACATAAAGCGCAGGCGTTCTGGGTGGAAGTAAAGCTCGACTTTACCGACGGGTCCGTTACGGTGTTTGGCGATAATCAGGTCGGTAATATTTTCTCGGTCGGTGTCGGGATTGTAGTAGGCTTCACGGTAGATAAACATAACGATGTCGGCGTCTTGCTCAATCGAACCTGATTCACGGAGGTCGGCGAGCTGTGGAACTTGTGGTGAACGACTTTCAACCGAACGACTTAGCTGGCTTAGTGCAATAACGGGAACATTCAACTCACGAGCAATCAACTTGAGCCCACGAGAGATTTCACTCACCTCTTGCACACGGTTACCGTTGTCGCGGCCACTTCCTTGCATGAGCTGCAAGTAGTCGATGATAATGAGCCCGAGTGGTTGGTCGTGTGCGGCGCGTCGGGCTTTGGTGCGCATTTCGAGCACACTCAGGCCTGGTGTGTCGTCGATATAAATTGGCGCTTCGGCCATTTCACCCATCGCTTCCGAAAGTTTACTAAAGTCTTCGTCGGAAAGATTACCCGTACGAATGTTCCATGAGTCAACACCCGATGCGTCGGCCAACATACGGTCGACCAGCTGCTCTTTACTCATCTCAAGGCTAAACATCAGCACCGGCTGTTTGGCGATAGTTGCTACGTTATAAGCCAGGTTGGTGACCAAAGTGGTTTTACCCATGGCCGGACGAGCAGCCAGGATGATAAGGTCACTGCGCTGCAAGCCGGCGGTCATATTATCGAGGTCACGGTAGCCGGTGCGAACACCGCGAAGCGCGCCCTTATTGCGGTGGAGTTCTTCGAGACGGTCAAAGCTGTCGGTAAGAATACTTTCAAGGCTGGTAAGGTCTTGTTTGAGTGACTGGTCGCTCACCGAAAAGAGCTCGGCTTCAGCTTGTTGGAGCAGTTCCTGGGTGGTGGTTTCTTCGTCGTAGCCAAGTTCGGAAATTTCACCGCTCGCTTTAATAAGACGGCGCCGAACGGCTTTTTGGGCCACGATTTCAGCGTAGCTTTCGGCGTGTGCAGCCGTTGGGACGTAGTTTGTCAGCTCGGTTAAGTATGCCGAACCACCGACTTCGTCGATTTCTTTTTTACGTTTGAGCTCATCAGTAAGTGTCAAAAGGTCGACAGGCTTATTCTTTTCGTAGAGGCGCATGATGGCATCAAAAATAATTGCGTGACGCTTGTCATAAAAGTCTTTTGGCTTGACGTGTTCAGTAATATCAGCCAAAACTTCTTCGTCAATCAAAATGGCGCCGATGAGACTCATCTCGGCATCAACGTTTTGTGGTGGTACTTTCCCGGCTGGGACGGTTTTGTCAGCCATAACTCCCCTTTATTATGCGGGTGTCTATGAACCTTTGGCAAACATGTGCGGGTTGCGCTTATGCGGCCTCTGGAGACACCTCTATTCCACCACCCATAATATCAGCAATAGCGGCTGCTTGCGAGTTCTTCATAGGTGCTCTTGTGGGTACAGTGTGGACAGTCAGCGAAGAACCACCAACGGCTGTCAGCGATTCATAGAGGTGTGTGTGGTATTTAGGGTCGTCGAGTTTTTTCTTGTAGAAGGCGTTGACGCAGTAGATGGTCAGGTCGTTCGATTCGATTTCGTGGTCACATTTCGAGAGGACGCTGAAGAGGGCTATGAAGTTTTGCCTCGTGTATTCGATAAGAGCTTTCCAGTCAAAGTCGGTGATTGTGGCTGAAAGCGGGCTGTCACTGGCAACCTTCGTCAAGGGCTTCGCGCCGGCACTGATATCGGGGCCGGCCGCCGGTTCAGTGTCGGGCTGCAGAGTTTGACTCAGATTGTCAGTGACATCCCTTTTCGCAGCCTCAACATTCCCCTTTTTTGGCGTAGCCACTTCTTTCATTACGGGCTTTGCCTTTGTGGCTTGTTGTTCGAGTTCGGCGATGGTGGCGGAGACTTCGAGGACGGGTACGGCGAGGGCGGCGGTTTTTGGCTTGTGATCGAAGGCGGCGCTGCCAAGAACACTGAGGAGCTTAATGCTTGGTTGGGTCGATTTTGGTACGTCGAGGAGTGCATCGAGCAGCGGCAAGAGTTGCGGCTTGGTTGGCGCTTGGTCGCGAAGCGTGCGTGTAATTTGGCTATTGAGGACCACCGGACTAATGCCGTCTGCTTCGGTTTTAGTAAGGAGCTGCGCGATGGTGGCGACATCGTGCTTTTCGACGGCTTTTAGCAGTTCATCAACAATAGTAGCGGGTGCAAGCCCGAGTGAGGTTTCAATAAGTTCAACGGTAATGCCGTCTTTATCATCGGCAAGGCTCGAGAGCTGGTCGAGCAAGCTAATGCTGTCACGGAAGCTCCCGTCGCCACGCTCGGCAATCAGCTTGATAGCGTCGTCAGAAATAGAAATATTCTCTTCTTTCGCAATATGTTGCAGATGCTTTACGGCATCGTCGGTGCTAATGGCACGAAAACCAAAGCGCTGAGTGCGACTAATGATAGTGGCTGGAAGTTTTTCAACATCGGTGGTGGCTAAAATGAATACCACGTGTTCTGGAGGTTCTTCGAGTGTTTTGAGGAGCGCATTAAAAGCTGGCTTTGACAGCATGTGCACTTCGTCGATAATGTATACTTTTTTGCTGGCTGAAACAGGCGCAATTTGCACCTTTTCACGGAGGTCGCGCACGTCTTCAACACCGTTGTTGCTGGCGGCGTCAATTTCGATAATATCAAGATGATTGGAGTCGTCGGTGTACGGCAGTTGATTGATTTCGTGCGCTAAAATACGCGCAATTGAAGTCTTTCCAACGCCACGAGGGCCGGTAAATAAATAGGCATGCGCAATGCGCCCTGCTTTTAAGGCACGCGATAAGATATCGGTGATATGATCTTGGCCAACAACGTCGGTCAATGATTTACTGCGATACTTTCGATAGAGTGCCTGAGACACCTTATATTCCCCTTTTTGTTATACCCTACGACAAGTATAGCCTCATTTAGTGGCAAAGAGTGCCGTAGTTTTTACACTTTGTTTATTTACACCTTCGTGATAAGGCTATTGTAGCGCCGGCACGAAAGAAGCGCAAGCGGTTTCCAAATGTATATAAAAAGCTCCTCATGCGACAACCGAATTGTCATATGAGGAGCTTTGCCGACCACCCCTCTTGTAGAGGAGGGTCGGCATTGCCCTATTCTTCACCGAAGAAGCTCAGACCGACGGCTGCGACGCTTCCTCGAGACGCTGGTGTGCGTCCATGGCTGCCTGTGCTGCGGCCTGGGCGATGGCCGGCGTGACCAGGAGCGCCTGCATGACTTCGTCCGTGAGCCCGCCGCTACGCAGTGCGTGGGCGAGCTGGATGATTTCGTGGATGGAACCACTGGCTGGTGAGCCCATGAGGACTCCTTTCGAATCGATGATGAAAAGGGCGGATTGGGTGTTGGGCCTCGTGCGAGCACGAGACCCGTCGCCCTTACTACTCGTTGACAGCGCGGTGTAGCGTGGCGATGCGCTTGGGGGTGAACGAGAGATCGAAGTTCCCCAGCCGCAGGGCCAGGTGCTTGAGATCCTCGTGCAGGTTGTGGATGCGCAGCCCGAAAGCTGCACGCTCTTCGACCATGTCTCGAACTTCATGCCGCGTCATGCGGACGAGATCGAGCATCGTCATGTGCGGCTCGATGTCCTCGAGCAGCCCGACGACTTCCAGCGGTGCGAACACCGGCAGGTTGGCATGCGCGTTGCGCATGATGGTCACCTGCATGATGGAGATCGGCGCATCGTCGATGCAGCCGAACTGCTCGTCGATGAACTTCGCCATCGGCTCGTTGAGGTCGTGCTGCTTCAGCCCTCGCTTGGAGAGCTGCTGGCTGACCTTCGTCGCCGACCGGTGGTCGATCTTGCGGTGCTGTCCCGCGCTGACCCCGATGAGGGCCGGACGCGGCAGCAGCATCAGTGGTGCCACCGACGTGAACCCAGCTTTGTTCAGCAGGTCTAGCACTGCGGGGTTGGAGCCGAAGGTCTCTTCGAGACTCGGCATGTTGAATACGGACAGGATAGCCACTACGCTCACCTCTTCTGTAACGATGGAAAGGGCATGCCTTGGAGGTCCAAAAGAACACAAAAAGACCGATATATTATACTACAAAAGCCTTAAAAAAGCAATACCCCTACTGGAGGGGTATTGGACTAGAATCTCGTATGTATTAGAGAGCGGCTTCGACTGCAGCCCAGGTCGCATCTTGGTTGTCGGTTGGAACGATAATCGTTACTTGGTCGCCAACGTTAATACGGAAGTAGGTCACACTTGCCAGCAAAATGCGGTATTCGCGGCCGTTTGCTTCAACGTAGTAAGCACCGTCGTGTTGCACCAAGGTACCAATAACTTGAGTACGGTCAACTGGGCCAATTTGCTTGTAAATGAAGCTGCCGTCGTCGGCGATAGTGAGCTTCAAGATGTCACCTTCTACCAACTTTGACTTACTGGCGTAGTTTGCCGGTACTGGGTATTCTTTGCCATCAGGGCCGGCCATTTTTTGACCATCAAAGACACCTTCGATGATTTTGCCGCCTACTTCTTCGTTAGGGCTACCCTTAGGAGTAATAACGGCGCCGTCGTCGCCAATAATACTGATTAATAGTTCTTTTGCGGCCGCAAGGTTCGTCTCGGCCTCTTGGATTAAAGCGTGGAGACGTTTTGCTTGTTTCTCCGGTAGTTCAGACATGGTCTCGCATTTCCTTATCTGTATGTGTTTTGAAAGTAATATTAGTTTTACTTATAGCAATATGAGGCGTAAATGTCAATAAAAGGCCTATTGATACAAATCGGGTTTTACGAATCGGGCCAAGGCAACAGTTGTGGCGTCGATAAATTCTTGTTCACGGGTATAAAGACCGTCGCTTAGTACCCCGTTTGTTCCAAGTGTGTGGCGAATTTTATTATCTTCATCGCCAAGCATTTCTTGAAGCAGTGGACCAAGTTCTCCACCTGCTTCAATACCATCACGAAGATTTTGTGGAAGTTCAAGGCCGCTGCTATGTCCGATGCCTGGAGTATCATTATCGCGCTCGACAATCGCCACCCAGCCGTGGAGGTACATACGGTCAGCAATAGTGACGGTGTTTCCTTCAAGACCAACGCCATACTGGGCTGTCGCGAGTCGGGCCAAAGCACCATTTGCACGGTTAATCGCACCTTGAATCGACTCTTCGTCGGTTGTTGGTTGGTCGGCAATTCCCGACTCAACGTTGAAGCCTTTAATTTGAAGCGTAGCTTTTGGAAAAGCCGTGCGGAAGGCTTTCAGTACCGCCAGGTTTTTTGCTTTGTTTTCTGAGCCCACCGCGATTTGGATTGATTGTTCGCGTTCTGTCATACCTATAGTATACAGGTGTAGTAAGCTAGTACTAGATGGAACGACCGAAAACGCCACCAATTTCTGAAATCTGCGCTACCTGCCCGGTGCTTAAAAAATACGCCCACGAGCTTGCATTTGCGAAGCGCTTTGAGGGACTCATTACCGACAGTTACAAACATGGCGTACAGGAAGTCTTCGCCGATGCGCTGATGCGCGACAGTGAGAACGATCCAGATTTTCAAGGCGCCGATGCACTGAACCGCGATGAGCTTATTTCTGAATTTGTTACCGAGCAAGGCCGAGAACTTGAAGCAATTGAGCAACGAGCTGCTCTTGTTGGTGAACGGATAGAATTGTTGCAATTTGGATGTGCTGGGATTGTGCGGCTACGAGGCGTGAAGAATGCTATGGAGTATACGGTGGAGATTTGCGGGTCACATGAGATGGATGAGACGGAGCGAGGGGTTGAGGAGGTTGTGCGGGTGAAGCGAAAGAATGTAGACTAGCCCCCTCTTGTACTTCATGTACCCTTAATTGTATTCGCTATACTGAATACAGTGGTGCAGACACAATGGTTACCTGGAATGGTGAGCAATATATTGCTACGAAGCTCTATCATAAAATGGGTCCCAATGGTGATTGGTTCGGTATGCCGATTTACCTGGTGTATGAAAATGACGGAAGTGTGACACCTCTTCTCGTTGATTCTATGTATGCATATAGCTGGAAACCTCAGGCTCCCTTTGATAGACAAGCACTCGATGAAGAGAATCTTTACACTGACTGGATTAATCGAGGCGGGTCTTATAGTCACGATTTTTACCACAGTCTTGAGTTGATAGAGGAAAAAGTAAGGTCAGCGCAAGGGCGCCTTCAATAACTGAGAAAGAAGAGTCATGTTTGTTGCCGAACATGGCTATCCACTCGCTAATCTTGTTGCTATCGAGGGGGAAGAATATATTACCTACCCACTCTACGATACGTTAATGAGCGATGGCGAGCTCTATTATGAAAATCTCCCTATCTCTCTTATTTTCAACAGTGATGGCGAAGCGTCATTTGCACTTAAAACCACGTCAGATGGTCTTACGATTGGAGAGCATTTTGGGTCAAACCATACAGAGCCCATTCCTTTTCAGCTTCCTGGCTCACTAGATGAGTATCGTGCATCTCTCGAAAACAAGAGATTGCATTTATAGTAAAAAAATGGTATTGTACGCTTAATCATTGCATACCACTGAGGTGGTCGCGGTACCAACTATCGCCTTCCTGTAAAGGATGTGGTCAACATGGCCAACCAGAAGCCCAACTTCAAGCCCTACGGCAACAAGGGCAACGGCGGTGGCAGGAAGTAGCGACATGCGTCGCGGCATCGGCCACCCCACCTCGCCCCCGGCGCAACATCATCGCGCCGGGGGTTTCCCATATCAAGTACAATAAGACTAGCATGAAACGTCTCGTATACATTAAACCGGTCAAGCACGTACAAATCGGACACCTCTATGAACATTTGTACGCCCACCAGCTCGTTCGAGCCTTTCGTAGCAAAGGTCTTTTTGCGTATCTCGACTACAGTATTGATGCACGAACCTACTATGACGGATATGTGTATCTGGAAGTACACCTTTATAACGAAAGAGCCCTGCAATACGAACAGCTTATTACAGATTTTCGGGTACGTCTAAATTCAGACACAATCAATGGTGGGCTGCTTCAGATTATGGCCGAAAAATATGCTGACGTAAGGTTTATTGACGACGACATTCTCTTAAAGACGCTTGAGCATTACGACGCGCTTCCTTGGCAACCGCTATCGTCAATAGCTATGAAATCATTTAAAGGTGAGCGTAAAACACACCGAGGCTTAGAGTTGTCAGAGAGAAGTCACCGGCAATTTCTAACACTTACACAACGCATTTCGTTCGATTATACCGCTACTTCTCTTGATGAGTATGCAGCCAAAGCTTTGTTTGTTGTTGTTGCAAACATGCTACGTGAAAATCTTCAAGAAGACATTGCAGACTCGAGTTTTTGCTATAGTGTTAGCGATACTTTCACGAAACGTGGGACTGTATTATTCGACACGAATACGTATCGGATTGATAAGCGTCAGGCTACTGAAGTTACAAGTGAGCCGCGTATCGCTCGCGCGTTGCTTAAAAGTATGAATGAGCACGATGTTGCTGAACGCCTTGCGGACTTTTTGGGGAGAGCCTCAATCGAGAAACATCTCAGTATGCCCCACGAGCAAGAAGTCATCGAAAAGGTCGGCGTCGTCATTGGACCTACTGGTTGGCATAAACTTGGCACGGCCGCTGCGGTTCAGGAGCTCCTGGACAAATGTCATGTTGAGTTTTCAATTGGCCGTAAGCGCTAATCGCTTTTTACTCAATACATGATATAGTATAGTTTGTTGCAGCTTTGCAATGCCCCATCCGATTTAAGGAGTACTATGTCCGGAACAATGAGAACAATGGCCGTTCTCGATGAGACGCAGCCTGCGTCGAGCGGAGATACTTCCGCACCGCATCCCCAGCTCAACATCCACGTTTCACGACGCGGTGAGCCGGGCAACAAAGAGCTGCGCTTCACCGTGCAGAACTTCACCATCGTCGACAAGATGCACGTCTACGGCATTCGGCACCTGCTCGGCTTCGAAGAGACGGTCGACTCGGTCGCCATCTACAACGGCAGCGGTGACATCTTCGTCACCTTCGAGCACTGGCAGCTCATCAACGAGCCGCTCGTGAACAAGCTCGCCAAGACAATCGGCGACGCGCTCCACTTCGCACCCGGTCACGTCAAGGTGACCATCGACGACAACGTGCTGTAGCTACGGCGCGTACTCCAAGCGAATAAAAACGCTCACGGATGGGAAGAGGCCCGGCAGTTTATGCCTGGGCCTTTTCTCATACCTTTAGCGGGAGTACTATGCCGCTTGTTCGAACTTACTTATATCGGCAAATGGTACGAAGAGTTCATTACCAAATACTAAATCATCTGGCTCTGGGTCGGTGTAGTGCGGGCGAAAGACGGCGAATAAATCGTACATGTTGAGCGTGTCATCGCCAACGCGGGTCATCAAGGCTTGAATTGCGACGCGTTCGAGGGTCGCCTCAACGTGTACTCCTTCGTACGCGCGTGGCGCTTCGCCTTCTATAAGCAGGCCTTTGTCGGCCTCTACGACGACACGTGTTTGTTGCATATCTACAAGGTGCGGCATAAGGGTCTTAATAGCAAGCGCTGCGAGCTCCCCGGCCTTCTCGTCGTAATAGTGTCCACCTTCCATTTCATGCCGGTCCATATCCTCGCGGAAAAGTTCAGAAATAGTTTGTATTCGTTCGTGATTTTGAGGCAATAACATACACACGTCTCCTTTGGCTATCTGTTATACCACGGACACGCGTACTATGCAAAATGTGCGTATGTTTCACCTCTGTACGCTACATCTAGCGTTAGAGGACTAACAGGGGTCACGACCCTTGACGATAGAACCCTACAATGCTATAGTTTGCAACGAATGCAATCCCGTATTCGTACATCGATATAGTTGGGAGGTGATGCCTATATGGCATCCCACACAGTAAGTACACTCACCGTCGCTGAGGCTCTGGAGATTCTGGAGTTGAAGCCCACCGACCTGGTTCGTATGACCGGGCTCGGTATCAACGCAGTGCGTCGCGCGGTACTTGGTGGCAAGAAGCGCACCAACATCCGTACCGCGAAGCTTATCGCTGACGCGCTCGGTCTGAAGATTGAGGAACTCATCTGGCCCGCTGGGCTCACCGACAAGGGACGCCCGCCCCTGACGGGCGGTACCTACACGGTCGGAGCAAGCGCGCCAAAGTTCAAGCTGAGTGCTGGTACAGATGACAAGCCGTCGGAGCTTCGTGGCGATGAGGACATTCCTGTCCGCGTCAAGAAGCGCCACTTCGAAGAGAAGTACTGCACGGAACATCATTTGCTCCTTCCCCTCTCCGGTGTCTGTGGCCAGTGTGCCGCATAACCCTCGAAGGGCCTCAACGAGAGGACCCCTTCGGGGGTTCTTTCATTTATTAAGGTTCTTTAACGATAATATCGGCGCCGTAGTGCAAGTTTTCCCATGACCACGCATAGTTGGTACTGTCGTAACGGAACTCACCGCGTCGTTCGGTGCCAACATCACTCGCTGCAAGTCTAAATGGCGAACCGTCATAAGACGACACGGGATTCGAGGTGAGTTGTGCAGCACTGTAGTACGAACCGTCGCCGATTTTCCAGCCAATCGCAATACCGCTTCCCCATGGAATTTCAACTGGCGTATCAAAGTAAACATCGTTCCAGCCGTTTACGAGTGTGGTTGTTACTGTCGGGCTGGTACTGACCGCTTCAATAACTGCTTGTGGTGTGTCATCGGTAAGGTTAATAGCTCCGGCCTCTTTAATATAGTAACCGCACTCGGCTGTCATGCCCGTGAGTCCATTCGGATCGGTTGCCGCATCGAGCCACACACGAGCACCAACCAATGTCCAGCCTTCTTGAGGGCCGTCTTCGCTGTATGAATAAAAGTTTGTAGCAGCCCAACCGCCTGCACCAAGGTCGTTTCCGGTGGTATATTCGGCCCCGATTTCAGCAAAATCTCTCCCCCAAATAGAATGCTCGCCGCTCGTATCGATAGGTGGCTCGCGCAGAATTGCATCGATTCCATAATGCCCCGCCGACCAAAAGCCATTTACCTCAGGGATGCCAAACTCACCTCGCTTCGGGTAGCTGTCCTCGGCAAAGTGACTCGAAAGATAGAGGTTTGTCCCATCGGAAGCTTGAATTGCACCTGTATCTTCAGTCGCACCATCGCTTACATAGTATGTCCCATTGCCGATGGTGTATGCCAAAATAAACCCATTGCCATGTTTCATGGGTTGGGGTGTGTCAAAATAAATGTTATTCCAGCCGGGCTGAAGGCTTGTGAAAGCCGTTTTAACGGAGTTGTCGAGCCCCGCCACAAGAACTGGGGTGTCTTTCATATACACTTCGCCTACGAGTTTATCTGTATAAGAATCGGGTACTCTATTAATTGATACGTATCCAGACTGCTCAAGTGCTGGTCCGTCATAATCGAGTGGAATCCAGATGCGCACTCCCACAATTTGCCAATCAATTCGATAGGGAATGTCACTCATATAAAAATTATTTCCAAGCCATGAACCAACGTTACCTGTATCATATACGGCATAGTCCGCGAGCGGTGCAGTACCGAAAACGCTATGTTCAACAATTTGCTCGGGCCGTGTCCATACGGTCTGATTGGCAATGCGAACCTCAAGAGCATCGCGGTTGGCAATGCGGAGTTCATCGGTACTTGTCAGGTCAAGGTCCGGCATATTACGGAACCTTTACGTACCAATGAAGTGGGTCTAGGTCACTCGGAGCTGGCCATTCGGCAGCCGGAACGAGGATAACAGTAACAGAAGTGCCATCTTGTCCATCGTTGCCTGGCACACCTTGCTCTCCTTGAATCCCCTGCTCGCCTTGTTCTCCGCGAGGGCCTTGTGGCCCTTCAACGCCCGCTACGATAACGTTTCCGTCTTCATCGGGAGCGGTTCCGTTTACAGTTAAAACCGCCGAATTCGCCTTCGAAAGTGAACTTTGCACTGAGCTTGAAAGCTTAGCGGTTGTTACCGCACCGTTTTGCAGCTGCGCCGTATTGATTGAGCCAGGCTTAAGTTGCCCCTCTGTGTCATGCGACTGTAAGAGATAGTCATTTAAGACATCTCCCCAAACACCATCATCATTGCCAGGAACCGGTAAGCGACTCATAACTATCTTCTATTTCCTTTATGTTTAAAATACAGCAGTCGTTCTTTTTAAGCAGCAGACGATTTTACGTTATCCACACGAATTACAGGGGTGATGTTAAAAACGTTGTCAAAAATGTAAAGAGGATTCGTATTAAAGCGTCAATGCTCGGATGCGGTGATTGCCGGTATCCGTTACATAAAGGCGCCCATCACTCCCAATGGCAATGCCAATCGGTTTGTTAAACTGGGCATTTGTTCCTGTGCCCTCGGCAAACCCGGCAGTGCCCGTGCCTGCAATTGTTGTGACCACGCCGCCTGTCGTTATTTTGCGAATAAGGCTATTCTCGGTGTCGGCAACGTAAAGGGTGCCGTCACTAGCAATCGTTAAAGAGCTTGGCTTATTAAACTTTGCTGCTGTTCCGGTGCCATCGGTCGTACCAATTGTGCCATTTCCGGCAACAATATCCACTTGGCCAGATGGTGAGATTTTACGAATTCGGTGGTTGTTCGTATCGGCAACGTAGATGGTTCCTGAGCTATCGATTGCCAGCCCCTCTGGGTAGTTGAATCGTGCCACTGAAGCGCTTCCGTTAGCAAAGCCACCAGTTAAGCTGCCGTAAATTGCAGTAATATTTCCTGAGCTATCCGAGCGGATAATACGGTTGTTTTGTGAGTCGGCTACAACAATGGTATTGGTGGTCGGGTCGTAGACGATGCCACGCGGGTCATTGAACTTTATTGAACTCGCGGCAGTGCCAACCGCACCGGTAGTTCCTTGGGTGCTTCCTGCAAAGTAACTACTTACACCAGCAAGGGTAAGCTTTCGTATTTTTTGACTATGCGTATCAGCAATAACAAGAATACCGCTGGCATCGATTGTCATGGCCTGCGGCCAGTTAAAGGTTGCGCCGGTGCCCGTACCTTCAACGTACCCAGAGCCACCATTACCCGCAAGCGTTGATACAACTCCGGCGGTTGTGAGCTTACGAATTCGAGAAGTTGAGCCGTCGGTGAAGTAAAGGTTGCCCGAAGCGTCTGCTACTATTGCGGCCGGTGATGCAACGCGCGATACTGTGCTGTCGCCGTTTACGAACCCGAGTGTCCCGTTTCCTGCCACCGTTGTTGCTACCGCTTCGCCATCACCAGGGCATTGCCCGCGTGTTGGCGTTGGGTTGCTACTAGAAACGTAATAACTCTCTACTCCGTCATAGCTCGATTTGGCCGTGACGCAGTACGACTGTCCATCACTATGAAAGATATAACTCGTACCATCGGAAGCTGGGAGCCCTTTTCCGCCGTTAGCGGCGCCTTCTGAAGTGGCATATGACCCTCCGAGCGCCTGGTCGGAACTCATTATGTTTGCTACCGAGTGGGCATCTGACATTAAACTTGATTGGTGTGCTTGTTTACTGATGCCGTTATATGACACGATGACGATTGCTGCCAAGATCGCAATAACAACGACAACGATGAGAAGCTCCACAATCGTGAAGCCGCTTTTAATAGTCCCTCGCATATGTGTGTTTTCCCTAATCATTGTTTTAAAGTATAAAGCATGAGCGACATGAAAGCCATCTTGTTGCCAATAAAAAACATCCCTCGTAGCGAGGGATGTTTTCGTTTCAACTAACAACAGGCCGAATGAGTGAAATTACTGAAGTTCTACGCTTGCGCCAGCTTCTTCAAGAGTCTTCTTTGCAGCTTCAGCTTCTTCAGCTGGAACTTTTTCCTTAACGGTTGCAGGTGCACCGTCAACGATTGCCTTAGCTTCACCAAGACCAAGACCAGTAATGTCCTTAACAGCCTTGATAACAGCTACTTTTTGTGCACCAGCGTCCTTAAGAACGATAGTGTAGTCTGACTTAGCTTCGTCAGCAGCGGCAGCTTCGCCACCAGCAGCAGGACCAGCAACAGCAACTGCAGCAGCAGCTGGCTCGATGCCGTATTCGTCCTTCAAAATAGTCTTGAGTTCGTTTACCTCAAGTACGGTAAGACCGGTAAGAGTCTCCGCGAGTTTCTTCAAATCAGCCATGATAGCCTCCTTCAAAATTATTAATGTGATGCGTTATGCATCAGGGGTAACACCGTAAAGGTGTTGGAATTAACTGGTTGCCTTTGCTTCGACACCGTCCAAGAGCGCGTGCAAGTTGCCCGAAAGCGCGTTGGTAACGTCGTGAACAGGTGAAAGCAATTGAGCAATAACTTCTGCAATGAGCTGAGACTTGCTTGGAAGTGCAGCGAGTGCCTTGACGTCGTCAGCAGACAAGAGTCCACCTTCGAGTGAAAGACCACCGGCAATTGCCAAAGCAGGGTTCGTCTTTGCAAATTCGCTAAGTACCTTAGCAGGCGCTACTTCGTCTTCAAGACCAATTGCGTAGAGCAATTGACCGTTGAGTGATGAAGTGTCGACATCCTTGTAGGTGTCAATGCCACCAAGGACAACGCGAACCAAACGGTTCTTGACGACCTTAATGATAACACCGTTCTCGCGTGCAGCTGCACGGAGCGCTTGGATGTCAGCAACGCTGAGACCTTGGTAGGTAGCAAACGCAGTTGTTTTTGCGTTAGTTAGAAGCTCAGTAAATTCAGCAACCAATTCGTTCTTTTTATCGCGACTAATTGCCATAAAAATCTCCTTGGTTTTTAAATATTCGGCCTGATTGTTAAGTTGCCGACAACTGGCAGTGGGTAAATGAGCCGCAGGCTCCTTTAGAAATAAAATGAGTCTTTGGTTCTCGCACTGCCAAAGACTCAGAGTTTAGAAAACGTTGTTTTCTACATGTTCCTCGGTAGCGAATTAAGTATTGGCTGCTGCACCTTGGTGCTTCACCTCGACAGCTACTGTCTTTGGTATGTCGGATTTCAGTATACAGAAAGAGGTTCGAAATGTCAACCACCTCTGAGGAGTATGGACCATCTTAACCCTACCGTAAGCTTGATAAATCTATCATTTTACGCTATAATAAGCTGTTGTGCTTACCAAAGCCACACCCCTAGGATAGGAGTTCTTACACAATGACGGCATCCACCCTTGACCAGCAGCCCCTCTCGACCGTCGAGCGGGCGTTGCAGTCGCTTCGTGTCACTCGTCAGACCGACGAGCCCACGGAACGTGAGACGGTTTTCGCTCAGCCCGGCTACTTCACCAACCTCGCCGCAAGTGAGGCGCGGAGCGGTCGTATCTACAGCGACTAACCCCGAAAGGAATACTCATGGCGCGTATCGATATACCGCTGGTTAACCTGCAGAGAGCGCATCAGTCCGACTTTGTCGGCATGCTCGCCCTTCGCAGGGAATTCGGCGATGAGATCGTCGACCAGATGCAGGACGTGCTCCCGCATCTCGATTCGACCCTCGCCATCGCGGCTCACAAGGCACACATGGAGGCTGACCAGTATGCCACCTGGCTGCGGCGCTTCATCGACGAGCATGCAGATGACCCCGAGGAAATCGTGGCGGCAATCGACTACATCGATACCGTCGCGAGCAAGCTCATCAGGATTATCGACCCAACGTTCGAGACCGAAGACCGCCGCCGACTCACCGAACTGCTCAGTATCCAGCTGGCGCAGATTCTCGAGGACAGCAAGCTGACCTCTGCCTAGTCGCCGTGGGCGGCCCTTGTCTCATGTTCGAGATAAGTGGCCGCCCGGCGACAGGCCTGGCACCTCTGTTGGAACTGCCTCCTCCTATCCTTATGCCCTGCCCTGCTGCAGGGCGCTTTAATTTGGCTAATCTTTAAAAAAATGATATAATAGTATAATACGATGAACAAAGAACCTACCGTCACTACTCAAGAGTCTGGTCATCTCACTCAAACGAACGTACTCTATATTGATAATCTTCTCGCCGCTTCCGAACGAATCCCCCACGGCGAGCCGCTTACCTTTGGTGCAACGCCACTCGATCGTATTCGTACCCTGAAACAACAGCTTGATTTAGGTGTTTCATTGCAAGCATTCACAATGAATGGCCTTCCTGACGATGTTCCCCTTCCCACAATAGATTACGTTCATCGAACTTTCATGAAGCGTTTTCACGGTCGCAGCGAAGCAAACGAAGAGAACTACATGACAGCGCTTCATACTAAAGAGGAGTTTACTGACGACCCTACACTATTAGCTATGATTGACCGTGGTGAGCTCGGACACGCTTCACCTACCGAGTTATTAATTATTCGCCAGTTGCTTGGCATCCGCAGTGTTGAACTTGCCTGCCTCACTCATCCATATGGTGGCGACCGCATTAAGATGCTTCCAACAATGCGCGAAGCCGTTCGCGAACACGTTGAGATGTTTGGTGGTAACTATTGTGATGAGCCGGAAACACGATATCGCGTTAAAGAAGTCATTGGCTTAGATGAGGGCGATGACAGTTTTCGTAATGGGCTCTTAATGACACGAAAGCGCACGCTTGCAACGCTTTACGACGGTACGGTGATTCGCGAACGGTCTTCATTTGTGCTCCGTACAGATGAAAATTCGTTACTTACCGCTGATGATATTGATGCGCTAAAGTCAGTCGATTTAAAAAGCCCTACGCATGAAGACCAGCTTGTAACTGCTGCACATCTCGATGAAATGGTGTCGATGCTTCTCGATATGGACGAACACTCATTAGCGATCCCTATTGCTACGACAATTTATGCGTTTAATCCTGAAACGGCCGAGAAAATTCGCGAACGGGATCAAGCACTTCTTGAGGCGCGACGTGCCGAATTTATGAAGCAGTACCCAATGATTGCTGCAGCCATGAATGGAGCTCGTGCCCATGCAGCTACCACTCCTGATAAAGTGTTTGAAATTGAAGATGGCGGCATTTTGTATGTCGGCCCAAAACAGCAGTAAGATAGCTTTACGCAGCGTCGAGCAGCGGCTCGGTGTGCTTAAGAATACGACGGAAGACCCTTGTGCGCGACCCTTCGGCATTCAGAAGCTGAATACCATGGTCTTCAGCCAACTGGACGTAACCAGATTGCATTGAAGTTTGAAATTCCGCAGGCTTCGACTCGAAAGTATCCATCGTTGTATTGGCAGTATTTCGATTAACCAAGCGAGCTTTACGCGCTTTCTCTTTCTTTAGCGCAAGTATGGCTACAAAATCTGGTGACATATACGCATCACCCACGTGCTCGCGGGTATAAGCTTCAATTTCATCAAGTGGAACTCCCTCGCCATACCCTTGATATGCGAGGGTTGAGAGCCAGCTTCGGGCGGTAATAACGTGCTTACCGCTTTCCAGTGCTGGTAAAATTGCCTCATTCCAAATCGAGACACGCGCTTCGGTAAACCATTCAACGTTTTCCCAAGGAGTTCGTTCGATGGTGCGGTCTTTAATGCGGCGACGGAGAATATCAGCCGCTGGAGTACCGCCCGGCTCTTGAATCGGTTCCATAAGCCCAGTTTCATCGTTAAATACTTGGAGTGTATCGTAGCCTAACGAGCGGACATATTTGTCGAAAAGAATTGCCTGGGTGGACTTTCCCGTGCCGTCGCCACCCTCGAAAACAAAGTACTTTCCACGTTCAGGCACGAGGTTGCCTTGGTTCTTTCTCCCACTTTGTGACAATCAGCGGCTCTTTGCGTTCGTCTTTCCAAGCGCGTGGGAGCATCTGCTGTGGCTCCCAGCTCTCAATAAGTTCTTCAAGGTTCGTGCCAGCAGCATATTTACCACTGAGATTGTCGTAACTTCCCTTTACTTCACCGGTATGCATAAAGACAATTTGAGCAATTCGCTCACCAACTGGAAGCACCACACTGTGTCGCTCGTTAAGGTTGTAGATTTCCATTGTCCAACGGTTTACGTAGCCTGGGTCGCCCCAGCCGGCGTCAAAACAAACGGCAACGCCATTGCGTCCCCACGTACTACGCGATTGCATACTGGTGGTGCCCGGTGGCAAGATGCCAATAAATTCTTGGGTGTGTGCCAAAATACGCTCGCCCGGCTCTAATACAATCACCGGATGGTCGTCAGGAATGTTTGCAAGGGGCTTGTTACCCGTTTGCGTGCACCAGTCTTTATGAAGGATTGCCCGCTGCGGAGCACCAAAGTAGCGGTCAACTTCTGGCTTATCAAAGGGGTTATACACCGTCACCGGGCTTTTGCGGTCGGTCCTAAAGAAATATTCGCCAAGCGTCACATCAATACTACTGCCGTTAATGTGTTGTGACTGGAAGGGGTGAAATATAATGTGACCATCTTCAATGGCCTGCTCGATTTCGAGGTTGCTATATACTCCCGTCATTTTCTAAATTGTATCATATCAAATTAATTTGTCGGCGAACCGACCCGAGGAGCGAAAAACTCCAAGGGTCGGTTCGCCTGTTGGTGCTGCACCCAGGCGTCTTGGCTCCCTAAGCAGCCAGCTGGAAGACGTCCTCGTTGGGAATCTCCCGGCGCGCCTGACCCCAGCCACGGAAGTTGCCGGCGAACTCCAGCGACTTCAGAATCTGAGCGCTGACGTACGACGGCACGGCGTCGAGGTGCTTGCTCTTGTGGATCGCCTTCATGGCATCCCGACGCAACTTCCATTCCTTCTTGGTGAAGGGCGTGCAGGCGTGCTCGTAGGGCGACATGTGGCCGTTGGCGCGAAGGCCGTTGGCCAGGCCGTAGTCCTTGTCGAGGTCGACGACGCCGGTGTCGTGGGTCAGGTAGCTCACCCGAGCAGCACGAGCGGTGACCGCCTTGACGGCCAGCTCGGGGTGCTCCTTGGCCCACCCCTTCTCCTCGGGCTGGATGAACGGAAGGTGCCACTCGCCCTCAGCCAGAAGCTCCGGCGTCGAGGCGTCGTAGGCTGCCTTCATCATCTCGGCGATGGTACGAATCTCCTCCTGCGCGTTCGCATCGGTGCGCAGGTTGAAGAAGTTGCCCCATTCGGTCGCCGTGACGATGACCTCGTGCCACATGAACGGCTCGAGCAGCCGGTTCGTGAGGCCCTTGGTCGTCCAGAGCATCGCCTCCTGGTGGATGGGATGCTCGCGGTCTTCGATGCGCTTGGTGACGTCCATGACGAAGTCACCGAACTCATCGTTCTCCTCGAGCACCCACTTCTCCCACTCGCGCTCGACGTAGTCCGGAGACGTCGTCATGCTGAGCGCGTACCACATCTGGCTGTTTGCGGCATCGCCCCACACGGCAATTGCCTTGTCGAGCGCCTCGCCTTCCAGTGCGGGGCCGGCGTTCATGCCGCCGACGGCGGTGCCGATGCTGTTCGGCGTGAACACGTCCTTCACGAGTGCCTGCAGCTGCTTGCGAACCGGGATGGCTCGCGAGCTCGCCGAGTTGCGTGAGAAGACGCGGTGCGTGTTGAATTCCGCCAGTACGAGCCGGGGGAACTTGACGATCATCGTCGTCACGCGGTACGTGGCGTCCTTTCGCGTGTAATACGAATCGGCCACCACCTTGCATGCGTAGGCCATTTTGGCCACCTCATTTCTTGTGTCTCAGGGTGCAGGGTGCAGCCCACCTCACCCCAGTATATACGGAGGTGAGTATTTTTTCCAGAAAAGTATTGTTTAATATATACCGCTCATGATATACTGCAGCCAAGAACGCGCAATAACACCAAAAATCACGCTCTTAACAGATTAAAAAATAACCCAGGAGCATCAAAGGCATGATGGCGAATTCTAGCGTAGTACAGGAAACCCTAACAGGGAGCCCTGCTACGCCAGAGCCGAGTTTGCCTGCTGAAACCCTTGATGCAAAGATTGACCGTCGGCTCTCCGCGGTATCCCCTGAGCTTGAAGAGCAAACAAATATCGAGACAAAAATACTCGACAACTGGGTAGCTTTTAAGGTTGCGCCGCATATTGTTGAAAAAATTTACGCTGGTGAAGACCTTTCAATTAACCTCGTGCAAATGCGCGACGAGGTGATTCTTCCCGAATATCGAGCCCGACAGGCCGAATATCTGAGTGAGTCTGTCTCAATCGTCTCGAGGCAGCTTCCAGGGCTCAAGGCGCGCTTGCAGCAATCGAAAGACAGCCTTGCCAGCACCGATGAACTTCTTGCCATTGCCGAAGAGCGCAACATGCCGACTCAACTTTCATTGCGACAAACCCAATCTCGCACTCGTAAAGACATCAAATCATTAACAAGTGATATCGAAAACGCGAGTTTGCTTGCTAAAACAAAAGATGCCATGTTTGCAAAGATTAACGACTTCCTTAAGCACTCATCAGCAGACGAGGTGGATAGCAAGGTTGACCGCATTACCTATGTGGCGAAGAAGATAGCTTTACACCAAGTCGCCAGCTCCTTTGAAACCGATCTCAGTATGCTCGACAGGGACGACCCAGCCTATGAACTCGCTGCCGAAGCACTCCGCACAAAAATTACAGCGCTTCGAAACGAACTTCACGCCATTGAAGAAGCCGAGAGTCGCGCCAATGAAAACGATGAAATGCTCCCATTTGAAGCAACTGTATTTGGAGCATTTGCCGAAGAAGATGAACAACCTCCGCTCACCACCGAAGTGATTGTGCCGCACCAGGAAAAGCACGGTCGACAGGTTCGGTTGCTTGGCGGGTTCACTACTGCCCTCGCCGCTTTCATGAAGTAGTAAAAGCGAGGAATTAAAAAACCGCCCCATCACGAGGCGGATTTTTTTATAAAACTTCAACCAATTAGTTAACGAAGTTCTCAACCTTTACACCAGGACCCATAGTGGTGCTGATAGTAATAGTCTTTACGTAGCCACCCTTAAGGCTGGTTGGCTTTTGTGCTTGGAGGCTTTCGAAGAAGGCCTTTGCGTTTTCAGTGAGCTTGTCGGCGCCGAAGCTTACCTTACCAATACCAAGGTGAACGATAGCTTGCTTGTCGACACGGTATTCAACCTTACCGGCTTTCGCTTCAGTCACAGCCTTTGCGACATCGGTTGCAACCGTACCGCTCTTAGGGTTAGGCATGAGGCCGCGTGGACCAAGCAGACGAGCGTACTTACCAAGCTTTGGCATGTACTGTGGAGTTGCCACGAGGATATCGAAGTCGATAACTTCTTTGTCGAGTTGTGCGAGGAAGGTTTCATCACCAACGATGTCAGCACCAGCGGCCTTAGCAGCCTTGTGGTCTGCTTCAGGAGCAAATACAGCTACGCGAACCGTCTTACCGGTACCGTGAGGTAGGCTAACGGTTGTACGGATGTTTTGGTCAGCTTGACGTGGGTCAACGTTGAGGCGAACGTGCACTTCAACGCTAGCATCAAACTTCACTGGGCTGGTTTCTGAAGCGAGCTTTACAGCTTCGTCGAGGCCGTAAAACTTAGTAGCGTCGATCTTTTCAGCAGCTTTGCGGTAGTTCTTGCCACGGCGCTCGATAACTGGACGAGTAACAGGCTTTGGACCCTTCTTTACAACTTCTTCAGAACCATCGAGTGGTGAAGTGTCGCCAGCTTCCTTACGAGCTTCTTTTTCGAGCTTTGCTTCGGCTTCAGCGATAGCCTTAGCTGAACGCTTTCCAGCCTTTGCAACGTGTGCTTCTTCGGTTGCTTCGCCGGCTTCAACTTCTGCGGTTTTAGCAGGAGCTTCTGCAGGTGTAGCACCAGCAATTGCAGCTTCAATTTCTGCAATAGTGTTCTTTTCACTTACTTCGAGGTTGAGCTTTGCAGCCTCGGCAAGTAAATCGGCTTTCTTTGCCATGTAGGTAAAACCCTTTCTGTGGTAGTAGCGGCGCCAGATATATGGATCGCCTCCCAACATTGATTTGTTATATCTTTATTATAGCATATCTTTTTAGAAAATACTAGGGTTGCTGGCGGTTGCGCATTGCTGCGGTACCCCAGATTACACCGCCTATGACGATTAGCGGGATGCCGCCCCATAAGAGGACTTGTACGAAGGCGTCCCTTGGGTTGTCGGCCTCTGCTTCTTCTTCATCTCGAATTGTGTCTGGTGTTTGGTCGGATACGTTTTCTGAGTTAGTAGGCGTTTCTTCTTCTGTTGGGTCGGTTGTCGCGACATCTTCGTCGTCAGAAGCACCGTTACCGCTGCCTAAACCTTGTGACCAACGGATGAGGTTGTTCTTGGTTTGAGTAGTGTTCTTGTTAGTATCAGTTTTAGTACCGCCGTTGTTGTCGTTATTATTTGGCGTTTCTTCTTGGTCAGTATCATCGTCGCCATCATCGATTGAACCATCGGCGTTGACGGTAATGTAGCGAGTCTTCAAATTAACGGTCACATCGCTTTCAGGGTTGGTAATTGAGACTTCTATGCTGTGCTTGCCGGCTTCAAGCTGTTCAGTTAAAGGACATTCCCAGTCACCTTGCATATCGGCGTCAGTCGAACAGGTTTTATCGGAAATTTCAATGTTGACCTCGCTTTGTTTGAAAGCGCGACCAGTAAAGGTTGGCTGTGCGATTTCAACTTCTTGCGGGCTGTCGCTGCGAGTCGCAGTGAGCGCTAGAACAGTCGAGTCGTCAACTTTAATTGCGAGCGAAGGTTGTTCGATGTTAATCGCAAAGATTGGGCCGCCATTGGTACTAATGTACGCTCTCGTTGCGGTTTCGTTAGCGGCGAGGAACGTGCCACGGTGGGCGCCGGTGCTTGTTTGCTCTACCCAGCTGACTCCGCCGTCCACTGAAGAGTAAATCGAACCTGGCTGTGTAACAGAGTCGGTCGCGAGAATTGTATTACCATCTTTACTCATGAATACGCGCCACCAAGTACGTGTACCCGAGTCAGATTGTGGCGTCCAAGTAGCGCCGCTATCTGATGAAGTATAAATGAGCCCACCGTATTCACCGGCAACTAGTTTTGTGCCGTCGCCATTAGACGCGATACTTGCGAATAGTTTGCCGCTTATCTGAGCGTTAGGCGTCCATGATGCTCCACCGTCGGATGAGGTGTAGATGGTATCACCAAGGCTACTCGCCGCTAATTTCATACCGTCATCGCTTGAGGCAATTGCGTACCAACTGTTTGTACCAGCCGCGATATTCTCAGTCCAGCTCACACCGGAGTTGGTTGATATGTATATACTGCCACCAGTTACTGCTGCGATAAGTCGAGTTCCATCGGCGTTAGAAGCTATGCTGGCAAATGAGAACGTACCGGCATTGGTTTGTTCGTTCCAGGTAACTCCAGAGTCTGAAGAAGTGTATACGTAGTCGCCGCCGCCTAATGATGTAATGGCCGCTAACCTCGTACCATCTTCACTTGAAGTGATGGCAACCCATGCCCTCATGCCGGCTCCAGGCCGCATTGTCCACGTTTCTCCGCCATCTGACGAGGTGTAGATAAAGCCTGGGTTAGCTGCGGCTACTAATTTTTGCCCGTCAGCGCTTGACGCAATGGCGTTCCAGCTTCGAGAAGCCTGTACGGTAAGCTCGGTCCAGCTTGTACCCGAATTGGTTGATGAGTATATCGAGCCGGTTCCGACGCTAAGAACAAGCTTCGTGCCATCTTCATTCGACGCAACCGAAGTAATCCCTGCGTGCGTGTTCCATGCTGGCAGTGATGTGAATATTTTCGTCCATGAGGTTCCGAAATTATCGGAAACATAGATGTCGTTACTGGTATCGACAGAGAGAAGCTTTTGGCCGTGCGCTATTGAATATACGAGCCCCGGCGCAGTAACCGGAGCCTCGGTCCAGGTTGCTCCAGAATCCGACGAGTGGAATACCCTTTTGTCGTTGCTTACGAGCGTAAAGTCTGTTCCGTCTGCCGTAACAAACGCATGTGACCAAGGAGTGTAGCTTGCGATGACATCATCAAGAATGTTCCAGGTTTCACCAAAATCCTCTGACGAATGAACAACACCGTTCGGATTAGCTACCAATAATTGCGAAGCATCGTCGCTCATGGCAACTAACGCACCTGCTGGGCCTCCAAAGTATTCACTTTCTTCCCAATCAACACCCCCGTTCGAAGATAAATAGAGGCGATTGTTTGCAGTAGACGCCGCTAATTTCTGACCATCAGGGCTAGAAGCAACCTGGAACCAAATAAGCGGTGATGGGTCAGAATAATCAACCGTTTGGCTTGTCCATGAAGCCCCGGAGTCATTCGACGTGTATAGCTCACCTTCACCATTGGCGATAATAAGGTTTGAGCCACTGGCGTCCGAAGCTGCCGCAAGCCATTGCTTTGCGCCTAACGACTTGTCTTCTGTCCATGTTTGGCCCGAATTTGAAGACCTATATATATACCCTTTTGACGTAGTGTCTTGATATACATTTACCAAGCCGATTAATTTTGTGCCATCGGCGCTTGATGCCAATGTAGACCAGCCCAAATTATCACCAGGCGCCGCGTTTGGCGTTCCAGTAATTTGTTCCCAGCTTGTGTCACCAACAAGCGCTTCGGTCGGCGTGAAAAGCGGACTAAGCTGAGCGATAAGCCCTGCAAGTAAAACCGCGGCTACTCCGAATGTCGCGGCTCTCCTGGCTAGTACTCGTTGGTTTTGTTTCTTCTTCTGATGCGTGTATATATTCCTCATGTCCCCTGCTACAATCCACCTCTGTTGTTTTAGTTGTTGAATTACCCTAATAGTAACAAAGCGTAAGCTCGAGAGCAATCCCAGCTTGCAGACTTTAAGCGTAAGGGCTATGATTAACACATATGAAAGAGTTGAAAGAAAAACTACAACAAACAGGATTTACGGGAGAACTAGACGACAGCACCGAAGCGCGCGAGTTCTATTCTCACGATGCATCGATGTTTGAAATTGTCCCAGAAGTTATTGCTAAACCGAAGACTGCCGACGATGTGGCGCGCCTTGTAAAGTTTGTGTCCGATAATAAAAAGCAAAACCCCGAGCTATCTATTACTGCTCGGAGTGCCGGTACTGATATGTCGGGTGCAGCCATTAACGATTCAATCATCGTTGATTTTAATGCGCATTTAACAAAGCTTATCGCACTCGATAAGACCAGCGCAACGACACAGCCAGGCATGTTCTACCGTGATTTAGACGTCGAGACTATTAAATTAGACGCGATGCTGCCATCATTCCCTGCCAGTCGTGACCTTTGTACGGTCGGTGGTATGGTCAATAACAACTCTGGTGGTGAAAAATCACTGGAATACGGCAAAACTGACAATTACGTTCCTGAGCTGAAGTTTGTGTTTGCCGATGGTATTGAACGCGTTGTAAAGCCGCTCACGAAAGCGCAATTGGCCGCGAAAATGGGCCAAGGTGACTTTGAAGGTCGCGTCTACCGTGAGCTCTATGAGCTTATTGAAGCGAACTACGACAAAATTCAAGCTGCTAAGCCCCATGTGAGTAAGGACTCGACCGGGTATCACCTTTGGAACGTGTGGAACCGCGAAACAGAGATTTTTGACCTTAGCAAGGCTATTATTGGTGCGCAGGGAACACTCGGGCTCGTAACCGAAGCGACGTTCCGTCTAGTTGAGCGTCCAAAGCACTCAGGACTGCTGGTGCTATTCCTTCGTGACATCGGTAACCTTGGAGAGCTAATCAACACTGTGATGGCACATAAGCCGGCAACCTTTGAAGGCTTTGACGATGCGACGCTGCTACTCAGCATGAAATTTATGCCAAGTTTCCTGCAATTCCTTGGCCCAGTGAAATTCATTAAACTTCTCTTTTCACTGATTCCTGATGCTTTTCAGCTGCTTCGTGGCTTCCCGAAGCTTGTGCTGATGGTTGAATTTACCGGCAATAGCGAAGAAGAAGTTCGTGAAAAAGTACGTGCCTTGCACCATGAACTACTCCCTTATAAAGCGCGCTACGAAATCAATGGTTTCGAAGAGACGCCAACCGAAGGTTCGAGTGAAAAGTTTTGGATTATGCGGCGCCGTAGCTTCCAATTGCTTCGCAGCAAAGTGAAGGACAAGCACACCGCACCATTTATTGACGACTTCATCGTCAATCCAGAGCATCTTCCTGAGTTTCTTCCTAAAATTCGCGCAATCATTAAGAAATACAAGCTTTTCGCGACTATTGCAGGGCACATGGGCGACGGTAACTTCCACATTATCCCGCTCATGAAGTTGGAAGATCCAAACGACCGTGCGAAGCTTGAACCTGCCATGAAAGAGGTTAATAACCTCGTTCTGCAGTATAAGGGTTCACTTAGTGGCGAACACAACGACGGGCTGGTGCGTGGCCCATGGCTGGAAGCGCAGTACGGAAAAGATATGGTAGAGATCTTTAAGAAAACTAAAGATATTTTCGACCCAGAGCACATCTTTAACCCTAATAAAAAAGCCTATGCGACGTGGGACTATAGCTTCTCGCACATTCGCGCTCGGTTCTAGCTTATGGACGGCGAACAAATCGCACAGATTATCGGCTCGCTCCTCATTTTAGTTGCTTTCATTTTGCTTCAAACCAAGCATATGAAGGCAACTTCGACGAGCTATTTGCTTATTAATTTCATTGGTGCAGGTATCTTAGCAGTGACTGCTATTATGACCGTGCAATGGGGGTTTATTATTCTCGAAGGCGTATGGTCACTGGTTGCCCTAGGTGGGCTTATCCAGAAAGCCACACAAAAAGTTAAGGCCTAGCGAAAACATACAAACCAAAAACCGCCCCTTTCGGAGCGGTTTTTGGTTCTTCAAAAGAATTATTCGGTAACTTCGACGCCCATTGAGCGAGCAGTACCAGCGATAACCTTTACAGCGCCTTCGAGATCGATAGCGTTGAGTTGATCCTTCTTGAGTTCAGCGATTTCTTCGAGCTGTGCACGAGTGATCTTACCAACCTTGTCGGTGTGTGGCTTGGCACTTCCCTTTTGGATACCAATCTTTTCACGGATAAGGTCGTCAACAGGTTGACCGAGTGACTTCCAGGCAAAAGTGCGGTCGTCGAACACTTGAATGTGTACGATAACGTCTTTACCGTTTAGTTCTTTTGTTGCGTCGTTGAATGGGTTAATGAAGTCCATCATGTTAAGGCCCCATTGACCGAGTGTTGAACCAACTGGAGGACCAGCGGTTGCACGACCAGCAGGGATACGGAGCTTCAAGTTACCAATTACTTGCTTTGCCATTTTATAAATCTCTTTCTTGTACTAAATACTATGTGAAGCATATTTAGTGCGTAACTGTCTTATTATAGCAAATTTTAAGCGTTTTGTCTATTGAGGCGGCTGGTAGCTACCGAAGTGTGCGGCCATCAAACAAGGTGATAACTTGATTAAATAAGAACGCACGAATACGAAAGCTGCGGCGCTCCTCTGGGGTGAACGTGGTATCGTCATCGCTCCACTGTAGTAAATCGTGGCGCATGGCTCGAATATCATGGGAATTGAAGTAGCCCCAATCTTGCGCCTTTTCACGGTCAACCGTGTAGCGAAGGTAGGTTGCATAGGCGACGGCATTCTTTGATTCGCCGTTGGGTAATGTGAGCTGATGGTCGTTATTTGCAATCACGCCAAAGTGGGTGCGCATGCCGCCAATCACTCGGCTTTCCAGCGGAAGTGACTCATGGGCAATTGGAAATGTAAAGAAATCTGGTGCTTTATCGGTTGGACTGTAAAAAATTTTCCTATCCATAGAGCGCATAGCAACGTACGCTTCTCTATCGTTTCGTTGGTTTATCCCACTGGCTTCACGTTCATCACCCATCTGTACACCTCACTTAAATTGCTATCACTATAAAAGAAGGCCTTACGTCTGTAAAGCCTTCTTGTGTAAGTAGTGTGACGGTTATGAAACCTTTTTTACTTGAAGTGCGTCAAGCTCAACAGAAGTATCGCGACCAAACATGCTGACCATGACCTTTACCTTACCCTTTTGGGTATCGATTTCAGAAATAGCACCATCGAAGCCCTTAAATGGACCGTCGGTGATGTTGACCACTTCGCCTTCAGAGAAGTCGATGTGGTGCTTAGGGTCTTCAACACCCATACGCTTCTTAATCTTGTTAATTTCTTGCTCAGAAACTGGAGTTGGTTGGGTGCTCGTACCCACGAAACCGGTGACACCAGGGGTGTTACGGACGATGTACCAGGTTTCGTCGGTGAGCTTCATTTCAACAAGGGCGTAGCCTTGGAAAATCTTCTTCTCAACAACTTTGCGCTTACCGTTCTTGATTTCAATTTGCTTTTCTTTTGGAACCATGACGTCAAAAATTTTGTCAGCCATGTCTACTGCGTTAATACGCTGGCGGATGCTTTCCGCAACCTTTTCTTCATACCCACTATAGGTGTGAATCGCGTACCATTGTCGTGATGAATCGTATCGATTTTTTGCCATTTCTTAAATCCTACATAGTCCTTGCTTATTAGTTTTATGCGATGATAAGTTCAAATACCCACTTGAAGAATACATCGAGGAGGAGAATCAGACCCATAAAGCCGAGGCTGAATACCAGCACAGCGATGGTCAGTGCCCAGGTTGCTTTGCGGTTAGGCCAGCGAACTTGGCGAAGCTCTACCCATGCACCCTTAAAGTAGCCGCCAATGCGAGCAAAGACGTTCTTCTTTTCTGTCGTTTCAACAGGTGTCGTGGTCTTTTTAGTGACCTTCTTTGCCGTTACTGCCTTCGTCTTGGCCGTTGTTGGCTTTGGAGCCTTCTTTGGCGCGTCGTCTTTGGCGGTAATGCGAGTGACTTTTTTATTCTCTGCCACTTTTTCCTCCCAAAATAAAATAGTCTGCTATGCAGACTGTCAAGAGTATTGTAGCGCACCAGGGGCAAGTCGTCAATATGACATCGGTGAAAGATGGTGTATTATGTGAGCAGAACATGCTTGAGGTAATTATTTATATCATCGATGCAGTACTTCTCGGGGTGGGCCTTGTAATGGCCCAACAGCTTCACCGTGCACTTACACAGGGTAAACCGCCTATTTATAGTACAAAGCAAGGCGCAGAAAGTGACCTTCCAAGCGTTACGGTGTGCATTCCGGCGCGTAACGAAGCGCACGCCCTCCTTGATTGCCTTCAGAAGGTATTAGCGTCGAGCTATGAAAAGCTTGAAATTATCGTATTGGACGACGCTTCAGCTGATGATACGTCGGCGCTTATTAAATCGTTTGCGAGCGAAGGGGTTCGATTTGTTCAAGGGAAATCGCTAGAAGAAGGCTGGCTAGGAAAGAACCGGGCACTTCACCAGCTCCTTCAAGAAGCCAGTGGTTCATATGTATTGTTTATGGATGTCGATACCCGCCTCGAACCGCAAGCAATCGAGAACATGGTACGATTTGCGCTTTCCAAACGAGCAACGATGGTGTCGGTGCTGCCACGACGTGAAGATGGCTGGCGCGCTAGTGTCGTCGCTTCACCGCTTCGGTATTTCTGGGAGACGGTATTTAATCGGCCTTCATCACCGCTTGTTGCAAGCAATGCCTGGCTAATTCGCCGTGAAGCTTTTTTGAAACGCTTTGATGGTTTTCGGCCGTTTAAGAACACTGTGCAACCCGAGGCGCAGATTGCTGCCGCGCTTGCCCAGACAAATGAGTACCAATTTCTGATTGGAACCAAAGCCTTTGGTGTTGCCTACGAAAAGAAGTGGCGTTCACAACTGCTTACAAGCGTACGCCTTCTCTACCCTGTGTTGGGCGGAAAACTCTGGCTATCGGTTCTCGGCGCGCTCGACATGCTCTTAATGGCGACACCATTCGCATTGGTGCTTATTTTAGGGCCTCAAGGGCTCCTGTCGATGCCTGCGTTTATTGTCACCGCCTTTGTATGCCTTTGGTATATCGTATTGTATGGAACATACGCCCACCGCGTCTGGCGTAACGGCTGGTCGCTTGGTGCACTGCTATGGCCACTTTTACTTATACAAGAATCTATTCTTATTGTTGTCAGCACCGTGCAGCACAAGCGTCGCCTAGTGCGCTGGAAAGGTCGTCTTATTCAACCGGAAGCTCAAAGCTAAACGATGAACCGTGATTAATACGGCTCTTTAGCTCAATGTGTGTGTGAAGTTTATGCGCGAGCTTGGTTGAGACATAGAGGCCAAGTCCAGTGCCGTTGGTTTCACGAATACGATAATCTTCACTGCGGTAGAACTTGCTAAACACCTTATTTTGGTCGGTGCGGCTAATACCAATGCCGGTGTCAGTAACGGTAAAGCGAACGGTGTTCTTAGTTCGCTTTGCAAGCACTGTCACACTCCCCTCTTTGGTGTATTTAATAGCATTGGTAATAAAGTTCTGGAGCAATTCTTCAAGATAGAGCCGGCTGACATTCACCTTGCCGAGTTTCGGCCCTAAATCGAGATTGAGTTGCAGTTTTCGTTCTTGCGCCTCTTTTTCGTAGCGCTGGTGCATCGTATGGAGCAGTTCTTTTACGTCAATCACTTCAGGAGCATCGGCAACACCACGCTCGGCACGCGACAAGGTGCTAAGGTCGTTGACCATCTTTGCAAGGTACATGACTTGGTCGTGAGCGGTCGTAACTGTGCCGCTCAGTACTTTCGCATCTGGCTGTATGGGTTGCTTCATCATCAGTTCAAGGTTAGAAAGCGTCCCTTCAACAATCGTAATAGGAGTACGGAGTTCATGACTTACGACACTAATAAACTCATCGCGCTCTTCTTCAAGGCTTTTTTGCTTAGTGACATCACGCATAATCAAAATATACCCGCCGAGTTCATCGCGCTTTTTACTAAGGCTGTAGTTACTACGAATTGGCGAGAATGTAATTTCAAGACGAACCGACTCGCCGTCACTGTAGGTGTGGTTCAAGTCGTCACGACGGGTGGCGCGATTAGCCTCTTGGAGTAGCTTCGCTAAATCAACCGGCTCATTATCTTTATTTGTAAGCTTAAACAAATCGCCAATATTTTTCGCTTTCAGGCTATCGTTTGTATCTAGGAGGTCAAGACAGGCGGCGTTGTACATCAAAATCGTGCCTTTTACATCGGTAGTGAAGGCAGCGTCAGTAAGGTTATTCATAATGGTTAGAATGCGGTCATATTGCAGACGCTCGCGCTGCTGACTGTGAAGCAGCGCTTTACGCTTTGTTTCTTGAGCGCTAATGACGGCAATAATGGCATAACCAAGGGCAAGAATAGATACGACCGCTAAGCAGTTCTCGACAAGAATGTTTGAAAGCGCTCCGTATCGCAAAACGACATCAAGAATACCCGCGCCAATAAGTGCTAACGAACTAAAGAGTAGCCCTAAGCGGCCAAAGTAGAGCTGGCTTGCGAGTAATAGGAGCACGTACAGCGGCGCAAATGGCTGCGCAAAGCCGGTGACAAATATCAACATGAGGAGTGCAAAGAAATGAATCAGTGCCAAACGAAACGCTTGGTCACCTTTGTGTGGCACTGGCATAAAGTAATACCAGATACTCATAAGCACCCACAAAATCGAGACACTCAGGGTGATAGGCGCATTTACGTAGTGCGTGTCGGGTGCCACACCAAGCATAATCAGTACGGCATATAACGCCAAAACTGGGGTAATAACAATACTCGCAACGCGAACCGCTCGCGCTGCCTCATGGTTAAACTCCGCACCACCCACTTGCATAAGTGCTTATGATTATAAATCATCGAAGCCGCCCTGACTATACGTTAAATTGAAGGCGCTTCCTGTTTGAGGGCTCGCCGGTGTGCTTTGTAGGCTGGGTCACCACGTTCGACAAGGCTCCAGAAACGCTCACTATGGTTCAGCTCAACCGTATGCGCTAATTCATGAATAAGTACATAATCAATGAGCTCAAACGGAAGCTTCATCAGCGCGATATTGAGGCTGATGGTCTTTTCGCTACTACAACTCCCCCATCGGCTACTGGCGTGCGAGAAACGAACCTTGTTATAGGTAAAGCCGAGCTGGTCGGCAATATAGTGGAGCCGCTTGGGTAAATAGCTTTTCGCCTCAATACGAAGTGCTGCAATGCTGGCGTCGCGAACTTTTCGAATGACATCAGTATCGGCCAGAGTTTTGCCTTCTGGTAGCGTCACGATGATATGCTGTTTACTTCTGGTTGCAAGCAGCTTTGAGCCACCGTGTCGGACAATGAGCGTGTGACTTTTACCAATTTGCTGACCATCGCTATACGATGCCTGGGGTTGTGCTTGTTCGAGCATTTTCCGAAGCTGTGGTCGTGAGGATTTTACAAGCCGCTTCAATAAAAATAGGGGTGCATACAGCGGCATAGAAGCTCGTAATGTGCCGTCCGGAGCTACGCGAAGCCGTACCTGAGTGGCACGAGCGCTTCTTCGTACTGTAATGGCGCCAAACTCTTCATCGGTGATCGTTGGCATAATGTGTCCTTATCGCAGGAAAGTTCCTCTATTTCGCGGCTGTGTACGGATACTTATTTTCATAGCCTCGGCTTTCTCTTTAGGGCTGAGTGGCACTTTTGGCTGCGTCATATCGGGGGTTGCCAGTTGTTTCAAGATAATTTTTAGCTGCGAGGTGTAGGTATGCTTGCCACTGATGACAACCATCTTTTCTTTCTCGCCCGGCGCTTCAAATTGAGCCAGAAGTTCGTCAAATTCATCACTTTGCAGCCCTGAGCCTCGTGGATATGGCTTGGTAGCACGACGATGCGCTTCAGCTGTATCGGTTTGTACCCAAACAATAAGCGGACGGTACCCAGCTTTTACAAGGTGACGAACCAGATTTTCACGCTTCTCTTTTACCTCAAGTCCACCATCAATTAAGACCGTGCGGTGGGTCTTCATATATTCTGTAAGAATTGTCGTACGAAGCGATTCCGCGTCCTCAGGAGATAGGCCATAATCCCGCTGCAGCTTTGTTTGACTCACAATCGGAGCCTGAAATGTCTCAGCAAAACGCTCTGCAAAGGTACTCTTTCCAGAACCAGGGATGCCAATCATGATGATAGCGTGCGGACTCGCAGGAGTAAGAGGCTTCATATAGGACAGTATAGCAAACCTGCGTATCCGGTACGAGAGCTAATGCCGACTAGTTATTAACGGTGCCCTGAACTTCTGCGCCTTGACCACCTGGTAAGTTGCCGCCTGTTTCGGTTTCGGTTGTATCGGTCGTGCTGGTCGGCGTATTTGAAGAGCTCATTGATTGCCAGATAAAGAAACCGGCAATAGCTAGAATCAAGACAACGACAACAGCGCCAAGAATAATAATGAGCTTGTTTGTAGCTTTCTTTTCTGCCGACCCGAGTGCTGCCATATTGACCGGTGCTTGTGGAGCCGGGTTTGAGGCTGGGGTAGCTTGCGCGGCCTGAGCGGCTTGTTGTGCGCCAATGGCAGCAGCAACGCCAGCAGCTGATGTTTCAATAGGCGTTGTGTCTGGTGTTGGTTGAGATGGAAGTTCGGGAGTTGTTGGGGCTGCTTCGGTTGCACCAAGGACGCCCGTTGGTGGTGTCGGTTCAATCGGAGTAATTGGAGCTGGCTCAACAGGAGTGGTGGTGCCTTCAGATTCGAGCGCGTCGATTGCTTTGAGGGCCGCAGCATCGGCCTCAGGTGATGAAGAAAAGTCAGGAGTTGTCATTGGTGTTGGTGTTGGAGCGGGCTGTACAGGTTCGTCAGGAGTGACAACTGGAGCCTCAGGCGCAAGCGGGACTTGCTGTTGGTCTTGATCTTGTGGATTCATAGCCCGAGTATAGCATTATTACGCTTATGCTCAAACTTAGCCCTTACGAAGCTTTGCAACGAAAAAGGCTTCTACTTGCGGGCTTGGTGCGAGGCGAAGCGTGTCACGAATGCGATTGTCGTAGACCTTGCCATTCCATTCTTTTACTGACGCGACTTTATTAGATAGTTGGTCTTTTAGTTCATTAAGTGAATGCAGTTCGACGTCGTCGTTATGCCGGAGCAAATAGTCTATGACGGCTTCATTTTCTTCAGGAGCCATTGTACAGGTGCTATATACGAGCGTTCCGCCGGGTTTGAGTAACTTCCATGCTTGAACAATCAGTTTTTTCTGAAGCTTTTGGAGGCGTTGAATGTGCGCAACTGACCATGATTCGAAGTCTTTTTTAGTATCGAGCGTCATCATCCCCTCGCCACTACAGGGCGCATCGAGCAAAATTTTATCAAATGATTCAGGTTCGAGGTGATGAGAAAGCCTCGTCGCATCATGCAATGTAAATGTTACGTTCTCTACTCCAAGTCGCTCAAGATTGCGTTGAAGCTTATGAAGCCGCGGACGCGAGTTATCATTTGCGGTAATAAACGCTCCGTTTACTGCTTGCTGAGCGATATGGCTAGTCTTACCACCAGGTGCGGCGCACATATCAAGAATCGTTTCACCGGGTTGCGGCTGGAGCGCAACAATAGGCAGCCAACTGGCGGCATTTTGAATATAGACCTGCCCCTCTTCTACGAGGCTGCTATCGCGAAGTGCTTGGAGGCTACTGATAACAAAACGACCTTCGGGGAGCCACTGTACTTGCTGGGTTGTGACCGCAAGCGCCTGCATGTCGGCATCAATGGCCGCTTGATCGCCCTTTAGGGTATTAATACGCGCACTTTGCTGACGGCCAATGCGAAGAAGCTGTTCAGCTTCCTCTGCTGAAATTTGCAACGCTCGTGCAGTTCGTTCGACGAGCTGGTTTTGTTTTTGGTAAAGTTATTCTGGAGTAAGAGGCATATTAGTTATTCAAAAAACGCTCGGCAACATGTTTCATCATTTCACGAGCATCGTCGTAAGTCAGTCGGGCAATTGCTTCGTTTGGTGAAACCCATTCATTCTCAAAGTCTTCACCGGGTTGAAGATTCTTAATTGGTTGATTTGCATCTGCAAGTTCCATAAGGAAATAAGAAACGGTTTTGCGCCATCGTTTTGATTCCTTTCCTTCATAGTCGTATGTAAGAGTTCCGATATCTTCCAAAATAGTTACTCGATATCCAGTCTCTTCTTCCACCTCACGCATCGCAGCAGCCTCAATAGATTCTCCGCTTTCAATAGTACCCTTCGGAAAATCAACAGAGCCCCTAATAGCAGAGGTAATAATAAGGACTTTGCCGTCTTGTATAACAATACCACCTGCTGATGGGGTGTGGACGTATGTATTCATATAGTTTATGGTAGCAGACCTTCGGGTGCTTAAGGTACCTTTTGTACGAATCGAATAAAAAAGATGGCCCCTGCCCGACGCTCCCTCACTTTGTAGGAGGGTGCGCCAGACAGGGGCGGTATCAGGCGGCGTCGAAAACCCTTTGCAGATATTCGACGAACTTTGCCCAACCCGTCTGGAAGGACTGGATAGCCGCATTCCAGACGGTGCCGGGGGTGGCGGAGCCGAGGGCGTCCACCATCGGGAAGATCAAGAAGAGACCCACGATGATGAGCACGATGCCCACGATCCTGTTTCCCAGATGCTTGATGCGAACCGACGAAATTCCGACGACCAGAAAGAGCACGACACCGATGAGCAGCACCCATCCGAAGCCGAGGTTCATGATCCCCGACGCGGTACTTGCGCCTCCTAGAGCGAAGATGAAGAAGACGAGCTTAGCGGCCCAGTTCTCCAGCTTCACCGCCAGAAAGGCAGACACCAGGGCGATGATCAGGAACAGAGCGAAAGAACCAATGGCCATTTCACCTCACCTTACCTCTCTTGTATTAATGAACAACGGTGTACCTGATAATGATGATTAAAACACCATTATTGAAATATATCAATATTAGGTGTATAACTTGGGTACGCTTAGGGCACCTGTTTTAAGCGCGCTATACACCGCATATCGCGGTAGACTTCACAACCCGCCCTTGGAAGGAGTGGTAGCCATGACCATGGAATGGTCTGATGAAGAGCAGGACGATGCGTCGCACACACCTTCGGCGGAATCAACGCCGGACGAGCGTCCTACCGACGATGTCGTGACCGCCCCAGTGGTAGTCACACCCGCACCACCCAAAAGGACTGGACCGTTTCGGATTTACTCTCCACACGACCCAGACCTGACGGACGAAATGCGCACCGAAATCGAGATTCGCATGACTGCCGGCTATTGGTTGCATAAAGCACTGCAGGATGAGGATCGCGTCGAACTTCCCGACGAGTTCCGTGAGCGCAGGGTTCTCTTGAAGCTGGTGTTGCAGGAAGTGCTTGTCCTCATCGGTATCTTGTTGATGGGATGGCTGCTTTCGAGCGGTTGGCTGAACGGCTGGTCAAACCTGGTCGTCGTCGGCATCATGCTTGTTGGTATCGTCGTCGGGTTCTATCTGTACAAGCTGTGGAGCATCACGTATATCGTGAGCACCGCCTCGAAGACAGGTATCTCGCGAGAAAGAATTCGTTGGATGTTTATCAACGAGATCGAACCCGAACTCACGACGAAGGATATCATCCTCAGTCGTCCGTGGCGGAACAAGCTCTTCTCTACATTTAATGTGAACTGGTGGAGAGTATACCTCGACACTGCCGCAGAAGATGAGAGCCCGAACTTGAAGACGTTGCGGTTTGTACGTGATGGCGACCGTCTGGTGCAGACGATTGATCAATTCAAGCTGGCCTTGCGCTAGCTTCTACGCACCTCGGCCGGGTGCTTCGATATCTACCTCGAAGCACCCGGCCATTTTTCTTTATAACCCTATACAACTTATATTGACCTATACAAGAATAGTGATATAATAATTTAAAAGTTCAAAAATAAAGCTTTGCACACTGGGCAGTCGGGGAAACTGTCTAAGAATTCGCTGTTCGATTTTTGGAATAATCTATTTTTATTTTATCTTTTAACCGGACAGAGAGTCCGGTCGGTCCTATACCGAGTGGCGTGTTTTCAACCGTCACATCCGTTCCTTACCAATTCGTGTTACAAAAGCTATTCATCCCTACGACCATCACTTTGGAGGTGTTGGACATGTCAAGTTCAGAGCAGATGACAACCTCGGCTACGCTCGAGGATGATGTCATCCGTCCTCGCGATGTTCGTGCGACCTCGTCGTCGAACACATCGCAGGTAGTGGTCGATGTCGACGCTCAGTCTCCAGGTGAGGCTGAGGGTCACATCGACGTTCCTTCATCCGAGTCAACGCAGCGGCGTTGGCCACGGCCAACCCTTGCACCCAAGACCGACCGACCCGCTCCGCTCAGCGGAGGCAGGTTGGTTTTGTCCTGGCTGCAACGTCTGCTGGTGCTGCTCGCAAGAGTCATCACACTCGGGTTTGTCAGGGTGCGACGGTTCTCGAACCCCGCGCTCAACAAGAAGGATCAACGACAGTACGAGCTGTGGACGCGTCTGAAGCGGCTACTGCGCAATGCAGTTCGTCGCCCGCGCGTCGTCACGGTCGTGAACTCAAAGGGCGGCTCGGGGAAGACCCCGAATACCACCTATCTGGGCGTCTTCGCTCAGGAGTACACGGGCAACCCCTGCACGCTCATCGACATGAACCAGAACTTCGGTTCTACATGGCGGTGGGTCGGGGTGTCTCAGTCGGACACAATCACGGTCTACTCTGCCGTAACGTCAAAGCCGTTCGCTCATATCGACGAGTTCCACGCGGTTACAGCCATCCACAAGGAGACCGGACTGAGGTTCATCGGGTCGGAAGACATGGATACGACGACGGCGATCGGCGAGATCATCAAGCAGGATCAGACCACACTGCCCGACGAAGAGGTGCGCACGCGCGTCTTCCGTCGCTTCCGTGCGTTCATTCAGAACATCAAGCGGTTCAGCCACTCGGTGTTCATCGACACTGGAAACGGTATGAGTCACGCGTCCCACACGGCTGCGGTCGATGCGGGTGACGTGCTCGTGTTCCCAGCGTCGTGGAAAGACGACGACGACATCGCCGGCATTCAAGAGACGGTGCATGGATACATCAACCGTGGGTACGGCCCCAAGCTTCGGCAAAGGGCCTTCTACATGGTATACGGCTGCCCGAATCTCAAGAAGGAAACCATCTACGAAAGGTTCTGCGAACGTGTATTCGCAGCCTACGTGGCGGCCAACTTCAAGGGAACCTCGTTCGCCGAGATGGATCCGACCTACCGGAAGCAGAAGGCTCGTGAGTACGCGGACAACCTCGGCATCACAATCGACCGTCTGTACCTGGTGCCATGGAGCGACTACATCGCCCAGAAGCACGTCGCGAGCGCAAAAATCTCCACGGTGGGTACGCCCACCTCACTGGCGATCATCCAGGTTCTGGATGACATTTATGCGCTCAACATCGATACCGACCCGGCGGAGACTGACCCCTCTGTCGACATCGATGGGCAGCTCGAGCTGCTCTACAAGGAAATGCAAGCCGAATTCACCCCAACGACAGCCTAAGGAGGCTCTCATGTTCAGAAACACCCGGCTGCCGTTCGGGGCAGTCGCGGAGCTTGGCAATAAGTTCCTGATGAAGTTCCGGTCATCCTATGGGGTGGCCGTGACCTTCGTCACCGTGCTGCTCCTCGGAGTGGCGGCGCCAGCACAGGCACTCGAGCCGTCCGTGGTCAAGGCCGCAGACGAACCGAGCGTCAACTTCATGTGCTACATCGGCTCACCCACTCTCGCGATCTTCGATCCCGCCAAGTCGGCGACCCAGAAGATCACGGGTATCCTCCTCGGCCTCGTCATCCTGGCGGCGGTCGTAGGAGTAATCTGGGGTGGAATCCGCATCATGACCGCTGGCAAGCACAAGGACAAGGCGGGTGATGGAGTACGTCAAATCTCCAACACCGTGTTCGGTCTGATCGTCATCTTCGGTGGCCTCGTGGTGCTCGGCATCCTGGTCACCGTTATGGTGTCGCTTTCGAGCTACGGCTGCTCGTAACCCTCAGGGTGCCCGGTGGAGCGTCATGCTTCGCCGGGCACCTTTCCGATTTCCTCTGAAGGAGGTGATGCAATGCCAAACTTGTTCGACCCGATCGGTTCGATCGTGAATTCAGTACTCGCGTACCTCTGGTCGGTCGTCACAACGATCCTTCAGAACGCGACGCAGGCGATGCTCACGGGAACCATCACGCTTCTCATGACATCGCCTTGGCCGAATCTGGCCTCCCCCTGGTTCAAGACATTCTGGAACAACGGCTTCGGCCTAGTACTTCTGGTGTCGTTCGTCTACCTGGTAATCTCCACGATTTTCTCCATGCTGTCCGCCAAGGATGGCTCACTAGGAGAGACCCTCGTGTGGATGCTGAAGAACTTCGCAATCGGTGCCTTCATGCTCGTCCTCGTGTTGGGCGGAATGGCTATGGCGGATCTGATTATGTCGTTGCTTTCCTCGATTTTCCAATCGGCGGTAGGCACTCCTGATTGGGGGAACATCCTCCTTCAGGACCACGATTACAACCAGGCCGACGCAATCGCGCAGTTCCTTGCCTTCAATATCACCGCGACCAACTCGACCCTGATGTATATGCAGGCGGGTGTGTCCGGTGGGGCGCTCATGATGTATCTGATTTGGTACCTGTTCGCAGGGCTTTTCGGGAATGGGCTCCTCGGCAAGCTGATTCGCAGCTTTCTGTTGGCGACTGTGTTCACTCAGGTGTTCGCACGCGTCGCACAAGTTGCACTCCTCGGCATCGGAGCGATGATAACGCACGCTGGAATCGAGCTGGGCTTCACGCCTATTGCGTTCGCTATGGCTTCAGCTATCACCACGACGGCGGCGCTGTTCGTTCAGCCCGTCATGCAGGTGGTACTGACGGTTCAGTTCTATAAGCACGAGCGCGCACTCGACCCTCGGGTTATTGCCCAGGGTATGACCAACCAGAAGACCTCTGAATTTTCGACGCAGAAGCTTAACAGCCGACGCGCCGAAATCATGACTTCAACGCGCGATCATGCCAAAGAACTCGGCCGTGAGGTCGTCAGGACGGCTGCCATTGCGGCTGCCGTAGCTGGAATCGCAAAAGTCACCTCAATGATTCTGGCTAAGATTCCTACGCCACACACAAAAGCTGCTGCGCTTGGCGTTGCGGCAATCGGCGTGGGATCTCAAGCACTACAGAATCATGCGAGCGCTCGAATCAGTGCTCGTGTCTCTCGAGTCGGTCGCTCGACCACATCAACAACTACCTAAGGAGGTATCGACGTGTCATCCACGTTGCAGCAGAATCCTGAAGTAGGCTTTGCTGTGGTCGATAAGAAACGATCACGGCGAGCCTACGCACTTTCACCCGACCAACTGTGGTGGATTTGTATTTGGGCAATCCCGGCGCTTATCGTCGCGATTCAATGGTTCGACGAGGGTCTCCGCCCTCTAGCGATCATCGGGTTTGCGGCATGCGCCTTCGCTTGGAAAACCCACCGCGGTATCGTCTATCGCAACTTCCAAGCGGACCTCGAGGACATGTCCCTCAAGAGGCGCAATGGCATCATCTACAACGGTGATCCTCGCAAAAAGCCTCCTCTGGGACTGAAGGTCACGAGTATCGAGTCGGTCGACGACTTCACTGATCTCGCACGCCTCACAAGCGGCGACCTCAGTGAGGAACGCGTCGAATCGATTATCCAGAATGCGGCGTCACGGAAGTTCAAGCTGGGGACCATCTACAGTACTCGGGAGAAGACGGACACTGTTTATATCTCGGGGACTGGTCTCAACGGCAGCAACGGTAGCCCGGCGGACCTGTTCGATGCTCGCAAGAGTGTTGCGGACGGGTTCGGTCGAGCAATCGGGCTGCACAGCAAAACGCCAAGTATCTGCATGTTGTACTCGCGCCGTCCGGTGAACATGATTCCGCAGGCCCTCTGGGACTATGAGAATCTCGACCCGAATGTCCAGCAGTCGAGGCAACTCGACCTGAAGGATATGGGGCGCGACGAAAGGGGTCGTGAGCAGCTTGACGTCGAGACGTTCTTCGACGGCACTACGGTTGCCGAGCGTCAGAAAGTGGCGCTCGACCTGGCTCGTGGCGAGTCAATCGCGACAAGTGAGGAGGTGACGCAGTTGGTCGCCGTCTCATTCAAGCGCCCCCGATTCAGTGGTGTGAAGCGTAACCAGTCTCTCAACAACAAGCTGACCCCTAGCCAGTTGCGTCGCTTTCCAAGCAAGCGGCTGGCTGAGGAGTTCGCTCGGGAGATGGAAAACGCCGGCGTCAGTGATGTCCAGGTCCTCGACCGCACGGACGTCAACAAGCTGATTGCGACATCCACACGCATCGCAGATGTCCAAGAATGGCAGGACCAAGTGCTCGACTGGGCGGTAGCGAGCGAGGAGCAGGAAACTGTCGAACTCGCGATGCCAAACCCCTGGTCGAAGTCCATCGTCTCCGGACGAGGGCCGAATGGAAAAGTCTACGCCAAGCACGGCGAGACTTACCATCGCACGCTACAGGTAGCGAAGTACAAGAAGACCCGTTTCCTCGCCGACGACCTAATGTCGTTGTATGGGGGTGACGAGCCGGAATTCCAACCAGCTCGCTACACCGGCTTCACGATCGCTTTCTGTGCCGATGTCATCGACGTTGAGCGAGAGAATGACATTCTCACACGCAAGCGGGTAATCTCCGCAGGTGTCGAACGAGCACGCAGTCGAGGTGATGAAATCGAAACCGCTAAGGACGTCGAAAGCCGAGACGCGCTGACGCTGAAGCAGAACGCGTTGTGGTACGGCGGTGTGTACGCACTGCTCTACAACGTCTACTTCACTGTCAGTGCGATGACGCTCGAGATGCTCGACGAAGCCGAAGAGTCCATCCGCGCACGCGGACGCTCAGCAGGTGTCGAGTTCGACAACATCAACAACGAGGTGCGCCACGCACGTTCGCTGATGACGGGGCTCCTTGGAGTCAACATGATCAATCGCTGATGTAATACGAAGGGAGGGACTCCCAGCCTGGCTAGCGCAAGCTAGTCAGGCTGGGAACTTCAACAACTTAGCTAATATATTTAGCTGCGTCGTTGAGGTGCACTACGCATCTCATGTACCTGAACATCCCTACGACAATTTGGAGGTGACCATCGTGGTCTACAACAATCAGGTATCTGGCTTCACAGCACCGGTGTCGGACGCTACGATTCCGTGGCTTCCGTTCATCTCATCGAAGCGGCTTCTCGTTTCGGGCAATCCTCGGGGTACGTACCTCACCTCTCCTCGGGAAACTTTCTACTGGGATCCCCTGGAACAGAAGGAGAGCCACCTGCTGGAACGAACATCTTACCTGGTCGTCGGCGACGTCGGCTCAGGAAAGTCTTCGTTCCCAAAGATCTCGGCGTTTGAAGACAGTGCCGTGGTCAACGACGGACACCCCGGAACGGTGTTCGGCATCAATATGCGCGAAATCGCTGGCAAGGACGAGTATGGCATGCTCGCTCTCTACATGGGGGCTGCAGGCATGTCGACGCTCAACCGTCAGTTCAATGTCTATAGTGACGCGATGGGGTTTACCCTGTCCGACCACTTGGCAACCGCAGTCAGTATTCACGAAGCGTCAACCGACGGAGTGTCGCCCTCGCGGCACATGAAGACGGTGATGCGAGTGGTGCTGGCAGAGATGTTCTCACCAGAAGGCCTGTCCGTCGCTCGACCGAGCGTCGGACGGTTTGCCCAAATCGCACTGAACCTCAGCAAGTCGCAGGCCATCAATCACATCAAGCGTCTGCTGGCGGATGAACCGTCGACGCACGCCGTGACGAGTGGCTTCGACGCCGACATCGAGATGGACGAGGGAATCATCGACTCGGAAGAGAATCCAAGCGATGACTTCTCGAACATCGACTGGCGTGAATTCGCTAGCGATGCCGGTGCAATTGCAAGTGCTGCGCTTAACTTTAAGTCCGGTGAATTTGGTGATATCGTTGGCGGCGATGAGCCGCTCGACATGAACACCGTAAGCCGGTTCTTTGGGCTCAACATCGCGCATCTCGACGAAAAGGTGAAGGCCTTTGTTGTCGAGTTCATTATGCGTTTGATGGAAGTCTCAGCGCGTGACCACAACTCCCTGCACCAGTTTGACTACGAGCTATGGGATGAGGGGCACGGTCTGTGGAACTACCCAGGCTTCTCTCGGGTTTACCCGAAGAAGTTGAAGTACAAGCGTGGCGACTCGACAGTGCTGTATCAGATGACTCAAGACCTTCGGGACTTCGAGGCAGCAAAGTACAGCAAGCTGGCGCTCGGTTCGATTAAGGACTACGGTGCGGTCATCTTTGCCGGTTCGGCAAGCCCTGACAGTGTCGCGTTCGCGTCGGAGCACATCGAGCTCACTGCCTTCGAAAGGCAAGTTATCCAGAAGCTGGGAGCCGGCCAGTACGGCATCAAGTTCCCAGGCAAGGAGGTGCAGTTCGTGCACGTTCCGCTCAATCCGGTCCGACGTCATCTCATCGAGACCAACATCGCAGCTATCGAGGCGCTCAAGAAGCGCCGCGCCTACACCAAGGAAAGGATGGCGTCAGTATGAGCATGAGCAACCCGACTCGTCGAGTTGTCAGATGGATAGTACTTCTCGTAGTGTTTACTGCGGTGGTCGTCCTGATGGTGGTTGCCGTGCGTTCGTTCTCGGATAAGTCGAATGGTCGGAGCGGCATGGAGGAAACTCCCTCTGCCGCTCCGACCACCTCTCCAACGGAAGGAATTCCACACGAAGAGGCCGACCTCCCAGAAGCGATTGCTGACAACCCGTATGACTGCAAGCTCCACATGTCTTCCGAAGAGTATGCGTCGTTTACCCAGCGGCTCATGAAGTACGAAGCAATTCGGCTTTTAAACTCCAAGGACAAGGTGGAGCAGCTGACGCCGTTTGCTACTGAGGACTTTCTCAGGACACAAACGAACGTTGGCACTGATGTGGTTAACACGGTGAACCTTTCGTTGGAAAGTCCGAGCCCTTTCGGGTGCTATACGGATGATTCGGCAGAGATAACCGCCTATGCCAACCCTTTCGTGACGATTACAGATTCTGTCACGGGAGAGGTTCAGAAACGGCACCAGCCGCTCTCGACCCACTCTACCCAGTGGATTAAGGTCGGGGGTAGTTGGTACGTCAACCAAGAACGGTTCTAGTCATCAAGGAGGTGACGAAATGTCGCGACGCAGGAATCGCGTGGCGGTGGGGATAATCAGCGCCTTTGTGGCGCTTGTGATCTTCATCGGATATGCCTTCATCCTGGTCCTGAGCGTCCCGCTCAGCCTGGTTCTTGGCGGTAACGGAATAGGCGCTTGCCTTCCTGGCGGCACCATCGTTGCCACAGAGAAAACCGGAACCGACGAAGCACCGCAGCTGCCGCAGAAAACCATCGAGCGCATCGAGAAGTTCGACATCAGAGGACGCGCCGAACAAAACATGGAGCGATACACCTACGCTGAAGAAAAGACCGGTGTACCATGGGCTGTCGTCGCCTCGTTGCATTACCGCGAGGCCGGCATGCGAGGTGAAGCGTCAATTCTGAACGGCGCGCTCATCATAGGCATCCCCTATCCCAACGTCGATGGTCAAATCGTGGGCGCAAACCCAAAGGATGATGCGGTCAATGCCGCTAACGCGTTAAAGCGCCTTGCAGAGGGTGTCTACGGCATTGACGTGACGACGGGCGACCTCTCGCTTGAAGACTGGGGAAAAGCATTCCTGGCCTACAACCGAGGGTACCTGTACAAAAATGCAGGTGTGTCCTACACGGTTTCCCCGTACGTCATGAACGGCATTGACGATCAGCATATGGATATGCGCTGGTCGAGTGCCGACACCGTAAGTGGCGTCGACGGCAACAAAGTCGGTGCACTGGCAGTTCTGAAGTACCTCGATGGCCAAAACCTCGGTTCTCTCAGCTGCGGAAACGGTGCTGTTGTCGCTCCGATCAAAAGCGACCACATCACCATTACGAGTGGCGCCGGCCAACGCGGTCGATACAGCAACTACTCTGGCGGGTACGTAAACCGCATTCACTACGGGCTCGACCTGATTGGTGGAAGCGAGATTGTTGCGGCTTCGTCCGGAACGGTCACCATCGCTCAAAATGGTTACTACGGGTACGGAACGGCCGTCAAAATTGACCACGGAAACGGAACGCAGACGCTCTATGGTCATATGGTCGAGGGATCACTGAAGGTGAAAGTTGGTGACACGGTAAGTGCCGGGCAAACCCTTGGCACAATGGGTAATACCGGCGACTCCGACGGCGTTCATCTTCATTTCGAAGTGTGGCTCAATGACGCTCGCGTCAACCCCTATCCCTTCCTGATTGAGAACGGCATCAAGCTGACTTGGCAGGAGGGAGCGACGCCCCACAACGAAACACCAGGCCCCCTTGACGGCTAGTCAAGCAGCCGAGTGTCTGCCACACTCAAGCAAGCGTCAACTCCGAGGAGAGCTATGGCAACTGCAACACTGGAACGCCCGGCGGTTTCCGTCGAGAGCGACCTAAGCGGCATTCTTCACACGCCGCACCTCCACAGAGGCTACTGCAACTGCAGCTGCAGCACCTGTGATGAGGGGACCTGGCACTGCCGCAACGAGAGTCGTGGCTGCCACATGTGAAGACAGGGCCCACCGGATATACTCGGTGGGCCCTATTAAATTTCTTAAACAAATAAAAAGCTCCCGACGGGAGGCTTGTTTTATATCTTCACTCGAAAAGGCAATAAAAAGAAAATTACAGGAAGATTATGAAATAAAGGGGTCCAACAGGGCGCGCGCAGTTGCACGGCGCCCTGTTGGCGAGGACTACTTCTTGTCGCCGGACTTCGGCTTGGAGTCACCCAGGCGCGTCTTGGCTGACTGGAGGCCCGCCTGACTCGATGCCGGCTTCACCACGGGGTTCTGTCGGCTCCCCTTGGGGTGCTTGTCCTTGTCTTCGGCCATGAGGCCACCTCTTTTCAGTAGATCTTCCTGTAGGGTGCACCGCAAAGCTTTCGCCTCAGCGGTATCATTGTTATTTTATCATAAGCACTAACGTTTGTCAATTAGACAGAGGCGCGTGGAAGGAGTGGTAGTGTTCCATTGCGAACATCCCCATTCATCAAAGCCTCACAAAGCAGCACTGCACGCTCATCCTGTGCAGTTGGCTCAGTCGTTTCAACTCGCATCCGAACATGGCGGTAGACCTGCTGCGAGCTTGGTGCTTTTTGATGCCGCGCCTGGTACTGTTCTTGAAATGAACTAACCGTAAGGGAAAGATGGCGAACATCTTCAGGGTCAGTCTGCCCTACCCAACGAAACTGACTATCTAGCGAATCAGCAATCTCATTAATAAACTTTTGCGTCTGTTTTCGCTCGGAGGCGCGGCGCACTGCCGCAAAAGCCATCTGCTCGTAGCGAAGTTGTTCTAAGGGCGTACTCTCAAGAGCCGCAGGGGTAGCTTCAAAAAGAAGCTTACTGCGAAGAAGCCGCTGTTCCATCTCCGTGTCCATATATTCTTATTATACAACAGAATGTAGTAATAGTCAATATGCTGTACTTCTCTACTTCGCGAATGACGGGAAGCGAATTCGCACTGCAACAGTTCGCTTTTCGGCATTGTTTTCAGCCTCAATAGAACCACCCAGGTGCTCCATAACGAGCTTATCAAGATAGAGGCTCAATCCCATACCTTCTGCGGTCAAATCGTCCGGATTTGCTGCGTGGTTAAACGGCTCAAACATGCGCGCCGAAGCTTCACCGTCAACACTAGTGGCAGTTGTATTAGTAATTGAAAGTGTCGTCATGCCGCCACGACGCTCAGAGGTAAGTTCAACGGTACTATCGGTTTGGCTGAACTTAATGGCATTATCAAGTACGGTTGATGTTACGTAGCTCAAAAGCCGTTCGTCTTGCTGAACCGCACCATCGTCGAGCTTCGTCTTTACCTGCACTCGTTTTGCCGCCAGGTTTGCGCGGTAATATTCAATAGTCGATTCAGCCAACCTGCGCGGACTAAACTGACGCGGCTCTGCAACCACACCGTTAATACCAGAAGCGACAGAGAGCTTCGCGAGTAAGTCGTTAAGCTGTTTGATACTTTCCGTAAGCTGCTGCTTAATTGCGTCCGGTGCAGGAGTAGTCTGGATAATCTGTTGCACCTGTGCGACTTCGCGAGAAAGCTCAGCTTGCGTATCGTTAATAAACTTCGTTTTCGCGTCAAATAGGAGCGCACGGTGTGCTTCCATTGCTTGTTTCATTGAAGCAATCTCACGGTTTATATAGACAGTACGAGCACCAAAGAACCCAATAAGCGCAGCCGCAACAGCGATGATAGAAACATACACAACCATGTCATTCAAAGAACCAGTTCGTGCGGTATCAAGCAGGACAACCACGGCGACCGTCAGAATAATCGACAGCACGATCGGCAGCCAGAAGAATACCGAACGATACGCACTGCGCGTTACCCGGGCAATATCAGGAGATTGAATCTGCTGAAGCGAGCCGGTTTCACTTGCCTCAAGCAGTGCATTTGCTTTTTGACGAAGCAGCGTCACGAGTTGCGATAAGCCCGCTTGCGCTGCCGGTACCATGCTCGAAGCTGCATCAAGAATGGTAATTGGCGTACGAAGGTAATGAGCCGTCAGCGACAGGAAGGTGTCTTTATCGGTTGCGAGCTGCTGTTCACGACGAAGCACTGCACGCATACGCCGCACGCGCGCCCACTCTTTGTAAGCTTCTCGAAGCAGCAACACAAGCACTACTGTTGTTGAACTGTAGGCCGCGATGGACTCTGGCGTAAATGCGGCAACGCGCTTTACACCTGATACACTCTCAGTGTTCGACGGTTCTTGCTTATCAGGCTTTGTCACGGCTGGCACTTCAATAGTCGGCTCAGTTTCCGGCGTCGTCTCATCCTTTGTATCATCCGTTTCGGTAGTTGACGGTGGAGTTGATGGAAGCTCAGGAGTCGTTACGACTGGAGTTTCATCATCTGGTTGAGCTGGCGCTGTCGCTACAACTGTAAATGGCTCCGAGGCTACTTCAGAGGTCGTATTGCCATCGCTATCGTACGATGCAACGACGAGGCGGTACATGTGGTTAAGGTAGCTATCGTCAGCTGGCGCTGTTATTTCGATGGTGCTATTTGGCACAATACTACCGGTTTGGTAAATTGCTTGGTCGGTGCTAGTTGCATCGGCCGGAACAAGCCACACCACAGTTGAGGCAGGTTGAGCCGCCTTGTTGTTGTTTAAGAACGTAACAGTCGCTTTAATACCGTCACTCGCCACCATAAAGTCGGCCGTCCGTACCGTCGTTCGCCATGGTGAAACTGGCACATGAATTTGCCTACTAACGACACTGTAGACGTCGGCAAATGAGGTATCGGTCGCTTCGGCAACGGCATAAAAGTCGTTCGCACCGGCACTTGTCTTGATGGAATCAATAGTAAGCGGCAATGTTTGCGTATCATTTCCTGTCGATGTAGTAAGAAGTGTCACGCCTTGGCGCCACTGTGTTCGCCAATTGGTCGCCACAAAGCTATTATCAACAAGCTGACGGCTCGTAAAGGTACTTGTAAACCGACCCTTCACTTGCCCATCACTCGTGTGCGCAAACAGGTAGGTACTTGGCTCGTACCCGCCGAGCGAGCCCTGTGAAGTGATTTCGTGGCTACTTTCAAGAGAAATCCGTTGAATAGCAACCGCGAGGCTATCATCGGCTACACTCAGGTCGTTCACTGGAGTTGCTGAAATTGTCGCACGACCTACGTTGCTGTCGCGGTAGTAAATGTTTGTATAGCTCAAGCCGGCTGGAATTGTTATAACCTGTTCAGACTGCCATGGGCCCGTAATGCTTCGTGCTATTTGGCCCGTTAGCGAGCTGGTTGTCAGTTTTATAGCAAGGCCGCCATATGGTGCAAGTGTCGGGTTACCATCGGCATCGCGCAGCTCAACGGTAATATGCGGCGAGATAGTATCTGGGGCGAGCGTGAGCGTTTCGCTTGGCTGTGAAATAACAAGCGCTTCCACCGGTGCGTGATTACCATCGGTGACCGTAATACCTGTTTGCGAGCCACTAATACCATTGCCGTCGGTAACGGTGACTGTCTTTTCACCCGGAGAAGTAAAGGCCACTTCACTATCAAATACCCTCACTCCCTTGTCACTCTTTTTAAACGCGTAGGCACTCGGCAGAACGGCCGCTGGGTCGTCACTCGAGAAGCGAACAATACCTTCGTAGTCATTCACGATATATCCGGAAGCATCGCGCGCCACCACAACTACCGTACTATGCGTACCCTGAGCCTGAGGGTCGGCAATATTCGTTACCAAGAAATTATCAACCGTTCGCGGAATATTCGAGGCAGCAAGAATGGCTTGCTTTTGAACGGCATTCGGCAGACCGATGTCCGTGGTAAGAGGAAGACTATCGGCAACGGTAATTGTTGGGGTGCCCTCTTGACTATCTTGATAGTAGAAGTTAACCGATGAAGCACCCTTACGCATCACTATCGAATCAATGCCCCAGTCTACCTTTGACTTACCAAATTGCGCCGTTTCACCCGCCGTTGAACGAAGATACAGTGTCGTATCCTGCTCGACTGGCACCCCAATGCCATATTGGTTTTGACGCTGAACCGTTAGGGCTGATGATGGGCTATACGCATCAATAACAAGCGGCTGACTCGCGAAGGCAAGCGCGACAGGCTCACCATACCGTAGGGTAATTGGCAGCTCTTGGCTTACTATCGAACCACCAAAGGAACTATTTCCACGAATAACTTGAGCGGTTGCTGGGTTGCCCGTATCGTTGCGGTAATAGAAAGTCGCCGTTGTTTTGCCTTTTGGAATGGTCACTGCAAGGTGGGTATCGTAAATACCATTCTTCGTTGATGCAAACAAGCCGCTTCCGCTGGCCATCGAGAGCCCAATGTATTGTCCGCCACTGACCGCTGCCATAGGTTCACCAGCATTATTAAGGAGTTCAATCGTAACAGCCTGACTCGTTTCACCACGTTCGAGGTTGAGTGTACTCGGTTTGAATCGGAAAGAACGCGGCTTTCCAAGTACCACTTCACCGTCCTGTGTAATTGTGCCGAGCACTCCGGTTGCTTCGGTGTTTGAGTCGCTTACGCTCAGCTGGTACTCACCCACTGTTCGCTGTGAATATGTAAATGTGGCAACCGACTGTCCAGCTGGGATAGTAACGGCATCAGTCGATAGCTGGCCGTCACCCGTTACCGTAGGATAGAGTGTAATGTCGCTTTCATTCGTCGTGACATTGCCATATTCATCGTACAGGCCGACTCGGTAAACACCATCTTCAGCTACTTCAAGTGCCTGTTGCTGTGTGTACGCCTGGTTCACGAAGCGCATTTCGTATAATTTATTACTCGATGAAACGGCAAGTTGCAAATAGCCCGTTGAAAGTCCGCTCAATCGTGCATTCAATGTCTCCGCGCCACTGACCGTTTGGCGATACGAAACTATCACCTCGCTCTGTCCAGCTGGCACTACTACACTTGTAACGACATCACCCTTAGCATTCGTAAAGACACCACTCGTCTCTGTTGAACTCAATGCTACTGTGCGGTCTTGATCTTGCGCAATCGGCTGATCGAAGTCGTTAAGAAGACGGATTGTTAGCTCTGTGGTGTCGCCCACCTGCGCCGTCGAGGCACCCTCAACTGAAATCTTTGTTGCCGTGCCGTTTATATAGTTAAGCGTCGCCTGAGCAGGCGTGAGTTGACCGGCCACATCAATACCTTCAATATGAACATCACCCGGTTCAGTGTCGGTAAAGCTCACCCATCGTGTCGTCGAGCCAGCTGCAAAACTAAGTGTATTGGTACTAAAGGTGCCGCTCGTCGAATCGTCACTAAGCGTAACTGTTGCGTTACTCGTAGCCGGTGTAACGTTACCGTACATATCAATCATGTTAAGTGCGAGCCGCTTTGACTCACCCTTCACAATTGGCTCTGACGGAACAACGAAGGCGAGCCCGCTTGCATAGGTGTTACTCGTGACGGTAATAGGCTGCTGTGCATCCGTAAGACCAGGAATGGCTGCAGTAATAGTACAGTCGTGTGCAGTTGTATCTTTGTAATGGAACGTTACGTCACTTACACCAGCGGCAAGCTTAATGCTATCAATCGACTGCCAGTCTAGCATGTCTTCCGAGAAAGCACCGGTAGCACAGGTAGACGTCAATGCAATTGTCGTATCTTGACGGAGCTTGGCGAGGTTGCCGTAGGTGTCGCGAATTTCGACACGCATCGCCTCGGATGGAGAGCCGGCAGGAACCGAGTGAGGCTGCGTGACAAATTGTAGGCTCGTTGGCGCTTCAGAAAGAATCGTTAGCTCCTGCGTTGCTGGCTCATCGACTCCATCCATAGCAACACGAAGCGATTGCACACCAGAACGCTCGCCAGTGTAGTATACCTGTGCGGTCGCCTTTTGAGCCTCGATTGGCACCACTGTCACGGCTTGAGTGTCTGGGTTGTCGGTACTGTTTTGTAAGAATGAACCGTATCCACCGCTTAATTCAAGGCTTGTCGTTCCATTTTGGTATGCTGGTGAGCCATCCGCCCGACGCAGTTCAATGGTGATAGGCTGGCTGACTGTACCGGCAGTAATGGTCTGAGGGTCGCTGGTAATCGCAATCGAAGCAACTTCGTATCCCTCAATTGTAATTGACTGTGTCGCCTCTGGCAGTCCTTCAATGGTTGCCTGAAGCGTACAGGTGCCAGGGCTTGGGTTTTGGTAATACACAGTCGCATCACTCTCGCCTGGTTGAATCGTCAAGCTCGATACTCGCTCCCAGGTATCTGAAGAAAGCGAGAATGCTCCAGTGGTACAACTACTTGAAAGTTCGAGTGTCTTTATTTCATTAAAGTGAGCGATGTTACCGTATTGATCTTCGAGACGAAGGTGAATTTCTTGTGAGATATCGGTCGGCTTAATGGCCTGTGGCAACGATAGGAACCGTACTTTACTTGCACTATCTGGTACCACGGTAACATCTTGCGTTGTAGCGGCCGACCCGTCACTGTCAGCCACGAGTAATGGGTATGTACCGGCTTTCTGGCCTGTATAGTAGAAGCTTGCGCGAGCCATATTACGTGGCACAACAATTGTGTTAAGTGATTCGGCTAATACATCATTTGTTGGGATAATCCGACCCTCACCGACGACAACATTCAGCTCACTCTGGCCATCTTGATACGCCGGTGAGCCATCGGCCCGAGTCAACTCTACGGTCACTTTTTGACTCACACCACCGGCGGTAATGGTCTGTTCAGATGAGGTAATAGCGATATCCTCAATCGGTTGACTCACAACGGTAAGATTCGCCGTTGCACTTGCAAGCTCAGCTGAATCGCTGACTGTAATCTTCACCGCTTCATCGTGGAACGACGTATCTTTCACAAAGAACTGGGCAGAAGTTGTGCCGGCCGGAATAGTAAGTTCGGTCGAGCCCCATGTCGACTTATCGTTAGAGAAAGAAGTTGTCGGCTGGTCACTTGTAAGCTGAAGCGTGTGGTCTTCTGTGGCGAAAGCAATATTACCATATACATCGTAAGCAGAAACCGTAATAGCATCAGAACTCATAGCCAGCGGCGCGCTCAGCCATTGAGGCACTATACCAAGGCGAACTGCTCCGGCGGACATAACGGTTACTTCATCGGTACCAGCGCTCGTGCCCGATGAAGCCGCTCGAAGTTGATGTGCACCTGCAAGAGTGTCTCGATAGTACAGCGTTTGGCTCATATCGCCTTGTCTCAGAACAAATGACGTAATCGGTGTAAATGGTGAATCTGTGAGTGAGAACTCCCCGTTTTCAGAGTCGCTTGAAAGTTCAATTGTCGTGTCCTTTACTGCAACCGATGGAGCGCCGCTCTCATCGAGTAGGTCAACCGTAAGGGCAACACTGTCACCGGCCACCATAGTGTCAGATGCAGCCGACAATCGTGTCTGTGATGGCATCGATTTAACAATTTGAACAGCCATAGTACCGTCTTGAAGACGTACGGTTTCCGTTGCTGGGCGGCCATCAGTGAAGGTAAGGTCGGTGAAATTATTGTCGGCACTGAGTGTTGTGTCACTCACTTGCAGCACAATTGATGATGAACCGGACGGAATGGTGAATTCCAATGGGCCAGGAACGGCTGTATCTGGAGCGTCGGCCATATAGAAACGCGTAGTTGAGGTATCGCTGTCAACGCGAATCGTAACATCGGTATCGGTCGTCACCGGCCGATTCGCCTCATCACGGAGCTCAACAGTATAAGTACCCTTTTGCCCGCTCACAAGCGCTGAGTCACCGCTAATACTCAGCTGCGTTGGTGGCGACATACCAGTCATAATTTTCTGGCTTACATTGCGCCAACCATAATCACCTCCAGTATCACTAGTGAGATCACGGGCACTTATCGTTGAAGTGTTTGGCGTGTCATCATTGTAGTACACGTTTACCGACGTCGATCCAGCCGGAATAGTTACCGTAAATGGTTGCTCCCCATTCCAGTTCTCTCCATCACTACTAAATGTACCCGTTTGTGATGTGGTGTACACATAGATTGGCGTGTCTTCGGCAACCGGGATAGGCAGACTACCCGCGTCCTGCGTTTGGATTGTAATCGGCGCACTATGGTGACCAGCAATGATTCGTTGCTCTGGCGTTGTGATTGCTAACTTACTAATGACCCCTTCATTCGATGGCTCAACAGTAATGCTGGTTTGATACCCCGTAATAACCGAGTCAAGCGTGTCCGTTGCTCTCACAATATAGGTACCAGTTGTCCCCATAACAACGCCGTTTGTGAAGGTCTTAATGCCATAGTCGTTCGCACTCATTGTATAGTCAGCCGGAAGCTTTGCTGCAGGGTCTGTCGAGGTAAAGTGGATTGTACCGGTGTAATCACTGCGCGGATTGCCATTTCGGTCAACAACACGAACAGTAACTGAACTTGGTTCGCCGCGTTTGATTGGGTCGCTCACGCCGGTTACTTTCAAGCGGAACGGTGAGGTGATGGTTTCGGTTTGCGTGAATGGTGGGTCATTCCCCACTCGTCCTGAAATAACCGGTGTACCAGGTGTTGTGTCTTGGTACCATACGTTGACCGAACTTGCACCCGCTGGCAACACGACACTATCGTGGTTCCAACGCGTCGACTCATCTTCAGTCATATCAATAGCAAACTTACCAGCAGTGGAATCAGTCGAGAGTTTAACGGTAACATCAACGGGCGATGGCACTGCATACCCATAACGGTCACGAGACGAAACGGTGAGCTTGCCTACTTGGTCGGTCGCAATATCAAGTCGAGCGTTTGTAAAGCTAAAGTTTGAAGCAACATATGTGTAGCTACCCGGCAGCGTCACTTCTCCGTTGTAATCACCCGTTATCGACACATCGACAGTTCCAGCAGGCCCAGACGGAGTCTTTACTTGGAGAGTATTCTCATCAAGTACGGTTACTTGAGTAGCCGCCTTGCTATTAAATAGCACCTTGTACCACGAACCGCCATCTTGTTTGACAACAAAGCCCGAACCATGAAGTGTGACAATTGATCCCCCGTCCATGCTACCAACTGTCGGATCTATCGATTCAAATGTTGGATCTTCAAGAAGATAGGTATAGGCACCGGTGAGCGTGCTTGACTGACCATAGTCGTCCTCGACAGTAACGTCAACAGCACCGGGTGCGACTGAGCTTGGTACGGTAGCCGTGAGCGTTGCTTCATTTACGAGTGTTACATTTGTGGCGTACGCTTCGCCCACCTTTACCTTCAGATTACCTGAGAAATCCGTACCAGTAAGCGTAATGGTGTCACCGCCGGAAATGAGACCCGTTTCTGGCCACACACCTGAAGCGTGAGGTGGTGCGACATAGGTAAAGGCATCGTTAAGAGCTTGAGCCTGTCCATCGTAATTCTCAACCGATACTGCAACAGCTCCTGCCTCATGTGCCGGAGTGGTAGCTTGGAGTTCGGTTGAGGAAATAAATTTCGCCGCTTTAGCCGGTACCCCGTCAAAGAAGACAGCTGGCGCAATAGCAACAGGCGTTGTAGTAACCGGCACACTCGAGTCGGCCGTTGTATTATTGCCAAGCTGGCCATAGTTATTGTAGCCCCAACAGTAAACTCCGCCTTCTGCCGTATACGCACAGCTATGGTAATTACCTGATGCAATGCCTGTAATTGTCTCACCCGACAGTTTGTCGTTGCTGGCTACGGCGACTGGAATCTTAGAAGCGGTGGTTGAATTATTGCCAAGCTGGCCATAGTTGTTATAGCCCCAACAGTATATTTGGTTGTCGGCAGTGGTGACGCAGGTGTGATACGTGCCGGCGGTAATGGCCGTTATCTCCTTATTCGTCAAGACACCGGTCATATCAACAGAAACTGGAACGGTTGAAGTCGTGGTTGAATTATTACCGAGCTGGCCATAGTTGTTATAGCCCCAACAGTACACTTGGTTGTCAGCAGTGGTGACGCAGGTGTGATACGTGCCTGCGGTAATGTTCTTGATAGTTTTATTCGATAGAACGCCCGTCGTATCAGCCGCGACTGGCACAGGAGAGTCGTTTGTAGAATTATTACCAAGCCCACCGTATCGGTTATACCCCCAACAGTATACTTGGCTGTTGGATGTCGTCACGCAAGTATGGTAAGCCCCTGAAGCAATCCGAGCAATCGTCTTGCCGCGCAAGATAGTATCCGTCTCGACGAGAACAGGAACGCTAGAATCAGTGGTTGAATTATTACCAAGCTGGCCGAAGTTATTCTGACCCCAACAATACACCTGATTGTCCGCCGTGGTGACACAAGTCTGATAAGTGCCCGTGGAAATGTTCATAATCGTCTTGCCCGCAAGGACGCCGCTTGTATCAACAGCAACTGGAACACTAGAGTCAGTCGTAGAATTATTACCAAGCTGACCATAGGTGTTGTATCCCCAACAGTACGCCTGACCATCAGACGTAACGGCACAGGTGTGATAGGTACCTTCGGCGATGTCTATAATCTTCTTGCCCGCTAAGGCACCTGTCATATCTACGGCAATTGGCTCCTTTGATGCCGTCCTCGTGCCATCGCCAATTTCACCGTGACCGTTGTATCCCCAACAGTACTGCGCGCCACTTAGGTACAGTGCACACGTTGTATATGCGCCACCGGCCATCTTCATCACCTGTCCAGCATCCGCGAAGTTGTTTCCGCGGATTGTCACCTCTTCACCACCTACTGTTGTTCCCTTGCTAGGATTTACGCTATCGATACTTGGCGCAAAAGGCAAGATGTAGGTATACCCGCTCTTGTATATCGCTATTTGACCATAGATATCTTCGATGACCACATTTACGACGCTTGGGGTAGTAGCAGGCGGAACGGTTGCTGTAATGGTCGTATCATTCACCACTACAACGTCGTTGGCATAGACGCCACCTATAATAACTCGTGCTCCGTCGCTGAAATTTGCCCCCGTAATAGTAATTGTATCGCCACCTGTTACTGGACCAACACCTGGAGCTACGCTGGTGATACTTGGCTTTTCAATATAGGTATAAGCTTGCTGCTTCGTTGCCACTTGATCGTCATACCGAGTTACGGAAACGTCAACTGCTCCTCGGCTATGGGTAGGTGTTATTACCTTCAGCTCTGTCGACGAAGTAACCTCTACTTCGGGAGCAACTACACCGCCAAATGTAACAATAGGGGTTCGAATAATCACAGGTGTTACGAGTACGGGCGCAGAAGTATTCGTCGTTGACCCATCGCCTAATTGACCATAGTTATTCTGCCCCCAACAGTATACGCGACCATCTGAACTTACCGCACAAGTATGAGACGTTCCGACGGAAATATTGGTGATATCCTTACCACTCAAGACACCATTCGTGTCAACGGCCTTTGGTGTAGTGGAATTAGCCGTTGAGTTAGTACCAAGCTGACCTTGAGTACCTTGGCCCCAACAATACGCCTTATTATCTGAGGTAAGTGCACATGTGTGCGACGCTCCTGTCACGACGCTCGTAATGGTTTTTCCTGCCAATTCACCGCTCATAGTAACGGAAACAGGTATAAATGAATTAGCTGTTGAATTATTACCAAGCTGACCTTGAGCATTGTAGCCCCAACAGTACACTGTTCCATCGAGCGTTATGACACAAGTGTGTGAGCTCCCGGCCGAAATACTTGTAATCGTCTTGCCGGCTAAAGCACCGTTCATATCAACCGCAACAGGAGTGTTTGTGTTAGCTGTTGAATTAGTACCAAGTTGGCCATAGTTATTGTAGCCCCAACAGTATGCCTGATTATCTGATGTCAGCACACAGGTGTAAGAATTTCCGGCAGTAAGGCTGGTTATCACTTTCCCTGCTAAAACACCGTCTGTGGTAATAGCAACCGGCACAGTTGAAGTAGTATTCGTACCATTGCCTAATTGACCGCTGTAATTATAGCCCCAACAATACACTTGAGTATCCGATGTGAGCACGCACCCATGATAAGCACCCACAACAAGATTCGTAACTGTCTTACCCGCTAGAACACCAGACGTATCAACGGCAACAGGAACACTCGAGTTGGATGTCGAGTTATTACCGAGCTGACCATAATTATCGTATCCCCAACAGTACACTTTACCGTCGGCCGTGAGCGCACAGGATTGATAGTTTCCGACTGCAATACTCGTGAGTGTCTTTCCCTTAAGGGCGCCGCTCATATCAACCGCGACAGGAGTACTCGAGTTTGTTGTAGTGCCATCTCCCAGCTCTCCATGCGCATTGTATCCCCAACAGTACGCCCCTTGACCATCCGACGTAAGTGCACAGGAGTGGTAATAGCCAGCAGCCACTTTACTGAAACTCGTGCGCCCAGAGCTAAAATTCTGTCCAGTAATTGTTATTGATTGGTTACCTTCAACCGGACCCTTCGTTGGGGTAATAGAGTCAACGACACTGTCGAGATATCTGTATGTATAGGCGGTCTTGGCGATATCTATCTGCCCATAAGTGTCCTCAACGGCTACGTCTACACTAAAGGCCGACGCCTGAGAAGGAGCGGTAAAGGTAATCGTAGTTGAATCAATGCGATTAATTGAATCAAGATACACTCCATTGAGCTTCACCTTAATGCCTTCTGTAAAACCGCTTCCCGTAATAGTAACCGTATCGCCTCCAGTGATATAGCCATAGCCAGGAGAGACACTTGTAATTTTAGGCATAGCAACGTATTCATAAGCGCCCGAGAGCGATGCTTCATTCGCATCATAGCGAACCACCTTAACGCCAACTTGACCAGCATCATGGCTCGGTGTAGTGGCAATTATTTCATTTCTCGACACAACGCGAACATCATACGCCTGAGATTCACCGAACAAAATTTGCGGCATACCAATCGTAACTGGCTTGGTCGAGACCGGAACCAACGAGCTTCCAGTCGAACCATTACCCAGCTCACCATTGACATTATCTCCCCAACAATAGACGCGTTTGTTTTCTGTCACCGCACAAGCATGCCCGTTACCTGCGGAAACAAATTCGACTTTTTCATTATTCATAGCACCAGATGCAATAACCGCAACCGGCACGCTCGAATTAGTCGTTGAATTATTCCCTAGTTGACCGAGATTATCGTACCCCCAACAATATACTTCGCCACTAGAGGCTACCCCACAAGTTTGGTAGGCGCCCGACGTAAGGGTTATAAGGCTTTTACCGGCCAAGACGCCGCTTGTATCAACAGCAACAGGCACCCTGGCGATAGTTGTCGAATTATTACCAAGTTGGCCCTGGGCATTATACCCCCAACAGTACGCCCGACCATCGTCTGCCAACACACAGGTATGGTAGGAGCCGACTGCGACAGTTAGGACGTTCTTGCTAGCCAAGACACCACTTGTATCAACGGAAACTGGAGTTCGCGCGGCGGTGGTTGAGTTGTTGCCCAGCTGGCTGTAGTTATTATTTCCCCAACAATAGGTGCCGCCATCCGTTGTTACTGCACAGGTATGGTAGTCTCCCGTATCAATATCTTTAACCGTTTTACCCGATAAAACCCCGCTCGTATCAACGGCAACTGGAATTCTTGAAGTACTGGTTGAATTGTTACCAAGCTGGCCATAAGTATTCTGACCCCAACAATATACTTTACCCTCAGACGTCAATACACAGGTAGAATTTCCACCCGCATCAATATCCGTGATTGTTTTCCCCGCCAAAACACCACTCGTATCGACAGCTACTGGTGTTCTCACATTCCCTGTCGAATTATTACCTAACTGTCCATAACTATTGGAGCCCCAACAGTACGCTTTACCATCACTGGTGAGGGCACAGGTGTGATAGATTCCGGCGGTAATGCGGGTGATCGTCTTGTTTGCCAGGACGCCGGTCGTGTCGACAGCAACGGGCGTGCTCGAAGGCGTTACCGTATTATCACCCAGCGACCCCTGCGTATTGTGGCCCCAACAGTAGGCCTGTGAATCATAAATACCACACGTATGGTTATCGCCGGTAGTTATTTGTGTAATATTACGCGTGCCTAAAGTGAAATTTTCACCCGCAATCGTCACGTCTTGGCCGCCCGCAGACGGACCTGTCGCTGGAGTTACTGATGAAATCACCATTGGTGTATTAACGTACGAGAAGCTATCCTGAAGTACCGTCTGCTGGCCAAATTTGTCTTCGACAGTAATAGCGAGTGGAATATTTGTTCCGATATCGGCAACCGGCGCAACAAAACTAAGGGTGTTCGCATCAATAGAGGTGACGGAATCCACGTAGTGCCCCAGAATCTTTACTCTCATATTATCGGTAAAGTTTTCGCCTGTAACTGTTATGGTGTCGCCGCCAATATCTTGCGCAGTGTTTGGCGTTACGGCCGAAATAGTTGAGTGCGGGTGGTAGCTAAATGAGGTTGTGCTTGCCGAGCTATTCGTCGCAGTAACGTACACTGTACCTGACACACCAGCTTGATACCCCGCCCCTCCAACCACCGAAGCGATACTACCCAGAGTGCCGTCTCGTACTGTTACTGTGGTGTCTCCGAGGAATGGTGTTGAAGGAGCAACCACCGAGAGTGTCGTTGAATCGATAAATGAAACATCGCCATTCGCGCTATACGTATTGCCGTTAATATCCTTGGTTGAGAACGTCACCTCTGAGTTTGGTATGAAATTGGTACCATGAATAGTAATGGAGTTGCCGCCATTCATACCGGCAGATGGTGAAATATCCGTAACAGTAATCGAGCCTGTGCGTTCGAGCGCGATTCGTCCACCAGCACCACCACCTCCGTATGAAGCCGTACCATTACCACCATTTGCTTGAATAATCCCTTCTCCACCAAGCACTGGCGCCGAAAGGTTCACGCTACCACCAGCACCACCACCGGCACGGTTCGTAGTACCTGTAAGGAATGCTCCGGTACCACTTGCTCGCATCTCTCCGTTAATGAGGATAGACGTGTCAGATATAATCCGAACTACGCCACCACCAGCGCCGCCACCATTTCCAGAAGAGCCGTTTCCACCGCCCGACCCTGGCTCGGTAGGGTTGCTTTCTGAGCCATACGCAGTTCCACCCGAAAGTGTTGAACTGGCACCACCAACACCACCGTGACCGCCACCCGAGCCGCCCTCACCCGAAACCGACGAGCTCGTACCAGCTCCTAAACCAAGAGCTGCTCCATAACCGGCACCGGTTGCATCAACAATAGAACCACTCTCCGATTTAAAATCACCGGTTAATACAAAGTTTAAAGCACTATCGTCCGAGGTTTTCTTTAGTTTTAGACGAGCATTCGATTCAAGCGTAAGAGAAGCCAGCAATTTTGGCGTATCAATGGCTTGCTCCGTTTCAAGCGTAGCACCGCTCTCAATAACGACGGCGACGCCATCTGGCCAGTCATCACTAATGGTAGTCGAAGAAGACTGCGCTCCTGCACTCGATATAATAAGCGTCCCGTTCGCTGCGTCGGCGGACTTTAGGTAGATAGTACCAGCGCCCCCTGTCTTTCCACCCGAACCTGCTGTTGCGCTGACATTATCTAGGCTTGTTACATTACCAGTACTCGCTTCAATCGAGACCCTTCCACCAGAGCCACCCGACCCGGTATCACCAACAGTACCTGCGCCACCACTTGTCGAGTGGGTTTCGCCCTTACCTACTCCGCCAGCACCACCAGCACCACCAACTCCACCAGCACCCCCGGAAGCGGAGAACTCGCCATCGAGCGCTTCTATACTTCCTGCAGATATGTTGACACTTCCTCCAGCACCACCGGATCCACCAGCACCACCGGCACCACCGGCGCTCCCGTACGTCCTACTGATTCCGTTTTCACCTTTTTCGCCGCTTGTGCCAGAACTACCATCGGCAGCTATAGCACCTTCATTCTTAAGAGTGCCCTTTACAGAAAGCTCAATCGCTCCACCACCTGAACCACCTACTCCACCGTTACCACCTTTTCCGCCAGCACCACCGTAACAGCCGAGCCCACCAGCACCGCCGGTACCGCCATTTTGATTCGCGCCGTATTGACCATTAATACCGTTATAACAGCCAGAACAGTTATTAATGCCCCCTAAAATACCATTTCCACCCAAAGGACCGGGACAATACGATTTACCAGACCCAGCGCCACCACCGCCACCATAGCCACCTTTTCCACCCGAACCAATATTCGTTGGATTGACGATGCTTCCATAGGCACCACCACCATCACTATTGCCACCATATGCGCCCGCCGTACCCTGCCCAGTGTTACCGGGCCCACCGCCGTTACTGTAGCCCTTACCGGATACATCGATTTTACCGCCCGCGAGAATCGATGCGTCACCATCGACCGTTACAGCGAGTCGGTGCGTCTCACTGCCAATATTTTGTTGATGCGTTAACACACCCTTATCTTGGATAACGAGAGCATTTGTAATATGGAGTTCATTTGTCTCAGGGGCACCGTTAGCGACAGTAAGTACCGTATCGGTAGTGCCGCCAATAGTTAAAGATGAAAATGTGACACTACCAGTAGACAAGTCGAGTGTTGGCTGATTCGTGCCGCCATCAATAACGACATCATCAGAAGATGTCGGAACGGCGCCGCCCTCCCAGTTTTCAGCCGTGTTCCAGTCTGACGAAACGGCACCTGTCCAGCGAACACTATCAAGCCCGAACACCGTACGAGCAAGCAGTGCTACAGACACAACAAGAGCAAGTGCAAGCACAGCTGTAGCTACACTGAACCTCAGTCCCTTTATTTGATGGCGCCCAATCGTTATCACTATTTACAATCTATCTTTACTTGTTCAATCGTTCCAAATTTGCCTGTGCGGCTTTATTGTCGGCGTCACGCGCCAAGATATTGGTATAGGCTTCCTTCGCCTTCTCCGTGTTACCGTCCTGCTCATAAGCAATACCGAGCAGTAATTGCAACTGTGTATTATTTGGGAGATTTTCTAGCCCTTTTTGATAGGTTTCAATAGCTGCTTTTGCATCATTTTGGCTATAAAGCTGTAGATTCGCGAGATTTGCGTAGGTATTAAGCGATTTCGGGTCAAGTTCGAGCGCTTTTTTGTACGACTTCACTGCTTCATCTGTTTTACCAAGATCTCGGTACACATTACCTAAGTTGTTGTAGGTAATGGCGTCCTTATCATTAATTTTAGTCGCTTCTTCATACTGCTTCTGCGCTGACTTTAAGTCACCGGTTGCATAGAGAGCAACGGCATAGTTTTTGTGAGCGCTGGCATCATCAGGCTTTTCGTCAACCTTCTTCTTTAAACCAGGAAGCTGTTCTTGGTAGTGTTTAGCAGCTTGGCTCAACGGCTGCTTCGGTTCATTATTCTTAGTAACAAGAAAAACTGTCACCGTAATGATGGCGGCCAACAGAATAACACCGGCCCCACTCATAAGCCAGAGTTTGCGGTTTTTGTACCATGCCCGCTTGGTTGGTTTCGCAGTTAGTGTAGTTTGATTTGGTACGACTGACGTCGAATTCGCAGTAGTCTCCTGAGGCGCACTAGTAGTAGGCCTCGGTGCTCTCACATCTTGGTTCATTTTCCCTCGCATTTATACTGCTTATAAATATAGCAGAAGCAGTATAAGTGGTAAACCTTGGAAGGGTTGTAATTTTTAATCGCTTAGCGGTTTGACGTAGTTCGGATTGAAATGAAACTGCGGAATAATAGTACCGTTTTCGTCAACTGGATATGCGCCGATGATACCTTCACGAGGAATTGCACCGTTTACGCCGTCCTTTGCGTAGGATTCGTCTATGCAATAGACGTAGCCGTTCGGGTTTTTAGTAGCTTCGAGTTTCATGGCTTCGGTGATGAGTGGAGGTTGCTGCATGGGTGTAGTATAACAAAAACTTTTAGAGCATTAATCACCTATGAACCGAATAAAACAGTGAACACTCACCGTTTCTAAATATTCTACAAGCTTCTCAACCGCAGCTTTCAATTCAGTATCTTCATCTTCACTTGCGAGTTTTTGCAATTCCTCAACAAGTAAAGGTACTTGAAGAGCGTTATATAAAGTATAGCTGTACGGGTCTATTGTGCTTAAGAAAGGATATTCAGAATTCTGATAAGTCTTACGAGCAAGGTGGTCATAAATATTTCTGAAATTTTGGTCGTACTTACTTACGACTTTAAGCTCAGAATCTACAAGGTCAACACCGATATGCTCGTGGGTATTAATTTTCATACATTAATCTGTTTACCTAATTTTTCAATTAAAAATTTGAGCCGTTGGTAGCACTCATCAAGATAGTTTTCATCTTCCCACTCCATACTTGCACCGATCTCTGCTATATCTTCCAAAACGGGGTACTTATCAAATAGACTATCTATACTGGCTTCAGCCATAGTAGCTCCGACTACATACGACCCAACCTGGTCCAACGGCTTCATTGCATCATTTTTAATAATTTCAACCAAAGACGAGTAGACCGTGTCGATAGATAATTTTTTATTATCACTAATCATGGTAATACTATAACAAATAGCCTCCAATACGGAGGCTATTTAAGTATACTTAAGTTTGGCAGGGGCAGTAGGAATCGAACCTACCTCTAAGGTTTTGGAGACCTTCATTCTACCGATGAACTATGCCCCTAAGCTCAATTATTGTATCAGATTGGCGCGATTTCCCCAAGGGGTGTTATTTGCTTGTACTCTTACTTGCTCGTACGGCGCGCTTGAACTTTTTATCAGCGATCGGGTCGGCATAGCGGGCAATTGGCTCGTACACGAATGTTCGATTCATTTTATTACGAACACCCGAATCAACTTCTTTAATTGCATTCACAAAGAAATTCTCTACCAACCACTCACGCCCCGGTGCAGTTTGGCCCATCACGGTAATGCGCCACAGTCCTCCGCCCCACTCTTCGGGCTTTTGTACCTGCAGCGCTTGAGCGAGCATGGTAGAGCCAACAGGCACAGCTTTGGCAAGTTCTTTCAGTGTACGAAGGCCCTTTTCTTTATCACGCACAAATACATCCACGGCGAGTGTTCGGACACCACGTGGCGTCACGTGAGCGGCCTGAATTTGTTGGTTGTGAACCCAAATAACTTCACCACTAATACTACGGAGCTTTGTCGAACGAAGCGTTAAGCGTTCAACTACACCCGAAACATTAATAAACGGTTCAACTTTAATAAAATCGCCCACGTTAAACCATTGTTCAATAATCATAATTGCTCCAGCGGTAACGTCGCGAAGAATCATACCAAGTGTTTGGCCGGCAAACACAATAAAGAACGCACTCGCACCAATTGCAGCTGCACCGCTATTTGCAACTGGGCTGAGTATGCGCCACACAGCGTAGGCGGCAACCGCCACCACCGCCGCACGAACCACTGCAATTGATACACTCAAATACGTCTCAACCTGGCGAAGGCGAATAAAGCGCTCTTCGTTCGACTCAATATCAGCACGCACCGATACCTTTTGAGCAATTTTAATAATCAAGTCGGCCAGGAACTTACTTAATATATAGGCGCCAATAATCGAGGCAACTAATATAAGCACCGAACGATAAGCGTTTGGCTGAGAAAAAAATTCAATAACCTCTGTAGTAACAGAATCCATACCTTAAAAAGTATAGCACTTTTTTGTAGAGATAAGACGGATGTTGCCTACTTTACGACACACCGCTCCCCTGCTACCATAAGCATAAAGAGTTTATAAAAACGAACGGGAACACGATATGCATGTAGTGGTTGTGGGAAGCGGATTTGGCGGCGTTAAAGCAGCTATCGAGCTTAGCAAGCGTCAAGTTGGAAAAGTGACACTGATTTCAGATCAATCTTATTTTCTTCACCATGGAACGCTCTACGCTACTGCGACTGGGCGGAGCACTGAAGAGTCGGTCATTCCCCTTCGAACCATTTTCGAGAAGCACCCGAACGTTGAAATTATCGAAGATACAATTACGAGCTTCGACCCGCACCGTCGTCTTATTAGTAGTAAAAAGAAGGATTACCACTACGATAAGCTGGTTTTAGCGCTTGGTTCGGTCACCTCTTTCTTTGGTATTCCCGGCCTTGAAAAGCACTCATACAACATTACAACTTTCGAGGATGTTCAAGAGTTCCATACGCATATATATGAAGATGTCGTTCAACAAAAACTTGATAAAGAATATTTTGTTATCGGTGCTGGACCAACTGGTGTTGAGCTTGCCAGCGCGCTCAACCAATACCTCGGAACATTAAAAGACCTCTACCGATTAAAAAATACAGGGGCCAAAGTTACGCTTGTTGAAGCCGAGAAGCGTATTTTGCCGCATATGTCATACAGTGCTTCCGAGCGAGTGGCGCGTCGTCTCAAGCGTCTTGGGATTCGTATGCTCACCAACCACGAAGTAACGTCGCTGAGTGATAATAAAATTACCATCGAAAATAAACTGTACCCGACCACCACGGCAGTTTGGACGTCAGGACTTGTAAATAACCCGTTCTTTAAAACAAACCGTGACTATTTTGACTTAGCCGACGATGGCCGCGTCAACGTAAATCCTTACCTTGAAGCACTCGATCACGTGTACGTCATTGGTGACAGTAGCAGCGTTAAATATAGTGGCAAAGCATGGCCAGCGCTCAAGCAAGCCACGCATGTTGCAAAGAATATTGCCCGTGTGGCTACAAAGCGTCCACAAAAAGCCTTTCGTCCTTCATCGGTGCCGATTGGTGTTCCTGTTGGTGAAGGGTGGGGGTATGTTGAATGGCTTGGTCTCTATGTTGCCGGGCAATCTGGCGCCGTTCTCCGTCGCTGGATGGAACTCTATGGCTACTGCCAAATAATGCCGTTTCACGTGGCACTTCCTATTTGGCGTGCACGAAGCCTGCGCGACGTCGATACGATTCTATAAATAGAACTAGAAACGAATTTTGCGAATAAACATCGCAACAACCAGCACAATTGCCAGGCTAAAGCCAGTAATAGCCGCGTAAGCCCATGGTTGCTCGGCATATGGCAGCGTAACGTTCATACCGTACATACCAAAGAAAACATTCGGCAAGGCAATCAAAAGTGTCAAGAGCGTCAGTTTCTTCATACGTTGATTCAGCGTGTTGTTGCTAATGGTGGTATAAGCATTACGAATACTATCAATAGTACTTCGATAGCTTTCAGTCGCAACCAATAGCTGGTTCACATGGAGAATCATATCTTCAATGAACTCACAGTCCTTATCACCAAAAATACCGTGGCGATTCTCGCCAAGGCGAGTCAGCAATGCCTGGAGTGCCGTCAGATTCGTTCGATATTCATTTAAGTCATGCTCAACCGTAACGAAATTAATGAAGTCTTTATTGTCGACTTCGTGCGTACGAAGACGTTGTTCAGTATTACGAATATATTTACCGGTTCCATGAATATAGGTTTCATAGAGGCGAATCACATAACTCGTAAGTTGGAGCAGTACGTGCTTTGTGCTCTTCATGTCAACTTGCGCTTCTGCGAAGAACTGCGGCGGCGAAACATACTCCTTTGAAGAGAGTGTAATGAGAAGTGTTCCCTTCAAGACGGCCAAAAACGGTACCGTTCGAATGCTGCCCCGTGAGGTTTGTCGAGGCGCACGCAGGAACACATACAACACCCCTTGGCTATACTCGGCGCGCGGCAACTCGTTTTTGTCGCGAACGTCACGCAAAATACCCGGGTCAAGGTTATACTGCTCGCAGACATGCGTCATATCGTCCGGAGTAACATTAGCTCCGTACACCCACGCGCGATCCATCGGTGCTTCTTTCACCACCTGCGGATCTTCATTGAAAGATTTTTTTGCATAATACTGCAACATACATAAGCAGTATACCCTAGTTTTTCTATTGGCAACATACTCCCTGTGGAAGAATTGGTAAAATTCTGAGATTTAAAACGCTTAAGGTGTTGTAAATGTCTACGCTTATGGACTATAATCGTGGTAACAAACGTGCCAAAATAAAAGGAGTAACGACACGCCACTAAGGGTACTACGAAGGGCAGATCGGACAAGGGGACATGAAAATATTAATGCTGGGATGGGAGCTCCCACCGCACAACAGTGGCGGTTTGGGAGTTGCATGTTACCACCTCTCGAAGGCGTTGTCTCTTCAAGGCACTTCTATTGATTTTGTTGTCCCCTACGCTGCACCGCACGACGACATCGATTTCATGCGCATTCACCATGCCACCTCGCTTTCGCCACTGCACAAATTCGGCATGGGCGCGTACGATAGTTCGTTCTTTACTGAAATGATTGATGGCGCCGCTCCAGGCGAACTCCGCACCATTCGCGATATTCAGGCACAATACAGCCGTTTTGTTGAAGATTTCGCAAAAAAGAACGACTTCGATGCAATTCATGCGCACGACTGGCTCACCATGGAAGCTGGCATGCGCGCCAAAGAACTAACCGACAAGCCACTGATTGTTCATGTTCACGCAACCGAATTTGACCGAGCTGGCGGCAACCCTGGCAATCCAGTAGTGCACGACATCGAATACCAAGGACTCCTTATGGCCGATCGTATCTTGGCTGTCAGTGAAATCACCAAGCGTATTATTGTTGAGAAATACGGCATTCCTGCGAGCAAGGTTGAAGTTGTCTATAACGCTATCGACACCTATAGCTTTGACGAAACCTACGAATACGATCAGCGCACTTACCGCTACCTCGAAGGCCTGAAAGCCGAGGGTTACACAATCATTAGTGCCGTCACTCGCCTTACCATTCAAAAAGGGCTTAGTAACCTTGTTGCCGCCATGGCAAAGGCTGTTGAGAAATACGACCGCTTAGCACTCCTACTTGCAGGCGACGGCGAACAGCGCGACGAACTCATTCGTCTCGCAGCCGAACTTGGTATTTCTGATAAAGTTTTCTTCACCGGCTTTGTCCGCGGTAAACAGTGGCGCGACGCCTACAGCGTATCAGATGTATTCGTACTTAGCTCCATCAGTGAACCATTTGGCCTGACCGCCCTTGAAGCTGCTCATCACGACAATGCGTTGATTGTGACAAAGCAATCAGGCGTTGGTGAAGTATTACACAGTATTTTCCGCTATGATTTCTGGGACACTGACCGTCTTGCCGACCAACTGGTTGGTATTGCCACCTCCCCTGCACTGAAAGAATCACTTCGTACCAATGTGGCGCGAGAATATGCTCGTATTTCATGGCATGACGTTGCCCGTCAATGTGTAACCCTCTACGACACAGTTCGTCCCGTAGGAGTATTCGCATGAGCAAGCGCGGCATAACGCTTTATCTGCATGTGCACCAGCCGTACCGCGTTCGCGAGTACAGCGTGTTTGATACGTCTCTTGACCATAACTACTTTAACGATCCCGACCCGCTCAGCAATCACAACAACCAAAAAATCCTCAACAAAGTTGCCGATAAATCGTACCGTCCAATGAATGCGCTGCTTGAAAAGCTGCTTCATAAACACCCTGAATTCAAGGTATCACTGAGTATCACCGGTACCTTTATCGACCAAGCCGAAGCATGGGCACCCGATGTGCTGGAAAGCTTTAAACGCCTAGTAGCGACCGGCCAAGTTGAGATTGTTTCCGAAACCTACTATCACTCCCTGGCATTCTTTTACAGCCGTTCAGAATTTGAGCGCCAAGTTGAAGCGCATAAAGCAAAAATTCGCGAACTCTTTGGTGTCGAAACCAGCGTTTTCCGTAACACCGAGCTTGCTTACAATGACGAACTCGCTCAATGGGCGGATAAATACGGTTTCAAGGGTATCCTAGCTGAAGGGTGGGACCCAATCCTTGGTTGGCGCAGTCCTAACTTCGTCTACCGTCCAGAAGGAACCGAGAACATTTCACTACTCCTTAAAAACTATAAACTTTCTGACGACCTTGCTTTCCGCTTCAGTAACCGCGCTTGGCATGAATGGCCACTTACCGTCGATAAGTACAACTCATGGGTTGAGTCTTCCATTTACGATCAGCCGCTCGTGAACCTCTTTATGGACTACGAAACTTTCGGTGAGCACCAATGGGAAGACACTGGTATCTTTAATTTCTTCGAGGAGTTTGTCGACCGCTGGCTTCAAAACCCAGACAATACCTTCTACACTGTTTCTGAAGCCATTGACGCTAACGAGCCTGCCGATACGATAAGCATGCCGCAAACCGTCACCTGGGCCGACTCCGAACGCGACCTCACCGCCTGGCTCGGTAACAGTATGCAACACGAAGCGATGCGCCACTTGTATGCACTCGAAGATGACATTATTCGCTCAAACGATGGCGAGCTTATCTCTGATTGGCGTAAACTCCAAACTTCTGACCACGCCTACTATATGTGTACAAAATGGTTTACCGACGGCGATGTCCACGCTTACTTTAGCCCATATAACTCCCCTTACGACGCATTCCTGTATTACCTAAACGCAATCCGCGATATTCGTTGGCGATTACATGAAACACATAAATCAGGAGGGTTAAGTGGCTAGACCAATTGTTCTAAGCAACGGTGAGTTGCATGTGGGCTTGAACACATACGGGATGGTGCACGATTTTTACTACCCCTATGTTGGCTTTGAAAATCACTCGGCTGGCGCTGGGCTTCGACACAAAGTTGGCGTCTATATTGACGGCGATATTAGCTGGACCGACGATGGAAGCTGGACGTTTGATTTCCATTACCCTCATACTGCGCTGATTGGCCACACTATGGCGAAAAATGAACGACTCGGTATTATGCTTGAGTTCGACGACACCGTTGACGCTGAAATGAGCGTACTGATTCGTAATATTCACGTCATTAACCACTCAGATAAAAAACGTGACATTAAGCTATACATGCACCAGGCCTTTGCAATTGGCGACTCGCGTAGCAATACCGACACCGCCCAGTACTTGCCAGATAGTGATGCGATTCTTCACTATCGCGGCCGTCGTGCGTTTGTTATTTCCGGGAGTACCGATAATGGTCCGTTTGACCAATTTACCATTGGGCTATTCGGTGACGAAGAGCACGAAGGCTCCTTCCGCGACGCAGAAGACGGTAAGCTGACCGGTAACGTGGTTGAGCATGGCCGTGTCGACTCAATTCTTGGGTTTAGTCTCACTATTGAACCTCGCTCCTCTCAGCGTGTTCATTACTGGATTGCCGCTGGCATGAGTACCCGTGAAGCCCTCTACATTCACCGCCAAGTACAAGAACAAGGCGTGAACAAACGCATTCATAAAACTGCCGAGTGGTGGCATGAATGGCTAAGCCCTGCTATTGACGCAGCGAAACGGCTTCCAAAAGACTATCAGGACCGCTTCGTTGAAAGTGTCATGATTATTAAATCGCAACTCGATAAACGCGGCGCTGTTATTGCGAGTACCGATAGTTCCCTTCTTAATTACTCGAAAGATGGCTATGCGTATTCATGGCCTCGTGATGGCGCAAACGTTGTCTGGCCACTAATTCGCCTGGGCTATCACCAAGAAGCCTACCGCTTCTTCGAATTTTGTCAGCGTGGCCTTCACCCAGGTGGCTACCTAATGCACAAATACCGCGCCGATGGTGCGCTCGGAAGCAGCTGGCACCCTTATGTACACGGAGACATTGTTGCGCCGCCTATTCAGGAGGACGAAACTGCATTAGTTGTCTTTGTTTTCGTGCAGTTCTACAACCTTTCAAAAGACAGCTCACTCATCAAAGACTTTTACCACTCAATGATCAAGCCAATGGCAAACTTTATGGCAGATTTCATTGATGAAACCACCGGCCTTCCAAAGCCAAGTTACGACCTTTGGGAAGAGCGCTTCATGATTAACACGCACACCACCGCAGTCACCTATGCAGGTCTTCTGGCAGCCTCTGAGCTAGCTACAGTAACGGGTGACGAAGAAAGTGCCGTTAAATGGCGTAATGCCGCCGACGACATTCAGCAAGCGGCTCAAAAGTATCTCTTCAACGAAGAGCGACAGGTACTATACCGCGGCCTTTCCGTTACGAATGGTGAAATTACTTACGACGCGACCATCGACAACGCTGCTATCTTTAGTGCGTATATGTTCGGCCTCTTTGCAGCTGATAGTCACGAAATGCAAGCATCTATCGAAACCTCAACCAAGGTATTCGGCGCCACCAAAGAGAAGCCGGGGCTCCCGCGTTATGAAAATGATGACTATCGCCGCTCGAACCCGGGCATTAATGGTAACTGGTGGTACATTACAACCCTCTGGAAAGCCCAATATGACATTGAGCGCGGCAATACCGACGAAGCCAAGTCCATTATTGAATGGGTACACGAACATATGCTTTCGACTGGGATGATGGGTGAACAAATCAACCCACTGACCGAAGAGGTCATTGCACCAGCACCACTGACATGGTCACATGCTGAGTATGTCGGCACTCTTATCGATATGCTTGGTCGGGAGCGGTAAGGTGAAGCGTAGTCAGGTCCGTTTTCGTCAATTCTTTCGACGCTTTTCTCCTGAACTCCATCACCTTGGCGTTGTAGTGCAAAAGTTTAGTAAATCACTGGGGCTTGTTCACTTTGGAGCAGTTAATCAACACGACGATGATTACGACGCTATTCGCGGTTTTACCGCTTCACTGACACACCAAGATACGCACTACGCCGTTGGTACCTATAACGGATTTAATATTCGTATAGTAAACCGGTTTGATGTCATTCGCATTGCCGGCAATCCAAACCACGAACAGCTTTGGACTATTTTAGAAATCGAGCTCGACCGCCATACTGTACCGCACATGTTTTTCGTACCAACCGGACGTGAAGCTGGCGAGTACGGCCGTTTGTATGCCACGCAGCCGCACATGCAGCCGCTTAATTCGATGCTATTTGATAATCGAAGCCCTGAATTTCACGGTCGGTTCCAGATTCTTGCAAGCCCTTCGTACGCTCACGAAGTTGAGACACTTTTTACTTCACCCATTATCGTTGGCATCGGCAGCCGGTTTTGGCCCCACGGTATCGAGATTGAACACGGAAAGATTCTTATCTACCTAACAGAACACCGCCTGACAAAGGCGGTGTTAGAGACGGCGCTTGCTTCTGGCCTATGGCTCGCCGAAACAATTGACGAAACCGTCGAAGACTAGCTCTTACGAGCTTTTACTTCGTTTCGACCAAGGTTCTTCTTGGTTTCAACGTAGAGAGCGTGCTTACGAGCGACTGGATCGTACTTTTTAAGGCTGATTTTCTCAGTCGTGTTTTGCGTGTTCTTAGTAGTGTAGTAGGTACGGTGGCCAGTGAGTTCACTCACCAAACCAACCAACTTGCGCTTTGTGTTCTTCTTTGCCATAAGTTCCCTTTAAATAATTATTTCTTACTGCGAGAGCAGCAAGGACTTTCAGGGGTTAATTATAGCAAAAACCCCCTTGTTTAGCAAGTCCCTCTCTTATGCGTTCCCTTGCGATTTTAAAACATCGGCCGTCATGCGTAAAAACATGTCATTTGTTTCGCTTGATTCTTTAATAATCTCATCAATTGAAAGCCATACAAAGTCGAGATGCTCCCAACTAATCTTTACCTGGGGTATCGTCTGAAGCTCGGCTTCAAATAATGTGTACTTGTTGCGCATCCTCGAGTAGTTTCGCGATGAAACCAGATGTGTTAGTGGCGTTGTTGATAAATCGATACCACTCTCTTCAATTACCTCACGAATCGCGGTCGCCTCAATTGATTCACCGAACTCCGCCGTACCCCCAGGAAGGTCGATACTATCACCAAAAACCGGGTGATGATTCCTGTGCAGAATTAGATACTTACCCTCTGGGTTTTTGATGAGCACTTTTGCAACGTTTTTCATAATTTTTCACCAATAAAAATGGAGCCACGATCGGGGCTTGAACCCGAGACCTCATCCTTACCATGGATGCGCTCTACCAACTGAGCTATCGCGGCTTATTTTGCCTTAAGGCAACTCTGAAGATTATACCGTAAAAGCTAGTATAAGTCGAGTACTACAAGGTGTTCAATATGCGGCGTGTGTGGGAAATAGTTATAGCCACGATGCGCTTTTATACCGTATGCTTCAGCAAGTCGAGCAACGTCTCGCGCTTGTGTCACGGGATTACACGAAAGATAGATGATTCGCTGTGGCTTTTCTTCAAGCAAACGAGCGATAACAGCTTCATGAAGCCCGGCCCGAGGTGGGTCAACGATAATTGTTTTATCACCGGTAATGTACTCGAGCGCCTGTTCACTAGCAGCAAGGATGGGCGTTGCCTTTTTACCGAGCTCATTGATGTTTCGCTCCATTTCACGAACCGCATGTTCGTTGAGCTCAACAAGCGTGACGTTATCGCCACCAATGGTCAGCCCAATAGAACCGACGCCACTGTAAAGGTCGACAACCTGCGCCCCAGCAGTTACCCATTTGCGCATATCAGTCAGCGAACGTTCGTATACTGGAAGGTTAATCTGGAAGAAGCCTTCGGTTGCATAGTGAAACGGCACATCAATGAGCGTGTCGCTTAATGGCTTGCTTTGGGGCGTGAGGCGCTTTGTAATGATGCTCGCTGGGCTTTTTGGGTTTGAGTAGATTACCTCACCGTTTTCAGTTTCGGGGAGCTTTTGGAGCACCGCTTCGGCATCAAAGTCTTCATCTTTGACGTACAGCTGCCAGGCAGTTTCGCCTTTAGCCGAGCTGCGAATAAGCAACGTCTTCAGTGCACGTCCTTCAATACCAAGTTCATTTAATACCTCAATAATTTCCGTAGCCTTCTGATTAATACTATCAGCAGCTAGGCTCGTGCCTTCTACAGCAATCTTCCCGTGTGTGCCGCGGCGGAAAAAGGCCAAAGAAAGCTTATTCGTATCAGTATCAAACCAAAAGCTAAATTCGACTTTATTTCGATAGCCGTATTCGGTGCCATCGGTGTACACCTCAATAGGATCCGGTAGTACAATATCGTGAAGTTCAAACGCCTCTTCAATGAGCGCGGCTTTATAGCGCTGCTCGGTTTCAAGCGACATGATTTGCCATGGACTTGTTGAGAGATAGCTCCCTGGGTCTTTGGGTGCCAAGCGCTCAGGGCTGGCTTTTACTACATCCGTCACCACACCTTCGGCGTACGATGATTTTTTCTTTGTGAGCTGCACTTTTACGGTTTCATCAGGCAAACCACCCCAAACAAACACTTTTCGGCCATCTTCAAGCGTACCAAGAGCTTGGCCGCCACCAACAATCTTTTCGAGGGTTACCTCGACAATAGGAAATGTTTTCTTTGTCATTAGTCTTATTATACCGTACAGAAGCGAGGCAAACCTACCCGTCTCGTATAAATTACCCCGAAAGTACCTTCATACCCCTTGGTAAAGCGGTAAAGTATGCTAAAATAGATGATGTCGCCGCCTTAGCTCAGTTGGTTAGAGCGGCTGTTTTGTAAACAGTAGGTCCACGGTTCGAATCCGTGAGGCGGCTCCAAATTTATAACTTGGTTACAACTGCATATGCAGGGGTTGTGGAGCGGTCAAACACAGCAGACTGTAAATCTGCCACCTTCGGTTTCGCAGGTTCGAATCCTGCCCCCTGTACCAAACAAAAGTCCTCACCATTCGGTGAGGTTTTTTGTTGGTTTTTACTTTTGAACTTTATAGCCTTCTTCGTAATCTTTCGCTTGTGTCAGCGAGATAATCGCAAACGCCAAAATAACATAGTTACTAAGCGCCCCAACTATCAAGTTCACAATCGTAAGGTTCCGCGCCGAACGTGGCTCTGGCTGACGGACCAAAATTGCCCCAGAAATAATGAGGTAAATATGTGGAATGAAGACGAAAAGTAGGACCGTTACAAACGCCACAAAGAACTCAATAACATCATTCGTAGTGTACGCCTGGCTAAGCGCCACAATAAATACCACCATCAACACAAGGCCAAGCAGTACACCTAATGCGCCGAATACAATTGAAATAATTCCTTGCACTTTGAGCATCGAGAGTGCTTGAGTGTGTGCAATGGTTCTCTTATCTGCCATGAGATACTCCTTACATAACCACGCGACGTGGTTGCTTTACCCTGTTTTGGCTCTGTGGAATAATCATCTTCGCAACACGTTCGCGAAGTTCGAGAGCAAGCTGCTCGTCGCCGATACGGTCGTAGGCATCAGCAAGGAGTGTCAGGGTTTGTGGAATTGGGTCGAGCTCAACCGCGCGCTCAAGGGCTTCAACCATGCGCTTGTTATTACCGAGCTTCTCTTGCACCTTTGCGTAGGCAATATGACGAGCGGCATGGTCACTATCCATAGCAAGTGCTTGTTCAAAAGCCAAAGCGGCTTTATCGTAGTTTTCAGTCTCGAAGTAAATCAGACCAACGTTGTGAAGGCTACTCGCGCTTGGCTCAAGACTTTGTGCAATTTCGAAACATTCAATCGCTTCTTTGAACTGTTGCTGCTTAGCATAAAGAATACCAAGGCGGTTATAAGCGCTGGCGTTGCGTTCGTCAACCCGAAGAATCGTAAGAAGCGCCTTTTCAGCACGAAGATACTTGCGATCTTGTAGTGCAGATTGCGCAATCGACCACAATTGATCAAGTTTATCTGAGAGCTTCGATGAAAGGTCACTGGCAACTTCACCGACAGTTTGCCTTTGATAGAGCGTCCAGAAACCTAAAACAGCAATAACAACAAGTCCTAGCATGTTACTCCTATTATACCATAATGGTTGCGCTGAGTTGTAATCGAACGTTCCCCTGTTCACTCAGACGTTTATGAAGCGCTTCAAACCGAGCTGCCATACGGAGGCTGGCAACGTCACCGTTTTGGGCAATTGTCCGCTGCAGAAGCTTGAGTGCGTCCTCAAGAAGCACTAACGCATCCGTGCGTGAATCTTTATACTTTTTTGCAATTAATAGGCGTTCGTAGGGCGAGCCCGTAATAAGACTCCGGGCGTCTTTTACTAAGCCAGCTCGTGCCTCAAAGAGCTCTGTATCGCCCACAAGCTTTGTGAGTAGTGCCGGAAGGCCTGTCGCAATAAACAACAACTGCGCACGCTTGGTCACATCAGTGACACCCAGGTCAGTAAGGAGCATCTCGGATTGCTCAACGGTAATCGGTCGAACATCAACCCGTTGCGAACGAGAGGTGATGGTTGGCAAAAGCAGCTCGGGCTGGTGCGTCAGCAAAATAAATCGAGTTCCAGAGGTTGGTTCTTCAAGCAGCTTCAAAAAAGCATTCTGCGCTACTGGCGCCATGCGCTCGGCGTAGTCAATAACAATTACACGGCCTCTTGGAGTGTGGGTTCGAGTAAGATCATAGAGTCGTCGGATACTTTCGACCGTAATTGTCCCCTTTTCAAGGTCAACGTGGTCGTTTTTCTCGGGAAGTACCACAGTTTGCTCGGCTTTGTTTTTTTCGGTGAGGTACTGGGCAAGTGCAGTGAGTCCAATGCCAACAGGTCCCGTTAAAAGCAGCGCGTGCGGCTCGGTGCTAAGCATAGCATCGAGGAGTCGCTTGCTCTCGGGGTGAATGGCTGGCATTACTGCACCATCTCCTGAAATTCTTTTGGAACTGGGGCAGTAAATACTTTTCGTTCAGATACCGGAATGGTAATTTCGAGGCTATGCGCGTGAAGACAAAGCCGTGGTGCGCTGGCCTCTTTTCCGTAGACACGGTCACCGGCAATCGGTGTATGCACATACTGCATATGAACGCGGAGTTGGTGGGTGCGGCCGGTCTTTGGACGCAACTCTATAAGTGATCGTGTTCCATTGGTTTCAAGCACTTCGTAGGCGGTAATTGCCGGCTTTCCTTTAGGGTCAACGCGGAACATGCTTGGAGCTGATGGGTTGCGGCCTATCGGCAAATCAATTAAAGCTTTGTCGAGCTTCGGTACACCATCAACCACTGCCGTATACTGCTTTTTTGTGGTACGGTCGGCGAACTGTTTTTTGAGGAGCACAGCTGTCTCATCATTGCGCGCACCGATAATAACACCGCTTGTATCACGGTCAAGTCGGTGAATAATACCAGGACGATTGGTATCGAGTGCGTGCGTCGTATAGCGGCGGAAGAAATCTGCCACCGTAAACTCGTCATTCAGCGCACCTTTACTATGCGTCAAAACACCCGCAGGTTTATTAACGACAATCACATTATCATCAATGTAGAGAATCGGCAGCTCTTCACCCGATGTGTCTTTTTGCTCTGGCGGCGCCAATGCAATATCGTCCGTTTCAGTCACCTCTTGCTTTGGTGAAGTCACAACAGTGCCGTTGACGCTCACATACCCAGCCTTAATATACTTCTGCACGGTGCTGCGCGAGTACTGTCCGTAGCGGCGAACCGTTTCTTGATCGAGACGCGTTTTGGAAACGCGTTTCACAAACAAATACACATCTTTACCAAGGTGCGGCATACCATAGGCGCGCATGGTGTTTTCCAGCGGATTCCGTACAAACTCACCTTCAATGTCGGGAATATCTTGGCGAATATGCTCTAAGGCAAGCTGTGTATCGTCGCCAGCCGATGTATCATACAACACGTAATAGAGTTGTCGTTCAAACATAAAGGAAACCAGTCGGCTTAGCTGACGAGGTGCGTATTCTTTTACGTTACTGATTTCTTTGCGCTTGGTGAGCTCGCCCGCCAGTTCGAACTTGCGGAGAATGGCGAGTAATTCAGCTTGAACGGTTTTTGCCATTCCACTTCCCTTCGGTAAATTTATCTCTCTTTATTATATAGGTGTTTCTCTAAGCTTCAAAACAAAAGAACCTCCATAATCGGAGGTTCTTTGTGTCTTCCGAGCGTATATTAACGCTTTGAGAATTGTTCGCGCTTACGAGCCGATCGGAGACCGTACTTCTTGCGCTCTTTCTCGCGTGAGTCACGCTTGAGAAGGTCCGCCTTCTTCAGGGTTGAACGAAGGTCAGAGTGAGCAGTTGTCAACGCCTTAGCAATTGCGAGCTTAATCGCGTCAACTTGACCAGCTACACCACCGCCTTGTACGCGGATAGTAACGTCAAATTCTTTTTGCTTGTTCACAAGTGCGAGCGGGTCAGTGATTTCTGCAAGTAGCGTCTTGTTACCATCAAGGTATTCAGCAGCTGGCTTGTCATTAATCGTAACGGTACCCTTGCCCTTGTAAAGGCGTGCACGAGCAGTTGCGCTCTTGCGGCGTCCGAGGCCGTAGAAGTAACTTGCGTCAGCCATACTACTTTACCTCAACTTTCTTAGGTTGTTGTGCAGCGTGAGCATGCTCAGCGCCGGCAAAAATCTTCAGGCGAGCCATACGGTCGGCTGAGAGCTTGTTCTTAGGAAGCATGCCCTGAACAGCCTTTTCGATGATTCGTTCTGGGAACTTTTCACGAACTTCTGCAAGGGTTGCGTCCTTGATTCCACCAGGAAATCCACTGTGACGGTAGTAAATCTTACCAGTCTCTTTGTTGCCGGTTACAACGAGCTTTTCAGCGTTGATAACAACAACGTAGTCACCAGCGTCAACGTGTGGTGTGTAGGTTGGCTTGCTCTTACCGATAAGCTTGTCAGCAACGATAGTCGCAATGCGGCCAAGTGGCAACTCTGAAGCGTCCACGAGGAACCATTCACGAGTTACATCAGCTGGCTTTTGGCTAAAAGTCTTAGCGTTTACCATATTACTTGTCCTCCTTTGCAGCCTTTGAAGCTGGCTTCGCAGCTGGCTTTGGAGTGTCGCTGATTTCGTCAACGAAAGCGATAGTTGCCATTTGGGCACCGTCACCAACGCGCAGACGAGTTCGTTCTACACGAACGTGACCACTAGTACGGCCAGCAAGCTGTGGGGCGATCACGTCAACAAGACGGAAGGCAGCAGCTTGAGTCGAGAGACCAGCGATAACCGCGCGGCGGTTTGCAAGGTCACCCTTCTTTGCCTTTGTAATGAGTTTTTCAATGTAACGGACGAGCTCTTTGGCTTTTGGAAGCGTGGTCTCAATCTTACCGTGCTCTACGAGGCTTGTTGCCAAACCCTTGAGGAGTGCGCGGCGTTGATCGCGTTCGCGGCCAAACTTACGTCCTTTGTATCCGTGTCGATGCATCTTTAGACGTCCAATTCTGCCAATTTATCTTTGACTTCATCCAGCGCCTTGCTACCGAAGCCCTTAAGTTCACGAAGGTCTTGCTCTGAAAGTGTCACGAGGTCACGAACAGTGCGGATTTCGTTGTTGATGAGGGCATTCGCAGTACGAGCGCTGAGGTTTAATTCTTCAATTGGGGTGTTGAGCTCGCTGCCTTCGTCAGCCAAGTCTTGGCCAAGTGCAGGTGCAGCTTCAACTGTGGTGCTACCAGCAAGTGCAGTGTATTGGTTTACCAAAATAGCCGCAGCTTCTTCAAACGCTTCGCGTGGGCTGATTGAACCGTCGGTTTCAACGTTAAGTTGAAGCTTGTCGAGGTTGGTTTCTTGGCCAACACGAGTGTTGTCAACCTTGTAACGTACACGAAGTACTGGGCTAAACATTGCGTCGAGAGCGATCATGTCGCTGTGGAGACGCTTTGCGCTTGAGTCTTCAATGGTTTGGTAGCCGCGGCCTGACTCGATAACGAGGTCAATAACAACAGACTTCTTTGGGTCGTCAACAGTAGCAATAACTTGCTCAGGGTTGATAACTTCAACATCAGCAGTTGTCTTGATGTCGGCAGCAGTGATTTCACCAGCGCCCTTCTTTTCAATACGAAGTTCAACTGGCTCGTCGGTAGTAACCTTAACACGAACGTTCTTGAGGTTAAGCATGATGTCTACAACATCTTCCTTAATACCTGCAACAGTTGTAAATTCGTGGCTTGCACCTTCGATACGGAAGGCAACAATTGCGCCACCCTTTACACTCGAAAGAAGTACTCGACGGAGGCTGTTACCGAGTGTGTTGCCGTAACCGGCTTGCAGTGGCTCAATAACGAACGATGCACTGTTTGCGCCAGATTCTTCAACGCTGGCAAGTGCTGGGTTGTGAATAACTTTTGACATATCTTATATCTCCTTACCCTATCGTGAGTAGTACTCAACAATTAATTGTTCGTTAATGTCCGCTTCTGCTTCTTCACGCTTTGGAGCACCAGTAATAGAAATGGTCATCTTTTTAGCGTCACTCTTCAACCAGCTAAGGGTTCCCTGAGTACTTGCTTTTACAATCTCGTCGAGTTCGGTAAAGTACCCAGACTTTTGGCTCTTAGGGCGAACAACGAGTTCGTCACCAGCCTTCAGGCGGATTGATGGAATGTCAACGCGACGTCCGTTAAGGAGGAAGTGACCGTGACCAACCAGCTGACGAGCAGCACGGCGGCTTGGTGCAAATCCAGCACGGTAGACAGCGTTGTCGATACGGAGCTCAAGCATACGAAGGAGGTTTTCACCGGTCAAACCTGACTGACGAGTTGCTTCCTTCATAAGTTTTGCAAATTGCTTCTCCAAAAGACCGTACAAACGACGAACCTTTTGCTTTTCACGAAGTTGGGTCAAGTAGAGACTTGGCTTACCTTGGCGTCCGTGGGCGTGTTCGCCTGGAATACCGCTCTTACGAGCCATGATTTTGTGAGCCTTAGGGTGAAGTGCATAGCCTTCACGACGGCTCTGTTTAACGATTGGTGTGGTATCTCGAGCCATAAACTATCCCCTACGCACCTTTCGTGGACGAACGCCACCGTGAGGTACGCCCGTTACTTCCTTGATGCTTTCGATGCTGATATCAAAGTTGTTCAGCGCACGAATGGCTGAGTCACGACCTTGACCAACACCCTTTACAAATACGTCAACTGATTTAAGGCCATAGCCCTTTGCAGTTTCGGCTGCTTTTTCAGCAGCAATTTGGGCCGCGTATGCAGTACCCTTTTTACTTCCGCGGAAGCCAACAGCACCAGCGCTACTCTGAGAAAGGACGTTACCCTTCTTGTCTGAGAAGCTAATAATAGTGTTGTTAAATGTAGCTTGTACGTGAAGCTGACCAGCTGGAACTGATCGCTTTTGCTTCTTCTTAGTAGAATCTGCCATCTATCTGTTCCTTTCCTAGGTCTTACTTGCTGCTTTAGGTTGAGCTCCACCAACGGCAATCGCGCGACCCTTACGAGTTCGTGCATTCGTGCGTGTTCGCTGACCGTTAACCGGTAGGCCTGACTTGTGTCGAAGACCGCGATACGCGTTGATGTCCTTCAAACGCTTAATATTGTTTGTTACGAGACGCTGGAGGTCGCCTTCTACGGTGTATTGTGAATCAATCACATCACGTAGACGTTGTTCTTCAGCCTCGGTGAGATCTTTCACCCGAGTGGTCGGCTCAACTTTAGCCGCCGCAAGGATGTCTCGTGCAAATTTCGGACCGATACCATAAATGTAGGTAAGAGCCACGTGAACTTGCTTTTCTGCGGGAATAACTACCCCAGCAATTCGAGCCATGCTTAACCCTGCCTTTGCTTGTTCTTAGGTTTCTTCTTATTGATTACCCGAAGGCGACCTTTACGGCGCACCAACTGGTCATCTGGACTAATTTTCTTAACGCTCGCACGAACTTTCATGAGTGTAAGATATCCTCCAGTTAAATTTGATCCTTGTGGCGATACGTGATTCTTCCCTTCGTAAGGTCGTAAGGGGTCATCTCAACGTCCACCATATCACCAGGCACAAGACGGATATAGTTTTTACGCATTTTTCCGCTAATGTGCGCGATGATGCTCAGGCCATTCTCGAGTTCAACCTTAAATTGAGTATTAGGCAGTGCTTCCACTACCTTACCTCGCATTTTGATTACCTCTTTAGTACTAGCCATAAGTTACAGTAGTAGATTATACACCAAAACTCCATCTACGTAAAGCGTTTTCAAGAATATACCACCGACTTTCTCGGCCCGGTGGATAACAGTAGCCTTATTGTATCAAACACAGAGTGTCAGTCAATCCCTGACGAGCTCTGTAGTATGTCTTGTTACCTATGCTTCAAGCGTGAAACGCATTCACGATTCAAGGATAGGGACAGAAGGGAGCAAAGACGCCGCCCTAAAGCCCCAGAGCCTGCCTTAGAGTGTAAGGCGAACTTCGGCGCAGCCGGTTTCGCGGTTGAGCACCAGTGCGGGCATGAGCCGAGGTTCGTCGGCGATGTTCTCCATGATGTACCAGATGGCACGAAGGACATCATCGGGCGTGGTGCCGTGCGTGAGCTGCGTGAACTCAGCCAGACGCTGCTCGTCCATGAGCGCCGGTGGCGACCATGAGTCATCACGAATCATCTCGGTGATGTGCCGGCCCTTCGGAAAGAGCCCGCGCTCCTTGGCATGGTCGAACTTTGTTCGGATGTCCCGAAGGCCGGCCAGCACCAGCCTCACGGCTTCGCTGTCGTACGACACGTCTTGCTGTTCAGGCATGGGCGTGGCGCCCTCTTCGTTCACTACCTCGCGGTTATCGGGAGCGTTCACCGCTCACCTCCTGTCAAAATAATATGCTCCACTGACGGTTGTCATGGAGTCATATTACAATTATACCATACTTCTTGTGTTTTTACAATTTCCTATCCTTGAAACGCCCTTTTAAAGCGCACCTCAAGGATAGGGACAGAGGATGAAGTCTGACCCTACCCAAATGGACGACCAAGAAGCTTAGCGCGAACGTATCACGCTTCCATGTCTTCGGTGTCCTGCTTGGGTCGCTCGACCTTGCCGAACATGAACGAGACGCCCGGCTGAAGGTTGTAGCGCGGAATGCCATCTCGCTGCACCGTCTCGACGACGATGACCCAGTTAGGGTCCTGGTGCTTGGAATTAATCTTCGCCTCGAGGGCGTCGAACATCCACAGGTTGCTGGGGTCGTCAGCGAGTGTGAGCTCCTTGCGGGTCAGGAACTTGAAGTACCCGATAGCCCAGCGGCGCCTAGTCGGAAGTCCCGTCCCGGTCGTCGCGTGCCAGAACGTGTTCTCGAGGTGCTCCTTGGAGACGAGCCAGTCGACGAACGAACGCGGCTCTTCACGCTTCTGGTGCTGCCGGTAGCGGTTCCAGAGCGTGTTCACCGTTGTGTTCACGGCATCGCGGCGCATCTCTTCCACCGCCTGGTGGTAGAGCGAGCTCAGGTGCTGGATATTCACCAGCCGCCGAGCAATGGGTCGTGCGGTCATAACCGCCATTCACATCACATCCTCTGTCAAATTTCGCCCACCCTGTCGGATGAGACTGGGTGGTTGATAAAGCAAATTATACCATTTTCATGGTATAATTGCAACTTTGCTTAGGAGGTGGACCTATCGGTCGTAATCGTCATAAGTAACCATCAACGCACGTGAGTTTACCTGACGGAGCGTTTCAAGTCCTACCGATACAACAATGAGGAGCCCAGTACCACCAATTGAGAGGTTGGTGTTACTGATACCCGCAAGTTGGTACAACAGGTATTCAGCGATAAATGGTGTTACAGCGATAATACCAAGAACGATTGAGCCAAAAAGCACCAAGCGATTAACGGTCTTTGAAAGGTAGAGTTCGGTTTGTTTTCCAGGGCGAACGCCTTCGATGAAACCACCTTGCTTTTGAAGGTTCTCGGCAATCTCGTTTGAGTTAAAGACGATTCCTGTGTAGAAGTAGGTAAAGAAGATTACCAGGAGGAAGTACGCGCCAGGATAAATGAACGCTTGCCATTCAGATCCTGTAAAGGCGCCAGGGTTTGGTGCTTGGAACCAAAGGATTAGGTTGTTCGCAAGTTCCGCATATGCAGGGTTGCCGGTTGCTTTAAGAATTTGACCAACAAAAGCTGGAAGCGACAGGAAGGCAACCGCGAAGATGACGGGAATCACACCAGCGGCAATCAACTTGATTGGCAGAATACTCTTTACCCCACCATAGCTACTATTTCCCTGAACACGCTTTGCATAGTTAATGGTAACAACACGCTGTGCTTCGTTAATCTTCACAAGGAAGTACAACAAGAAGAGTGACAATAATAGAATGGCGATAATCACCCAGAAGATGAGTGGGTTCACTGGAATCGTAAACCAGTTAAAGACTGCCAGTGAACCGTTTGAAGTGTCGAACAATGATGATCCAAAGGTTGAAAGGACTGATGGCAGCTGGCTAATAATGCCGGCGAAAATCAGGAGGCTGATACCGTTACCAATCCCCTGTTCAGTAATAAGCTCACCGAGCCACATAAGGAGTACAGAACCTGCGGTCATAGCAGTAACGGAGACAATCCACTCGATTGGAGTTGGGTCGGCAAGCACCGTCGTGTTCCCCGCAAGGACCGTCTGGCGAAGGATAAAGATGAAAGCAATTGATTGGATAATTGCCAGAGGAATCGTAATGAAACGAGTCCACTGGTTGATCTTTCGACGACCAGACTCACCGTCTTTATGAAGCTCTTCGAGGCGTGGAATTGCCTTAGTAAGTAGTTGCGTAATAACTGAAGCGGTAATAAATGGTGTTAGTCCAACCAGAACAATTGAGAAGCTGGCCAGTGCACCACCAGAGAGAAGGTTTAAGAACCCACCGAAGTCACTTCCGCTTACAACACTGTTAATGACATCTTTAAGTTGTGTTGGCTCAGCCAGTGGCACAGGAATGTGTGCCAACAGGCGATACGCCACAATAAGACCTAATACTACTAAAAGCCGCTTGAGCATGTCGCGGTTTTTAAGCGAGCGAAAGATTGTTTTCCAATTCATCAGACTTTCCAGACTACCCCGAAGTTATTTATACAATTCGCCTCTGATTATACTACAGAAAGCTATACAAACAAAAGTATTGACCTCTAAATAAAAATATCCCCGAGCTGGGGATATTTTTATGCAGTATGCGGTGACTTACTTGTCGCTCGCTTCAGCAGCTTTGGTGCTTTGCTTGAGAGGAACGTTTGTCTTCTCGAAGCTACCACCAGCCTTTGCAATTGCCTCTTGCGCGCTCTTGCTTGCGCCAGCTACCTTAACGGTAAGGGCTGCAGTGAGTTCGCCACGAGAGATAATCTTTACCTTGTGAAAAGGCGTTGCAATGTAGCTTTGCTCAAAAAGCGCAGCGTTATCAACGGTCTTACCCTTGAAGTCGTTGAGTGTGTCGAGGTAAACAACTTGTGCTGGAGTTCGGAGGCTCTTAAAACCACGAGCCTTCGGCACGGCACGAACGAGGGTTCGTTGACCACCTTGGAAGGTAGCGCCGAGCTTCTTACCAGTACGAGAGCCTTGACCCTTTGTACCACGACCAGCAGTTTTACCACCACCAGCTGCGATACCACGACCAACGCGCTTCTTGTCTTTGTTTGCATCAGCGAGGAGTTCGTTGTACTTAGTCATTACTTGTCCTCCTTGTCAGCAGCTTTCTTTGCAGCAGGCTTTTTTGCAGACTTGTCTGCGTTGAGCCACTCTTCCTTAGGAACGAGACCGCGAAGCGCTTCGATGGTAGCGTAGGCGATGTTCACCTTGTTGGTTGAGTTCAGTGACTTAGAAAGCAAGTTACGAATACCAGTAACACCAATAATCGAACGAACTACACCACCGGCAATAATACCGGTACCAGGAGCAGCAGGCTTAAGAAGCACGCGTGCACCGCTGTACTTTACTTCGTTTTCGTGAGGAATGGTTTCGTTCACGATAGGAATAGTAATGAGGTTCTTCTTAGCAATGTTGGTTGCCTTAAGAACAGCAGCTTGTACGTCTGCACCCTTTGCAACACCTACGCCAACCTTAGCCTTGCGGTCACCCACAACAACGAGGGCCTTAAAGCGGAAACGACGTCCACCCTTTACCACACGTGAGACACGGTCGATGTTAATTACTAGTTCTTCAAATTGCTTTGGCTCTTGTGGAGCTTGGTCGCGGCGTGGGCCACGGTTGTTACCACCACGCTGTCCACCACGTGGGCCACGGTTGCCACCTTGTGGGGCGTTGCCTTGTGGTGCAGCTGGTGCAGTGTTTTGTTGTTCAGCCATATTAGAACTCCAGTCCTTCCTTACGAGCAGCGTCTGCAAGTGCAGCAAGACGTCCAGCATAGCGACGACCGTTACGGTCGAAGACGATAGCGGTGATCTTTGCCTTCTTTGCCTTCTTTGCGATATCAGCACCAATAACGGCAGCTTGCTCAGTCATGGTACCGGTTTGCTTTGAACCAACGGTTGTAGCAGCAGCGATTGTGTGTTGCTTTACGTCGTCGATAAGCTGTGCACTAATGTGCTTGTTAGAGATAGTAACCGTGAGGCGCGGGCGCTCCGCGGTACCAGATACCTTTGCACGAACGCGGGCAGCACGGAGGCTACGGTTAACGAGCTTTTTGTCAAGGTTAGCCATGATTACTTACCTGCCTTTCCTGCTTTTCGAAGAATTACTTCGTCGGCATACTTAATACCCTTACCCTTGTATGGTTCAGGCTTCTTAAGTGAACGGATTTCAGCTGCAGTTTGACCGACCATTTGCTTGTCGATACCCTTTACAGTAATTTCCATCTTGTTAACTTCAAGTTGCACACCATCGCGCGCCTTGTACTTAACTGGGTGTGAGAAACCGAGGGCCATAGTAATTTCTTGGCCACCGCCTTCTACGCGGAATCCAACACCGTTTACTTCGAGCTTCTTTTCGTAGCCTGAAGTTACACCAACAACAGCATTGTTGAGCAATGCGCGCTGGAGACCGTGTTGTGCACGAGCAATACGCTCGTCATCCTTGCGGGTTACCTTTGCTTGACCGTCTTCTACGGTTACAGTTACGTCGCTCAGGTGAGGTACGACGAGCTTGCCTTTGGCACCCTCGACGGTAATTTCACTTTCGCCAACCGTAATTGTCACACCAGCAGGTACGTCAATTGGTAGTTTTCCGATTCGACTCATGTCTTACCTTTCGTTATGGCAAGTGAGGGACAAGGTGTTTGTTTTCGTGCTTCGGGCCTCATCTGAGGGCACTAGCGCAAAATCTCCCTGATTTCACTCGCAATTTATTATCTGGTTAATAGTAGCATATCTGGGGTAGAAATGCAATATGGCGCATAGAAAAATCGAGACATGCTACACTAACCCTAACGGAGAAAACGATGCCAACATTCAAATACGCCAAACTCGTTCGCGATAACATCCCCTCTTTTCACGAAGAAGCCGGGCATACTATCGTTTCTCAAACGCTCACCGGAAAAGCCTTGAGTAATGCACTTATCGAGAAATTACATGAAGAAACCGACGAAATAAACAACGCGCTTGACCAAGCAGCGTTAATTGAAGAAATTGCTGATGTACAGCAAATTATTCACGACCTTTGTGCGACAAACAACATATCTAAAAAAGCACTTGATGAGGTCATTACCAAGAAATCGGCACGCAAAGGTGGGTTTTTACAAGGGTCATATATCGATACTGTCACAATGCCAAATGAAGATGATGAATGGGTTACGTACTGTCGACGGTCGCCTGAGAAATATCCGGAAATAAAATAAATAATTTACGCTATGTATATATATTTGTTCGTAGTGGTGATACTAGAATCACAGACACCTCTACACCTTGCTCGAGCTGCTCGATAGCATAAGATACGTATTCGCTAAGATCAATGTAGCTCACCTCATTATTAGTGATTTGCTGGGCGATTAGTTGTACGAGTAGATCATCGAGCTTGCGCAACTTTGTAATACTCTTATCCGCAATGAGTGCTTCAGCTTCGTTACGTAAACGTAATCCAGCATTAGGCATTGCGTATTCATATAAATTCAAATGGTTCATATCATTCTCAATCATAGCAGTGTGTTGGGTAGTTTTATATCATACCCAGGATAGTCCGTAGAGATCAGTTTGATCGTCCACGGTCGGCGTATGGCTCGCCGTTCGGACCGTAGTGGTCGTGACCCTTGCCATCAGCGCGCGATCCATAGAACTGGCCGAGCCCGACATGGCCGTCGGAAATCAGTGTCTCGCCATTCCGCGAGCCCTGCCCCAGCGACACAGTCACATCACGGCCATCCGCCGTCGTGCCGTGTACGGGAGCAGACCAGTTGCGGTCTCCTCCAACGTCCCCGTTTCCGAACGCCTGACTTGCGGCATGTGCCGCATCAATGCGCTCGATTGCAGCGATCTCGCTGGGCGTCAGCCACTCGATGTAGCCGTGCTCGTTCCGATAAGGAACCTTACCGGAGTGATTGTCATACCTGCCCACTTTTTACTCCTATCGGAGATGGCAAATGCTGCCATACGCAAATCTTGCGATTGCAAGATTATAATAACTATAACATAATACTATTATTAAGCAAATGGAAATAAATGCTCACAACCAATAAAATAGCCCTTCAGATGAAGGGCTATTTTATATTTAGCAGATACTACTAGTAAACGCTAAGAAGCAGCTCACCACCAAGTCGTTGCTTCACAGCCTCTTGGCCGGTCACAACACCCTTTGAGGTGCTCACAAGAACGATACCACGGCCGCTCTTAACCTTAGGAATGTCGTTTGCACTTACGTACACGCGGCGTCCAGGCTTTGAAAGGCGCTTGATCTCGTTGATTGTTGAGTTCTCGCCAGCCTTGTTGATAGTAACAACAAGAATGTCGCGAGGCTTTGCCGATTCAACCTTTACAGCTGACAGGTAGCCAGCCTTCTTGAGTTCTTCAGCAACCACTACCTTCAACTTGCTTGAAGGAACGGTGATTTCGTTTTTACCAACCATTACAGCGTTGCGGATACGAGTAAGGAGGTCGGCGATTGGGTCTGTAGATTGTAGTGACATATCAATTCTCTCCTTTCTCTACCAGCTACTCTTTGTAACGCCTGGGATTTCTCCCTTTGATGCTTTTTCGCGGAAGTTAATACGGCTCAGGCCGAAACGGCGCATGTATCCGTGAGGACGTCCGTGAAGTGCGTCGCGGTTCTTCCAACGAGTTGGTGAACTGTTCTTAGGAAGCTTCTGGAGGCCCTCGAGGTCACCCAGCTCCTTGAGTTCAGCGCGCTTTGCAGCGTACTTTTGGATCATTTTCTGTCGCTTTAGGTCGCGATGGATTGCAGATGTTTTAGCCATTAGCGTACGCCTCCTTCTTTCTCAAACGGCATGCCGAATTTTACGAGCAGCGCCTTGCTTGCTTCCTTGCTACCATTCTTAATAACGAAGGTAACTTGGAGGCCGTGCACGTGCTGCGTTTCCTCAAAGGTCAACTCTGGGAAGATTGATTGCTCAATAATACCAAGGTTGTAGTTTCCAGCCTTGTCGAAAGCCTTGTTGCTCACGCCGTGGAAGTCACGAACACGAGGTAGGCTCACGTTTACGAGGCGGTCGAGGAATTCGTACATACGAGATTCACGAAGTGTTACTGAAAGACCAACGCGGTTCATACCAGCACGGATCTTGAAGCCAGCAATTGACTTCTTCGCCATACGGTCAATTGGTGATTGACCCGTAATCTTAGTGACGGTGTTGCGCACTACTTCGTAGTGGTGCTTGTCGTCCTTGTTCTTACCGATTCCTACGCTGACAATAATCTTTTCAAGCTTTGGCACTTGGTTAACATTCGAAAGACCGAGTTCGGCTTGAAGTTCCTTGACAAACTTGTCGTTGTACAAGGCTTTCAGGCGAGGAGCGGTAACAGTAGTAGCTTTAGCCATTACTTAATCTCCTTACTATTAGCTTGGCGTGCAACACGTGAAGTGCCGCCGTCAACATTTTTAACGTAACCGACACGGCTGGTTTTACCAGTCTTTTCATCAATCACCAATGCAACCTTTGAAAGTGGGGTTGGAACGTGAATGTCCTTTGAACCACCGCGAGGGTTGAGTTGGCTTGGCTTGATGTGACGGTGCTTTTGGCCGATACCTTCGAGGAGGACAGCATCCTTACCTGAAAGTACTGCGAGAACCTTAGCAGTAGTACCCTTGTCGGCACCAGCGATGATCTTTACGAGATCACCTTTTTTGATACGTGCTGACATACTAGAGTACCTCCGGCGCAAGGCTGATAATCTTGTTGTAGCCAAGGTCACGAAGTTCACGAGGAACTGGACCAAAGACGCGAGTACCCTTAGGGGTCTTGTCGTCGTTGATGATAACCGCAGCGTTGTCGTCGAAAGCGATAGTGCTTCCGTCTTTACGCTTGATTTGGTTCTTCGTACGAACAACAACTGCCTTTACAACAGATTTTTTCTTTACGTTTCCAGTTGGGTTTGCATCCTTAACGGTTGCAACGATAACGTCACCAACGTGTGCGTAGCGACGTCCGGTACCACCGAGAACACGGATACAAAGGATTTCCTTTGCACCACTGTTGTCAGCAACCTTAAGACGAGATTCTTGTTGGATCATTACTTCTCCTCCTCGTTTTCTGCGCCTTCTACGTCAGCTTTGAGCTCGATAGTTCCGTGTGAACGTTCGTCAATGCTTACAAGTGTAAATGACTTGTTCTTTGAAATTGGTCTAGTTTCTTTGATAGTAACGCGGTCACCTTCGTTCGCTTCGTTCTTTTCGTCGTGCGCAGCGTACTTACGGTTAACAGTGTACTGCTTACCGTAGAGTGGGTGTGTTTCGCGGCTTGTTACCGTAATAACGATTGTCTTGTCAGCCTTATCAGAGGTGACAATACCGGTCAATGTCTTTGCCATATTAGTTTTCCTCCTTAGCGGCTGCAGCTTCAGCTTGCTTGATAGCAGTTAAAGCGCGAGCAATTGATTTACGTTGGGTCCGTAGAACCAGTGGGTTCACCAGTTCGCCCATTTGGTGGCTGCGGCGTGATTCGCGGTGGTCGTTTTGAAGCTTTACGAGCTCTTCCTTGAGTTGGTCGAGAGTCTTTACTTCAGTTGCCTTCTTCGCTTTTTCAGCCTTTGGAGCAGCCTTGGTGGTTTTCTTAACGTCAGCCATTATGCTTGCTCCTTCACGATAAACTTAGTCTTCACAGGAAGCTTGTGTGCAGCAAGGCGCATTGCCTCGCGTGCAACTGATTCTTCAACACCCTTCATTTCGAAAAGTACTGTACCAGCCTTTACACGAGCTACGAAGAACTCAGGGTTACCTTTACCACCACCCATCTTTACGTCTTGTGGCTTACGGGTTCGTGGAAGGTGCGGGAAAATACGAATCCAGATTTTACCACCACGCTTGATGTAGCGGGTCATCGCCTGACGAGCTGACTCGATTTGGCGAGAGGTGATGTCGTTGTTTGACTGTGATTGGAGTGCGTAGTCACCGAAAGCAATGTAGTTACCAGAAGTAGCTACGCCGTCGTTGCGGCCTTTGCGAACCTTTCGGTGCTTCATTTTCTTAGGAAGTAACATACCGATTAGCTCCTTTCACCCTTGTAAATCCAGACCTTCACACCAACGATACCGGCACCAGGAAGTGCAGCACGTGCAGTGTGGAAGTCGACGTCAGCACGAAGCGTGTGGAGTGGCACTGAACCTTCGCTGATTTTCTCACGACGAGCCATTTCAGCACTGTTCAGACGACCTGATACTTGGATACGAACACCCTTAGCACCAGCAGCCATCACGTTTTGAGCCGACATCTTCAATGCACGGCGGAAGTTACCACGGCGCTCAAGTTGGTGAGCGATGTTTTCGGCAACGAGCTTAGCACTGAGGTCAGGACGCTTAACTTCTTCAATATTGATACGAACTGGAAGACTTGCAATCTTCTCGAGTTCCTTCTTGAGTTCGGTAACACCAGCACCACCGCGACCGATGACAACACCAGCCTTAGCGGTGTGGATTGTCACAGTCACGAGGTTTGCTGAACGCTCGATCTCAACGCGGGCAATCGTAGGACGGCTCGCGAAACGCTTTTCAACGTGCTCACGAATTTTAATATCTTCGATAAGCAGACGAGAAAAGTCTTTCTTGTGGGCAAACCAGCGTGAATCCCAGTTCTTGTGAACCTGGAGACGGAAACTGGTTGGATTAACCTTCTGTCCCATTATTTCTTCTCCTCTTTCTTCGCTGGCTTTGCTGCTGGCTTCTTAGCGGCAGGCTTAGCGGCTTTTGGAGCCTCTACGGCTTCAGAAACTTCTTTGCTTGCAACTTCAGCGGCCTTCACAGCTGCCTTCTTTGGTTTCAGCTCACCCGTTACTTCAACCAAAATGTTCGAAGACTTCTTTTGGAATGGCAACGCGCGACCGCGGCTTGCAGGCTTGAATCGCTTCATGCGAGTACCGACGGTTACAGAAAGTGTGCTAATAACAAGTGTCTTGCCGTCAAAGCCGTGGTTGTTCACAGCGTTGGCTTGGGCACTTTCAATTGCCTTACGAACTGCAAGTGCAGCGCGCTTTGGCGTGTGGTTAAGGATAACGATAGCGTCGGCTACCGAACGGCCACGCACAAGGCTTGCAACCAAGGCAACCTTACGAGGAGCTTGGTCAACGCCCTTAGCGTACGCACGTACCACTGATACAGTGTTGTCTGCTTTAGCCATTACTTCTTATCCTTTCCACCGTGCTTACGGAACTTACGAGTTGGGCTAAACTCACCGAGCTTGTGACCAACCATGTTTTCCGTAATCAGGACTGGTACGTGTACCTTACCGTTGTGCACGGCAATAGTACGACCTACCATGTCTGGGCTGATAGTGCTTGCGCGAGCCCAGGTCTTGATGATTGTTCGGTCTTCGAGGCTCAAGGCCGCCACTTTCTTAGCGAGCTTGAAGTCGACGAATGGACCTTTCTTAAGTGATCGACTCATATTACTTCTTCCTCTTCGCGTCGTGGCGCGACCTTACGATGTGACCAGCAACGTCTTTACGACGACGGGTACGGTAGCCGAGGGTAAGTTGACCCCAAGGAGTACGAGGAGCCTTACCAGCACCGTGACGTCCACCGTCACCACCACCGTGAGGGTGGTCTGCGGCGTTCATAACAACACCACGAACTGATGGGCGGATACCCTTACGTCGGTTGCGACCTGCTGAACCAACCTTAATGTTTTGGTGCTGAACGTTACCGACAACACCGATAGCGGCGGTAGCTTCAAGACGGAACTTGCGAACTTCGCCAGAAGGAAGACGTACAAGTGCGTAGTCACCTTCTTTTGCCATCAACTGAGCTTTTGTACCAGCAGAACGTACGATTTGTGCGCCCTTACCTGGGTGAAGTTCAATTGCGTAGATTTGTGTACCAACTGGAATGTTGGCAAGTGGCATACGGTTTGATTGCTCAATTGGAGCATCCTCGCCACTCTTAATTACCTTGCCTACAGTCATAGAAGTATCTGCAAGGATGTAGTGGTAAAGGCCGTTTTGGTCCTTTACACGAGCAATGCGAGCTGAACGGTTAGGATCGTACTCGATGTGCTCAACGGTTACAACAGCACCTGCTGGCAGGTTGTGGTTCATCAGACGGTAGTGACGCTTTACACCACCACCACGGTGACGAACAGTAATGCGACCGGCGTTGTTGCGACCAGCGTTTTGCTTCTTGCTCTTCGTGAGGCTCTTAAGAGGCTTACGAGTGGTGATGTCGCTCAAGTCTTGAGACGTCATACCGCGGCGAGCAGGAGTCGTTGGATTGTATTGCTTAATCGCCATTACTTATTCTCCTCCTCAGCTGGTTGTTCGAAGAGAGCGAGTGAGCTGCCTTCGGCCAAGGTTACATATGCTTTCTTGCTGTCAGAACGGTGGGTGGTTCCTGGATAGCGGTTCTTACCACGAGAGTAACGAACAGCCTTACCAGTTTGCACGAGTGTCTTTACAGCGCTTACTTTTACATCGTATTGCGCTTCAATAGCGTCAACGATTTCGTTTTTGTTAGCAGAGAGTGGGACGTTGAAAACGTATACATTCTTTTGTGAAAGGCCATATGCCTTTTCAGTTGTTACAGGAGTAACGAGAATGGTTGAGATGTTCTTAGCCATATTACGCCTCCTCCTTTACGAGCCAGCTCTTAAGAGTTGGAACTGATGCAGCTGAAAGTACAATGTGGTCAGCGTTCAGAATGTGGTAAACACTGAGGTACTTGGTGCTGATAAGCAGTACGTTCTGCAAGTTGTTGGTTGCACGAATGATTGCTGGAGTCTTTTCGTCTACAACAATCAAGGTCTTGCGGTCAAACTTGTTGTCGCTAAGGAACTTCACAACTTCTGCAGTCTTACCGGTTGTCTTAACGTCAAGAACGTTAATCTTGCCAGCTTTGTCTGCAAGGGTCAGCGCTTGCTTTACAGCTTGACGCTTTGCCTGAGTTGAAAGCTTCTTAGAGTAGTTTTCGTTACCACGTGGACCAAAGACGATACCACCGCCGCGCCAGATTGGGTTTCGGGTTGAACCGAAACGTGCGCGACCAGTACCCTTTTGGCGCCATGGCTTCTTACCACCACCGCTTACTTCGCCACGAGTTTTCGTGCGAGCAGCGCTAGTGCGAGCGTTCGCGAGGTATGCATCGTATGCAAGCTTCAGTAGTTCGTGATTGTTCACGTCTACTGCAAAGACTTCCTTAGGAAGCGTGGTCTTTGCCTGAGTTTTTGCAGTTTCAGCCATTATGCCTTACCTCCGATTACAATGAGGCCCTTCTTTGGACCTGGCACTGCGCCCTTAAGGCCGATAAGGTTGTTGTCGGCGTCGATGTAGCTCACAACCAAGTTCTTAACAGTCACTTGCTCGTGTCCCATGCGACCAGCCATACGCTTGCCCTTGAAGACCTTTTGAGGGTACATCGAACCGATTGAACCTGGGCGGCGGGTGTTACCCTTACCACCGTGAGTCTTGCGGTGACGTTCGAAGTTGTGCCTCTTAATATTTCCGGCGAATCCCTTACCCTTGCTAATGCCCGTAGCGTCAACTACGTCACCTAGCTCAAAGGTGGTTACGTCGATTGTGCTTCCAACGGTCAATTCTTCTGACGCGTCTTCCACACGAAACTCACGAATAAACTTCGGAGTTACTTTGGCTGCCTTAAGGTGTCCAGCCACGGCCTTGCTCAGGTTCTTACCCTCATCGAAGCCTACTTGGACTGCGTTGTAGCCGTCTTTTTCAACGGTCTTTACCTGAGTCACAGTCACAGGCCCAGCTTGAATCAACGTTACAGGTACTGCACGTCCATCCTCACTGATGATTTGGGTCATACCAATCTTGGTACCGAGAAGTGCTTTCATGCTCTTCATTTCTCCCACTTAAAATTCTTGGTGGCTAGCAGTATCCGTCGATTTACCCCTGTTACTTGCGTAGTAGGAATGCCTCTGCTGGACTTACCAATTCACCAAGAATTGTCTTTTATCTCTTGTAGTAAAGTTACCTATCTGACTTTAGCATAAGTCACCTCTGAAGTCAACCCTCGCCTCCCCTTTGAGTGGCTCGCGGGCGAAAAAGCTTGTGTTTACGTACACGATTAGGCATACTCTATGGTAGAACTGTGTTAATTTTAGCTTAAAAGGGCATCAGCATGGCAACAACCACGAAGAAAACTACCACAAAGAAAGCCGCTCCAAAAAAGGCAGCGCCTAAGAAAACGCCTACAAGGGCTACGGCAGCCAAGAAGCCAGCAACCGCGGTTGCAAAGAAGGCTCCGGCAAAATCGCCAGCAAAAGCTCCTGCTAAAAAGCGTGTAGCCGCCAAGAAGCAACCAGAAAAAATGCGTTCATTCCGTATCGCACGAGATCAACCTGCATTTACAACCTTCCAAATTACTCGCCAAACCGTGTATTGGATTATCTTGGTAGCATTTATCATCTTTGCGCAGCTTTGGATCCTCAAGCTTCAAGTTGAAGTGGCGACACTCCTCGACGCGCAGCAAACACAACTCCAAGATTTCTAAGATTATAGCTAGCAAAACGAAAATACCCCTCAAAGCGAGGGGTATTTTTATAGCTGTATCCAACTTACATGCGGATTTCTGCATCAACACCAGCAGGAAGGCTGAGGTTTTGCAGGCTGTCGATAGTCTTTGGCGTTGCGCCAGTGATGTCGATAAGACGCTTGTGAACGCGCATTTCGAAGGTTTCACCACCCTTTTTGTAAACGTGTGGTGACTTCACAACGGTAAACGTGCTGCGACGAGTTGGAAGCGGCACTGGACCGGCAATGGTTGCACCGGTGCGGATTGCAGTGTCAATAATTTGTTTTGCTGATTGGTCGATAACCTTGTGGTCGTATGCCTTAAGGCGAATACGAATACGAAGGCCTTCTTGATTTGCTTCTGCCATATGGAAGAAACCCTTTCTTTTCGAGCATAGCGCGACGGCCGGCTCTCCCTGTTACGCTGGTAGCGACCCCGTAACCTCTGCTCGAATCGTATCCTTCATGGCTTACGTCTGGCCGAGTTCTCGGAGTGATAAGTAAATACCCTCCTATTATAGCATATTGAGGAGTGGTTTGCAATTTACTGGGGATTACGTACTAGTAGTCGCCACCGGGAATATTCCAGTATTGCTCGAGTGTCTTAACGCCACGTGCCTGCATATCTTTTGCTACCGATACTCCTACGTAGCGGTAATGCCACTCTTCTGCTTTATAGCCAGTGATTGCTTCGTACCCTGCATAGTAGCGCTGAATAAAGCCGTATTCGGCAGCATGGCGTTGAAACCATTCATACTGAGACGTAGAGCCAAAGCAATCAAGGGTACACCCGTTAGCGGCAACATCGAAGGCAAGGCCCGTTTGATGCTCGCTATAGCCCGGTCGTGCACTGTACGTATCGGCACCCGCCTGTCCACTAATCGAAATCCAATGATTATAGGTAGAAATCTGCGTCGTATACGAACGATAGCTACTCGTGACATAAAACGGCTGACCATCGGCAGCGGCAGCAGTAAACATCTCGTTAAAAGCGGTCGCTGCTTGCGCAGTAATGGTTGCACCGTGCGTCGTAACCAGATTGGCCGGCACGTAGTTAAGCGGTTGAATGCAGTGTTTTTTATTTACCACGACATCAATTGACGCCGGGTTCGTATGTGCTGTTGCAGCGTTACAGACTTTTGAGTTCTCTGGTGATACATCGCCTTTTTTGGCGGCTTCGGCTGCTTGGCGAGCATTTTCTTCTTGCTTTGCTTTTTCTTCAGCGGCTATTTTATCTTTGTATGTCTGATTTGCCGCCTTCGCTTCTTTTATGAGTTGAAGCGTCGATGCCTCGCGCCTATGAATTTGCTGCAGTTGCATAGCCGCATACCAAAAGTTACCTACAGTGGCTAATGCGAGAATACTGCAAATAAGTGCAGCTGCTACCCAGTGCTTTCGCAAGAACTTCGCGCCTGAAGGTATTCTTTTTCTCATCTTCATCCCCTATTATACGGCTTTGCTATATACTGAAAGCATACTTATGGTAAAAAAAAGGAGATTTTCCTCGTGCAAAATTCTAACACCCCGGCCCCAGAGCTAACTCCAACACAAAGTCAAGCAGCGGCTCCAACACCCGCACAAACCCCCCTTACACCTCCGCCTACCCCGGGTACCGGACCGACAGTACACGAACATGTTCCTGGGGCAAAAAACCACCTCGTAGCTATTCTTCTATCAATTTTCGTTGGTACACTCGGTGTTGACCGTTTTTATCTTGGACATATTGGCCTAGGCGTTGCTAAGCTCCTCCTTTCTTGGATGACGTTTGGTATCTGGTGGCTCATCGATGTGATTCTTATTGCTACTCGTAAGGTGAGTAACGTTACCTGGGAAGATTAATTATCTTTGTATCGCAATAAAAATACCCTCTATAGTCGAGGGTATTTTTTATTGGAAACTAAGGCAAAAATAAAAACCCCTTTTTACAGGGGCTTTTATCGTGTTAAGAAGGAGAACTACTTAACGATCTTGGTTACCACACCGGCACCAACAGTCTTACCACCTTCACGGATTGCGAAGTTAAGACCTTGCTCCATAGCGATAGGCGCGAGAAGCTTCACGTTGAAGGTTACGTTGTCGCCAGGGATGACAAGTTCCTTGTCAGCTGGAAGCTCAACTTCACCAGTAACGTCAGTGGTACGGAAGTAGAATTGTGGCTTGTAACCCTTAGAGAATGGAGTGTGGCGACCGCCCTCTTCCTTCTTAAGGATGTACACCTCTGCTTCGAACTCGGTGTGTGGAGTGATTGAACCTGGCTTAGCAAGCACTTGACCGCGCTCAACTTGATCACGTTCGATACCACGGAGGAGAAGACCAGCGTTGTCACCAGCCTGACCCTTGTCGAGGTTCTTCTTGAATGCTTCGATACCAGTAACAACAGTCTTTTGTGTGTCCTTAAGACCAACGATTTCAACTTCGTCGTTAAGGTTCACAACACCCTGTTCGATACGACCGGTAGCAACAGTACCACGACCCTTAATTGAGAATACGTCCTCAATCGGCATAAGGAATGGCTTGTCCATATCGCGTGGTGGTTCTTCGATGTAAGTGTCGAGAGCGTTTACCAGTTCCATGATTGCGTCTTCAGCCGCTGGGTCACCTTCAAGAGCCTTAGTAGCAGAACCCTTGATGATTGGAGCGTTTTCGTCGAAACCGTTCTTAGCAAGAAGTTCGCGGATGTCCATTTCAACGAGCTCAACGAGTTCAGGGTCAGCGATGTCCATCTTGTTAAGGAATACAACGATCTTAGGAACGTTCACCTGGTGAGCAAGAAGGACGTGCTCACGAGTTTGTGGAAGTGGACCGTCGGTTGCAGCAACCACGAGGATTGCACCGTCAACCTGAGCAGCACCGGTGATCATGTTCTTAACATAGTCGGCGTGTCCTGGCATGTCCACGTGAGCGTAGTGACGGGTCTCTGATTCATACTCTTGGTGAGATGAAGCAATGGTAATACCACGTGCACGCTCTTCTGGTGCGTTGTCAATTTGGTCGTAAGCGATTGGCTTGTTAACCTCGCTTGGAAGTTTCTTAGCAAGTACAGCGGTAATAGCTGCAGTAAGCGTAGTCTTACCGTGGTCAACGTGACCCATAGTACCAACGTTTACGTGAGGCTTGCTTCGGTCGAAATCTGCCATTTTAGTTAGTTCTCCTTTAAATTATTTTCGCATAGGATAATATACCCCACGGCGTATGAACATAATTATAGCTTGTTTTATAGAGTTAGTAAAGTATCAGTTTAGCGTTCAGGTCGAATTTTCTACTCGATGCATATCGACTTGCCATATATCTGGTGAGGCGATGTATTTTTGATAGAGCTTATGCTGTAATTTTCGAAAGCGATACGAACGTTCAGGATCGGCATCGGCTAAGCTCGAAAGCTCTTCGAGCTTGTGAAAATCATCACTGTTGAAACATGCCTGCATTCTTTCGATTATCTCTGCCATAAATACATTAAGTGTTTCATAAGCGAACCACGCATACTTCGTAGATACCTCTGAGCCATGAACGATGAGGCACCTTACTTGGTACCAAAATTCTATAAGTGATCGCCAGTCATGCGCGTCTTGGAGCTCACCATCCCAATAAAGCGTTATTGATGGAAATGGTTTTTGGTGCGTTAACTCTGTGAGACGGCGCATATATGGAGTGAGCGCCTGGAGCGTTGCTCCTTGGCGATAATCATCCCAAATTATAAACCTCTTCTTAAGGAGCGCGATCGCTTGACGGTCGGTAGAGGTCTGCGTTACCCGACGATACCACGCGTTATATGTAATATAGAGACGTAAAAAATGGAGTGAATAATCAATTTGTGCCTGTTGATACAGATGGAATATTTCCTGCGCTTCATTCGGTGGTGCATGAAGATTTGTCATAGATCGCTCCAAAGCTCTACCGCTTTTGCATTTGCACGGTATATTTGAGCGATTTGTATGGTTAAAAGATACAGGGAGCCCTGCAGTTGCTTGATGAAGTCGAGCTCACTTATCGCTACATGAAGCGGGTCGTTTCGCGAACCTATCGCCACCACGACTGACCGAACCGCGACAGCAAGCGCGTCGGTGGCAATCTGTTTTACAATCAAGGGTGCGGTTGATGGCGAAGTATAGGTATACTGTTTTTCGAACAACTCCTTTCCCGCCCCGTCAAAGAAATACACCCCCACAATGCACTTCCGATGCCGTGCCATAAGTTGTCGTAACCGCACAGTTGAAATACGAGGCATCGCAGTCAACAGTTTCGAGTCACAAGAAAACCGCCGTCCTAGCTCAAGCGCCGCTAGTACTTGGCACGCTTTCGCTACACCAATCCCATCAATATGAATAAGTTGTTCGTAGGAAGCTGCCTGCGTAGCAAGCACGCGGGTAACACGCTTAGCCAGCCGTGCACCAGATACCTTGGCAGACCCAGAACCAAGCACTACTTGCAATAACTCGGTGGTCGTAAGATAAGGAGCACCCCGCGTGCGTATTTTTTCTCTTGGCCGTTCAAACACATCATGCTCCATACCCTTATACTACGGAGCTCATATGAACTTGTAATTAAAATATGTACTGATTTCCAACGGGTCGAAGGAAGAGAGATTCGGTAGGAACAATTCGATTATTATATTTTGTTCCGTCTCCAATCTGGCCAGTGCTATTAAGTCCCCAGCAGAACGTCCGCCCATCAATAACAACGGCACACCCGCGGTTTGCACCCGCTCCAATTGATACAACGTTTGAATCCGTAAGGTTACCCGGCTGTTGCGACACCGTAACGGGGTACGGCTTTGAGCTACTGGTTCCGTCGCCAAGTTGCCCACTCGTGCCCAGCCCCCAGCAATAGACCCCGTTATTTGCCATAACACAGCTATGACGAAGCCCTACCTGAACATCTTGCACCGTTTTGCCACTCAACACGCCACTCGTCGTCACCGCGACCGGAGAGCTGCTCGAGGTGTACGAATTATTCCCAAGCTGTCCCTCATTGTTCTCTCCCCAACAATATACTTTCCCGCTGGCGACAGCACACACGTGTGAAAATCCCCCACTCGAAGTATTCACATAGCCATCTTGCGAGATACTTGTCACCGTTTTACCACTCAGTACACCCGTATCGACTACTTTTGTTGGAACGGTTTTTTGGGATGTCGTGCCATCCCCTACGGATCCAGCGTCGTTCTGCCCCCAGCAATAGGCCTTTCCGCTGACGATTGCGCACATCACCCGCGCACGGCTTCCACTCGTCGAAAGTGCCGTTGCCGTGTAGTTCGTCGGCAGTGTCGTACTGGTGTTCTTGGCGACTACCGGCGTTGGAGTCACGGTATAGCCCGAAGTAGTTTCAAGTCCCGTTACTCCATTCAGGTTCGTGCCCCAACAATAAATCTTTCCGGCTGCGATTGCGCAAGTGGCATTATTCGTACCTCCAATGTCGGTAATTACCTTTCCATTCAGTGCACCCTTTACCTGTACAGGCACAGACGAATCGGTAGTCGTACCGGTACCAAGTTGACCATTTGAGTTAACCCCCCAACAGTACATGAGGCCATCGTCGCTTAATGCGCACGTGTGGTATTGGGCAACAAATATTTTAACTATCTTTTTGCCAGCCATAACCCCTGGCTCTTGATACACTTTCACCGGCACCGTACTGTCAATCGAAGATGATCCTTCCATATTATTCGGAGGACCTAAATACCGTCCATCACCAAGCTGACCATACGCGTTATAGCCCCAACAATATACCTGGAAGTTTACGACAGCACAGGTGCGGTTCGTACCACTAGCAGACATCTGGCTCGCAATTTCTGTCGGCCAGCTAATAATCTTCTTCTGAATACTCGTATACGTCTTCTGTACCGTTCCATCTGGTTTGAGCACTTCTGCATACCCACGCGCCGACACCTGAGCGCTAAATTGGACCGAATAATCCAAGTCAGAAACCACAAAGTAGCTTCGCACCTCGCTATCATTATATACATACGTATTACTGGAATACGTTGTGTCGCCCTTACAGTCGGTATCCGGTTTCAGGTTTCCCTTGCCGGCAGCTGGCCCCCAGGTTTGTATGTGCACCGAAAGGGTTAAACAGGCGGTGGCATATGCCGATCCGGCTTCAGCTGCTTCATCGGCCAGCTTTTGATACCGATCAACATAGCCATCTTTATACGATGAGCCCGCCATAACGATAAGTGCAGTCATCACTCCAATGATTGTCAGAGAGAGCGCTAAGATGGTTGGCAGAATAAATCCTCGATTTAGGTCTTTTGCGTGTTTCATTGGTTCACCTTTGTCATTCGCTGCGAAATAGTATCAATCTGTACCCCATTCCAGGTACTCGTGGTAATCGTAACATTCACGTAATCGGCAGCCGCCAAGACAGTGGGGTCTGTAGAGGTGTAACTTGGGTCAATTTGTGTGCTTATTCCCCCACTTCCAATCTGATAATACGCCAGTTCAAATCCACCAACATGCGTCGCGAGAACTTCGTCATTTGCCTTGCAACTTGCCGGCCGCGACCCGATTGGTACTGAAGGCGGGCAGGTTTGTTTTTGTTGCTGGGTATTACCAGGGCAGAGTGCCGATGTGGTGTCGGTCAATATGCGGCGATATAAAGTATTGTCACGCACAAAATAGATAGTGACGAAAGAAAGCTGCGGCTGGTAATACATTTGTGTTGAACAGCTAAAGGCGGGCGTATCCATAAAGACCGGCTGTCGGCCTGTATTCAGCGCATTCGCCGTTGTCGCATAACTTCGCGTTATAAGGACGCGTCGTGTCGATGAGTCTCCCTTATAGCTCCAGGCTTCTCCACCCGACGTCCCCGAGTTGTGCGGTCCATAGGGATCTGAGTATTGGCTCGGGACCGTTGCAAGGAACTCGCTCGACACACGAACGTTCTCCTCCATATACCATAACGCCTGTGTTGCTTCGGCACCCGTCTTTACCTTGTCATCGAGAAGAAAAGTATCTTTATACGAGCTCAGCAGCAGTGCGATGAAAATAGGGAAAATAATACCAAGCACCACAATCACCACCACCAGCTCGGCCACGGTGAAGCCAGCATTCTTACCGAGTGGAATCCTAATACGTCGCATACGTTGCATGTACAACCACCTTCGCTTCTGGCCCATATGTTACCGTTGAAACAACTCGAATCGGGTACCCAATACCTACACTGTCGCCACCACATCCGTAAGGAGCGCTTGCCGTCACCGTTTGCACCACGGGTGATGGAATATCGTCAACAGCATCATTTTTCGAAATAAGCGTCATCGGTTGTGGGTTGCCCCCTGAGTAATTACACTCAAACCATGTCGGCGATTTTCCGTTTGCGTACGTGCGCATATTGTTATACGCAAGCAAGTCGGCCGCATTATATGCAGAGGTTTTACTCGAGAGCTTCGACTGCGTAATATACAGCTGCGTAATGGTCGCCAAGAAGAGTGCAGCCACAATAACACTGACGACCACCTCAACGAGCGTAAAGCCTCTCGCACCTGTATTTGGTGAAATTCGTGCCTTCATTATTGCTGCCTCAAACTATCTCGGCTTATCACCGTATTGGTTTCCTCGAGTCGGTAATACAACTTAAATCGAACACAAGGGGCTGTCGTACAGAGGTTATTACTTGCATCAAATGGCTGGTAGATGTACTCCGCTGTTGTGGGCGTCTGATTATTTTTATTGGTCGCAATTTTTAAACTCGTCGTCGTTTCATCGGGAGCAATGGTCGCCTCGGCGTTATCAATAATACTTACAAGCCCTGCCAGGCCAATAGAAGCTGTTGGATAGGTCGCACCCGTTGCTACCGCCTCGGTTCGATAGTATCGCTCGAGCGCGTTTGATATGACATCAATATCACTGACGCGTTCTTTATCAGTTGATTGGACATAATAATCAATCGACGAGTCAACAATAACAGAAAGAAGGATTCCAAGCACAATTATCACCACGCATAGTTCAATAAGGGTAAACCCCCGACTCTTCCGAGTATACGAACCAACTGCCGCCCTTAGCGTTTGTGCCTTCACCCCTCACCTCTCATTAGTTATAGAGTGTTGAATCTCTGATATAAACACAATCATTATACCGCACTGTTATAGTATTTTAAACAAAAAACCGCCCCAATGAAGAGACGGTTTTTAAAATAGCTTTGAGATTACTTGCTGGTACGCTTTTCGATAATCTCTTGAGCAACATTAGGTGGTACTTCCTCGTACTGCGCGAGCTCCATCGTTGAAGCTGCACGTCCTTGGCTCATCGAACGAATGTCGTTGGTGTACCCAAAGAGGTTTGCGAGTGGTACAAATGCCTTTACGAGCTTTGCACCGCCAGGAATGTCTTCCATAGCGTCAATGCGTCCACGGCGAGAGTTGAGGTCACCGATGATGTCACCCATGAAGTCTTCTGGAGTTGAAACTTCCACCTTCATGACTGGCTCAAGGATAACTGGCTTCGCCTTTGGAATACCTTCCTTCACCGCAAGAACACCAGCAAGGTTAAAGGCAAGTTCGCTTGAGTCGACGTCGTGGTATGAACCATCGTAAAGGGTAGCCTTAACACCAATCATTGGGTAGCCGGCAATAACACCACCTTCGAGGGTGTCTTTAACACCCTTTTGCACAGCTGGACGGTATTCGGCTGGAACAACTCCACCCTTAATTTCGTCGCCCCATTCAAAGCCTTCACCTGATTCGGTTGGTTCAAAGCGAATCCATACGTCACCGTATTGTCCGCGTCCACCAGACTGCTTGGCGTGCTTACCTTGTGCTTCAGCGGTACCACGAATGGTTTCACGGAAGGCAACTTGTGGCTCACCAATGTTTGCCTCAACGTTGAATTCGCGCTTCATACGGTCAACCAGGATGTCGAGGTGAAGCTCACCCATTCCCGACATGATTGTTTGACCAGTTTCTTCATCAGTGTGAATACGGAAGGTTGGGTCTTCTTCGGCGAGACGTTGCAATGCAATACCCATCTTTTCTTGGTCGGCCTTTGTTTTAGGCTCAACAGCAATCGATACAGGTGGTTCTGGGAATTCGATTGATTCAAGGACGATTGGGTGTGCTGGGTCGGCAAGGGTGTGACCGGTGAAGGTACTCTTAAGGCCAACCACTGCAGCGATGTCACCAGCGCCTACTGCGTCGATGTCTTCACGCTTGTCGGCGTGCATACGTACGATACGTCCGATGCGCTCTTTTTCACCAGTAGTGGTGTTAAGAACGTAACTACCAGCAGTCAACTTACCACTGTAAACGCGAACGAAGATAAGACGACCAACAAATGGGTCAGTTGCAATCTTAAAGGCAAGCGCAGAAAGTGGCTCGCTATTGTCAGGCTTGCGCTCAACAACATCACCAGTCTTAGGGTTGGTGCCTTGGATTGCGTCAACGTCGAGTGGCGAAGGAAGGAAGTCAGTCACGAGGTCGAGAACCTTCTCAACAATCACACCACGACCGTCACCACCGGTAACGAGGAAGAAGTCACCAGCAAGCACACGCTTACGGAGTGCACGCTTAAGTTCTTCGAGAGTAATTGATTCCTCACCTTGTTCGAGGTAGCGTTCGAAGAGTTCGTCTTCAGCTTCAACAGCAGCTTCAACAAGGAGGCTGCGTGCGTTCTTTGCCTTTTCAAGCATGTCGGCAGGAATTTCACCTTGAACGAGGGCCTTGTCGGTGTAGTCGCTGTAGGTGTATGCCTTCATGTCGAGGAGGTCAACGAGACCGTTGATGTCCTTCTCAAAACCAATTGGGAGGTGCACTGGAAGCGCGTGCTTAGAGAGACGGTTGTGAATACTATCGAGAGACTTGTAGAAGTCACCACCGATTTGATTAATCTTGTTTACAAAACAGATACGAGGCACGCCGTACTTGTTGGCTTGGCGCCATACAGTTTCGGTTTGTGCTTCCACACCCATTTTACCGTCGAAGACAGTCACTGCACCGTCGAGCACACGAAGTGAACGCTCAACCTCAGCAGTAAAGTCGATGTGACCCGGGGTGTCGATAATGTTGATCTTGTGACCCTTCCAGAAACAGGTAACAGCAGCAGAGGTAATAGTGATACCACGCTCTTTCTCCTGTGCCATCCAGTCGGTGGTTGCGCCGTCGCCTTCGCCACGAACTTCACCAATTTTGTGGTTAATACCAGTACGGTACAAAATACCTTCGGTAGTTGTGGTCTTACCGGCGTCAATGTGCGCGATAATACCAATGTTTCGATAGTCCTTTAGTGGGACGTCTTTTTGAGCCATGTCTCTCTCGTCTCTCTTTCGTTACACCGGCGCGCTGCACCGGGGTTGGTTATTTTTGGCCATAGAAAATAGCGCTTTACTTAAAAGTATACCATATCTGGTGCTTTTCCGCTAGAACTCAAATGCACGAACTCGTGTCATTGGCACGATATGAATTCCTTGTTCTATATCATTCGGATTAAGCTCAAATGATTTGATTCCTTCTATCGCCATAGCAGGCGCAATGCCGTCACCAGGTGCTTGAGGCATGATTACTTCTAAAAGGTTGCCAGAGACAAACCCCTTTGTTGGTGTCTCATCGATAACCTCGTCATACGCTACCCTTAGTGAACGCATTGGTCCGAGTCTATAGAGCAGCGTTCGGCTAATAATGTCAGAGGCGGCCTCGCCTGATTCTGCGCGCTCAGCCCCAATCCGACCAAGCGCTCTAATGAGCCGCACGTTATTCAAATGCGTAAATTCGCGCTCTTCTTTTGAAAGGGCTTGATTAATTCGCCTCAAGTAAACACCGAAAGCGCCAGTTGTAATTGGCGAGTGTTCATAGCGACGAACATACGCTTCTCGAGCTTCGCGCTCACGGTACTTTTCTATCGCCTCAACTGAAACGCTACTCGTTCCATCGAGCGCGACAACCGCCTTATGATACGTCGATACCGTCGCAAAGTCATCTGGGTAGCCCGGTACATTCATCACGATACCGCGCGAGCCGCCCACGTACACTGACATAGAGAATGATACCCCATACATGCCAGCTTCATGCCCGTGCACTTTACCGTAGATATTATCAAAGCGAGCTGGAAGTTCTTCTGTAATATCGAGCTTGCGTATCGGCATCTCAGGATCAAGATACGTGGCGACCCCCATCGCACCCATATTTCCCCCTTCAGTACCGCCGTCATCTTGTCCGAGGGGCTGTATCTTTACATTTGGCACTGACACGCCGTCACCGCTAATAACAAGGTCGAGCGTTTTTATGCCCTCAATCTTTGATAGCTCTTCTACACCGCGATTAACATACAAAGTGCATGCTTCAGTCGCTTCCTGTTCCGTAGAAAAAATCATCGTTTTAGCCTGCCGACCAAAATTTTCAAGTACCGAATAGGCTTTGAGGAATTCCTCTCCTGATTTCACTTCTACTGGCTTCTGCTGCTGTGTCTCATTCTGTACTTCACGCTCACTCATAGTGCACCGAGTGTACACCGTTTCCCTGTCACCTTCAAGGGTAAGCCTTATTGCATTTTTGGTGCTTGAGGATGGACAGTCAATTCTGGATAATAGCGTGCAACTGTACTGGAGTCGTAAAAACGAGTTAGGCTGTTCATCGCCAGTCCTTCAACACTAATCCCCTGCTGATAAAGGCGGAGCATTTCTCGAAGTTGCGTTGAGAGTTGTTCAATTGCAATAACCTGTTCCGTCGAAGCCGTGCCGTGCATCAGATTATAAAAAGCATCAGCAGTATCCCGAGAATCGACACTCCCAACAGAAAGTCGCAACTTTCCAGGAATTATAAGTGCTTTATAACGTCGTTTATCGCGCGGTGAAGCTTTCGATTTAATCTCGAGAGGAACGACCTTTTTTATTTCACCCCAATGTTGGTTAATCACAGATATATCATGCGTTTGATCGCGGTGATAATACCCCGAGTCTGCCCGCGCCGTCGCCGGGAGCGGCACATACCGCGGATCATCCATGTATAAAAGTGCCATTAATGCACTGGCTTCAAAGAGAAAGCCCCTATGAAACGCTGCCGCATCGATATCACCGTCCTTATAGGCACGGTCGAGAGACATTCGTGAATCATGGGCAATTTCAGCCGTGTCGAGGAGTGTTCGCTGCATAACACTCGGGCGAACGTTGCCAACAATGATTGATTTTATAAGTGGTGCATAGGCAAGGTTGAGTGCCGTGCGATGCCCTTCATTGTCGTCATAACGGTATTCCGATCCAAACGCTTCACTTATATTGATGGCGTTCACGAGGCTATGCGCCCATAGTTTCTCGGCCTTTTCAACGAGCTCAACGCGCTCAACAGTGGAAGCGGCATGCGCGGCAAGCCCTGCTTCGGCATATGCCCACCCCGCCGCATCCAAGTAAGTTGGAAGTTCTTCGTTCTCGAGTTGTTGACCAATAGAGCGTAGTTCTTCGGCGCCAGCATTGCCTACCACAACTTTATGCATGTGAAGGTAATGGTCGTACACTTCGTGGTCGAGGTAATTTCTATGGCCACCTTCTTTATAATAACGACGCATCGAGCGGTATGGTAATGGTCGGTGCGGCTGAAAGTATGGGGCGATTTTGAGCGCATCACTACCCGGCAGAGGCTGAAAATCAACTCTCTCCCGAGCTTCCATGCTAGTCTCCTAGTACCTTTCGAATGTTTGTGTTGTGTGCTCCCATTTGCTTATGGTTATACACCACCATCGTCTTTTTGGAAATACTTTTCGACAATATAGCTATCTAACTTGTATCGCTTCCTTTTATCAAAAACATCCGGATACTCTTCCATAAAGCGATTCCGTGCAGCATCGCACCCCGAATCGCTTGGTGAGTATTCAGCCATACAAAACACTTTTAAATACCGGATAGGCACCACATGCTCAACATTTGAGTCGTCTAAAAATACGAATGCCGGTTGCATTGTCTTGTTTGATGTAAATGTAGCCTCGGTCTCGTGTGTACTTGGTGTATATTCAAAGTCCTCAACGGTCATCACTCCGTGAATCCGCCCCAGTGCTTCAATTTCACGTACGTCGATTCTTCGCTCTTTGTCCATAAGGGTTACGCCGAAATCAACGCCCTCAAAAGTATAATAAGCACCTCCATCAACAAATGACGCAAATATCAGCGCAACAGCATCACGAGCTTCTTTACTTTCAATCAGCGCTGGGCGTGTTAACATTTCCGTTGCAAGGAGTGCCGTTTCTTTTAGGAAATCGGCATTCACTTCTTCGCTTTCGTCCATTAAATCAATCATGAGATTAAGATTTTTACGGACAAGTTCGTCATCAATCCGAGTAAGCAGCGCCAGCGGCTCGCGAAGGTCGTCATCATCCTCCATGGTTGCAAATGGAGCAACTTCAACAGCCAAGTCTGAGCTATCTACGGCCGCCAATGCCGTCCTAAACTGGAGCCCTTTAGTAGTGAAGGGTAATTCAAGACGATACGCAAGCTCTGGAGTTGTTCCGTTAAACGGCGCAATGTCGAAACCCGTAAATACTCCCTCGTGCCGACTGCTTGTGACAACATCTGGGTTCTGGAAAGCATCTGCAAAATCGCCTTCGTACCGAAGCTCCTGATTGAGCACAACCGAGAAATCAGCCGATAACCGAGCGGTTCTTCCCAATAGGCCATCTCGATGCATAACATCGTTAAGTGTCCCCACGACCGTTCGCATTGCAGCAAAGTCATCCGCATCGGCAACCTGCACCCGCGCCATTTCAATAATCGCCAGTAATTCATCGGAGAGTTCCAGGAAATTTTTCGGTTCTCGCTCTGACGGAAGGTAGTATTCAGTATCAACACCAATGGTCATGTGTGTCATTATGCCACGAGCCTGGCGCAAGATAAACCTCAACCGCAATATTATACTCAACAAAAAACACCCTCCATAGCGAAGGGTGTTTTTGAGATGTGCGGAAATTATCCGCGAGCAAAGTGTGCAAACGCGCGGTTTGCTTCTGCCATCTTGTGGGTGTCTTCCTTCTTCTTGAAGGCTGCACCGGTTTCGTTGTAGGCATCAACGATTTCAAGTGCGAGACGTTGGCTGTACGGCATTCCTGAGCGAGCACGTGCACTTTGTACGAGCCATGAAAAGGCATAGTGCATTTGGCGGTGACCAGCAACCGGGAATGGGATTTGGTAGTTTGCACCACCAACACGACGAGATTTAACTTCGAAGTTTGGAGATACGTTTTTAAGCGCCTTTTCGAATACTTCGAGTGGGTTTTCGCTTTCTACCTTCTTAGCAGCAGTTTCAAGTGCAGCATAGACGGCACGTTCTGCAACGAGCTTCTTACCATCAAGCATAGACTTGTTGATGAGACGCTGTACGAGTACGCTTTGGTACTTGCGGTCTGGGTTAGGAATTCGCTGTAAGCTGACAGTTTTCTTACGTGGCATGACTACTTACCTTCCTTCTTTGCACCGTACTTAGAACGGCCTTGTTGACGCTTTGCAACACCTTGGAGGTCGAGGGCACCACGAACAATGTGGTAACGCACACCTGGAAGGTCTGGCACACGGCCACCACGAACGAGCACAACGGCGTGTTCTTGGAGGTTGTGACCTTCACCACCGATGTACGCCCATACTTCGTGACCGTTCGTAAGACGAACACGAGCAACCTTACGAAGCGCTGAGTTAGGCTTCTTTGGTGTCTTGGTTGTCACCTTGATACATACACCACGCTTGAGTGGAGCATCTTGGTTGTAATAACGCACCTTAAGGGCGTTGTGGATGCGGCCGAGCGCTGGAGACTTTGACTTCTTGTTCGCAGTCTGGCGTGGCTTACGCACTAATTGGTTGATTGTTGGCATAGAACAATTAACTTCCTTGCTTACTTTAGTTGAAATTACACCTTCTAGTTAAGGGTGCGAGATACTTCTCGCGAACCAATGTTAAAAGAAATCTTATACATTGGGTGTTTCGAAAAACTCAGCATGTCTTCCAAAACCGTGTTCATTTCGGCTTATCTGTCTTGTACACATTCCAGATAAGAATGAACGGAAACTCCCTGCAATAATAGCATAAATAGCATCTGAAGTAAAGCTCCCTGCTCCTCGCTCTATCAAAAAAGGCCATCCAAACGGACGGCCTTTTTTCTCTCGCATGGCGACTAGGCAGCGAGTTCGATATCTTCAGCGATATCTGTCGCAACTTCTTCGTCGCTTTCGAGTGTGTCGAGTGCAGTTGCACTGTGAACACCGGTACCTACAGGAATCTTGCGACCAATGATCACGTTTTCCTTAAGACCATGGAGGTTGTCGCTACGACCACTTACAGCAGCGTTGATAAGCACACGGGTAGTGTCTTGGAACGATGCGGCTGAAAGCCAGCTGTCAGACCAGATAGATACCTTTGTGATACCAAGGAGCAGTTGGGTGTAAGCAATTTCGTCCTTACCGTCAGCGGCAAGTTCAGCGTTTGCTTCCACAACAGCGGCACGAGAAACGATGTCACCGGTTACGAATGCACTGTCACCTGGGTCTTCAACCTGAACACGGCTGAACATCTGGCGAACAATGATCTCGAGGTGCTTGTCAGCAACGTCTTGACCCTGTGCGGCGTAGATACGGAGCACTTCGTTAATGATGTAGCGCTGGGTTGCTTCAACACCCTTGAGGCGCATGAGGTCGTGAAGGTTGAGGGAACCACCAGTAAGACGGTCACCCGCTTCAACAACGTCACCACTCTTTACGAGGAGTTGCATGTTACCAGGAACTTCGTAACGAACTGGTGCGCCGGCGTTTGCAGCAACAATGACAAATTCGTCAGTTACTTCAACCACACCGTCGAATGGTGAAACAAGTGGCTTGCTTTCGCTCTCGCCTGTTGCAAGAACATCGCCAGCCTTTACGTTCGCACCGTTCTTGATACCAGCAGTACGGCCTTCGAGGGCAATACGCTCAACGTGACCAGCTTCTGGGGTTACTTGAACAACGTACTTCTTACCGTCTTCCCAAGCTTCAACCACACCAGTTACTTCTGTAATGTATGCTTGACCCTTTGGAGTACGCGCTTCGAAGAGCTCTTCAACACGAGGCAGACCCTGGGTAATGTCGCTTTCAGCCACACCGGATGCGTGGAAGGTACGAAGCGTCAGCTGTGTACCAGGCTCACCGACTGATTGTGCGGCGATAACACCAACTGGCTGAGCGTCTTCGACGAGCTGGTTGGTCGACATGTCGATACCGTAGCTGCGGCGAGGCACACCACGAAGGTTCTTGGTAGAAAGCACAGATTGAATCTTTACTTCCTTGATGTCTTCGTCAGCTTCAATTGCGTTGGCGATTTCACGAGTAATGAGCTCGTTCTTCTTTACGTGACCAGCAACATCTTCAGCAGCGTAACGACCGTACAGACGGTTACCGAAGTCAATCATAGTGAGTTCAGTTTCGTTACGGTAGATAGCGAATCCGTCGTCATCACCGTCTTCGTCTTCAACAGTAAACACATCTTGCGATACGTCTACGAGACGACGAGTCAAGTATCCAGAGTCGGCAGTCTTAAGCGCGGTGTCAATCAGACCCTTACGTGAACCACGGGTGGCCACGAATTGCTCAAGGCTTGAAAGACCCTTCTTGTAACTTGAACGAATTGGGAGCTCAATTTCACGGTTAGTAGCGTCCACCATGATACCAATCATGGCACTTGCCAACATGACGTTTGAGATATCACCACGAGCACCAGAGTTAACCATCACTGACACACTTGTGTCCATATCCTTCAACTTGTCTTGGAGGAAGTCGGTGATTTGACGGACAACACCACGCCAGGTAGAAACGGTCAGGTTGTAGCGTTCTTCGTCGGTAATCAAACCTTGGTCATATTGCTCACTAATGAGGGTAGTCTTTGCGTCACCTTCAGCAATCATCTCGTCGGTTTCTTCGAAGTGGATGTAGTCATCCTTACCAGTCGATACAGCCGAAACGGTTGCAAAGCGGAATGCCAGACCCTTCATGCGGTCAGCGGTCTTTGCAGTAATTTCTGCGCCGTACTTCTGGAAGATGTTGTTCAGTACCTTCTTGATTTGCTTCTTGGTTTGTACGTTGTCGTCGTATGGGTAGTCTTCTGGAAGGATTTCGTTGAAGAATACACGACCAAGTGTAGTGTTGCGGAGCTCACCCTTCGCTTGAACGCGAATTGGAGTTTGCAATTGGATGACACCGTTGTCGTAGGCCATTTCAGCTTCGTATACAGAACTGTATGGCTTTACTTCGTCGCTTTGAGCACTTGGCTTGTTGTAGGTCAGGTAGTAGTTACCGAGCACAACGTCCTGTGCAATCGAAAGCACTGGCGCACCATCGGCTGGCTTCAAGAGGTTGGCAGTTGCACTCATAAGAGTACGCGCTTCTTCTTGAGCTTGGCGCGAAAGTGGAAGGTGCACAGCCATCTGGTCACCGTCGTAGTCGGCGTTGAAACCGTTCGCGACGAGTGGGTGCAGTTGGATTGCCTTACCTTCAACGAGGCGAGGTTGGAAAGCTTGGATAGACAGACGGTGAAGTGATGGTGCACGGTTCAAAAGAACGTACTTGCCTTCAATGACTGCATCAAGCGCGTCCCATACTACCGCTTCACCAGCTTCGATAAGACGAGTTGCTGAACGGATGTTGTGTGCGTATTCGTTACGAATAAGCCAGCTAATGACGAATGGCTTGAAGAGTTCGAGAGCCATTTGCTTTGGAAGACCACATTCGTTGATCTTCAGCTTTGGACCAACAACGATTACAGAACGGCCAGAGTAGTCAACACGCTTACCGAGCAGGTTCTGACGGAAACGTCCTTGCTTACCCTTGAGCATGTCGCTGATTGACTTCAGACGGCGACGGCCACCGGTCGCATTAACTGCACGGCCACCGCGAGCCGCCGAGTTATCAACAAGCGCGTCAACTGCTTCTTGAAGCATACGCATTTCGTTGCGGCGAATGACTTCAGGAGCGTTGAGCTCGATGAGCTTCTTCAGACGGTTGTTACGGTTAATCACACGACGGTAAAGGTCGTTAAGGTCTGAGGTTGCAAAACGACCACCGGTCAGTTGCACCATAGGACGAAGGTCCGGTGGAATAACTGGAAGAACAGTCAGCGTCAGGCTGCTTGGTGTAATACCAGCGGCGTGCATACCTTCAAGTACCTTCAGGCGCTTGAGAAGCTTCTTCTGGCGCTGACCCTTGGCACCTTCAACTTCTTCACTGAGTTCAACAATGAGAGTTTCAAGATCGATGTCGTCAAGGAGTGCCTTAAGCGCTTGTCCACCCATACCAACTTCGATGAGGTCTTGGTATTCCTCTGGAAGGTTACGGTAGTCAACTTCGCTCATGAGGGCCTTATATGAAAGGCTTTCGAGCTGCGCTTTCTTAACGGTGTATGATTCGTCGAGATCATTGAGCTCGCGAGTTTGTGCTTCAGCAAGCGCCTTTACGTCGGCGTTTTCAGCTTCAGCTTCTTTTTCGTAGCGCATCTTGATAGCCATGCGGCCAGCTTCAGTTTCAGCTTCGAGGTCAGCAAGGTACTTATCACGAGCTTCTTCATCAGCCTTCAATACAACGTAGGTTGCAAAGTAAGCGATACGTTCGAGGTTACGAACAGTAATACCAAGGAGCAATGACATTGCGCTTGGAGTACCACGCATGAACCAGATGTGTGCAACTGGCGCAGCGAGGCTAATGTGGCCCATACGTTCACGACGTACGATAGCCTTGGTTACGAGGTCGCCGTTTTTGTCGACGGCAGCTTCGCGGCTACGAACACCCTTGAGCTTTGAGTCGTGCGGGTTGATGTCCTTTACTGGGCCGAAGATACGTTCACAGAACAGACCGTCGCGCTCAGGCTTTTGGGTTCGGTAGTTAATGGTTTCTGGCTTAGTGACTTCACCGTAGCTCCACTTCTGAATGTCTTCAGGGCTTGCTACGCTGAGACGGATAGCGTCAAAGTCAGCGATGCCATTGGTGTTGGTTACGACGCGCGACATACTACGCCTCCTCCTTTACTTCGTCAATTTCATCAATATCCTGGATGCTGAGTCCATCTTCTTCAAGATCGTTCATTTCTGCATCAGCCTCATCAAGAACAGTTTCAACGTCTTCTGCAAGATCAACATCGGCTGCAGCAACTGGTTGGCCGTTAATAACGCTTCCAATCACCTGCTCGGCGTCAACAACTGCATCTTCGCTTTCGTCCATAAGGTCGACACGAAGACCAAGACCCTGAAGTTCCTTTACGAGCACGTTGAATGACTCAGGAAGCTTTGGACCGACAATTGGTTCGTCCTTAATGATTGATTCGTAGGCCTTTGCGCGTCCGTAGACGTCGTCAGACTTAATGGTAAGCATTTCCTGGAGAGTTGCAGCAGCACCGTATGCTTCGAGTGCCCAAACCTCCATCTCACCAAATCGCTGACCACCGTTTTGTGCCTTACCACCAAGTGGCTGTTGGGTAACCATCGTGTAAGGACCGGTTGAACGGGCGTGAATCTTGTCGGATACCATGTGGTGAAGCTTCAGCATGTGCATGACACCAACAGTGGTGCGCTCTTCAAAGGCTTCACCAGTACGACCATCGAAGAGTTGGCTCTTACCGTCGCGGGCAAATCCAGCCTTTTCGAGTTCGTCAGAAATAACTGAGTCAGGCACACCGTTGAATGGAGGGGTTGCAACCTTGTATCCAAGAGCACGAGCCGCCATACCAAGGTGGGTTTCAAACAGCTGACCAATGTTCATACGACTTGGCACACCGAGTGGGTTCAAGACCACATCAACTGGAGTACCGTCTTCGAGGAATGGCATGTCTTCAACAGGAAGGATACGTGCAACCACACCCTTGTTACCGTGACGACCAGCCAGCTTGTCACCAACTGAAATCTTTCGGAATTGAGCCACAAAGATTTGGATTTGCATCAGGACACCAGCCTTAAGTTCGTGACCGTTTTCACGGCTAAAGATCTTAACGCCAACAACCTTACCGCCACCTGCATTGTTCATGCGTTGTGAGGTGTCGCGAACATCCTTGGCCTTTTCACCAAAGATAGCACGGAGCAGACGCTCTTCTGAACTGAGCTCTTGCTCACCCTTTGGTGTAATCTTACCAACGAGTACATCACCAGCCTTTACTTCAGAACCAAGTTGAACGATACCGTTCTCGTCGAGGTGACGAAGTGATTCTTCTGATACGTTTGGAATGTCGCGGGTAACAATTTCAGGGCCAAGCTTGGTTTCACGAACTTCAACAGTGTAGTCTTTGATGTTTACGCTTGTAAGCGTGTCGTCAGCAACGAGACGGCGTGACAATACGATTGCGTCGTCCATGTTGTAGCCGTTCCATGGCATGAAGGCAACCAAGAGGTCCTTACCGAGAGCGATTTCACCATCAGCAACAGAGGCACCTTCAATCAGAATGTCGCCCTTCTTAACCTTTTGGCCACGAATCACGCGAACTTTTTGGTTAATTGCGCGATCGTCGTTTGACTTCGCAAAGTGGATTGGCTCGTATGACTTAACGCCTTCTTTGTACTTCACTTCAACGGCGTCACCGTCAGCACGGATAACTTCACCGTCAGCTTCAGCAACAACGAGTTGGCTCGTGTTACGAGCGATTTCTTCTTCAATACCGGTACCAACCGTTGGAGATTGTGGTTGAAGCAGTGGCACAGCTTGCTTCTGCATGCTTGCGGCCATCAATGAACGGTCAACACGGTTCTTTTCAACGAATGGCACGAGTGATGCAGTACTACCGAGGATTTGCTTGTGTGCAGCGTCCATGTAAGTAACTTCACTGATGTCAACTTGCTCTGGGAGCAGCCCGTTACGAGCAGATACACGCTCGTCTTTGAAAGTACCGTCGTCGTTAAGAAGAACACCAGCGTCAGCAATCACTTCTACAGCTTCTTGTGAAGCGTCGAGGTAGACAACTTCGTCGGTTACCTTGCCATCCTTAACCTTAAGGTATGGAGTTTCGATGAATCCGTATTCGTTAATGCGAGCGTATGAAGCAAGGTTCAACACGAGTCCAATGTTCGCACCTTCTGGAGTTTCAACAGAACAGAGACGACCATAGTGAGTTGGGTGGGCGTCACGAACATCAAAGCCAGCACGCTCACGTGAGAGACCACCAGGACCCATTGAAGAGAGACGACGCTTGTGCGCGAGCTCTGCAAGTGGGTTAGTTTCGTCCATAAGTTGTGAAAGCTGTGAGCTTGCGAAGAATTCGCGAACTGCAGCAACCACTGGGCGAGCGTTAATAAGTTGTGAAGGTGTCACGGTTTCGATGTCAGACATTGACATACGGTCCATTGCGTTTCGTTGCATACGAAGCATACCAACGCGGAATTGACGAGCAACCAGTTCACCAACGAGCTTTACGCGGCGGTTTGAAAGTGCGTCGATGTCGTCAGGGTCTTCTTGTGTGTTGTTGAGGCGAATCACTTCGCGAACAATCGCAATAAGGTCAGAAACCTGGAATACACGGTTTTCGGTAGTGTTTGGCACTTCAAGACCAAGACGTTGGTTGAGCTTGTAGCGACCAACACGGCTGTAGTCGAAACGCTTGAAGTCGAAGAACATGCGCTCAATCATTGAACGAGCGTTGTCAACGGTTGCTAGGTCACCTGGACGGAGACGGCGGTAGACTTCGATAAGTGCTTCGTTGGTACCACGAGCCGGGTCTTTATCAAGCGTTGCGTCAAGGTACTTTACTTCACCGGTGTCAACATCAGCGAAAAGTTCCTTGATTTCTGAGGTCTTGTTGTAGCCAAGTGCGCGGAAAAGTGTCGTTACAGGCAGCTTACGACGACGGTCGATCTTTACATACAAAGCACCGTTTGAAGCGGTCTCAAACTCAAGCCATGCGCCACGGCCTGGAATAAGCTTTGCGCCGTAAAAGTTACGGGTTGCGGCACGATCAGCGGTAAAGAATACACCAGCTGAACGAATAAGCTGTGAAACCACAACACGTTCAGTACCGTTAATAATGAAGGTACCGCGGTCAGTCATCCATGGGTAGTCACCCAGGTAGATTTCTTGTTCTTTTACTTCACCAGTTACCTTGTTGGTGAGCTCTACAATCGCGTGAAGCGGAGCGTCAAAGGTAAGGTTGTTTTCTTTTGCAAAGACTTCAGAGTTCTTAGGCTCTTGGAATGCATACTTACCAAAACGAAGTGCCAGCTTTTGGCCGGTGTAGTCGTCGATTGGGTTAAGCTCTGCGAAGATTTCGCCAAGACCAGTCTCGACAAAATCTTTCCAGCTTTCCCTTTGGTGTTGAATTAAGTTTGGTAGTGGAAGCGCAGTGTCATCACTCGTGAAAAACACACGCTTGGTGTTCGTACTTTTAGTACCTGCCATACGTAAATGGACCTCTCGCAATTATTGGGTTTAATATAAGGGTTTTCTTTGGCGCCGAAGATTCCCTTAACCTCTGGAGCTTGAACGGGACTGCCACATCCTTCCAAATCTACATATCTATCTTCTCGCGGACATAGATAACCAGGGCTACACTACTTCTTAGTACCCATTATGCGGCTTTTTCAACAAACAGTCAAGAGGTTTATAGCCTCAAAATACAACAAAATTATGCCTGAGTAATAATCTCGTCGATAAGGCCATACTGCTTCGCCTCTTCGGCACTCATCCAGAAGTCACGATCGGCGTCTTTTTCGACTTTGCTTAATTTCTGACCAGTGTTTTTAGCAAGGATTTCATTGAGCCTCTGCTTTAAGAAGAGTCCTTCGCGTAGTGTAATTTCTTGGTCGCTAATTTTCCCTTGGGTACCGCTTGATGGCTGGTGAATCATAATACGGCTATTTGGCAGCGCAAAGCGCTTGCCTTTTGTGCCGCTTGAAAGCAAGAAGGCGCCCATACTTGCTTGGAGGCCAATACCAATTGTCTGGACATCCGGTGCAATAAACTGAATCGTATCATAAATACCAAGGCCATCATAGACGCTGCCACCAGGGCTATTAATGTATAGTTTAATGTCTTTCTTTGGGTCTTCATACGCCAAGTACAAAAGCTGCGCAATCACAATGTTTGCCGTGTGCTCATTCACCTCTTCACCAAGAAAAATAATACGGTCTTTTAAGAGACGTGAATAAATATCGAAGGCGCGCTCGCCATCATGTGACTTTTCAATAACTGTTGGAACTAGATAATTCTTCGGAGAACTCATACTTTATACCTCGTTTTCTCTATTGTATTGTACATAAAAATTAGCACTCAGGTCAAGTGAGTGCTAATTTTATAGTTGTAGCCAGAATTGCCTAATTGTGTGGCGTTACTTTGCCACCGTTTAGCTCAACGAGGCGCTCGATAGTTTTTTCAGTGATGTAGTGATTCGCAATGTCGCGGCGCACTTCAGGTGTTTCAAATTGCTTCAGCACCTCTGGGTTGTTGGCGTATTGGCGCTTGTGCACTTCAACGTGTTCATCAATTTCAGCATCGGTTGCAGTAATGTTTTCAGCCTTACTGAGTTCGTTTAATACCAAGCCAGCCTGTGTACGCTTAATAGCGGTTGGACGGACTTCTTTCTCACGCCAATCATCTTCATCTTTGAAGTTGTTTGCTTCAAGGTACGTCGTAAGGTCGAGGCCGCGGTACATAAGGTTTTGTGAAAAATCTTGTTCGATCGAACGCATCTGGTCGGCAACGAGGACTTCTGGCGCAGGCACCGTACTTTTCTCGATAAGTGCATTGATAAGGTCATCCTTAAGCTTGTCACCGGCTTCACGTTCTTTTTGAGTGGTGATTTCGCGCTTAATGTCGTCCTTTAGCTCGGCGAGTGTCTTAAAGTCACCAGCTTTCTTAGCGAGCTCATCATCAGCCTTTGGAAGAACTGGCTCAACAACCTTTTTCAGGGTTGTCGTGAAGACTACTTTCTCACCAGCCAAGTCTTTTGCATGGTAATCTTTAGGGAACGAAAGTTCGAGGTCGAACGTCTCACCTGCCTTGTGTCCAACAATTCCCTCTTCAAAGCCAGGAATGAATTGGCCAGAGCCAAGCTTCAAGGTGTAATCAGTACCCGTACCGCCATCAAAAGCAACGTCGTCTTTTTTACCAATGAAGTCGATAACTGTTTCGTCACCTTCTTTAGCGGCACGTTCGACTTCTTGTTTTTCAGCAAATCCAGCACGCATACGTTCAATAACATCGTTAATGTCATCTTCAGATACCGTCACTTTTTCAACCTTCTGTCCAAGTTTCTTATAATCACCAAGTGTTACAGGTGGAAGTACATCGACTTCGGCGGTAAATTCGAGCTGCTCACCAGGAATATACTTTTTGATATCTACCATTGGGCGGTCGAGCGCTTGAATCTTTTCGGCAAGAAACGCCTCAGCAACAGCCTTGCTGATTGCGTCGTCAAGGAGTTGTTCTTGGAGTGCTTGTGGATCAACGTGCTTTGCGGCGACGCTTGCAGGGACCTTTCCTTTTCGGAAGCCAGGAACTTTGACGGTTTTACTGAGCTTTACGAGCGCTACTTGCTCGGCATCAGCCAAGGCCTGAGCATCAAGAGAAATAGTAAGTTGTACTTTGGTGTCGGATAGGTTTTTTACAGTCGTCTTCATTACTCTTACTATAACAGAGGTGGAAGAAGCTGGCAAGCGAGGCCTCTAGGCGTGGAGCTTTTCAATAATCTGTTCAGGGGAGAGTTTCTCTTCGGTTTCGTCGTCAACATTCTTGAGTGAATACTGGCCCGACTCGGCATCTTTTCCGCCAATAAACAAGAGGTGTTTGATATTCTTCTTTACGGCAGTTTTAATCTGTTTATCGAGCTTACGTCCAGTAATATCAACTTCTACATTCAGACCAGCCTGACGAAGTGTGTAGGCAACTCGGCGTGCATCATCGAGCGCGTCACCGATAACAACCACATATGCATCGGTCTTTGAAGTATTTTCTGGAAGTAACCCATGCACATCAAGGAAGTTTTCAATCATCGTATTTCCTGGTGCCATACCCACCGCACTAATTGGCTCGGCACCAAACAACCCAACGAGCCCATCGTAGCGACCACCGCCAAAGAGCGAGCGATTATTATCTGGGTGGGTATCGAATACTTCAAAAACAGTGCCCGTATAGTAATCGAGCCCGCGCATTAGCGTTGCATCAAAAATTGCACCATCAACGCCGGCTTTTTCCAGCCCATCAAACACTGCCTTAATTTCAGCGATTGCTGAAGCGCGTTGCAGCTCTTCAGGAAGTGAAGCAATGTCTTTAGCATCAATAATTTGTTTGATTTTCTCAATATCGGCCTGTTGGGCTTCACCCAGAATCAACAACGCTTGCTCGTCAAAATCTTGTTCGGTAATTTTGTTACGGCGGTCAAACAACTTGGTCATTTGCAGTGCACCCGTTGCATCAAGCCCGAGGTACTCCGCCATCATGTAGTGGATAAGTTTTCGGTTGTTAATACGGATTACATACTCGCCCGCTTTGGCGCCAAACTCTTTAAGAATTGCATCGGCAATTGTAATAATTTCAATATCAGCCGCAATTTCATCGACACCAAATACGTCGACATTAAGCTGCCAGAACTCACGTTCGCGTCCCCGTTGAGGGCGTTCGTATCGCATAAAGTTTGCAATCGAAAACAGACGAGCCGGATACGGCAATTCTTGGCGGCGCGCAGCTACCATACGACTAATCGATGGAGTCATTTCCGGGCGAATAGCAACAACCCTACCGCCGCGGTCAGTAAAGGTGTAGGTCTGCTCGTTAACAAGCTCTTGGCCACTTTTCGCCGCATAAAGTTCGAGGGTTTCGAGAATTGGCGCACCGTACTCCTCGTACCCAAAGCGTTCGACGACTCGCTTCCACGTGTCAAAGATATAGTTTTGAACCCGCTTATCTTCGGGATAATAATCGCGTGTCCCTTTATAGGGCTGTGAGGATAGTGCTGTCATACTTGTCTTATTCTCGCACGCTTACCCCTAGGTGACAAGCGTTAAGCACTCTTTGTAAGTGGATTTCGCCAATCGGGGCGAATCCTTGAAAGTGGACGTTGCACATCGGCACCGTCAATACCATGGACTGCTGCACTAAAAAGCCCTTTGCTTATTTGTTCGGTTACTTTCGTTTGAAAGGCACGGTAATCTTGCTCATATACCTCGTCATCACGAAGAAGCTGAAGTGGAAAATCAGCATAAAGATAATGCCGTGGCGGCTCTTGTCGCGGATAGCTATCGGGAAACACATCCATTTTACTCGCAAGATGATTGAAGATATTCGTTTCGCTGGGAAGGAACGATAGTCGAATCTTTCCGGTTCGTGGCGTCTCCGCACCAAGTGTACTCATATCGTATTGAAGACGTCGACTGGCTACCTGTGCAATAGTAAATCGATGTCGCGAATAGGCCTCATTGGCCTGAAGCACCTCTTCCTGTTCATGTCGATATCGTCCAAGCGCATACATCGAACTATCAACGTACGCTTCTTTCGTAGAATGGAGTAAGAAACCGGGCCGAACGCCCGTTTTGAATAGTTGAAGTACCCCCTCTTCAAGCATCGGACTCGGCCGATAACTCTGCCGCAAGACGTGCAAGCTTCCGAATTCTGTGTCGGTGTACTCGCTCATACTTTTAGTATGACACGCTACTACTAGCGGGTCAATCTATTTTATACGCTAGCTGTAGCGGTTATTGCTTTAGCCGATATCGTTGAATCCATGCATACATCGCAATACCAGAAGCCACTCCAACATTCACCGAACGCGTTGAGCCAAATTGCTCAATCATAATTACCCTATCAGCCCCCTCAAGAAGCTCGTTTGAAAGCCCTGGTCCTTCAGCACCAAAGACAAGTACTGCATTTTGAGGAAGTTCTGCCTCATGAAGCGGCACGGCCCCCTCCACAATATCAATCGCAATCACCGATTTTTTGGCTTGAACCATTGCAGCGAAAAAGTCTTCTGGTGTTTGGTAATATTCAATGTGAAGATAAGCGTCGGTTTTCATAGCGCCGCGTTTATTCCATTGTTTGCGACCTATAATATGGACCTTTTTCACATTAAAGGCATTGGCATTGCGTATAATCGTGCCCATATTAAAATCACGCTCAAGATTTTCGACGGCAATTTCGAGCTCACTTCGCGACATATCGAGATCATCGACAATCGCCTCGACCGGTTGGCCGCGGTATTTATCAACTACATTACGTGTATCAGAAGGTTCTTGCATATCTTTAAAGTATACCGTAATAAAAAACGACCTTCGAGAAGGTCATCTTTTATTGGTGCGGATAAGAGGACTTGAACCTCCACGCCCTTGCGGGCACTAGCACCTGAAGCTAGCGCGTCTACCAATTCCGCCACATCCGCATATACTGCAGCGCGCAGCGCGTCTACGCACATTTACGTCAACGCATCCGCCACATCCGCATGCAATAACAGATTATAGCACACTTGCACTATCGTAGCTTGAGCGGAGTGATGAGACGAGTGTGCGGAGTTCGCCTTTTTGTTTTACGCCCGGGTTAAGGGTGCCGAATGGGTCAAATATTTCTCGCACCTGTTCGTAAAGCCGGGCTTGTGCGTCGTCAAGATTCGTCCAGGCCGCACTGGCTTTCAAGCGACCCTCGGCGCCGTCGGCAGTAAAGGCGCCCCCACACTTGTCGACCAACGCCGCATATTCACCAAGGAGCTTGAAAACCTTTTGCTTATCGCCCACAGAATCAAGCGATAATAACGGAAATACCGTATACACACCAGCAATTGCATCAAACTCAATCGGTAATTCGACATGCTGTTTTGCCGATACTTCTTTCAAAGCCATTTCAAATTCTTCACAGCGGTTAGCTGGAATTGAAGCACCGTTAATAATTGGCATCGCTACCTTGTCGTCACCGGCGCTGAGCTGTAAGGTTTGAGCCAAATCGGTAATTGGGCGAAAATCAGCTGGGTCACGTTCGGTCGAATCAATCATCCCCATATTCATCTTTTTAAGCAGCTTTTGAAGCTTCTTTAGTTTGTGGTCCTGTGTACGAGTACTAAAGTCATTGAACCTGATGTAGACAACTGCTCCAAGTTGGTCAACCGACCCGAGCACGCTGAAAGTAGTGCCGTTTTTGGCAGCGCGACGGAATAAATCGCCGTCAATAACGCGCAATTCAGCTGGCTCGAGTTCCATGAGCCGGTCACTCAAATCGCGGCCGCCCTGAACAGAATCAACCATAACAACGGCAAGGGTTTCATCAAGTGCATAAAATTCAGTCTTGAGCACAACCTCAGAAATAATACCAAGCGTCCCCTGGCTTCCAATAAATAACGGTGTCAAATCAAACGAACCATCCTTCGCGCGAACTTCAGCAATACGTTTGTACCCTGTGTTATCACGCGTAGTGTCGTCGGCGATTTGCTTCAGGAGTGCGTCGTTGTCTTCAATTAAGCCTTCGAGTTTACGGTAAATCTCGCCTTCAAATGTTTGCAGGCCAAGCTTTTTGTTTACATCACGACGACTCATTTTTCCGGTCTCGATTATGTCGCCATTCGCCAGCACAATTTCAAGTTTCTTAATCGAATCAGACACACTTCCGTCAGCGCCAAGGCTATCATTTGCAATCGCGCCCCCAACCGAAACGTCACGAAGCCCACGATGTTTTGAACCAGGCAAGGCCAACCCCTGCCACTTTAAAGCTTCTTCAACAACTGAAAGTGAGGCGCCTGGTTGAAGGTGGACAAGTTTATCTTTTGCAGCAATTTCAATAATCCCGTTGAGATGCTTTGAGGTATCAATAACAATACCCTTACCAATAGCAGCGCCCGTTACGTCGCCACCAAAGCCACGAACCGTCATGCCAACAACGTGGCCTTTTTCAGCGAGTTGCCACGTAAAACGAGCAATCTTACGAATATCGTTTGTCACCCGAGGAAATGCGACAATTTCAGGTGCAATACTGAGAATACCTCCGTCAGTTGCATAAAGCCTTCGCAGTGACTGAGCGCTCGAAACCTCACCTGATAGATGTTGGCTCAAATAGCTGGCAATTTTATTCATTTCCCCGTCCTTTTCCTGTTGGTTCTATGATACCACAACCACTTTCAATTTTGCCCCGTTTTTGCTATACTTTAACGTAATGCGCGAGTGGTGGCTGCGTGAAACGCAAGTTTTGTGTAGACACGCTGCGTGTGCAGGAAAATACGCGCGAGTGGTGGAATTGGTAGACACGCTAGCCTTAGGAGCTAGTGCCGCAAGGCGTGAAGGTTCAAGTCCTTTCTCGCGTACCATGCAGATTAAGAAACGACCCTATAGGGGTCGTTTTTATTTCTCTACCCCTTTGGCGAATCTTCTGGAGGGGTTGGCTCCTCGCCCTTTTCGAGGGCCTCCTCAGCTGCTTTCTTAGCCGCCCGTCGCTGACGCTCTTCTTCAAGCCGCGCCTTCGCGTCTTGAATTTGTCGCTTTCTTTCTTCGTGCTTTTCCCACAAATCCTCATCGAAGCGGTGGGTAAAGATAAGTTCCGAATCTGGAAACTTACCTCGGACCTCTTGTGACACTTCGGATTGGTGATACACCTGCACCTGCGAACCTTGATACACCTGTTTTGCACTCAGATGTCGGCCAAATGTCGTTTGAATGTCCGTCTCAAAAGCGCGAACAAGCGGTCGCGCGCCCATACTACGCTCTTGGAGCGCCTTATTAATAAGGTGTTCATACGTACCCGGGGTAAATGAAATAGCCATACCGTAGGCATCAACATATTCCTCGTTTGCTTCGGCCAGCTTATTGTCGAGCACCTTTCCAAGCGCATCATGGTCGAGTGGATTAAATACCACCAACTTATCAAGACGGTTTACAAACTCAGGCGAGAAGTATTCTTTAAATGCTTTTTGCGCACTCTTTGCGAGCACTTCTTTGCTTGGTTCTTCTTTCTCGACGCCAAACCCAACCGAACTCTTACTGAGGTGCTCGTTCATTTCTTTTGCCCCAAGGTTACTGGTGAGAATAATAGTCGCGTCGCGAAAGCTTGTTGTTGTCCCGTCGCTTAGTTGAAGTTGGCCGTCACCAAGGATTTGCAGCATCAAATTATATAACTCAGGCGAGCCCTTTTCGATTTCGTCAAAAAGTACCACAACCCCTGGGCGTTCAATTTTCTTTTTCTTCAAGAAGGGCTCTTGCTCTCGCCCCACGTAGCCGGGAGGTGACCCAATGAGTGAAGCAACTTCATGCCCGTGTGAAAAGTTTGAACAGTCAATTTTTACAAGTTGCGAATCGCCCCCTGATATATAATTCGCAAGCACTTTTGCCGTTTCGCTCTTACCCACACCCGTTGGGCCAAGGAAAGCCAGTGTCATAAGTGGCCGCGAATCTTCAGGAAGGCGTACGTTTTTACGGTCCATAGCATCGATGATTGCATCGATTGCTTGGTCTTGTCCGATAATCGAAGAACGAAGATATCTCTGGAGAATTTGGTTCCCACTTTCGGGGGTACTAAGAACAGTAAACCCATCCACCATCAAAGCGCGCTTCGCCAGTTCTTTGCGCGTTTGAGGATTGAGCCGAAGTGCATGCTCGCCTACATCAAAAGGTGATGGAATTCTTGGTGCTATATCTGAATATTCTGGATTGTATTCCCCAGGCATGCTGACACTCCTCTTTAAACCACGTAGATAACTTCCTGTTATACTCCGCGTGAGGCAAAGTGTAAAGCCCTAAATGATGTCGTCGTCTTTTGCGGCGTGCTTCGGCAGGCCGAATAGTGCAATTCCGGCACTCACAAAGATAATAACTGCAGCAACGAGCGCCGCGTGAGAAATTCCGGTCATAAAGGCGTTCATCGCAGCATCAACAACCGTCTTACCGGCTGCTCCAAGTTTTTCAGCAGCTCCCATAGCAACAGCGAGTGAACTTTCGATAGCGTCTTTCAATGGACCAGGGAATTTGCTCGCCGTATCAGCAACACTTTGTTCATAAGCGGCACTTAAAACTGCACCGAGTACTGCCACCCCTAAGGCACCGCCGAGCTCACGGGTCGTATCATTCATAGCCGAACCCATACCTGAACGGTTACGAGGAACCGAGGCCATAAGAATGTTCGTTCCAGGTGTCATGGCAAAGGTAATACCAAGCATCATGGCAAGCATTGTGAAGAAGAGATGCCAATACGTCATATCCTTTGTCCAGGTCGACATTATCAAAAAGGCAATCGCTACAAGTACCAATCCGGCCGAAATTGTCACGCGTGCACCAAGTTTTTTCACGACGCCCGGAACAAGCGGTGACACAAACATCATTGGAAGCATCAATGGAATTGTCAGAAGTGACGACTCGAGTGCCGAGTAGCCCATCACGAGTTGCATTAATTGGCTCATCGAGAAGAATACGCCGCTCATCGCTAAGAACACCAATGTCAATGTCAGGCTTGAAATTGCAAAAGCGCGGTTCTTAAAGAGCCCCATATCAAGCATTGGTGACTTCGAACGGAGTTCCCAAAGGATAAAGGCGATAATTGAAATACCACCGCCAATAAGGCTCCAGAGCACTAACGTGTCAGTAATACCAGCTGATGGCGCTTCGGTAATTCCATAGACGATTCCAAAAACACCAGCAGCCGAGAAAAGGCCGCCAAGCCAGTCAACCGGTGATTCTTTTTCATCCTTCGACTCATGTGCCAAGTACTGGTTTGCAATCAATCCGATAATCGCAACAATTGCACTGAAGTAAAAGAGTGAATGCCAGCTAAAGTGCTCAAGAAGAATACCACTAATCACCGAGCCGAACATCATACCAATACCGGCGATTGCTCCCCAAATCGCCACCGCACGGGCGCGTTCTTTCTTTGGAAAAGTATTGTTAATAATCGAAAGTGTCGTTGGCATTACAAATGAAGCGCCGATTCCCATAACGATACGAGAAATAATCAGTTCGGTGCCGGTTTGCGCCAAAAAACCTGCATACAGCGACCCGGCCGTAAATACTGCCAAACCAATTTGCATAGCGAGCTTACGTCCATATCGGTCACCAACCGCACCAGCGATAAACAAGAGGCTTGCGAACACGAGCGTATACACGTTTACAACCCAGGTGAGCTCAAGCTGGCTCAACCCAAGGTCCTTCGCCATCATAGGAAGCGCCATATTTAGGCTACTATTTGCGAGCATGACACCAAGCAGTGTCAAACAAAGTGTCCCTAAAATCCACCAACGACGGTGGTAGGTTTGCGGATCAATGCCTTCAAGCTCTTTTTTGGTAAGCTTTTTTGGAGTGTGTGCTTTTTTAAACATAACTTGCCAAGTATAGAGGTCATGGTTGGGTTCGTCAAGGGTTAGCCGTACACTGGGTACTATGTCACTCGAACGACTTAGTCCTGACCAGCTTTTCGATACGCCTACTCGGCTTGCGCACGTTAACAAACTGCGCGAGGATTTGCAGTTGCCTGAATATATTACCTCAACACCCACGCAGGACACTCGCCAGCGCCCCACGGCTGGTATAGAAATTGAAATGTCGTGGCGGCAAGCTTTTGAAGACATGCATGAACGTTGGCTTTACTCGTCTGACAGCCCTCGTGATTACGACATGGACTCGGAGGAGTATCGAGAATTCTACAAAGGCTACAAACGAAATGATCATCGGCTTCGTCCGCTTCTCCAAACGATTACGCCGGTTATTCCCCGAGTAGGGTTTGACGCCTACTGGGAATTTTCATTTAGGCCCACGAAAGACGCAACTGTCGCCGACGCCGAACTTTCAACCCTCTACGACGCAGGGATTCTTTTTGAAGACATCCCCTATCCTACCCACATGACTATCGCCAATATACCAAGTGACCGTGACGCTTCGGCTATTTTGTGCCTTCTCGAACAAGCGGGCGGCACTACTCCAAAGCGCATTGACGCGGCCCGAACTGCAATGAAAGGAAGTTGGGCTCAAAAAGGCCTTGGCGGTCAACGGAAACGAACCGCCGATGAGCTTGAGGGCAAGGATACGAGCGCGTACGAGTTTCGTACCCTCGTAACGACCTCTCCCGAACAAATGCACAAACTCTTCCAGCTTGGACAGGAGCTCGCTCACACCTGCCTTACACATCCTCTCGCGTGGCGACACACCCGAGATACCGTCGAAGATTCTCTTCGCAGCCAAGGTCTGCCACTAAAGCTATGGGATGCTCCAAAAGAAGACGCGGCGCCGTGGCAAACTTATAGCGAGCATTTCCTTGAACAAGAGCTACTTGCAGATACACAAAAAGAGAGCGCCTAGGCACTCTCTTTTCGGTAAAACGCAAGGACCGCATCTCCGTAACTACGATTGTCCACCACAACAACTCCTAATTCGGTGGGAACCTCACCCTTACCTGTATACGATAATACCATAAGCCCATTCGGTTTCAATACTTTTGTGAGCTTTCCGACTGTGGATAATTGCAGGTCATGGTAAGGTGGGTCAGCAAAGATGATATCAAACTGTTTCTCAGTTGTGTCTAACCAGCTTGCAACAGGAGCTTTAATCAACTTTGTTGCATTTTCTACACCAAGAGCTTTAACATTGTTCGCAATAATTGTTTGCGCAACGCGGTCACGCTCGATAAAGGTTGCGTGGGCCGCCCCACGGCTCAACGCCTCAAGTCCAAGGGACCCGCTACCCGCAAAGGCATCGAGCACTTCGGCGTCTTCTATTTCTGAGCCCACAATATTAAAAAGTGAACCTCGGATGCGTTCGCCCATTGGATGCGTCCGCTTTGTACCTGACCCTTCAATAATTCGGCCGCCGAATTTTCCCGCAATTAACCGAAGGTTCATTATTTTGTAATTCCTTTTGATGCAGCATACCAGGCCAAACAAACATTACGCATAATAATCGGCGCAAGTTTGCGGCGGGTAATATTTGCCAAATACGTTGACCAGCCGGTTTTCATGTATTCTTGATAAGTTCCAAGCGCGTCAACCGCCATTACCGATTCAAGGAAGTACTGAATATAGCCGTCCTTCTCGATTCGCTTGAGGTCCTTCTCGGTAATGCCAATCTTTTTAAAGCTTCCCAGCGCAATTGCCGACGAAACACCAAGCTCAAATCCAATGTGTGCAGAAAAGACACCGCCCATACCCCAATACTGCCAGTTTTTCGACAATGTATCGCGGCGGCTAGTGCCCGTTATCATAATTTTATCTTTTCGTGAATCGCGCTTATTGTGCGCCTTGCCCCATAGCTCTTCGATTTTTTCACTCAAAGGATAGTGGTGTGCAGGCGTCAGGCCATCGACAATCGAGTGAGAAAGCCACGCTGCTTCAAATCCAGCACGGATTTCATCCTCGTTTTTAAGCGCCACGGCTAAATTGTAAAGATGGTCGCTAATAAGCATAATGAGCGGGTCATCCATGCCTGCCTTTCCGGGCGTAATAAAGTGCCATGGCTCATCAATCGATGGGCTCTTGCTCTTAATACCGTCTGGTCCATTCTTGCCTTCAAAATGAAGAATTGTCTTTATAGATGGGAAAAATGGTGTCGTACCAATGTGATGAATTAAATGACGCTTCGCGACACGGTCGATGCGCTGATGGGCTCCAACCCTGTTGCCAGACTTTTGATAAAGTGTTGTTCCTGCGTACATAGTGTTTAATTTAAGGTTGTCAGTCGTTGATAGGTTTCGACCTGACGTGCCAACTGAGTATAGTGTAGCAGATTTTCTCCCGAAGCGACGAACCGTTTGGCAGCTTCTTGTGCCCGAGCGATAAGTTTCGTATCACCCAAAGTTGCCACCTGAAGATTCAAAGCACCATGTTGGGCTCGGCCATAAATTTCGCCCGGGCCACGCAGCTTCAAGTCGACCTCTGCGAGATAGAACCCATCATTGCTCTTTTCAATTTCCTTAAGTCGCTGTGACGGCGCTTTGGAATCGCTCGGCACAATATAACAATAACTCTGGTGCTCACTTCGCCCAACGCGGCCACGAAGCTGATGAAGCTGGGCCAATCCAAAACGGTCGCCATCTTCAATAATCATGACCGTCGCATTCGGAACGTCAACCCCTACCTCTACGACCGTCGTGCTTACCAAAATATCGATAGCCCCGGCCGCAAACGCCGACATCACCGCATCTTTTTCGGTTGCGCTTAATTTTCCATGCAGCAACCCAATGGTGCGATGCTTAAACACCGAACTCTGAAGCCGTTTATATTCGGCCTGTACACTTTTGAGGTCGTTATTAGGGTTATTGTCGATAAGATTACAAATCACATACCCTTGGCGCCCCTCGGCAAGCTGCTTGTCCATCAGCGCATAAAGTTGCGGTCGACTATTTGGCGACCAAATCTTCGTCTCGATTGGTTTACGATTTGCTGGTTTTTCATTGAGTATTGAAACATCGAGTTCACCATACACCGTCAATGCAAGGCTTCGAGGAATAGGCGTTGCTGTCATGGCCAAAAGATGTGGCATTTTCGTTGCCTTCTTTAATAATTCTTGTCGTTGCGCCACGCCAAACCGGTGCTGCTCGTCAATGACAACAAAGCCAAGCCGATGAAATTCGACACCCGATTGAATAAGTGCATGCGTCCCAACAACTACGTCGACTTCACCGTTTTTAATCGCTTCATATAATGTGTCGCGAGCTTTTCCCTTAACACTTCCTGTCAAAAGGCCGACGCGAACGCCAAAAGGAGAGAGTAGTTTGTTAAGCGTCTCCGCATGCTGGTTTGCCAAAATTTCCGTTGGAGCCATCAGTGCAGTTTGAAAGCCTTCGTGCGCCGCCTGCCTGGCAGCGAGTCCAGCGACAACCGTTTTTCCCGCGCCGACATCACCTTGAAGGAGCCTATTCATCGGCACTGCACGCTCAAAATCTTGCAAAATATCCCAAGCGGCAATACGCTGCGCGCCCGTTAAGGCAAACGGCAACTCAGCGACGAACTCTTTCACCACTTTTTGATTAAATGGAATATGCCAGCCTTCAAGCTTGGCATTCTCTTGTTTATTGAACTGGCTGGCGAGTAACAACTGAAATAGCTCCTCGAAGGCAAGACGCTCTCGCGCCGCATCCGCCTCATCGTGCGTCTCGGGAAAGTGCATACCAAGGAGCGCATCGCTATAGCTGAGAAGTTTCTCGTGCTTCACAATGCTTTCGGGCAGCGTCTCTGGCACCATTGTAATGAGTGGACGGAGCTCAGTAAGGAGCTTTCGTACGAGCGCCGTTTTAAGCCCTGCTACAGCTCTGTATATCGGAACAATTTTATCTGCCTCAGCAGGCATATCACTCGCCTTTTCGGCGCTCGGATTGGTTAATTGATAGCGGTTATAGCTAAACTCAAACTCACCAGAAAAGAAAAACTCACCGCCACCCTTTAACTGTGCCGCACGATATGGCTGATTAAACCACACTGCCTGAATTTTTCCCGACGCATCGGCAAGTGTTGCGGTCGTAATTTTCATACCACGACGCACCGGCCGCGTCTCAACTTTTTCGCAGCGCGCCTTCACCGTCACTTTTCCAGGCGCAATATCTGAAATTTGCGTGACGTGCGAATAGTCCTCGTAGGCACGAGGCAAGAATGTAATGAGGTCATCAACCGTTCGAAGTCCGGCGGCAGCAAGTTGCTCTGCCGTCTTCTCACCTACCCCCTTCACTTTTTGTAGTGAGGTTGAAAGATTCATAGTCTTATTTTATCGCACAAGAATGAAACTGTTCTTACCCTTTTTAACAAGCGTTCGTGTTTCAATCGATTGGTCAGCTGCGATTTTTTCGCCATTAAGTGAGATTGCACCACCGTCAATAAGTCGGCGCGCTTCGCCATTACTACTCGCAACGCCTGTACCTACTAACGTTTCAACAACTGAAGTGCCAAGAACTGCGGTTGGAATCTCCCCCGCAAGCATTTCAATTTCTTCATCTGAAAGATTGGCAACATCTTCACCGCCAAATAATACGGCAGTCACCTTCTCAACACTTGTAGTACGTGCTTCGCCGTGGACAATCTTCGTTACTTCACGCGCCAAGGTTTTTTGCGCTTCGCGAGCACCCGGGTTGGTGGCGACCTGTTCAGCCATACGTTCAATCGCCTCTTTATCGAGCATGGTGTATACCTTGGCGTAATCCACGACACCTTCATCATCAGCATTGAGCCAGAACTGGTAGAATTTGTAGACGCTTGTTTTGTTTGGATCAAGCCAGACAGCACCATCTTCAGACTTTCCAAACTTTTTACCAGTCGCCTTATTAATAATAAGAGGCGTTGAGTATACGTGCGCCTCGGCACCTTCGATGCGGCGAATTAAATCAACACCAGTTACCGAGTTACCCCATTGGTCAGCCCCGCAGAGCTGCAATGTGACGCCGTGGGTACGGTACAAGTCAAGAAAGTCGTAGCCTTGAATAAGTGAGTAGCTAAATTCTGCGTAGCTAATACCAGAGCCACCTTCACCCAAGCGTGCTTGCACAAAATCGCGACCAAGCATTTGGCTAAGCGGCACATGCTTTCCCACTTCGCGCAGAAAAGTAAGGTAGTTAATGTCTTTAAACCAATCGTAGTTATCGACGGTTTCAAATGATTGACCAGCGAAGACGGTTCGGTACTGTTCGGCGATAGCCGCTTTATTACGAGCGATATCTTCGAGAGTTTGCAGGTTTCTTTCGTCTTTTTTCCCGTCTGGGTCACCAATCATACCTGTTGCACCACCCACCAACAAGTACGCTTTGTGCCCGGCATTAATAAAGTGACGCACCATCATAGCAGCTGCTAGGTTTCCGATAGTCATGCTATCTGCACTTGGATCAACACCCCAATAGAAAGAGATAGGACCTTTATCAAGTTCCTTAATATCGGCAAATGTCATTTGATTGACAAAGCCACGCCAAGTCAGCTCTTCAGATAGCGTCATTCCTTCTCTCTTTCTCTTTACTTACTCTAGTGATTATAGCAAAGTTTTTACAGCTTATACACAGAACGAATTGGTATAGTTTTGCCAAGTGTCGTGATACAATAAGTCACAGTAAATTGCTTATGAGAATTGGGAAAAAGTGAGTAAGAAAAAGACCACCAGTAACGGTAAGATTAGTCTGTATTCGAATCTTTCGCAGAAGCATTCAAAGGCCTCACACAAGCGCAAAGCGAAAAAAGACGCGGAAGCACGACGTCGTGCTGAGTATTTAGCAACCCTTCCTAAACATCCGGTTAAACGGTTCTTTTACCGTTTGCACCCAAAGCGCTTCTGGGCGTATTGGTTCAGCAAGCGCGGCATGATTATGGCGCTCAAGATTACCGGTGTTGCCGTTCTCTTAGTTGCGCTCTTCGTTGGAGGCCTATTTGCTTACTTCCGTAAAGATCTCGACCAAATCCGTCCAGGTGAAATCGATAAGCGTGTCCAGTCTACCGTTACTACCTACCTTGACCGTAACGGCAATGTCCTCTGGGAAGATAAGGGAGATGGAAACTATAAGCTCGTCGTAAAAAGCGATGATCTGAGCGATAATCTCAAGAAAGCAACCGTTGCTATTGAAGACCGCGACTTCTTTAAGCACAGTGGTATTAGTATCTCGGGAACTATTCGCGCCGCCGTTAACAACTTTAGTGGTGGTGTCGTGCAAGGTGGCTCAACCCTCACACAGCAACTCGTGAAGCAAGTATTCTTTGCTGACGAATCGGGCGATCGTGGCCTGAGCGGTATTCCACGCAAGATTAAAGAGCTAATCTTAGCGATTGAAATCGAGCGCATGTACGATAAAGACCAGATCCTCACCCTCTACCTTAACGAATCGCCCTATGGCGGTCGTCGTAACGGTGCTGAATCAGGTGCACAGACCTACTTTCACAAATCAGCCAAAGACCTCACACTTGCTGAAGCGGCGCTCCTAGCGGCTATTCCTAATAACCCTGCAGTCTATGACCCGTACAACATCGAGGGTCATGAAGCGCTCATCGCTCGGCAACACCGTGTCCTTAAAGACATGCTTGAAGTTGGGTACATTACCCAAGCGCAGTACGATGAAGCCGTCAAGGTACCAATCCTTGATAGCATCTACCCGCAAACTAACCAGTACGAGAACATCAAGGCACCACACTTCGTTCAAATGGTCCGTTCACAGCTCGAGCAAGAGCTCGGGACGACAACCGTAGGTCGCGGTGGCCTTACCGTTAAGACAACGCTGGATATTCGCATTCAAGAAAAGCTCGAAGAATCGATGAAAGCCATGTTTGCTTCATCAACACCAGCAATTGCCGGATTTAGTAACGGTGCGGCAACCGTTGAAGATACCCAAACCGGTCAAATTGTCGCACTTGTAGGAAGCCGCGACTTTGGCTACGAAGGATTTGGTCAGGACAACGCAACGACAGCCTATATTCAGCCAGGTTCGACTGTGAAGGGCCTTGTCTACGCAGAACTCTTCCAACAAAAGCCACAAGGCCAACGAAATTACGGAAGCGGCAGCATTCTTGTCGACGAACCTATCGACAGTATTTACGGCGCCAAGCTTCAAAACGCCGACCGCCGCTACGCCGGCTCAGTAACGATTCGCACAAGCCTTGCCACCTCACGTAACGTCCCTGCCGTTAAGGCGATGTACATCTCTGGAGTTGATAACACCCTGAAGGAAATTCACGACATGGGTGCAACCAGCTACTGTACGATTGGCGCCGATAAGCAAGCCGGACTTGCTTCAGCGATTGGTGGGTGTGGTGTAAAACAAATCGACCTCGTTAACGCTTACGCCTCACTGGCTCGCATGGGTGTCTACAAGCCGCAATCAAGTGTTCTTGAAGTGAAGAATAGCTCAGGCGAAGTGCTTAAGAAGTGGTCAGATTCAGAAGGTAAGCAAATTATCGACAAGCAATCTGCCTACGTTGTGGCTGATATCCTCAGTGATGTCAATGCAAGTAAATCTCTTGGTAACTACGCTGCTAAAAATATTCCTGGCGTAAAGACAGCAACCAAGACTGGTACCTCCGACAAGGGCGGAAACGCTAAGGACCTCTGGATGATGAGTTACAGCCCTGTCCTCACTATGGGCGTTTGGCTCGGTAACCCCGATACAACTATCCTTAAGAAGGGTACCTCTTCACTCGGTAGTCCAATCGTCGCAAGCACTATGAAGGCGGCGCACGAAATCTACGCAAGCGAAGGTAAATACACTGCCAACCAGTGGTACACCCAACCTTCCGGTATTCAACGTATCGGCAAGGAAGTCTACCCATCGTGGTGGAACAAGACGCAAGGTCAAACCAACACGAAGTTGACCTTCGACAAGCTCTCAAAGAAACGTGCAACTGACTGTACACCAGCAGCAGCTCGCCTCGAAGCAGATGTTCTCAAGACAACCGACCCCGTCACCAAGAAAGACTCGTACGCAAACGTACCTGATGGCTATAACGCCAACGAAGAAGACGATAGGCACAGCTGTAACGACGTAAAACCAAACATCTCGGGCATTACCGTCGATAGCAGCTCTGCAACCTTCACTGTCTCAAAGGGCACCTTTGGTATCGACCTCTCAGGTATTAGCGCCTCCTCGGGCGGAACATCCCTCACCGTGACAAAACTAAGTGGAAATACCTATAAAGCCACTGGAGCTATTAGCGGATCGGTCACCATCAACGTCACCGACAGCGGCTACTACACCGCAAGCGCTACGGGAAGCTGAAGGGGTGATAGTGGCACCGGCAAATCAACGCCGCCGCGCCATGGACGACGATAACAAATAAAATACGACCCTCTCATTGGGTCGTATTTTATATCGAGGATGTCTCTATCGGTTTGCGAGTTCTACCAAGCTATCTTCTGGAGTGCGACGACGGTTTCGGTTTGGTCGCTTTGGCTGGTCCACCTTCTTCGTTGGTGCCTTTGGTTGCTTCGATACACCAGTCGATTGAGTTGCAGGCTTTGAAGGTTGCTTTGTCGCCATACGCTGTACACGCGCCTGAGGGCGCTTCTTACCTGCTTCACCACCTTCACTTTTGCCCACTGGCTTTTGCTTTACTTGAGGCTGCGTAAGCTTCGCAAACATCATCTTACCCGCTGCAGTTTGAAGGCTGCGAATAAATTCGACTTCAACAGTGCTTCCAATTTGCTTATAGGCGTGCTCCACAACTACCATTGTTCCGTCCTCAAGATGGCCCACCGCCTGATGTTGGTCATTCCCCTTTTGGGTTAGTTCGATGCGCGCCTTTTCGCCCGGCAAATATGCCATACGAAGCGACTTAGCGAGCTCATTTACATTGAGTACTTGAATTCCTTCAACGAGCGCCACCTTATTGAGGTTGTAATCAATCGTACACAAAGCACCACCGTGCTTCTTCGCGAGCGACAGAAGGCGATTGTCAACGCCCTCTTCAGCCTTTACACCGTCTGCGAAGATAACCGTCTTAATCGCAGGGATTGATTGCAGCTGATTGATAATATCGAGACCATGACGAGCACGGGTTCGCTTTTCCGCGTCAGCGTTATCAGCCAGAAACTGCAGCTCGCCAACCACACTGCGTGGAATGTAGAGAGGGCGTGTAATAAAGCCTGATTCAGCAATGGCAATAATTCGCCCATCGATAAGCACCGACGTATCAACAAAAACCGGTGCAAGTACCGTGCGGTGTGACTTACGAAGCGTATTGATAGACAAATACGTCGTCTCTACTGCGATTGCTAGTAGGACTATAATAATTAATATTTCCATATTCTCCTTACTGCCGTAAGTAATCGATAAGTGCAGCACGCACCGTATCTACCGGCGTAATAAATTCATTTTTTTGTGACTGCTTCGGAGCGACAGCTCGTTTGAATCCGAGTTTCTTCGCTTCTGCGATACGCTTATCAGTACCTATGACCGAACGTATTTCACCACCTAAGCCTACTTCGCCAAAGACAACCGTTTCGTCATCAATGCGCTTGCCGGCCGCGGCACTCGCGATTGCCATACAAATTGCCAAATCGGCCGCCTGATCAACAAGCTTAAGGCCGCCTACTACATTTATATAAATATCTTTATCGGATAAATTCAGTTTGGTGCGACGTTCCAGCACCGCAATAAGTAGGTTAAGGCGATTCAAATCGAACCCGCTTGCAGTACGCTTAGGATACCCGAAACTGGTAGGATTGACAAGGGCCTGAATCTCGACGAGAAGTGGACGCGTGCCTTCAAGTGTCGACAAGACAACCGAACCGTCAGCCGATTGTCGCTCCGCGAGTAATGCCGCAGACGGATTCTCAACTACACGAAGCCCTTGCTCATACATCTCAAAAATGGCGGCTTCACTCGTAGAGCCGAATCGATTCTTTGCGGCGCGAACCACCTTAAACCCACCGTATCGGTCACCTTCAAACTGCAGCACCACGTCTACTAAGTGCTCAAGCACCTTTGGACCGGCAATGCTTCCCTCTTTAGTGACGTGCCCCACTAAAATAACAGCCGAACCCGCCGCCTTAGCAGCGCGGATTAACACATTGCTACTATTTGTAATCTGACTTACCGTACCTGGCGCACTCGTCATTTCATCAACCGACATCGTTTGAATTGAATCGACAATCACCAGCGCATAGGTGCCGTCTTGAATAGTCGCGGCAATATCGTTCGCACTGGTTGAAGCCGCAAAATCGAGCTTTTCGGTCGCGTCGGCGCCTAGTCTCGAAGCACGTAGCGCAACTTGATGCGCAGACTCCTCGCCACTGATGTAAAGAACTGGTTGTGACTTTGCAACATGCGCCGCGAGCTGTAGGAGCAGTGTACTTTTTCCAATACCTGGCTGTCCAGCTAAAAGTGCCACAGACCCTGTTACAATCCCGCCACCGAGAACAACATCAAGGTCGCTTACGCCAGTACCGATGCGTTGGGTCGACTTATCCGCCTTGGCGGTTTTAATAGCTTGCACGACAAGCTTTTTACCACTTTGCCCAGCCTTAGCAACGGAAGACTGTGCAGTTGAAGTAGGCGCTTGCTCAACAAGCGTATTCCATTCGCCACAGTTCTCACAGCGCCCCATCCACTTACTGTACGAAGCGCCACACTGTTGGCACACAAACTGCGTTTTCGTCTTCACCATATCTATCTCTAGTATAGCACCGCTATACTGACGGTGCCTGTTCAATCTTCTTGAAGCTATCAATACTATCGTTGAGAACTTCGACCTGTTTGGCTATCTCTTGGTACTCATTGTAATAACCGTTATAGGTAGCAATATCTGCGTTAATGCCTTCTCGTTCACTCTCTAATGTATTGGAGCGGCGTACAAGCGCAGCACGCTCACTATTAAACTGTGCCCGTGATGAAAATCCACCGTTTTGCGCGCGGCTATTGAATGAATTTATATCTGCGGTGAGTTGCGCGGCGTCAGTACTATAACGAGTGCTGCGCTGCTCGATAGAAGCAGACAATGTTTGCATTTTCGTATAAAGTTCATCCGCTCGAGTATAGAGCGCGGTATATACACTCCTGTACTGGTCATGAAGTGCTAATACGGAAGCTCGGTCAAAGAACTGCTTGTAGTACGATTCGAGTGGCTCGCCAAGAGAAGCGACTTCCGTGCCTAAAATCGAATGGAGCTCGTTATTAAACTCGCCCGGCTCGGTGCGTTGGTAATAGTCCATGCGATTCTTGAGCTCTTTATCATCGAGTTTCTCATAAGCTGCACGCAGTTCAGTGGCTAATTTTTCTTGATCAGTTTTGCTCGTACGATACCAGACCGCATGAAGCATCTCATGCGCCGCCGTCACTTCTTCCATGCCGTTAAGCTTGTCGTTTGTTAAGTCGTATATGTAAATACGATCATCGGTCGTATAACAACCCAGAATAGGACTTCCCGCTTCTTGTCGCGGACATTCTTTATTAAATACCGCCTGGTCCTCAACCTGTGGTTTGGTTGCAAAGAATACAAACTGACCCTTTTTAGTAAACTTCACGCGCTGATCGATAGAAGTTACTGCAGACGACGGCGTATACGATTGAACCGTCAGCCAGTCGAGCGCATACTGGCGATTAAGGAATAACCATCCCGCCGCCGCAATAAATATTGCGCTCAGCAAAAAGGCAACGACTGAACCAACTCGGTTAGTTTTCTTGCTCGACATGAAGTTGAATCTTCCCCTTTTGTGCAACCGCCTTCAATACGGTGCCCTTATCATACGCTTCGCTCAATATACCTTCAGCAATATCATGCTCCAGAAGCTCTTGCATTGCTCGGCGCAGTGGACGAGCGCCGTACTTCTCATCGTACCCTTCCGCGATGATAAGGCGCTTAGCAGATGGCGCAACAATCAGATGAATCCCCTTTCGAACCAAGCGGTCTTGCAACTCAACAAGCAGCGTATCGAAGATTTTACCCACTTCTTTACGAGTTAGCGCTCTAAAGGTGACAATGGCGTCAAAACGGTTAATGAGCTCGGGGCGCATCATTTTCTCGAGCGCTTCGCGAGCAGCTGCGGCATTTTCAGCATGTACCTCGTCTAGTTGGCGCTGATCGTGGCGCGTCTTTGCGTGGAACCCAAGGCTTGACTCTTTCATCATTTGCTCGGCGCCAAGGTTACTTGTAAGAATGATAATCGTATTTGAAAAGTCCACCGAACGACCCTTTGCATCGGTAATTCTACCATCTTCGAGGAGTTGGAGGAGCAGGTTAAAGACCTCACCGTGCGCCTTTTCAATTTCATCAAACAGCACGACGCTGTATGGCTGGCGACGAATCTTATCTGTAAGCTGGCCACCATCTTCATAGCCAACGTATCCGGCAGGGGCACCAAGTAGACGGCTGGTATTGTGGCGTTCGCTAAACTCGCTCATATCAATTTTAATGAGTGCATCATCACTACCAAATACTTCACGCGCAAGCACACGTGCGAGCTCTGTTTTACCGACACCAGTTGGCCCCATAAATACGAACGAACCAATCGGACGCTTCGTACTTGCCACGCCACTTCGGCTACGACGAATAGCACGCGCTACTTTTTCGACTGCCTCCTCCTGCCCAATAACATATTTACCGAGGTGTTTTTCTAGCGTGCGGAGCATCTTTGCCTCAGATTTTTGCACACGCTTCACAGGAATACCTGTCATCTGTGAAATTGCCTGCGCAATATCTTCATCGGTCAATTGAATTGGTGTTTTCTTTTCACTCTCTTCACGCTCTTCATCGAGCTTCTCGGTCAGCTGACTAATGCGCGTCTTGTACAGGGCTGCGCGTTCGTACTCTTCTGATGCGACCGCTTCTTCCATTTTTTCGTTCAAATGTTTGAGCTGTTTCATGTAGTCGCGTACTTTGCTTGGCTTATGTCCCGTTTTAACCCGAACTCGAGCTGCAGCTTCATCAATAACATCAATCGCCTTATCAGGCATAAAGCGTTCGCTGACGTACCGTTCAGCCATATAGACCGCGTCTTCAATCACTTCATCACTAATAGCAACACCGTGGTGCTTCTCGTAATACGGTTTAAGTCCCTTCAGAATCGCGATAGTATCCTTCGTTTTCGGCTCAGGAACAATAATTGACTGTAGGCGGCGTTCAAGCGCAGTGTCCTTTTCGATGTGCTTACGGTACTCTTCGAGCGTCGTCGCGCCGATCAGGCGCATTTCACCACGCGCAAGTGCCGGCTTGAGCATATTGGCTGCATCGAGCGCCCCTTCAGCGGCGCCCGCACCAACCAGGAGGTGAAGCTCGTCAATAAATACAATAATATTTTTTTGTTCTTGGAGTTCAGCGACCACCTTCTTAAGACGATCTTCGAATTCACCACGATATTTTGTACCAGCAATCATACCGGCGAGATCGAGTTGAATAATTCGTTTGTCGAGCAGGTGCTCAGGAACATCTTCGCTGGCGATTCGCTGCGCAACGCCTTCAACAATTGCCGTTTTACCAACACCTGGTTCACCAATAAGGACCGGATTATTCTTTGTTCGACGACTCAAAATAGTAATGAGGCGCTCTTCCTGCTCTTTACGGCCAATCACTGGGTCGAGTTTTCCCGATTTCGCTTGCGCGGTAAGATCGGTACCGAATACACCTAAAAGTCCTCGGCCCTTTTGCTGCTTCGAAGGGCGCTCCAACTCTTCAATAGACCCGGCGTTCGTTTCACTGTTACGGTCGAGGTATTCTTCGAGTTCAGAAAGAATTTCCGGAATATCAACATTCATGTCACGGAGCAGCACTGTAGCACGAGCATTCTTTTGCGATAATATACTGTAAAGAATGTGCTCTGTGCCAAGATAATCTTGACGAAACTCTTGAGCGACATCCCAACTCATCTTAAGCGTGAGCTTGGCGGTTTCACTCAAGTTCTTCGTCAAAATACCCGACGTAAAGTTTGCACTTACAGGTACGGCGCTTAGGGCAGATTGTGCCTTATCAAGCGTCACGCCAGCATCAGCAAGGATTTTTGCACCTACTGAAGCGCCCTGCGCCATAACACCTAGTAAAAGATGTTCGGTACCAACATACGAACTGCCATACCCTTGGGCAATAAGTGTTGCGTGATGAAGACTTGTCCGAGCATTGTCGGTCAAGTGCGAGATGAATTCTGCAAAATCATCAGACATATATATATTATCTATCCTCCAATATGTGAAACGCAAGTGGAATTATTTTCCTGCGCCTTTCCATATACCTAGTATAGCAAAAAATTAGCACTCCATGCAATAGAGTGCTAATTTTATCTTTATCGAAACAGAAGGTATTATTCTTCAGTTGCTTCTTCTACGGCGCTCAGAAGACTATCTTCGATATTCTTCTTTGGCTTGTTGTCGACAGCCTTTGGCGCAGGCGCTGCAGTTGCTTGCTCGATGTCGAGTTCGTAGCCAGTCAAACGGCTTGCAAGACGAACATTCTGACCACCGCGGCCAATAGCGATTGACTGTTGGTCTTCAGAAACAAATACTTTCGCACGCTTTTCCTTTTCGTCAACTTCAACTTTTACAACTTCGGCTGGACTCAGGGCGTTCTTGATGAATTGCTCAGCATCATCATCAAAAGTAACAATGTCAATCTTCTCTTGGTCACCAATTTCGTTCATAACAGCTTGAACACGAGTTCCGTGACCACCAACAAAGGTACCAACTGGGTCTACACCAGGCACAGCACTCGAAACAGCGAGCTTGGTGCGACGACCAGCTTCACGAGCAATTGCCTTAATTTCTACAGCACCAGTTTCGAGTTCTGGAACTTCTTGGCGGAAAAGATATTCAACGAAAGCTTCGTTACCACGGCTCAGAATAAGTTGTGGGCCGCGGTTTTCACGTTCGATATCCTTAATAAACACCTTAATACGACTTCCGACGTTGTAGAATTCGCCTTGGATTTGCTCACTCTGAGGAATAATTCCACTTGCTTTGCCAATTTCAACACGAACAACACGCGGCTCAACGCGTTGAACAGTTCCGGTCACGACAGTACCAATCTTGTCTTCGTACTCAGCAAGAACAACTTCACGTTCTGCTTCACGGAGACGTTGCAATACCACTTGCTTTGCGGTTTGCGCAGCAACACGGCCAAAGCTTGAAACTTCGTGCGCTTCTTCGATAATGTCACCGAGTTCAGCGTCTTTCTTTTCTTTCTTTGCGTCTTCGAGGCTAATCTCGTGAGCGTCACTTCCAACAACTTCCACAACTTCACGACCAACAAATACCTTTGCGGTACCACTATTGGTGTTGAGTTCTGCACGAACTTCTTGGTCGCGCTCACCGTTATCGCGGCGCCAGGCGGCGGCAATCGCCTGTTCAATCACAGATAGAACGGTCTCTTCGGGAAGGTTCTTTTCGTCGGCAATAGTACGAACTGCAAGCGTCAGTTGCTTGAGGTTTAATTCATCCATTTCTTAATCCTTTCGTTAATAGGGCTTTCTAGTAAAAAATCCGACCTGCCGGCCGGAATGTACTAAAGCTAGTATAGCAAGCTATCGAAGATGAAGTCAAGTGAGAAGCCGGTTAGATTCAACAATTACGAAGCACTGCCACCATGGCATCTTTTTCGGCCTGCGTTACCCATAGCGCGTATTTTACTTTTACGGCAATCTGGCGAGCTATATATTCACAGCGGAAGGTTTTATTTTTTGGTAACCACGTTGCTGCATCGCCGTCGCTTTTTGCTTGATTTTGTTGCCCGGAAACGGCGAGTAACTCAAGCGGGTCATTAGCAAGCTGTTCTCGTTTTTCTTTGCTTAAAAGTTGCGCGCCCTTTTGCCAAGCGTCAGACAATGCAACGACGTGATCTATCTGTACAACGCTGCTCTTCTCTTTTGTAAAATGAATTGTATCGCCTGAATAGGGGTCGACGAGTGTACCGGAAAGTACTTTGCATTCTTCATTGAGGGTGGGGTTTTGCAAATCTCGATAAAGAATAATATTACGCGTTGTGCAGCCATTCACCATACTCCAGCCATCGCCAAATTGATCACGCGCATAGCCTGTTTTTGGCGCACGGCCTTTTACTTCGAGCTTCTCAAGTTCGGTGGATGCGGCGCCATACTGCCCCGCATCGAATGATGTAGTGGCGCCTGGATTTACAGTTGATTCTGAAGTTTTTGAAGAGGAGCTAATTGGAGAGACACTTTCCTGCACTAATCGCGGCAAAGCACCGGCAAACAAAACTAAAAGGATTGTTCCAACAATAAATACGACAATTGCTCTCCGTTTTCGCATAGCACCATTATGACAGGCAATCATTAACTCTGATACAATTATAGGTATGGAATCTGTAGCTCGACTTGCAAAATTATTTGCGCCTGAACATTATGAACTCTCTATTAAATTAAACCGCTCCGAGCGGACATTCGATGGTGTTGTTACTATCCGAGGTGAGGTTTTAACCGATACCTCGGAAATTCGTTTTCACGCCAAGGCCTTGACTATTTCTTCGGCCACTTTCGATGGCAAAGAAGCTTCGTGGAGCGAGGCCCCCAACGATGAGCTCGTTATTTCTCATCCAGATATTCAAACTGGTACACACACCGTGATACTAGGCTTCAGTGGCTCAATTACTGATGACATGAACGGTATTTACCCGTGTTACTTCGAAGTCGATGGCCAGAAACGAGAGCTGCTCGCCACCCAATTCGAAAGCCACTACGCCCGCCAAGCATTTCCATGTATTGATGAGCCAAAAGCAAAGGCAACGTTCGACGTCACACTCACAACCGAAGAAGACATCACTGTTCTTGGAAATATGCCTGTTAAACTACAGCGTAACGAAAACGGCTTCTTGGTAACTCAATTCGAGACCACCCCTCGCATGAGTAGTTACTTGGTTGCATGGGTTGCTGGAGACCTTCAGAAGAAAACCGCTACGACAAAAAGTGGTGTTGAAGTTTCTATCTGGTCAACTAAAGCTCATGACACCTCTAACCTCGACTTCGCACTCGATATCGCGACTCGTACTATCGACTTCTTCGACGAATACTTTGGTGTTCCCTATCCGCTTCCAAAATCAGACCACGTTGCTCTGCCCGACTTCTCGGCCGGAGCCATGGAAAACTGGGGACTCATTACCTATCGTGAAATTGCCCTGCTCGTCGACCCAAAGACCACTACTCTCTCCATGAAACACTATGTCGCCACCGTTATTGCGCACGAGCTCAGTCACCAATGGTTTGGTAATCTCGTCACCATGCAGTGGTGGAACGACCTATGGCTCAATGAAAGCTTCGCTAACATGATGGAGTATGTTGCAACCGATGCGCTCGAACCTTCATGGGATATCTGGCTCGATTTCGCTACAAATGAAGTAGTAAGCGCTCTGCGTCGTGATAGTCTCGATGGCGTGCAATCAATCCAAATTGACGTCAATCACCCTGATGAAATTAGCACTATTTTCGATCCTTCAATTGTATATGCCAAGGGTGGTCGCCTTCTTCGTATGCTACAAGCATATGTAGGTACCGATGCGATGAAACAAGGGCTGAAACTCTATTTTGAAAAACACAAGTACACCAATACACAGGCCGATGATTTATGGAGCGCGCTCAGTGAAGCATCCGGTAAAGATATCGCAAGCTTTATGCACTCATGGATGACCCAACCCGGCTTCCCGGTCGTGAGTGCCACACAGGAAAATGGCACTATTACACTTTCACAAAAACAGTTCTTTATCGGTCCTCACGAAGAAAAAGCCCGCAGCTGGCCAGTTCCGCTTCACGGTGTCGCACCGTCCATTCCCGAAACACTCCAGGCAAAAGAAGTGTCGTTCACTTACACCGATACTCAACCGTTTCGCTTAAATGTCGGTGGTACTGCGCATTTTATAACCCAGTACGACGACACGCTTCTGGCTTCTATTATTCAAAATATAGATAAGCTTTCATCAGTCGATAAGCTCAATTTCCTACACGAGCAACTCCTGCTTGCAAAGGCTGGGCTGCAATCATACGCAAAAATCCTCCCGCTTCTCGTTCACTTTAAAGAGGAGACCAACGAATCGGTGTGGAGCATTGTGTCGCTCGCCGTTAATGAGATGAAGCGCTTTGTCGAAGGAGACGAGGAAGCCGAGAAGCGCCTTAAGCGTCTTGTTGGCGAAATAATTGAAGTCCACTACGGTCGACTTGGCTGGGATGAAATAGAGGGTGAAGATGAAAACGACACCAAACTTCGTAGTATCATTATCGCCATGTCACTATACGCCGAAATACCATCGTCGCTCGATGAGGCAAAGGCTCGATACCTTGCTGGCTCAATCGATACGCTCGACCCTGAACTTCGTACTGCGATTATGGCAAATGCTGTGCGGTATGAAATCGCCCCTGACGTAATGGACGTCCTGCTCGAAGCCTATCCAAAAGCAACCAATAGCGAGTTTCGAGACGATATTGCCTCAGCGCTAACCTCAACCCGGAACCCTGATAGTATTGCTCGCCTCGCAGGTCTCCTGAAAGACACCTCCTTCATTCGCCTGCAAGATTTCATCCACTGGTTCGTATGGCTACTGCGTAACCGTTACGGACGCGACTTCATGTGGCAATGGACACGCAACAACTGGGAGTGGATTGCGAAAACTTTCAAGGGTGACTCTCACTACGATATGCTGCCGCGCTACATCGCTGGCTCACTGGTGACACGCGCTCAGTTTGAAGAATTCAAAACTTTCTTTGCTCCACTCGAAAAAGAAATCGCCTTGGCTCGTAACATCAAAATTGGCTACACCGAACTTGAAGGCACCGTTGCGCTTATTGAAACTGACGGACCAGTTGTTCGCCAAGCTTTACTCGACCTCGAGTAGTTCGATACCTTCACCCTTACCAAGCGATACCACTGCTAGCCGTTGCAGCTTTTGTGTTGCGTGACGCGTCATATAGAGTTCAGCGGCAAAGCGCATTTGGCGCAACCTCTTTGGAGTAATTGCTGCAATGCCGCCACCTTGCGTCGATGACGAGCGATATTTCACTTCAATAAAATAACGCGTATCGGCCGATTCGGCGATAATGTCTATCTCACAGTACTTTGTTTTCCAGTTTCGCTCGACTATCGAGAATTTCTTTGTAGTAAGCCACTCGGCAATTGTTTCTTCAGCATGATTGCCAATCGCTTTTGCAGTGTCCGTCGCTTTTTCACCATCATCCCCATTATGTGTCGGCTTAGGAGGCTCAGTGGCACTTAAAAGCTTCGCAATAGGCGCAAAAGACCGACGATGGAGCGGCGTCACCCCAAATTCAAGCAAGGCTTGTTGATGCTTGGCGGTTCCGTAGCCAACATGAGAAGCAAACCCGTAGCCGGGATAATGGACCTCTTGTCCTTCCATATACGTATCACGAGCAACCTTCGCAATAATGGACGCAGCCGATACAGCCGGCACTAAAAAGTCAGCTTTGGCCATGGTCGTCACGTACCGGCCTTTACTCGTTTCCTTCAAGAAATTAATCGTACCGTCGATAATAATTTCGTGGTATGGCGTTTCAACCGCCTCGACAGCTCGAATTGTTGCCCGACGAAGCGCTTCGGAAAGCCCTATTTCATCAAGTTCATCAGCATGAACCCAGCCGAGCCCCCAGCCAAGTGCATTTTCGCGTATTTCCGTATCGAGAATAAGCCGCTTTTTCGCTGAGAGCTTTTTACTATCGGTAAGCCCTGGCATAGTAATTCCTTCTGGCAATACAACAGCACCAACCACAAGTGGACCCGCCCATGGACCGCGTCCAACTTCATCAATTCCCAATATCATACCTCTTAGTATACCGAGTAACTCTTAAAACATTTTGCGTTTTACGGATAATTACAAGAAAAATACCCCGCCGTTACGACGAGGTATTTATGAATTACTGAATTATTTAGTTTTCAGCGTGACGAGCTTCAACTTCAGCTTGCTTTGCGGCAAGTTCTGCGTCTTTAGCAGCTTTCTCCGCAGCCTTAGCCTCGGCAGCGGCGTGTGCCTCTTCCTTTAGGCGAGCCTCTTCAGCTTCAGCGTGTGCATCGTGGATGTCGTTTACACCTTCACGGTCAAACTTAACAGCCTTAAGACGAGCGCTCTTGCCGCTACGGTTACGAAGGTATGAAAGGAAGTTACGGCGTACCTTAGAACGACGAGTGATCTCAATCTTCTCTACAAGTGGGCTGTGGAGCAAGAAACTCTTTTCAACACCAACACCGCTGGCAATTTTACGAACAGTAATACGAGCAGTGTGTGACTTTGCGCGGTCAACGCGAATCACGACGCCTTCAAAAATCTGAATACGCTCTTTGTTACCTTCTTTAATTTTCTGGTGAACACGGACGGTGTCACCACTCTTAGCGTCAACAACAGCAGCCTTACGCTGCTCGTCGTTCACTTTTTGAATTAGTGCAAAACTCATGATAATTATGCCTCTTGTACCTAACGTGGGTACGATTATTATGCCAAAGTAGACCTGAGTGCCAGCCACGTAGTTGTATCCCTACGGCTCCAGCCCCGCAACCTTGACGGTTACTATATACAATCAGTGGTTAATTATAGCAGTTTTAGAGGGTTTTGGGAAGACCCCTACCTTAGATTACGCGGTTAATCTCTTCAATTGTCGTTTCACCACGCAGTGCAGCCAAAACACCATTTTCAAGCAATGTCACCATGCCGTTTTCACGAGCCGTTTTTGAAATCACTTCTGCGTGCACATCGTTTACATCACCACGAAGGAATTTCTGAATCGCTTCGTTTACCACAAGCTGCTCCATAATGACCGTACGGCCTGTATAGCCAAATGGTGAGCTTTCGGTTGCAACCGGGCGGTAGAGCCGGAAATTGTCCAAATCTGGCTTTTCAACGTGGTCGGGTAAATCCTTTAATACATCACGAACCCACTGCTTCGTTGCCTCGTCGGGCTCGTAAGCTTCCTTACTATTGTCATCGAGGCGGCGAACCAGACGCTGCGCAATAACTAAGCGAATCGCCGTACTAAAGATTGGGTTCTGTCCAATAAGGTCAATCATGCGGCTAAAAGCTGCGGCAGTATCGGTGGCGTGGAACGTAGAAAGCACCAAGTGCCCAGTAATTGAAGCCTGAATGGCAGTCTTTGCCGTATCGGCATCGCGAATCTCACCAACCATCACTACGTCTGGGTCAAGACGAAGCACCGAGCGAAGGTGGTCAGCAAAGCTTTGCCCATTTGTCGTATCTACTGGTACTTGCGAGATTCCCGGTACACTAAATTCAATTGGGTCTTCAAGGGTAATAATCTTACGATCCAGCGTATTGAGCGCATTAATCATGCTATAGAGCGTGGTAGACTTACCGGAACCGGTTGGACCAACCATCAGTACCATACCGCGTGGGTGGCTCACAACTTCATCAATCTCTCGGCGCTCATCTGGAGTAATATTAAGCCTATCAAGACTCAGCATCGATTCATCGTAATTAAACAAACGAATCACCGCATCTTGCCCATACATCGTTGGCACCATTTCAATACGCATATTCAGGACGTGCCGTGCTTCACCTTCACCAATCTCTTGTTGCATATGCCCAGATTGCGGTTCATTTGAAGCGGTCGAGAGGTTCGCTCGCGACGCCAAAGCGCCAAGAATCACACGATAGCGATCCTGATCGAGCGTTGCAACCGGGTGAAGCGCTCCGTCGACACGCATACGTACGCGAATACCGTCGCGCTGGTTTTCAATGTGAATGTCGCTCGCACCGAGCTTGTCAGCCTGCGTAATAATAAAATCGAAGACCTCATCACTTCCAACACTATTAAGCGTTTGGCTTACCTGATCAATCGTTTCACTGTCGCCCTCATTGGCAATTTTAATATCTTCGTACGTCACCTGGACCGGTGGGTCGTAGCGATTCATCAGCGCTTTGTAGCCCGCCTGGCTAATTAAGTAGAAGGTAACATTTTGCGCCTGCGCCGCATACCTGCTAGAAAGTTCCGCTAAGAGTGATTGCGGCGTTTGAGTGGTAATACCAAACTCCCATGGCGAGGCATCATTCCCTGCAACCAATGGCACAATACGATTCTTGTGCATGTCACTTATTTCAAGCACGTCGTCAACAAGATTGAGATTTAATTCAATTGGTCGCATATCAAGGTACGGCAACCCTAAAATAGCAGCACGGCGCTGCGTACTCTGCTCATCGGCTTCGCGAGCCTGTTGCTGTACTCGATCTTCATCCATTGCTTTTATCGTAGCAAAAAACGTAAGCGTTTTACAGTGATACAATGGAGATTATGCCAGAAATCATTGTCATCGCGCATAATATTCGTTCAACGTACAATGTTGGGGCGATTTTTCGCACTGCCGAAGGCTTTGGTGTTACAAAAATTATCTTAAGTGGGTACACTCCCTACCCCGCACTCACCCTCAACCCAGCTACTGGTCAGCGAGACCCGCGCCTACCCCATATTGCCGAAAAGCTTACCTCACAAATTCATAAAACCGCATTAGGTGCCGAAGCGATCGTGCCGTTTGAATACCAGGAAACTCCTAATATCGAAACGCTTCGAGCGCAGCGCTACCGTATTGTTGGTCTCGAGCAAGCTTCTTCGAGCACTCAACTTCCCGAATATCAAGCGCCTGAAAAAATTGCCCTTATTTTAGGCGAAGAAGTGCACGGCATTCCGCCAGAGCTGCTCGAACAAGTCGAAGATATTATTGAAATTCCCATGGTAGGGCAAAAAGAATCATTTAATGTGTCGGTGGCAACCGGCATTGCCCTGTACCACTTAAGCCTACTTTAGAACAACTGCATCTTCGCCGAGAATCTTCACGAGGCGACCAATCAATTCGTCACTTCCGTCAACACGGAACGGCATTTTAATTGCGGATTGTTTCTCGGGGCCGAGGACGAGCACTATATCGCTGAGGCCGGGGAACTTCGAGCATTCATTGCGAATCTGCATAAGTGAATGCTGGTCGTCCGGGTCTTTCACGTGTACAAAGACTTTCTTGAGAACTTCAGCCACGGGTGGTGGACCAGATGGTTCGCGGGAAACAGCGTGTGTGGCCGAATTTGAGGCTGGCTGGCGCGAAAAGCCACCGCCGCCACCACCATTCCCGCCAAACTTTCGCGGTGTTCGCGTCGCCGTTACCGCACCGCCTTTTGGTTTCGCCATAATACGACCGGTCGATTCATAGCTGCGAAGCTCTTCGTCATCTACGACTTGAATTTCATCGGCAATGAGCTTCACATCACCCGTTAAGTTGCCGTCACGATCACGTGCTGATACCTTTCCCGTCGCACGAATAACGGCGTCTTGAACAAGCTTGGCACCAATTTGCTCATACAAATTCGGAAAGACAATAATTTCCGCTTCACCGGTCTTATCTTCGAGCTTTACAAATGCCATCTTAGTTCCGCTCTTGGTGACAATTGAACGAACCGCTGAAACCAGCCCACCAATTGTCAAAGACCGACCGTCAATATCTTGAGTCATTTCAACAACTGGTACGGTTTGCTCGCTAAAGTATGCGTCATAATTATCGAGTGGATGAGCACTAATGTAGAGCCCCAAAAGTTCCCGCTCCCAGGTAAGTCGTTCTTTGTCGGTGTGCTTGACCGGCGCAGGGGTGAGTGACACAGTTGGCTGAATTGTTGCCATGTTTGCCATGCCACCAAAGAGGTCAGTTTGGCCGCTCAATGCTTCTTTTTGAAGCTTTGAGGCAAATCCTTGAATTGTCTCAAGGTTGAAAAGAAGGTCGGATCTATCGGCCATGGCGTCAAAGGCACCGGTCTTAATCAGTGAATCCCAGGCCTTTTTATTTACCTTTTGAGTCGAAACGCGTTTCGCGAAGTCTTCAATATTCTTAAATTTACCGTCTTCACGCGCACGAAGAATTTCTTCAACCACACCAACACCAACGCCCTTTACGGCAGACATACCAAAACGGATTTCTTTCTTGCCAGGCACCACGGCAAACTCAACGAATGATTCATTTACATCTGGTGATAGCACCTTGATTCCCATGTGCTTACATTCGGTAATTTCAATCGCCAAACGTTCGGTATCGTCGGCGTCACTCGTCATCAATGCTGCCATAAAGGCCTCTGGGAAATGCGCCTTAAGGTACGCCGTCCAGTACGAAATAAGACCGTAACATGCCGCGTGCGACTTGTTGAAACAGTAGGCCGCGAAGTCTTCGAGCTGCTTCCAAAAGACTTCCATATCTTCACGTTTTGCCCCAGAAAGCTCAACAGCACCATCGACGAACTTCGTCTTCATCTTACCCATCATTTCGATGTTCTTCTTACCAATTGCTTTACGAAGCGTATCGGCTTCACCACCAGTAAATCCAGAAAGTTCTCGCGAAATCTGCATGACCTGCTCCTGGTAGACCAAGACCCCGTACGTATTTTGAAGTGCGTTCTCCATCTTACTGTGCATGTAAGTAATTTCTTTTTCACCATGTTTACGCTTAATGAAGTCGTCGATAAACTGCATTGGTCCAGGTCGATATAGTGCCACCATCGCGACGATGTCTTCAAAAACGGTAGGCTTCAGCTCACGCAGGTAGCGCTTCATACCGGCAGATTCAAGCTGGAAAACACCAGTGGTATCACCACGTTGGAACAATTCAAACGTCTCTTTGTCATCAAGAGGAATTTTTGCGAGGTCGATATCGGTTTTAAAGACCTTTTTAATAATACGGAGCGCATTATTAATAATCGTTAAGTTAGAAAGCCCTAGGAAGTCCATCTTCAGAAGGCCGAGTTCTTCAACTTGCCCCATTGGGAACTGCGTCGCCGGTACGCCCTTTTGTGACATTTCAATTGGCAAGAATTTCACAATATCATCAGGGGCAATCACCACGCCGGCGGCGTGTACACCATGGCTACGAATTGTGCCCTCAAGACGCATCGCGAAGTCAATTACTCGCTTGGCTGTTGGGTTTGTCTCATACTCATGTTTGAAATCGACATCATCAACCACACTCTTTGCGAGGGGAATATGACGACCCTGCACTGGCTGTGGCACAAGTTTTGCGATGCGGTCGCTTTCTCCATACGGAACCTGCAGCACGCGTGCGACATCACGTACGGCAGCACGCGCCGCCATGGTACCAAAGGTTGCGATGTTCGCTACCCTTTCAGCACCATACTTATCGGTACAATACGCAATCACCTCATTACGACGTGTATCCTGAATGTCGATGTCGACGTCCGGCATGCTAATACGATCCGGGTTCAAGAAACGCTCGAAGAGAAGGTCATACTTGAGCGGATCAAGTTCGGTAATACGAATAGCATACGATACAATTGAGCCCGCTGCACTACCTCGACCCGGCCCAAAGATAATCCCCTGGTTTTTCCCCCAGTTAATAAAGTCCTGGACAATCAAGAAGTATCCGTTGAAGCCCATACGGTCAATCACACCCAGCTCATAATCGGCTCGCTCGAGTGCTTCGGCTGGGGTTCGTTTTCTCGCCTCTTCGATCGTTAATGTTTCAGCTTCTTCAAATGGCACATTTCCGTAGCGCCAGGCAAGCCCTTGAAAGACAAGTTCGTCAAGATACGTCTTTTCATCATGCCCATCCGGTGTCGGGAAGGTTGGAATCAAAATCTTTCCAAGTTCAATATCAACCTGGCAGCGATCGGCAATTACTTTTGTATTCGCAACGGCTTCTGGGTTTGTCTTTGACCAGCGCTCAATAATTTCTTTCGGATCAGTCACGTGGAGCTCAAACTCCTTGAGTGACATGCGCTTTTCATCGCTTAAGTAAGCGCCCGTTCCCACACAAAGAAGAATTTCGTGCGTATCTTGGTCTTCATGACTAATGTAGTGTCCGTCACTTGTTACAACGGCTGGAATATCTAATTCTTTCGAAAGCTTCTCCAGGTAGCCGTTAATTTTCACCTGCACATCCCAAGCAGTTTTCGACTCAAGGTGACCATGGTCCTGGAGCTCAAGATAGTAACGGTCGCCAAACACGCTCTTGTACCACTCGGCAATTTTCTTCGCTTCTTCGTAGTTATCAACGCGAAGATTTTCACCAAGTTCACCACTTGCACATCCTGAAAGAATAATTAGCCCTTCGTTATACTGTTCAAGAAGATCGTGATCAATACGAGGTTTATAGTACATACCCTCGAGGTTAGCAATCGAACTCAGGCGCATGAGGTTTTGATAGCCTGTATTGTTCATAGCAAGAATAATAAGGTGGTAGCGAGCCTTGTCCTTTTGTGGATCACGGTCATGACGACTCCGAGCGGCCACGTAGGCTTCCATACCCAAAATAGGCTTAATACCCTCGGCGTTGGCTGCTTTGTAAAAATCAAGAACCCCCGACATTGTGCCGTGGTCAGTAATCGCCACCGCTTCCATACCCATATCTTTGACTGTCTCAATAAGCTTTGGAATCTTGCTGAGTCCGTCAAGAAGACTGTGGTGGGTGTGGTTGTGTAGGTGGACGTACTGGGATGTGGCTAATGCAGCCCCCGTAACCGGTTTAGATGAAACTTCTACCCCCATCGCTCCTTTAAGTATAGCGAAAAGAACTCAGTTCGTCTGTAGTAAAAATTAATGCTTATATTACTTTTGCTGAGAGTTTTGAACGGTCTCAACAATATACTGAATAAAGTCACCAACGCCACCTGGAATGTCCGTAAGGAGCGATAAGATAGCCACAATCAACGCCACCACCAGAGTACCGCCAATGACACTTCCAACACCGAAAAATATACCACGGAAAAAGTTCATGAAATACACTTGTTTACGTGATTTATTAAAATCATAAAACAAATCTTCAAGAATAGCGCGCCGAGCGCCAAGTTCGTTTTCGTGCTTCACCTTTTGGGTAGCTTTATGGACGGTCTTTTTCACAAAAATGACTACTTCTTTGCTTTTGGTTTCTTAGAAAAGCCCTTTTTTGCACCTTCGACGGCCTGCTCCGTACGACCCCTTAGTTCAGCAGCCTTGGAAGTAATATCATCGGCAACTTCGTTCGCTTTGTTCTTAACATCGCCAATAACTTCTTCGGCCTTTGTCTTTACTTCTTTCGCCTTCTTTTCGGCAACTTCTTTCGCCTTTTCAGCTTCATCAACAACAAAGTCGCGAGCTTCTTCAGCCTTCTCTACCGCCGCATCTTTTGCCTTCAAAGAAGCGCTCTTAATTTCTTCGCGAGTTTCTTTTCCGCTCTTAGGAGCCAACAAGATTCCTGTTACAAAACCAGCAACTGCACCAAAAACTGCACCAAATGCTACTTTACCCTTTGACATACTATTTGTTCCCCTTCTTCTTTTTACCGACAAATTTCTTAATATACCGATTTACCATTTCCGCAACAAAGAGCGGCGAGGTAAGCTTGCTTACTCCAACCACAGCACTATCAATGTGAGAAACGGTGCTCTGAGCCGACTTAGCCAAACGGCGAATTTCAGCCGTAAGTTTAATGAGATAAATACCTAGAATGATAGCGACGATAAGAAAAACAGAGAGGACGCTCGATACTATAATCACCAGAATTTCAGAGGCTTGGTCCATGGAATACTCCTTGTGTGGGTATATTATTGTTTATGTTTTGTACTAGTATACGCTTAATTTTGCGTTACAGGCAAGTTAGTTGTCAAGTCGCTCTTTTAGGTAGGCGCGAAGGTCGGCGCTATAGGCTTCATTCTCGAGTGCCAAGTCGATGACCGCTTTCATATACTTCAGTTGGTCGCCGGTATCATGCCAGACGCCATCAATGAAGTATCCGTAGAGCTCGCCTTCGTGAGCAAGTTCATCAAGACTAAAGGCTAGCCCAATTTCCCCACCAACGCCAATCGTTTCGCGTTCGAGGAGTGGCCAAATGTCTGGCGTCAGTAAGTAGCTTCCAACCGAGGCGAACACCGACGGTGTGTTTGCCTCACCCGGCTTTTCGACGATACCACCAAGGCGGAAGAGTCGCTCGGACTTCTCATCGCTTAAGCTAACCATGCCGTATTTATCTGCGTCTTTTTTCTCGACTTCAATAAGTGAAATAACCGACTTTCCGGTTTGTTTATAAGCCGCTTTAAGCTGGAGTGGCCATGGCGCTTCGCTTCGGAAGAAATCATCGGCGAAAAAGACGAAGAATGGCTCATCGTCGGCAATAAGGTGACGAGCGTTTAGGATTGGACGAGCATTCCCTTTTGGCGTGCCTTTTTGACGAATGTATACAAAGTTTGCAAGTTCACCAATACGTTGAATTTCATCAGCCTTTTCGGTTTTGCCCTTTTCACGTAGCTCCGCTTCGAGCTCTTCGTTGCGGTCGAAATGATCTTCAATCGACCGCTTTGTGCTTCCTGTTACAATAATAATATCGGTTACCCCAGCGGCAACCGCTTGCTCAACAATCACCTGAATAACAGGACGATCGATAAGCGGAAGCATCTCTTTTGGCATTGCCTTTGTTTGTGGCAAAAAACGTGTTCCTAAACCAGCTGCACAAATAATAGCCTTCGTCGGCTGTTTCATATCTACACTCCTAGCTTTTTACGAATTGCTTGCTGCGCCATTGCAGGGTTTGCTTTCCCCTGTGATTTCTTCATTACTTGGCCAACGAGGAAACCAATTGCCTTCTCTTGACCCGCCTTAATGTCTTCGATTGATTTTGCACTTGCTGGATCGGCGAGGACTTCATCAACAATCGAGTCGATAGCACCTTCGTCACTTACCTGTAGTAGATTCTTTGACTCAGCAATTTCACGTGGCGTCGATTCACTCGTGAGAAGCTCCTGGAATACTTCTTTTGCAGCCGTGCTTGAAAGTTCGTTTTTTGCAACCATGTCAGAAAGTTCAATGTACCCTTCAGGTGAGAAGTTGCTGGCAATAACCGCCTCTTCTTCGTTTGTTGTGTTGACCGCGCTCGCAAACCAGTGTGCCACACGACGAGCCGTGTCATCACCTGCGGCTGCTTGAATCTCCGAAACAAGTTGAGCGTAGCTCTGAGTGGCAATGAGCGCTTCAACAACAGAGCGGTCAAGGTTCATCGAGGCCCATGCTTCACGGTAAGCGCCTGGAAGTGTTGGAACGGTGGCCTGAATGTGGGCAATTTCTTCCTGTGTCAGTACAACGGGTGGGATATCTGGATCTGGCATGTAGCGGTAGTCCTGAGCATCTTCCTTGCTGCGCTGTGAACTGGTTTTGCCTTTTGCGTCATCCCAACCGCGTGTTTCCTGGACAACCTTTTCACCTTTTTCTAATAATTCAATCTGTCGTTCAAATTCATACTGGGCAGCACGTTCGACACTTTTGAAAGAGTTAAGATTTTTCACTTCGGCGCGAGTACCGAGTTCGGTCGCACCCTTTTTCGCAACAGAGATATTGACATCAAAACGCATGTTTCCATGGTAAAGATTCCCGAGTGTCACCCCTGCATAAGTCATGAGGCGATGTAGCTCAGTTGCATACGCCTTGGCGCCTGCAGCTGAATGAATATCTGGTTCAGAAACAATTTCAATGAGCGGCGTACCGGCACGGTTTAGGTCGACCAAGCTATGAGTGCCATAGTGGGTCAACTTACCAGCATCTTCTTCAATATGTGCATGATGAATACGAACGCGGACAGTTTCACCATCTTCAAGTGGCGCATCAACAAACCCTTCAAGAATGATAGGCTGATACATTTGACTAATTTGATACCCTTTTGGAAGGTCAGGGTAAAAATAGTGCTTTCGGTCAAAACGGCTCACCTCAGCAATACCGGCATTGAGCGCCTTACCTGCTTTCACAGCAAGCACAACGGCTTCATGGTTAAGGACTGGAAGCATCCCTGGAAGACCAAAATCAATTGGGCTAATTGCCGTATTTGGGTCTTTGTCGCGGGCGTCATTATCAGCGCCGCTAAACAACTTGCTTGTGGTTGCAAGCTGTACGTGACACTCAATGCCAATGGTCATTTCATACTGGTCGAGAATTTCTTGTGCGAGTGCCATCTTAAATTGCCCCCATATCTTTTAGTCCTTGTTTGTAGGCAATCAATGCCTGGCGAGCTCGGTCGTAATCGACACGAACGTCGGTTTCATGTGCAAGGCGGTTGCGTAGTTTGTGCGCCGCCCATACGCCATTGCCATTCGTCCACTTTCCTTGGCATTGTTTCATTCGGTCTGCCATTGTTTTGCCCGCTAATCCACGGTCACGAAGCGCTTGGTCAAGCAACTTATCAGCATCAAAAATACAGACCGTAAAGCTATTCTCTTCGTCACGCTTCAAACGAGATTCAATTGCCATCCAGCGGCTTCGGTACTTATTTTGGTCAAGTGGCCGCGGACTGTTCTTAGCAAGTGAAATAACAACAAATAGGAGCCCGCCGAAAATCAAAATTGCTGAAAAGAAGAAAATAATTGAAAGTGTTTGATCCATCTAGGCTTCTCCTTCTCGTGCTAGTGCCAAAAGTGTTGCATCTGATTTTCGCGGTCCAATAAGCTGGACACCAACTGGTAGCCCTGCTTCGGTTGTACCAGCTGGTACTGAAATAGCTGGCAGTCCCGCAAGACTTGCTGGTACCGTCATGATGTCAGCAAGATACATCTTCACTGGGTCGGCCGTATTTTCACCGAGTTTAAAGGCTGGGGTTGGCGCAACTGGGCCAACAAGCGCGTCAAATGATTCAAAGATCTTAGTGAATTCATTAATAAGAAGAGTACGGGCTCTTTGCGCCTGAAGGTAATAAGCGTCGAAAAATCCGCTAGAGAGTACATAGCTTCCAATCATAATACGTCGCTTATTTTCAGGAACAAAGCCGTGATCACGCGAAAGTCCGTACACCTCGCCAAGTGTCGACGCATCTTGCGAGCGAACACCGTAACGGATACCGTCGTAGCGTCCTAGGTTACTGCTTACTTCGGCTGGAACCACAATGTAATAAATAGCGAGCGCATATTTCACCATTGGAATACTGACTTCTTCGACAGTATGGCCCTTGGCCTTCAGCGCTTCGATATATTCAGCAACACGCGCACGTACTTCTGGGTCAACATTATCATCCATAAATTCTTTAATCACGCCAATTCTCTTTGGTGCTTCAATTACAGCCGGAGCAAAAAAATCAGGCAATGTCGTCATATCTTTGCGGTCTTGGCCACTGAGAATATCCATGACAAGTTCTGCATCTTCTGCGGTTGCCGAGAGCACGCCAATCGTATCTGTACTACTTGCCATTGCAACTACTCCATAACGGCTTACTGTGCCGTAGGTTGGCTTTACACCGACAACACCGTTAAAACTGGCAGGTTGACGAATTGAACCTCCCGTATCGGTGCCGAGTGCAAAAGGAACAATATCAAGTGCAACCGCTACCGCCGAGCCACCGCTACTTCCACCAGCAACGCGCTCTTGGTCGTGCGCATTTTTCGTTGGGCCATAGGCTGAGTTTTCAGTACTTCCACCATGCGCAAAGGCATCAAGGTTGGCCTTACCAATACAAATTGCTCCTTCGGCTTCGAGTTTTTCAATGGCGGTTGCCTGGAGTGGTGCGGTAAAAGTCTCCAAGAACTTGCTTGCCGCAGTTGTCGTATCACCAAAAGTTAAGAAGTTATCTTTTGCAACAAAGGGCACACCAGCAAGACGGCCTGTAACTTCACCGGCGTCAACTTGTGCGGCTCGCTCAAGTGCGCGCTCTTCAGAAAGTGAAAGCAGCGCGTGATACGCGTCAGATTCACGTGCTTTTGCAATCGCAGCCTCAACATTTTCGCGCGCCGATTTACCAAGAAAATCAGAAATTTTTACCATACTACAATACCTTCGGTACCTTAATTTGATTGTCCTGGGCGTCAGGTGCCAATGCAATCAGCTCCTCGCGACTCACACCATAATCATCAACGACATCATCGCGCCAGACATTACGGAGATCAGTCACTTGGTAGGTTGGCTCAACGCCTTCGGTATTCAGCTCGGAAAGTTGTTCAATGTAGCCAAGGATATTTTCCAGGTCAACCCGCAACGCTTCGGCTTCGGCGTCATCGAGCTGCAAGCTACTTAATTGTGCAAGATGATGCACATCATCGATTGAGATTTGTGTCATATTACCCTATTTTACAATTTTTGTCGGATCTCAGCAATCACATCTCGAAGTTCGGCTGCCTTTTCAAATTCGAGGTTAGCACTCGCCAAGTCCATTTGCGCAGACAAATCCTTAATAAGGCCGGCATATTCGTCTTTTGGAATTCTTTTAAGATCGAGCTTCGGCTTCTCTTCTTCCTTCTTAGGAATAATGGCGCGAAGTCCTTCGTCAATAGCTTTCGCTACACTTGTAGGAGTAATGCCGTGCTCTTTGTTGTAAGCCTCTTGAATACCGCGGCGACGGTCCGTTTCTTCAATTGCCTGTTGCATCGACCGTGTAACCGTATCGGCGTACATGAGTACTTTACCCTCTACGTGTCGAGCAGCACGACCAATAATTTGAATGAGCGCACTGGTGCTACGCAGGAAACCTTCTTTATCGGCGTCGATAATTGCCACTAAACTCACCTCTGGAAGGTCGAGGCCTTCACGAAGAAGGTTAATGCCTACGAGCACATCGTACACTCCGGCGCGCAAATCACGAAGAATATCGCTGCGCTCCAAAGTATCAACTTCACTGTGAATATAGGCAGTCTTAATATCGAGTTCTTGGAGGTAAGTCGTCAGGTCTTCAGCCATACGCTTCGTCAGTGTCGTGACCAGCACACGCTGGCTCTTATCGACACGTTCACGAATTTCAGCAATCAAATCATCGATCTGGCCATCGGTTGGACGAACGACGATTTCAGGGTCAATTAGGCCGGTCGGACGGATAATCTGTTGAACCGGCTCAGGACTATGTGACAACTCGTACTCGGCAGGGGTTGCTGAAACGTACACCGCTTGATGGAGGTGTCGATTAAACTCATCGAACGTGAGTGGACGGTTATCGAGCGCACTTGGAAGACGGAAACCATACTCAACAAGCACCTCCTTACGAGCTCGGTCACCATTGTACATACCCCGAACCTGCGGAAGTGTCATGTGACTTTCGTCGACAAACAGCAGGAAATCATCCGGGAAGTAGTCGAGTAGTGTCGCCGGCTGCTCACCTGGCTCGCGGTTTGTAAGGTACCGGCTATAGTTTTCAATACCCTTTACAAAACCAGTCTCTTCAAGCATTTCAATGTCATATTTCGTACGCTGCGCAAGGCGCTGTGCCTCCAAAAGCTTGTCGTGCTTCTCGAAGAAATCCATACGCTCATCGAACTCTTGCTTAATATTTTCAATAGCCCGCTCGAGCTTTTGCTTTGGTGTGACGTAGTGACTGCTTGGGAAAATATCAATAGCGGCTGGCTCGCCCAGGATTTCACCTGTGAGCGGATCGATACGCGTCACACGCTCGACTTCATCGCCAAAAAACTCAATACGATACGCCACGTCGCTACCTGCCGGGAAAACATCAACGATATCGCCCTTAACACGGAAAGTTCCACGGTGAAAATCGATGTCATTTCGTTGATACTGAATGTCAGTTAAAAGACGAACGAACTTATCTTGTTGGCGACGCTCACCGCGCGTAACCTTGATGGACATGTCGGCATAGTCTTCAGGAGATCCAATACCATAAATACAACTCACACTTGCGACAATAATCGTGTCACGACGCGTTAAAAGGGCTGTTGTTGCAGCGTGACGCAGCCGGTCAATCTCATCATTAATCTTACTGTCTTTTTCAATATATGTATCGCTGCTGGCAATGTACGCTTCCGGCTGGTAGTAATCAAAGTAGCTCACAAAGTAATGGACTTCGTTATCAGGAAAAAAGGCCTTGAACTCGCTATAGAGCTGCGCAGCCAGCGTTTTGTTGTGCGCAAGCACCAAAGTTGGCGCTTGGCGCTGGGCAATGATGTTTGCCATCGTAAAGGTCTTACCAGACCCGGTTACCCCAAGAAGTGTCTGTTCGCGTTCGCCCTCTTCGAGCCCTTTTACCAATGCAGCAATAGCCGCCGGCTGGTCACCGGTGGGCTCATACTGCGAAGAAAGGACAAAACGCTGCTCCATCCCTTCTAGTATACTCTAGTTCGTCTTCTTCAGCAGACCAAAGGCACTGCTAAAAGATTCTTGATACTTTTGCAACTTAGCGGCATCACTCGTACAGGTAGTATCCGCAAGTGATAGCCCGTACTTTGTACCCTCGACGGTAATTGTTTTTGCGAGCATACCGCTGTCGTTCGTAGTTGGGTCGGCAAGAATCGAAGCGAAGGTTCCTTGGTCATTGGTACATTTACTACCAATTAAGTCTTCGTTACGGAATTCAACGTATCGTGTGCCATTTTGTGCGCGCAGCACCTCATACTCAAAACCGCCCACACCCTTTACATATGAAACGGTAATATTCATAGGAGCAATATCGACGGTTGCGACAGTCGAAGGGTCTGGCGCCGGCTCTTCAGCTGCATTAGAGGATTTCGTTTCAGTATTTGAAGGAGATTCATCTTTTGAGTGCTCTTCATCAGGTGTCGTAGTAGTACCTTCAGAAGAAGAGGTCGAGTTCGACGTATCAGTTATGTACGGATCTTGCTTCCCTGGACCCATACTTTTAATAAGCGCAACCGCCCCAATCGCCACTAACAGGACAACTAATACCGAAATCGTGGTAACGAGTGCTCGCTTCCCCTTTTTATGCACCATATTCCCTCGCAGTTTTAATTACTACTAAGCATAGCCAGTTATGGCTGTAATGTAAAGGTTGGTTTTAATTGGCTTCTTTTCGGTATGACTCGGTAATGTACGCGATGATATCGTCGTAATTGTCGTAGATTCGATACAGTTCGGTATCTTCGTAAGAGATTGTGCCAAATTTATCGAGCATAACTTCACGAATCGCAGCATCGAATGGTCGCCAGAAGTCACTTCCAACCAAGATAACCGGTGTAGGGTCAATCTTTCGTGTCTGAACCAGCGCGAGGATCTCGAACAATTCGTCGAATGTACCAAACCCACCCGGGAAATAGATGTACGCACTTGAGTCGAGCGTCATCGCTACTTTTCGTCCAAAGAAGTGGTTAAACTGGAAGTTTTCAGTGGTGTATTCGTTCAGTGATTGCTCATGTGGAAGCAGGATATTGAGCCCGATAGATGCACCTCCGGCCTCGTAAGCACCGCGGTTCGCAGCCTCCATTACTCCATGTCCACCACCAGTAATAACAGCGAAGCCTTCTTGCGAGAGGCGTCGAGACAAATCGTAGGCACCCATAGTGATTGAGTCATCCTGTGGCTTTCGTGCCGACCCGAAGATAGTAACCGTCTTTTCGTATCGAGAAAGAATAGAGAATACTTGCTCAAATTCATCAACAACAGTACCAAGACGACCCTCTGCAGCTGCGATGAGACGTTCACGAATAATGAGGTTTCGTTTGGTACGGTCTTTACGAATGGCCGATGACTTCTTTTGAGCAGGTTTCACGACAGGAAGCTTTTCTGGAGCAATCATGTCGTTATCGAGTTGCTCGAGCACTTGGTTCGCAAGGTTCTTGAAGCCCATGTAGCGGACGAAAATCTCGTTCCAAAGACTTTCACGGAAGTGGTAGGCATAACGGCCAGCGTATGATTCCTTGTTTGAGTAGGCAAAGCTGACGTCAAACAAGTTAAAGGCAACCGGGAACCCGTCGTAGTTAAGCGCTACGTAATCGCGGTCCTTCCAAAACTTGAGCTCTGGGTCGATTTCAAACAGAAGATCTTCAGCGCGGCGCCAGTGAAGGTCTTCTGGCTGTACATGCGGCTCAAAGGCAACTTTATCAATCGAGTCTTCCTTGTGCTTTCCAAGGTAGCGTTGGATGACGCGCCAGTGGACACGCTTTCCTGCCATTTGACTCCCCGTTCCTGGGTCGGCGATGAGCGTTTCGACAACGGTCTTACCAAAGTTTGGTTGCTTGCTCTTCAGCTTAAAGAATGTCGAGTAGAGCTTCACTTCGTTCATGTAGTGTAGCAGGAGCGGCAAGGTCTTTAGTGCCAAACCACGCATTTTACGAACATGCATCGGTACCACCACGATTATTCCCATTTCTTTTGTGTGGGTAACATTGTGAAGCTTTTTCTGAACAAAGTGTGCAGCCAAATCAACGTACTTATCGTGGTCCATTTGAATAATACGCAGGTCACGCTCTTCGTAATCTTCAGGAGTTACATGCTTAAACAGCTCATCGTACTCGTTGAGCCATTCTGACCCCTCAGAAAAGCGTAGTGCAGTATAAATTTCATCAAAATCTTCATTTTCGAACATTTTTTCAATGTCATCATAGCCAAGCTTCTTCATGAGCTGCTTTGGTGGCATTTTGCGAAGCAGGTCTTTCGCCTTTTCACGCTTCAGTACAAACACACGGCGATTGAACTTCACCTTATTTGCCGCATCAATCATAAATGGCACAAGGTACTTCACTTCTTCCGAACGAGATTCGTCAGCCCCAATAATACGCACAAGTCGCTTAATGTCCTTCTCTACACGGCTGAGTAATGCGTGGTAAACTTCCTCTCCCGTTGAAGCTGCTGGATTAAGACCAAGCTCGCGTAGATTTTCGTGTGCCATGGCGGTAATATCGCCAATCAGCTTCACATCAGCACCGCTTCGACCACTAATTTCTTCGAGTTGATGAAGCGCCTGCGTAAACGTTGGCTCTTCAGCATCAAGTAAGTCACTTAAAAATTTTGCCATTTTCTAAAACTCCTTTTCTGTCAGTGGCATATCGTGAAGCGTCACACCCTTATATAAAATTCCCTCTTTGGCACCAACGTGTTGAACAACTGATGTAGAGTTGGCGCTTGCAAAAATAATTGCTTCTTTTAACGTCTTGCCCTGCGCATAGGCACTTAGGAATCCAGAGCCAAATGCATCACCCGCGCCAGTACGGTCAAGCACTGGAACATCCTCGTACATACCGGCTTCAACAATCGTCTTACTATCGGTCGCAACTACCCCATTTGGACCGTCGCTTACTACAGCCACTGGTACGTAGTGTGTCAAGTGGCGCACTAGCTCTTCGAGCGTTTCACCATGCACAATCATTTGCGCTTCTTCTTTATTGACTGCGAGCACTTCTACGTCTTCCAGAAGCCCCTTAAGTTTATCGGTTTGCTGAAGTTCGACACCAGCTGGGTTGAGCATAATCTTCACACCTTGCTTTGCGGCTCGCGTAATAATGCGCTCCAGTAGGTCCATGTCGCCAAGTGAAGAGATGTAAATCCAATCGCCTTCATCGATAACTGAAATATCGAGCTCACGGTCTTTTGCGGTCGGCATTGAACCCTTGTAGTTCAAAATGGTACGCTCGCCGCCAGTCAACATCAAAATAACAGAGTAGCTTGATTGAAAACGACTACTTTGGTGCACATGACTCGTATCAACGCCTTCACGGTCGAGGCTTTGAAGAATTGTTTCACTTGGCACGTCGTCGCCAATACACCAAGAGTACTTACTATGAAGCCCCTGGCGCGCAAATGTGACAGCAGCATTTGTAACATTACCGCCGGTCGAGAAAACTACTTCATCGAGGTCAAGCTTTTGGCCTACGGGTAATTGTTCGTATTTAACACCCTTGTGCTCAAACTGGCTAAAAGCGTTAGAGCTCTTTAAAAAGACATCTTGCGTTGCCTTGCCGATGGTAACAATAGTTGGCACACGCGTCACTAGACTACAGCCTTTCCGGCGCTTCCAAATGCTTGAATTTTCTCTTCAACAACTGCTTGGACGGCATCTTTAACCCTATCCATAAGCTTCACAACTGCAAACTCTTCAGGGTGCTCCTTGAGCTCTTGCTCCATAACAGTACGAAAGGCGTAGCGCATGTCGCTGTTGATGTTAATCTTGCTCACACCAATCTTGGCGGCATCTTCAAAGAAATGAAGTGGGGTACCAGAACCTCCGTGAAGGCTAATTTGACAGCCAATTGCATCACGAATACGGCCAAGGAGCTCAAGATCAAGCTCTTTTGGTACAGGGTACTTCCCGTGAAGGTTACCAATTGCTGCAGCGAACGTATCAATACCAGTCTCCTCAACAAAGGCTTTTGCGCCTTCTGGTGTTGAGAAAGTTTTCTTAATTTCTTCGTAATCAATTGCTTCCGAGTGGACGTTGCTACTTCCGCCAAAATAGTGCGGCTCACTCTCTACCAGTGCACCGGTAAATTTGGCGTATTCTACAACCTCCTTAGTTTTGGCAATGATTTCTTCTTCGGTTGCGTCGTGGTTCGCTTGAGAAATATCGATGTGAATAAACTCGTAACCAGCGTCGATGGCACGCTTACAGGCTTCGACGGTTGGACTGTGGTCGAGGTTGATGTACATCTCGATGCCATACTCTTTTTTGTAGTTATCGACGAGGTCACGAACGTTATCGATACCCATTGCCTCAACCTCACCCTGACTCACCTCAACAAGTACCGGTGCGTTAAGCTTTTGCGCAGCGCGTGCAATTGCAATAAGTGTTTCCTGGTTGTCGATATTAAACGCACCCACAGCAAAGTGCTGCTGGCGGCTCCTCTGCATCAAATGTCGTGCGCGCAGTGTATTATCGCGAATTTCAGCTATTGTCAGACCCATCGAATAGTGCCCCCTCAAAGATTTTATTACTCTTATCGACCAGTATATCACTTATGCTTGTCTACGAGTAGCACGCTTTTAGTGCTGATGGTAGCGAGGCATTTCTTCAGTGAATTGACGAACCGTTTCAGCAACCTTGTCGCCGGTAAGTCCAAAATATTCCATGAGTTCAGTTGGTGCTCCCGATTCACCAAAGCGGTCGTTAATACCAATTCGCTTAATTGGCATTGGCAGGACACTACTCAAAAATTCGGTTACAGCACTTCCAAACCCGCCCGCAGCTTGCGCTTCTTCTGCAGTTACAACACGTCCCGTCTTACGGGCACTTGCAAGCAAGGTCTCTTCATCGAGCGGTTTAATTGTTGGAACGTGCACCACTTCTGCATTAATACCTTGTGTTTCAAGGATTTTCGCAGCAACCAGCAACTGGTAGGTCATCGTTCCTGTTCCAAACAGTGATACGTCTTCCCCCTCTTTTAAAACATAGGCTTTGCCAAGCTCGAAAGGTGAATCCTCGGTACTGAAAATTGGCGTTTTTTCACGCGCCAAACGCAGGTAACTTGGCTTGCCATTTTCAGCAATCGCTCTTGTGGCCTTCTCGGCCTCAATACTATCGCCAGGAGCAACCACAACCATATTTGGAAGCACGCGCATAAGTGCAATATCTTCAAGCATTTGGTGCGTCGCACCATCGGGACCAACGCTCACGCCAGCGTGTGAACCAACGACTTTCACGGGTTGGTTATTGAGTGTCGCAGTGGTACGAATTTGTTCCCAGTTTCGCCCTGGGCTAAAAGCCGCATAACTACTTGTAAACGGAATTTTTCCAGCACGAGCCAAACCACTCGCAACAGTCACCAGGTTTTGCTCAGCAATACCAATTTCAATGAAACGCTTTGGAAAAGCTTCGCGAAACAGATGCATTTGGGTACTTTCGGTCAGGTCAGCGCAAAGCGCAACAACATTGTCGTTTTGCTCACCAGCCGCTTTTAATCCACGACCAAATCCAGCACGAATTGGCTCGAGCTCAACCTCTTTGTTGTATACCAATGGATTTAATGGATATGTCATACACCAGCCCCCTCATGTGTAATTTTGCCACCAAGTGTTCGAAGATCTTCAAGCGCCTCTTTTGCTTGTTCGGCGTTTGGCGGCATACCGTGCCACTTGTAGTTATACTCCATGAAATCAACACCCTTACCTGGGATTGTGTGCGAGATAATTACCGTTGGACGGTTTGATACAGCACGCGCCTGGCTGGCTGCATTGATAATACTTTCAATATTGTGGCCATCAATTTCAAGCACGTGCCACCCAAATGACTCCCACTTGCCCTTTAAGTCTTCGAGCGGCATCACATCTTCGGTAGTGCCGTCGATTTGAATGTTATTTCGGTCGACAAAAGCAACCAATTGAGATAACTTGTACTTTCCGGCAAACATAGCCGCTTCCCATATGTTTCCTTCATCGAGCTCACCATCACCCATCACCACATATACAAAACGATGTGGGTTTTCATCGAGATACTGTAAGGAGTAGGCGTACCCGGCAGCCTGCGAGAGCCCACTTCCAAGCGGACCGCTGGTGTTTTCCAACCCTGGAAGCTTTTCACGCTCTGGGTGACCTTGAAGCCGGCTACCAAACTTGCGGAGCGTGGTGAGTTCGGTCTTATCAAAGTAGCCCGCTTCAGCCATGGCAGCATACTGCACCGGTACACAGTGCCCGTTACTCAAGAAGAAAACATCGCGGTCTTGCCATTCTGGCTCTTCGGGACGAATATTCAGAATGTTAAAGTAAAGCGCAGCGAAGATATCCGCAAGACCAAGCGGTCCGGCACTATGCCCGCTTCCCGCCGCTTCTAGCATAGTAATAATATCGCGGCGGATATCATTTGCTTTCTGTTCAAGTTGTGTAAGTGTTAGCTGGCCCACCTTAAATTACTCCGTGTTTATTGATTTCCTTTACAAGCGCATTGTACGTTTCCGCTGGGTTTGTTGCGTTGGCAATTTCACCACCGACATTCAGTACATCGACACCACCCTGGGTAAGCGTGTAGGCGTTTTCTATTTTCACGCCGCCGTCCCATCCAATCTCGACATCAGGCTTAATCTTTTTAATGAGCCTGATTTTCTCGAGTTGCATCATACTAGCCGTACCGCCAAACTTTCCAAGGTCTCCTGAAAAAATCATGACATGGTCGGCAGCTTGAATAGCCGCCTGCACCGTTGCTGGTACGGTCGTTTTGAGGAGCGCGATGCCCGCTTTAATACCTGCTTGCCTGAGGGCAGCTAAATGCGGCACTATATCTTCTTGTGCTTCGGCATGTAAAATAACAAGGCTCGGCTTCAACTTAATAAGTTGCCCAAGATGCTCAGAGGGGCGCGCAACCATTGCATGAATATCTACCTCCCAACCCTCTGGCCAGAAAAGTTGCCCTTCATTAAGAAGGAACGTTGGCGCAAATTCACCATCGCTAATGTCGATGTGAACCCGCCGAGCAAACGCTTGCAACTTCGCACTTGATTCGCGAAGTTGGTCGACCGTTTCGGCCATTATCGTTGGAACAATCACACTCATTAGCCTAACTCATCCAATTCTGCGTTACGGCGCCTAAACCGAACTGCATCGGCGAATTCGGTATTCAGCCAAGTCTCAAGAATTCCCTCCCAAACACCTTCATTCTCGCCAACGACGCGGGCAGGTAAACAGAGCACATTACTATCGTTATCATAGCGAGTCATCTTTGCTTCAAAAGCATCCCAGATAACGCTGGCACGAATCCCACGATAGCGATTTGCACCCATGGCGACACCCTGGCCCCCGCCGCAGATTAAAATACCCCGTGGATCTTTATCGTCGCTTCCAAGAATCTTTAAAGAAACAGCTTGGGCGAAAATCGGAAAATCATCACCAGGATCAAGCACGGCACCACCAACATCTTCGACGTCGTAGCCGCGCTTTGAAAGATACGCAAATATCTTCTCCTTTAAATGAAAGCCCTGATGATCCGCACCCAAGTAAATTTTCATACTGCTCCTAAGTATAAGCGGTTTAACCCTCGCGGTGCAAGCTCTTCGCTACATCTGCAACCACTTCGATGAGGCGGTTTGAGTATCCCCACTCGTTGTCGTACCAGACCATTACCTTTGCAAGGTTACCATCGACCACCTTTGTAAGAAGAAGGTCAACCACGCCCGAGTGGCTATTGCCGATGTAATCACGGCTTACCAACGGTTCTTCACTAACACCAAGAATTCCTTGGTAGTACGGCTCAGTTGATGCCTTCTTAAATGCCGCATTGAGCTCTTCGACGGTCGTGTCGCGCTCAAGCAAAACAGTAACGTCGCTAATTGATACTACTGGGGTTGGGACACGAATACTCAAGCCATCAAACTTACCTTCAAGTTGAGGCAGCGTCTTGGTAACGGCAATCGCCGCACCAGTTGTGGTTGGAACGATGTTCTCTGCAGCATTACGGCCCTCACGAAGGTCCTTTGCAGGTGCATCTTGAAGCGCCTGACTTGCTGTGTAACTGTGCACCGTCGTAAGAAGTGATTTCTGAACACCAAATTCAGCATCAAGAATTGCCATAACTGCGCCAAGTGAGTTAGTCGTACAGCTTGCGTTACTAATGACATGGCTCGCACCTTCAATCTTGTCGTCGTTGGCACCAAGCACGATAGTATCTACACCATCACTCTTGGTCGGACCACTAATAACGACACGCTTTGCACCAGCAGCAATGTGAAGTTCGGCAGACTCTTTATCGGTAAAACGACCGGTTGACTCGATCACAAGGTCAACCCCTAGGTCACCCCAAGGAAGTGCAGCAGGATCTTTTTCTGCAGTCACCTTAATGTGTTGGCCGTTTACAATAATGCCCGCATCATCATACGAAACATCATACTTGTAGGTGCCATAGTTGCTGTCGTGTTTCAGCAGATACGCGAGCGTCTTTGTGTCAGTCAAGTCGTTTACCGAAACAACCTCAAGGTCGCTACGGTCAAAGGCTAGCTTAAAAGCGTTGCGTCCAATACGGCCAAATCCGTTAATACCAATTTTTGTCTGTGCCATAGGAAACTTACCCCTTTTTAATGAATAAAGCTTTTGCTTATCTATCGACATTATAACTGTCTACCCCTTCCTCCGCAATCTTTGTATACTAGAAGTATGCACAAAACCGAGTTGCTCGAACGAGCCCAGCCATTTTACGAAGAAAACCAGCTCCTCGAGCTCGAGCATGCTATTGATGTCGCCTCGTCGTCACACAAAGGCCAGAAGCGTAAAAGTGGCGAGCCATACATTATTCACCCGCTTGCCGTTGCTGGAACACTGATTGATTGGGGCATGGATATTGATAGCGTGCTAGCTGGTGTACTTCACGATACAGTCGAAGATACTGACATGACGCTCGAGCAACTCGAATCTAAGTTCGGTAAAGATGTCGCTTTCCTCGTTGATGGCGTTACAAAAGTATCACAAGCCCGCGCTGGCATGCAGGACCTTGCCGAGTACCTCCCTCAGACAAAAGATAATCTCTCGAAGCTTCTTATCGCCATCGGTCAGGACGTTCGCGTTATTATCATCAAGCTCGCCGACCGACTTCATAACCTTCAAACACTGCAACACATGCCCCGTGAAAAGCAAATCAAAATCGCCCGTGAAAGCCTTGAGGTCTTTGCTCCTATGGCAGACCGTCTTGGTATGGGCCGTGTTCGCATGCAAATCGAAGAACTCGCTTTTAGTTATCTTGACCCAGCCGAATTCAAAAAACTCCAAGCCCTCATGCGCAAACGGCTCGGTAAGAGTACACGTAAGCTTGGTATTGTTCGCGAAGAAGTTGATCGTGCGCTCACCGCCCAACATATTACGCACGACATTAACGGTCGCGTAAAAAGTATCTACAGTCTTCAGAAAAAGATGAAAAAAGTTGAAGGTAACGTCGAAGATATTTACGACCTTATGGCTCTTCGTGTAATCGTCGAGAGCAAAGAAGATTGCTACCGCGTGCTTGGGGTGCTTCACACACTTTATCAACCGATGATTGCCCGTATCAAAGATTACATCGCCGTACCAAAACCAAACGGCTACCAAAGCTTGCACACCACCGTTTTGACACCATCAAAACAAATTGTTGAATTCCAAATTCGTACCTACGACATGCATGAATATGCCGAACGCGGACTTGCTGCAAGTTTCCATTACCATGAGCAAAAAAGCTCTAAAGATTATATGCAGGGCAAAAAGAGTGCCGTTCTTCCATCTCACATGCAGTGGATTACCCAACTTCAAGAAATTGCCTCAAAACTTCGCAGTGGTGAAGATATTCCCGAATCGCAACTATCTATCGATTTATTCGGTGACCGTATTTTTGTGTACTCACCACGCGGCGATATCTACAATCTTCCCGAAGGTGCTTACCCACTCGACTTCGCTTACCTCGTGCACAGTGACATTGGAAAGCATTCTTATAGTTTCAAAGTGAACGGTTCGATTCACCCATTCGACAAACCGCTCCAAAACGGCGATGTTGTTGAGGTAGTGACGCGCAAATCGTCAACGCCAAAGCAGACCTGGCTTGAAATGGTGAAAACAACACATGCTCGCACAAAGCTTCGTGCGCAACTTCGGAAGGTGGGCGCTATTGAAAGTATTAGCCATGCAGCGGGCATTATACGAGAAAAGACCCGCAAAAAGCGGGCCGTTTCTGAGCCAGACAACGCGTAAACTAACGGTTGTTCCAGCGCTCCACTGATTCGTGAATAATACGCTTTGCTTCTTCGGCGTCACCAAATCCCTTCACAATAGTACTCCCAGGCTTCTTTAGGTCCTTGTAGTGAGTAAAGTGGTGTTCGATTTGTGCAAGCAGTTGCTTTGGAAGGTCTTCAAGTGACTTGATTGCGTCACCCGTGTTGCGGTCGTCAGCAGGAACAACAATTACCTTATCGTCTACTTCACCGTCGTCTTCGAATTTCATCACACCAATGACATTCGCTTCAAGGAAGATACCAGTTGTAAGTGGTTCGTCGGTAACAATCAAAGCATCAAGCTCGTCGCCATCTTCATCAAGTGTTTGCGGAATGAATCCGTAGTTAGTTGGCTTTGCAAAAATTGCCGGTTCAACACGGTCAAGCTGAAATACCGCTAGGTCGCGGTTCCATTCAATTTTATGTGAACTGCCGGTTGGAATTTCAACGACAACATTAATGACACCGCCATCAATATCACCAGGGCCAAGAATTTTATTAAAATCTGCCACGTTATTTCTCCTTTTTTCTTGTCTTCTACTTCTGTTATTTTAGCAGTTTTTGAACTTCCCGTATATAATGTCTCTAGTGAAACTGATTTCTCCAACACAATATGTCCGCGAAGCGGCCGAAGCCGTTTCGAAGGCAAAGACGCGCGTCTATTTGATGTCGATGGTGGTTGCCGACCACGAATTAACCCATCCACTCATTGCCGCCCTTGAAGCTGCGGCTATTCGTGGCGTTGAAGTCGTTGTCGCTGCAGACATCTTTACCTACGGCGAAGTTGGTGGTGGGTTCTTACCTTTTCGATACTACAGCCACGGGGCACGCGATGCCAATCGCATGGCAAGAAAACTAAAAAAGTCCGGTGTAAAATTCCACTGGCTTGGTCGTGGCCGTATTACTCTGTATCACGGGAGAACGCACAGTAAGTGGTGCGTTGTCGATGACACCGTCTTCACCTTTGGTGGTGTAAACCTCTACGAAGGTGGCGTCCAAAATGTCGATTACATGTTCCGTCATACCGACGCGAAGCTCGCCGACCGCATCGTTGAAGAGCAAAAACGGGTCCAAAAAGCCGAAGCTCGTTCGGCAAACTACCCAAGCGTTATTTTCGAACACAATGATATGAGCGTGCTGATTGACGGTGGCATTATTGGCCAATCCGCCATTTACCGACGTGCGATTGAACTCGCCGAAAAAGCTTCCCACATCACTTTCGTTTCTCAATACTGCCCAACGGGTAAGCTGTCACGGATCTTATCGAAGAAATCAGCAGTGCTTTATTACAATCGTCCAATTCAAGCCGATGGTCTTAATCGTATCGTGATTCGTATTGGTCAATTTGCTACTGGACTTAAAACAAGTTATACCAAAGCTCGTTATCTACACGCTAAGTGTATTATCTTCACGTTTGAAGATGGTTCAAAAGCAGCTATTACCGGTTCGCATAACTTTGCTTATACTGGGGTGTTGCTTGGCACGCGCGAATTTGCACTCGAAACACGTGACCCAAAAATTATCGCTCAGCTTGAAGCGTTTATTAAAAAAGAGGTTGCCTAGCGCACAGACCGAGGTTAAACTCGGTCGAAATTATCAAGATATTCGCGAATTGCAAGGGCGGCAGCCGCACCTTCGCCAACAGCACTGGCAATTTGCATTGTTGCGCCGCTTCGCACGTCGCCACTCGCAAACACACCCTCAACACTGGTTTCAAGATGTTGGTTTGTTTTCACAAGTCCAACTTCATCAAGCTCCACATCACTTTCAGCGAGGAATTCGGTATTCGGCTTCAGGCCGACAAATACAAACACGCCATCAACAGTCATTTCTTTGGCTTCGCCTTTTTCAATAACCTTCACGCCAGTCACACGACCATCTTCGGCAATAGTAATTTCATCAGTCGTCGTATCGAGGTGAACCGTTACTTTCCCCTCGTCAATATACTTCTGGAGGTCATGCTGCAGAATATCGCTCGCCTTAATCGTACTTCGTACAAGCAGGTCAATATGGCTTGCGTAGCGCGTCAAGAAAATTGTTTCTTGGAGTGCCGAGTTTCCCCCGCCAATCACCGCAAGGGTACGGTCACGGTAAAACGCGCCGTCACAGGTAGCGCAGTAGTGCACACCGCGACCATATGATTCTGCCTCACCGGGTACACCAATTTTTTTATAATCGCTTCCCGTTGCAATCAGGACGGCTTTGGCTTTTATATCTTGGCCATCAATCGTAACGATTTTATATTTGCCTTCAGTACGAATCGCCGAAGCTTCACCGAACTCAATATGTGCGCCAAAGCGTTCTGCTTGCTTTTCGAGTTCACCCGCAAGCTTCATTCCTTCAATACCTTCTGGAAATCCAGGATAGTTATCGACTTTGTCGGTAATTGCAGCCATACCACCAATAGTTGCCTTTTCATACAGAACCGTGTCAATGTCTTCGCGAGTAGTGTAAATTGCCGCGGTTAGAGCGCTTGGGCCCGCGCCAATCATGACGACATCACGAATATCGCTAGTTTGCATAGAGCCTCCTGTACAAATCGTTCAACTCATTTGGCACTGCAACCTCAGGAATTTCTTCTGGAGTAGGGATAACCATCACCACAAATTTCAATGGGGTGTTTGCTGGAATAGAGTCACCGCCACCAGCTTCGCCATAAGCGAGGTCTGAAGGAATAGTCAGCTCACGAACTCCCCCAACCTTCATACCGGCAACGCCTTGCGTCCATCCCTTAATAACATCTCCAGGCGCGGCTGTAATAGGCGTTTTCAACGCACCGTCACTTATTGAGCTATCAAAGACGTTACCATCGGGTGTCCACCCAATGTAATATGCTGTAAATGTTGATTGGTCGGTAAGCGTTTCGCCTGTCCCAACAGCTAAATCTTCAGTCTTTAGCTCTGTCACACTTGTTTTATCAAATGTTGCAGGGCGAGACGCATATTGGCTAAACGTTGGGTAGTACTTATCAGAAAGCGCCTTTGTTTGCGCATCGACTTTTGCCTGGCGTTCTTCGGTGGCCTTTTGATGTTGTTGACTCAGCTCATTGAATCGCGCTTGGTCTTTTTGGCTATTTGAGTTTGCTAATACAATAATCGCAAACGACCCAATCGTTCCGACAGCCATAAATGCTGCAATAACCCAAATACCAATTCGTTGTGCTTTTGTTGTTGCCATGTGTATTAAATCACCTTTCCCTCAGTCGCTTGAACAACGCGCTCAATTACCTTATCAATTATGACAATCACTTCTTCATTTGTCATTGTCTTTTCATATGAAGCAAGTGCAATTCGAATAGTAATATTCTTTGTTTCGCCATCTTCTGGCTGGTATATATCAACCGGCGTCACTTTCGTGACGAGATTCGTCTCAGCGAGCACCTGTAAGGCTGGCTCAACCACTTCACTATACTGAACTGAACTTTTTACTTGGAAGCAAATATCGCGCTCGGTTCCTGGGTAGCGGCTGAGTGGGCGATATTGAATCCCGACCGACTCAAGACTACGAAGCACTTCACGTGGTGCAAGTTCAAACCCGGCAGTGTATTCGGGTAGCTTAAATGCTTTTTGAACTGACTTTTTGTATTCGCCAATCACCCCAAGTATCGCTTGAGTGTTCGCATCAATAATCGTGGCACTTCGCTTTGGCTCGAACGGAGCGGTGCGAGCAGATTCCTCGGCAAGCGGCCGGTACGCGACCTTCACGCCAAGTACACCTACTACGTAGTCAAGCATTCGCTTTGCGTCATAGTAGGCAGCACTCTTCTTCTTACCGTCAGTAAGTACCAGCGCAATACTGTCAGTCTCAACAGGAACATCTTCCTCGGTAAGACCGTCTGATTTTTGATGTACCTTATTAGCTTCAAATAACGCAAACGAGCCGTAGCCTGCTTTTACATTAGCAAAAATATTTGAGAGCAAACTTGGTGTCAAACTTTGACGATAGTACTGAAGGTCCGGACTAATACTATTCACAATTCGGTATGCGTTATCTGGTGATTGCCCAGCCTTCTTTAGAATGTCACCATGCACAAAACTGTACGTAAGCACTTCATTCGCGCCAGCGCGCACCAAACTCTTGCGAATAACTGAGCGAAGCTCGTCAAAGCTAGTTGGGCGAACCGCCACGAAATCACGACGCGGCAACGTTAGGTTGATGGTATCGAATCCAGCCAAACGACCGACTTCTTCAATAATATCTTCAGCGATATGAATATCTTGCCGCCAGTATGGTACGGTTACAGTTGCCTCAAGATCCTCAAATTCAACACCAAATCCAACATTCTGAAGGAGGTCGGCAATATCACCAACTGAAAATTGGGTTCCCAACGTTTGGTTGATCTGTCGCTCGCTTACGTGGACAACGCTCGGTTGGCGTACACCCGGGTAGTCCTCTACTGCTTCACTTGTCGTACGTGCACCAGTGTGAGCTTCGAGCATTCGAACTGCTTCGGCAAGAACGGGCGTCGTTAGCGGTGCTGGAATGCCCTTTGTAAAACGCGTTACCGCTTCCGAGAAAATACCGTGGCGCATTTGACTCGAACGCATATGGTAGAGGTCGAATGTGGCAACCTCAAGAAGGACATTCTTTGTTGAATCATCAACGAGTGTACTTTGACCACCCATAATTCCCGCTAATCCAACGGCAGTTTCACCAGCGGCAATCACAATGTCGGAGGTATCGAGTTCAACTTCTTTACCATCAAGTAGCACAAGTTTCTCACCTTCACGGGCTAGACGAACTCGTATCGTAAAATCGTCGCCAGCCACAGCCTTGAGCTTGTCGTAGTCATAGGTATGTGATGGCTGACCGGTCAAAAGCATCAGGTAGTTTGAAACGTCAACCGACGCATTGATAGGACGAACACCACTTCGAGCCAAGTAGGTTTGTAGTTGAATTGGCGACTGAGCATTTTCATCGACGCCACTCAATACGACTGCTTGAAAACGATCAGAAAGTGCAGGGTCTTCAATCTTAATGGCTGGGGCGACTGTTGAACCATCGTTTTCGATTGTTGCTTCAAGCACTTGCAGCCAGTCTGGTGTAGTGAATGGAAGTCCTTGGATACCAGCAACTTCACGTGCAAATCCGATGACACCAAAAGCATCAGGACGGTGCGTCAATGATTTATTTTCAATATCGAGTAGGTAGTCATTGAGTTCGTAAAGTTCTGCGAATGCCGTACCAGGTGCCGCTTCTTTGTCGATTTCCAAAATACCAGTGTGGTCATCATATAGATCAAGTTCGCGCGCGCTGGCTAACATACCGTTACTCATAACTCCACGAAGTGGCTTCGCGCCCAGTACAAATGGTTCGGTGTCGCTATATGTCTCAGGAACAACACTTCGCGGTGGCAGCCACGCAACCAAAAGACCGCCGCGCACATTTGGCGCACCGCACACAACTTGTACTAGGCCGTTTTCGTCGCGTTCAACGTCTTGCCATACGCCGCCGTCATCAATCTTTGTCACATTTAGGTGGTCAGAGCCCTCAAGTGGGCCACATTCGACTACTTTGGCAACAATAACATCCTTGTATTTCTCACCAAGGTCTTCAACACTTTCGATTTCTACCAAACGTGCGCCAATAAGCGTCGACAGCTCATCGATAGTACCGTCGATTTGTGTGAATTTCTTTAACCAATTTACCGAGATAATCATGACGCGAATTTCCTTAAGAATGCTAGTTTTGCCGATTCAAAGTGGCGAAGGTCTTCAATGCCGTATTTCAACATAACAAGGCGCTCGACGCCACCACCCCATGCAAAGCCGCGGTATTGAGTTGGGTCAATGCCGGCTTCTTTTAATACATTCGGGTGGATCATGCCGCAGCCAAGCATTTCCAGCCACTCACCCGGCTTTCCACCAATTGCTGCTGGTTTTTCAATGGCAAATTCAAGGCCTGGCTCAACAAATGGGAAATATGCAGGCTGTGTTTTCACACGAAGCGCTTGACCATAGTAGGTTTCGAAGAAGCTCCGAAGCGTCCCGAGCATTTCACCAAGCGTCGCATCTTTACTGACAAAGACACCCTCACACTGGTAAAAAGTATGCTCGTGTGTGGCATCAACATCTTCGTTACGAAATACACGTCCGTAACTAATAGCTGCAATGTGTCCACCAGCCTCAAGCTTGTCTTTACCTTCTTTAAGGATACGGTGTTGCATTGTTGAAGTATGCGCAGGTGGAATAAAGCCCTCTTCGGTACGGAAGGTGTCGTACCCATCACGAGCTGGGTGGTCTTCAGGGAAGTTCAATGCACCGAACATGTGATGGTCGTCGTCAATTTGGCGAGATTCAACTGCTTCAAAGCCCATGCGCGTAAAAATGTCGACAACAACATCGAGCTCTTTTGTAAGCGGGTGCTGTGTACCATCTTCAGTCGGGAGTAGCGCAGGTTGTGCGCTGTTTACATCCCATGGCGCAGTAACGTCGATAGGCGTTACATCAGCAGATTCGAGCTCTTCCTCGCGCGCTTGAATAGCCTCTTCAACCGCAACCTTCATTTCGTTGACCTGCTTACCAAAAGCACCGCGCTCTTCTGGCGGAAGGGTACCAATAACTCCGTATAACTCACGGATTTCTGGTGATTTCAAAATCTCTCGAGGCGTATCGCTCGAAGCGACTCGTTCAAGCAAGGACTGCCTTACTCCCTCTGTATCATAACTCGACATAATTATCATCTATTATACGCTAGTGCTAGCGTCGAGGCGAGAGGGAAATACCCTTTTTGCTACATCGTGGCAACAATCAGCCAGATAGCAATCACGATAATTGCAATGCCAATAAGTACCCAGACCCATGCCAAACTCGTTGTCTGCTTGGTGTCTTTTATATATGCAGAATCGGTCACACCGTCAGGCTGTTCAGTCTCGAGCGCACGCTTCTTTGCCTTCTCTTGAAGTTCAGCAGCGACTCGCTTTTGGAGCTCCGATTGGGTCTCGTTTTGCTTCAAATATAAACTCATACTTATACTATAGCACTTCAGGGTTGTGCCTTCTTGTTTATGGTATACTGGTGGCATGTTTACTATAAGGAGGGAAACATATGGCTACTAAGAAGGCCGCTACTACAAAAAAGAAAGCTCCTGCAAAGAAGACGACCACCAAGTCAGCTTCAGCTGCAGTGACTAAAACGACCGTCAAGACCGTCCCTGCTACTGCAAAGAAGCAGACTCTTGGCCAGCACATTGAAACCGCACTCCTGTCACGATCTCTGTGGCGCGCACTTGCTGCCGAATTTATCGGTACATTCTTGCTCGCTACTGTTATCATCGCAGGGCAAGGTCAACCAATCTTCGTGCTCTTTGGACTCGCAGGTATCGTACTACTTATCGGGTCAATCTCTGGAGCACACGTTAACCCAGCTGTCACTATTGGCGCATGGGCAACTCGTCGCATCGGTTGGCTCCGCGCAATCGGGTACATTCTTGTACAATTCCTCGGTGCAGCAGTTGCTTACTTCGCACTTAACGCGTTCCTCAGCGGTACAGTACAACCAACCGCTGAACAACAAGCCTACGGCCAAACTGCCGCTAGCCTCTTCAAGGCTGTCGACATTAGCCAACTTACCGGCAAGGAATGGTACGTATTCTTCGCTGAAATCCTTGGTACTGCAATCCTTGGTTTTGCAATAGCTACCGCACTTCGCGCGAAGGACACCCTCAGCGCAGCATTTTCAGCTGGTCTCGGTATCTTCCTCGCATTGATGGTTGGTATCACCGTAACTGGCTACGTTGCCGCAAGCAGCGTTATCAACCCTGCTATCGCACTTTCACTCCAAGCTTACGTTGGTGGCACATGGGCCTTCCTCGTCTACGGTTTGGGTGCAATCATCGGTGGTGTTGCAGGATTCCTCATCCACGACCTCGTTCGTGGCCGAAACGCCTAATACATCATTGGTATATAAAAATCCCGCTTGTACGAAAGCGGGATTTTTTATGATTCAGCGTATGGCTATCGTGCGGCTCGACGAGCATCGGCTGCGGTCTGTCGTACTTCACCTTCAACAATCTTAGCGCGCGTTGATGCTTCTTTCTTTACGCGGTTTGCGGTTCGTTTTACGCCACCAGCAGCATCCTTGCCAATCTCCATCATCGTCTCGGCACTATCAGCCAGTTCGTCCTTAACGGCAGCCGCACCCTTCTTTACTTCATCCATACCAGCTTCAGCTTTACCCTTATACTGATTCGCCTTGTCCATAAGTTCTTTCCTGGTTTCCTTACCACTCTTTGGTGCTAAAAGAATTCCAGCGATAAAGCTTCCTGCGGCTATAAGTGCGATGTTCATACCTTTTCCCATGATATCCTCCTTTATCGATTCTTAATTGTGCGGATTGTCTTCACGATTTCACCAAAAACTTTTGCAGGTGAAAACCAATCGCTTATACTCGCAACGTTTGCAGTGGTTTGCTGAACGTTGCCCGCTATTTTATTAAGTTTGATAATAAGTACGATAGCTACTACTAAAAGCAGCACGATAACAACCGACAACACGATGAGGTTGATTGTTAACAACGTAATGGCCGTTGCCATATCCATATCGTCCTCCTTCTTAGGGTTAGCTGAGCTCTTAAGCTCACCCTAATAGTAGTCTTGTCGGCTGAAAGTTTTCTGAGAGTTTAATTGTCGTCTTGTTGAGGTTTATCAATAAGCATTGGTTCAATGCTCTTATTTCCGCCAGCAATTTTGGTGACATCTGTATCAACTTTTGCGAGCTCTTTATGCGCATTGTTATAGTGCCCCACTGTTGTACCAAGCGACTTCCCAAGCTTTTCCATATAGGTATCAAAGGAAGCGATATGACGACCTAGTTTTCCAACTTGGAGTTGAATATCCTTGGCTTGTTCTTCAATTTGAAGGCTTCGAAGCCCCTGAAGCACCGTCTGAAGATACGCCATAAAGCTTGTAGGGCTTACAATTATCACTTTCCTTTCGCGGAAAGCATACTCGATGAGGTCACGGGCACTTGAGCCGGTTCCCACATCACCAATCAGCAGGTCGTAGTACAGCGATTCACTTGGAATAAACATAAAAGCAAAGTCCATCGTACCTTCTGCAGGGCGAATGTATTTACTGGTCTCATCAATACGGCCCTTCAGGTCGTTGCGCACTTTCTTAAGCCAGTCTTCACGCTCTGATTTTGTTTGCGACGCCACCATACGATTGTAGTTTTCGAGACTAAACTTACTGTCGACTGCGAGCAGTTGCCCCTTATCTAAGATTACAACGGCATCGGCAATGACCCCGTCTTTAAAGCCATGCTGCATTTTAAAGTTTTTCGTAGGTAAAATATTGGCAAGCACCGATTCGAGATAGTATTCACCAAACACACCACGCTGCTTTGGGTTTTGTAACACATTTTGCAGTGTCTTTAATTCATCGGCCACATCAACAACGCGACGGTTCGTTTCGTCGAGTTTTGTAAGCCGCTGCGATACATCGCCCACTAATTTCATACTCTCACTCAACTGCTTTTGCATTGAGGTTTGCATATGTGCAGCATTGCGCTCTAACTTATCGCCAAGTGACGTTTGTAGTGTCGCGATGGTTCGGTTGAGTTCGGTAACATCAGCTTTTAAAAGCTCGACGCCACCGCTCTGCTTTAATTCGCGTAAACGCTGACTAATCACAAACAAAGCCGCGCCAAGTCCAAGCACGGCGACAACAAGAATAATTACTACCACCATTTCCATATTCTCAGTATAGCATTAGGGGCAACTTTAGAGGACAAGAAGAAGTCGAATGCCGACAACAATAATTGCTGCGAGTGTCAACGCCCATGCCAACCAACGAATTCGGGCTACCATCGAGAAAAGCCCGTAACTTGCAGTGTAGAAGAAAAGTGCCCACAGCAGGACGACCCACCACGAAAGGCCGTCGAGAATACTTCCAAGGTCCCACAGTAGTACGGCAGTTGCAATAGAAATAATAATGGGACGAGGCTGTAAGTAGTGAATTAAAAGCCAGGTTCCTGCAACAGCTACAAATACCGCTGCAATGCTCCCACTGACTCCAATTGAGTTAACACAAGCAGCTGCCGAAGAGAGGTCACGACACGCAATCGGCTCAACAACATACTGGCGCAAAATGGCGGTAAGAATCCACCACGCAAGGCCCATACCGAGCCCAATATAAATAATTTTACCTTTTACCCACCACGGTTCAACGATGACTTGTTGCTGGCTTTGAATGACTTTTGCCACGACCGTGCTCCTCCTGCTTTCTTGGTACGTTACTGTACCATAAAGCACCGACAAGCGCAATTGCGACCCCTCCAATCACATCAAGTGGCGTATGGACAAGCGCCAATACGCGCCCGACACAAATGAGCACGACAAGCCCCGCTAAAACAAGGCTCGTTTTCTTCATACGAGTTTCAAACCAAACAGCACACGTAATAGCAGTTACGAAAAGTGCATGGTCTGATGGAAAACCAGGATTATTCAGATACAGCGCACCTGGATCAACACCAAGTAGCTCAAACGGCCGCAGTGTCTCCGGTTGGTAGATAGCGCCGATGAATTTTGCCAGCATATACGAGGTGAGTCCAGCCATTAAAATTCGGCCATACGCCTGAAAGCGATGCCCTTTTGGGACTTTTAAGAGAAGTGCCCAAGCGCCAATAAGGATTACAGGGATTACGGCAACATCAGCGATAAGGCGAATGAGAAATTCGGCTGTCATATAGGTTTAGTATACGCCCGAGTCCAAAATTTTGACATAACCAGTATTGTGGTGTTATTTTTTACGCAGATTTTGTATAGATATTTAATAACTATTTAACAAATAAAGCGTAAATTTATATACATATACATAAAATAGGGATTAATATGAAGCTACTCATTATTGAGGATAATCCTCGCCTTTCCATGCGCATGAAACAGCAACTTCAAAAGTGGTATGTGGTCGAAGTCGCCAATACTGGAGACGAAGGGTTGCGTCTCGTTTCGACAGACATGTTTGATTTAGTTTTGCTTGATCTTGGCCTCCCTGATACACCAGGTATTGAAGTGTGCCGTCAAATCCGCGGCCTTACTCGGGATACGGCAATTTTAATAGTTACTGGTACTGATTCTGTTCAAAACCGCGTCGAGCTACTAAATACCGGCGCCGACGACTACATAGCAAAACCATTTGATTTATCGGAGCTTCGCGCCCGTATCAATGCCCTCGCTCGACGAAAAGAACGAAACCAGAGCACTCCCTTCATTACCGTCGGTGAACTTAGTATCGATCCCGCACGTCGAACCGTTACTCGTGCTAATGTCGCTATCAAACTTCGTCGTAAAGAGTTTGATATTCTTGAGTATCTTGCCTCTAGTGCTGGCCGAGTCTTATCAAGACAGATGATTATCGATCACGTATGGCCAACGACAAGCAAAGGCTGGGTCGGGTCAGTAGACGTACATATAAAACAACTTAGGGATAAAATTGACAAGCCATTCGCCTACCCACTCATACAGACGTCTTACGGAGTGGGGTACATGGTTGATTTACCTCAAGCAATTAAGGAACGGGTGTAAGATATGTCGCCGGGTGGTATGGTAAAGGATTACGGACCAGAGCGTGTCACTCGAACCGTCACCCGCGGCTCGCTCTATGTCGCTATCACTCTTACTGGATTACTCGTTACCTACGACATCTTTAATGGCTCACTTGTCCGCACAAGATTCTGGATTGGATGTGCCGTCGTTATGTATCTCATTGTAATTAGATATATTTTACGGAAACATCATGTCATATTTGCAAACTGGCTCATCATACTACTTTACGAGTTGCTCGCTGCTCTCGTCCTGCTTCACTGGGGCCTCAATTCACCGGTAGGTATATTAACAGCAAGTTTTACCATACTCCTTCCTGGTATTCTTATGTCGCCTCGTTCTATACTTCCCGTTACTCTCGTCACCTCTTCAATCCTATTTATGGTTCATATCATCCACTCGTTTGGCGTCATTACTCCCACTATCTACGTGGCTCCTTCGCCATCAAACTTGCTTGATGTTATTGCATACATAACAATCCTTTCAGTGTTCGCTCTCGTATCTTGGATTTCTGCCCGACAGTCCAGTCTTAGTTTAAGCCGCGCACTCTATGCAGAAGAAAAGCTCCGCAAGCAAAAGGATTCATTAGCTACCGAACTCGAGCGTGAGTCAACCCTACTACGCCAAACACAACTCCAGCAAATTCAACAACTTCATAGGTTTGCAATTATTGGTCAATCGGCAATTGCAACACTCCACGAGCTATCCAATCATCTCAGCATATTAAATCTCGATATTGATGACTTAAAGCAGCACGTGAAACACTCGAAAGCAATTGCTAGTGCGGAAGATGGTATTGAGCACATTAATCACATGGTACGCAAGGCTCGGGCGCACCTTGATGCTCAAGATAATATTCAAACCTTTAATGCACTTCCTGTAATAAACCGAGCTATCAAAGATATGCAGACTAAATTTCAACGGTATAATTTAAAATTAATAAAGCGAGGACCAAAACATCTTACGTCATTTTATGTCCATGGTGACCCATTGAGCCTCATACAATGTATATCTATTTTGTTAACAAATGCGTTTGATGCATGTAAAGAAATACCAGGTGCAAAAATAACAACTGCGATTATATCGCAAAAAGGCACGCTCATCATTACAGTTACCGATACTGGACCGGGAATAAGTAAAACCTCCCAAAAGTCACTATTTCAACCTCGTGAAAGCACAAAGTCCTCAGGCCTTGGGGTGGGACTATACATTGCAAAACACATTATTGAATCACAGTACAACGGCACTCTAAAATTTTTACCTACAGAGCCCGGAGCAACGTTTCAAATCACACTCAACAGAGCATCTACTCACTCTAATTAATAAGTGTCGAAAGATATTGCGCCAAACTCTTAACATACCGGCCAACAATTTCGTGCCCTGCCATTAATCGCGTCGCTGAAATGTTATCCTTCTCTTTGGCAAGCGTTGTAATGTGCTTATTGATGACCACTGGGTCAAGCGCACCATACAATATATCAATTGGCACCTTTAGCTTCCTCACGTCCTCAAGCGAAGTTTGGTTAATAATACTTGCCTCAAGCGCGGCAATGTACGAGCCTATCGTCTCTTCGTTAATAGTAAGGGATTTATTTGCCAACCCTAGTTTTACCGCCATTGGCGATAATTTCTCGAGTTGTTCGGGGAATTTTTTCGCAGCGCGGTATAGCTCACGAAGCATATCGTCACTCGACCGCAAGCCTTTCTTTACGACTTCTGGCTTATAAAAGGGCGGGCTACATAATACTAAGCGCCTCACGCCAAGCCCATAGCGCTTCGCAACCTCTACGGCAACAAGTGCACCCAACGAATGTCCAACTAAAATGGGCTGATGTGCCATACGGAGCCCCAAAAGCGTCACTCCTACTGACCGCGCCTGCGTTTTAGCATCATACACCGCCCATTGCGGCTTGGGAGATTTCCCAAAACCCAATAAATCGATACCAATTACCCGTACATCTTTTGGCATCAATTTCACTACTGCATCCCATGAATGGAGTGTGTTGCCAATGCCATGAATAAACACAAAAGTGGCTCGTGGTTTTTTAGGAGATTGGAATTCGTGGGTGTATAGCGTGTACGGTATTCGCAAATACCGGTGCGTTAATGTTGAGACACGTCGACGAAATGACATATTCTTCACTATAGCAGTAAGTTGCAGCAAAAAAAGGCCCGCGTAAGGGCCTTTTTACATACAATTTGGCTAGGGTGGAGGGATTCGAACCCCCGAATGCCAGGACCAAAACCTGGTGCCTTACCACTTGGCGACACCCTAGTACGGTACAGCGTGGTACCGAAGTATTATACCGTAATAGGGGTAAATGCTCAAGCCTTCTTGGCTTTCACACCCTTCGAACGTTCGACGTGGGCAAATTCACCGTGAATTTCAAACAAGAAGTATGCCGTAATACCAACCCAGATAGCACCGAAGATAAGGTTACCAATAATGCTTAATGGGTTAAGTGTAAGAATCGCCCCTACTACCGTGTACAGAATACCGAGTAGCCATGCAATAAACAAAAGCACCCAGCCCTTCTTTTGTTTTTCTTTGAGCGGCGCTACCGCCATCGCCATAAGCACACACTCAAGCGCCATAAATACCAGCCCAACAGCCGCGTTGGCAATCATTAGCCCAACAAAGGTAGCTGACGCATAGTAGCTAATAAAGGGGCTTGCGAGGGTGGAAAGGCTTGCAAAAAGCGACCCCAAAAGTGCGAGCGTCGCAATGCCCGACAAAACCGCCCCAATAATCGCAATCCACCACGCATTATCACCGAGCCACTTACGGACCGTCGACGGCAGGTGCGGAACGCTCTTTAACCATTCCAAGATGGTTCGTTCGAGCTTTGAAACAAATTCCATATATGAAAAATCTCCTTTAGTACCTTCATCATACCCCGCCCTCGGGGTTTTCTCAACTATTTCCTCGAGAAGGTTATCCGGCCAGGCCATAACCCCCAGCTACTCCACGCCGCCATAATTCCTAAAGCAAATGGGATACACACCGCCCACCATCCAGGAATCAAATCAACTAACGTTCCAAGGAAGCCGACGGTCGGCGAACTGGGGCTCATCGTCACAATCCAAATAGTAATAAACAGCCACAGCACCGCGACAAACCAGCCACACAGCATGCTCAGCCAGCGAAAAGCAGGGCTGAGTGTCATACGAAGGAGAAACGGCAGCGCAAAAACTTCGGCAGCAACCAACACCGGTGCAACCGCATAGGCAAGCGGGTCGCTGAGCGGTAAATGAATCGAAAGCATAAATTCGGCGAACTTATCAAAAGTAAATAATTGCGTAACAGCAAACACGACCAAAATGCCCGCGTATAGCAACGAAATCTGAACAGTTTCTCGGGTGCGAGGCTTCGGTGCCGGAACTGCTTTTACAAAGATGCTCATGCTTCAAGTATACGTCTCCAATTATAGTTTTGACAAACTGTTGTTATTTTTTACATTTTTGCATAATCTGCTTGCGCTTTTAAATCAATTTAGCTAAAGTAATGACAAGCGAAAGTTACAAAAACAAAAACTCCAAAAAAATTCTCAAAAATTTTTAACTTTGTTGTAGCTAGCGCTATACGATATCCACCACAACACGAGAAGACCCGCTTTATGCGGGTTTTTTCGTGGTTATAAAAATAGAAGTTAGTTTTTAGCAGCCTTATACGAGTGTTCGGCACGCCACTTTGCAATCGCTGCATGATTGCCGCTTAAAAGCACGTCGGGCACTTTCATATCGCGAAACTCAGCCGGCTTTGTATACTGCGGAAACTCGAGCGTCTCGCCGTCTGAAAAGCTTTCAATTTCTGCGCTGGCGGCACCGCCTAGAACTCCCGGAATAAGCCGTACAATGCTATCGATAATGGTCATAGCTGGCAATTCTCCACCAGTAAGCACATAATCGCCTACGCTAATCTGTTCATCGATTAAGCTCACAATGCGTTCATCGTAGCCTTCATAGCGGCCGCATACAAAAATATAACCATGGTCAGCATCGGCATACTGCTGTGCCATCGCTTGTTTCCAACGCTGCCCGCGCGGTGTCATTAAAAGCACCTTCGCCGCTGGGTCGTTGGTTTTCGCAGCTTCAATGGCTGCAAAAAGCGGCTCAGGCTTAAGGAGCATACCGTCACCACCCCCATACGGCGTGTCGTCCACTTGCTTGCGTGGTCCAATGCCGTACTCGCGTAAATTAATAAGCTCAAATGCAGCAGCGCCCTCTTTTTGGGCCTTCCACATCATCGAACTATTGAGGACGCCTTCAAACATTTCCGGAAAAAGGGTCACTACCTGGAGTTTCTTCATCTGTACCAGTGTAGCAGCTATTGACTTTTTTGTCTATAGGTGGTATAATGTATCACTAGCAGTCCCCCGACCTACCTAAGGAGCACCAGTGAGAACTGCAGACGACACCGCGCTCACGTTCGACACGGTCGAGAGCATCACCATCGAGCCCGACACCATCGTCAAGCTCGAACGAGTCCCTGCCGACCTGCCCGCCGACGACGACGCCTACCGCGTCATCTACACCACCGGTGGCACCAGCGAGCAACGCATCGCGTGGGTGAGCTACATCACCTACTGCATGCTGCGCGACATCGAGAAGCACAAGCTCGCGGTCATCAACCGTGAAGCCGACGCGCTCGAATGAGCCCTTCTGAAGAAAGCCTGCTGTTGAGTTGCAATCTGCAATTCCAGCTTGTCGCTCTTCAGGGGGCTTTCTTCTTTTTATTAAGACAATCAAAAAGACGCTCCAATTTTGGGGCGTCTCTTATACACATAAGCTCTCAACAAATGTGGTGTATTTGTTGCTCGCAATTCGAGCTTTCTCGCAGTTCAAAGTTGTGTGTTGAACTGCTTGTGATTATATATCAAGATCGTCGAGCTCTGCAAGCTCTGCGCGAGTCTTTTTTGTGTAGTCTGACGTGTTGTCCACAGGCTCATCTGTAGAGCTTTCCACAGCCTCGACAGAATCGTCAGAAGATGGAGCCATATCATCGCTCGAGAGTGTTGCGCCGGTCTGGCCATCGTTATTTACAATCTTCAGATTATAGCGAGCGTCGTTCTTGGTGCCAAGCGCGCGAAGCAGTGTGCGCAGGCTTTGTGCGGTCACGCCACGCTTTCCAATAACACGACCTAGGTCGTCGGGGTTTACAGTAAGTGTCAAAAGAACGCCCTTTTCGTCAATTACACGATCAACGACAACGTCGTCTGGGTTTCCAACGACTGATTTTACGATATACTCTATGAACTGCTGGTCTATGGTCGACATGTGCCCTCCTCCGGTCTCCGTCAATGTATCGTGCCCTTATTGTAGCATGGTTGCTTCCGGACCATAAGCATAATTATTATGGCAAAATAAAAACACTCCCGTGCAGTTGTCGGGAGTGTTTTTGTAAGACTATTCAGCGCTTTCGGCGGCTACTTCAGCTTCTTCGGCAGGAGCTTCTTCAGTAACTTCTTCCTTTGGCTGGTTCTTGCGAAGCTTTTCAGGGTTACGGAGAGCTTTTTGCTTGTCAGCGGTAGCTTCTTTTACCCACTTAGGGAGCTTTACGCCAGCTTCTTTGAGGAGCTTTACAACTCGTGGAGTTGGTTGCGCACCGTTGTCGAGGTACTTTTGTGCAACTTCGACTTGGATATGTGCTTCTTTAGTGTGTGGGTTGTAGCTTCCTACGTACGCAACAACACGACCGCTAGATGGGTGGCGCTGTGCTTCTTGTACGGCGAGGCGGTAGGTTGGGTACCCGGCGCGACCGAGGCGTTGCAAACGAATTGCGAGCATGTTTAATTAACTTCCTTTAACTCTTTAGTCTATTTATGAATAGCTTTTATTGAATTCTCTGGCTATTTTACACGTTTTATCTCTGTAAGTCAACCCGTCTGTTGGGCAGAGGTATACGGAATTAATCTTCGTAGACGACGCTTCCTGCACCTGTCGCATTAATCGTGTCGGCGCCGAGGCCACCCCATACCATGGCGTTACCACCACTTCCCGATATAGTATCGCTTCCCGACCCACCATAAATCTTCGACGAAGCCCCACCAAAGGTGACCGTGTCATTACCGGCACCCGCATAGACAACCGCCCCCGGGCCTGAAACATCAATCACATCTGCACCTCCGCCAGAAACCAAGGTCGCATTTGAGCTATCCACCGAGAACGTATCATTTCCCGAGCCCGTGAATATCAATTTATCACCAGAACCACCGCCTTCATACGTAACGGCGTGAGTAATGTCCTGACCGCAGAAAATTAAATCCCCCGCGCCTGAATTCTCAAGGGTCGTCACCGATGCGGTGTTCTTCACGTTTCAAGGTTAGAGCGTAGGCTTACCTCAGCAGCATTCGTAACTGCCATATTATAACCAATTACCGTTATAGACGCTAAAATGCCAATCACGACAATCACCACGAGAAGTTCGACAATAGTAAAACCAGGTTCATACCGTTTTGCGCGTGAATCTCGCAATGTTGAGAATATGCGGTGATTCCGATTCATAGTTAGGTTAGGCTTAGTGTAGCATAACCTTCATTGTATACAAACCCGCTTTATGCAGCGTAGGTTTTAAGCGCGGCTTTGGCGGCTTCTTGCTGAGCAGCCTGCTTGCTTGGACCAATTCCCTTGCTTACCATACGGTCACCTGCGTACACTCCAAGGGTAAATACTTTATCATGGTCGGGGCCAACCTCGTCAAGTACTACATAGCGAGGCGTTACACCATCAACTTTTTGCATGACTTCCTGTAGGTGTGACTTTGGATCGCGCCAAGAGCCTTCCTTTAAAATACCCTCAAGCTTAGCTGTAATATTTTCCGTAATAAACGCAGCCGCGTCATCATATCCCCGTTCAAGGTAGATTGCCCCAATCAATGCTTCAAAAGCATTTGCCAGAATCTGAAGCCGAGCGCGGTCACTTCCCTGTTTTTCACCACGACTCATGCGAACCAGTGGTTCATAGCCAAGTTTCTGTCCGGCCTCACCAATACTTTCAGTACGCACCAGCGCGGCACGCCAACTCGTCAAAATACCTTCGGCTTCGCCATAATTTCGAAACAAAAAGTCAGTCACGACCAGTTCAAGCACCGCATCGCCCAAAAACTCGAGCCGTTCGTTGTGCTCAGAGACGCTTTTGCGGTGTTCATTTACATAGCTTCGGTGTGTCAGCGCCGTTACGAGCAAATCAATATTTTGAAATTCAAAACCGAGCTTTTCACGAGCAAATTGTTGATACGGAGCTGTTTGCATACCACTCATTACAAGTTCTCCTGTCGGATTCGCTTCATCGCAAGAAGCATTAATTTACCAATATCTTCATATTCAATGGCATCGAGTGCATCGTGGAATGGGAACCATTTAATACCGTTCATCCACTCTTCTTTTTGAATTGCGTTGGTATCGCCATTAGCACGCACTAAGTAAATTTGCGTCGTCATGAGCACAAGTTTATCGACGCGGCGGTAGCGGAAATGAATCTTTCCGAGCCACCCAAGAATATCAACCTCGTGAAGGCCAGCTTCTTCGCCAATTTCACGACGAGCGGTTTGTTGCGCAGTCTCCCCCTCCTCAATGTGACCCTTTGGAATCGTCCAACGGTCTTTAGCGTCCTGAATCAGCAGAATTTCGATGCCTTTTTCACCATGGCGAAAGACAATCCCACCAGCGGTTGGTTCACGGACAATTTCTTGAATAGATGGTTTTTTGCGCGAAAAGTATTTCTTGAACTTATCGAACTGTGGTGTCGCCATTCTCGGCTCCCTCTATAAGTGTGCGGTACGCAGTACCCAGTACTCCGTTCACAAACTTACTCGAGTTATCGGAACCAAACGCTTTCGCAAGCTCAACGGCCTCGTTAATCGCCACCTTTGGTGGAACAACATCTGCTTGATGAAGGAGTTCGTAAACTCCAATACGAAGGATGTTTCGGTCAATGCGGGCAATTTGCTCAATTGGCCAGTCGGGCGCAATTGGTTGAATCTTCTTGTCGATGGCGTCTTGCTCTTCCAAAACACCGCCCACAAGCGATTCGACAAACTTGGTGTCATCAATCGCCGTCTCATATCGCTCAAGATTACGCGATAAGATTTCTTTAACATCAGCAGAGTCGTCATGAGACTCCTTACGGAATTCAAATTCGTAAAGGGTTTGAAGTGCGACGATGCGGCCGAGATGACGATTAGATGCCATAATGCGTTGGTTCTCTTTATTATTGTAAATGTAGCTTTAGGTAAAACTGTAGCGCGAATGATAGAAAAGCGCTAGTGAATATGCGAAAAACGCCTGCTACTTAGCAAGCGCTTTACCGGTTTCGCGACGGGTTGTCTTAACTTTCACTGGTGACTTTGCGTTCACACGGCGAGCAAGCGTCAAGCGCAAGTGGCTGCGGCGCAGACCCGTCTTTCGCGGGCTACTCTGCTTCTTTGGTTGTGCCATTCAAAGTGCTCCTTTTCCTAGGGGTTATATTAAATCTTAGGACTCATTATACTATTTTTACTAGAGTTACTCAAGAGGGTGCAATACGTATTGGTTATGCTTTTATACAAAATGTGGTATCGTATTACTAATATGACAGAAAAACAAACACTCTCACCAGAATCAGCATCACAACCAGAAGAAACTGAACTCATTTCTCAGGCGGATTTGGATATGGTAAATAGCTGGAGCCAATCGGAAGCCACCAAGCAAGCACCAGCAGAGGTCGACACGTCTTCGTCAACCTATACAATTCCCGCCACCGAAACTGGTCGCGCCGATATAGCACCGCAGCAAAGGCGCCGCCCTACCGCTGGGCAACTCGGATGGAGCGCTGCAGCTGCAGCCTCAATTATTGCTGGTGTAGCGGGGCTTGCCGCTACCGCAGGAGGGAGCGACAACCCCGAACGCGGTGAGGTTGACCAAAGCATCGAATCTGTCACTCTCAATCCAGATGCAAATATTCGCCAAGACCCATACGTCACAGATGAGCCAAATCTCGCAATTCCACAACTTGGTGCAGAAGTAAAAATCGATGCCGCACACGACATTCGTGTTCTTGAAGGTACTAACAATGGAACCTGGTATGGCATTAACGTTGACGATATTACCGCCAAAGCGCCCGATGCAGCGGTCAACGATAAAGACGGCGTTGTCTGGGTAAACGAACAAGGTGTCGAATCCATCTCGACAGATGATACGCAAGAATCTCAAGATTAACAAAAGAGCTCCATCGCGGAGCTCTTTTTCATTACGAGCTTTTTCTACACAACCACGCTGACAAGTCGCCCTGGTACGTAAATTACCTTCTTTGGCTCACCGGTTACAAAGCGAGCAACGTTTTCGTGCGCCAAAGCCTTAGCTTTAATCTCCTCAGGGTCGGTATCTTTTCCAACTGAAATTTCACCGCGAAGCTTACCATTTACCTGCACTGCAATAGTAATGACGTCCTCAACAGTAAGCGATTCATCCCATACCGGCCAGCGGGCGTCTTGTACTAACCCCTCGCACCCAAGTTGCTGCCACAGTTCGTCGGCCATATGCGGTGCAAACGGCTCAATCATCTGAACAAGTGCGACCAGGGCATCCTGCCAGGCGTCTTGAGAAAAGCCATCAATCTTAAACTTGTAGAGGTCGTTGACGTATTCCATTAATGCTGCAATTGCAGTATTAAAGCTCAGACGACGAATATCATCGGTAACTTTGCGAATCGTTTTGTGCTGGGCAACTCGAAGTGCGTCATCGTTTTTAGTGCTTTCCTTTGGTGCCTCGTCGTACTGCTGTACCAACGTCCAGACGCGGTTCAAGAAACGGTAAATACCAGCGATGCCGCGTGAATCCCAGTTTGCATCAAGGTCAATCGGACCCATAAACAGTAGGTACGTGCGCAGTGCGTCGGCGCCATAGCCTTGGTCAATCACTTCGAGTGGGTCAATGACATTACCCTTACTCTTGCTCATTTTGGTGCCATCTTCGGCGTTAATATAACCGTGGTATACCAATTTCTTCACCGGCTCTTTAAAGTCGACCAGCCCCATATCCTTGAAGACGTGTGACCAGAAACGAACATACAACAAGTGCGCCACCGCGTGGTCGCCACCAACGTAGAAATCAACGGGGTTCCAGTAGTTAATCTTTTCAGGGTCCCAGGCGCGCTCGGCGTTGTGCGGGTCACCAAAGCGAAGCAGGTACCAGCTTGAACAAGCATACCCATCCATTGTGTCAGTTTCGCGCTTTGCCGGCTTGCCACACTCAGGACAGGTAGTGTTTACCCAATCAGTTGCGTGCGCTAATGTTGACTGACCGTCACCCTTTGGCGCAAAGTCTTCAACTTCAGGCAGCACTACAGGAAGTTGGTTTTCAGGAACAGGCACAGCACCGTGTTCTTCACAATGAATAATTGGAATTGGTGCACCCCAATAGCGTTGGCGGCTAATCAGCCAGTCGCGCATTTTGTAAGTTGTCTTGGCTTCACCAAGCTGGTGTTCTTCGAGCCAGTTCACAATCTTTTCCCGAGCGTCGCTCGCCATTAAACCGTCAAACTCGCCCGAGTTCATCAATATACCCTCACCGTGGAAGACTTGCTCTTCAGTATCGGCAGGTTTTTCAACCACTTCAACAATTGGTAAGTTGAATTTCTCAGCAAACGCAAAGTCACGCTCATCGTGCGCCGGGACCGCCATGACTGCACCGGTGCCGTAGCCACCAAGCACGTAATCAGCCACCCATACCGGCACTTTTTCGCCCGTCAGCGGATTAATAGCATACGAACCCGTAAAGACACCAGTCTTTTCCTTGGTGTCGTTGGTACGTTCAATTTCAGTCTTCTTAACAGCCTCTTTAATGTACGCCTCGGCCATTTCTTTGAAATCGCCAGTTGCCAGCTTCAAGGCCAGCGAGTGCTCTGGAGCGAGTACCACAAAAGTTGCCCCAAAAATCGTGTCAGGGCGCGTTGAGAATACGGCAATCGTATCGTCAGAATCGGCTACCTTAAATTGAATTTCGGCACCAATCGAACGGCCAATCCAGTTGGTCTGTGCGGTTTTAATCTTCTGCGGCCAATCGAGCTCATCAATTTCATCGAGGAGTGCATCAGCGTAGTCGGTAATCTTGAAGAACCATTGCTTCATTGACTTCTTTTCAACTACACTGCCGCAGCGCCAACAGTGGCCACCTTCTACCTGTTCGTTGGCAAGTACGGTCTTGTCGACTGGGCACCACCACTGCAAAGCTTCTTTTTGGTAGGCCAAGCCGCGCTTGTAGAATTCAGTGAAAATCCACTGCGTCCATTTGTAATATTCGGGGTCGCTGGTATTAATTTCACGGTCCCAGTCGATGCTCGAGCCAATACGTTTAATTTGACGCTTAAAGTTAGCGATAAATGCTTCGGTGGCTTCAACTGGTGAAGTACCTGTTTTAATGGCGTAGTTTTCAGTCGGCAGTCCAAAGGCGTCCCATCCCATTGGGTTTAAGACGTTGTGGCCATGCTGACGGTAAAAACGTGCGATAGCATCGACAATCGAGTGCTCGAAGGCATGCCCCGTGTGCATTCCAGCACCGCTTGGGTACGGAAACATTGGAGACACATATGTTTTTGGTCGCAGGTCATTATCAACTGCAGCAAACGCTTGCTGCTCTTCCCAAATTTGTTGCCATTTGGGTTCAATTTCTGCCGGATTATATCGCCTCATAACAGAGTAAGTGTACCACACGGAGGCGAGCTGCGTCCAACCTAGTTAAATTCTGTCGTCGTTGTAGCTGCGGCGTCGTTATAGTACGAGTCATAGTATGACTGGTAATAGTCTTCGTAGGCTTTTTCAATATCGGACTTTAATTCGGAAAGTGGAATGCTATTGGTTGGAATTTCAATCGCTTCGTTTTTGTTGAAGATTGGGTTCAATACAAAGGATGTTTCCGTATCATCGTCGTGCGCTTTCACATTCAATTCGGTAATTTGGTGCCCGAAGCGGCTTACCCAAATTTCAGCTTCCCCCGTTGCACTACTATCTTCTTTTCCAGTCTGATCGGCAAAGTCATCAAAGTTTAAATCTTTGTTGCACTCAGTCAGCTTTTTACCAAGTTGCGTTTCACCAAACCCTCGGAAAAATTCGGCACCAGCTTTATCGTCAGGAATGAGCTTATAGCCAAGGCTTCCCTGCCCACTGATAGTCCGTGAGCCAATCTTGTCACCAACAATAATGAACTTGTGTGCTTTATAGAGGTCTTTTGTCTCATTTTCAACAGTGGCGCGGAAGGCTTTGTCGCTCTCGAATTGCTTCGAAATGGCTGCGAAACACTTTTGCGTGTCTTTGTATTCTTCGCTAAAATCACCGAGGTCTTCGCTACTAATCTTTATCCATTTTCCGTCAACCTTATCAATAACGCCGTCAAACACTTCAAAACTCATCTGACCATCTGATTGCTTTTCGATAGAATCAGCTAATTTACGGGCATCGTCGAGCTTTACGTAAATATCACCCTCAGCACTGAAAATTCCTTCACCCTTTACCGTAAAGTCTATGTCATCCGAATTAAATGCCAACGTTACTGCAGTAGTCGAGTGTGCTTCAAGCGAGTTACGACCAGCGACATCGATTTTTAACGTATAGTCGTCTGATTTTGCTTCAAGTGAGCCGGTTGCACTTACCGTTTTAGCAGTGATAGCGTTTACGAGTGCATCGGTTACTACCTTATCGGGATTCTGGTACCAAAGGTTATAAGCGAGTGCACTTCCACCGGCCAATACTACAATGGCCGCAGCGACGATACCACTAATAATAAGTGCTTTCTTATTTTTCTTTTTTGGTGTAATTGGCTCAGTTGGCACCGGAAGAATCGGCTCCACCACTTCGGGCCGAGTATCGCTCGTTTCGACAACGGGCGGCTGGTTGTCAATGACTTCAACGGTTAGTTCTGGTTCTTGTGGCGTCGCTTCGTTTTTCGGCTCGTCAGGCATACTAATTTCTCGCTTAATAAATACCCTTTCAGCATACCATAAGCTTTAGGTGAGATTTGAGAAAAATTCTTGCTTCTTTTTCAGCCAGGCTGGAGATTGTCGTACTAGCTGCACTTCATCGGCCGTCGAATGAAGCACCACTTTAATCCCCTCTTCGAGGTAGATACCGCCTTGTGAACCTTTAAACAACGCCGCTCCTCCCTGTTCGAGGTATTTATTAACAAAGCCACCCGCTTCAATAGCACTCTTAAAGCTCACTACATGACAGCCATTTGCTCGTGCGGCTGGTGCTAAATATTTCTCGGCGTCTTCACCAACAGTTACAACGTGTGCGAGTTGAATAGGATCGCAGAGCTTTCCAAGCTCTTCGTGAGCACGCGGCGAAAGGTCGCCGAGTTCATTCATGCTCCCAAGCACCGCGATACGTTGGGGAACATTCATTTGGTAGAGTGTACGAAGTGCTGATGCCGCAGCAATAGGGCTCGAGTTGTATGAATCATCGATGATAATCGTACCGTCAGTGCCGCGTAAAATATTCATACGCCCGTTCACTGCGCGAATCTTTTCCATACCGCGAGCAATCTCTTCTGGACTCAGTCCAAGTTTCACACCCACCGCACCAGCTGCAACCGCTGCGCGAACGCTATGGTCACCCACAAGATGCAATGTAGCCGTTACGCCATTCGAAAGCTCCGGTGCAGTAAAGGTACCAGTAAAGCCATCTTCAAATGTGTAATCATCACTAATAAATCGATACTCTGCGACATCGGTCGAGCCATAGGTATTAATGTTTGGGGTGGTGATGGCCGAAGCGTAGACACCATCAACGTCATCACGGTTAATAAGCGACCACTTACTATAACCGACCGCCGAAAGCTCTTCGGTAGCCACAGCATCGAGTGTTTTGAAGAATTCCATATGCTCCGGAGCTACCGATGTCACGACAGTAATATCGGGGGTAAGGTACGTGCCAAAGTGAGGAATCTGGCCAACACCATCAGTCCCCAGTTCCTGCACAATCACATCCACACCTGTCGGCCATTTAATTCGCTTGCGCACTGCACTAAATACGGCCATCCACTGCCGAATACTTCGAATATTCTCGGGGAATTCAATGCCAAGAATTGCCAACGGAACACTCAATTCCGAATTATGATTTCCCTCGTGTAACCCAATCCTAAAACGTTCAGCCAAAACTGTTCCGATAGCAATCTTTGTACTTGTTTTGCCAACACTTCCAACAACAGCAATTAATTTAACTTCGGGGTGCTTTTTGAAGTATTTCTTCACTGCACGCTCTAGGTGTGATTGAATAAACGCTTTAAACATTAGGACTATTATAATGCAGTGAAGAGAATATCGATACCGTAATAATAGTTACCCACTCCCGAGTAGACATTACTCACCGCGCGCCCCACATCGCCATTCTCAGAAAGATACACGCCGCTCATTTGATTCGACTCAACATATTCAGCCGTTATCTCTGGGCTTGCCGCTACATAACTACTTCCATCGTACCGTACGGCGACCGTTACCATATCTTTTGCGCCAGCAGCGGCCGATACCTTATTTATTACTGCTGAAGAGTCAAACCATATATACGTCCAGGCTCCTGCTTTACGCACCCCAGTATACGTTTTTGTAACAACCGGTGAGCCAAGCGCGCCCCAGCCACCAAGACTTGTCCCTTGCCAATCTTGCGTAAACACTTGAACGGAGATAGGAGTACTCAAAAATGCAGCGCTTGCTGTAGCCGGCTCCCAGACACGTGCACCCATGACAGTAATGCCATTATCAAGCGTTGTATAGAAACGATCCCCAATCCAAAGGTTGCCACCACCATCATTGAACACCTGGTAACTTCCTACCGGCGTAGCGTCTCCAAAAATAGATGAAGTACTAAATGTACCCGGGCCACCTTCATACCCTCGGTGGTTTGGGCAGGTTCCGTCGGTATATGCTCCGCCGCCATTTGCCTGGTGGTAATCAGTTCTTGCACGGACTGAACTTATTGTGACGCAATACGTTGAACCGTCCGACGAATACTCAGTACGAATATCACCGCTCGAGATAATTCCCAAATCTTCGATTTTTAATGGATACAAATCATTGTCTATTTTTGCAACTTCAAGTTTTTTTATTGCTGTCTCGATATTTGATTTTGCCGTGGAGTCGCTGGCCATATTAGCCACACCGTTATACGCCACAATCGTTATAGCAGCGAGTATGGCAATAACGACAATCACAATCAAAAGCTCAACAATGGTGAAGCCTTTTGTATGAGATTTTAAGCAAGTCTTCATTATTGCCTGTAGTATAAAACACAAGCGATATAAAAACTACTAGGTGCGCCCACCAATTTTCGCATTATTCTTACCCTTCTATCGATACAAAGCTAAAAACTTACAGTACGAATACGGTTATTCACCGTATCACTTACATAGAGCAGCCCGGCTGAGGACATAGCCACACCATCAGGGCCCAATAACCGAGCCGCATCACCCACACCGTCGGCGTATCCACCACCCGCACTGAGAATTGTCGTTACCGCGCCGGTTGATGGAGTAAACATCCTAATAAAGTTGCTCGAGGCAAATATAATTGAACCTGAAGCGTCTATCGTAAGACTTTGCGGGCTTGAAATGCGTGCCGCCTCACCAATACCATCAATATTGCCTGCCGTGCCATCGCCCACGACCGTTGTCACCTGACCATCAGCGCTGAGCTTCCGAATGCGATTGTTGCTCGAATCGCTTATGTAAACATTTCCTGACTTATCGACAACTAACCCCTTAGGCCGATTCAGAAGTGCACTAAGAGCAGCGCCATTGGCATACCCCGCTGTACCTGCGCCTGCAACGGTAGTTACGTTTCCTTCGACGCTAATTTTTCGTACGCGATGATTGTTTGAATCCGCTACATACACAGCACCCGTGTCGTCAACTGCAATACCAGAAGGGCACCAAAAACGTGCCGTTGCAGCTGAGCCATCTTGAAAACCATACGATCCAGAGCCGGCATATGTAGAGACAGTACCATCTGGCAAAATTTTACGAATACGCTGGTTATTGCAATCTGCAACAAAGATAGCTCCCGATTTATCAACTGCAATACCTGATGGAGAGCTGAATCTTGCAGCCGCCCCAACTCCGTCTGCAAATCCGTACGTTCCCGAACCTGCTAAAGTTGCCACCTCTTGGCTTGCTAAGGTAACTTTACGAATCTTGTTACCACTTGAATCAACCACATAGAGGGTTTTCTCATCCGGACTCAACGCGACACCGAGCGGCCTATAAAACTGTGCTGCGGATCCAGACCCATCAACGCTCGCGCCCGTCCCCGAACCCGCGACCGTACCTGCACGAAGCTCACACTTGCCATCCTCGGTCGTCTTTGTTGTTGATGTATACCGCATCGCCTTTGATGTACCGGTGCTCGTAGCTTGGACACAAAAAGCTGGCCCAAACTTTAAGTAGGTAAGCGTATTTCCTTCGCTTGCATCGAGCCCTTTCCCTCCATTGACATCTTTAGAAGAGTTTGGGTAGGTGTTATTCCACTGTCGATAACTTTCAATCTGCGAAGTCGCTTGAGAGATATCCGATTCCATAGCGCTTTCGGCAACACCCTTACGCCAGGCGCCATAGCCAACAATCGTAACCCCTACTAAAATAGCGATGACTACTATAACAATAATCAACTCTACTACGGTAAACCCGGTTTGTTTTTGTTTTAGAACTCTCACTACTTTCTAACTTACCATAGGCGTTATACACGCTTCAAGCTTTGCGCTTCACATAAAAAGACGCCCATAAAGAGCGTCTTGCTATACAGTTTGGTGGAGCATAAGGGATTCGAACCCTTGACCTCTTCCATGCCATGGAAGCGCGCTAGCCAACTGCGCCAATGCCCCATCCAAATGTGTATTTTAACAAAAAGAAAAGGTTTGTACGAGCACTATTTCTTGTGCCATTTGTCGTCTGCACCCTTTTCGTACGACTTCTTTACTGCTGACCACGCAACTTTGTGAGCAGTTTCTTCACGCGAGGCGTCGTCGCGGCGCTCGGAAGAATCTTTATATTCGTCATAAGCGCTGTTAAAGGCTTCTTTATAAATATCCTGTGCATGAGCCGGTAATACCGATTGCACGCTTTCTGGTAACTCGTTTGTAGAACTATAGGGCATACTTCCTCCTCACTTATTACCTCTTTATTATACTCTCAACAGAAAACCACCTCTGTTTTATAGAGGTGGTTCTTTGCTGCTGCGCGCCCACCCGGGGCGGCTTTGCTTTTCAGATGTGTTTGTTTTAGCACGGGTCACCCCATGCGCATCAGCATACTTAAAGTATGCAACTTCTCGGCAAAAAACGCAAGCGGTATGCTCTACCCCCTATAAAATAGATGCTTCTATAGTATTTTTATCAAATATATGATTAGATAAGCTTGTTCAGAAGCACACGCGTAGCAGAAAGCATGTGTAGCGTATCTCTTCACCAGACGATACTCTCCGTTAGCCGAAGTAACCCGCCAGCAGGTCGATCTGACAAAAACGTTAGTAAGCAGAGAGAATATCTATGTCACAGAATCTATTTATCGGAAGCCTCGCATACGCGACTACCGACGACGGCCTCAAGGCACACTTTGAAACCATCGGCGAAGTCACCAGCGCACGCGTTGTAACCGACCGTGAAACCGGCCGTTCAAAGGGCTTTGGTTTTGTTGAGTTTGCCGACGAAGCAAACAACCAAAAAGCCATCGACGAATTGAACGGTAAGGACCTCGACGGCCGCGCAATCAACGTGAGCCTCGCACGTCCAAAAGAGGACCGCCCTCGCCGCGACTTTAACAACAGCGGCAACAACGGTGGTGGTGCATTCCGCCAACGTAGCTGGTAGTTTTTACTAAGCAATAAAATAACCCTCCATGTGAGGGTTATTTTAGTTAGCCAAACAGCGGTGACACTAACCAGTCATAGGGCAAGTTAAATAGAGCCACAAGAATGCCAAAAGCGTTCAAAAGCCAAAGCGTCAGCAAGACGACACACCCTGTAAACGCCAGCACAACAATTTTCACAAACCAATTCTGCCGCTTCAGCCACTGCGTCCAGGCCTCGTACTTACCCTTCGCATAGTCTAAAACACGCTGCGCAAACATGAACTCGGTCGCTAAGATTGCCAGGCCACCAAACACAATCAACCACCCTGGCCCTGGGTACGGAATAAGAACCAACCCGACTAACACCACAAGTCCCCCTAAAATTCCAATGAGTACCCGTTTACTGTGTCGTCGCAGTCCGTTCATATACTTATGTCTCCAACAGCTTTATAAAAGCCGCTTCATCCAGTATCGATGTTCCGTAAGCGGTTGCTTTGGCAAGCTTGCTTGCGCCTACTTTACCACCCGCCACCAAATAATCAGTATCTTTACCGACTGATGTCTGGAAAACACCACCAAGAGCACGAACTCGTTCCGCCGCTTCATCACGTGACATTGATTCGAGCGTTCCGGTTACGACAAAATGCTTTCCATTTAAAGCGCCTTCGTGCTTTGTGTAGTGGGGTGCGACACCGAGTTCTTTAAACTTTTTAAGAAGCGCTACGTTATCTTCATCGGCAAACCAGGCCACAACCGATTCGGCAACCACCTTTCCAATGCCCTCCACCTCTTCAAGTTGCTCAAGCGTCGCCTGCGCAAGCGCATCAATCGATTCAAATTTATTCGCAAGGTCAATGGCCGTTTGTGCGCCCACGTGGCGAATACCAAGTCCGAGAATGAACTTTTCGAGTGGCGGCGTCTTTTTTGCCTGAATCGCATCAACGAGTTTGCGAGCTGAAATTGCTGCAAAACGCTCAAGCTTCAACAAATCATCAGTGGTAAGTGCGTAAATATCGGCAATGTCGCGCACAAGCCCCGCATCAACTAATGCCACAACATTCTTCTCGCCCATCGTATCAATATCGAGCGCACCCTTGCTGGCATAATATTCAACAGCTCGCTTTAAAATCAAATCGCCCGACATGCCTTTTACGCGGTACACCACATCTTCGCCCCGTCGCTCAAACTCGAGTTCTGGGTACTGCGCTTTCAATGCCGCTTCGTAGTTGAATGCCTGCGCGTCTTTTGGCCGAAGCTCCGTTACAACACTCTCTACTTGCGGGATGATGTCGCCAGCTTTAAAAATCACCACTGTATCACCGATTCGAATATCTTTACGAGCAATTTCATCAGCATTATGAAGGCTGGCGTGTTGCACAGTAGTGCCCGCTACTTGCACAGGGTCGAATACAGCCACCGGTGTTGCTGCGCCAGTACGCCCAATACTGATAACGATATCCTTCACAATGGTCGTGGCCTGCTCGGCGGCATACTTATACGCCACAGCGGCCCGCGGCTGTTTGCCAACAACCCCTAATTTGGCAAAGAGCGCTCGGTCGTTCACCTTAATGACCAGCCCGTCGGTATTAAATGGCAAATCATGGCGCTTCGTGTCCCAAGTGTTCACAAACTTCATAACACCCTGCAGCGAATCAAATACACTTGCCTCTTTGTTTCGTCGCAGTCCAAGCTTTGTTAAAAACTCATACGCCTGCATGTTGGTTGGGACTTCTTCGGGAATATCCCGGATCAAATCATAGGCAACAAATGTCAGTGGACGCTCGGCGACAAGTTTTGGATCCAGCTGCCGAATTGTACCGGCGGCAAGGTTGCGCGGATTTGCAAACAGTGGCTTACCTGCCGCTTCCTGCTTTTTGTTAAGGGCTTCGAAATCACTTTTCAACATAACAATTTCACCACGGATTTCAGTTCGCCCTACGAGCAAGTGCTTAACAGAAGCATCCTCGCGTAGTCGGAGTGGGACATTGGCAATTGTACGAACATTATTGGTTACATCTTCACCAATGAAACTATCTCCACGGGTCACCGCCTGCACCAACAAGCCATCTTCGTAAATAAGAGCGCACGCCAACCCATCCATTTTAATATCGGCAAAGAATTCGTGCTTTGTGCCCGGCAAAAGCTTATCCATTCGGACCACCCAGGCTTCAACGTCGGACACATCAAACACGTCATTAAGACTTAACATGCGGGTGCGGTGTTGCACTTTTTTAAAGCCACCAAGGAGCTCGTTACCAACACGCTGGGTCGGGCTGTCGGGTGTAACTAATTCGGGGTGCTCGGCTTCGATAGTCTTTAGCTCCGACATAAGGCTATCGTACACAGCATCGCTTACTGTTGGCGCATCAAGCACGTGATATTCATAACTATACGTCGAAAGAAGGTGCTTTAACTCGTTAGCACGAGTTTCAGGATTAAGCTGCTGAGACATAGTCAACCACCTTTCGATATAGTAAATATACATACGATGAGACCCAAACGGTTGAGAGCGCTGCCATAAATAACGTCACCATCGGAACAATCGGCAGCCACTCAATAGCCGGCCACAATGATTTCAAGCCCATATCAAGAAGAATGATAGGAATAAGCACAACAATCCAGGCTATCGCAACAGCCAGCGCCATCCACAGCCAGCGAAGCAGGATTTTTATGCGACGCCCAAGTACCAAATCACCCGATGCACGCAGTGCTTGGTACGGATACGTACCTGGAAGCGTCACGATAATCATGGCGAACAAACTACTCGTTATCCAATACATCGAAAGAATAACCAGTAGTGCCGCGCCAATCCAGAAAAGCATTGCCACTGCGCCGCCGTCCGCCAAAAGCCCTGACGACGTTGCCGCACTGTAGCCAATTAACGCCAAAGCCACTGGAATAAGTTGAATAGCAATAACCAGCACAATCAGTGCCATTGCAAAGAGTGGCGACCCTGAATTGTAGAGGCCATCACGAAGGCGTACTTTATGACCAGCAAGCAGATTGCGAAGCAGCCATACTGTCGTTAACCATATAAGCAAGAAGATGAGCACTGAGAATATTTGCTGCGCTTCGCTAGCGGTATCATCGGCACCAAATGATGCAATCGAAAGGAACAGCAATCCGGCCTGTCCAAGCGCTCCCCAGTTACCCGTAAAGACCTCACCGCTTGTATCTTTGAGTGTACTAATAAGTGTCGAATACGTATCTTGTGATTGAACCCCAACCAGCAGAGCAAACAATATAACGTAGATCGCCGCGAGCAGTACAAACGTTTTCTTATACCTCCATACCGTGCGTGTTACCTCGGCCGTAAAAGCAATATTACCAGGCAGTTCAAGTGGACGAGTATAATCGCGCCGGCGTGTCAGCCGAAACGAACGGTGTGGACGACGATTCATAAAATCGCGGTAGCGCTTCTTTTGTCCTGCAACCATCTTCCCCCATTTTGATTGGAGCTTTGAAGCTTTCGTCTTTGAGGTCGTTTTAGAACTTGTCGGCATTTTCGTTCAACCTTTTAATACGGTCTTCGAGGGGAGGGTGTGAACTAAACAATTTCGCAAAGAAACCTGGTTGAAGCGGATTACTAATAAACAGTTGTGCCGTTGCCGAATTTTGCTTTTGCATTGGGCGTCCGAAGTCCATAAGCTTTCGAAGCGCACTCGCCATACCAGCAGAGTCACGCGTTGTCATAGCACCCGTTGCATCGGCCAGGTATTCTCGTTGTCGACTAATAGCCATCTGCACAATTGCGGCAATAATTGGCGCCAAAATAACCACAACAAGCCCAATAATGAGCACTACTGGGTTTGAGTTTCCTTCGCGCCTATTACCGCCGAAGAAGAACATACGCAGCACAATATCCGAAAGAAGTCCGATTGCACTGACAAGTCCAAAGGCAATCATACTTACCCGGATGTCATAGTTTTGGACGTGCCCCATTTCGTGCGCCATCACAGCGGTCAATTCACGGTCATCCATGATGTCGAGAAGTCCGGTTGTTGCCGCAACAATAGCATGCTTTGGGTTTCGCCCCGTCGCAAAAGCGTTTGGCGCCGGGTCGTTAATAATATACACCTTTGGCATTGGCGTACCTAAGGTAATCGATAGGTTTTCAACCGTTCGATACAGCCGTGGATTGTCATTCTTTTCAATTTGCTGAGCACCTGTCATAGCGACCGCTAATGAACCGGCTGCAAAATATTGAATGAGCGCATAAATAAGTGCTCCCACAAAAATCCACACGGTAATGGAAACGTCGCCACTTCCGAGGAAATAACTGGCCACGAATCCAATTCCAGTGATAATGGCGACAAACACCGCCATAATCAGGACGGTGTTGCGCTTATTGGCGGCAATCGCGTTATACATGAACGATTCGCTCGCTTCGATTAAAACTTGACGTCAACTGGCTTATTTGCAGCAGCTTGTTCAGCAACTTCAACTTCAAAGAACTCGCGGTTCTTAAAGCCAAACATACCGGCAACAACATTTGATGGGAAGGTTTGAATCTTCGTGTTCAAGCCTGTTACACCAGAGTTGTAGAAACGGCGTGAACCTTGGATTTTGTCTTCGGTGTCAACAAGTTCGCGTTGTAAGTCTGCAAAGTTTTGGTTTGCCTTGAGGTCAGGGTAAGCCTCGGCAACTGCAAATAGACTCTTTAGTGCGCCTTCAAATTGGTTTTCAGCCGCAGCGGTTTCTTTTACACCCTTAGCGTTCATAACGTTTGCACGTGCTTCAGTAACAGCTGCAAATACACCTGATTCGTGCGCCGCATACCCCTTTACAGTCTCTACAAGGTTTGGAATAAGGTCGAGACGACGCTTCAACTGAACGTTAATATCGCTCCATGCTTCATCTACTCGTACGCGCAGGGTTACTAAGCTGTTGTACGTTGCCCATACAAAAATACCAATCACTACGACAACTGCCAGAATAATCCAAAGTGCTATCATGTTCGTTCAAACTCCTTACTTCTAATACTCCTAGTATAGCATGACAGCGCCAGAGTAAAGGCCGGTGCTATAGTAGAAGTATGTCGAATAGCCTTGAACAGATTCGCTTGAATATTATTGCCGACCCTATGAACGAGGAGTTTGCCGATAAAGGCTGGGTTCCTGTTTATACTGCCTCTGAAAAAGCAAAGATTATGATTGTTGGGCAAGCGCCCGGCCGTATTGCGCAAACCACCATGACGCCGTGGAACGATGTAAGTGGCGAAACACTTCGAAAATGGCTTGACGTCGACCGCGATACGTTTTATAACCCCGATATTTTTGCGCTTGTACCTATGGATTTTTATTACCCTGGTAAAGGCGCGCATGGTGACAAGCCGCCTCGAAAAGAGTTTGCCGCAAAATGGCATCCGCAGATTTTGGCGGCAATGCCCAACATCGAGTTAATTATTCTTATAGGCGCGTACTCACAAAAGTATTATCTTGGAGCACGAAACGGTAAAACGCTCACCGAAACAGTCCAAAACTTTGAATCGTTTCTTCCGCAGTTCTTCCCGCTGGTTCATCCGTCGCCACTCAATTTCCGTTGGCGCTCAAGAAACCCTTGGTTTGAAGAAGAGATTATCCCCATCATGCACTCGCTTGTTCACGAGATTCTTGAAAAATAAAAACGAGCACGCAGGTGCTCGTATCATAAATTCTGGTGCGCAGAGCGGGACTTGAACCCGCACGGCCGTGAAGCCAAGAGATTTTAAGTCTCTCGTGTCTACCGATTCCACCATCCGCGCATCATATGTACAGCACACGAGTCGTGTCTACGCATGTTACGTAATCCACCATCCGCGCACAGTATGCAATGGAGGCACCTACGGGTAACGCTCCCGTCTACACGGTTTTGCAGACCGTTGCCTAACTTCTCGGCCAAGGCGCCATCTGTTGACCCATTATAGCAGAGGAAATCCGCTAATCTGCTAACAACTCATAAAAAATAGTGGTATGCTTACGACATGAAAAATTTCCTACAGGTGCTCGTAAACACACTTATCGCAAATGTAACGACGAGCTTTCTGTGGTTCGCGCTCACCTTCTGGGCCTACCTTGAAACCAAATCAGTACTGGCAACGGCGCTTATTGGCGGTATTTACATGGCGCTGATGGACCCGTACGGTCTTACGCTCTTCCCTGTTGAAGTATGGGGTGTCGTTTTAGGCATCACCAGTACAGGCTTTATTATCGGCGGCCTTCTTATTGCTAAGTTTGGGCTCGGCAAGAAACCACTCAAATTGTTGCTCATTGCAAACATCGTGATGGCCACACTTGGTATGCTCTTTACGATTCGTGAGTTCTGGCTGCTCTACGTTGTTGGTATTTTCCTTTATATGTGTCTCATTCCGATTATCGAGGCGACGGAACAAACCATTATCCAGCGGGTCGTTCCGCTTAAGCGCCAAGGACGCGTTTTTGGCTTTGCGCAAAGCATCGAGGCCGCGGCTGCACCAATTACTGCCCTTGCCATTGGCCCTATTGCTGAGTTTTTTGTCATTCCATACATGCGGTCTGAAAATGGACAGCAACAATGGAGCTGGCTACTCGGTTCGGGCGATGCACGTGGTATCGCCTTTGTATTCCTTATCTCTGGATTTATTATGTTAATCGTTGCCCTTCTCGCTTTCACGACAAAATCCTACCGAATTCTCAGCAAATTCTATGCTTCGTCGTGATATCACTAATAACAGAATGAATAGACATCACTAAAAGGGGACTTCACACAACCATGCCGGAACAACCATCAGAGACACCAACACCAGAGGTAAAAAGCCACACGCCGCACACGCCTCCAGCGCCTAAGGCGGCACCCGTCGCTCCACTAGCGGCGCCACGGCCAAAATCATCTAAGCCGCTCATTATTACACTCGTTTCAGCATTTGGAGCCATTATTCTTATTGCGCTCGGCATTGTTGGTGGCATGATTTTAACGCGTAGTATGGGACCCTACGCTTCACCAGCGCTCACAAGTGGCTCCGACGGAAATGCTACAGTAACCGCCGAAGAGAGCTCAATTGCTTCAGTTGCCGAAAAGGTTGGACCGAGTGTCGTTTCTATCGTGACAGAAACGCGGTCTCGTTCGTACTACGGCACAACATCAGGACAAGCCGCCGGGACTGGAATCGTGGTAAGTAAGGATGGGTACATCATGACGAACAATCACGTGCTCCAGGATGCAACCAATGTATCTGTCGTTGATAGTAATGGTGAATTATACGAAGATGTTGATGTTATTGGCCGCGACCCGCTCAATGACATTGCGTTTTTAAAGATTAAATCAAACAAAGAGTTTACTCCAGCAACCCTCGGAAACAGCGCGACGATTCGTACGGGTCAACAGGTAGTTGCCATTGGCAACGCGCTTGGGCAGTACAGCAACTCGGTAACAAGCGGTATTATCTCGGGAACCGGCCGTCCTATCACAGCTAGTTCGGGCGACGGTGGCGCTACCGAGTCACTCACCGACCTCATTCAAACTGACGCATCGATTAACCCTGGCAACTCAGGTGGACCACTCGTGAACATGGCGGGGCAAGTTATTGGTATTAACACTGCTATTGTTGAAGATGCTAACGGTATTGGCTTTGCAATTCCAATTAATGCCACAAAAGGTGTACTGGCTGGCGTTCTGGAAACTGGTAAAGTGAATCGAGCTTATCTTGGCGTCAACTACCTCACCATTACACCAGACGTTGCTCGTGAGTATAATCTGAACGTGAATAACGGTGCGTACATTAAAGCTGATGGCTCAAGTAATCCTGTCGTTTCCGGTAGCCCTGCTGATAAAGCCGGTCTTAAATCGGGCGATATCATCACTAAGATTAATAACGAAACAATCGGTTCACAAGGAAGCCTTTCGAGCATTCTTGGTGAGTACCGACCGGGTGACAAAATCACTATCACCTACCTGCGAGATGGTAAAGAAAATACCACCTCGCTCACCCTTGGCACCTACAACGGATAATTTCACAACACATCCCCTTGCCTAAAGAGGTATAATGGGGACAATGTCCGAGATTGTCCGACAGATACCAGTAGAGACCCTACACTCCCGCGTTACCGTTTTTGAAGAACAGGCCACACCAAGCGAGAGTACTTCTGGTGAGGAAAAAATCTCGCAAAAGCTCGAACGTCAAATCAAAAAGATTGAACGAAAAGCTGAAAGAAAAGTACGGCGTCGTGCTGCCCTGCCTGCTGCGCTCGGTATCGCCGCGCTTGCTTGGAGCTCTGTATCATTCGCACTCCAAAGCGACATTGAAGCAAATCGTCAAAAAGCAGCCGAATCGCAACCTGAAATCGAAACAATCGGTAACTCAGCGGAGCTAGACCTTGGCGACTCTTCAATCTTTTACTTAGCTGGGTTCGACACCAAAGATGGCAGCGTATTTGGCGATAGGCTTAGTATTGCCATACACCAGATTGTTCCCGGCGAAAACGAGTCAATTAATTACGGCGACGCTCCGCTTGAGCCCGAAGAAATTGCCAAAAAGATTATCGAATATGCGCAGGAAAAAGGCTTAGGGAGTATTTCGCTGGCCGGAAATAGCCTTGGCGGCATCGTCTCGATGAAAGTAGCCGAATATATCATTCTTAATTCTTACCTCGAAATTGACGCCGTCATCCTCAACGCAACACCAGATGGAAGCGCCGGTCTTCGTCCGGAAACTCAGAGCGACCTGGCTACAATGATGGATGTTCTTGAAAAAATTAAAGATTCAAAATATTCAAGCTATGCCCGCTACGCCATGACAATGGTTCAAGAAAGTGGTAACTACATTGATCAGAAGGCTGGCTTTAATCTTGGCGACTTCATCAACACATCAAACAATGTCATCGAGCAAGTTCAGGAACATCGCCGTCCAGGTATGTGGCTCGTTGTCGACCAAGCGTTGGCCGTTACCAATGCCGACATGAAAGAAATGATTACCAACATCGGTAAACAGCGTGGTGAAAAGCGTATGCCTGTTATCGTTTCAATGCGTACACAGAATCCAGCCGACGATACGGTCGTTAATGTAGAGAAATCATCAAACAATATTTGTGAGTATGCCGAAAAGGCCGACATTGACTGCACAATTATTGAAGTGCCTGGTGCGATTCACACCAGCTATCAATTTGATACCGATGCCTTTAAGGCCGCCGTTGCTCCTGAAGCCGAACATATTAAAGATTCTATTGCCTCAGAAGCAGCCAGTTACGCGATTACGCTGTACAACAACTGGGCGCTTCCGGGCGAACGCGGCCAAGAGTATCAACAAAACTATCAACAGTACCCAAGCCAAGTAGAGGCTCAAGAACAAGACGACACCGCCGAGCAGTAAGCAGCTAAATGGCTACTTACCTTCTATCGAGATTTTTGGCAGAATCTTATCGAGCCACTTTGGAAGCCACCAGGCTGCTTTGCCTAAGTACGACATAATAATTGGAACAATCACAAGCCGAACAATAAAGGCATCGACAAACACGCCGAGTGCTAAGGCGAACCCAATCGACTGGATTGTTGAATCGTGGTTACCGATAAATCCAGCAAACACTGACACCATAATCAATGCAGCAGCTACAACAACCCGGCTTCCAATCGCAAACCCGTCAACAACGGCACGCTTTGCTTTGCCCGTGTAGTGAAATGCTTCTTGCATACCCGAAACCAGGAAGAACTCGTAGTCCATCGCTAAGCCAAACAGAATACCGATAGCAATAATTGGAATGAAACTCACAATCGGTGCTGGCGCATCGGTAATACCAAGCCAGCCCCACTGGAACACAGCCACAACCGCACCAAACATTGCTGCCACCGAAAGCAAAAACCCAAGTGTCGCCTTAATCGGAATTAATACCGAACGGAATGCCACCATCAAGATGATGAACGAGAGCCCTACAACAACGCTAAGGTATACTGGCATTGCATCGGCAAGCTTTTTGTTGATATCGATTTGAATTGCGGTCGTACCGGTGACGCCAAAGCTTACACCCGCCTGGTCGCTCAGTGTTTTCTGAACATCCTCATCACGAAGATGTGCCACTAACTCTTTCGTTGCTTCGTCTGACGGACCGGTCGTTGGGGTGACTTGAATTACTCCCTTTGTGCCGTCATCCGTTACAAGTGCGGCTTGCGCCTGCGCGATGCCTTCAACATCATTGAGGCGTTCGGCAATTTGTTGCAATTGATAGTACGGCGCATACTGGGCTACTTGTTTTTCAATTGCAGCCATACCTTCAGCTTGCTGCTGTGGTGTCATTCCCATTTGTAATTGTTCAACGGAAACACCGAGCGACTGAGCCTTGGCGGCAAGTTGCTTCTGGTATTCAGTACCGATTTGCTCACGGACTGCGGCCTTATCGGCATCAGAAACCTTCGGCACACCTTCGACAACCAGCAAAAGTGGGCCGTTATAGCCATCACCAAAGCCCTTGGCAAGCAGGTCATATGCTTCGCGCTGCGAAGTTCCCTTGGCGGCGGTTTCGTCAGTTGGAAGACCAAGTTGCAAGTGCGCAGCTGGCCAGGCAAGCAGCGCAACAATTGCAATCGCTCCTACAAAGAATGTCTTACGGTACTTTGTAATTCGCTCGCCAAAACGATACCAAATCGTTTTGTGACTGACCTCTTCGTGGTGCACGATACCCTTTGCCTTCTGCTCTTTAATGAGCTTTCGAGTTTTGCGTCCAAACAAGTGGAGGCCAAAAATACCAAGAAGTGCCGGAATAAGCGTCACGGCCACAAGCGCTGCAATCGCAACCGTTGCCGCAGCCGCCAGGCCCATAACCGTCATAAATGGAATGTTCACCACTGAAAGTGCCGCCAATGCAATAATCACCGTCGCTGCCGCAAACAAAACCGCATTTCCGGCTGTTGAAATTGCCTTTCCGGCCGCAGTCAGCATATCGTACCCGTCAATCACATAGGTTCGATAGCGATTAATAATGAAGAGCGAATAATCGATACCGACCGCAAGGCCGAGCATCACCGCCAAAACCGGTGCCGTATTGGTAAGTTCAATCGTTTGACTCAGCGAGAAGAGGCCAAGCATGCTTACACCCACTGCAATCAGTGCAGTGACGAGTGGCATGCCAGCTGCAACCAACGAACCGAGCGTCACAAGTAGTACAATCAATGCAATTAACACACCGGTGATTTCGCCGATACCAAGGATTTCACCAAGTTCTTGTTTTACAAGGTCGCCACCAGCCTCAATCGTCAGCCCGTCCGCCTGCGCTTCATCAATCTTTTTCTGAACTCCGGCAATTGTCTCGTCGCTTAAACGACCGCTGTCACCCTCGCCCTTCATTTGAACTGTAATAAAGCCAATCGTGCCATCTTTCGAAAGCGCGTCAGGGTTTTCAAATGGCGATATTGCCCGCGTTACCCCATCGACAGTCGCAACGTCCTTAGAAAGCTCAGTAACGTTATTTTTATAGTCGCTAATCTTCTTTCCGTCTGGCGCTTCAATAACAATTTTTGCAGACTGCGCACCCGTGTCCGGGAAGAGCTCATTGAACCTGGTAAGCGTTTGCTGGGCTTGAGTTCCCGGAATAGAAATCTCGCTCGAAGTTGTAAACCCAACACGCGTTGCAACAATCGCAAGCACCGCCAAAATCACAACCCACGCAAGCAGCGTCCACCACTTCAGTTTAAACATTCGTTGTCCGAGCTTTTGCAGCTGTTGTGCCATCGTTTTCTATTTCTCCATCCAGCCATCAGCGGCTTCAATTAAATGCTTTACTTTAATAAATCCATCGCGAAGTGTCGGGTAATAATACCGTCGCACCCCTTCTTTTCGTTCGCCGAGTAACCCAGCTTCTTTCAAGATTTTTATATGATGTGACGTTGCTGGGCGTGATAATTGCAACGCGTGCGACAGCTCTTTTACTGTCATGTTTCGGTTCTTCCCAAGAATCATAATAATTTCTTGGCGATACCGGTCGCCAAAGGCAACAAACAAATCTCGAGTCTCCTCGAACGCTGTTTCTAGCTGCGATTCATCACATACCATACTTCTTAAGTATAAAAGATTGGTCCATTTTTTTCAACCAATAGAAAAGGGAAGCGAAAGGTTCTATTCGTACGCTGGGTATGTAATAGTCGTGCCCTTCACTTTTGCGAAAGAGGTCAGCCGGTGCTCATTGGCATGTTTTTCATCCATAATATCGAGCACTTTTACGTCACGCACAAGCAACGCATCCCCCACTAACGACCGGTGACATCGCCATGGCACCGCCTCTGCGCACATAATCGCGGTTTTCTTTTGCTTACCCGTTTCAACAAGTTCTTTCAGTGCCTGGGTAAACTCATCGGTTTGCATATAATCGGCATAATTTCGAAATGACATATTGCGCCAGCCTTCGCTTACCGAATGCTTCGCCTTTGGGCGCAACCCTCCTAGGTCTTTCATATAGCGATACTCAATACCCGCCTTCGGTAAATATACCTCCATGGCAGTTTGTGCAAATTGTGGATTGTGGCGAGATTTAGGAATAGTACGAATATCAACGAGTTGTTCGATGCCGTATGTTTTGAGCAGTTCAATGAACTCCTCTTCAGGGTGTGTTGAGTGTCCAATGGTATAAATCGTTTCCACCCTTTTAGTATAGCGCGCTTATTGTTTGTGGTGGTATTCGTGAGTCAAAGCGTGCCCTTTGCCGCGCTTCAATAAGTAGGCATTAACCGGGAACGCTACAATAAATGCTGCAATCAAAGAAAGAATACGGCTCACCCAGTAAATCGGGTGGGTCATGTCTTTATCCATTGCACCTGGAATTGTCACCATTAAAAGGTTATCCATAATTGTCATCGTAAGAATCGAAAGTGTATCGGCTGCAAAAACCAGTCGAATCGCTTTCTGAAACGGCACTTTTGCACGTAGCAGCGGCCAAGTAGACACAAGATAGCCCGAGGTAAACGATAGGATCACCGCCAATATAATGGTAAGGTGTGTTTCAAACCCAAGGTGCGTACCAATAGTCACTCCAATCATTTCACCAATCGCACAACCAACTAAACAGTGAAGCGTGGCACTCAAGGCCATCTTTTTTGATGACATCGCGTGGCCAGTGTGCTGCGCGTGTTCGTGGTGATGATGGTCGTGTATACCGTGTGCCATATTATTTTCCCCTGATATTATTTAATTCGTATAGTGCCAGTAGTTCTTCGACTGTCTTTTGCTGGACGGCTTCATCACCCGTTGCCATGCTGTCGGCGACGTGTGTGCGCAGGTGATTTTCAAGAATCAGCTTATTAAGCGAGGCGAGAGATTTTTGAATTGCCAAACTTTGGACCAGAATATCCATACAATATTCGTCTTCTTCAATTTTCTTTTCAAGGCCCTTCATTTGACCCTGAATAATCTTCGTTCGGTGCAAAGCACGTTTTTTTATAGCTTCAATCATTACAGTAGTATATACCCCCAGGGGGTATATGTAAAGTGTCACTATTGCGCCTCCTTTTGCATACATGCCTCTCTTCCTTGACCCGTTGTTAACAATAAATTATTATTAAAACAATTAAACAGGCGTTAAACTATGAAATTACAGTTTGAAAAAGTCATTAACAAAATAGGTGATGTGAAAGAGTTCGTATTCCGTGTCCCTCAATCTTTTACATGGGAAGCGGGCCAGTACATGCACTACGTACTTCCCCACTAGACCGATAATCGAGGCGACGAGATAGAGGCCGATGGCCCAGAGGGCGACTTTGTTATCAAGGATACTTCAAGAAACTATCTTTTTATTGCTGGCGGAATCGGCATTACGCCCATCAGGTCGTTGCTCGTAGAGACTGGAGCAAAAGGGCTCAACCTCCATGTGACACTCCTCTACGCCAATCGCAATGAAGCCGTTCCTTTCCGCGATGAGTTAGACGAAATGCAAAGTAAAAATCCTCACCTTAAGGTTGAATACCTTATCGAGCCTCATCGTCTCGACGAAACGAAACTTACTGAAGCAATCAGCTCCCTGGAAGACCCTTTAATCTATATATCTGGTCCAGAACCAATGGTAAAATCTATTGCGGAACAAGTGAAAGTCATGGGAATTCAAGAACAAAACCTAAAAGTCGACGATTTCCCTGGCTATGAAGGAATTTAATGCTCACCCCAAAAGAACATAAACGGCTCGAAAACTACATCCAAGGCGTTGACGTAAGTAGACTTGCCGAAGCATTCGACGCCCTTGGTGAACCTACGCGTTGCTTGATATTCCGCGCGCTATTAAAAACACAGCATGCAAATGTAACACAACTCGCTGAAGCAATGGGTATTTCCAATTCGCTCGCCTCACAACATTTAAAGACGTTAAAAGAAGCGAATCTGATTTTAAAGCGCAAGGAAGGAAAACGAGTTTACTACGATATCAACGACGCCGACTCACTTGTGCTAGCACTTGGTAAGGTGGTTGAAAAATAGAATAGTTTGTTTGCACTTTTACCATGCAAGATAAGAGACGCATTTCAAACGACAGCAGTGTCTATTCTTATACTAATTAGCACTCTTGACATTAGAGTGCTATTTTCTTATATTAGATATAGAAGCTTTTTATGCTTCTCTTAGTAGGTTACTAACCATAACGAAAGGAGAAATATAATGAGTAGTCTTATTACTAGATGGGATCCCTTTGCCGAGCTATCGGCACTACAAAAGCAATTCTTTGGCGATGATTGGATGTCCCCATTCAAGGGTGTAAACATTCCAACTACCGATGTTTACACAAAAAATAACGAACTTGTAGTTGAGGCCCATCTGCCTAACTTCTCACAAGACAATGTGGACATTCAAGTAGATGGCGGTGACCTTATCATTCAGGCGCAGCGACACGATAAAAAAGAAGACAAAGATAAGAAGTACGTTGTGCGTGAAAGTAGCAGTAGCTTCTATCGTCGCTTCCAATTACCCGAAAGAGCAAACGCCGACAAGATACAGGCTAGCTTGGATGATGGGGTATTAAGGGTCAAAATCCCAATGACTCCATTACCAGAGCCAAAGAAAATTGCAATTGAAAGTAAATCTACTAAAAAGATAGCTGCCTAATCACATAACTAAATAGCCCCTAAATACCAAAGGGGCTATTTTTTATATACCTAATACATACCTAACGACTCCCCTAAGTAGTTGTTAAAATAAAGAAAAAGAGCCTTTCGGCTCATAATTCAAACATTTGGTGCGGGTACAGGGACTCTAACCCTGGGCCTCTTCCATGGCAAGGAAGCGCTCTAACAGCTGAGCTACACCCGCGTACTCAGTGAATTATACAGATAGTCAGGCTATTTTTCAAGGGGTAAGGCGACGTCATCTTCAACCAGCGAGCGGTAATTATACATTCCTCGCCCTTCGGTTTTGTAGTTCCAATAGAGCGCCGCTTCAGCACGGTGATATATTCGTCTTTGACGCGTAATTGTTTCGCCCAAAAGCCCTAAATGCTTACTCGTATCAATTCTATCGAACATCGGCTGCGGCAGCACCGAGCTCCACTCGCCGACTATCACCGGCTGCGCGAGGCTACTCAGAAAAATCAAACACCGATATATCATTCCACGAATCGCGTCATACCGCGCCGGGCTTAGTTTAGAAAGAAGCCCGCCTAAAATAAGATAATAATGACTATCCATAACAACCGGATAGTTTGTTCGCGGCCACAAAGCCCCCGTAAAAAGTGGCGGCACAAACGCATCGTGAAATACTGTTCGTGTACCAGGTTTTAATTCAGCTCTCAAAATTGCATAGGCCTTTCGGTAATACCACAACAATTTAAAATAATTTCCAAAAAACCTTGGCTCATTGATAATTTCGATACCCCACAAAGCTGGACTATTCTTGTATCGCTGCGCCAGCTCACGCACGGTCTCGAGTGATTCGTATCGATACCTCCACCACTCCACTTTACCAATCTTTCCACTGTGAACGGTCCCATTTTGCGACCCCTTCAGTGCGTGCAAATCAAGCAAAATCTGTATGTCATACTTTTCGGCCATCGCAAATGCCCAATCGACATACTGGGCCGCATTTTTAAACGGGCCATCGTCATGAAGTGCCCAATACCCTATCGGCAAGCGGACAAACTTTACGCCCGTCTTCGCCAGCCACTGCCAATCCTCTTCGGTAATAAATGTATCGCGGTGTTTCTTGAGGCGAGCCACAGCATCAGGTTCAACCATTAAGGAATATTCATCCTGCGCCTTCGAACCCTTAAATACACTCGGTGTCATCCATTTCTCAAGCACCAACCAGCCACCCAGATTCACCCCAAACTGCGTCTTCATACTTTCTAGTATAAAAGAAATACCCCCATCATGCGATGAGGGTATTTCTTTGGTGGCTCCTCCCAGACTCGAACTGGGGACACAAGGCTCTTCAGGCCTCTGCTCTACCAACTGAGCTAAAGAGCCACACTGCGCGTGGAAGGCCTTCAGGCCTCTGCTCTACTATAGTTCATAATGCTTCTTTGAAGCAATGAGCTAAAGAGCCACGCAAATTGTTTAGAACTTTCCTATTTTACTAGAGGTGAGCCGTTATGACAAGGGTAAGCCTCGCCACAACGGCTTTAAACTCTTTTTATCTATCGTTTATTAAGGCCTTCGCCAATTTTCTGAACAGCGTCAATTAGCTCAATTGGGAACAAAAGCGTCGTCTTTTGGCTTGGCTCCGTACTAATACGTTCAATCGTATTGAGGGTACGAAGATTCAATGCACCAGGCGTGCGAGCGATAATCGCAGCGGCTTCTGCAAGTGTGGTAGCAGCAGCTTTTTCACCGTCAGCGTTAATAATGTTACTACGGCGTTCACGTTCGGCTTCAGCTTGCTTCGCCATCGCACGCTTCATGTCGGCAGGAAGTTCAATGTTCTGAATCTTCACGTTTTCAACATCAATTCCCCATTCAGAGGTTTGCGTGTCAACGATTTCCTTAATCTTGTTGCTGATCTCTTCGCGCTTTGAAAGCAGTTCATCAAGCTCGAAGTTACCGGTAATGTCGCGAAGTGCCGCTTGTGCAAACTGGCTGGTTGCATAAACATAGTTCGTCGTTTCAAGCACAGCCTTCGCTGGGTCAAGTACGCGGAAGTATACAACAGCATCGACACCAGCAGTCACGTTATCACGAGTAATCACCTCTTGTTTTGGTACGTCAATCGGAGTCGAACGAACATCGACGCGAATCATTTGCTGGAAGATAGGAATAACAACGCGGAGCCCCGGTTGGCGCACGCCCGTAAACTTACCGAGTGTCAAAACAACACCTCGTTGATATTGGTTAATTACTTTTAATCCGCTCAGAACGAACAGAACAACGGCAATGATAACGATCCACATCCAAAAATCCATGGGTTCTCCTTAATTTTCTGCTTTTATTATAGCAGGCTTATGTGCATCTTGGAGCTCGCGGTATAATAAGAAGATATGGAAGGTACCACTCGCGTCCCACTCGCCGAACGCATGCGTCCGCAAACGCTCGACGAAGTCATCGGCCAAACTCATCTCCTCGGCGACAACGAGATTCTTAAACAAATCGTAAAAAACCGTGAGCCCGTTAGCCTCATTTTATGGGGCCCTCCGGGAAGCGGCAAAACGACCCTCGCCCGCGTAATTGCCAAAGAAGTCGACGCTGAGTTTATTGAACTTTCGGCTGTCACGAGTGGCAAAAAAGATGTTGAGAAAGTTATCGAGCACGCCCGTCAAAACTGGAATTTGCAGCTTCGCACAATTTTATTCGTTGATGAAATTCACCGTTTTAATAAAGCGCAGCAAGACGCCTTTCTTCCCCATGTTGAATCCGGGCTTATTACGCTTATTGGCGCAACCACCGAAAACCCAAGCTTCGAAGTTATTACACCACTTTTAAGCCGGAGTCGTGTGCTTGTGCTCGAGCCGCTTACGAAGGAGAATATTGTCGCCATTCTAAAACGAGCTGTTGAATCCGAACGTGCCACCAAGCGCGTTTCAAACGAAGCTCTCGACTACATTGGCGAACTATCAGGCGGTGATGCTCGCGTTGCCCTAGGAAACCTCGAGCTTGCACTCAACTTCAGCAAAAAAGTAACCGTCGACACAGTCAAAACCGCCGCCCAAAAACGCGTTCCTGGCTACGATAAAAAAGGCGAAATGCACTATAACGTCATTAGTGCATTTATTAAAAGTATGCGTGGCAGTAACGTTGATGCGACCCTCTACTATTTAGCTCGTATGATTGATGCTGGCGAAGATGCTAAGTTTATTGCGCGCCGCATGGTTATTTTTGCCTCTGAAGATATTGGTCTTGCTGGCAACGGTGCCCTTGGCTTAGCGCTCAACGCTTTCCAGGCAGTCGAACGTGTTGGTATGCCTGAATCAACCTATATCTTGTTCCACGTTGCAACCGCACTCGCCAAAGCCGAAAAGTCACGCCAAACCACCAGCGCCATGTACCGCGCTCAACAACTCGCAAAACAGTACCCAGATGCCCCAGTACCCCTTCATTTGCGTAACGCCCCAACAAAACTCATGAAAGACCTTGGTTACGCCAGAGATTACAAATGGGAAGCCGATTTTAAACATCAAAAAGGCTTCTTGCCAGACGAACTCAAAGACGAAAAAATCTTTTAAATCAGCGGTCGGTGCTAAGCATTAATGAGAGACTTTGCGAATATACCCACCGACTGTCTCACCACCCCATACAAGGTCAAGAACATATACAGTTGAACCATCCGCACTTACAGCAACATCAGCCGGGCAGTAAAATTGTGCCTGCGTAGCGTCTCCATCAACATGCCCCTCGGTGCCCGACCCCGCGATAGTTGACACCTCACCAGACGGAGTAATCATTCGAACGCTCGCATTGCTACAATCGGCAACATATATATTACCGTTCGCATCGCCATCAACACCAAGCGGGTCACTAAAACGGGCGTTACTTCCCGTTCCATCTACATTTCCCGCACTCGACGAACCCGCGAAGTCGCTCCGCACTCCACTCGAAGTAAATCGAACGATTCTATTACCGGAAGAGCCATAAATACGGTCTTGAGGGTCAATACCAAACTTACTCGCAGCGCCAAAACTCCCTGCCGAAGAAAGCAAGAATACTTGGTCCCACCAGTCATTAGTGACAAAAGTCATTTTTCGGACAACACCTGTGTACGACTCGTTGATGTAAAGATTGTGAGCACTGTCGGCTACAATACCACTTGGCATCCTATAGTGAGCGCCCCATGCTGGCACAGTTGTCGTATCAGTTCCCCAGCCACACTCCATATGTCCATCGTGAGCCTCTAGTGAATTTCCATTAATAATATCAGTAGGATAGGCGGCATCGCCAATCCAGACGACGCGAATACACCCGCCCGTTCCCACGACCAATATTTCAGTCTCGTTATCGCCCACCACCGCAACTTCGAGCGGATAGTCAAAAGCCGATGTAGCTCCATGGTCCGTCACAATCTCACCATTATCACCCGTCATGCCCGCAAGCGTACTCACTGCTCCGGACGGAGTAATCTTTCGAATTAGGTTATTACCGTGATCCGCTACATAGACATTACCCTGAGAATCACTATCAATTCCCCACTCCGTATCTCCGTTTGATGGTCGTGTAAAGTTGAACCGCGCCGCAGTTCCAGTGCCGTTTACAAAACCAGCTGCACTCCCACCAGCAAGCGTAATGACAAACCATGATCCAGATCCGCCAGGGCACTCCCCTTCTTTTATAGCCCCACCTTCCGTAACATAGAATGACGTTCCCGCTAGATCGGAAGTTGTCGCACTTAGGCAGAATGAATCACCCGAGGAGCTATAGGCAAACGTCGTATTGGTAGATTTTTGCAAGCTGCTCGCATCAGACGGGTACGCGCCGTCCTCGGCCCTCATAATTTGGAGCTGCGTAAGGCCATTCTTCAAATCCGATTTAAGCCCAGACTCTTTCGCCTGTTTTGTAATTCCGTTATACGAAACAATAACGATAGCGGCAAGAATCGCAATCACCACAATAACAATAAGGAGCTCAACGATAGTAAAAGCAGGAGATGTAAGATTCTTAGACTTCTTATACGAAGCTGTCTTTTGCATGATAATCCGAGTATAGCACAAGCATCTTCGCTTCAAAGAAATATCACAAAGCTTCTTTAAAGCTTAAGTTCGCGCTTCAAAGCTTCATACACCCCGTTGGTCCAGCCAAAGCCGTCCTGCAGCACATATTCGCCCCCGCTCCCGAGGCCATCGCCACGCTCAACATTGTATTTCTCAACAAATTTATGTGTGTTGGCGTAGACGCGCTCGTTAAGTTCGGTCCAGCGTCGGGCAATTTCATCGGCCAAATCATCGTGGCCATAAGTCCGAAGCCCCTGCACCGCCACCCACTGCAGTGGCGCCCAGCCATTCGGCGCATCCCATTGCTGGCCATTTTCAACGAGAGTCGTCACAAGGCCACCAGGTTGCAAAAAGTCCTTACGAAGCATATCGGCAACTTTGTCGGCTTGGTCCTGCGTTGCAATTCCAACATAGAGTGGAAATACGCCAGCCAAACTACTCACGCCCGTGTGTACCCCATGGTGGAAATTATAATCTTTATAAAACCCCTCGGCCTCGCTCCATAAATATTCTTGAATTGCTTCAGCTCGAGCCTTTGCTTTTTTCTTAAATTGACGCGCTTGCACCAAATTAAACGACGCTTTATGTGCTTCGGCAATTGTCATTTCCAGGTGGTACAGCAAACTATTTAAATCTACAGGAATAATGTCGGCCGTATGAATAGTCCGAATATCAAGTGGGTCCAAGAACCAACGAGAACTAAAATCCCAGCCAGATTCTGCCGCCGCGCGCAGGTGAAGATACAATCGGTCGGCGTCCTTGCGCCCAGATACCTCGGCGGTCTCAATGTCTTCTCGGAGCGATTCGGGGCGTGGTGTCGCTTTGTTATCGTAGTAGCGGTTCAAAAGCGCTCCATTTGGCATCCGCACCACACGACGATAGGCGCCATGCTCGGTATCTTTTAGTTTGGTACGTCCGCGCATCCAGAAACGATACTCCAAAATAAGATATGGGAGATATTCACGAAGTGTTTTCTTGCCTCGCCCACTTGCCAACAATTTCACCATATGTGAGAAAAACGGCGGCTGCGAACGGCTCAGAAGATACGTGCGGTTCGCCGTTGGAATATAGCCAAACTTACGAATCATATGGGTATAGTTTTTCATCATGAGTTCAATTGGCTTCCATTTTCCCGCTGAGGCCAAGCCCAACATAATAAAATACGAATCCCAATAGAATTGCTCATTAAAACGACCGCCCGGTACAATGTAGGTATACGGCAGCGCCATTAACGACCCGCGCGCCACACGATTACGGCGTTCCAAAAACTTCCAGAGTTCATCGATGTGCTGCAGCGGCGTGTGGTCGGGGTGGCTTTCGTAAGCACGTTGATACACACCCTCGGTTGCATCATAGAAGTGACGTGTCACAAATTCACGCAAATCAAAATTCGGGTCTTTCTTTACCAGTGCGTATTCTTCACGAATCGACTTCAAGCGGCGCGCTGGCACTAAATCAACAAACGTTTTGCCATCGCCATATACGTTATTTCGCTGAACGTCGAGCAACAACTCGCCGAGCTGCTCATCAACGTCCTTATCCGCCTTCAATAGGAGCCCCGTAGTTTTCACCAGAGCGGATTTTAGCGGATCGATGTTTATTTTTTGTGCCATATATACCTAGTATACTTCTGGCACACCCAAGTTGGAACCCGTTTTATTTGTTTGCGCGCTTGCGCTGGTTCGGGTCGAGATATCGCTTACGAAGTCGAAGGTTTTGCGGGGTCACTTCAAGCAGTTCGTCGTCTTCAATGAAGTCAATACATTGCTCAAGACTCAGGTCGGTAAATGGTGTCAGCTGGATAGTTCCATCGCTCGAAGAGCTACGCATGTTCGTGAGTTGCTTTCCCTTACAGACGTTGATGTCGAGGTCTCCAGAACGGTTGTAAAGCCCAACAATCATACCTTGGTACACAGTTGTGCCAGGGCCAACAAAGAGTTCACCACGAGCAGCAGCAGTATCGAGCGCGTACGCAGTTGTTTGGCCAGCCTCAAAAGCGACCAATGCACCGTTACGCATTTGCTGGAGCTTTGGACCAAGCGGCTGATAGCCGTGCGGCAAGCTGTTCATAATCACTGTACCCTTGGTTGCAGTCAGTAGAAGATTGCGAAGTCCAATCATGGCACGAGTTGGAATAATGTAGGTCACGCGTGTCGTACCGCTACTGGTTTGCTCTTGCTTAAGCGTGGTAGCACGACGCGCACCAAGCTCTTGGCTTACAGCACCAAGGAATTCTGCAGAAACTTCGACAAGAAGCTCTTCGACCGGCTCTTTCACAACGCCATCCTCTTCAATCGTCACAACTTGTGGACGACCAACTTCAAATTCAAAGTCTTCACGACGCAGGGTTTCAATCAGGACAGATAGGTGAAGTTCACCACGGCCAGAAACAACAAACCCAATCCCCTCTTCGGCAACACGAAGCGAAACGTTGGTTTCAAGTTCTTGCTTTAAGCGATCGCCAATTTGGCGGCTGGTGTTGTATTTTGCCTCTTTACCCTTCAATGGGCTGGTGTTTGGACCAAGGTACATACTAATGGTTGGTGCTTCGATTTCAATGACCGGAAGTGCCTCTGGCTGGTCTTTATCGGCAAGCGTTTCACCAATGTGTGCGTCAGAAATACCCGTAATGGCAACGATGTCGCCGGCACCAGCTTCTTCGATTTCTTCACGAACAAGACCGCGGTAGCCAAATAGTTTATCGACTTTCACGTTTTGTACAGAACCGTCACGCTTCATTAGCGAAATTTGTTGACCGCGCTTTACAGTACCGCGGTTAATGCGTCCAATTGCATACTTACCAAGGAACGAGTCGTGCGCAAGCGACGTTACAAGCATCTGGAACGGCTTGTCAATTTCAACCGACGGAGCAGGAATGTCGTTAATAATTGCATCAAAAATTGGCGTCAGGTCGGCGTGTTCGCTTGGGTTGTCAGGAAGCTCAGTCCAAGCTTTTCCTTCACGTCCAATGGCAAAGTATACCGGGTAGTGCAGCTGGCTGTCGTCGATGGCAAGTTCTAGAAAGAGTTCAGATACTTCGTCGAGCACCTCGTCGATACGGCGAGATGGCTTATCGATTTTGTTAATAATAACAACTGGCTTTAAACCAAGTTCAAGCGCCTTCGAAAGCACAAACTTTGTTTGCGGCATTGGGCCTTCTTGAGCGTCAACAATCAAAAGGACACCGTCCGCCATGTTGAGCGTACGCTCTACTTCACCAGAAAAGTCGGCGTGCCCTGGAGTGTCGATAATGTTAATTTTATAGTCACCATAGTACACCGAGGTTTGCTTGGCAGTAATGGTGATGCCGCGTTCGTGCTCTTGGTCACCACTGTCCATAATAAGTGACTGTTCCATCTCAGCTTGATTGGCACGAAAGGTGTTACTTTGCTTCAAAAGTCCGTCAACAAGCGTTGTCTTGCCGTGGTCAACGTGGGCAATGATAGCAACATTGCGAATGTGATTAGAATCTTTCATAAAAATATGCCCAAGGTTTTGAGATACTTGGACTTCCTTCGACTTAACTATAGCATATTCCACCTCTTTAAGCAACGAGACGGCGGCGGCTCATGCAATAGCTGCCGAGGGGGAAATCTTTAACTCTGCGGTGGGATGGCAATCTGAATACCGGTGGCATTGAAGGTCTGCGCATTTGGATACGTAACGGTCATTGCTTGGGTTGGGCCGACAGTAGCCTTTTCGGTATAACCAACGGTGATTGTTTGATTCTTCGCATCTGAATCGCTTCCGTTTGATTGTGGAATCCATATCCAAGGAGTTGCGCCCGCAAGCGATGTGTAATTCGACTCAATTGCATTAGTACGCTCGGTAGCAATTGATAACACAAGACTCTTAGGAGTAGTCGTCGTAATCGTCGGTGTCACCGCCGTATTTGAAGTAGCGTTATCAAGGCGGTCACCAAACGACCCAACGATCCACGAAGAAACCGGTGCGCTCTTGGTGCCCCAGAAAAGCACCGCGTTCACGAAGAGTCGACCATTAGAAGATGGCGCCTCAAACTCTTGGTTCGCTGCGTCGCTCCCGGTTTTGATTTTTGCATAAATACTCGTCTGCAACGTATTGGTGGTATGGCGGTTTACAAGTGTGGTCCAGCCAGCCGGTGGTGTGGGGTCAGCGCTTTGGAAATACGTCAAAATCACAATCATCCACGAACCAGTTGAAATCGATCCAATTGGCGCCAGAATCGTATCGCCCGAACCATATGAATACGTTAAGTTTGTATAACCATCACGAGTCGCATAGGAAGGCCCTACAGAGGCACACGAGCCTGTCTGCGGTGACGGCGATGCGGTCGAAATATAGTACGACAGCGAAGCTTCACTCGATGTAATATCGAGGCAGTAGGTATCGCCGGTTTGCGTATACGAAAAGGACGCATCAGAAGGAGTTTCGACACCTCGGCCTTCGTTCAAGTCATTAAGAGTTGCAGGATAACTGTTATTAAAAGCTCTATAGGTAGCAATCTGTGTTGCAACTTGTTTCAAACCTGATTGCAGCGCTGATTGTCGCGCTTGCTTTGTAATACCATTATAAGAAACGATGGTGATTGCAGCGAGGATTGCAATCACAACAATCACGATAAGCAACTCAACGATGGTAAACCCTTTTGATTGTTCTGTGTGAATTCTCATAGATGCCCTAGCTAATTCTCAGTATACACATATAAAACAAAAAACTCCAAAAGGAGTTTTCTTCATCTTGGTGCGCGTGAGAGGACTTGAACCTCCACGTCCTTGCGAACACTAGCACCTCAAGCTAGCCTGTCTACCAATTCCAGCACACGCGCCTATGATGTAAATAAATAAACTACCGGCAGGTAGTTTACACGTCTTGGTGGGCGCTGAGGGATTCGAACCCCCGACCCTCTCGGTGTAAACGAGATGCTCTAGCCAACTGAGCTAAGCGCCCGACATCTGGTAATTATACAGAAGAGCCTCTAATAAATCAACAGTTTGACTACGGGGTCTTAAAGACGCTTCGCTCACCCACCGTCCAGTACAACACGTTGTTGTACCGGTCAGCGGCAGAAATGAGGACGCTTTCGCTTGGAATGGCGTGAACACCATCTGTGTGGGCGTATTGAATTGTTGATTGGTACAACCCAATTGCTGGTGCGTCGTTAAGCCATTGGCGCACAAAAGTCATGTACTTCGCATTGCGGAGGGCTGGCTCAAGGCGTGAACGTGCACTCGAGAGCGCATCATCAGCGATGGCGTTCTTGTAGTTCGAGAAGTTCAGCCCATTATCAACCTGTGAACTGTGCCAGTAGGCATACACATCGGGGTCCCCACCAATAGTTAGTTGATACAGTAGTACGTCGTAATGACGAGGCTGAAGAATATCCTGAGCAACGTTTTGCGCCGGATCATTCGGGTCAACAATATTCGTCGTTACCGTCACGCCAAGTTCGCGCCACTGCGCCGAAAGCTGGTCAAGTGCTGTTTCAAAGTCAGGGTTTTTGGTGGTTACTACCGTCAGTGCGAGTTGCTGGCCATCTTTTTCGCGTGTCGAGCCATTGAGCTTCCAGCCTGCTTGGTCGAGTAATTCTGTCGCCTTTTTCACGTTATAGTCTGGTGCCTGGGGAATATCTCCACCGAGAAGGCTTCCAATAATCGGAATATCGAGCGCTGGTAACTTATTGGAGATAGCCTTTCGAACTGCTGCAGTATCTGTGCCAACTTGGAGGGCCTGACGCACTTTCTGGTCTTTCAAAATAGGACTTTCGGTATTAAACAGTGCATACACACCACTATTTACCGGACGACTTTCGATAGTATAGCGCTCGTTGTTAACACCTGATGCCGCGGCAATTGTCAGATCGCTGGCAGCATTTACCTCTGAAGTTGCCAAGGCGCGCTTAATCGAATCTGTATCCTTATAGACGTGCAGCTGAATACGGTTTAGCTTTGGTGCACCGCGGTAGTATGTTTCATTTCGAGCCAAGTGAATAATTTTGCGATTATTTGCTTTATCAACATCTTGAAGAAGCTTCAAAGTAAACGGACCGCTTCCTACTGGCTTAATGCTAAAATTATTTTCTCGTAATTGAGCAGGTTCAACATCGCGAAGTGCATGTTCAGGTAAAATCGGCAGGAATCGAAGAGCATGTGGAAATGGCGCGTAGACAGCTGGAAGTTGGAAGGTAACCGTGCGGTCGTCCACTTCTTTTACTTTTACGTCGCCCCATCCGGTGAGCGTTGAACGAGTCGAAGCATCTTGCAGTAGCCCTACCGTAAAGACAACATCCCGAGCGCGAACGTACATTCCATCACTCCAGCGAGCATCTGGACGAATGGTAAATGTATAGGTCTTTTGGTCATCGCTGATTTTCATACTGTCAGCGAGGTCATAATTAAGGGTTCCTGTTGAGTCGTACGTCAAAAGACGCGAGAAAAGGAGCTCACCTACCGATTCTTCGGCGCTTGATTTAGCAAAAATTGGATTAAGCGTATCGACCGGCCCGAGGACTGCCTCGGCATAGGTGCCGTCAGTTGCGTTTGCAGTTGTGCTATAGCTCTCTTGGTACCACCAGAACTGCAGCCCGGTCGCCCCAATCACAATACCAGCAGCAAGTACCCACAGTGCAATGCGGCGACGGACTTCCCGAAAATTATCCCAGCGCTTAAAAACAAATCGCCGAGCATGCTTAACAGTGGCACCTTCAACTTTTTTCATGCGGCGCGCCAAATCCTTTGAGCTAAAGCTCATTTTCGGAAGGCGGCGCCATTTCGATGGTTCGTTGTTATTAGCCACGCTCGTTCCCCTACGCAGGAATCAGCAGACCAGCCAAAATCGAGAGGACAAAGATAACAGCAAGGACAATGGTCACTTCAAACAAATTCTTATCAACACCACGGCGAGTTGTATACAGCTCACCTGATGCCCCAAACCCAGCACCGAGGGTTGCGCCTCGTTGTTGCAAAAGAATAGCAAGAATCATCAATGCGGCCGAAGCGACGGTAATAATCTGCAAAATGGTATTAATCGACATATTAACTCCTACTTTCTTCGCTGCGAATTGCAATCGCAACACTTACTATATAGTTTACCAGACTCAGAATAATTCCCGTAATAATTGAGTTGCCAAATGACATCGAAATACCTGGCGAAAGTATCAATGAAATGTACACCAGGATGCCATTCACAATAATCGTAAATAGACCGAGTGTTAAAAGAATTGCCGGTAACGAGACGATAACAAGCAACGGCTTAATGAGGCTATTTACAATAGAAAAAATTAAACCGGCGAGCGCAAAGCCCCAAAATCCAGCAGTGACATCAACATTATCAATGCCCGTACCTAGAATCCGTACGGCAACCCATAGCCCAAGCGAGCTAAGCGCCCATCGAATGAGAAAAACTAAGAACTGTTGTTTCATTATTGTATTCAGTATAGCACGTTCTGCCACACTTATAAGTGTGTCGGCAAGGCGGCGCTGAGGTTTTCACACCCCTCTTCGGTTACCAAGATATCATCTTCAATGCGGACACCAATCCCCTCTTCGGGAATATAAATTCCTGGCTCAACCGTCAGCACCATACCTGGCACAAATTCTTTATACCCACCGAGTGATTCGTGAACATCAATGCCGAGCCCGTGGCTAATGGCGTGCGGAAAGTACTTTCGGTACGTCTCCGTGTCGGTACGGTCCTTTAGTAACTCAACTTCTTGCAGCGCATCTTTCATAATGTCATCAACCGATTCAGCGTACGATTTTAAAGCAAGCCCAGGCTTTATAAGCTCAATAATACGCCAGTGGGCCTTTTCTACAGCAGCATGCACCGCTTGCTGACGCGGCGTCGGCGAGCCGAGGGCAAAAGTACGCGTAATATCAGCCGCATACCCCTTAACGGTTGCACCGGCATCAATAAGTAATAAGCCGTCCTTTGGAAGCGCATCATTATTTGTTGCGTAGTGGAGCGTACAGGCGTGCACCCCGCCCGCAATGATTGGGTCATAGGCATGCCCAGTAGCACCTGTTTTTCTAAACGCACTATTTAGTAGCGCCTCCACTTCATACTCATACTCGCTGGTCGCAAGAGTCTCACGCACTGCTTCAAAACCAGATACAGAAATGGCAATTGCTTCGCGCATACATGCCAGTTCTTCCTGTGTTTTTATTGCTCGAAGTTTCGAGAGAATTGAACGAGCATCTTTTATTTCTTTAAAGTCACTGCGTAAACGAGTACGTAATCGTGCCGGTGCACCATTTTCGGTAAATGAATAGTGCTCGGCGTGTGGGTCTTCGCCAAGCGTATAGACGCTTTGGTATTTTAATGCCAATTCTTTAAGCAGCGCTTCACCCTCGCGTTGCCCTACGACACTATCCGCGCCACTCAGATGCAGTGCGGCTTCATTTGTAAGCCCACCATCAAATAAAAGGTGCATCTCGTCATGCTCGGGGGCAATCAGTATTAACTTACCCCTCTCAAGTACTGCTTGCCACCCAGGCTCAGTAATACCCGTAAGCCACAAAAAAGTTGCCTCTTGCGTAAATGGGTGCGCCATGTCAGCCGATTTCTGCAAAGAATCGTACGCCGTCATAACAAGTGGCGTGTCAGCTATCGCCTCCTCAACTTGCTTATGTCGTTGTTGTAACACTTCCCTATCCATACTTTTACTTTACCCTTACGATTGTTTTATAAACTGTGCAACCACAGCCGCTTTTGCTGGGCCAATAACAAGGGCGATATCCGCCTCCGACGCCACTTTTACCCCACGCATACTTCCAAATTTCCGTATCAATTTACGACGCGTTGTCGGTCCAATCCCAGGAATCTCTTCCAAGCTACTGGCCGTTTGCTTGGCTCGTTTAAGCACCGTGTGGTAACTGACCGCAAAACGGTGTGATTCATCACGAATACGCTGGAATAGTTTTGTGACGTGTGTATACTTTGCAAGACCTGTGTGTGCCCCACGAAGGTTCTTCGAGTGTCCGGAGGCATTCGTCTGACCAGCGTGCAAGTTCAAAACATAATAATCACCCGAACGTTGCACTAATACTCCCTCATCATCCAGCTCGTTCCTCATATATTGGTCAAGCCGCGTCGTACTGACATTTGAACCGCTCGCACTGATAATCACTTCCTCTTCACGCTTAGCAATACTAATAATCGGAATTGTAAGATTGTACGTCTTTAGAGCTTTAATGCCTGCCTCTAGCTGACCTTTTCCACCATCGATTAAAATCAGGTCTGGTGCGCCCCAACTTTTCAGGTTCTTTTCACTCAATCGACGCGTGAGTACTTCGTTCATGTTCGCGTAATCATCATTACGCTGTACGCTTAATTTGAACTTTCGATAATTTGCTCGGTCGCTTACCCCATTCGTAAACACCACCATACTCGCCACTACATTTGTTCCGCCCATGTGGCTAATGTCGTAACCTTCAATGCGCGCGGGAATCTTTTTCAGACCAAATAGCTCAACTAAATCTCCGAGAGCTTTGTCTTTACTAATATCAAGAAATTCACGGTCGCCAAACATAATACGTTGCTGTAAAGCACGTAAATCGTTCAGTTTATTTCGATACAACGCTGCGTTCTCAAAATCGTGCAACTTTGCGGCGAGGTTCATTTGCTTTTCAATGTCACGAATAATCGACTTGCGCCCACCCTCGAAGTAGCGGATAAGCTGCCTAAGAGTCGCTTTATATTCATCGGAGGGTGTTCCTGGTCGCGGGCTTAAGCCAATATGCGCATCAAGATCAGGGCGCATGCCCGTTTTTGGTGGTTTCGTATAATACGGGAAAACTTTTCTCAGATAGCGAAGCGCTTTCTTAATTGCAAAGCCGTTGTAATACGGCCCAAAGTAATCTGCCCCGTCATCAATTGGATTACGAGTAAAAGATACCGTTGGCCATTCGCTTTTCATATCAATACGGACGAACATTTGCGACTTATCATCACGCAGCAAAATGTTATACCTCGGCATATAGCGCTTCACCATTTCAGATTCTAAGAAAAGCGCATCAAGTTCACTTTCAGTCTCTACCCAATCGGTGTCTTCGATTTCTTCAACCAGCGCCCGAGTTTTTATATCCATATCGCGGGTACTCTGAAAATACTGACGAACCCGGTTTTTTAGTATGGCCGCTTTTCCAACATAAATAATTTCACCTGTTTTTGATTTGTGGAAATAGACTCCAGGCGAGCGTGGCAAGGTTTTTAGTTTTGCTTCAAGTTTTGCGTTCATTCATACTTTATTATATATTATTTGTAGTACATAAGTCCGAACGAACGGCAAGGCTCACCCAGAGAACATCCTTGTCATCGGCATTACGTAAGTATCTGGGACTACTAACATAATAGGAGTTCTCACGATGTCAAAGATGACACCTGAAGAAAAAGAAGAGCAACGAAAGGCTATCAACAAGGCCATTACCGAACGTATCGTCAGTGATACTTACGGTACCGAGCACTGGAAGCATTGGCGCGCTTGGGGCAGTTGGTTTAGCTGGGGCTCACCAACTGGGCTCGGCCTCTTCTTTATCGCTATCGCAGTATCCATCTGGATTATCTGCCAAGCGTTCTAATATAAAATCACCGCTGCTCGTACGACAGCGGTGATTTTTTATGTCAAAAGACTTATACGAGGTCTTTTTGTGCGCGGAAAGCAAAACCGATACTCAACGCACCGTAAAGGATGGCGTAAAGACCGATAACCCATACAACCGTCACGCCTGCTGCTACAGGGTACAGCAAGACAACGATACCCGCGAGAACACCGATAACACCGGCGATAACGCTAAAGACGCGTCCGTCAGCTGTTCGGTTGCCATCAAAGAGCCCTTCAAGTACGTCAATAACACCACGCACAAGGAAGGTTACTCCGATAAGCAATACGAAGATTGCCGCAGCGTCAACTGGATTTCGAAGCATGTAGACCGCAAGTCCAACCGCCAGAACACTAAAGAGAAGTTCAAGCCACCAGAACTTGTTTGATCCGATTGTCGAGAGACCAACGATAATCCCCACAACACCCCACACCAATACAAAGACGCTAAAGAGTACGATCAGTAGCGCAACGGTTAATCCTGGCCAAAATAGTGCCAAGATACCAAATAGAATCGCCAGCACACCCTGTGCGATTGCAAGCCCCCATAGCTTTCCAGCCAGTGGACTCTGTTCATTCTTTGCCATTTTTACACTCCCTTTAAGGTTTGTACCTTCAGTATAGTCCTGCCCTTCATATTTGTTAAGAGCAGATTAACAGGGGTGAAATAAAATCTAAACGGTCGCAAGTCGCGCTTTAAGTACAGCGTCTTGTTCACGGCAAGTTTCTGTATGGAAGAGTAAATCGGGATTCTCTTTACAGGCCTCGCAAATAAGAACGAGGTCATTACAATTGGCAAAAGCACAGTTTTCAAAGTTACTGGTTTTACCGCCGCAGTGCGTACACTCACCAATTGTTTTGGCATGGTCAGAGAAGTCCATCGTCATACGGCCATCAAAGACGCGGAGCGAGCCTTCCCAAAGTCCATCATCGCCATACGCTTCGCCGTATTTCACGATGCCACCGTCAATTTGGTAGACATCTTTGAAACCGCGCTTTTTCATCATTGCCGAAATAACTTCGCAGCGAATACCACCAGTACAGTACGTAATGACCTTCTTGTCTTTGATGTCATCATATTTGTCGCTCTCGAGTTCATCAATAAAGTCACGTGAGGTATTGGTATTTGGAACAATCGCATTCTTAAACTTACCGATTTTAGCCTCATGCTCGTTACGACCGTCGAAGAACACCACATCATCACCATACTGTTCAATAAGTTCGTGCACTTGTTGTGGCTTAAGGTGCACACCTCCACCAATCACGCCGTTTTCATCAACCTCAAATTCGTCGTCGCTATTTTTAAAGCCGACCAATTCGCGACGGTTTTTCACACTCATGCGCGGAAAATCTTCGCGGCTGCCGTCACTCCACTTAAAGACAACGTCTTTAAAACCAGGGTACTGCTTAGTGGTTTTAATATACGTTTTCAAATCATCAACATCACCACCAACCGTGCCATTAAGCCCATGCTTGCTCACAAGGATACGACCACGAAGATTAAGCCCATCAGTAAGGGCCTTTTGCCACAGCTTAACCGCCTCTGGGTCGGCAATTGGAGTGAATTTATAATACAGAAGAATTTTTTGCATCGCCGCTTATTATACTCTCTTCCACCCCTGTTGTCTAGGGGCTCGACAACGCAGAATAAGGCGTATAATAGAAGCATGAGCTATCAACAAAGTCACCTTGTTGATGAATACATCGCTCAATACCCCGAACCAATTCGCGAGCGACTCTCTTCAATTCGGTCGGCCATCCAGGCCACCTTTCCAAAATCAATCGAAGATATAAGTTACGGCATCCCAACGTACCGGCCGAGGCCCGGAAAGCGTGGTATTGTCCATTTTGGCGCACCAAAAGGTCATATTGGCATTTATGGGGTGTTCGAACCAAAAAATGATGCGTACCTGCATCAAAAAATGCTTCCGTATCGAACAGGGCGCGGTACATTGCAGTTTAAAAACGACGAGCCGCTCCCCATGGGAACGATTCGAAAAATTCTTAGCTACCATGCAGGACATTTTCCAAAAGAAATCTTTACAGACACGTAACTCGCCTCTATAATGGGCACTTACTATGACCTTTTCGGTCCTCTACTCGTCGACGTTCGGGCGTGCCGAACCGCTCACGATCCTCTTACGCGGAACCTGCATAGAAACGATACAATTTATTAAGGAGTTATTTTGGCAAAGAAAAAAGATGATTCATCACAAATTGGCGCAACGCTTCGCCTCTTTTGGTCGGTAGTTGGCCAACACAAGCGGTACTTTATTCCCGTCATGATTATGCAGCCGGTGGCTATTTTCCTCACCAACTACGCTGGTATGCTTATCATTTCAATTGTTGTTAACCGCCTTACAAGTGAACATATTCCCGCTGACCAATTACTGCCGACGTTCTGGCCGTACATTCTTGCCTTCGTTGCTGCGGTTGCCATTGGAGAGTTGGTTATTTGGCGTTTGGTGCTTTTCCTTCAGTGGACGATGGCCGACCGTGTTGTCTATCAGCTCAATCGCCGCGTTTTCGACACACTGTCTGAACAATCAATGGAGTTCCACACTAATCGGTTTGGTGGCTCGCTCGTTTCACAGGCTAATAAGTTCACGAGTGCCTTCTCGCGCCTTTCTGACCTCCTCCTCTTTAATATCTCGCCAATGGTTTACGCCTTTGTCTTCACCTTTATCATCTTGACACCTGTACTGCCTTGGTTTGCATTGGGGCTCGCCGTCTTTGCCGCGCTTTTTATTTCTATCGCCTGGTTTAGTTTCGGGTCAATTCGCGACCTTAACGTCAAAGAAGCTGAGGCGCACAATAAAGTCAGTGGCCAAATTGCCGATAGTATTACCAACATTTTAGCGGTGAAGAGCTTTAGTCGCGAAAGTCACGAGAAGCAACGCTTTGAACGGTTCGCAAGTAGTGCTCGCCAAGCCGGTTTCTCCATTCGCAATGCCGTCATCATGCGCGATATTTGGTTTGGCCTGGTTATTACCGCCATCATGAGCTCGGCGTTCCTTACGCTTATTTTTGGCAATGCTTGGTTTGGTGTACCAATTGGTACCCTCCTTCTTGCCGTCACCTACAGTATGCAAATCCTCGGAAACCTCTGGGGATTCAACGGTATGCTGCGCCAGTTTAACCGCATCTTTGGTGATGCTCGTGAAATGAGCGTGGTGCTTTCTGACCTCCCATCAATCACCGACGCGCCAAATGCACGACGACTCAAAACCACCAAGGGTGCAATCGAAATTTCCAACATGACCTTCCGCCACGCCGATGCGCGCGAGAACGAGACAATGTTTAAAGACTTTAGCCTCGCCATTAAGCCAGGACAACGCGTGGGGCTTGTTGGCCAATCGGGTTCGGGAAAAACAACCTTAACAAAACTCATTCTTCGTTTTGCTGATGTACAAGAAGGCAGTATTGAAATTGACGGACAATCTATTTCCGCCGTTACCCAAAACAGCCTGCGCGAAGCCATCGCCTACGTGCCGCAAGAGCCAATGCTCTTCCACCGCACTCTGCGCGAAAACATCAAGTACGGAAAGCCGAACGCTTCCGACGAAGAAGTTCGCAAGGCCGCCCAGCGAGCCAATGCGCTCGAGTTTATCGAAAAGCTCCCCGAAGGCTTCGAAACGCTTGTGGGCGAACGGGGTATAAAACTCTCCGGTGGACAACGACAGCGTATCGCTATCGCCCGCGCCATTCTCAAAGACGCACCAATTCTGATTTTGGACGAAGCAACCAGCGCGCTCGACAGCGAAAGCGAAAAACTCATTCAAGACGCCTTACAAAAACTCATGAAAGGGCGCACCAGTATCGTTATCGCTCACCGCCTATCGACCATCGCGAAACTCGATCGTATTATCGTCATGAAGGATGGAGAGATTATCGAGGATGGCTCTCACGATGCGCTCATCAAGCAAAAGGGACAATACGCCAAGCTTTGGAACCACCAATCCGGCGGCTTCATCGAAGAATAAAAAACGCCCCAGTGTCGGGGCGCTTTTTACATGAATGTGTGCTAGTTTTTATTAGCGTCAACGTTTGATTGCTTTGGCTCATCCTGAAGCTTGCCGCCAGGACGAGTTTCTTCAGCCTGAGTATCCTGTGGCGTATCGCTTCCGTGTTCAGCCTCAACTTGTTCAGCATCAGCTTCTTCGGCATCACCAGCGGCCGCTTCGTTGGCAGCTTCAAGTGCAGCTGGTTCATAGACGTTCGCAACCACCAACTCAAGGTCTTGGTCAACATCAGCATATTCAACGCCTTCAGGAAGTGTAATGTCGCTCAAGAGCAGCTTATCCTCGTCGGTTGCAAGCCCTTCAATTGAAATTTCGAGAGCATCCGGCAAGTCAGCTGGCTTAGCCTTCACTTCAACCGTCTCAATTGCCTGAAGCACAATCAGACCAGCCTTCTCAGCTTCGCTTTCACCAAGCCCAACCAAACGAATTGGCACCTCGGCGCTCACGACATCATTCGCCTTTACGGCGTGGAACGACACGTGCTTAATGCGTGACTTCACTGGATCACGGTCAATGTCCTTAATAAGGGCAATCTTTTTCTTGTTGTCGACGGTAAGGTGAACCGGCGTGTGCTTTCCGGCCTCACGAACCACCTTCTCGATGACGTTATATTCTGACTGCACCAAAAGCGGGTCGAAGCCGTGGCCATAAACCACCCCTGGAACAATTCCCTCTTTTCGAAGGCGAGCAACCTTCTTACCTTGGAGCTCACGCGCGTCCAGTTTTAAGTTAATCTTATCTCCCATGTCTCTCCTCCTTATGGTGGATACCTTTACGGAAATTTGATATTGCACATCTTATTATACGGCATTTGCTGTAATAAAGCTTAAAGCCTATTCCTCTAGGCACTCCTTCTGAACTGCTATATAATGAAGGAACATGATTCCTGGCGTTGACCTTCTCGAATTTATTAAATGGGCAAGTATTTTTGGCGTCGCCGCTGTTATTTTTGCCGAATCGGGCCTCCTTATCGGCTTTTTCCTTCCTGGAGACAGTCTTTTATTCGCAACCGGTTTTCTTATTCACGCTGGTCTTCTGCCTGTAAATATTCACCTCGCCGTTCTTATCGTTTTCATCGCTGCCGTTGTTGGAGATAGTGTCGGCTATACCTTTGGCCGCCGGCTCGGACCTCGCCTCTTCAGGCGAAAAGACGCCCGATTGTTTAAGCAAGAATACGTCCAGCGCGCGCAAGAATTTTACGAGAAACATGGCGGAAAGACGATTATCTTGGCCCGCTTTATTCCGATTGTTCGTACTTTTGCGCCAATCGTTGCTGGTGCCGGAAAAATGGAGTACAAGCGATTCATTAGCTTCAACCTTATCGGTGGACTTGCATGGGCAGCTGGTGTCACCTATGCTGGATACTTTCTGGGGAGCCTATTTGAAAATATGGGGCTCGAAATTGACCACATTCTCCTGCCTATCATCGCATTGATTATCCTTATTTCAGTGCTTCCGCCAGCTATTCACATCTTTAAAGACAAGAAAAACCGTACCATCTTTTGGGAAGGCACCAAGCGCGAACTGAAATCCATTTTTGGCAAACGCAGTAAATAATCATCTCTTTTTAGGCCGTTACCAAGGTTGCCAAATGGCGCTTATGCCGTCATACTAATCACCACTATGGGGCATCGAACGAGCAAACATCTTGGCTCAATCGTACACGATAAGGGCGTTAATTTTTCAGTATGGGCGCCCTTCGCGAAAGCTGTCGCTCTTCTTCAATCGGTCGAGTTCGACTGGGCGGAAACGCCCATGCAAAGTGACGGCAATGGCTATTGGTTTATCGAGGACGTACAAGCCGAACCCGGCCAAATCTATAAGTATCGTATTACGACACAGAGCGGTGAAAAACTCGATCGCAACGACCCTTACGCTCGCCAACTTACCGATTCAGACAATGGCTCATCGGTGATTGTCGCAAACGACTTTGAATGGGAAGATGCCGACGCATTTTCTGTGACACCAAAAGAAAAAGCGATTATTTACGAGCTCCACATCGGAACGTTTAATAAACCCGATGCTTCAACAAACGGTACTTTCGCGACCGCCATTGAAAAACTCGATTACCTCAGCACGCTTGGTATTACTCACGTTCAAATTATGCCAGTTACCAGCATGGCGGCAAGCCACGGCTGGGGCTATGCGCCAAACCATATCTTTTCTGTTGAAAATGCCTACGGCGGCCGCCATGGGTTGCTTGAATTCGTCAAAGCCTGCCACCAAAAAAGCATAGGTGTCATTATTGATGTTGTCTATAACCACTTTTTTAAAGAAACCGACCTCTGGCAATATGATGGCTGGAGCGAAAATGAGTTAGGCGGTATTTATTTCTATAACGACGAACAGCGCGGCATGACCCCATGGGGTGGTCGCCCTGATTATGGACGCCCCGAAGTTCGCCAATTCATCCTCGACAACGTCACCATGTGGTTTGCCGAATTTAAAGTCGATGGCCTGCGCGTCGACTCAACAATCTACCTTCGCAACACCGACGGCAATAACGATAACCACGACCTCGATATTCCCGACGCCTGGAGTTTGATGCAAGAAGTAAACGAGCTCGCGCACAAAATAAATCCAAACGCCTTGATGATTGCCGAAGACAACGCTTCGAATAGTGGCGTTGTTACTTCAATAAAAGATAAGGGTATGGGCTTCGATGCCCAATGGGAGGTTGGCTTCCCGCACGTCATTCGCGATGCACTGGGCATTACACAAAACGAGGATCAGCCACCGCTTCAAGGACTCGAGTGGGAACTTGCTCACACCTACACGGGTGATGCTTTTGATAAAGTTATTTTTGCCGATTCACACGATACGGCGGCTAATGGCTCGTCGCGTCTTAATGAAGCCGTCACACCAGGCAACGCCGCCAGCCTTTCGGCACGACAGCGTGTTCTGTTAGCGAGCGCCATAACCCTCACCGCCCCTGGCATCCCAATGCTTCTCCAAGGCCAGGAATTTATGCAAGAAGGAACCTTTAACGAATGGCAAATGCTTGAATGGGAAAAGACAGACCAATTTGCTGGCATCGTTCTCGCCCATCAGCATCTTATTAACCTGCGTCTTAATAAGTTCGATAACACCCGCGGCCTTTTAGGTCAGCATACCGAACTCCTGCATCGTGATGATGACAATGATGTTATTGTCTTTTATCGCAAAGACAAAGGCGGCCCGCTCGACGACACTATCGTTGTAATCAACTTTGGCGATGAAAAGTTCAAAGAATATGAATTACCCTTCCCTACAAAAGGAGAATGGATAGTTCGCTTCAATAGCAGCTGGAATGGCTACAACGTCGATTTTCATGAATCAAATACAAGTAGTGTTGTCGTTGACGATTCGCTCAAAGGAACAGTTGAACTCTCTAACTACGCGACGCTGATTTTGTCACGCGACGCTTAAAGGAGTGGCTTAAGATATTTGCCAGTAAATGAATCGGCAACTTTGACGATTTCTTCAGGTGTACCGCTTGCTACTACTGTACCACCACCGAGTCCGCCTTCTGGACCCATGTCGATAATATGATCGGCAGTCTTGATAACATCAAGGTTGTGTTCGATAATCACCATACTGTTACCGCCCTCAACCAGCTTTTGCAAAATACCAAGTAGGCGATTCACGTCAGCGCTGTGCAGGCCGGTGGTTGGCTCGTCCAAAATGTAGAGCGTCTTACCTGTCGAGCGACGCGAAAGCTCCGACGCCAACTTAATACGCTGCGCCTCACCACCACTAAAGGTAGTTGCAGGCTGCCCAAGACGAATATAGCCAAGTCCAACATCAACGAGCGTATCAAGCTTACGAGCAATTGCGGGAATATTTTCGAAGAATTTTGCCGCTTGCTCGACAGTCATCTCAAGTACATCACTAATGGTTGCATCTTTGTACTTAATTTCGAGCGCTTCGCGGTTGTAGCGCTTTCCCTTACAGACATCACAAGTTACGTATACGTCTGGCAAGAAGTGCATTTCAATCTTAATCACACCGTCACCCTGACAGTTCTCACAGCGACCACCCTTTACGTTAAAGCTAAAGCGGCCGGCTTTATAGCCCCGAATATTTGCTTCAGGGGTCCCCGCAAAGAGTTCGCGAATTGCCGTAAAGACACCGGTGTACGTTGCTGGGTTTGAACGAGGGGTTCGGCCAATTGCCGACTGGTCGATAATAATTGCTTTATCGAGTTGATCGATACCTTCAATATTGTCATGCGACCCAGGAACTTCATGTGCACGGTGTAATCGAGCTGAAAGTTCTTTCGCAAGAATATCGTTAATAAGTGTCGACTTACCACTACCGCTCACGCCGCTCACAACGGTCATAACGCCAAGTGGAATCGCCACATCAATATTCTTCAAGTTATTTTCACGCGCACCCTTAATAACCAGCTCTCGGTCCTTCTTGATTGGACGACGCTTCTTTGGGACAGCAATCTTTTCAGCCCCACTTAGGTAACGCCCCGTAACGCTGTTAGGGTCTTTGGCAACTTCCGCAGGAGTACCTTGGGCAACCACATTTCCGCCGTTCACACCAGCACCAGGGCCAATATCAAGCAAGTAGTCAGCTTGGCGAATCGTATCTTCGTCGTGCTCAACCACCAACACGGTATTACCAAGATCACGGAGGTGCTGCAAGGTGGCAATCAAACGGTCGTTGTCACGTTGGTGAAGCCCAATTGAGGGCTCGTCGAGTACATACAACACACCCTGAAGCCCTGACCCAATTTGGGTTGCCAAACGAATACGTTGCGCCTCACCACCCGAAAGTGTATTAGCGGCACGTGAAAGTTCAAGGTAGCTCAAACCAACATCATTCATAAAGCCAAGGCGCGCTTTAATTTCTTTCAAAATCTGCGTTGCGATAAAGGCTTCCTGCTCGCTCAACTTGAGCTTGTGCTCAAATAAATCAAGGGCGTCTTCAACACCAAGCGTACAGATGTCCATAATGTTCAATCCATGAATCGTTACCGCCAATACGACTGGCTTCAAACGAGCACCATGACACGCGTGACACTCACGCTCACGCATGAAACGCTCGATGTCTTTACGCATAAAGTCGCTGTCGGTTTCTTTGTAGCGACGCTCGAGGTTTGGAATCACTCCTTCATAGGTAGCGTCGTAACTGCGGCCATCGCCAAGCGAAACAGTATAACGCTGCGTGCCGGTACCGTACAGCACTTTTTGAACAGCTTCTTCAGAAAGCTCTTTCACAGGTACGCGCAAATTAAAGCCATGAGCATCAGCAACACCTGCCAGACGCTTCATGTACCACGCATCGCTATTCACACGGTTATACGGACGAATCGCACCTTCAGCAATAGTAAGATTTGGATTAAATACAAGCTCGGGGTCAACCTCAAGGCGACTTCCAAGCCCGGTACATACCGGACAGGCACCTTGTGGCGCGTTAAAGCTAAAGAGTCGCGGCTCAAGCTCTGGAATTTCCTCATTTGGATGGTCGACACAAGCATAGCGTTGGCTATACACGTGCGACTCTTCGGCATCAACATCGAGCACCTCAACCACACCATCGGCAATTTCTAGCGCCTGCTCAACTGATTGCGCCACACGCGAACGCATATCCTCGGAAATAGCGATGCGGTCAACAACAATTTCAATATCGTGTTTGTACTTTTTATCGAGCTCCGGGTATTCATCGAGTGAGTACACCACGCCGTCAACACGCGCACGAGCAAATCCGAGTCGGCGATACTGCTCCGGAATGTGCGCAAACTCACCCTTCTTTCCCTTGGCAATTGGGGCAAGAATCATCAGGCGTGAACCTTCTGGAAGCTTGAGTACTTCATCGATGATATCTTGTGGCGTTCGACGACTCACCGCTTTACCACACACAGGACAGTGCGGCACACCAATACGCGCGTACAAAAGACGCAAGTAGTCATAAATTTCAGTCACTGTCGCCACTGTTGAACGTGGGTTGCGGCTGGTAGATTTTTGGTCAATACTAATTGCCGGACTAAGCCCATCGATTTGGTCAACATCGGGCTTTTCCATCAGCCCCAAGAATTGTCGGGCGTAACTTGAAAGGCTTTCGACATAGCGACGTTGCCCTTCAGCATAAATAGTATCAAAAGCCAGGCTCGACTTTCCCGAACCACTTAGGCCTGTAATTACAACAAGCTTGTCGCGCGGGATTTCAACACTAATATCCTTTAGGTTGTGCTCGCGCGCTCCAGTAACACGAATCACCTCTGACATAACCGCTCTATTATACGCTTTTTTTGAAGTTTTTTCCAGTTGAGTACTTTTATCCCTTATACAGATTAGTTCAAAAGCATGCGATGACATATTAAGCTCGTGCTTGCAAATTACCCCTGTTCGGCGTATAGTCTATGGAAACTTTTCAAGAGGTCGGTTGTATGAAAAAAGCACTCACAATTCTATTTGTATCACTCTCATTTATTATGATTTTAGACTCACTCAACGCTGGGCATGCTGTGGTAATGTTCTTCTTAGCCGGCGTTATTCCTGGCACCAACTTCGCTATTAGCGCCGATCGTATGCTCGAAGGCTTTACCCTCCTTATTGGCTTCACCCTATCACGCGTCTTTCTCTATCTCATTCGTTTAAATGGGCGAACTCAATCTTCAAAAGGCACGATGCTTTCAGCCCAAAGCTGAAGCTCTTGAAGTGTATATTCCTTCGATTCATCACCAGCATGCACTGTTGCCAATTGTTGCAATCGCGCAACAAACCCTGGAAGTTGTTTTTTAATGCGATCTGCCCGCCACGCCTCCCAAGCACCAACTTCATCCTCGGCCAGGCTTTGCGGATAATTACGAGCTTTATAATGCAAAAGGAGTTCGGTAAGTCGTTCGTCGACAAATTCTGGGTGTAAATCGGCAAGCGCATTTACGTCGGCATTACGCACTTTATCGATACGAAGCTTGTCGGTATCGGGAACAAAGCCGTCGTAGAGTTGCGCTTCGGGGTCGGACTCTTTTGCAAATTCCGGACGCCCCTCGTAGAGAGAACGGATATTTTCAGCAAAGGCCGGCGTCGAAAGGAGGAGTTTGCGATGCTTCTCGATCGTTTCCATATCGAGCCCAATTCGCTCCCAGCCGCCCTCGCGCTCGAGCACCCCAAGCGGCGCTACTGCTGGCGCACGGTTGAGCTGCATTTCTTTAACCGGCAGCTTCACAAAATCATCTTTTTGACGCTCTTCCCATGATGCAAACATACTCTTCGCAAGCTCTTTGGCAGAAAGCGACAAGAGTGGCGTCGGATCATAGCGCAGGTCGTATACCACCACATTTCCGTTACGCCCCGATGTCAGCGGAAAAGCCACAGTAGCTTTATGATACGCTGCATCATATTGCCCGCTTACGTACACAAATGGTCGTTTATCATCGAGGTTCACGAGCTCTGCAACCTTCTTTTTATCTTTCATCGCAAACAAGTGCGCATACAGTTGCGGCTGCTTCTCTTTAATAAGTTTCGTCACGGCAATTAACGCCTCTACGTCACTAAGAGCATCGTGGGCTTTAAAATGGTCAATCCCGTTTTCCTTGGTAATCAATTCGAGCTTATTCACCTCTTTACCGTCTACTTCTGGCCACTTAATACCATCGGGACGAAGGGCGCGCGTCATGCGAACCACGTCGAGCATGTCCCATCGGCCTCGGCCATCGCGCCAGCTCCATTCATATGGGTCGGTAAACGTACGCCAAAATAGTGTACGGATAAATTCATCATCAAAACGGATATTGTTAAACCCAACCGAAATAGTCCCTTCGGTAAAGACTTCGTCCATAAGGAGTTTGGCGAACTCAGCTTCGGTAAGACCATCAGCTTGGGTTTGTTGCGGCGTAATACCCGTTACCATTAAGGCGTCCGGGCTCGGCAAGGTATCGTCATTGAGCTTTACGAGAATATTATATGGCTCGCCTATCGGATTTAATGCAAGGTCGGTCCGCTGGCCAGCAAATTGCATAATACGGTCATGTCGCGGATTTAACCCCGACGTTTCAAGGTCATAGAAGAAAAACGTCTCACTCATACCCTTTATTATACGGTGCATATCTTAAATTGTTCGAAGACAAATAAAAAACACCCTACTCGGGTGTAAAAACATCGGACGGAAAAGGCCATCGCCGGGGCGGGGAAAAGGTGCAGTCTATGAACAAGACCGGCAAACCTTTTGTATCCCCGCCCCAGCGGAACAGCTTGAGTAACGCGAGTGGGAAGTTGACGTTTTTGTCACGGTTCCCTTTCGTCATGCGGTGCTTTTTGGAATGTATGCACAAGACAGCATTCACGTATGCCGCATTAAGGACTACTCGGGGCGTTTCTTCACACGGGCTCGCTGCGAAACAACTGGTGGTCTCGCTTCCCCTCATTACCCATGAGGGGCTGGCTATGTCGCTTTTTCAAGCTCGCTTCTCCGTCCGATTTTTATCAATGTGGAATCTTTGTCGAGATCCGGGTTGCCTCCTCTTCGGACGCTTGCGTATCTCTGTATTCGATTATTCAGTGTTTAGTTATGTGTCACTCTAGAAGATCTCGACGAGGCGTGGCACCCGAAGGTGCTCGTTACTGTCGACGATGTAGGGGGTCTTATGACCTAAGGCGTATGCGTAACCGCTGAGTCGCCTAACCCTTCTATTGGCGCAGAGTGAGTGCTCGAGACTATTCTCGCTAGTGCACGTCACGTGCACATCTAGATGAATCCTGAGCGGGACACCGCTTCTCCTTCCGGTATTGGCGATGGACTAACTTGGGGGTACGTACTAGACGAAGCCGCTAAAATACAAGCGACACCCACTTTCTGAATTGATTCCGACATGGACGTGCTTAACTGACAACAGTGGCAATCAAGCAATGGGTGTATTATAGCAAAAAGTAGCTATTTTGTCAATATCTTTGTATAAATGTTATTGCTCAAGAAGGGTAAATTCGTCGAGACCGATACGAATAATCGAATCGCCTTCTGCGCCTTCACGGAGCAAGGCGTGAGTAATTCCCATCTTTTTCATAATGTCACGAAGACGGTTGAGGCCTTCATAGGTATCAAAATGGGTGCGGCGAGCAAACTTCTCGATTTTGTGACCCTTTACAACAAATACGGTGCGCTCGGCTTCCTCTACCTTTTTAACAGTCCAAGCCTGTGCCTTTGCTTCAGTACCCAGTGAAATAACCGCCAAGCCGTCATCTTCTTGTTCGGCTACGGCTTCTTTTTCCGCTTCACGGATTGTCACCACTTCTTTACGTAGTTCACGCAGTACATCGGTCAGGCCGGTATGTGCCTGTGAAGATATAGCAAAAATCGGCACATCGCCCGCTACGGCTTTAAGGGCGTCTCGTTGCATCGCAACCAGCTCATCATCAAGCCCTTCGATTTTCGTAATGGCAATTACCTCTGGGCGCTGAGAAAGATCTTCGCTGTACGCAGCAAGCTCGTGACGAATTGTTTTATAGGCTTCAGCAATATCATCACTATAGGCGTCGATAAGGTGCAAAATAACTGCCGTACGCTCGACGTGACGCAAAAAGGCGTCGCCAAGCCCTTTCCCTTCGCTAGCACCCTCAATAAGGCCAGGAATGTCGGCAATAAGCAAACTGCCATCATCAATATCGGCAACACCAAGGTTTGGCGTTAAGGTAGTAAAGGCGTAATCGGCAATTTCTGGGCGTGCATTCGACACGACACTTAGGAAGGTTGACTTACCAGCATTTGGAAATCCCACCAATCCAACGTCGGCGAGTAGCTTTAGTTCAAGCTCGGCTTCAAAGGTGTCACCAGGTTCACCCTTTTCGGCTACGCGAGGTGTCTGACGAACCGATGACTTAAAGTGGGCGTTTCCATAGCCACCATCACCACCGCGAGCCACAATCATTTCTTGGCCGTCTTCGGTAAAGTCTCCAATAATCTGTCCATCGCGCTTTACAAGCGTTCCTACTGGTACCTTTACGTACAGTGGAGCGCCAGACTTACCGTGGCGGTCACGCTTTGCACCGGCTTGTCCAGGTTCGCCCTTTAATTCTGGCTTGTAACGGAAATCGATGAGCGTATTAAGGTTTTCGGTAGCAACAAAAATAACATCACCACCCTTACCGCCGTCACCGCCGTCTGGACCACCTTTATCAACGTAAATTTCATGACGAAAACTGACGGCACCATCACCGCCGCGTCCAGCCTGCACAAAAACTTTGGCGGTATCAACAAACATATATTCCTATTATAGCAAAATCACCTCCGTTTTGACAGAGGTGATTTTTGATTGCATTATTAACTAATTTTAGTGAATATATGCGTACTGGTGAGCATAGGCAGCTGGTACGATACGACCAGATACAATGTTGAATCCACCGCCAGGTACCGATGCGTTCATTTCACTAATCTGAACGTCACCGTTTGGAAGGATTGCCTCAACGATTGCAACGTGTCCGTAGCCACCCTTGTTCTGCATAATCGCTCCGACAGATGGACTGTTGGTAACGAGGTAGCCAAGGCGACGTGCGCTGCTGTCCCAAGAGGTAGCGTTACCCCAACGAGCACCAACTGGTTTACCAAGTTCGACGCGGCGGTCGAAGGCATATGCCGTACAGTTGCCGTAAGCGTAGGTGTTACCTGCGTACATTGGTGTTCCGCGCTTAATGAACCATGTTTTACCAGTTGAGAACCCAGCGCTGTATCCAGTAGTGTAGGTTGAAGCACGAGCGTAGCTGCGCGGTGCAACATAGCCAGGGCGTTCGGTGGTAGGAAGTACACCGTTTGGAATGATAATCTTCAGGCCAGTTGAAAGACCATTGATTTCGAGGTCGTTGTACGTGGTGATAAGTGATATATCACCCTTGTAGCGTTCGGCGATTTTTTCGATAGTGTCGCCGTCCTTTACGGTGTACGCGATACCATCACGCGGCAAGATATCGAGGGTTGAACCAGCAGCAAGGGTATCCTTGGTGAGGTTGTTTGCCCACTTGATGGTGTCGGTTGAAAGGCCATACTTTGCAGCAACCGATGTAACGGTGTCGCCAGGTTGTACGGCATACTTGGTAATATTACGACTGGCTGATGAAAGCTGGACAATAGCAGGTTTGGTAATAGCAGAAGTATCGCTACCAGAGCCTTGGTATTCGCTTTCAATTTGAGTTGAAACTGCAAGCTGTGCAACGTTTGGCGCAACAGCGAGGTCGGCAGCTTCCGCAACTGATGCGGCAATTGTCGTAGCGACAACAGCATTTACCGCTGGTTGATCAGCGGTTTCAGTGGTGTTTGCAACAGTAGTCGTCGTAGCTGACGCCTGTTCTGGTGCGCGGTATCCGACAGCGATGATGGCTACAAGGAGCACAAACACGCTAGCGTAAATAGCGACGGTTGACGATTTAATACGACCTTTTTGTGATCGTTTTTTAGTAGATTGAGCTGGCACGCCTTGCGGACGTACTGCAGCTGCCCCACCCTGAGTGGCACGAATGCCACTGCTCGTAATATCATTACGAATTATCGTTCTCCTGCCGCTCGAGTTTCCTACGAGGGCGTCTACCGTAATTAGTCTTTCTTCTTTGCATTTTTAGCAAAGAAAGGGATACGTGTCGACCAGTGTTAAATTATTATAGTTTACTGGTATCCGTGCGACTGTTCAGATAGGCGCATCTTTCATTCCTTCCCCACTCGCAGGTGCTACTGGCCAATGTTGGGACCTTGGTATCACTAGTAGATGGATATGCAAGATGTGCTTTAACTATTGTAACAACTATAGCTTTTTAAGTCAATTTATTTTATAGCTATAGAATTTTGTCAAGTGTTATAAAATCTGGCACTTCTTTTGGCAATGGTTTGCGATGTTGGCTTCATGCTCGTCAAGTGTTCGAGCGTAGTAAGTTACATCATCATCACCGCTTAGGAAATAGAGGTAATCTCCGGGAGCAGGATTGGCTACCGCTACTAAAGCCTTCTTACCTGGAGCCGAGATTGGCCCTGGAGGCAGTCCAGCATATTTACGGGTATTATACGGCGAATCGAGGTTAGGATTACGCGCTACACCCGTTTTATCAGCAATGTACTGGTAGGTTACATCAGACCCGAGCGGCATACCTGTTGCAAGACGGCTATAAAATACTTGGGCAATTTGCGGCATGTCATCACCTTGAGGGCTGGCTTCTCGCTGCACAATTGAAGCAAGCGTAATACCCTCATATAGTGACAGCCCGTGGGATTGATAGAGTGCCACAAGATTATTCTCTTGTATTACCGAGTAGAACTGGTCGAAAACATGCTCCAAAATTGCCTTGACGCTCGTGTCCGTACCAAAAGAATATGTTTCTCCGTAAATATACCCCTCTAAATCAGCGCCAGCTGGCTTTCCTTCAAACAGAGGTGACGTGTAGGTTGCATCGAGCGCCGCATCTACCTCATCAGCAGAATAGCCTACATCTAACAGCGCCTGGCGGTTATCGTCCAACGTTGCGCCAGGTAGAAAAGTTATCGAAAAAGTATCCACGTTACCTTTCGAAAGATGCTCGATAATCTCAGGAGTCGATTCTGAGGGCGATAAACGATACGTGCCTGCTTGTAGGTTGTTTTGCACCTTGTTGAGCCGTGCATACCACAAGAACGCTGAAGCACTACGAATCACCTTCTCATTTTCCAGCGATTCTGCAATAGTCGCCGGCGCACTACCTGCCTCAATCGTAATAAGTTTTTTACTCGTATCACCCGAATTAACTGGTGAAAGTTGAATTGCATACCATAGCAATGCCGCTCCAAATGCCAAAATAAGCGCTGCAACAACCCCGGTAATAATCCAAAAAATAGGACGTTTGCGCGGTTTTTTTGACGGCTTAGAAGAGAGGCCGGTTGGTGCATCAAGCGGTTGAGAAGATACGAGCGGGCCCTTTTGTTGAACGGGAGGTTGAGAGGGTGTTTTGGGGTGAACCGCAGACACAGGACGTTGTGGCGTCGCAGCAACCGGTCGCGGCTGTGACGGTGCATTCCCTGCTTTAGTTACTGGTCGACGACGAAATTCATCCATAGTTCCGTTCCACATAATCTTGAAGAATAATAGCTGCCGCTTGAGCATCAATATCACCCTTAGAATATGGCCGGTTATGCGCCTTTAGCTGTTGCTCGGCAAGGACGCTCGTGAGTGATTCATCCTGAAATACAATCTTTTTATCAAGATATTCGAGTCGTTCGGTAAACTTTTCCACGAAATCGGTCTGCGCCGTGGCTTCACCTTGTTGATTGCGTGGATACCCTACCACAATCACTTCGGCTTGTTCTTTAATAACAATTTCGGCAATCGCTTCGATTTCACTACCATCAACTTCGACGGTCGAGAACGGAACCGCAATGCGCACACCCGTGTCCGCCACCGACACACCGATGCGCTTTTCGCCCACATCCAGGCCAATCAGCGTTTGACTACTCATTGTTGACTTTAAATTCAATCGTTATCTTATCAGGATTATTTGGAACGGTACGGACCCAGAAGTAAGAGAACTGAACATCAACTTCTTTAATACCTTCTTGCGCTTCAAGACTTTGTTGCACCTCGCCGTATTTCTTACCCTTTACGTCGTTCTTGATGTCGTCTTCATTAATCTTTGGACCAACACTTCCGGTTGCGTTAAGCGTGGCTGTCATGGCACCGTCCTCAGCCTTTTGGAAGTTACTGAGCGCTGCTTTGTCGATACCAGTGTCGTAAACCTTTTGGGTTTCCGTGTCTACCTTGGCACCAAGTGATGCCTTTAAGTAGGTCTCGAGTTCGGTCTTGGCCACTGCTTGGATTGAGTACGTGGTTGGAACCGTCAGTGTCGCTTTTCCGTCCGGGGCTGCTTGGTCGACAGCTGGTGAAGATGTCGCCTCGCCACGCTCTACCGTAAAGCTACTCTCAACAACGACCGCATCTTTACTGAATTTCTTAATGAGTTCTTTCTTCTTTGCCTCAGTATCTTGACCAACCAGTTGGCCCATAGCACGCTCAACATCGTCGCCAGAGACAACCTTCACAACATTCGTTGTACCGCCCGATGTTGAACCGACAAATGAAGCCGATACCTTACTTGGTGCGCCTGAAAGTGAGCCAGAAGCGCCATTGTAGTTCGTACCGCTATTCGCAGCCGTCACATCAACACGTACGTTCGTATAATTGCTCATAGAAATCGAAGCAGCTTCATTGGTAACGAATACCAATCCGGATGAAGATGTCAGGCGAGTTCCGGCTGGAATTGTTACGCCGTTAATCGCCGTTGCAGCGTCAGAAGTAGAAAAACGAACCGTTCCCGTTGCCTTTTCACCAATATCCTTTTGACCAGTAGCTTCAAATTCTACCGTTTCATCCTTTTGCTCTTGTTGTGCAACTGAACTCACCACACCAGCCCTAAAGTCAGTTGCAGCGGTTCCACCTAACTTCACCGTTGCGTTGACTGGTTGCGGCGTGGTACTTGCGGTAATTACCACTGTAGCAGCAGGTGCAAATACAAACATCCAGATAAGCAATGCGATAAGTGCAGCACCGCCGCCAATACCAATAATCAACTTCTTACGGAAGGTGTCAAAATTAGGGATTTTTGGACGACCCTTCACCTTCTTGGCAACCGCTTTCGTAGCTAAAGCCGCTGGTGCAATTGCTTCGGCACCATCAATTTCAAGGTCAGTCGATTCAATAGCATCGCTTCGAGTGTCGCGCCCAACTGGCTTAGTGCCATCTTTCACGCGCACCGTTTTGGCGTGATCGCCAACAGGCAGCTCTGAACCATCAATAATATCGTCACCATCGTCAACAATAATTGCAGGAATTTCAGCTAATTCAGGCTTACTTTGCAAATTTTTCGCAACTGGAATTTGCGCGTTTGCCGCCAAAGCAACCAGTGCTTGATTATTAGTAATCAAAACGAGCTTCTTTTTGTCGTTTTTCGCCATGCGCTCAAGAAGACGCAAATTGACCGCACTCTGAAGCGCCCCCACTCGCTTTGGTGGAACTAGTGCGACGATTTTTTCCTTGGCTTTTTTTATTTTGCCAATAATGGCGGTAACGTCGTCGTCAACATCGATGTAGATAACGTCTTTATTCATGCTTAGATCTTGAGAAGTCGATTAAATTTTTCCTTAATTGAATCTCCCTCACCACTCCCTACTAGTGTATCATATCCAACCCTCAATAGACCCATGGCAGTAATGAAGGTGTGATCGGTGATATCACCGGTTGTATCGGTCACACCGAGCACTTCATCGGGATTAATATGATGAACGGTTGGTTTTTTTGTAAATGGCAATTCTTTGTGCCACGAACTACCTTCAAGTGCGTGAACAAGATGCTCGAGGCTCGAGCCACCACCACAAAGCAAAATGCGGTTTGGAAGGTGGTCGACTGAGTCGAATTCGCTCAATGCCAATTCAACACCGGCAATCCAAACTTCAAGTGTCTTATCAATCGACGTTTCGACGTCTTTCTTGACGCTTGGCTTAATTTGCTGGTGCCCAATGTTCACCTTCAACTTTTCTGCATCCTTGTACGATAAGTTCATGTCGGTTGCAATGGTTTGCGTAAAACTTCGTCCACCGATACCAAACATCTTGGTACCTTCCACGCCACCGTCATTTACAACGGCGATGTCGGTTGTACCACCACCAACGTCGGCCAGGATAGCGGTAAAGTTACTGTTCCCGTCGTTACCAAGTACACTACGGCTGACCGCAAACGGTTCAGCGGCAACCGCCAGAAGTTCAAGTGAAAGTTCGTCGGCAACGCGTTCCAAAGCACCAATATGCACCATCGGCGCAAAGGCGGTGTAAATTTGGACGGCAACATCACGACCTTGGAAGCCAATCGGGTTACTTACTTTGTACCCATCGATATGAATACCTACAAGTGCGCTATTCACCAGCTTCACTTCAACCTCATCATTACCGGTTTCAAGGGCGATTTGCTTTTGCGCCTTAATTTGAGCACGCTCCTGTACCTTTTCAATGATAAATTCCATCTCAGAATCATCGAGCGGACGGTCGGGCTGCGGGCGGCGGTAGCGAATTGTATCGGTCACACCCTTCACGAGTTCACCGGCAATACCAATCACCACGCGCTTGGCCTGGAGTCCAGCCTCTTCTTCAGCCTGCGCCAGGGCTTCCTCACAGTTTCGAACGACGCCGGCGATATCGGCAATCGCACCGGAGTGCATGTCGCTGACGTCCTGACGGCAACGACCAACGCCAATAATCTGCAGTTCGTCGTCCTCAAGCTTCGCAATTAACGCTTTAACAAATTCCGTACCGATGTCGAGTGCCACGACAAACTCATCATCTGAGCCCTTGGCAGTCCTTTTCAATTTTCCTAATACCATAATTGGAATCTATTATACTACACTCTTCTTATGCTTACGGTCGAACTATATTGAATTTTTAAGTGTTTTGTGGTATAATATAGTATTATGCCTCAATCTCCACGAGACCACGGTGAATTTGAGTCCTCTACCGAGTACCTAAAAGAGTACGGAGGGCTTATTATTGATATTTCCACCCTCGTAGATACCCTTGAACACGCACTGCCTTCACGCTCAGAAGTACGTAGTTTTAGCATTGAGCGTATTGAAGACCCAATTGAGCTTCCCGATTCGATTTTTAAAGCTATTGGTGAAGTGAGCTCTGCGACTGTTAGCTACGATACGCAGGATGTAACGCCGACCATTTCCATCGAACTCTACGGTAAAAATAGCACCTATATTATTAGCCGCAGCCAGGACACCAAGGAGCCAGTCGACTCAATTGTTGACATTCCTCCCGTCGACCCATTTACCCATGCTCTACTTGGTATATCAGACCACATGAACGCCTCCCATACCAACGAGTCATCCGAAGAGTTTGAAAAACGTATCCACAACATTGAAGGGGTGAGTAATGCCGAATTTATCCGTCTCCTTCTGACGCTTGCTCAGCCAAATGCAACAATTGAATCAACACCCGATACAACAAAACTACTCGAGAACATTAACCCGTTCGAGTCTTCGATTTATCAAAGCTTTATAGAGTCTTCGAGTGTAACCTCATATTTAGAAAATGCATTCTTTGAATACGACTTTGTCGCCGATGACACTGCTGCTCTTGCTTTCTCGCAGGAAAACGGCCATCCAAGTTATTTTCAATTTATCTGCACCGACCCTTGTGGCGAAACCCTTCGAGTACGGGGTACGATTAACAAAACAATGGAACTTGATTTTCCTCAACACGCCATAAAAAAAGGTATCCATCAGGACCTCGTCGATACGACGCTTTCATTTCCACTCACTCTTTCAGAAATTAAGTATATTCGTGAGCTACTGCAGGACGAAATCGCCAGCATGCCAAAACATGAAGCGCTTGAAGAGCTCGCTATCTCAGAGGATGCGCTCTCTACCATCGATACAGCATCACTTGATTATGTGGAAACACTTATTGATAACGAACGTGAAGAGCGCGCCCTTGAAGACCAGGCACGTTACGACAGTCTTAACGACGAACTTGCGAAGCTCATTAATGACGAAGACAATACCAACACTTAAATAAGTACTGCTTTAATGCGTCGAATACCGGCGCTTGAAGCTTCTTCTTTGGTAATCTTGAATTTCTTGCCACCTTCACCCAGCTGGCCAGTGTGGTCAACGTGAGGGCCGCCACAAATCTCAAGGCTGACAATGTGGTCACCTTCACCCATTTGGTACACTTTGACTTCTTCGTTGTAGCGTTCGCCAAACGGACCAATTGCACCCATATCAAGCGCTTCCTGAGTAGGATACATTTTAAAGCTTACCGGTAAATCTTCAGCAATCCAGCCATTGACCAACTCTTCAGCGCGGTCGAGTTCTTCACGCGTTACCTTACGGTCAAAATTAAAGTCAAAACGAAGGCGCTCTTCGGTAATATTGCTTCCATGTTGCTGGAATACTGGGCCAATTACTTCACGGAGCGCTGATTGCAAGAGGTGTGTCGCAGTGTGGTATTTAAAGTGAATTAACTCCTGACCACCGAGGCCACCCTTAAACTCACCCTTCGTTGCAGTACGAGAGCGATTACGCTGCTCTTCCATTTTGGCGTCAAATTCTTCGCGCCAGTTTTCAGAGAGTTCAATACCCTGCTTAAAGGCTTCTTCGGTTGAAAGCTCAACAGGGAATCCGTAGGTGTCATAGAGGGTAAACAGTTCTGTACCAGTGACGGTGCCGTCGTTTGCAAATTTGCCAAGTTGTTGCAGGCCTTTTCGCAGTGTTTGGCGGAAGACTTTTTCTTCTTTTACAAGCACGGCAATAATCGTTTCACGGTGCTCAGCTACTTCTGGATAATCGTCAACATACAGGTCAGCAATGACTGGAACGATTTGCTCGAAGAAGTTTTGCTCAATGCCCAGGTCGAAGGCAAAACGAATTGCGCGACGAAGCAGGCGGCGCATCACATAGCCTTGCTCTTTGTTTGCAGGCACACAGCCGTCAACCGCCAAGAAAGTTGCAGCACGCAGATGATCAGCAATCACACGCATACTCACCGTGTTACTTTCGTAGCTCTTCTTACTAAGCTTTTGGAGCTTTTCAATAATCGGCCACATCAGGCTAATACGGAAGACATCTGGGTTGTCAAGCACAGCCGCAGCAATACGCTCAAGACCCGAGCCGTGGTCAATGTTTGGTTGTTCGAGCGGCTCGAACTTCCCTTCAGCAACCTTGCGGTACGCCATAAACACATTGTTACCGATTTCCATAAAGCGACCACAGTCACAGTTTGGGTGACAAAATTCACCAAAAGCAGGGTCGTGTGGGGTTCCGAAATCGTAAAACATTTCGCTGTCAGGCCCACACGGGTCACCAACGGGCGTCGTCTCTGGCTTACCATTACGGCTCCACCAGTTTTTGCTGCCGTCGTAATAGAAAATACGCTCACCTTCTTTAATACCGCGTGCATAACCCTCTTCTTCTGAGCCAATTTCAGCTTCGCCAGCAGAAAGTCCGCGCGCTTCAAAGAGACGCTTCCATACAGACGCCGCTTCGGTGTCTTTTTCAATGCCGTACTCTGGTGCGCCAATAAAACAGGTCACGTAGAGGCGGCTCATATCAAGGCCAACGACTTCAGATAGCCACTCAAACATCCATTCAATTTGCTGCTCTTTAAAGTAATCGCCCATGCTCCAGTTACCAAGCATCTCAAAGAATGTGGTGTGACGGTTGTCACCAATATCGTCAATATCCTGCGCGCGAAGACAGGTCTGACTGTCGGTAATACGCTGACCTTCTGGGTGCGGTTGCCCCAAAAGATAGGGAATCATCGGCTGCATACCAGAGCCAGTAAAGAGTGTCGAAGGGTCGTCTTTCAAAACCAACGGAGCACGCTTAATAACAGCATGTCCGCGTTCTTTGAAAAACTCTAAGTACGAGTTACGGATTTCTTGAGCGTTCATATCTGTTAATTATAACAGATTACTCCTCTATTTAGTTACTGACGGCGCGACACTGCTCAAAAACTTGAGTCGTACACTTTGAGCTTGAAGTGTCATCCCTAAACTGAGTGTTGGTGTACTCACTTTTATCTACATCGCCGTACCATGCCGTTGATTGCTCCACCCATTTCCCTGCGTCATAATCCCAATAAGCAACATAGAAGTACTCTGCGGTAAGCTGGGGATAGAAAGTCCCATCGAGAATCGTATCTTCCGTATACGTACTATAACTAAATAGATAGTTGCCACGGGGCGTATTTGTCGATAAATTGCCGAGATATTCATCCTCAGGAGCCCAGCTCACCTTATTCTCCATTGAAGAGAGGCCAGCATCTTTTAATCCATCGTCATTCGAAAACGCCATTCCATGTTGAATACGATACATTTCCTGTGCTTTTTTAATATTTGCAATATCAGAGGTAGTAGCGCTCACGTTCGCCTGCTTCGTTATCCCGTTATACGAAACAATCGTAATCGCCACCAAAATGGCAATCACTACTACGACGATTAAGAGTTCGCAATCGTAAACCCGTAGTGTGACTTCGTTTTCCTTAGGTTGGTATAACTCATCGTTCTATGCCCTTAGCCTATTCCGTTATCGTGTCGATATTGCTATACGTTGTACCATAAGCGAAACATCAGCATTTTCACGCCCAAATCAAAAGGCCGCCTCGGGGTGGGCAGGAGGCGGCCTTTGGAGCCTGCGACTGGTGCGGAAGCGGGCTCCAGGTTGAGAGGTAGACTCTTGTCAAAAACAAACAGGTGACAGAGAGCCAGGGAGGTCATGTAAAGGCATCCTCGCAGGCGAATGTACACCTTTACATATCAACTTTAAAGTACGCGCCTGAAATATTACTTAAAAATCTTTGCCGTGCGTCTTTTCTTCGAGCTGGTCGGCCTTTATCTTCCCCTCGTCCTTCCAGTCTTCTATCTTTTCCTTGGTTTTGTCGGTTCCCTCGTCGACGTTATCGCGAGCATCTTCAGCCCAGTCCTTCGCCTTATCGCCCATATTTTCAGCACCTTCTTTCACGTCCTCTGCGGCGTGTTCAAGTTTATCTTTTGCATCGTCGATAAATCCCATAAGATTCCTCCTTTGCTTAGATTGTCTGTATTTATAATAAGAAATTTTGCTGAAAGAACTCTGAAGACTTACAGAAGAATACCGCCACCCATGCAGACAGCGCCATCGTAAATAACAATTGACTGACCCGGTGCAACCGCACGTTCGGGCGAATCAAGTACAAGTTTCACCGCTCCGTCGTCGCCATGTGTCAGCGCTGCGGGTACGAGTGGGGCACGGTGACGAACACGCACTTGGTACTCACCTGCTTCAGGCGCCTCGTTAATCCAGTGTGCCTGCGCGACAGTCAACTCTGGCTTCCAGAGTGCGTCGTCATTCAAGTTGGTCGTTACATAAACCTCATTCTTGTCCATGTCTTTTCCAACGACGTAGTACGGCAACCCGCCACCGACATCGAGCCCATGCCGCTGCCCTATTGTGTAGAAAATCGCACCATCGTGTTGACCCAGTACCTTACCAGTCTGCTTGTCGATAATCGGCCCAGCCTTTTGTTCAACGTACTGGCTTAAGAATTCGCGAATACCAATCTGTCCGACAAAACAAATTCCTTGGCTATCTTTTTTCGCAGCTGTATAGAGCCCGCGAGCTTCAGCCATTTTTCGCACTTCGGGCTTGGTAAATTCACCAAGTGGAAAGAGGGTTTTTTGAAGCGCCTCGCCCGTCACACGGTACAAAAAGTACGTTTGGTCTTTATTTGTGTCGGTTGCCTGCAAAAGCACACCATCTTTGACGCGTGCATAGTGGCCGGTCGCAATCATATCGGCGCCATCTTCAAGTGCCGCTTCCAGAAACAGCTTAAATTTCACTTCTTGATTACACATAATGTCTGGGTTAGGTGTTCGACCGTGCTTGTATTCATCAATCATGTATTCCACCACTTTGTGGCGATACTCGTTTTCAAAATCAAAGACTTTAAAATCAATACCAAGCTGCACGGCAACACGCTTCGCATCGGCCAAATCATCAGCCCACGGACAACGCATTCCAGGAAGGTCCTGCGTCCAGTTTTTCATATACACACCAGTGACATCATAGCCCTGCTCCACCAACAGCGCCGCCGTCAGTGACGAGTCAACACCACCGCTCATTCCTACGTAAACTTTTGTCATGAACTGACTCCAAAGTAAAAGGCAACGATTTTCACAATTTCACCGCCAGCCAGCCACCACCCGCGCGGAGTAACCCACCAGAACCAGCTCCAATCTTTATCGCTAATAACCGGATAGTTCCGAATGACCACGTTGTCGGTGCGCTTGTTAAACTCAAGGCTTGCGCGGCGCTGGTGATATCCTGAGGTTACTAAAATTACATCATGGAAATCTTGTTGCTTAAAAATTGACTGAGTGTTTTCGGCATTTTGCTGCGTGTTGACCGATTCTTCGTCAATCAAAATTGCCGCTTCAGGAACACCAGCCCGGGTTGCCTGCTTTTTCATAGCAGCAGCATTACTTGGACCTGATTTATCATAGGCCGCACCGGAAAGTACCAAGTAGTCAGCCCATCCTTGCTTATATAAATTAATGCCAGCCGCTGTTCGCCCTTCAGTATCACCGCCGCTTACTACAACAATTGCATCAGCCGTGCCGCATTTTGTGCCTGATACTGGCGCTTCGCCACAGGCCATAAAACTATTTGGTTGCAAATAAATACTTATGCCCACAATGAGCGCAATAAACAAAGCAGGGATAATAAACAGCCACTTCATTACCGAGCGCTCCGCTGATACTCTTTGGTTACTTCTTCAATAATATACTCGGCCGCGCGTGCCATGTTTTCTTCATTCGAAAGATGGCCCAGTGTTAAACGAAGGCTTCCATCGGCAACTTCAGGCGCGAGCCCAATCGCCGTCAACACGTGAGAACGCGTCCCCTTATTCGCCGCACAAGCACTCCCGGTTGCAACCAGCACGCCGCGCATTTCAAGTGCGAATAGCACTCGTTCGGCATCGAGCTTTGGAAACGAAACATGAAGATGGCCCGCCAAGCGGTGACGCAAATTACCCGAAAGCACCGCCTCTGGAAATGCATCAGTCAGGCGCTTTTGCAGCTCATCGCGAAGCTTTTGCAAACGCTCAGCCTCAAATTTACGATGCGCACCAGCAAGTTCCATAGCCTTCGCAAACCCAATCACACCGGCAACATTTTCAGTACCACTGCGAAGCCCGCGTTCTTGCCCACCACCAACAATCGATGGCTGCAGCACAACCGATGGTGCCGCCCATAACAGCCCAACTTGCTTTGGCCCATAAACTTTTGCGGCATTGAGCGTCAGCAAATCAACACCAAGGCGGGCTACATTTACATCAAGTTGCCCTACACCTTGCGATGCATCCGAATGCAGGTAAAGTGGCGTGCGGTCACCGGCAGCCAAGCGGCGTTCGCGCTCTTCACGGACCACCTCGGCAATTTCACGAAGTGGCTGAATTGTGCCAAGTTCATTATTCGCAAGTGCAATACTCACCAGTTGCGTTTCGGGCGTAAGTGCTTCTTTAATTTTTGCAGCCGAAATAATACCTTTTTCATCAGACGCAACCAATGTCGCTTCGTGGAGCTTGGCCGCGGCCAATACCGCATGGTGCTCAATATTCGACGTAATGACATGGCCGGAAATACTCGAAAAGGCCAGGTTAATCGATTCCGTCGCCCCTGCGGTCATCACTAAATCATCAGCCTTAGCGCCAATCGCGCGCGCAATCGTTTGTTTAGCAGCTTCATACTCGCGACGGACCTTTACGGCTGGCGCATATGGTGCTGATGGATTATAAAATGTATCAGAAAAATACGGCTGCATAGCCGCAAGTACTTTTGCATCAACCGGCGTAGCGGCTGCGTGGTCAAGATAAATAATCGCTTCGTTCACCTTTTTTATTATACCGTAATTAGCTTAAGCCGTGAGGTCGTAATCATCACGCGAGCGAGCACGGCGCTGCGCTTTATATGCCTCAAGCACTCGTTCAACGATTTCTTTCCCAAATCGCTCTTCAAGAGCATTAGGAACAACAAGCGTATCGTTATCATTTTCTTCAAGCAAATCAAATAGTTCTTGATCAAAAGGATAAAGCCGCTCGCGAACACGCTGTTCGTATAGTTCGATAGCCCGAATCAGCGTCTCGAGCTCTTCCACCATCAGCGGTACAGGGCGCCCTTCACTCAATTTATTCACGTGTGTTGGATGCACTTCAAAGTGCAGCACCGTTTCACTTATCTTTCGGCCGGTTGCGGGATCGTAAATATCACGCACATGGTACCAATCATCGACGCGGCTATGCGGTGAAAAGGAGCTCGAGCCCTTATGACTCAGCCAAAATCGATTTCCCTCGCCCCACGCTTCGCCACCGATATAGGTCTCTTGATTAATCAATCGGTCGAGTGTTACCTTTGGACGCTTAATACCAAAAGCCGATTCAATAAGGCCAGGCTCACGCGTCGACTCTATTTCAAGCGCAGTTCGGCGATACCCGTGAATACGTTCCGCCGCAGCCTCTAGGTTCTTATAAAGTTCAGGCTTTCGCTCTTGGGCATACTGAAAAGAGTCCGCTGCGTTCAGCGCCTCTTGGAGTGGTCCATGCTGACCTGGAAGATGAAATTGGTCGTTTGCCATACTAATAAGCTCTCTCCACCCGAGTGTTTGCGTGAACGTGTTGGTGTAAGACTAGCGTTAATTCAAGTCGAATAACGCGCGAGCGTTCTGTGTGGATGCCTGGGCAATTTCTTCGATAGAAATGCCGCGGCGTTGTGCGTGATAGTCCGCAACAACCCTCACATACGCGGGCTCATTTACTTTACCACGATAAGGGGTAGGTGTCAAGAAAGGCGCATCGGTTTCAAAGAGGATACGATTCAGCGGAATGGCATCAAACATCGCCTTTTGTGCCTCGTCTTTCGTAAACGTGCTAATCCCATTGACGCCAATATACAGCCCTTTGGAAATTGCCTTCTCCATATTCTCTTTCGAATCGGTAAAACTATGCAGCACCCCGCGAATTACCCCATACTTTGCTTCCAGTTCTTCAAATAGCGGCCAAAAATCATCAAAAGCTTCGCGCACATGGAAAATAATCGGTAAACCGTGCTTCAATGCTACCTCCATTTGGACGCGCAGCGCTTCAAGCTGCGTTTCTTCTGGGCTGTGCGTATAAAAATAATCGAGCCCAATTTCACCAACTGCCACCAACTTTTTTGAACCAGCATCGGCGAGTTTGGCGATTTCTTCATAGCCGTCTTTCGTATCGTGCGGGTGTACGCCAATCGACGCAAAAGCTTCCACGTGCGCTTCAGCAAACTCAATCGCTTGGCGCGAACTTTTCTCGCTAGTTCCAACACAAATCATTTGGTTTACCCCTTGCTGGTGTGCATGGGTCAACGCTTCGTCAATAGGCAGTTCGTAGGGTTCGTGAATGTGGCAGTGAGTATCAATTAACATAGCTAGGCTGCTTGTTTTGGCGCGCGAGGGTCAGGTGTGTGAATATACGTCTTTGGGAAGAGTACAGTTTCAAGCGGCTTCACAACACCAGATTCAAAGGTAGTATGGATCGCAGCTGCAGTTGTTGGCATAAATGGATACAACAAGTCACCGATTTGCACTAAAGCGCCGGCACAGTGTGCGAGCACTTCGGCAAGGTGCGGCTCGGCTTCAGGGTCTTTACCAAGACCCTTTGCGATTTCCCATGGTTTCACATTATCGATGTATTGGTTGAGGCTTCGCACCATGTTCCAGACCTCATCAATCGCCTTGTTGAACTCAAGGTTGTCCATTGCATTGTGGTAGAGGGTCATGTCGTGTTCAGTTTGCTCTGATTGACCAATGACGCCCGCTTGGTAACGCGTAATCATACCAGCAACGCGCTGAATCAAGTTACCAAGGTCGTTACCAAGTTCACCATTGTACGCACCTTCGAATTTTTCCCACGTGAAGTCACCGTCATCGAGCGTTGGAATATGACGTGAGAAGAAGTAGCGGAAAGCGTCTACGCCGTATTGGTCGATGATTTCGTTCGGATCAATAACGTTTCCGACGCTTTTACTAATCTTGGCGCCGCCGATGTTCACGAAACCGTGCACAAGCAACTTCTTTGGAAGCTCGAGCCCGATCCCCATAAGCATTGCAGGCCAAATACCCGCGTGAAAGCGCAGAATGTCTTTTCCAATTACTTCAACATCGGCAGGCCAAAATGCTTTGTATTCGGTTGGGCGGTCGGGGTAGCCAATCACCGTAATGTAGTTTGCCAGTGCATCAAGCCACACATACATAATTTGGTCGGGGTCATCTGGAACAGGAATACCCCACGTGAGGTTCTTCTTAGGGCGCGAAACACTGACGTCGGCCAAACCGTCTTTAATAAGTTCCAAAAATTCGTTTTTACGGAAGTCCGGCACAATTTCCATCGTTCCGTTGTTAATGGCCTCTTTAATCTTGTCGGTAAAGGCGCTGGTCTTGAAGAAATAGTTCTCTTCACTTACCTGTTGGTACGGTGCTTGGTGATCAGGGCAGACACCACCAGTTGCTTGGACCTCTTTATCGGTAAAGAAAGCTTCGTGGCCCATGCAGTACCAACCGCTGTATGTGCCCTTGTAGATGTAGGGTTTGAGCTGTTGCCAAATGTGTTGAACCGCCGCAACGTGGTGGTCATCGGTGGTCCGAATAAAATCAGTGTACTCTGCCCCTACTTTTTTCATGAGGGCTTCAAAGTTGACGTACATTTTATCGGTGAACTGTTTTGGCGTCAGACCTTCTTCGGCAGCTTTCGCGGCAATCTTGTTACCGTGCTCGTCGGTCCCCACCTGAAAACGAACTTCATGACCATTTTGTTTTTGATAGCGCGTCCAAATATCGGCAAGTAGGTAATCGAGGGCATTACCAATGTGCGGCGTTCCGTTTACATAGGGAATAGCCGTCGTAATGTAGAATTTCTTTTCTATCTGTTCCATTAGGGTATATTGTACCAGAAATTAGCGGCCATTGTTATTCGACCAATCGGTGGCGAGGTCAAAGCCATCAGGGTGATGCGACACGAACCCGCCGGTGTCATAGACACGCCCCGGACCGGCACTCGTTTCAACAACCGAACACTTTGGATAGCGGGCATAATTCGCCGCCACAATAATGTAGCCTTCAGCGTCAATTTTCATGCCGTCGAACCGCACCGAATATGCGCCACCTTGGCCACAGCTATACATCACTCGCCCCATATCAAGGTCATAATAAGTTTCACGGTGTACCACCCCCTTACTATCAGTATGGAAGAGTGCACCCTTGCCTCTTGTTAGTCCATTGTTTAATCCCTTAATTCCAATCGCCACTATCTGCTTCGCTGGCTGTGAAGTCACAATACGAGCAATTTCTTTTCGTGAGATTTCAGCACCATCTTTAATTTCAATTTCATACGTCACCGCCCGAATACCTGCAGTACCTGGCGTTTGCACGGCACGATAGCCAACGGGGCGGTCGGCATCATAGACAAACTCAACCGCAAAGCCAATCGGTTGCTCTTCGGTAATCGTTTGCTTGCCTTCACGCCACACGCGCACTTCCATGCCCTCGGTCATTGGAGTATTGATTCCCGCCGAGACGCGGTCATCAGCCCCTAATGTTACTCCCTTTTCTTTCAGCATTTCTTTCACAGTGTTGGCATGGGTACGGACCGCATTTTTCTTGCCGTATAAATCAAAAGTAAAGTGCACGGCACGGTCAATCGTTAATACCAATCCCGCACCATCGCCCACCAGCTCTGAAGAGCGACTCACTTTCGCTTCATCTTCGGGATACAGCGTAATATCAGCGTCTTTGGCAATTCGTTCGGCAGTTTGATACGGGCTCATCACCTTTGTTCGCGTGCCGTCGTCAACCACAATCACAGGTCGAGCACGGTAAATATTTACGTGATAATCAGGTGCAACCATTTCTTCATCGACGCTCGGTTCTACGGTATCGCGCGCATCGAGCTCAATATGCTGGGCTTTTAATGCCTCGCCGATTGTTTTCTCGTGCGACAAAAAGACACTTTTGACACCCCTATCATAGAGTGTAATAAGACGGCCGTCTTGCTCCTCCGCCTTCACGATGGCACCCACGCCAAGAGTAGCCAAAGCCAAAGCAACCACAACCGTCAGAAAACGCCACACCATTTGCTCTATTATAGCACTCAGCTACAGAGACGAGGCAACAAGCCTGGCGAGACGGAGCCAAGCATCAATCGAAAGATCTTCAGCACGATTTTCAGGCGAAATATCCGCTTTTTGAAGCAACGCTTCTGCTTCGGGCTTTGAAAGATGCAGGCCACTAGCAATGCTACTTCGCAGCTTCTTACGCTTTGCCGAAAAGCCAGCCTTAACGACACGGAAAAATATTTTCTCATCGCTCGGCGCAACCAATGCTTCAGGGCGCATTTCCAAAATCACCACTTGGCTATCTACCTTTGGGGGCGGAGTAAATAGTTCGGCAGGGACAATGTCACCTAAGCGTACTTTGGCATATACCTGTGAACTGACAGCAAGAATGCTCATATCGCCAGCTTCAGCTGCCATTCGCTCAGCGACTTCTTTTTGAATCAATAACACAATTGCGCGTGGTTTATTAACAGCGGTTGTCAAAAGCTGCACGATTTTCGAGGTAATGTAATACGGCACATTAGCGACTACGACATAGTTTTCAGGAAGCGCTCGAAGATCAAAGGTTAAGATATCTTGATTCACTACTTCAAGCGAGGTCCCAGGGAACTGCCCTGGCAGTTTTCGCGCCAATTCGCCGTCAAGCTCGACGGCAACCACTTTTCGAGCACGCCGCAAGAGCTCGCTCGTAAGCGTTCCGAGCCCTGGGCCAATCTCAAGCACTGTATCATCAGCGGTAATCGCCGCTTCATCAGCAATACGCGACAATACGTCTCTATCTTTCAGCCAGTGCTGTCCTAATGATTTTTTTGGTCCGCTCATACTCTCGCTATTTTACTCGAGGTGGACCACTAATACCAGTGGTGGGTAAGCCAGAAGTTGTAAGCGCCTTCCCAACCACCATAGCGGCCAACGTAGCTGTTCATCCAGTTGAGCGCGACGACTGGGTTGTTCCAGTTTGGACCAAGTTTGCTACACGGCAACGCCTGACCAAGTCCACAGGCTCCAGAAGACTTGTTAACGGCGTTCGGGTTCCAGCCACTTTCCTTTTGCACCAGGAAGTCTGCATAGCCCCAGTTTTCTTCCGAAATATTCGAAGCTGCCAACCAGTCACTCTTTGAGCCGCCACCGGTGTACGGGAGTGTTTTTGGCTTCGAGCCAATAATTTCAACTTGCGCAACAGGCGCTTGCAAGACAATACTTGCAATTTCAGTACGGGCTACTTCAACACCGTCCTTAATTTCGATTTCATACGTAACGGTGCGCTTTCCGGCTTGCCCGGCAGTTTGGACTTCTTTATAGCCAACGGGGCGATCGGCGTCTTTGATTTGCTCGGTTTCAAAAGCAACGGCTTCATCGACCGTAACGGTTTGCTTTCCTTCACGCCAAATACGAAGTTCCATTCCTTGGGTAATTGGAGTATCAAGCGAAACTGACGCGCGGCCACTGTTGCCAAGGTCGATCCCCTTTTCTTTCAACATATCACCCACCGTTTCGGCCTGGGTACGAATTTCGGTCTTTTTGCCGTATAAATCAATTGTTAGTGGTGTGGCTCGGTCAATTTTTAGCTGCAGGCCCGCACCATCGCTGACAATATCAGTAGAACGCTCAAGCGTGGTTGTGTCTTCAGGGTAGAGCGAAATACCAGCATCTTTGACGATGTGCTCGGCTGTCTGGTATGGAGTAACAATTTTTTCACGAGTGGCTCCGTCAACAACAGTAACCGGACGAGCGCGATAAATATTTACTTGGTAGTCAGGGGCGATCAGCTTTTCATCAAGTGCCGGCTCAACAGCATCCTTAGCGTCAAGCTCGACACCCTGCTCTTCGAGGGCCGCTTTCAAGGTTTCTTTGGTCGTAATGAACGAAGATTCAGTTCCACGGTCGTGGACGGTAATAAGGCGGCCACCTTCGCTTTGCGCCTGGGCAGACTTTGTTGAAGAAACGAAAATTCCCGAGACAACAAAAATACCCAGTACCGCAAGGCACAGGCTAACAATTGTGGTGGATTTCTTTAGACGTAACTTCATAATTGAAGAAGGATACACCCCCTCGGTGCTCTCTCTAGTATACCATACATTTAAGATGCTAAAGCTTTTGAAGGTGTGCGTACTCGGCGTTGAGTTTCTTAGTTTGGCCATTAATAAAGGCGACCGTTACCGCCATACCATCAACTTCAATGATCTCGCCGTCACCAAAGGCCGCCGAACGAACACGATCGCCCTCGGCAAAGCCAAGTTCATCGCTATAAAACGGCTCTTCTTCTTGATACCCCATAATGCCTGGTTCGGGGTTCACCATCGCCACTTGGTTGCCCATATCGGCAATAAATCGTGAAACCGGGTTATACCCACGCGTACCGAACTGCAACCGACTATATGCGTAGCTTAAGTGGAGTTCTTCGCGGGCACGGGTCATACCAACGTAACAGAGACGTCGCTCCTCTTCGAGCTCTGAAGGCCCCGCCTCAAACACACGTGAGTGTGGCAAAATCCCCTCTTCCATTCCCACCATGAAGACCACTGGAAATTCCAGACCTTTGGCGGCGTGGAGAGTCATAAGCGTCACTTTATCGCCTTCACTTTGACTGTCAACGCTCGACATTAAAGCAACTTCTTCAAGAAAATCCGATACAGTTGCAAAGTTCTGCGCATCAGAGAGTAACGAGCCTAGGTTTTCTTCACGGTCTTCAGCTTGTGGCGTGCCGTCAAGAATATAGTCTCGATAGCCAACCGCTTTAATAACCGAATCAATAAGCTCGGCCGGGTGCACTTCATCAATCCGCTCTCGAATTGCCTGCAGCTTTTCACCGAGCGTCGCCATGGCACCACGCGCCTTTCCAGTAACAACCGCCTCGCTCCCCATCGCAACGAGCCCCTCAATAATATCTTTGCCGCTATCGGCTTGCCACGTTAAGAAACGCTCTAAACTGGTTGCGCCCACACCACGCGTTGGGACGTTAGCAATACGACTAAAGCTCATACGGTCATTCGGTTGATACAACAGCTTCAAATATGCCACGACGTCTTTAATTTCCTTGCGGTCATAAAACCGAACACCACCCACAATCTGATACGGGACGCGGAGCTGCAAAAAAGCACGCTCTAGCGTATAGCTCTGGGCATTGGTACGGTAGAGCACGGCAAAATCATCGTAGCGACGAGCGCCGATATTCACCTGAGCTGAAATCCTATCGGCAACCTGGCGAGCTTCTTCGCTTTCGTCATACACGCCATGCACTTGTACCGGCGCACCAGCCCCTTCGGCGGTCCAGAGCTTTTTATCAGAACGCTGGGTGTTTTTTGTAATTACCGAATGGGCGGCTTCAAGGATATTTCCAGTACTGCGGTAGTTTTGCTCAAGTTTTACTATTTTCGCACCAGGGAAATCCCGCTCAAAATTAAGAATATTTGTAAAATCGGCACCACGCCAACTGTAAATTGACTGCCAGTCGTCACCCACTACACAGATATTTTGATGGTCGTTCACCAACAGGCGCACGAGTTGATACTGTGCGGCATTTGTATCCTGATACTCGTCAATTAAGATGTATTCAAACTGCGCACGCCACTTTTCGCGCACTTCTTTGTTTTCACGAAGCATTCGCACCGCTTCAATTAGGAGGTCGTCAAAATCAAGCGCACGTGCCGCTTTTCGTCGTTCTTCGTAAGCACGATACACTTTAGCGACATTCTTCTGGAATGGATAGTGCGACGATGCCTCATATTCATCGGGGTCTTGAAGGGCGTTTTTGGCTGATGAGATGGCACTGCTGACCGCTGATGGCTTCATATCTTTATCGGAAATTGATAGCGATTTCATTACTTGCTTAATAAGCCCTTGGCGGTCATCTTCATCATAAATAACAAAGTTGCGAGGGATTTTTATTGCAGCGCCGTCCATACGAAGCAATCGCACACAAATACTATGGAAGGTTCCCATCCATGGCATAAACGAACGATCATTTGGCTGACGGAGCAGACCTGCAAGGCGTTCGCGCATCTCTCGAGCCGCCTTATTGGTAAAGGTCACCGCCAAAATATGGCTTGGCCAAACTTTCTGCTCAGCTACAAGCAGGGCAATACGGTGTGTGAGTGTCTTCGTTTTGCCACTACCGGCTCCTGCTAAAATCAAAAGCGGCCCCGTTGTAGTAAGGGCGGCTTGTTGTTGCGCCTCGTTCAATTCCCCAAGTAAATCCATTACCACTATTATAAACGAGTTTTCGGGGAAGCTCTAGTTTTTAGAAGTTTGGCAGTACAAATAAGTAGAAGGCTACGCCAGCACCGGCGCCAAGAATAATCAGCAGTAGAATCCAGAGGAATACCCAAATGCCTGAGTGTTTCTTAACTGGTGCGGCTGCAACTGGCTGGTGATAAGCTTCGGTATCGTAAATCGCTCCAGAGGCTTCGGTAGAACTTGGCTGTTCGGTGTATTGCTGTGTGATTGAAGCGGGGCCGATTGATTCAAGCACTTCGCGGTGTTGCTGTGGCGGACGTTCAGGGGTTGAAGGTGTTTCAACCGAGATTGGCTCTTCAACAGGCGTCTCTTCGGTAGGGATTTCTTCAAATGGTACCTCTTCGATGGTCGTCTCTTCAAAAGTGACTGATTCAAATGGCGCTTCGCTTGGCTGTACCGAGCCTGTATCTTCTGATTCTGAAGAAAGTGAAGCTGCCTGTGCGGCAAAATCAATTGGGTCAGGCATAGTTGTTGCCTCGAGAAGCGGTTCGTCGGGAGCTTCAAGGAGCGGCTCATCGGGCATGTCAAAAATCGGTGTTTCCTCGAAATCGAACGAACGTGTTGGCGCTGGCTCTCCGCCAAGTGGGCGCTTTACTACTTTCGCACCAGGGAGAAACGGTGATTCGAGCGGTTTAGCCCATGATTCCGTTTCAGATTCTTCTGTCAGCTCATCATCATTAGAAGTAGGCGCTTGCGCCACGGGGCGGTCCTGAGGGGCCGATGTTGTTGGGCTTGGCGGCGTGAAGCCAGCTGGACGAGTACGCATATCAGATGATGGGTGCACGACATCCATAAAACGCCCTGAGCTACGGCGAGCTGCCGGAGCGACGCGTGGAGTTGGTTCTTCAGAGGTGTCTTGCGCTACATCGTGTTGTGGCTGCGCATCTTCTTGTTGAGATATACCGTCCCTATTTTCCGAAGAAGGAAGCTGTGCAGGTGTTTCAGCAGAGTCATCAGACGCAAGTGCACCGGCGACCGCCTTATCAAGTTCATCAAAGTCAAAATCTGACATAGTTCCCGCCTATGCCTCTTCCCGAGCGCTTTCAAACGCTTTCTCAACAATCGTTGTAAAGGCCCGTGCATCAAGGCTCGCACCACCAACCAAGAGGCCGTCAACACCGTGAAGCGCTAGATAATCAGCAGCGCTATCGGCAGTCACACTTCCACCGTACAGTACTTGTACTTCATTGGCAGCTTTTGCACCATAAAGGTGCTTCAATTGGTTTCGGATAGAGACAACACCCTCAACGACATCGGTAGGGAGTGCATTGTTTCCCGTACCAATTGCCCAGACTGGTTCGTACGCAATAACAACTTGCGGAAGCTCTTCGCTGGTAATGTTGGCGAGTCCGCCAAGAAGTTGGTCATGAATAACATCTTTTGTTTCGCCGGCAGTGCGCTCGCTAATGGTTTCACCGACACAGAGCACCGGGCGAATACCGTTACGAATCGCCGCTTGTACCTTAGCGCGTGTGTCTTTATCGGTTTCATGAAATACATGACGTCGTTCAGAATGCCCAACAAGCCCGTATGAAACAATGCCGCGTAGCTGCGTTGCAGATACCTCACCGGTGTACGCACCGTGGTCGCGCCAGTAAAAGTTCTGCGCAGCAAGTTTAAATTGTCGCGTGTTCACCTGAAGACTGAGCGTTTGCAGCCCAAGCATCGTTGGCGCTAATACGACCTCTACGTTTCGGTGAATCTTTACTTCTTTAGAAAGCTTATGCAAATACAAACTAGCCTCATGAACCCCGAGGTTCATCTTCCAGTTGCCGATAATGAGTTTTTTATCCCTCGCCATAATGTCTGTGCTTTTCTTGTCCTTTAGTGTAGCTTATCTCGGGGCGTCGAGCAAACTTTCAACCCCTGGAAGTTTTTTACCGGCCATCAGTTCAAGTGACGCGCCGCCGCCCGTTGATACGTGCGTAAAGCTGGCGCCACCATTCCCGTCCCATTTCAATACAAAATCTGCCGTGTCACCACCACCAATAATAGAGGTGATTTCGGGCTTCGTTGCAAGTTCGAGTGCCAATCGAGCCGAGCCGTGCGCAAATTCAGGTAGCTCGGCGTAGCCAAGTGTCCCATTCCAGATGACCGTCTTGGCGTCTTGGACTGCAGCAACCATATTTTCAATGGCCTTTTCGCCAATATCAAGAATTTTATCGTCACTAGCGACGTCACCGAGGGCAACGTTACGTCGTGGCGCATCTTCAGAGATTTCCTTCGCAACCGCTACATCCGCAGGCAGCATAATAAAATCATCGGCATGGCCATTTGACTTTTTGTGTGCTGCAGCGTAAATACTGTCTAAAACGGCCTCTTGACCATCTTCAACCATACTCGCGCCAACAGTGTAGCCCTTGTACTTCAAAAAAGTGTTTGCCATAGCGCCGCCAATTACGATTCGATCAGCAACATCAACGAGTCGTTCAATTACCGTAATTTTATCGCTCACCTTCGCGCCACCCATAACAGCCACAAGTGGCCGCTTTGGCTTTTCCATGGCATTTGTAATCGTGACATATTCACGCTCGAGCAAAAGCCCGGCTACCCCTGGAATAAAATGGGTAATGGCATCGGTGCTGGCGTGTGCGCGGTGCACCACTCCAAAGCCGTCTTGTACAAAATAGCGCGCGCCGGTACTTTTCGCGATTTTCTTAGCAAACGACTCACTATTTGCCTCTTCTTCACTGTAAAAGCGGAGGTTTTCAAGCAGAATAACCGAATTACTTGGCGCATGTTTCACCGCTTGCTCTACTTTATCGCCAATACAATCTTCGACAAAAATAACATCTTTTTTAAGAAGTTCTGACAGTCGGGCTGCAATCGGCTCAAGGCTAAATGCGGTATCACGCCCCTCTGGGCGGCCAAGGTGGCTCATAATCACAACTTTACAGTTGCGTTTCAGAAGGTATTCGAGAGTCGGAAGACTGGCGCGAATGCGTAAATCATCGCTAATTTCGCCCTTCTTATTAAGCGGCACGTTATAATCAGCCCGCACTAAAACGGTTTTGCGATCAATTGGAACGTCTTTGATTGTTCGTTTAAAGAAACCCATTGCCCACCCTATTTGTTACTTATAGCTATTCTAGCACGCGAACTTTAATTGTGTCAGTAGTTCCAATAACTCCAGGCTGTTGACCGCTTACGATAATAATCTTCGCGCTGCCTTCACCGAAGAAGCCTTGTTCTTTCAGCTCTTTTGCGAGGTCGTAGCCAGCTTCAGGTGAATCTGGACGAACATAACTACGGTTTGCGTAGCTCAGGCCAAGTTGTTGGGCAGCCTTTTGCTCGCTTGTAACACTCACAATTGGAAGGTTTGGTCGGTGCGCAGCAATTGTCGCAGCCGTGGCACCAGACTTGGTTTCAGCAATAATCGCATCAACCTTCAGTTGTTCAGCAAGTGAAACGGCGGCGGTACTAATCGCGTCGAGTTGGACATTCTTTGGAATGATGTCGTTGATTGGTGCAACAGCGGCGTTATCTTGGGTGTAAAGAATCACCTTTTTCATAGCTGCGACAGTTTCAAGTGGGTAGCGACCGTTGGCAGTCTCATCTGAAAGCATCACTGTGTCGGCACCTTGAATAACTGCACCAGCAACGTCGCTTACTTCAGCGCGAGTTGGCTCTGGGTTGTCGACCATACTTGCCATCATCTGAGTAGCAACGATGCTCAGCTTGCCGTGCTTACGACAGAGGGCAAGGAGCTTACGTTGCACAATAGGCACAATTTCAGCACCAGCCTCAACAGCGAGGTCACCACGAGCTACCATAATACCGTCGGTTGCTTTGACGATTTCTTCCATTGCTTCTGGTTTTACGGCTGCTTTGGTTTCAATTTTGGCAATAATTTGCGCCTGTGAACCACCGGCAACAAGAATTTGACGGAGGTTGTGAATGTCTTCAGCACTTTGCACGAAACTAAGCGCTACGTAGTCGATATCTTGGGTAAGGCCATACTCGATGTCCTTGAGGTCTTTAGGGGTAAGGATGTCACCGCCAAAGTCAGTATCGGGCAAGTTAATACCCTTTTTACTCATCAATACGCCATCGTTTTCAACGCGGAGTTTAATAGCAGTTTCAGAGGTAATTTCAAGCACTGTTGTGCGAACCTTACCGTCAAAAATGTAGATTGGCTCGCCAACTTTTACTTTTTCAGCCAAGTTGTACTGTACAGGGAACGTAAGCCCGTTGTGCTCAGCTGCGTGGTCTAGAATAATTTCATCACCAGTCTTTACTTCGGTGTTTTCATTGAGCATACCAAGGCGGATTTTTGGCCCCTGAAGGTCTTGAAGAATAGCAACTGGCTTACCAATTTTTGCGCTAGCTTCGCGAATCCACTTGATTTGATCGGTACGCTCTTCGTAATCACCGTGGCTAAAGTTCAGGCGAAGGCCGTTCACACCCGCCATAATAAGGTCCTCAATCATCTTCGGAGTACTGGTAATCGGCCCGAGTGTTGCAAGGATTTTGGTTCGTTTAAAGATAATTGCCATGGTTAAAAAATGCCCTTCTTACTTTTGTTGTATTATACGCGCCTTTGGTCGGTTCTATTGGTGATCTCACGGAGAATCGAACTCCGATTGCCAGGATGAAAACCTGGTGTCCTAACCGTTAGACGATGAGACCATCAAAAGAACAAATCAAAAGCGCGTGCTCTTTTTACCTGGGGTATTGTAACAAAAAAACCCCTGTTTGGCTAGTGCTTCAGAGGATTTTATACAAAATGCAAGGGCTTGAGTAGTTCGTGCTGGGACCTGTGGACGTTGTGCCACAGGCCCCAGCAGAAGGCTGGATGCGCGGTTAGCGCTTCTCGAGCGATCCCGAAGGACCGTCATCCGAGATGGCGAACATGGTGAGTGCCTTGCTCACCAGCTCGTGCTCGCTGAGACCGTGCCTGGTCATGAGCGAGTTGCGAACCTTCTGGTACGCGGCGTGGTACTGCAGCGCCTTGATGGCGTTGCCGACTTCCATGCACTCGACGTCCCGCAGGGGGCTTCCCCGCCGAATCCAGCTCGTGACCGAACTGGAATGCTGGAGCGCCTCGTACATCTGCTCGTACTCGTCGAAGGTCAGACCCTCCATCACATCGGACGGAATTGTCATCTCCTTCTGGGAGCGGGCGGTGTCGGCGAGAAGCGTCATGCTCCCACCTCCGACTCCTGGACGGTGCGGAACGCCGCGGTTGAGGGGTGCATCATCTTGGAGTATGCCTCCGGGTCGGTTGCGTACAGACGACCGAGTTCGGTCACCTGCACCAGCACGCCTCCATTACAGGTGGCGAGCCGGATCTTGCGAGCGGTCGCGGGACCGCTGGTGAGGCTGTTGACCACCCGAAGGGCGATCTCACGCCGGCGGTTGCCGTTCTTCACCCGAGAGCTGTCGACGATGTGTCGAGCCACCCAGTTGACGAACTGCTTCCTGGAGTGCCGCAGAAGCGGCCTGTCGAACCCGAGGAGCCGCGTCACGGTCTGACGCGCCACCGCCGAAACGATGCCGCTGTCATCCGACGAACACACATCCTTGTGCTCGCGCGGGGTCGGGTTGACGAACGGCTTCCGAGGGGAGGAAGTCGCACGCCGAGTGGAAATGGTCGCTGAACCTGCGCTCATTTACCTTGCCTTCTTGTTAGTGTGCCTGCGCACTCTCACCTTGCGGGAGAGCTGTAACTCTTTGGTCACATTTAAGCACCTGCCATTTATAGCATTCTTGACAAAGCAAGTCAAATATTATTTTATGTGGTGTTTTTATATAGCTTACCACGCTAGATATAGCGTATAAGAGCACTCCCAGCTACCACTCAACCACCAGCTGTAGCGTGTTCATAACTCTCCCCCTATAAATTGCTTGTGCTTTTCATATATATATTGTATAAAGCATTGACATTTCATGCATTTTGTGATAAATTAAGAACATCATTCACGGGTGCGGTATGAGAGACCACGCCAGGGTGAGGAGGTCGTTAACAAGTCAGATCATTACAGTGCATATCTCATGCACTGATTTGTTATAGGTAGACTCCTCCCTGGAGACGGCAACCCGGAATAGTTCATGGAAGTATTTCGAGTTGCCGTCCCCGATTGTGGGCGGCACGGGCAATGCCCGCAACCATTCAATGGTGCGGCACCAGCCCGCCCACAAGATAAGGAGAAGACGCCATGTCCGACAACAAGCCGAAGCCCCGCATCACGGTGAACATGCTCAACGAGCGTCTCACCGCACATGTCGAGGCAAGCGCAGCAACGGCAGCAGGCCTGCACGAACGCATCAACGGCGCCAAGGCGACCGTCGAAGCGATCCAGCGGCAGCTGACCGCCGCGCAGCACCACATCAAGGAGCTGCAGCGCTCCAAGAACGGCACCACCCTGGCCAACAAGCGCGTGGCTCAGATGGAGTCCGAGCTCAGCCGTCTGACGGCTCGACTCGGCGCCATCGACTCCGCGAGCGAGGCCGATCCGGTCGTCGCCAAGGTGGACCAGCAGAAACTCGAGCGCATCAACACGCGCCTCGAGGACCTGTTCGGACGCTCGGCGGGCGAGGTCAGCGAACTGCGAGAGCAGGTCGACACCCTCGCCAGCCAGGTCGACGGCCACGAGGTCGCCATCGGCATGCTCAACGAGGGACAGAACTCCCTCAACGAGCGCGTCGATGACGTGCATCACCGCGTCACAGTCCTCGAGACTCTCGAGGAGAAGGCGCCGTGGTGGAAGCTCGTTCTGGGTGCCGCCATCGGCATCGTCGCCGGCATCCTGTGGTTGAACTTCTTCAACTACAGCCAGACCGAGACGCTGCCCGACGGCCAGAAGGTCACCATCTACTACGAGCCCGCTCGTGTGGTTGGTGCCTGGCTCATCGGCATCGCTGTCGCCCTCTTCGTGACCTGGCTCGCCCTCAGCCTGACCAAGCGTCAGGCTCGGCGTTCCGAGCACATCGAGACGACTTCGACGCCCCCTTCCGTTCGCACCGTCCAGGTCGCTTCTCGCGAGGGAAACGACGCCCCGACGGCACCCACCAAGGTCTACGCGACCTCGGGTGCCGACACGGGCGCCCGATAACCTTCAAGGAGAATCATGACCAGTACGATGAAGCGGCGGGCAGGAAATTTTCTCCTGCCCGCCGCCGCAGTCCTCTTCGCGATGGTCATCACGCTGCTGACGCCGGGGCTCACCCCCTGGTCGCCACCCGCAACCGCCGCTGAAGCAATCGCTACCAGCTGCGAGATGACCCCGTTCGCGCTCGACCCTGCCGACACATCCAAGCCGAACCCCAACAAGGAGGTCAGCGGCGCCTTCGGGCCTGCTGTCACCGCCCGGGGCGAGAAGGATGTGAAGGCAGAGCTCAAGGAGCGTCGAAGCTGCGGGACGGACGGTGTCTACGACACCTACCTCACCGCCGCTCACTACTCCGAGTGGAGCCACTACGGCCTGACTTCGGTCAAGGTCGGTGAATCCACCCAGGAGATCAACGCATTCGCAGACCGCATCAAGGCGGACCCCGAACTGTACAAGACCACACTCGCCGAGCTCGAGAAGCTCGAGGGTGAGTCGACCTACAGCGAAGCGCCCGTCTCGCGCGGAATCTGGTCGCTCTACATGATGCCCGACGGTAACGGCGGGGTTGACATCAAGGTGGGACGCACCAGCTCCGACGGCACCAACGCCGTGTTCACGCACGGAGATGTCCAGGTTCGATACCGTCTCGACTGTGGCTTCCAGCCCAACCGAGAAGGTGGCTTCCCTGGCATCGACGAGTGCACCGGCACCGAGTGCGCACCGCCACCTGTCTGCCCCGAAGGCACCAACGGAACGTGGCCCAACTGCTACGTGCCGTGCCCGTGGGACTCCAGCCTTCCGAAGGATTCTCCGAACTGTCTTCAGCCGAAGCAGTGGGAGAACACCCCGAAGAACGATGGATGGACTCCGGACCAGGGAACTGGGAAGGAGACCGACGGGAAGGAATCCCAGCGGCAGAAGGACAACGGCGACACCCGCGGTAACGCCGGCGACCACAAGGTCCCGGAGGACACCAAGTCGGGTGACACCACTCCGGACACGCCGAGGGGCGATTCTGGTCCCACCGCTCCCGGTGCTCAGCCCGGTGGCGACAACCAGAACAACGGAGCTGTCGACGAGAAGAACACCAACCAGGACGACGGTGGCACCAACGGTGACACCTGCGTTCCGGATCCCATCGCCGGCATCACCTGCTAGTTCGCATGGGCGAGCGGAGCCTTAAAACTCCGCTCGCCCATCGCGGGCCTACCTATTGCAAAACCGAGGAGTCGCACTCCAGCTTGAGCTTTACCGCTCGCTGTCGAGCGTGACTCCTCGTGAGTCACTTTCGTGATTCGTGACATCAAGAGATGTGCACATTGTAATGATCTGATTTGGTAACTGTTAACAACCTGGCAACAATGTTCATACCGTTCATTAGTATTTAGTGTTCAATTTTTATTAATAATTGATCTGCATCTGCGAGATAGATCAAGAAAAGGAGTAAAGATATGAGTAAACTTATGTCTCTCATTCGTCGTGCTCCTAAGCGTTTCACCGCTACTGCCGTAATGGTTGCTGCTGCAATCATCGTTCCAGCTGCTGTATTCGCTTGGGGTCCAAGCCGACCAACCTTCACCGGAGCACACCCTGCTCCATACGTGACCTTTAACTCAATCACCGACAACCCACAAGTTGGTGACGAGCGCAACTTCGTTCGCATCCGCGAATCAGGTGCCTCAACCTACACTGACAACGTAACCCTTACCCCAGGTAAGGTGTACGACGTTTCTGTATACTTCCACAACAACGCCGCTTCAAACCTTAACGAAAGCGGTAAGGGTATTGCACACGGTGCGAAACTCAAGATGGAAGTTCCTGGTGTCGTCAAGGCTGGCGTAAATGCTGCTTTCACTGGTACCATTTCAGCTTCAAACTCAAAGCCACTTTCAGTTTGGGACGAAGCCTACGGTAAGAACGCGACCAATGGTGAAGTTGCCCTTCGTTACGTTGCAAACTCTGCAACTTTCGTAAGCAACGGTAAAATCAACGGCCAAAAGCTTCCTGACACGCTGTTTACCACTGGTGCAAACCTTGGGTACAACAGCCAAAACGGTGATGTACCTGGATGTAACGAATACTCTGGTTTCGTTAACTTCAAAATCCGTGTTGACCAACCTAACTTCAACGTTATCAAGAAGGTAAGTGTTGACGGTGGTAAGACGTGGGCTGACAGCGCAACTGCTAAGCCAGGCGCAGCCGTTCAGTACTACATTTCGTACCAAAACACTGGTACGAACCAACAAGACAACGTGCTCGTTCGTGACATTCTTCCACAGGGTGTTACTTACACCGCGAACAGTACCTACATCATGAACTCAACCACTGGTGGTCAGTTCAAGAAAACTGTTGAAGGTATTACTACTAACGGCCTCAACGCTGGTTCATACCAGCCAAAGGGTAACGTTGGCTACAAGTTTAGCGCGAAGCTTCCAAGTGAAAGCGCCCTCAAGTGTGGTACAAACACGCTTACCAACACTGCTCGCGTGACAACAAACGCTGGCTACAAAGAAGACACCGCTACTGTTAAGGTGAACAAAGAATGTAAGGCTGCATACACCTGTAAGGCGCTCAGCATTACTCAGTCAGGCCGTACGGACTTCAAGTTCTCTACCAGCTACACCGCTGAAAACGCAACATTCAAGAGCGTAACCTACGTTATCAAGAACGCTGCTGGTCAAACTGTTGACACCAAGACTTCTACAAGCACTTCATTGAACTACACCCAGGCAACTGCCGGTAAGTACACCGTACAAGCCACCGTTACCTTCACAACATTCGACGGTAAAACCGTTACTGCGACAAGCAACGGATGTAAGGGTTCTTTCGAAGTAAAGAAAGAAGACAAGGACATTAAGGTTTGTGAACTTGCAACGAAGAAGATTATTACCATTAAGGAAAGTCAATTCGACTCAAGCAAGCACTCTAAGAACCTCGATGACTGTAAGGAAGTTGTTGTAAAGATCAAGGTATGTGAACTCGCTACCAAGAAGATCATCACCATCAACGAGAAAGACTTCGACGCTAAGAAGCACTCTAAGAACCTTGACGACTGTAAGGAAATCCCTCCTGTAAAGATTCAGGTGTGTGACCTTAAGACAAAGCAAATCGTTACCATCAAGGAAAGCGACTTTGACTCAAGCAAGTACTCTAAGGACCTTAAGGACTGTGAAGAAGTTGTAGAGAACATCAAGGTTTGTGACCTCACTACAAAGCAAATCGTTACAATTAACGAAAAGGACTTTGACGAAAGCAAGTACTCAAAGGACTTTAGCAAGTGTGAAGAAACACCTGTAACTCCACCTGAACTTCCACACACCGGTATGGGTGAAAACATTGCTGCCATTGTTGGTCTTGGTGCCCTGATTGCAAGCGCTGCTTACTACATCGCAAGCCGTCGTGCACTTAACCAATAGTCGAGTCTGACCGCTCACCTCTTGCCTTTCATGGCAACTGAAGCAGTCTGGCTTCACAATCCAAAACCCCGCTCACTTTAGAGCGGGGTTTTTGGTATACTAAAAATAGTTATGGCGAATAAACCGAAGAAGAAACGCACCAAACAGTACCGCGGCGTCGATGCGGCAATGACAAAGCCAACCGTGACGCGTATTAGTGCTGCGAATCGTTCAAAGCTGGGCCAGTGGTGGTTTGAACACAAGCGGATTGCAAAGCCGGTGCTGATTACGGTGGCGATTGCGATTGCCGTTGTCTGGCTTCTTCTCGAGCTTATTCGTATCGCAAATCAATAATTTAATTTTTTGCGGCTTTAGGAATTGGCAAACGGAACCCAAACGTACTCCCCTTACCTTCTTTTGATTCAAACACGATAGTACCGCCGTGGTCGCGGACCACCTTTTTCGCGAGGAAAAGACCTACGCCTGTACCGTCCGGACGAGCCCGACGAGCGTTGGTTGCCCTAAAGAACTTACTAAACAAATGTGCCTGCTCGCTTTTTGGCACGCCAATTCCGGTGTCGATAACTTTAAACTCTACCGTATCGCCTACCTTCTTCAACGAAACAGTAATTTTCGACTTTTCTTTTGAGTAATAAATCGCGTTATCGAGGAAGTTCATCGCTACCTGTTGAATCTTATTTTCATCAAGTTGCAGTACCGGAATATCTTTTGGACGCTTATAGACGAACTTCATGCCACGAGCGGCCGCGTTTTGCTCGAGCGCGTCAATTTCACGTTGTACCAAAAGTGCCAAATCAACCGGGTGCTTATCAATCACAAATTTTCCCGTTTGCAGACGCGAAACATTGAGGAAGTCACCAATTAGTCGCACCATACGCTCGCTTCCTACAAACGCCTCGTTAAGCAGGTGTTTTTGCTCTTTCGTTACTTCGCCAACATCCCCTTCAATCAGCATACTAAGGTAACCCTTGATGCTCGTGAGCGGCGTGCGAAGCTGGTGGCTAGCCATACTAATAAATTCATCCTTGGCTTCATCAAGGCGTTGAAGCTGAGAGTTACTGGCTCGAAGTTCACGGGTTGCCGCGCTAATGCGCTGCTCGAGCGTGTCATTGAGCTTACGGACTTCATCGACCGACAGCGCGTTCTGAATCGCAATCGTCAGTTCATCAGCAATCGTTCGAAGCGCGCGTAAATCACGGCTCGTATAACCCACCGTTCGAGGCCGCCCGAGGCACAAAAAGCCAATAAGCACTTCACCCTTATATAGCGGCATCACTAAGCCGAGGCGGTGGCTGGCCATCATGCGCCGCACCGGATGGCTGCTGTCGAGGTGTGAGATTAATAGTGGTGACTGTCGACGATTCAAAGGAATTTCAGCATCCTGCAGCTCACCGTAAGTAACACGTGAGTGCCCCTTTGTACCCGCCGTCATGTAGCGCCCCTCAAGCAAATTTACAAAGAAAAATGCCTGGCTTACTCGAAGCGTCGTCGCGATAGTTTCTGAAAGCCGCTCAAGGAGCGTGCGAAGGTCATTTGTTGAGTTCAATGCCTGGTTGATACGGGCCACGAACTCGTTAATGGAATAATTATCTTTATAAAAAATGTGGTCAGCAGCCTTGTTGAGCAGGTTGCGAGTTGGCTGAAGAATCAGTGCAGCCGCCAAGGCAGAAACAATCGCTACAGGGCCAAACAGCACATCACCTTCCGACGGCGCATCGCTCACAAATATATGCGCTAATATAAAGGCAACGCCGTAAAATACCGTCACAACCACAAAAAGCGTTACCAAATACGCAAACGTTCGCACTACTACAAAGCGCACATCAAGTACCCCGTAGCGGCGTCGATAAGCCCTGCGCATTTCTTCAACAACTTGATAGCCAATCAGCACTAAAGCGCCGACGACAAACAAAATGTAGAGCACTGTACCCCATGAAATATCAATAAAGGTGTCACCGTCAGGTAGCCCATAGACTGTACGAAATACCAGCGGCGTAAGCGACAAAATAAACGCAATAATCGAGGCAGAAAGCACGCCTATGCGAACAAAACGGCCGAGTTTGTCACGCTTTGTATTGCGCGTCAGCTCCTGCGATAACAAGTAGAGACACGTCAACGCCACCACCACCGAAAGTGCACTCACGCGAGCATACCATAATACCGCGATTGGGTTCGTAGCATCGAGTGCGTAAAAGCCCGATACCATCAACACCGCCAAGGCAGCCGTAATCAGTGCATACAGCGCACTCGACCACCACCTGGTCATGCGTCCAGAGACAAAAAGGCCCACCGCAGCGATTCCTATTACCCCACCAATAACAATAAGCGCTTCAATCACCCCTACAGTATAATCTACATGCTATAATTTTTACATATGACGAAGATTGCTATTGTTGAAGACGACCCAGTTATTAGCCAAATGTACCGCATGAAGTTTGAAGCGGATGGATTTGACGTCCAGCTGGCCGACAACGGGAAGAAAGGTGTCGCACTGGTTGAACACTTTGCTCCTGATATTCTTCTTCTCGACCTTCAAATGCCCGAAATGAGCGGCGACGAAGCGCTTACCGCTATTCGTAAACAATCGTGGGGCAAAGATATTCCGGTGATTATCCTTACAAACCTCGGCGAAGAAGAAGCGCCAAAGGGTATCCGTAACCTTGGCATTCACAGCTACATCGTAAAGGCAGAGCTAACGCCACGCCAAGTCGTCCAACGCGTTAAAGACGCGCTCGGCGCAAGCTAAACTCTATACATTAGTTTTCTACAGGAACGGTTTTTCGCGCTGCAGTAATGACATTGTCGAAAAGTGCCGCAATCGTCAGTGGACCAACGCCACCCTTCTCTGGGGTGAGTGTAAGGTCTTGACGCTCGCGCACATCGGCCGCTACATCACCCACGATAACGCCATTTTCCGAAGCGGTACCCGCATCAACCACTACTTTTCCAGGGGCAATCATTGCTGAGGTAATCAAACCAGGCACGCCTGTTGCTGTCACAATAACATCTGCGTTTCGTAGTTCTCCGACCAAATCGGTTGTCGAATCATCATAGGTTGTTACGTCCAAACCGCCACCAAGCCAAAGCTTAGCAAGCGGAGCGCCCACAAGACGTCCGCGCCCTACAATGGCAATCTTTCGGTCACGCAGTGTTACATTGTAGCCGGCAACCAGCCAGTCAATTGCCGTTGCAGTTGCCGAAACGTAGTCTGCATTCGGGCCAAGGCCATCAACATCTTTTGCCGGGTTAATGAGTCCAACTAAACGGTCAGTTTCCGACGAATCTGTAAGTGGCAATTGTAAAATGATGCCATGTACCGCAGGGTCAGTATTGAGCTGTTCAATCGTTTCCGCCACCTGTGCTTGCTCAACCTTATATACATCGACATCAATCAGCACATCTTCGCCGTACGATTGTTTTAGTCGTACAAATGTATCAATCACCTGACTATCGTTCGCTACAATAATTGCTAACTTTGGAAAGGTGTTCCAGGCCTGGCGTAGCGCCCGAACTTGCTTCGCCTGACGCTCTTTTACGTATCCGGCCAGCTCGCGTCCATCAAGTATTTTCATACCCTTAGCCTACCAAAATACATGGTACAATTAAACTATTAAGAGGAGAAAAACACATGGGAGTTCTTTCAACACTTGCACAATCTGGGTACTACTATAGCGACCCGTATTACTATTCATCATATGACAGTAGCAGCTCTGTCGACCCGATGGTCGCGGTCGTCCTTGGCTTAGTTTTTGGACTTTTCGGCATCGCTCTCTATGTCGTTATGGCGCTCTGTCTCATGCGCATCTTTAAAAAAGCCGGCGTCAAACAATGGATTGCTTGGGTACCGTTTTATAACAACTGGAAACTGCTTGAAATCGGAGGCCAACAAGGCTTCTGGGCGGTGCTCGCCATCCTTCCTATCGTTAACATCGTTTCAGCCGTATTTATGTACATCAGCATGTACAACATTGGGTTGAAGCTTGGCAAAGAAGGGGTCTTCATTCTCCTCGCTATCTTCGTATCACCGGTTTGGTTCATTTGGCTCGCTGTTGACGGTTCAACGTGGGATGAGAGCAAGGGCGCACCAAGTTTGGCTCCTGAGGTTGCGAACGCACCAAAGCCAGCAGCTCCAACCGCATAATATATCTTGGCACTTATCAAAAGAAAAACACCGTACGCAGTGCACGGTGGTTTTCTTTGGAGGGTCAGGTGGGACTTGAACCCACGACATTCTGCTTAAGAGGCAGACGCTCTAACCAGCTGAGCTACTGACCCGTATCTTTGTATTATACCACAAATGTGAGTATAAATCAACTTGGTACACCCGGCAAGATTCGAACTTGCGACACCTGGTTCCGAAGACCAGTGCTCTAATCCGCTGAGCTACGGGTGCCCGTAGGTGCCTTTTTGCCTTGAGTCGTTTCGGACAAACCTAAACAACTAATTACCAAAAGTACAGGGGTTATTGTAGCATAAATAATTCAAAAAAGCTATAATTTATTTATACCTTATGGATATTCACACAAACATTCCCCTAAAAAGCCTTACAACCATGAGGCTTGGCGGACCAGCGCAATACTTTTCTGACGTGCACACCGTCCAGGAATTGCACGATTTATACCTCGACGCACAGACAAAAAATTTCCCTGTATTTATTCTGGGTGGCGGCAGTAATGTTATCGCTCACGACGAAGGCTACAAAGGCCTCGTACTCCGCATTAAAATTCCTGGATTCGAAGTAGTTGCCGACGACCTTTATTCAACCACTATCAAAGTTGGAGCCGGGGAGATTTGGGATAGCGTCGTCAAGCGCGTTGTCGATATGCGCCTTACGGGTATCGAAGCAATGTCAGCTATTCCGGGAACCGCCGGAGCAGCGCCCGTTCAGAACGTCGGCGCTTACGGGCAAGAAATTTCAGAGACGCTCGTTTCACTGGAAGCCTACGACACACAGTCACACACCATCGTTACCCTACAAAATGCCGACTGCGAATTCAGCTATCGCCATAGTATTTTCCGTGGTAGCCAGCAGGGCCGCTACGTCATTACCAGCATTACGCTCAAACTTTCAAAGTCACTGCCAGTCGCACCGTTTTATGATTCACTGCAAAAATACTTCGACGAACACGCTATTACCGTATTCACCCAGCAAGTTGTCCGTGACGCCGTCACTGCTATTCGTGCCGACAAACTTCCCGACCCAGCCGTAAAACCTAATACCGGCTCATTCTTTAAAAATGCCATCATCGAATCCTGGCAACTCGACGAGCTCCTCGCCCAGTACCCCGACGCAAAAACATACGCTATGGGCAATGGCACCGTCAAAGTGCCGACAGGTTGGCTCATCGAAACCGCCGGACTCAAAGGTCAGCTTCTCCACGGTATGCGCGTTAACGATAAAAATGCCCTCGTCCTTATTAACGAATCCGCAACAAGTTACGCCGATTTAGCCGCCGCCCGCGATGAAATCATCGGCAAAGTACGCGACATTTTCCGCATCCAAATCGAACAAGAACCACTTGAGATTCCAGCCTAGCTTACCTTGCGAAATCCCCTCAAACCCCTTATGCTATATATATGAGTCGGTGTGGTTTTACAGTGGTCGAATTATTAATTACGATTACCATTATGGGTATTCTTTTAACGTTGGCCGTCGTTAACTTAAACTCAACTCAAGCCAACGCCCGCGACGCCGAACGCAAAGGTGATGCCGAGGCCCTTGCCATGAACCTCGAGGATTACTACCGCAACGAAGACCCTGCACTCTTTTTTAAAGGAGGCGGCTATTACCTTGGGGCTGCATTAATTGCTGACGATACCTCAGTAAAAGCACATCTTCCTGACATCGACCTAAAAAATACGCGTGCGCCAGGAAAGTCTGAAAGTGACCCAACCAGTTTTGTCGCAGCTACCAACAACGTCACAACAACCACCGGCGTCCAGCCTCAGCCATCGGCCTCAAATGACATTTACGTCTACCAACCGCTTACAAAAGATGGCGCACTCTGCGACCTTCCTACCAATGGTGATTGTCGTCGTTTTAACCTGTACTACTACCAAGAAACCACCAATACCGTCGAGATGATAACGAGTAAAAACCAGTGATACACCCCTTTCGTTCAACCCAAGGCTTCACCGCCGTCGAACTCCTCATTACGCTCTTCGTTGCAGCGGCTTTTCTTATTGCCGGCTACCAACTTTTTAACCTTGTAATTCAAGACGGCGGTAACGCTCGTGCCGAATCAGCCGCTAGTAATGTTGCCTACGATTACCTTCGCCGCTATTCAGACTCGGCTACAAACCCCTGCACCGCCTCAACACCCCTGACTGGTCAATCGGTTACCCTTGAAGGCCTCTCTGAGCTCAACGCGACCGTGACTGTGACCATCACCTGCCCACAATCAGACGCCGTTACCATTAGTAAGGTTGAGGCAATTGTTGCCTATGGAGTGGGCGCAGAGGCGAAATCCGTAAAATATGCCACTTTTGTTGATAAATCACGTGGCGCAACGCCAGATACCGATGTGACAAATGGCCTGGTTGGGCGTTGGCGGCTCAACAGTAATGGCGTTAATGATGCCGGAAAACCCGATGGCATCCTTTCTAATGGAGTGATTCCTACTACTGGGCAAAGCGGCCAAGCTGGTGGCGCCCTGACATTCAGCACGGGTGATGATGGCGTCACTATTCCAGGGGGCGACGACCAACCACGGCCAACCACCGCTTTTACGCTTTCGATATGGGTAAAGCCCTCTACCGCCACTTCAGCCTCGCAGCGTAAAATTCTTGGAAGCACTCAAGGGGGAGGCTATAGCCTGATGATTGGCCCAGCTGGCGGCTCCTACTGCCCGTCGCAATACGGCTTCGAATCGTATATTAGTGGCAGTTATCGACAGGTTTGTGGCAACACGACCGTTGCCGTGAATACTTGGGCACATATAGTGGGTGTGTACGACGGAGCAACCGAAAAGTTTTACCAAAATGGCGTACTTACCGATACACTCGCCGTCAGTGGACCAATGTCATACGGAGCCGCCTCGGTGCCTATCTGTATTGGCCAAGAACCAAGCTCAACAACCTGTAACGACGGTAACATATTTCCGGGCTCGGTCGATGATTTGCGTATTTATAACCGCGCGCTCTCAGCCAGTGAAGTGCTCCAACTCTACCAAGGAGGAGCGAAGTAGACATGCGTCAAACTACGCACTTTCTTAAACAAGGCTTCACCCTTGTTGAAATGATGGTCATCGCGCCAATCGTCATTTTGCTGATCGGCGCCTTCATCGCCCTCATCGTCAACCTGACGGGTGAAGTTATGTCATCGCGCGGCGCCAATGTACTCGCCTACGACGTTCAAGATGCGCTGAACCGCATCGAAGCCGACGTTAAGCTCAGCACCACTTTCCTCGCCACAAACAATATTGATGTTTCGAGTACCAAGCAAGGCTACAGCGCCAACCCATCGCCAAACGGCGGCACTGCTAATTTTACGAACATTAATAAATCAGCCTCGGGTGGCTCGTATCAAAGTATTATCCTTAACTCACTCGCCACCGACGGAAACCCCGTCTCGCTCTCGACTGGGCTTGTGTACCTCGCAAACGCTCCAAATACCTGCGATGATTACGTTGAATACAGTAAAAATACCCCAATGACGATGAATATTGTCTATTTTGTGGACAATACCAACACATTGTGGCGACGCACCATTATGCCAACCAACTACAACGACTCCTCGGCCTATTGTGGACCAAACGAACCATGGCAAGTACCGAGCTGTATTAAGGGCTACAACACCAGCGCACTGACATTCTGTAAGACCACCGACGAAAAACTCATTTCCGGCGTTTCACCAGACGACTTTAACTTCTCATATTATTCATCTGCCAGCTCGACCGTCGCCGACGCAATTGCTACCAACACCACTGCGTCCGACGATGCCCGCTCGACCGCACTTCAATCAACGCCTACGCTTTCGGTTTCTATTACCGCTCGCCAATCGATAGCCGGCCGAGACCTTACCCGCACGGGCACACTCCGCGTTACGCGCCTCGACACCAACGCATCAAGCATCGCCAAGACAATACCGGTCACTGCCGCCCCGGCTGCGCCAATCCTTTCCGGCAATGTTTCCGATGGCCACAACGTAACATTCACTTGGCCCCGTGTCTCGGATGCAACCACCTACAAGCTTGAATACCGCATCAATGGTGGCTCTTGGCAGTTAGGTGCCGATGACCTCGACAATAATACCCGCTCATACGTCGTCACCGATGGAACCCACACCGACACCGTTGAAGCCCGCGTGCAAGCCATCAACTCATTTGGACCATCAAGCTACGGCACTTCATCGATTACCATTCCACTCTGGGCGCCGCTCATTCTCAAGGGGAACTGGACCGCCTATTCGTCCACCTACGCACCTGCTTCATACACAAAGACTAAATCTGGCATGGTGATTATTAAGGGGATGGTAAAAAACGGTGGCACCCCTGTACTCTGGGAAACAATTGGCTCCTTACCAAATGATTACAAGCCTTCCGGCCGCCTTATTTTTGGAACCACCACCTCAAGCAACGTTCCGGCGCGCGTTAACATTACCCCGACCGATGATGGTGCGAATATTGAATTCGGTAGTGGCGGAAGCCCTGCCTGGTTCTCGCTTGACACCATCCGCTATGTTGCAGATAGCGCAGGGTACACCCGCAACACCCTCTCGCTCCAAAATGGCTACACTAACTACGGAGGAGACTACTCGCCTGCCACCTGGACTCAAGACTCGGTTGGTCGCATAACCATTGAAGGCTTGCTTACCGGAGGAACCCGCACAAGCGGTACCACCATCGCCGCGCTTCCATCAGCCGCTACTCCACCACTTACGAGCCTCGTGCCGTCGTGGGCGAATGGCTCGTATAGTGACTTCGGAGTCCAGGCATCTCCAAGCGCCATCATCGCTCGTGGTGGCGCCGCCTCTGGCTGGTACTCAATCAATACCAGCTACCTTCCAAGTAGCGCTTCGGTAACCTGGAATAACCTTTCATTTACAAACAGCTGGGCAAACTACGGCGGCTCGTACGCCACCGGACAGTACGCCAAAACTTCCGATGGTGTCGTGCAGCTCAAGGGTCTCATTAAAAACGGATCAAACACCTACGACACCACCATTGCTACCCTTCCCGCAGGTTTCCGGCCAAAAGAACGTCTCCTCTTTACCACCATGCAAAACTCCGACGCCTGGTCGCGCCTCGACATCCTCCCCGACGGACAAGTCCGCTACATGGGAAGTAACAATGGCTACTACAACCTTAGCGGCATTATGTTTGTTGCCGAGCAGTAAGACGACAAAATGCTTGCGCTTAACCCCGAAAAATAGTAAAGTGGCACTAGAACAATAATGTTTTAAATAGGGGGCATTCAAACATGAGTCTCACAGATATAAAAATTAAGAACCAAGGTTTCACCATCGTCGAACTTTTGATCGTCGTTGTCGTGATCGCTATCTTGGCTGCAATTACGATTGTTTCTTACAATGGTATTACTACTAAGGCTAACGCCTCAGCGGCTAAAGAAACTGCAAGTAACGTGATTAAGAAGGTAGAGCTTTACAACGGTAACAAGGGCTCATACCCAACCACAATTACCGCCCTTACTGCTAGCGCAGATTCTGGCGAGGCTTACTACATCCAAAGTGGAAGTATTAAGTTTACAACTGGTAGCCCTGTTGCCAACCCAGATTCAAGCAACGGTAAGAACACCGTAAAGTTTGAAACATGTGGTACCGCAGCCGGAGTAAGGATTACTTACTGGGACTTCGAGAAAACAGGTAGCGACAAGACAGCTACTATGACCGCTGGTGACACCTCAGGTACTTGTACTGCAGTAGCTGGATCTTAACTGATTCAATAGCTATACAAAAAGAACACTCTCCGGAGTGTTCTTTTTATTGCCCCTACGAACCAGTTCTTAATCTAATTAACTGATAGTTCTTTAATGATTCTCTGCGCAATCTCCACCATATCACCCTCCACCATCCCCTGCGTCGTCACCGCAGGTGTTCCCAATCGAATACCACTTGGACGGAATGGTGGCAACGGGTCATCGGGCACAGCATTGGCATTCAACGTAATGCCAACAGCCTCAAGTCGCTCCTGCGCTTCTTTTCCGTCAATGCCAAAGCTCTCGTAGACATTCGCTAAAATCAGGTGGTTTTTAGTACCGCCCCCGATCAGCTTGAGTCCACCCTTTTTCAACTCTTCGGCCAGTACGGCAGCATTTTTCAATACTTGCTCGGCATACTCTTTAAACTCAGGCTGCATCGCCTCATGAAGCGCCACAGCCTTGGCTGCAATCGTATTCATATGTGGACCGCCCTGCATGCCAGGAAATACCGCACGGTCGATAAGCGTTGGAATGTTTTCAATCGTCTTCTCAGGTGCCTTCAGTGGATTACCAACAACACCCTTCGAAAGCACCATACCGCCGCGAGGGCCACGTAAAGTCTTGTGGGTTGTCGTGGTCATAACGTGAAAACCGTAATCAAGCGGGTTCTTAGCCACTCCCGCCGCAATTAAGCCCGCTATATGGGCCATATCAGCCATCAGGAGCGCTCCAACCTCGTTTCCAATGCTTACGAACTTTTCGTAGTCTAACTCACCCGAATAGGCGCTAAAGCCCGCTAGAATGATTTTTGGCCTGTGCTCGAGTGCTAAACGACGAAGTTCATCGTAATCAATCTCGCCCGTCTCCACATTTTTCATCTTATAACGAATGAAATTGTAGAGCTTCGCGCTACGCGTTACAGGCGCACCGTGGGTTAAGTGCCCACCATGGCTCAAATCCATCGCTAAAACAGTATCGCCCGGCTCAAGCCACGCGCTATAGACCGCTTCGTTCGCAGGAGCACCAGAGTGAGGTTGCACGTTGGCGTGATCGGCTCGAAAAAGCTCTTTCGCACGGTCAATTGCCAATTGCTCGAGCTGGTCGGTAAATTCTTGGCCACCATAGTAGCGCTTTCCGGGGTAGCCTTCAGAATATTTATTCGTAAACACACTCCCTAATGCAGCCAAAACATCTTCACTGACGTAATTTTCACTTGGAATCAGTTCAATTACTTCTTTTTGGCGTTGTTCTTCGCCAGCAATTAGCTTCGCAACGGCGTCATCATTCTGCACTTTGGGTCGTATATCTGTCATTTTTACTCCTCGTTACCGTTTATTATACCGCACCTTGACGCATATATCACGAATGGTATATCATAAGAGCTATGGATTCGAAAAATTATGCCGCCAAAATTGGCGCCCTCATTCAAGAAACTCGTCAAAACAGAGGTATGACCCAGTCAGAACTCGCCAAAGAACTCGGCACAAGCCAAAGCGCTATCAATCGCATCGAGAAAGGTGGACAAAATATCAGCCTTGATATGTTAGCTCGCATTAGCGATGTGCTTTCAAGCCAGCTCGTTTCGGTAAATCAGCCAGGCACCGTCAACTTACGTGTCGACGGTGGCCACCAGCTCTCTGGTCACATTACAGCAAAAACCAGCAAGAATGCCGCTGTTGCGCTTCTCTGCGCTGCTCTTATTAACCGCGGTACCACCACCCTTCGCAGCGTTGCGCGCATTGAAGAGGTCAACCGGCTCATCGAAGTACTTAATAGTATCGGCGTGAAAACTCGCTGGTTTAACGATAACGACCTCGAAATCATTCCCCCTGCTCGCCTTAAACTCGAAGACATGGATGTAGCCGCCGCAAAGCGAACCCGCAGTATTATCATGTTTCTTGGCCCGCTCCTCCAGCAATATCGCACATTTGAGATTCCATTTGCTGGTGGCTGTAGCCTTGGTGAGCGTACTGTTGAGCCACACCTCGATGGCCTTCGCCCATTTGGTCTTGAAGTAGAGACAACCACAAGCCGCTACAAGGTAACTTCTAACCCCATAAAGCCAGAGTCAACCATTGTTCTTTCCGAACGTGGTGACACAGTTACTGAAAATATTCTAATGGCAGCCGCGCTTAACGATGGCATTACCACGATTCGCAACGCCAGCCCAAACTACATGATTCAAGACCTATGCTTCTACCTTGAAAAGCTTGGTGTGAAGATTGATGGTATCGGTACCACCACCCTGGTTGTTCATGGTGTGCGCGACATCAACAAAAACGTTGAATACGCTCCAGCCGAAGATCCAATCGAGGTCATGAGCTTCATCGCCGCTGCTATCGTGACAAAGTCTGAAATTACCATCGAGCGAGCGCCAATCGAGTTCCTTGAAATCGACCTCAAATTCCTCGAGAATATGGGCTTCAATTATGAACTTTCCGACGAATACACCGCCCTAAATGGCCGTACCCGCCTCGTTGACATTACCACTAAGGTAAGCGAGCTACACGCTTCGGTTGATAAGATTCACCCAATGCCATTCCCTGGCCTTAACATCGACAATCTACCGTTCTTTGCGCTGATTGCCGCAACCGCCAAGGGCCGCACACTCATTCACGACTGGGTATATGAAAACCGCGCTATCTATCTCACCGAGCTCACGAAGCTCAACGCAAAAGTTGAGCTCGTTGACCCGCACCGTTTGTATGTTGAAGGGCCAACCAAGTGGAAGCCTGCCGAGATTATTACCCCGCCAGCACTTCGCCCGGCAGTCGTAATTCTGCTTGCTATGGTAGCCGCACCTGGCGTTTCCATCCTACGCAACGTGTACTCGATTAACCGTGGCTACGAAGACCTTGCCAACCGCCTCAATACGCTTGGCGCTAAGATTACGGTCATCCGCGATATTACCGAATAGACGCTCTAGATAAAGAAAGTCCCGCTTAGTGCGGGATTTTTCTTACTTTGCAAGTTCGACAGCGTTTTTACAAAGTTCTTCAAGCGAGTCGGTAATCGCCACATTCGGTGCGTCCTGCGAAAAGCGTCGGCGAATATAGCGGGCATTTCCGAAGCCTTCTTCGATGCCCAGTGCAAGTTTGGCACCGTCACGTTCGTGGCGCATCTTCCACTCTGCAAGTTCAAACCGTGTTGTTTGTGCGTACGAGCGTCCTGGGGTTTCTTCGGTCTGGGCTGCGAGCCAAAATGCAATCACGCCTTGCTCACCAGCACGGCGCAGAAAATGCGTCTCCCAGTCGACCTGTCGCTCATAAACGAATGTTCCTTCTGGATAGTTTTTTCGCGGTGAGGTCACCATAATCTCTGGATTCATGTCATGAATGAGCGCCGCAGCTTCTGAGTGCCAATCGGGCGCCCCTTGGATTGGGCCCGCAAGAAAAATAGACGGACCTTCAATAGGAATAATCTCGGGTGGCTGGAGGAATAATCGTTCGGTCATATGTGTAATAATACACCATACAAGAGAGGCCCGTCTCGCCCCTTGTACACAAGCGGCGTATGCTAGATATACTGGAGGTGTATCTATGAGAACAACAACCGAAGTACTCGAAAGTCACCTAGCCAAGCGCCTCGCTGGAGACCTTGAAGGTGATATCAAAGAAAATTACTCCGAAAATGTGGTGTTTCTAACGGGCACCGGCGCGTTCGAGGGCCATGATGGCGTGCGCAAATCAGCAAGCGAGCTTGAACGCTACGTCGGAAATATTCCGTACGATTATCATGCAGGCTATTCACTATACGGTACACGAGAGCTAGGCGCTGACTAGACCTCTAATTTCTTAAAACGAGGGACTTCTTCGCCGTCCACAATGACGGTTTCAAAAAACATCCCGTAGGGACGAAGCCAAATTTGGTACGGCTCATACAGTGCTTTGTAGACCACCATTTTTTCTTCAGTCTCGGTGTGAAGACCAACACCCAATACTTCGTATTCGTTACCTTTGTAGTGGCGGTAAATGCCGGTAATAGCGTGCGATTCTTGATTCATAAAATTATCCTTTGAGTAAATCTGGCAGTGGGTCGTTAAATCGAACGTGCGGCAAGTTTCCTACCGTATCATTAAGGCTTAAATGAGGATATTGCACACGATACGCAGCCATTACATCACCAAAAATCGCATCGTTCCAATCAAATCCTAACTTTGAAGCAGCACTTTTAACGGCCGCCTCGCTTGGCCCTTCGACCTCGATATACGGATTGAGCCACGGCCATTCATCAATCACTACTTCAACATCATCAAGCTTCCACGTTTCACGACGAGATTCTTGAAGCGACCCATAGGTAAGCCCTGCGTGTTTAAATAGTTCTACAGCCGTGTCAAAATCGCTCACCGTCACTTCAATCTCTCTCACGCCATCTACGGCAAGCGCGTCAAACTGCTTATAAGTAATAGTGGTTCGATCACCTTCGTCGCGAATACGAACAAATGCTTCTTTCTGTTTCATCTCTGGTGTGTCAATCGTGACGCGCTTCATGTCCCGCATTGCATATACAAGACTTGCACCGGCATCTTCGAGTTTATTCCGCACGTCGGTGATATCGACGTTTACAAACTTTGCTTCGATTTCGTCTTTCATATCTTAATCATAGCAACTTTACTCCAATAGTAAGTACCGAATAAAGGATTTGCGAGTTTGCTTAATAAATTTGCGATAATTTTGGTACCCCGGGCTGGGCTTGAACCAGCGACCTTAGGCTTAGAAGTCCTCTGCTCTATCCAACTGAGCTACCGGGGCGCACCTGTCATTATACCAGAGGTACGGTATAATAAGAGGGTAAACAGGAGGTAGCTATGTTGCGAGATAATGGACCGAATCCTTACGTGGTTAACATTGAGGAGCTGACGCTTCAAAACGATAACTTCCGCACCGCCGGATGGACGGGTGCTCATATGCAAATGACTTTAATGTGCATCGAACCTGGAGATGACATTGGTTTAGAGGTTCACGAAGACCACGACCAATTCCTTCGCATTGAACAAGGTACAGCACGCGTTGAAATGGGGTTGGCCGAAAGCGGGCTCGATTCATGGGACGCCGAGGCAGATTTTGCGATATTTGTGCCTGCCGGCATGTGGCACAATGTGACAAATACCGGTGACGAGCCCCTAAAACTCTACTCTATTTATGCTCCAGCTGAGCACCCTCACGGCACTATACACGCCACCAAGGAAGACGCTGAAGCTGCTGAAGAAATAGAATAATATGAACGCCTTTAGCGCACTTGCGATTATCGCCATCATTACCGGTGGTATGCTTTCGGCCTTCTCGGCTCGCACTCCGTCGCGATTTATTATGTGGGCCACCGCGTATCTAGTGCTCGTTGTCGGTATTGTCCAGCTTGGACTCGTTTTTGGCTGGCAACTCTTAGAACTTCCCCACACACTTATTGGCGTGAGTGCCTTTATCCTTTTCAACCTTGGAAATAGTGCCGTACTTTGGGGCCGATGGCTGAAAGGCCGCAAAGAGAGCGCCCGGATTATCGTATATATTGGCGGGGTACTCCTCGCTATCTCTATGATGTTGCTCGGCGGCGCTGCTCTTAGCGCACACCCTTCGTGGGCGCTCTTTCCGTTTCTCACGCTCGTCGTGATTGTGCTTGTAAGTATGCCGATTGGCCTTGTACTTTCAACTCGACCGCACAAAGGCTAGGGCCGACCAATAGCAGGTCGCGCAAGCTTTCGACTCAAGTCATTTAGTTGCGTCTGCTCATCATCCGTAAGAGCGCTTTCGGCTACCTCGCAGCCACGAAAAAGTGGGTTCGCTTCGTCGCGAAGCGCGCTTTCTCCAAGAAATACTGTCACACGATTCGAAACAACCAGCCAGTCTTCCCTATCCTGAAACGCCATCTTTTGTTGCAAGTCACCATTAAAAAGCGCCTTCACGCCGCGGTAGGGTTCGCCTTCACATCGTCCACACATTAGCGATTCTTCATTCCATCGAGTCGAAGTGTATCTGATTCATCATTATGAGCAGTGCCTGTGCCTACATGCTTATCGCTAATTTGTGCGCCATTTTTAATCACATGAACAAGCGCCATGGCGTGCCCGTGACCAAGATTAAATTCTTCTTTTAGCCATGCGACAATCTCACCCGCCTTCGTCGAAGGGTTGTGGTAGCCTTTGCTTTTTGCCAACTCAATAAATTCAAGCGGTGTTTTACCGGTCTTTTGCTCAATGTTGTCGAGATATGCTTGAAATGACATACATCTATGATATCAAACGTCGACGCTTCAAAAACCATATGCTGCTTACAACAAGTGCAATTACAGCCCCTACCAATGCCGCTTGCATATCAACAATCGTATCTTCCAGGCCACCTGCTTGCATGGCAGTGCCCCACAGAGTGTCGCTTGTATATTCGTACATCTCCCAGACTGCTGCGAATGCTAATGGAGTCATGAGTGCAACGGCATTTTTAAACCAAAGTGGAAGTTCCTTTTTAATAGATAGTTCAACTTTGTTTGCAACAATAAACCCAAACCAAGCCAGTAAAATACCCGAATAAACGTGCACGAGCGTATCCCAATTTGGAATTAATCCATATCCACCAAGCGCGCTGCCAATGAGTGAACTTGTAGTGATGAAGACAGCAAAACCAACCTGGAATTTAACAGATAAGGTCGAGTGTGTCAGCAGTATGAAGAGCGCTGGAACCCATAGTGTAAATAAGTTTGCAATCAGCAAACCCCACCGCACATCCATTCCAGAGAGTGCGCACAAAACTCCACTGGTAATCCAGGCTATTTGAAATAGCAATGCAATGAATAAAGAGTGGCGAATAGCATGAGCTTTCATTCTTTGTGCCATGGTACTTTTAGTATAGCATTCACGTTGCCGCTCGCGATAAGAGTTCAATCCCAGCCAACTCATACCAAAATAAAAAATGGAGATAAAACTCCATTTCTTATTTTGGTGCGGGCGGAGAGAATCGAACTCTCATCACATGCTTGGAAGGCACGTATATTAGCCATTATACGACGCCCGCAGGCTTGAACTACTATAGCATATTTAAATCTTTAACTCAATCTGTTACAATAGCTACTGCTTGGCACGAATACCACGCGTGCACAGAACAGCATTTCCCATGCATCATGGCGGATGTAGCTCAGTTGGTTAGAGCGCCTGATTGTGGTCCAGGAGGTCGCGGGTTCAATTCCCGTCTTTCGCCCCAAAATTATCAAAATATCCGGTTCTAGGCCGGATATTTATTTGTTTTCAGATGCAATGGCGTCAGCTTGGATACGTGATGCCAGAATCGTCTCGACTTGTTCACGAGTAATTTCAATCGTTCCGCCTGGCTGCGCTTCATTTGCCAGGAGTAACTTCGCAACAGTATTTTCAACCGCTCGCTGCACTACACGGCGCATTGGACGCGCACCCAAACGAACATCGTAGCCAGCTTCAACCAGATACTCTTTCGCGTCAGGCGTCACTGTGATGGTAATTTTCTGGGTCGCTAAGTTCTTGTTTACGTCCGCCAGAATCAAATCAACAACCTGGAGGAGCTGTGGCTTATTAAGTGGGCCGAATACAACAATCTCATCAAAACGGTTCAAGAATTCTGGGTGGAAAATGTGACTACTAATCAGCTCGTTCACAAAGCTTTCTTCAAATTGCTGCAAACTATAACCACGTTGCAGGTATTCTTGAATGCGGTCGGCACCAGCGTTACTTGTGGCGATTACTACCGTATCCCTAAAGCTCACCTCGCGACCACGAACATCACGCAGAATACCTTCATCAAGTAGTTGCAGAAGTGTCGTCAGTACGCTCGAGTGCGCTTTTTCAAGTTCATCGAGCAGCACCACGCTAAACGGTTGCTTCATCACCTGAGCAGTCAAGCTTCCTGGGTCGTCGGCACCATCGGCAATCAAACGAGCAACGTCATCAGGCGATACAAACTCGTTCATATCAAGGCGAATAATATTCTTTTCACCGCCAAAGTAAACGGCCGCCAATGACTTAGCAAGTTCCGTCTTACCAACACCTGTTGGGCCAAGGAATAAGAAGGTGCCCACCGGGCGGTTTTGGTTACGCACACCAGACCGTGCTCGCCGAAGCGCATCCGATACCACGCTAACGGCGCGTTCTTGGCCAATCATGCGCTCGTGGATAAGCGATTCAAGATTCAAAAGCATGTCACGTTCTGTTTGGTCATCGGCGGCGGCAGTTTTCACACCAGTTGTTCGCTCAATCGCCATATTGACCGAACGAGCCGAAACTAACCCACCTTCTTCAGGGTATTCAGCCGCCTGTTCGAGCAGGGTAATCGCCTGACCCGGCATGGTGATATCGTACACGTACCGTTGGCCAAGGCGGTACGCCTCTTTAAGCGCTTGGTACATAAAGGTGACTTTTCGTTTGTGTTCAATAAGGGGCAGGTTATCTTCGAGCACCTTCAAAGTTTCCAGCTCACTGGTTGGCTGGATAATAATGCGGGTCATTGCACTGGTCAGTGCCGGCGTGCGCTTACTGATTTGCAGGAATCGCTGCTCATCCATAGTCATAATCATGCGAAGACGGCGAGCTTCTACAATCGGCAAGAGCAGCGCAGTTAAATCAACGGCACCCACACCCTCTTCGAAGAACAGCTCGGCATTATCAAAACAGACGATAATATTTTTCGCCGCAAAAGCTTCGCCAAGCAAACTACTCACGAGTGACTCAAGGCCACCACGCTCACCCGCTGCCGCCAAAAGCCGTGAGGCATCGAGCATAAATACTTGCTGATACCATAGATCTTTCGGAACGCTCGAATCTGGTCGAATCAGTTTATTCGCAAGTTCGTAGACAAGCTCAGTCTTACCGACACCATCACGACCAATGAGTGCAATTGTGCCGCCACTACTATCGAGGCTCGACACCAGTTGTCTGATTGTTTCGGTACGAACCTCACCGCGTGCCATCGTACCACTCTGCGAAATATTTACACCAAACTGGGAGAGCCGTGGAATCCATCCAAACGACCAGTCACGCCCAATGCCACCAGGTTGCTTTGGCTGTGATTGTCCAGCTTCAATAATGTCACCAATGTGGTGATACCACTGAATACCACGAAGCAAGTCGTCTTCGGTGAGCTGCAAGTGGCCAAGGAGTGTTTCGCGTGCCGAAAGCTGACGAATCATTGCTAAAATTAATACGCCCGGGCTCACTTTACCATCAATACTATCGGCAATTTTCAGCGCCTCTTCAAATACCGCTTTGGTATCTTCGGTCGAATCCGAAGCAACTTCTTTTAAGAAGCTTCCTCCCACACCAAAGCGCACCTCAAAGAAGAGGCCGCCATTCACGCGCATCAGTGCGAGCGCTAACAGTTTTGGCGACGGCTGCTTATCAATAAGTGCAAGGAGTTCACCTTCCATACGTGCGTCAATTGTGCGCGTTTTTTTATCAACCGGAACATCGCGTAGCTCATACTTGTACCACTGCACAATCATTGCCGGAACGGCCGCCAGTCCAACCAGCGCCCATCCGAGTGGCATTTGAATGACCAAGAAGAAAATACCAAATACCAGGAGTAGCGCGGTCGTTAATTCAAGCGCAAATACCCACGGCGAAAGCGCCCTCCCGTAGCGAGCGAGTTGTGCGCGGCGTCCATGCCAATCGAAGAGCCTTACATCCATGTTGGTACCCATCCAATCGCAAGCAAAATAAATCCGGCTATCGGCAAAATTGGCAAAAACCACCAAGCTATCATAATAATCACCTCGTACACCGCCTGAAGGATAATCACAATAAGGCCAAAGACAATTGTAAAGAAGCGGACAATTGAGCCAATAATTCGAGAAATGAGTTGGTCAATGAAGGCACGGAAAGCGCCACCAAAGGAACCGTCACTCCCGCCACCGGCTGAAATCTGTCGAAATGGAGCAAACAAGGTGCTCATAAGTTGCCCGATTGAAAAGAATTCGAGCGTCAACGCAAAACGACGCGCGACTCGCGTCCATTGACCTACCCAACCGCGGCCATACCACCAGGAAATAAGTCCCACCAAGAACATGCTTTTCATTATAGCAGTTGCGTGCGATATATTGGTACGTTCCGTACCAATATAATCCTGCGTCGCTCAAAAAAGCTTGCAAGCAAGCTTTCCCCTCGCCTCCTTGGGTTATAATAAGTAATATGCCTCAATCTTTTACGATTCTTCTCGGCAAGGCCGTTCGATACGCCGCACGCCTACGCGGCGGTGGGTCTGCACTCCCTGGTTTATTCGTCGAACGCATAAGTCCGACCTTCGTTCCCGACACCTTAGCAAAACTTCCACACGGTGTGGTAGTTATTAGTGGAACCAACGGAAAGACCACTACGACAAAAATGGTGGTTGCGCTTCTCGAATCACAGGGCCTAAAAGTATTCACTAACCGTACTGGCAGTAATTTTGTTCGCGGTGTTGCCGCCGCCCTCCTTGGCGAAGTTGACGTAAAGGGAAATATCAATGCCGATATTGCCGTTTTGGAGCTCGATGAAGCCCATGCTGTTAAGTTTGTCGAAATTGTACCGCCACGCTATTCATTGCTTCTCAACGTCATGCGCGATCAGCTAGACCGATTCGGTGAAATCGACGCCACGGCCCGTATGCTCGAAAAGATCGCCGCTGCCACTACCGATACCGTCGTTATTAACCGTGAAGACGAACGGCTTCGAGCTATTGGCGACGTTTTGCCATCATCGACAGCTGTCCGCTACTTTGGTCTCGCAGATTCATTACTCTCGCAGTTCCCAACCGATGACGAGCTGCACGGCGTTACGATTCGAAAGAAACCCGTCAAACGCCCTGACGCCGATGTCACCTTAAAAGATTTCAACGAAAAAGGCGCCGCCTTCACCATTAAGGCAAAAGATTTCGTAACCCCGCTTAAATTAAAAGGGATTTATAACATCTACAATAGTGCTGCAGCCCTAGCATTGGTGCGCGCCATTTCACCAAAAGCTTCGGTTAACAGTTTACTTGGGGCGCTTTCAACTGTTACGCCCGCCTTTGGTCGCGGTGAAACCCTTACCGTTGGCGGGCAACCGCTCGAGTTAGTACTTGTGAAAAACCCCGCCGGCTTCCGCCTTGGACTCGAATCATACAGCCCTAAAGGCTACGCCACTATGATTGCCATCAACGACAACTACGCCGATGGCCGTGACATGTCGTGGCTCTGGGACGTCGACTTCACCATGCTCGCCGACCACCCTATTTATGTCACTGGTGTCCGTGCTTATGACATGGCGCTTCGCCTGCAATACGACGAAGTTGGCATGGAAAAAGTAAACGTCGAGCTTCCAAAAGCACTGGCCGAATTCATTAGCCTCCACCCCGACACGCCAAAGCGCGTGTACTGTACCTATACCGCCATGCTCGCGCTCCGTAAAGAACTTTCTAAGATTACTCGAGTAGAGGTTGTTTCATGAAAAATACCGAAATTACTATTCTTCAGCTTTACCCACGCGATATGAATATTTATGGCGACCACGGTAATTTACTCATCCTCGTACGGCGCCTTGAATGGTATGGTTATACGCCGAAAGTTATTACATACAATGTTGGCGACACCTTACCAAAGCAAGCCGATATTATCGTTGGCGGTGGTGGCCAAGATAGCGGTCAGGAAAAAATCCATGCCGACCTATTAAAGATTGGGCCAACCCTTAAAAAATGGGCCGATGAGGGCACGCCAATGCTGATGGTTTGCGGCCTGTATCAATTGTTTGGACATTTCTTCCGTACTCTTAATAACGTCATGATGAAGGGTATCGGTGTGCTTGATGTTGAAACATACGGCAGCAACGAGCGCCTTATCGGTAACATCGTTACTACTAGTGAAGCATTTGGCGAGATTATCGGCTACGAAAACCACAGCGGACAAACCTATCTTGGCGAAAACGCGCAACCATTTGCAACCGTGATTCGTGGGGCGGGTAATAATTCTAAAGATGGTCACGAAGGTGCGCTGTATAAAAATGTTATTGGCACCTACCTGCACGGCTCGATTCTTCCAAAGAACCCTGCTGTTGCCGACTTCCTCATTAAGACAGCCGTGAAGCGTCGCTACGGAACCTTCAGCAAAGACCTCATTGATGACATGTTTGCTACTATGGCCCGCGAAATCGCTCGCGAGCGCCCTCGATAGCCTCCCCATTCTCAGCCACTCCTTTCAACATAGTGCTGGCTGCCCGGTGCGAAAACTATAGCGTGTCCGTCGCCACATCCAGCCACACGCTATCGCAACAATCACCGCATAGCCTATCCATAGAAATGCCGTGGCAGTAATGCTACTTTGCGCCCATGGAAGTTCAGCGACGAAATTGGCAACATTGGTCATATAGGTTAATAGCCACGTTGTTGGCGTCGCAATCCATTCAACCAGCGGCATACCGACTAGCACCGCCACGCCGCAAATAAAAGTGAGCAACATCGCCAAAGGCACTAACGGCACCACGAGTAGGTTTGCAATAATAGCAACGTTTGAAACAGTCCCAAAGCTCAGCGCAATAATAGGCATCGTGACAATATGCGCCGCTATTGTTTCACCTAAAATCTGTCGAAACATACCCGGCTCTCTCGCACCAAAGAAATACACCTGAAGCAGTGGTGCGACAATCATCACACCTGCAAAAGCCGAAAAGCTTAGCTGCCACCCTAAATCACCCCAGATATAGCTCGGTTGAAATGCCACTGTTAGCGCAGCCGCTAATGGAAGTAACACAAACGGATGAAAAGCATGCCCGTAATACCACGACAGCAAACTCATACCCGATACCAGTCCTGCCCGTGTCATACTCGGGCTTAAGCCAGTAATCATCATAAATCCTAATATCATTGCACTCGCCGAAAGCGTCGATAAGTATTTTGAGACCTTGAGAAGAAGCTTGCGCGCCATTCGCACTAAAATTGTTAAGTTATAACCGCTCGCCACAACAATGTGCGTCAAGCCAGCAATCTTTAAGGCGTCAGAAAGATCATCCGATAACGCGCTCTTTTGCCCTGTTAAAAACCCGACCCCAAGGCTCGCCTGCGGCTCGGGAATAACAACACGCACCTTATCGGCAAAACCATCGCGAAGCACCCGACCGACATCACCAAATGGGGACCGCTCAACTCGACTAATTTGAAGTGTCGAAATGGTAGCCGGAAAACTTCCAAAGCCTTCCCGAACCGTCCCGCGAAGATGCACCCTGTCACCACGAAGCGCGCCACCCGTGGTTCGCCCTGTTGCCAAAATTGCCCCCGGCAGCGTCACCCCTTCTATTTTTACAGCATCAAGTTGCATTGAATAACTCCCCGAGCTGCTTTTCGAGATATCCTCTTTCACTCTGCCCTCCACTGCAACCGTTTGCTGAAGAAACGCCCCGTACGTATCACGGCTCGCTAGATGCGCCGAACCATACGAAAGCCCGACAACCATAGCGACAAGCGCCGTACCAAAAAGCGCCACCATCCAGCTACAACAACACAAGGCCAAAAGCACTGGCACTAGCGCAATGCCAACCCAGGCTGGAATTCGTACCGCCAGCGCACCTGCGACGCCAATCACGAAAAACAGACACGCCAGCGCCACGCGCCACGAACTATGCACATATTGCCGTAGTCTCCACCACCCCATAGCTCCATACTACGGAACTGTTCTTAACTAGTTGTGGAATCTATTGTTAAAAACTAATTTCTTCGAGCAGAATTTCACACGCCGTTGAATCGGAGGAGCTGCTGTATATATAGGCGTCACTAATACCGCAATCAGTATTGTGACCATGTAACGCATATTCAATCACGCGGCCGTAACCGGTGCTACTTTTACCAGTGGTATCAATTCCATAAATAGCACCAACGTACGATTCCCCCGGCACCGGAATCAACATGCTTGAAACCGGGCTGGTGGCCGATTTCAAAAAATCTTTCATATCTGCTTTAAACTTAGCATCTTCATACACATCAACCCCGGTCACCTCGCCACAATGTTGGTCCTTATACCCCTCACCAAGGCAGGTCATGGCTAAGTGTTCGCCGTCAACTTCAAGCTGCGTTTGTGGATATTTATGCTTAATAAGCTTGTAGGTCACAATCGCTTCATAATATGATTTCGTACCAGCAATCACCTGCGTGTTATACGCAGACGTCGTAATACCTCGATACGAGACAATAACAATTGTCGCCAAGATGGCAATCACGACTATCACGACCAGAAGTTCGACAATTGTAAACCCGCGTTGTGTAGTGTGATGCCCCATTACAGACATACTATACTCTAGGCTGAGGAGAAAGTGTATACTATGCTTATGGTTAAAAAATCTTCTCAATCAGTCAAAATCAATCGTAGCACTGTCGATCAAGTAGTATCATGGGCGGGCCTCTGTATCGCCGTTGGATTGGTGCTTGCAGCAATTGCGCTCGCCTGGACCCACACCTTTATTCACGGTCAAGTCAGCGACCAACTTTCAAGCCAAAAAATCTTCTTCCCAGAAAAAGATAGTGCCGCGTTTAAGGCACTCGATACTGGCGACCAAGAAGCTATTGAGCCATTTGCCGGTCAACAACTGGCCACTGGTGCAGGCGCCGAAGTCTTCGCTAACCACTACATCGCTGCCCACATTCAATCAATCGGTGGCGGCAAAACCTACAGCGAGCTCAGCAACATCTCTCGTGAAAACCCAGACGACAAGGCCGCTGCAGCCAAAGTCGATACCGTCTTTAAAGGCGAAACACTTCGTGGCACCTTACTCAACGCCTACGCTTTTGACACGATGGCCTTTGTCGCCCAACTCGCAAGTTACGGCGCGGCTATCTTAGCGGCAATTCTCTTCTTCCTATCGTTCCTTGGATTCCGACACGCTAAGAAAGTTAGTAAGTAGGCATCATGGCGCGCTTACCCCAAGTTGGCGGTGATAGCAACAGTTGGGGTACTATTCTTAATGAATTCCTCCAGCAATCGCACAATGATGACGGCACCCTGAAGAATGGCTTGATTGATACAGCCCAGCTTAAACCTGCGGCCATTACTGGCCCTCTACTTGCAGACAATGCCGTCGACGAAACAAAGCTGACGACCGAGCTTCAAGAAAAAATAAACGAAGTTCCAAACCAGCTTGAAGACGCCATATATAAGCAGGCAATTCCTCGCAACGATTGGGCAAGTCAGGTCATGGATGCCCTCGGAACGCTCGCGCCGCCAATAAACACGCCGACAATATCGTGGTCAGCCGGAACGACGACAGGAATGAGCGCTCCGGTGGAATACCGCCCATCTGTATGCGGTACGGGAAGCCAGACGACAAACTGGAACGGTCGAAACGACCCTGTGTTTCGATTCTTTTCTGGACTATTTTACACCGGGAACGGCGCCAACTCCGACTTGGCCCTCTACGGAGCAAATAAACCTGGCGGTGCTGCGCAAGCGGCAAGCTGGCCAGTCGTAGCCGAGTTCAATACATCGGCAGGTGTTAATCAATTAGAAGTAACTCTCTGGGGATCACCAGACCCCGCCTTTCGTCTTGAAGTGAATGGCCAACCCGCTGTCGGTGACTATATACTTATGGGGCCGTCTGGGCTAGGGAACGGCAAAAAGGCACTCCTGACATTCCCCGATGCGCGAGTGCGTCGTATTCGGCTCTACTTTACAGGAGGAAGCGGATTCCACTCTATTCGAGTTCCGTCTGGCCAATCTATCAGCAAGCCAACCGACGCAATACGCCGCGGCGCAATCATTGGCGATTCATTCATTAACGGCGCAGGTAGTATCACCGACTTCCCTACTGGCGCGGGTATATTTGATACCTGGGCGCTCCGCGTCATGAAGGCCCTCGGCTGTAATGATATTATTCTTGCCGGTATTGGGGCGACAGGATTCGCTGCGGGCAATCCGACTAACCATTTTGAACAACGTCTTCCAACTGTACTGAGCTTCTCGCCCGACGTCCTCGTCACTGCTGGCTCCATAAATGATGGCGGTGCGGGTACTGGAGTACAAACAGCCGCAGCGTCGTTTTTTGCAGCTTCAGCATCAGTACCTGAACGCTATGCGGTTGGCGTAACCCGAGCCGGATACGAGGCCAACCACGCTGCTCTTGAAGCGGCTGCTACTGCAGCAGACGTCACTTTCGTACCAATGGAAGGGTTTTTCTTTGGGAACGGTAAGGTGACCGCACCGACCGGAAACGGCAACACAGATATCTTTATGATAGCCGATGGTGCCCACCCAACGTTTGCAGGACACCGCGCGCTCGAACAAGCGATTTGGTTGCAATTAAGCGCCCTGAAGTCAGCGTCATAATCTAATAATTTGAACAAATAAAAAACACCCCCGGTAGCGACAGCTCGTGTGAGCCAAAGGGATGTTCTTTACTTGGAGGGACCAGTGGGGCTTGAACCCACGACACCCTGCTTAAAAGGCAGGTGCTCTAACCAGCTGAGCTATGGTCCCGCGACACTATGCAACTATACAGCAACAGAGGTGCTGTGTCAATTAATGCTTCTTGTGGGCTTTCTCTGCAAGATGAGCGGGCTTGGTGAAAAAGAGGTCAATAACCGCTAAAATCACCCCAACACTAATAATGACATCTTTGTATTGTTTAATTGTGTTATACGCCGTCGCGCCAGTGCCTTCAAGCGGCAGAGCAAACCCAATTGGGTCAACTAAGAAAGCCAACGCCAAAATAGTGAACATCAGCGACCCAATAACCCGACTAAAAATGTTTTTATACGCATAGCCATGAAAGAGCAGCAAAATAGCCGGTAGTAATACCACTAGGGATTGCGTTACTGCTTGAGTGATCACCCCTTCGGGAAGTATCCCGATACTCGAAACAACGAGCCCTGCATCATAGCTCCAAATCGTACTAATCGTTGCACCGGCGGTAAGTGCTAATCCAAGCAATCCGAACCGTCGCTTCGAGATAAACGCGCCTGCAAATAAAACAACCGCAAGCCCTGCAAAAACAGCAATCGGTATCACTACCAAATACCTCCTTGGTCGTTTTCATCAAACGTCATCACGGTACCCTTTTTAAGCGCCGCTTTTTCAGCACTCCCTGCCGCCAACTCAATCACGTAGCGCGCCGGGTCTTTGGGTGCAAATACAGTGTCGGTTGAAAGCTCTGGACTGGCATTTTTGACGATATAGACCACCTCTTTCTTTTTATTGAGCCAGACGATATCAAGAGGAAGCAGCATGTCTTTCATCCAAATACCATGCGTGTTGTCTTCATCAAACTTCATAAGAAGCCCACCACCAGGTGGTAAACTTTGCACGCCCGAAAGCCCCTGCTTACGCTCGCTTTCAGTATCGGCCAACCAAAGGTGATAGACGGCACTTCCACCGCGCACTGCCACAGTTGGTTTAAAATTCGTCACAACATACGAGATTACCAACGACACAAGAATAATAACCAGCCCACTTATCAATATGAAAGTTGTCGCCGGCCTCCAAGTAGCAATACTGGGCCTATTCATAAGGCCCAGTATAGCATTTTTTAACAGAGTACGTGACTACTATCGTGCGCTGGTCGTTAGGCGCCCACTTTGTCTTTCTTGTTACGACGTTTCGCGTTGAGTTCAACATATTCGATAATTGCTGACGCAACGTCACGGCCAGTCACCTTTTCAATGCCAAACCCAGGGCTCGCATTTACTTCAAGCACCAGTGGACCACGCTCAGAACGCATTAAGTCCACACCGGCAACGTTAAGCCCCATGGCACGCGCAGCCTTAATGGCCATCTTGCGCTCCTCTTCGGTAAGCTTAATTTTAGTACCTTCGCCACCCTTGTGGAGATTCGAGCGGAAGTCGTCATCAAGGCTTTGGCGCTTCATACTGGCGACCACGCGGCCACCAACTACAAAGGCGCGAATATCAGTACCGGCAGATTCTTTCACAAATTCCTGCAAAAGAATGTTAGTACCGTCTTCGTTGGTCAAGTAAAACGCCTGGAGTACCGACTTCGCAGCCTTCTTCGTTTCAGCCAAAACTACACCATTGCCGTGCGTACCACGAGCCAGCTTAATGATTACCGGCGTACCACCGAGCTTGTCGATAAGGTCATCGATGTCCGCCGAGTTTCGAGACACGACAGTCTTCGGAATACCAACACCCGCTTTTGCCAAAATCTGGGTACTACGCAGCTTATCACGCGAACGGTTAATTGCTAGTGAGCTTGAAACGGTGTAAACGCCCTGCATTTCGAGTTGGCGAACAATTGCCGTACCGTAGCGCGTCATGTTTGCGGCAATTCGAGGAATAATCGCATCGAACTTACCAAGGTCTTCACCCTTATAGCTAACTGTCGGGCTATTTTTTTCAATCGATGCATAACAGTCACGATATTTAACAATCGTTACCTGGTGACCACGCTTTACAGCCTCTTCTTTAAGGCGCTTTGTTGAATAATTTCCAGGGCCATTTGAAAGAATTGCAATTTTCATACGGTATTACTCCCCTAACTTTCGGTTAATAAACTGGGCAAAAGCTTCCGCCTTTTCTTCGACATACGCTCCAGACGCGATTTGCGGACCATCATTGACCTCAAGACAGTACCAAAGTCCGTCTTCGCTTCCTTGCATCATATCGACACCTGCCACGTCGCGACCAAGCAGAGCTGCAGCACGCAGTGAATCATGGCAAACGTCGGCTGGAAGGTGCTCAACTTCATGAAGTACCGCTGAGCCACCCTTCGACGTATTGTTGAGGTGGGTATCTTCGGCAGGCTTTTTGCGCTCAATCACGAGTTCAATAGTTTGACCAAAAATAAGCACGCGGTAGTCGCTGTCATTAGGAATAAACTTTTGGGCAATCAGGTAGACCTGCTCTTCGTCTGCTTCCTTAAGGGCGTTTTTAAAGCTTTTTTCATCTTTAATTAGGTAGTTATATTCCCCTTTGCTCACGTGGATTCCCTTTAAGACAAACGGCAACCCGATATCTTTTGTGATTGTTTCGAATTGGGTTTTTAGCGTGCGAATTGTCACAAACACTGAATCTGGGATGCGAATACCATTGTTCGCAAGGAGTGTATATTCGTACAGCTTGCTGGTGGTTGGAAAATGTTGAATAATTGGGTCGAGAATTTTCGTGCCGTTATTAATACAGTAGTGCGCCAGCGATGCGGTAATGTCGCGCGTTTCAGACGTCTTGAAATGGACAATATCGTACATTGCCAAATCCTCGCCAGTTGACTGCAACTGCACCGACATAACCCCGTCGATAAAGCGAATGATAAGGTCGCTGTAGTCCGTATGATAAACAGAAAGTTGCTTTCCATAGTGTTCGATATTCTTCGCAAACTTAGCAACACTTGGGGTAACCTTCGCACTAACAATCAGGAGTTTATGCTTATGGGCGCCAAGCTCCTGCTTTGAAACATCAACAACAAAACGGCCCTTCAATGTGCGGCGGCCAATGAGTATAGGAAAAGTATTGCGCTTCCTATCGGCAAGGGTAACATTAGCACGTACCTTCACGCCATTAATAGAAATGAGCAGTTTTACCTTATAGCGAAGTTCGACGGCACCAAATGAGTTTTTAATGCGAGATTGAGTAAACTTAGTCGTCTGAATAACGCGGCCGGTGTAAAGTGGCGATTTTTCACCAAAAAGAGTAAAGCGCAGGACGCCGTCTTTTTCTTCAATATTTGAGGCCCAAATTGATGAGCTGTCGGCACCAGTGTCCACCTTAGCGGGCACATCGAAAATACCTTCTTCAGGTAAATTGACGAGTGTCTTTGAACCAATGGTCGTAATTCGCTTCATATCTTTTTATTTTATCATATTTTGAGGTTTTTTGCAATATGCTTGTGCTCGGCGAACATCTGTACGCCCCGCATTAATATGGTGCTTTTATAGTACTATTTGCCGCGAAGCTGCTCAAGCAATTCTTTTTGCTTGCGATTAAGCTTGGTCGGTGTATCAACAACGACACTCACAATGTGTGGCCCGCGCTTATCTTCATTGCGAAGGTGCGGAACACCGTGATTCGAAAGCTTAAAATCGGTACCACTTTGCGTCCCAGCCGGAACTTTCATGCGCACAACACCGTCAACGGTCAGCACGTCGATTTCAGTACCCAAGGCTGCGTCAACCATGGAAATATGCTCTTCAGAAAGGATAATATCACCTTCACGCGTGAACTTCTTATCAGCCTTGACGCGAATATAGATGTAGAGGTCGCCCTTTTCACCGCCGCCAATTGCTTCGCCGCGCCCAGCAAGGCGAATCGTTGCACCATCATCAATACCAGCCGGAATCTTTACCTTAATAGCCTGTTTCTTACGCTGCGTACCCGTACCATGACAAACCGTACAGACCTTCTCGGGAACCTTTCCAGCACCGTGACAGGTTTCACAAGGAACGGTTTGTTGAATCGCGCCAAACATTGTGTTCATTACGCGTGTTTGCTGGCCAGAACCATGGCAGGCTGGACAGGTCTTCATATCATGGCCAGGCTCAACGGTCGTGCCCTTACAATGCGAACAAGTATCCTCAAGATCGAGTGTCATTTCGTGTTCGAGGCCAAAAACAGCCTCTTCGAAAGTGAGTTGCAGCTCAACTTCAACGTCACGGCCCTTCTTAGGGGTGTGTTGACGACTGCCGCCACCACCAAAGAACTGCTCGAAGATATCACCAAACCCACCGCCAAAGTCGAAGTTAGCATTTTGACCACCAAAGCCGCCGAAGCCTTCAAACGGATTGCCGCCCGCTTGACCGCCCCCAGATGCACCTCCAACACCAGCATGGCCGAATTGGTCGTAACGTTGGCGCTTCTGTGCATCTTTTAGTACATCGTAGGCTTCGTTAATTTCTTTGAATTTTTCTTCATTACCACCTTCTTTATCGGGGTGATGCTGAACAGCCAGGCGACGAAACGCCTTTTTAATTTCATCGGCAGAGGCATTTTTTGACACCCCTAAAACTTCATAGTAATCACGCTTACTCATATCTGTATTTAGTATACGGTTTTAGCACTCATATGTCTAGAGTGCTAAATAAAAAATGGCCACGTGCGAGGTGGCCATTTTCTCGTTAAACCGTAGCTTATGATGCTACTCGGCGACCTGTAATTGCCCTCCAAATGAAGAGGACGACAATCGCACCGATAAGCGCGACAAGGAAACTCCAAAGGTTAAATCCTGTAAAGCCCTCCCCTCCTATAAGGCCAACTAAAAAGCCACCCACTACACCACCGATAATACCTGCTATGATATTACCGAGAATGCCTTGGCTGGCGTCCGTTTTGGTAATCATCGAGGCTACCCATCCGGCAAGCCCACCGATAACTATCCATGTAATAATTCCCCATAAATCCATAACTCTTCCTCCTTTCGAGCTATTCCTTATGCACTTCTTATTATACGCCACTTACGACAAGCGGTATACTAAATCTATGACCCGCCGGCGTCTCAAGACTAATCCAAAGGTGTACCGTTTTGACCTTACCTGTGAAGGAAAGCGGTTCTTTAAAACCGAAGAAGAGGCCCTCGAAGCGGCCGATATTCGGATGCTTGAAAATATGAGCGTTTCGATTGGCGTGTACCAGTGTCCCACATGTCGATACTGGCATTTGACGAGCATTAAAGAAAAAGCGTAAGCACTATACTTTTCACTCGGCTCCTCGTGCTATACTTACCTCAATGAAACCCCTCATTCGCACCTTCGGGGCCACCTTTGGAATTCTTCGCGCCGAATACAGACAACTCGTAAACCGGTACTTTGCTGGTATTGAACGCTTCCCGGGTGATGCTCGAGAAATTTGCCAACAAATCATTGACCGACTTTGGTATGGCGATTTTTATCGCACCAGCCTTGGCCACTATAACTTTTTCTGGATGCGCGATTTTGGAACGGTTGCCGAATCACTTGTACACCTTAATCACGCAACGCGCGTGCACCATACGCTTCGCTGGGCAATGCGCCACTATCGGCGCGGCGGGCGGGTAAAATTATGTATTGATAAAAATGGCAATGTTTTTAATGCACCGGGAAAGCCGAGTATCGACGCCTTGCCATGGCTTTTGCACTCGCTCGTGGTCAGCCACTACTACTTAAATAGCGATGAGCGCGCCTTTCTTAGCGCCGAGCTTGAACGGTACGTTGAGCGCTTCCTTACTGAAACAGGCGATATCAAGAAAGGCGTTCGCTACGCCGAGATGCGTGATGCCGTGTATTACGAACGTAGTGCCTATGCTGTTGCCCTAGTGGGGCGCTTGGCTCAATGTGCACGCACACTTCAGTTAGATAATTTCCCTTTTACCCCAAAGGTATACAGCGATTTACTTATAAAGGAGTATTGGAACGGAAAGTTCTTCCGTGCCGATCGCGTAACCACCAACTTCAGTTCCGATAGTGCGCTGATGCCGTTTTTCCTGCGCGTCGTTGATGATGAAGATATGGTAAATAAAACCCTCGATTATATCGATAGTACAAAATTAAACCTTCCCTATCCAATGAAATATGGCGAAAAACCATCAAAGCGCCTGCGCTACCGCTTTGGCATGGGGCCAATCTCAATGCCAAATTACACCGAGACGTCATTATGGACCTGGCACGCCACCTATTATCTTCACCTACTTCACCGCTACGGGCGTGATGAGTACCAAAAACAGTACACTCAATTTTGCGCCCTCATCGAACGCCACCAAACGTATCCCGAACTTACTAACCCGGATGGTTCGTGGTACTATGCGCCGTTTTATCGGGCCGATCCCGGCATGGTATGGGCGGCGTTATTTTTGGAGCTTCCGAAAAAGTGACCGTCGTGGTGATTATTGGCCCCTCCGGCGCGGGTAAAAGCAGCGTCGCGAAAGTACTGCAAGATACGTACGGGTTTCATCTTGAGAAAACCGTAACAACTCGACCACAGCGCGACGTATTTGATACTGACCAACAGTTTGTCGACGCGAAGACATTTCAAAAAATGCTCGAAGCCAAGGCCTTTTTTGGCACCCTCGAAGCCTTTGGGTTTTCATACGGACTTCCCCGATTCAATCCAGATAACTCGACCGTACTTCTGTTGCGTGCACCTGCGGTACAGGAATTTTTAACCAAATTTCCTCAGGCTCGCATTATAGAGATTGACGCCCTTTACGGCCCTCAAGCAACGACTTACTCGGCGCGGAACCGCAGACCGCATCAACCAGACTGCAATAAAAAAAGAAATGGCACTCGGCCGTTCACTTGCTACAGAAATATACGACTCATCAGTTCATTCTGCCGAAGAAATTGCACAGTTAATCGCAGGGGAAACCCCGTTACACAGCTTGGCGTAACGGGGCTTTGCGAAGCTATAGAAGCTCCACATTGTGGTCAGACCACTCGAGCACCGCTTGCGTTTGCTTGCGTGCTTCGCGTGCAGCCTTGGTTGGACGGTCACCGTGCCACCACTGAGACCAAAAAAGGTCGAGTGGGTTGAGACACTCCAGACAATCGAGGTGAAAGAATCGGCCATCGCCGTACTGCTCATTCCGCTCGACATACACCAGGGTGTAGCCAGACCTCTCGAGCGCCTTTCGGCTCCCTACATTTCCCTGGATTACCGCCGACTTAATACGGTGAAGCCCAAGGTGCTTGAAGGCATACCAGGTGCGAGCCTTGTGAATGGCACTGGCGATTCCCTTTCCCCAGTACTCAGGGCGAAAAATCATCGAACCACTGGTTGCCTGGCGAATCAACTTGGTGTGGCCGCCTCGGTCAATGTCGATAAGTGCCGAATTACCAATAAGCGTTCGCCGAGTGCTTTCGCCTTCACCTCCGATAATCCAGACACCCCAGATGAGCGTATCTTTCGCGGTGCGAGTCTTCTCGTACCACTCCAGCTCATCTTCGGCAACCGGTGCGAAACTCATACCCATGTACCGAGTAACGCTTCGCCGCTGCAAGCCGCCACCAGCTTCGAGGCTCACAAATTCAGTCATCGCTTCTTTTGTGAGCGGTGCCAGTTCGACACGCAGCTCGCCGACAGTAAGGCGCATAATCGGACCAAATGCCATGGTCTTCTCCTTTTTTCTCGACGCCGAGCATAAGCGCCGCCTTAATGGTCTCGTATTTCGAGACCAGAGAAACCTCCAATTCGCTGTAAGTTTTAGATTGAAAAACCTCCGGGATTGGAGGCTTATCTTGTGTCAAAATTTTAACTATTCATTAAGAGTTGAGATAAGCCATACTTTTATCACCTACAATAGTGACGCCTTTATTCATTGCGCCGCTCGACTTGCGAAGATAGTGGTATGAACTTAACTGATTCATAGGCTTAAAATAATATATTCTTTTATATACGTCAAGGATATTCTTAAAATGAAGATGGCCACACCTCGAAAGGTGTGGCCAGCGCTTCATGATTCGCCGGATATGGATTACACCGAAAGTCGGCCTCGGAAGACAAACTTCACGGCGTATTCGGCCCAGGAGTACACGACGACCGCGATGGTCACCCATGTCACCCAATCTCGCACCGTGACGAGCCACGGCCACAGCATTGGCAATAGCCAGACGCCCGCAGCCAGACACTGCAACGCCATCTTGAGTTTCCCCATCGGCGTCGGCGACAGTATCTGTCTCTGCACCACATGAATGGCGACAGCAAGCGTCACCTCGCGTAGGAGCGAAAGCCAGAAGAGCCAGTACAGGCTCTCGGAATTCGGAGCCCCCAGGCTCACCACCACAAGTGCGAGGTATGTGGTAACAACCAGCAGCTTGTCCCCCACTGGGTCAAGCCAACGGCCCAAATCGCTCGTCATGTTGTACTTGCGCGCAATGTATCCATCGATGCCATCGGACGCAGCCACAACCACAAAAATGACAGTGGCGAGCAACCTCACCATCGTACTCTCGGCACCAAGGACCAAGAGAGCCGCCGGAAGCGGAGACAGAATAATGCGAGCGAACGAGAGCTTGTTGGGCAGGAGCTTCCGATCCGCCTTGAAGCTCTCGAGCGGAAAATCAACCCACTTTGCTACAATGTTCAGCACTGTATTCACCTCTCTCGGGTCTACTTGTACATGAAGCATCATCTCGTTGATGATTTATATACTTTATCATATTATCGCTCTAAAAGCAATTTAATCAATTGGACGAATGTCTTGTTGAATATCGAGTCGAGCTAACTCAAGAGCATGAAGTGTCTCTTCGTCAGTTAAGCCGTATTCAGCTTGCAGATTTACCGCAATTTCAAGCAAACGGTTGTGAGCATCGTCGTAATGTTTCCGGTACGTTTCTTCAAGTTCTCCGCCAAAAGGAAGCAGTAGTTCAATATGCGCCATGAACTCATCACGAACAGCAACAGTAAGCCTCGAATCTACGGAAACTTCTGTAATGCGTTGAGTTGAGCTGCGCTGAACTTCAACATTGGCAGTGATAATGCCATTAAATTGTAGCTTATAGTAGTCTTCTTCTGCCGTCATGGTAAGTGCTTACTATAGCCCCATCCCCCTCAAAAGCAACCGTAACCGCTTCACAAACAAAAATAGCCGGCGCGATGGCCGGCTATTTCTATTGGAACGAGAAACTACTTCTTCTCGTCGACAACTTCGCCTTCAACGGCTTCGTCAGACTTGTCGTCCGCTTTTCCACCATCTTCAGCTGGAGCATCTTTCGCAGCTTGCTCGTACAATTTAGTACCGATTGGCATGATTGCGTCGTTGAGTGCCTTAAGGGCGCTTTCGAGCTCATCCTTATCGGTTGCATCCTTGTGCTTCTTAGCTTCTTCAACTGCGTCAGCGATCACCTTCTTGTCTTCGTCAGAAATCTTGTCCTTGAATTGCTCTTCATCGGGCATTTTTTCTGCTTGGTAAATAGCGTTTTCAAGTTGATTGCGAACATCGACAGTTTCACGCTTCTTTTTGTCTTCTTCGGCGTGCTCTTCAGCTTCTTTCGCAGCCTTTTCGATATCTTCCTTACTCAAGTTACCACTGTTTTGGATGGTAATTGATTGCTCCTTGCCAGTACCCTTGTCTTTTGCGGTCACATTAAGGATACCGTTGGCGTCGAGGTTAAAGGTAACTTCGATTTGTGGAACACCGCGAGGTGCCGGCGCGATGCCATCAAGAATGAAACGACCAAGTGACTTGTTGTCGGCAGCCATTTCACGCTCGCCTTGAAGAACATGAATTTCTACTTGCGGCTGGTTGTCGGCCGCAGTTGAGAATGTTTCAGACTTGCTTGTAGGAATAGTCGTGTTACGCTCGATAAGCTTCGTTGAAACACCACCCATGGTTTCGATACCAAGGCTCAGTGGCGTTACGTCGAGTAGCAATACATCCTTTACATCGCCAGCAAGCACACCACCTTGAATTGCAGCACCAATTGCCACAACTTCGTCAGGGTTTACACCCTTTAGTGGGTCTTTACCAAAGATGTTCTTTACTTTCTCAACGACAGCTGGCATACGGGTCATACCACCAACCAGCACAATTTCGTTGATTTCGTTTGCCTTGAGTCCGGCATCCTTCAGAGCCTTTTCAACTGGTTCGGCAAGGCGGTCGATAAGGTCTTTGACGAGCTCTTCGAGCTTTGCGCGGGTAAGCTTGGTTTCAAAGTGCTTTGGACCTTCAGCGTCAGCGGTAATGAACGGCAAGTTTACTTCGTATTCGTTAGTCGATGAAAGTTCCTTCTTTGCCTTTTCAGCTTCGTCCTTGAGGCGTTGCATTGCAGCATTGTCGCCCTTTAGGTCGATACCACTCTCCTTCTTAAATTCTTCGAGGAAGTAATTAACAATGCGGTTGTCGAAGTCTTCACCACCAAGGTGGGTGTCACCGTTGGTACTCTTCACTTCAAAGACACCGTCGCCGAGTTCAAGGACAGAAACGTCGAATGTACCACCACCAAGGTCGAAGACGGCAATCTTTTCGTCCTTCTTACTTTCAAGGCCGTATGCCAAGGCAGCAGCAGTAGGTTCGTTAATAATACGCTTTACTTCAAGGCCGGCAATTTTACCAGCGTCTTTTGTTGCCTGACGTTGTGAGTCATCGAAGTACGCAGGAACCGTAATAACGGCTTCGGTGACTTTTTCACCAAGAAAGGCCTCTGCATCAGCCTTGAGCTTTGAAAGAATCATTGCTGAAACTTCTTCAGGAGTGTAGTCCTTGTCGCCCATCTTTACTGCCACTCCATCGCCCTTGCTGACGATTTCGTATGGCATGATGTCGTGGTCTTTTTGAACTTCCTTGTCGCTAAACTTACGACCAATCAAACGCTTTACACCGTAAATAGTGTTCTTCGCGTTTGTAACGCGCTGACGCTGCGCAACCTGACCAACCAGGCGCTCGCCAGACTTATTAATAGCAACGACACTTGGAGTAGTGCGGTTGCCTTCGGCGTTGGCAATAACCTCTGGCTTACCAGCAACCATGTATGCCATAGCACTGTTGGTGGTACCGAGGTCGATTCCAATGATTTTACCCATAAAATACTCTCCCTTTCGTTAGATAAACAATCGTGTTGTATTACATATATTTTAGCACTCTCGGGCTGAGATTGCCAAGTACTCTTAGTATAAAAAGTTAGCACTCTCATGTCAAGAGTGCTAACGTGCTTTTTCTAACTCTGTTTTTGCCGCTACGTGTCGTCGCGCATATCTTTAATTGGATTGCGCCGAGCACTTCGAATAACCGGAATAATTGAAGCCAGCACGCCAGCGACAATGATAGCACCCAAAATACATGGTACATACCAACTCATTACACTAAAGAAATGGAAGCTCGCCGGCGCATCGGTTGCGGCGTAGGCGTAGCGTGCGGCCAAAGTGGCCTGGTCTGCAAGCAGGAGCTCTGTTGTCAACGACAGTAGCGCACCGAGCACGACCGCAAAGATAACGACACGAATCGAGAGAAGCAGTGCATACATACCGTAAATGCTTCCAATATCAGTTCGCCGGGCACCAATTGCTCGAAAAATCGCACTTTCACGGCGCCCTTCCGATACGGTGCGTCCAATAATACTACTCATAATAATGACTGCCACGCCACCAACAACGAGGAGCGTCCAAAGCAGCGCCTGCGTAAACATGTCTTTCATTTCGGCTATAAGCAGGGTGCTACTTCCGAATGGATTTGCGTACACATCTTCCAGGTTTGATTGACCCGTAAGTGCACCGCTGTCTTTTATAAACGCACGGGCCTCGGCGAAGTTATCAAACTCAACCATGTACATTTGCATGTCAGCTAAGCCCATGGCGACCGTGTTCTGATTATTCTCCAGTGCCGTATCAATAAAAGCAGGGCGCACACTATCAGGAATCTGTTTCGCCATATCAGCCGGAACCACCCACTGCTCGCCATAACTTAACCACGAGCCAAGCATGCTCTGTACAAAACTGCCAACATCGAACATTGAGGTGCTTTCAGGAATACTGCCAGAGATACCGACAACCCGTATCGGCACTTTATACTGAACCGGCTCACCTATATATTCGCCAATTTCTTTCTCGTACTGCATTTGCGCTTGCTCGGCCTTTTTTTGAGCAGTATTTCGGGTGTCTTTCGTTACTTCAACCGCTCCACACGAATCAGTTGATGGAAGTGCGTACTGCACCGGCGGTGTTGGATAATTCGTGTCGGCCGCATTCTCTTCCAACATCTCTTTCTGAGCAGTTGCTTTAGCAAGGAGCTGTTGCGAAGCGGCGTTTCGATAACAAAAAGCTGTCTTAATTTCACCAATACGATTACGAACTTCTTTGAGGCGGTCATACTTAGCCTGCGTTGGCGCATCTTTCGCAAGCGCCTTTAGTCCAAGCAGCTTTTCGGCGCTCTTAAATGACATGATGACCGGCACCTCACCCTTTAATGCATCAAACGGAATATCGGCATTAATAAAAGGATTGATAATCGATTGGTTCATGATGGTAAGCGACGGCGTTTCAGTACCTCCGCCCATTTGCGCTTCCATTTGTTCTTGGCGTGTCCACAACCCCGGATCTTTGCCGTCCTTCATATAGCCTAGCTGGTCAGTACTGCCAATAACGACCGGTGCGTTGTTCGTAAGGACATGCGCGGATGGATACTTGCTTATATATGCATTAATATCAAACGGCTTCGATTCTTTCTCACGAAGCTCCTTTGAAACTTCCTGGACAACCTCACTTTGCATGGCGTCGTCAGCCAAGCGCTTCTGCTTAGTCTTAGGGTCAACTTCTATTGGCGAGGGTGTGTCGCGCTCCGGATCATACGCAACACCATATTTTTTAGCCACAGCCGCTTTTTTATCAACAACTTGCTGGTATTTGGCTTCAACAAGCGAAATAAATGCCGGGTCTTCAAGGTGTTCGTACACAGGATAAGCTCGGGTTATGTGCGTCACCGAAACAATCGCACGGTCATTCAGGCCTTCGTTGCTAAAGCGCCCAATGCTATCAAAAACACCCTGGGTAATAAATACAATCGCTAAAATAAGCCCAAATAATATGCCAGCAATACCGACCGTAATGCCGGTGCGAACTTTGTGCGTGCGCAGTTTTGTATACGCAAGTGTCGTCGCGTCTAAAAAGCGAATCATGCCAGCGCCCCATCTTTAATGCGAATCTCACGATCGGCGCGCTTCGCAATAGCTGGGTCGTGCGTCACGATGACAATCGTCGTTCCTAGTTCACGGCGAATCACTTCAAACAGATTAATAATCGCTTCGCCGTTCACACTGTCGAGGTTTCCGGTTGGCTCATCGGCTAAAAGAATCCTTGGCTGATTAAATAAAGCCCGTGCAATTGCCGCTCGTTGCATTTGCCCGCCAGAAAGCTCTCGCGGGAAATGCTCAAGCCGGTCGCCAAGCCCAACGCGCTCAGCCAACTCCTTTGAACGGTCTTTGCGAATCGCTCGTTTAGTGCGCGCAAACATCCCAGGCACCTCTAGGTTGCGTTCAAGCCTCAAAAACGGTTGTAAATAAAAGAACTGAAAGATAAAACCGACCGTTTGGCGACGAAATTCTGATAGCTTTCCATCTGATAATTTTGCAAGATTATTGCCGTCAAACACCACCTCACCTGAGGTTGGTTTATCGAGCCCGCCCATCATCTGTAGTAATGTGCTCTTACCACTCCCGCTCGCTCCCGTTATCGCCACTATTTCACCCTGATGAATATCGAGGCTAATCCCATTAAGCACGGGAATGTGTTGCTTACCGCGTTTGTAGGTTTTGACGAGATTGCGCACCGATAGGAGTATAGGGCCAGTTGGCGCCAGAGGGGCGTCTACTCCTTCACCGTTCGGCTCGTCGTATTCGCTATGAATTCGCTCAACAAGATAGTCGCGCAAATGCTGCGCCGCAATAACCGTTTTGCCATCGAAATAATCGTCAATTAACGCTTCAACGGCCCGTTTTTGTTCGGCTGTGAGATCCACCCCCATAGATATGTTCAGTATAGCATAATGGTATACTGAACATATGGATAATTCATCGAATACACCCCAACCAGCACCTCAACAACCTGCGCCGCAACAACCAGCCCCACAGCAACCCGCACCACAAGCTCCGATTGACGCAGCGAAAACCATTCGAAACGGCTGGATTCTCTTTGCCGTCTCAGTAGTCGTTACTCTCGTTGGCCTTTACTTTGGTTATGCACTTGCAGCCAGTGCGCTTATTGCCGCGCTCGCAGGTCGCATGGGACTTCAAGCGAAAAGCAAGCCGCTCGCTATCACAGCACTCGTTTTTTGTGGACTCGTTTTCCTTTTGTTCACCTTTGCACTTTTTGGAAACTAATCACTCACTTAAAAAGCCCGCTCTCAGGCGGGCTTTTTTTATTGTTCTGTAAGCAGGAAGATGCCGGCGAGAATCGCTATCAGCACAACGGCAATAATAACTGCAATGCCGAACACTTTGCCGTATCCAATACGTGAAATAGTAACGCCCTTATTGCGCAATGTCTGCAAAAACACATCGGCACCCGACTTTTTGTACATTCCTGCGGCCACAGCGGTACCAGCGACACCTCCCGATGCCATAACTGGACCAGCGTACTGCGCAACACTCATACGATACGATTTACCGTCTACTGTAATACGAATTTCGTCGAGCATTGAACGAATCTTTTGAACTTCAGAAAGTGCACAGTTAAATATTTCTTTATTAATTGGCGCTTCAGCCGTACCTTCGACGGTAGTCAGAATCAATCGGTCGCCCTTTAGCTCAAGGCGAGCCGCGAGCGCACCGTAGACAGTAACACCGGGATAGTATGTCCCGTCAATATGAGTAAGTTGTAGGGTCGCAGTAGGTGTCGTCGATTCTTGCATGTAATCTCCTTACTGTTTTGTCACTTTAACCATCGCGTGGCGAATTGGCGTACCGTTGAGCGTGTATCCCGCTTGGAGTTCTTCTGCAATAACATCCTTGTCGCCAGTCGCGTCTTCGTCAAATTGAATCGCTTCATGAAGTTCAGGGTTAAATTCGGTACCAGGCTTTGCGTTAATACGTACCAAGTTTAGACTTTCGAGTGATTTTTCGAGGTTTTTTACGAGGCTCGCAACACCTTGTGCCCATTGATTGTCTTTTAAGTCTTCTGGCATGTACGTAATGGCGCGCTCAATATTATCAATGACGGGGAGCAGCTTCATAATTGCACTCGCCTGGCCCGATTCACGGGCAGCCGTTTTTTCAGCATCGACACGCTTTCGATAGTTTTCAAAGTCGGCACGAGTTCGTTGCAAATCTAAAGTGAGCTCACCAAGTTGCTGCTCAAACTCGTTTGTACCCTCATCTTTTTTGGCTTTTGTCATTCTATTACTCCACTATTTCTACAAAATTTCTTCTAACATCGCACCGGTATGTCGGACCAACCGCATCACCTTTGCATAACTTTGACGGGTTGGACCCAACACACCGATGTAGCTATTATCGCTGTATGGCGAACGGAACTTACTAATAATTAAGGTTGCGCCGCTCGTTTTCCCAATTGGGTTTTCCGAGCCGATATATACATTCAAGGGTTCATTTGGCCGCGCTTCCCGAAGCCATGGCTCAAGATTGTCGAGAAGGCGGGCCACTTGTTGGACATGTTCGCCCTGCATAAATTCGGGTTGTGAAAAAAGATGGCCCATACCACTAAGGTAGAGTTCGTCGCCGATTGTGGCGATGCCAAGGTTTTGAGTTAACTCAACAAGACTATCAACAGCACTTCGAATCGCGCGATCCGCCCTATCACCCGCACCCGAAACACGCGCCTCAATCGCTCTCGCACTGCGATCGAGAAGTTGTTGTGGTTGCTCTACTTGCGCTTCATTGAGGCTATTAACGTAAAAACGGTAGCCAGCGTCGGTCGGAATGCGCCCCGCACTTGTGTGTGGTTGCACGATAAGACCCATTTCTTCCAGCTTGGCCATTTCACTGCGAATTGTCGCACTGGAAACACCAAAAAGCTTGGCCAGCATAACACTACCTACAGGCGCGGCGATTTCAGCATGTTGCTCAATAATCGCGGCCAAAATGAGTCGTTGTCGCTCTGTCATAGTTTCATTGTACGGGATATTGGCACTCTATGTCAATGAGTGCTAAATTGCCCTGGTGAGCGCACTTCTGTATACTACGTCCATGGAAGATACGCACAAAATTACCGCCATTAAAGAATGGCTTGGAACAGGTTCAATCAATATTTTCGGACGGCCTTTTGCTGGCAAGGACACCCATGGTCGTGAGCTTGTAGCGCTATTTGGTGGCGTACTACTTGGTGGTGGTGATATTTTGCGCAACTCAGAGGTTCCAGAGCATGTTAAAGAACTGACGCGTGCTGGCAGGCTTGCACCAACGGAAGATTATATTCGTATTGTCCTACCCTACCTCTCTCAGGATGAATTTGCACAAAAACCCCTTATTTTGAGTTCCGTCGGCCGATGGCACGGCGAAGAACAAGGTGTACTTGAAGCGACCGAAGCGGCCGGTCACAAAACAAAGGCCGTGCTGTATTTAGACATCAGCGAAAAAGCTGTTCGTGAACGATGGCGCGCAAAAGACCACGTTGGCGAGCGGGGTGAACGCCATGATGACACCGAAGAAATTCTTGAAATTCGATTGGCCGAATACAAAGAAAAGACGTTGCCGGTTATCGACTTTTACCGTAACACCGATTTGCTTATTGAAATTGATAGTACGCTCGATAAAAGGACGGTACTCGATTTGATTATTGACCAGTTGTATCAGCGCGCGCGGCAAGCCACTCAGTAGCCGATAGGGTTTCTAAATCCGTGCACATACGGCACTGTTTGGAGCATGTCGCGCACGTCACCTGTAGTGAGATCCTCGCCAGCGGTATGTGGTGAACCAAATTGTTGAATTTCATCAACCGTCCTCTTTTCATCACCAAAAGAAAATTCACCTTTACCGTGGTCATAGCTAAAAGGTTGCACCCTACTAATTGCGAGGAGCTGAAGCGCCGATTCGTCTACATCCACGACTAATCTCGCTTCAACATCACCATAAAGGCTTCAGAGGGAATATCAACCTTACCAAAACGCTTCATGCGCTTCTTACCCTTTGCTTGCTTGGCTAAGAGCTTCTTTTTACGCGATACGTCACCACCATACAGGTAGCCTGTTACGTCTTTTCGATAAGCGCTAATATCTTCCCGAGCAATAAACTTTCCACCAATGCCGGCCTGGAGTGAAACCTGGAAACTTTGACGCGGAATAACTTCCTTCAACTTCTTTACTGTCTCACGGCCCAAGCTTTGCGCCTCTGAACGGTGTGCCATGACGCTCAGCGCATCAACCATTTCACCAGAAACGTAGAAGTCAACGCGCACCAAGTCTTCAGGACGATAGGTATCGAGTTCATAGTTAAATGAACCGTAGCCGCTGGTAATCGATTTGAGTTGGTCGTAAAAGTCGGTCAGCAAGTTTGCAAGTGGCGCTTCAAAACTAATCAAAGCGCGCTCGTCGATATAGCTAAGGTTAGTTTGCAGGCCACGCTTTCCAACAATCAGTTGAATCACACCGCCAATATATTCTTTGGGTACAACAATCTCGCCTTTAATCCACGGTTCACGAATTTCAGCCACCTTACTAACATCAGGTAGGTTGCTGGCACTCTTAATATCGAGCTCTTCACCGTTACTCAGCGATACCTGGTAGTCGGTTGAAGGGTTGGTCACCACTAAATCGAGGTCGTATTCACGTTCAAGCCGTTCGCGAATAATATCGAGGTGCAGCAACCCCAAGAAACCAATACGCACACCAAATCCAAGCACCGGCGAATTCTCAGGCTCAAACTGAAGCGCTGAGTCACTCATACTGAGCTTTTCAATAGCATCTTTCAAATCTTGGTAATCGTCATTGCTAACAGGGAAAAATCCAGCGTAGACAAACGGCTTTACTAATTTATACCCAGGCAACGCTTCGGTTGCAGGGTTTCGTTTGACGGTAATAGTATCGCCGACACGCGCTTCACGAGTGGTGCGAAGGTTTGTTACGATGTAGCCAACTTCACCGGCCTTCAAGCTATCGCTCGGTGTCATCCCCGGACTCAACGACCCGACCTCCAGCGCCAACCCATTTGCACCGGTGGCCATCATTGCAATAGCATCGCTCTTTTTGATCTCACCGTCGAAGACGCGAACATACAATACAACGCCGCGGTAATCATCGTAGTAACTATCGAAAATAAGCGAACGCGTGGCACCGTTCATCGCGCCGCTTGGTGGTGCAATTTGCTCAACAATCGCATCGAGCACATCCGGCACACCCTCACCCGTCTTGGCGCTAATCTTAATAATGTCGTCCTCTGTACAACCAAGCAGATTAATAACTTCGGCACTAACACGTGGAACGTCGGCCGCCGGTAGGTCAATCTTGTTAAGTACAGGAATAATTTTTAAATCAGCCGCCATCGCCAGATACACATTAGCGAGCGTCTGTGCCTGGATACCCTGTGAGGCATCAATCACCAGAATCGCACCCTCACACGCCTGAAGACTTCGTGATACTTCGTAGCTAAAGTCAACGTGACCCGGGGTATCGATAAGATTCAGTTCGTAGCCCTTATATTTCATGCGGGCTGGGGTGAGCTTAATGGTAATACCCTTTTCACGCTCCAAATCCATGCTGTCGAGCAGTTGCGATTTCATATCGCGCTTTTCAACCGTACCGGTCATTTCCAGCATACGATCAGCAAGTGTCGACTTACCGTGGTCGATGTGAGCGATGATACAAAAATTGCGAATATGGTCTTGGGTCATGAGTCTACTGAGGGTTGTTTAAATAATATATTGCGAATACGATGTAAAATTGGATCAACTTCTTCGATTTTGAAGATTCGACATATTATTATATACGCTAACGCACTAATACCAACGATAAGCGCAAACTTCGCAAAGGCCGAGAAAAAGACATCTTCAGCACCCAGCGGCATCATTGCCACCAATATGTAGGTGACAATTGCCGCGAAGCCGGTCGCACTAAACATACGGGTAATAGCATTGACAAAAGGCTTATCGAAGAGCCCCTCGATACGTCGCGACATAATGCGAAACAGAATTGCTACCTCTACCGCGGAAACAATTACCGCAGCCAGAGCAAGTCCGTAAACCCCCATATTCAGCCCCATCGACAGCCAAATTGCCAAGACGATATTAAGGCTAATAGTGAAAAGCGAAATATACAGTGGCGTCTTGGTATCTTGTTGTGCGTAAAAACTTCGTGCAGAAATAAAGTAGACCGAACGGAACAAAATCGAAAGCGTCAGTACCCCAAAGATTCCTGCCCAGTAGGCGTCTCCACCCGGGTTAATAAAGTGGATGAGGTAGCCACGTCCAAAATAAGCAATGACTGTTACCGGAAGCGCCAACCAGACAATCACACGGAGGACGGCTTGGAGTTCTTTTTTAAATAGGTCGGGTCGCCCCTCTCCTAGCCGCTCGGTCATTTTTGGAAACGCCGCAGTGCTGATTGCGACACCAATCAAGTTGATAGGCACAAATGACAATGCGGTCGCCTGTTGATAGGCACGCACGCTCCCGGCGGCCATTCGCGAAGCCAAATTGGTCTCTACGAGTCCATTTATGTAGTCAATTCCTTGGTCGAGTGAACGCGGTGGCAACAGGCGCAGCACCTGATGAAGGCCCCGGTTTTTCCAGAAAATCTTAAATCGATAATCAAAGCCCATGCCATACAACCCAAGACTACTGACGAGAAGTTGCAAAATCGAACCAAGCACCACACCCAGTGCTACACCCATGATTCCACCTTCAAAAATTTGAAGACCAAAAATGTTTATACCATTCGTAAAGAAGACGGCACCAACAATAATACCCAGGTTATACAGCACTGGTGCAAGAGCGAAAAAGGCAAACCGCCCTACTGCCTGCTGCATACTGGCAAACACCGTCGCAATAGCAAACAAGAACGGGTTAATAGCAATCACCCGCATCATACTGACAGCCAATGCTTGCCCAGATTCAGGAAGCCCCGGTCCAACAATAAAGCGGACTAGTGGATCAGCAAAGATAATAATCAAAATACTCGTTGCAAGAGTAACAAGCGCCAAAAGATTCAGTAGACTTGCTGAAAGTTCCCAGGCAGACTTCTTGTTACCAGTGGCAAGACGCTGGTTGAAAACTGGAATGAACGTCACGCTCAGCGCACCAGACACCAGAATAAAGAACATGAAGTCCGGAATCGTAAACGCAACGGTGTACGCATCGATACCCATTGTGTAGGTGTGTGCGTACATACCGTTGAGCAAACGGTCACGTAACAACCCCAAAAGGCTCGCCAAAAGTGACGAACCAGCAAGCAAAGTCGCCGCTAACTTGAGCGGCAACTTCTTATTCGCTTTCGAGATTGTTGCGCGGAAATTAATCATGCGAACTCTTGTTCACGCCTCGATTAATAGAGAGCGGCCTCCTTAGGGAGCTTTGCGTCCTTCAAGATCTCAGCAACTTCCTTTTCTTCAATTGTTTCTTTCTTTACCAATTCTTCGGCAAGCTTGTCGAGAGCTTTGCGGTTCGCTTGCAGAATAACTTCGGCACGAGTACTTGCTTCCTTAATAAGCTCTGCAACTTCGGTGTCGATTTCACGAGCAGTGTCATCACTATAAGGGCGTTCGTGCGTAATCTTATCGAAAACCATACCACCGTTGTCTTCGTGGAAGACTTGGTCGCGAAGCTTTGAACCCATTCCCTGTTCAATCACCATATCGCGAGCAATTTCAGTTGCTTTACGAAGATCTGAACCGGCACCAGTTGTCACGCGATCATTTCCGTAAATAATCTTTTCAGCAATACGGCCACCAAGCGCGCGAGCCAGGATGTCCTTGAACTCAATAACACTCGTGTAGTTGCGGTCTTCAGGTGGAAGGAACCACGTAACACCGCCAGTACCGCCGCGTGGAATAATCGTTACCTTGTGCACTGGGTCGCTGTCTGGAGCGACGTGCCCAACCAAGGCGTGCCCAGCTTCGTGGTAGGCAGTCATGAGCTTTTCAGCTTCGTTCATGACCTTCGCTTTACGCTCTGGACCGATGGCTACCTTTTCAAAGGCTTCGGTAATATCTGCGTTTGAGATTTTTTTACTACTGCGACGAGCGGCAATAATAGCAGCTTCGTTAGCAATGTTCGCAAGGTCAGCACCTGATGAACCAGCCGTCTTTGCAGCTAAAGCATCGATGTTTACATCGTCGTCAACCGGTTTGTTCTTAAAGTGAACCTTCAAAATTGCTTCACGGTCTTTGCGCTCAGGCAGCGTGATGTTGGTGCGACGGTCGAAACGACCTGGACGAAGCAACGCTGGGTCAAGCACATCGGCACGGTTGGTCGCAGCCAGTACGATAACATTTGTACCGGTTTCGAATCCGTCCATTTCAACCAGAATCTGGTTAAGGGTTTGCTCACGTTCGTCGTGACCACCACCCATACCGCTCCCGCGACGGCGTCCAACGGCGTCAATTTCGTCGATAAAGATAATTGCTGGCGCGTTCTTTTTTGCCTTTGCAAACAAATCACGAACACGCGAAGCACCGACACCAACAAACATTTCGACGAATTCTGAACCAGAAATACTGAAGAATGGCACGTTTGCTTCACCGGCAACGGCACGAGCAAGCATTGTCTTACCGGTACCAGGGCTACCGACAAGCAGAACACCCTTTGGAATTTTAGCCCCAAGTGCTTCGTACTTTTTAGGGTGCTTCAAGAAATCAACAACTTCCTCAAGGTCTTGCTTGGCAGCGTCGTTACCGGCAATATCGTTAAAAACAACCTTCTTTTTGTCTTCACCGTACAAAATTGCCTTTGACTTGCCAAATCCAAGCGCTTGATTGTTCTGCCCCTGCGCCTGACGCATCATAAACAGGAAGAATACAGCAATAAGGACGACTGGAATAACGATAATCGCTAGGTTCCATAGTACATCGCCCGTTGCAGAAGGCTGTTTTACTTCAATTGTTACAGGAGCGTCGGCTTTAAGACCCTGCTCTTGAAGTGAGCTTGAAGTATCACGTGTTGAAGTTTCGGTTGGCTTGTCGCTTCCCTTTGGTGTAATCGTTAGTGAGCCACCTTCAACAACAATCTTTGAAATTTCTCCCTTATTTGCGCGGGAAATTACATCTGAAATTGGTACTTGCTTGAGGTTGTCGTGACCGCCAGTAAGCGCGTACACGAGCAGTGCACCAAACACGATAATCGCCCAAAACAGGGTGATACGCAAAATGGTGCTCGGTTTTTTCTTTGGTGAAGGTGCAGGTGATGCCATAAAAAACTATTTATTCCTTTCGGGCGTTTCAAGAAACCTAGGTATATCTATATAATTTTATCAGTTACAGGCTAAATTGGCGAGTACTGAAATAGAGTCGAATGCCCTCACCTGCCTCAAAAGTTGTATTCGGTTTTGCAACTTTAATAGCGTGGAGGAGTCGTGCAAGTTGTGGGCGCGTTAATTTCCCGCTCGTTAATTCACGAAGACACTCTAACGCAACCGGCGTTTGGACATGTGTAAAGAAATAGCGGCTATACCATGGCCCCTCACCAATCAGGCTGCGTGTCTCTTCGAGAATCTCTCGTTTTAATGCTCGCTGATGTGCATGGAGCGCACGAAGCTCACGTTTTTGCTCAACCGAAAGGCTTGGTGTTTTATGGCGAAGTCGATTACGTAAGTACGCACCTGTGGCATTGGTCGAATCCTCGCGCCACTCAATTTCCCGCTTCAAGGCATATTCAATAAGTGCCGCCTTTTCCATATCGATAAGCGGTCGAAGTACATCAGAATCGAGCGCCGCTAGCCCGCGCCAGCCAGTTCCACGTGTCATGTTAATAGCCACCGTCTCGACTAAATCATCGAGGTGGTGTGCGGTAACAAGTTGTGCATCGTGCTTTTTCGCTACTTGGCGTAAAAATGCATACCGACGGTCTCGAGCGAGCGCTTCACTGGCTTTTGCCCCCAGTTCTTCACGGCGCATTTCAAAGACCAAACCGTGATGCTCGGCAATATCTTTTACAAATGTGGCGTCGCGTCGTGAATCTGGCCGAATTCCATGATCAAAATGAGCCACAATAAGCTCGCCCGACCCGGCTCGAATCATCATGTCCAGAAGGACCATTGAGTCTACCCCACCACTGACTGCAACGACGTATTTCATGACTTTTGAAGTGTTTTCAAATCCTCAATAACTGCTTCACCGTGCCCAAGCGGCGTGACGCGACCATACACTTTTACTACTTGACCGTCCGGGTTGATGATAAATGTTTTTCGCAAGATTCCTTCTTTGCCAAACATTTTCTTGCCCCATGCCCCATAGGCATTTATTACTTTCGCATCGGCATCAGTTAAAAGCGTGAAATTAAGTGAATATTTTGCTTTAAACTTTTCGTGGCTATTTGGTTCGTCGCGGCTGATACCAATAATTTCCGCGCCCATTTCAGCGAGCGTGTCACGTGCATCGCGAAGGCTACACGCTTCGGTAGTACAGCCAGGAGTGTCATCTTTTGGATAAAAGTAGAGCACGACCCACTTGCCACGGTAGTCGGCAAGCGTATGCGCCGCCCCATTATCATCTTTTAATGAGAACTCCGGTGCCTCATAAGGAACATTCTTCATGTATTTAAGTATATGCTAATTTTTAAGTTGATATAATAGCTAACAATGTCCGAATTATCTAAAGTTGTGCAAAAAGAAAAATCCGAACGTATTTTAACGTTCGATTTACTACGCGGCTACTTCCTTTTCGTCATCTTGTTCAATCACCTTCAATTTTATCCCAGCGGGCTCGACTTTCTAACCGGGCGCGGCATTCTCTACGTTTCAACCGCCGAAGGCTTCTTTGTGGTATCGGGAATTGTCCTCGGTATTGTTCGCGGACGAAAGTTGCTCCATTTACCGTTTTGGAAAGGTGCACGGCTCCTTTGGAAGCGCTCCATTCAGCTCTACATTACGAGTATTATTCTTACTTTCTTATTTACGCTTATTGGTCAGTTCTTTATTGGCAATCCGGGGCTTAAATTTGGCATCTTTACTGATTGGAACAACTGGTGGGAGCTTTTATGGCACACGATTACACTTAGCTACACCTATGGCTGGGCAGATTTCTTGCGCCTCTATGCCATCTTCATTTTCTTTGCCCCATTTGCTTTGTGGCTGCTACGAAAAGGGTTGTGGTACGTGCTGCTCATCGCCAGTGCGATTATTTGGTCACTCTACCCGCTACTTCCAAACAACCCTGTTATCGCCCAGCCGTTTAGCTGGCAATTCATCTTCTTTAGCGGCTTTATTATCGGTTTCTACTGGAAGCATATTGTTGAAAAGTGGCGCTCGCTCTCTGCAATGCTTCGTAAAACGATTGGCTGGTCTTTTGTTGGTGTATTTATCGTCACGGCGCTGGCTAGCTTTGCGTTAGTTTTCGGCCATGAGTTAGGCGGCACTATCGGACAACAAATCGATAGCGCGCACCATGTTATCGAACAAGGGTTCAACAAGGACCGCCTTCCAATTGAACGAATGCTCCTTGGGGCCGTCTGGTTCTGGGCGCTCTTCTTTATCGTTCGCCGCTTTGAACCGTGGATTATTAAACGCTTTGGCTGGCTTCTACTGAGTTTCGGCATGAACTCACTCTACGTGTATACGATTTCAGCCTTCGTAGTATTCTTCATTCACCTGATTATTGCGCCGCCAGGATTCCAGTCACTTCTGCTCAACTTACTGGCGTCACTCGTAGCACTCGGCCTGGTACAGCTTGCCGTGCAGACCAAATTCTTAATGAAAATTATTCCGCGTTAGTTCGAGGGATTGACGCGATATTCGGTTGCTTTGTAGGCAGTCCGGCCCGTAAGGTCATCGTAGGCGCCGACGGTTTTAATCTTTTGCCATGAATCACTATAAGCCGGGACGTCTTCATCGGCCGTGTTATCGAGATACCAAATAACTGGATGTTCTTTTTCAAATGCAGCAAGGTCTTTAATCTTATGCATGTCGTTGTACTTCAGCATGTCGAGTGAGCCAAATTTGTAATCGGTGGCTTCGTCAATAAAGTAAATTGGATGTTCGTCGGTCGAGTATGGTGCAGCTTCGTAGAAAATCCATGGCGAACGAGCCACGATTGGAACACCCGCCGATGAAGCTTGCTGAGCAGCCTCTACCGCTTGGCGCGTCAAAATGTGCGTATTGGTATTTTTATTGAAGTTACCGTACTTGTACACATTAGTAATACCGAAAATCATCATGCCGATAACCGCCAGGATTGGCAATGTTCGCCAAAACGGCTTCCAACTGCGTGTTCCTTTTAATAAAACGACAGCGAGGAAAATTGAGAGTGCAACCAACGATGGGATAAGGTAGCGCTCGACAAATGATGAACGAAGTGGTGGCAATGATGCGAAGAAAAGTAAAACTGGTGGTACCCATGCGAGCGAGGCAATCAAAAGGAATGAACCCTTTTCGCGAACGTTAAGTGCTCTATATGCTTTTGGCAGTGCAATCAACGTCACGATGACCGTCGCAAGCAGCACCAATGCTAGCCAACTATGGACTTGGCCGTGCTCAAGATAGTAGAAATAATTCGTTGCGTAATTCGTTGGGGTATCGACGCCGACTGGACCAATCCAGAACCCACCGCCTTGTACAACACCAAGCTGCTTAGCCATAAATGGTAGCCACGGCAAGAAAAGACCAACAGCAACCGCATAAGTAATAATCCACGGCTTGGTGAAGAATTTCTTCATAAAGTCTTTAAACGAAATACCCTTTCGCCATACCTGCGTTGCACGCCATGCCCAGTGTGCCAACCATGCTAGTGCCGTAAAGTAATGCGTCCACATACCAACCGAAACCAGCACACCGTACCAAACCCAGTATTTCGTTTTCTTGGTTTCAATTGCCTTTAACATAAGGATAGTTGCGCTCATAACAATCAGCGCTGCCAAAGTGTACATACGCGCTTCGTCACTGTAGCGAATCACCATTGGCGAGAGAACAATAAATACTAACGAAAGCCAGGCAACCTTTCGGCCAAACAACTTACGCGACAGGAAGAACGCTACAACCGCGGTAGCGGCACCAAACAAAATGCTCAATGAGCGATACGCAAGCTCAGTGGTTCCAAAAATATTCGACCAAACTTTGAGAAGCCAGTAGTAAAACGGTGGGTGCACGTCAGAAGCGGTAAAGCGGGCAATATCCCAAAAACTAAACTGCGCAATATAGGTGCTAAACGCTTCATCGAACCAAATTGAAGCACGCGGAGCGTTAATGAGTGTAATGGTAAGAAATACCGCTAAACCAAGGCCAAGCACAATAAGGTCGGTCTTTGGGTGTTTTTTGATAAATGTATAAATAGATGTCATCGCTGTTTTCATAAGATGCTCTCATGATACCCTGAAATGCGACTGAAGAGCAACGCCCAAGAGGCTAGCATTTCGGCTCAAAGTGTTGTATACTACCAAAGTTACACACGCCATCGGGGTGTGGCGCAGTTGGCTAGCGCGCGCGGTTTGGGACCGTGAGGTCGAAGGTTCGAATCCTTTCACCCCGACCATAGAAAAACGACCGTCTTCGGATGGTCGTTTTTCTATGGAACGTTTTATCTCCCTCCTACCCAAGAAGTGCAAACTGCCCCGCACCAAACACCACAATTACCGCCGCCAGCACGAGCATGAGCAAATCATATTCCCAGCCGCGCTTATTTGCCCAATACGGACTGTGCCATTTGAAAATATGAAAGCAGATTGTTGCACACATCAAGAGCACAATACCAATCCCTGCCCACTGCGCCAAGACACCGCTGAGCATGCCAAGCGCTGCACAAAATTCGGCAAAGGCAATAAAGTACGCCACCGGAATTGGCAACCCGTCATTTTTCGAAAACGCCTTAATGTCACGAAACTTCACGCGCGCTTCCGTAAAGAACGTTATCACCAGCACAATACGAACCAGTAAAAGGACGGTACTTTGAACAATAAGAGGCGTTTCAAAACCAAACATACTTTCAGTATATACCTGTGGTGCTATGCTGGATATATGACCTCAAAACCACCGCTTACTTTTACCTCACTCAACCTCCAAGGCTTTGAAGATTGGGAACAACGCAGCCCTCGTATTTTGGAATTTCTCGCCCAGACCAATCCTGATGTTATTCTTTTTCAAGAAACCGTTTTTCTCCCCGATGTGTCACCGCACAACCAAGCACAGCTTCTTAACCAAACACTTCACTACCCGTTTGAAGTAAGTACTATCAGCCGCTTACAATCAAGCCCGCGCCACCCGGTATATCGCGAGGGCCTGGCAATTCTCTCAAAACACCCCATCACCGCTTCAGACACACTCATCCTGAAAAAAGACGACAACGACGAGCATAGCCGCATCCTTCAACTTATTGATATTACGGTCGATGACACGGTTGTACGCCTTGGCAATGTTCACTTCTCGGTCACCGACATTGTTGACTACGCCACACCTCAATTAAAAGAAACGCTCGATATTCTTGATGCTCGTCACGAAAAACGAGTACTGATGGGTGATTTCAACCTTACACACCTCGAAGAGAGCGCGTCGTTATGGGAAGGAAACTATAGTTCAACAGCCGACACACCGTACATATCTTACCCCTCAACACACAAACGCATCGACTACGCACTCGTACCGAATGAATACAAGCTTTTGGAAACAAGCGTATCGGGCGATGACCTTTCGGACCACCGCGCGCTTACCGTAAAAGTTGATGTCTCATAAGTCGCGTATAATAAACAGATATGGCTCAAGATAAAACTACTCAACCACCTGTCGTTGCCGCTTCGAGTAACGACTTAAATAAACTTCGTGCCGCCGTGCTCGGTGCCAATGATGGTATCGTTTCTACTGCCGGAATCGTTCTTGGTGTGGCCGGTGCGGCCGCTTCAAAAGAAACCATTTTAATTGCTGGATTTGCTGGCCTCGTGGCTGGTGCTATTTCTATGGCTGCCGGTGAATTCGTTTCGGTAAGCAGCCAACGGGACAGCGAACGTGCTTTTTTAGTGCGTCGTCGTGCACATATTAGTACAAATCACGATTCTGTCGCTGACGAACTTGTCGAAATCTACCGTGAGAAAGGCATGTCAAAGAAGACAGCCGAGCAAGCAGCTCACGAATTAAAAGAAAAGGGGTTCTTAAACCGTGAGCTCGAAAAAGAATCGGGCATTGACCCTGATGACATTACAAATCCATGGTCAGCAGCGATTGCTTCCGCACTGTCCTTTACCGTCGGTGCAATCATTCCACTGGCTGCAATCGCCTTTTCACCGGATGCTTGGCGCATTTGGGTAACCGCTATCGCCGTGTTGCTCTGCCTTATTCTGACGGGAACATTAAGTGCTCGTGCCGGCCAAGCCAGCAAACGCAAGGCCGCCCTTCGTGTTGTCGTATGGGGTATCGGAGCAATGGTCATCACCTACGCAATCGGCCATCTTGTTGGTGTGAGCGTCGGGTAAAAATCCCTTCCACATTCTTTTCAAGACTCTTGTATTTTTCTTGCACTAGTGCAATAATTAAGTAATGCCTGCAGCAAATTCCTCAGCACGCGAACAGAATCGGGTGCACACAGGAGCAGCTATCCATGAAACAACCTACCGGCTTGCAAAAAGCAATGGCCTCCACGAAACGTCAATCGACGATATCGCTAAAGCCGCCGGGGTTTCACGACGGACATTCTTCAATTACTACGCATCAAAAGAGCACGCCCTGTTTGGGCTTATGCATCCGATACTTCCGGACACTGCGATCGTGGCGTTTCAAGAAAGTTCGGAGCCTCTGCTTCTTCGGTGTGTCTACCTTATTCACGCTGTCTACGCGGCATCAGTGGCTAAAGGGAGTACGCACGCACGACGAAAAGCACTTCTCGACCACTACAAGGTAGATGTTCGTAAAGGTCTCGAAACCTACATGCCTGAGCTCGTGCGCCTCGTTGAGCCAATCGTTGCCGATACGCACGATGGCAATGCCAACGACACTGCGCTCTGCCTGACGGTTGCCGGTGCTATTCTCCGCCATGTGCACCGCACTAATGCAACCATGGATGAAACAACGCTGCAAAATGCAATAAAAACTATACATATAATTACAGAAGGAACAGTGAATGAACGCTGAAAAACATAGGCGCAAGAATGTCGTCCCGCTCTTTGCCTCGCTGATGGTGATCATGTTGATGGCATCGCTGAGTCAGATGGTCTTCTCGAGCGCCCTGCCAACTATTGTTGGTGAACTCCACGGTGTTGAGCACATGTCATGGGTGATTACCGCCTACATGCTCGCCTCAACTATTACTATGCCGATTTACGGTAAATTAAGTGACGTTTACGGACGCAAGCCGATGCTTATTATTGCCATCCTCTTGTTCCTTGCCGGTTCAGGAATTGGTATCTTTGCCGGTGATATGAACTGGCTTATCATCAGCCGTGTTGTACAGGGACTTGGTGGTGGTGGATTGATGATTTTGGCCCAGACCGCCGTTGCTGACGTTATTCCTGCTCGTGAGCGTGGAAAATATACCGGTATTATGGGTGGTGTTTTTGCCCTTTCATCAGTAGCCGGACCCCTTCTGGGTGGATGGCTGACCGAAGGGCCTGGCTGGCGCTGGGCGTTTACCCTTAACATTCCGCTCGCCGTGCTTGCTATTGCTGCAATCATTTTCCTACTTCACCTTCCAAAGCCTTCAAAAGAAAATCGCGTACGCCAAGACTACTTTGGTATGGCACTGCTTGCCGGCATTACAACCACACTGATTTTGGCTACAACCTGGGGCGGTGTTACCTACGCCTGGAACTCATGGCAAATTATTAGCCTCTTCGCTGGCGCCCTTGTTGGTGCAATCGCCTTTGTCTTCGTTGAACTCAAGGCCAAGCAACCAATTATTCCAATGTACCTATTTAAAGAGCGTAACTTCGTACTCACAACCATTGCCGCCATGCTCATTTCAGTGGCAATGTTTGGCGCAGCTGGCTACATGCCAACCTACTTCCAAATGGCCGAAGGCATTAGCGCGAGTGCCGCTGGGCTTCTGATGGCTCCAATGATGGCCGCACTGCTTATTACTTCAATTGTTGTTGGTGCATTTGTTTCGAAAACCGGTAAATACAAGGCCTACCCAATTGTTGGTGCGCTTATTTTGAGCCTTGGGCTTTTCCTTCTCAGTACTGCCAGTCCAGGAACTCCAGTTGCGCTTATTTGTACCTACATGGGTGTCATTGGTGTGGGTCTTGGTATGAGCTCTCAGATTTTGACGCTCGTCGTTCAAAATACTTTTGCACACAAACTCGTTGGTACCGCAACCGCATCAAACAACTACTTCCGCCAAGTTGGCAGTAGCTTGGGTGCCTCAATCGTTGGTGCCCTCTTCACCTCACGGCTTGCCGAAGAATTCGCAAAATCATCGCTTGCCCATGGCAGCTCTAGTGGCGCCAGCATGAGTGCACTGACCCCAGATATTCTCAAAAGTCTTCCTGATGCTATTCAAACGGAAATCCTGACCGCATATAACCACGCGCTCATTCCAATCTTCCTCTACCTCGTACCGCTCGGTATCATTTCGGCGGCGATTCTGCTCTTCATGAAAGAGAAAGCGCTTGCGAAGGAAATTAAGCACGAAGCACCAAGTGAAAGCCTTTCTGAAGGTCAGCCGCTTCCAACCGAATTTGAAGGTAAAGCGCCAAAGCGCTAAACCGTACTACTCAACTCTTCGAGCAAAGTATTCTTCGGTCTCACGCATAAAAATTTCGGCAACCTTTGGACCAACTCCATATAGTTTTTGTAGCCGTTTCGAGAACTCGGTTTCATCAATGCTACTGTCGAGCATAAACAAAAGCGAACCTTCATATTCTCTGATGAGTCTATCCATGCACACCTTTAAACCACGCGCTGTCACATGTTGATAGCGCGTGTAGCCTCCAGCATGAAGAACACGAACCAGTTGATGCTCCGAAGCGCCAACAATTGCCCACGGTGTATCAAGCTTTTTCTTAATGAATAATTGCCAGGTAGTTATTGCCGATTCAGACCGAATTGGTTTACCGAATAAATAACATAACAAAAACCAGCGAAACATATCGGTATCGCTGGAAAGAACATCGAGGTCAAACTCGTCGGCTGTGTGGATTTTCGGAGCTTTACGAGACATACACTTAGTATAGCGCCTCTTTTATTCGCCTACGAGCTCGGCTAATTTCTTAGCCGTCAAAATATTACGAACTGTCATGTGGCGATATAACGGTTTGCCAATCACCTTCAACAAGCTGTAACGCGACTGATTAAGACGCATGACATTTGCAAGCACTGCACCATCAACATATACCATGGTTTCAATTTCGGGCCTATAGCCGATTGCTTCCAATATATCTGCGTTATTCACTTCATCAAAAAGATAAATAACATCGGACTTTTGCCCTGATTTATCTGGCTTTGGTGAGTCGTTTGTCCACGTTTCAGGAATTGCCGTAGCAATAGCGCGGACCTTTTCGCCAGAAAGCACCAATGTTGGAATAGCAAACCCAAAATGCTTTTCGAGCGCAGCTTGCACTTCAGCAGCCACTGGCTCCGTATCACTTGTAAATATAGCGTTTCCTGAATTGATATAAATCATAACATCATAAAACCCTAGGCCCTCAAGCACTGCTTGAAATTCGGCCTTGGGTACTTTATGATTACCGCCAACGTTTACGCCGCGGAGGAGGGCAACATATCTTTTCGATGCGCCCACGTCCCTCTACCTACTTAGCGAATTCAATAGCGCGCGTTTCGCGAATCACATTCACCTTGATAGTACCTGGGTACTGCATGGTGCTTTCGATTTTATTCGCGATATCACGGGCTAATTTAATTGCAGAAAGATCGTCAATGTTTTCAGGACGAACAATCACCCGTACTTCACGGCCAGCGCTAATAGCGTACGACTTCTCGATTCCAGGGAAACTATTGGCAACATTTTCAAGTTCACGCATACGCTCGGCGAAGTTTTCGGCACTAATATTGCGAGCACCCGGACGAGCTGCAGACAAGGCGTCACAAACACGAACCACCAATGCTTCAACCGTTGTTGCCTCAACGTCATCGTGGTGGGCTTCGATGGCGTGCACGATTTCATCGCTCATACCATACTTACGCGCGAGTTCGGCGCCGATGTGGTGATGCTTTCCCTCTACCTTATGCGTCACAGCCTTACCTACATCGTGGAGCAATGTTGCCGTCTTCGTGATACGAACATCTGCACCGATTTCCTCGGCAATTAATCCGGCCATGTGGGCCATTTCAGTGCTGTGGAGCAAGACGTTTTGGCCATAACTGGTACGGAACTTCAACTCACCAAGTAGGTGCAAGAGTTCCTTTGGAATACCAATCACCCCAACTTCACGGGCCGCATCTTCACCAGCACGCATCACTTCTTTTTCAATCTCTTTTTCAGCCTTTGCGACCACTTCTTCAATACGACCTGGGTGGATACGGCCGTCCTTCATAAGCATTTCAAGGCTCAGGCGGGCAATTTGGCGACGCAGTGGGTCGAAACTCGAAAGAATAATCATACCCGGCGTGTCGTCAACCAAAATGTCGACACCTGTCGCACGCTGCAAGGCTTGAATGTTGCGACCTTCTTTACCGATAATACGGCCCTTCATTTCATCGTCAGTCAGCTTAATGGCAGTAACGGTACGTTCGGCGGTAACTTCAGAGCTCATACGCTCCATCGCTGACACCAAAATAAGTTGCGCTTGCTCTTCAGCGGTATCCTTAGCTTCGTTTTGCAGTTTCGCTACAAGCCCCGTCAGGTCCTGCTTAATATCACGCTCGGTCATTTCCATCAGCTTTTCGGCTGCTTCTTTTTTCTTCAGGCTGGCGATTTTCTCAAGCTTTTCTTGCTGGCGGGTACGAATGTCACGAATCTCATTCTTGAGCTCTTCAACTTCATCTTCTTGCGCGCGCAATCTTTCGGCACGCTTATCGAGTTCATCGAGCTTTTTATCAAGGTTGCCTTCACGTTCGGCCAGACGACTTTCTATCTTTTCCCACGTCTTACGACGGTCATTCTCTTCTTTCTTCGCGTCGTTCGCAAGCTTCAAGGCTTCATCCTTTGCCTTTAGTACAATGTCGCTTGCTTTTGTCTTGGCGTCGGCAACGACTTGGTCGGCCTTGTGCTTTCCATTGGCCTTTCGCTGTTGATCATAGGCAACAGTTCCACCAACGCCAGCAAGCACTCCGATAACCGCGGCGATAATTCCTTCTACCATATTGTATTCCTTCCTCTAGCAGAGCATGGCCAAGTGTTCATCTTGGCGGAAACGTAATCACATACTCCCTAGAATTGTTCAAATTATTCGAAAAGCCCTCACAAAAGGTCTGATAGGACTTATTCTTATTGTGCGCTAAAAAATAGGGCTTGGCAATGCTAATTCAACACTATTTTCGCGGCTTGGTGATATTCGCTTCACCGCCATATTCCGGCAAGACAATTTCGTCGTTTTCACCCGCTTCGAGCCGCTTTACACCATCCTGTCGCCAATCATCACCGGTCACTCCAACAATTGGCCACTTGTTTGCATATGCCAACGTATTAAATACCGTGATACCAATGCGAAGCCCCGTAAAACTCCCCGGGCCCTTATAAATAGCGAGTCCCGTTACATCTTTCCATGACTTTTCCTGAAATTCGAGCTCATTTTCAAGAAATTCTAACAATCCCTTCGCAAGGCCTCGCCCCGCATCCCAGTTTGTATCATAGCGCCAGTCGCCTTCTATAAGGCTAAGGTGGCATTGGGGTGTTGAGGTATCAAGCAAAACAATCATAATCGAGCTCCTAGCTCGTCCGGCACTTCAATGGCGCGGCTGGTTTCAGTTGGGGCGGTGAAACGGAGTGTAAAGTGGCTCCCCGGCAGTACACCCTCGACGATATCGGCCCATTCAATAACGGTGATTGTGCGCGGGTCATTCACCATCTCTTGAAGTTCGCTCGACATAATACCAGGGTCGTTTAAGCGGTAAAAATCGTAGTGCGCGAGCTCAAGCCCGTCGCGAGCTTCGTACATGCGACTAATCGTAAAACTCGGACTCTGAACATCGTCTTGTACCTCAAGCCCCTCCGCAAGTCCCTTCACAAAGGTGGTTTTACCGGCGCCAACATCGCCCACCAATTCAAAAACTTCACCGCCTTTTAACGTGGCGGCGATATTCTTTCCGAGCGCTTTCGTTTCCTGCTCGCTGGCGACCTCTATAATCATCTCAATAATTATAGCACGCAATTGTCTGGTACTTTTGGGGTCATTCCTTTACAATGGAGCATAACCATTATGCGCATTTCCGATAGTATTCTGGAAACGTTGCTTGGGCGGGCAAAACTTGTAACTCCTGAGCAGTTAGCTACCTTGAAAGAAGAGGCGGCTCGTTCGAAGCGCCCGCTGCAAGATATTATCCTGGACCAGCGTGTCGCCGACGAAAAAACACTTATCAAGGCATTCTCTGAAGAATCTGGCATTCCTTACATTGAAATTGACCCACGTACCGTCGAAACAAGCATCTTGAAAAAGATTCCTGAGCGTGTTGCTCGCCAGTACATGGCCGTGCTTTTCAAAGTTGACGATAACGGGGTACACCACCTTGCAATGGAAGACCCTGATGATGTCCAGGCGGTCAACTTTATCCAAAAAGAAATTGGTACCAACTCGGCTATTTACATTGCAACTCGTGACAATATTTTGTCTATTCTCGAACTGTACCGCGGCGACGTCAACAAAGAGCTCAACGAGGTCATTGATAGCCAGCGCTCAAGCGAAGATGTCGACACCAGCGTTTCCGATCAAGATATTTCTGAAGATTCACCAATTGCCCAAACTGTTAACTTGCTCCTCGAATATGCCATTCGCTCGCACGCCAGCGATATCCACATCGAACCACGCGAAGATTTCGTCCAGGTGCGCTATCGTATCGACGGTATGCTCAAAGAGGTTAACCGCCTCCCACGCAACGTTATCGGTGCACTCGTGAGTCGTATTAAAATTCTTGCGAACCTGAAAATTGACGAACACCGTGTGCCACAAGACGGTCGTTTTAAGACTAGCGTTAACGGCCGTCAGTACGCACTTCGTGTCAGTACCCTGCCAATTGCTGATGGCGAAAAGATCGTTATGCGTATTCTCGACGAATCAAACCAAGCAGTGAGCCTTGAACAACTCGGCTACTGGGGTAAGGCGCTGACCGATATTACCCGTGAAATGCGCGAGCCAAACGGTATCGTCCTAATGACCGGTCCAACTGGTTCCGGTAAGTCAACAAGCCTCTTTAGTATTCTGACAATCCTTAACAGCCCAAACGTCAATATTTCAACACTCGAGGATCCAGTTGAATACAAAATTCCCGGTGTGAACCAAACACAAACCAATGTAAAAGCCGGCATGACCTACGCCAGCGGCCTCCGCGCCTTGCTTCGTCAAGACCCAAACATCATCATGGTCGGTGAGGTTCGTGATGGCGAAACGGCTGGCTTGGCAATCCAGGCAGCTCTTACGGGGCACATGGTATTTAGTACTCTTCACACCAACAACGCCGCTACGACCCTGCCTCGTCTGCTTGATATGGGTATTGAGCCGTTCCTCATTTCGAGTACCATTCGTGCCGTCGTGGGTCAGCGTCTGATTCGTCGTCTTCATAAAGAATCTCGCCAAAGCCACACGCCAAGCGAAGATGAAAAAGATGAAATTGCAAAAATGTTTGGTATCTCTGGCCCTGAAGCCTGGAAAGCAATTCACGAACTTGAAAAACAAGCTGCGGCCGCTGGACTTGGCGGCGACACGCCACTTAGTACCGATGAAAACGGTATTGTTAGCTTATGGCGCGCTAACACCGAGTATAGTGACGATGACGTGCATGAAGGCTACCGTGGTCGAGTTGGTATTTACGAAGTACTCTACAACTCTTCAGCAATCCAAAAGCTCATTATGGCTCATGCAACCAGTGAGGAAATCCAAAACCAGGCGGTTCGCGAAGGCATGATTACCATGCAGATAGACGGCCTTATTAAGGCGCTTCGCGGCGAAACCACCATCGAAGAAGTGCTCAGGGTAAGTAGGGAATAACCGAGATGGCACGATACGCATATATTGCAGCGGATTCACAAAACAACGTTGTAAAGGGTAAGACCGACCTTCCGGATCGTACCGCTGTTATCGCTGCCCTTACAAAACAAGATTTGCGCCCCATTAGCATCCGAAAATTAAAGGAAGCGAAGTCATCGTTCGACTTTAACCATCTCTTTGAATCAACAAAAGTACGCCAAGACCACCTGGTTGCTTTTACTCGTCAGCTCAGTGCCATGATTAGTGCTGGTGTACCACTCCTGCGCTCACTTACCTCAATTCAAAAGCACACCGAAGATAAGGCGCTTCAAAAGATTCTTGCCGACATCGTTAAAGACGTTGAAGGTGGTATGCCAATGGGTGACGCACTCGCTAAACACCCTGACACTTTTAACGACATCTACGTTAACATGGTGCGCGCTGGCGAAACGGCCGGTATTCTTGATGAAATCTTGAAACGTCTTGCTGGTCAGCTCGAAAAAAGCGCCGCTATGCGTAAGAAAATTAAAAGTGCCATGACCTACCCAATGGTGCTGCTCGGTATTACCGTACTCGCCTTCTTCGGCCTGATGCTCTTTGTGGTGCCTCAAATCGGAAGCATCCTTACCGACCTCGGTGGCCCGGACGCAAAGCTGCCTACGATTACCCTTATCATGCTTGGTATTAGTGGCTTTATTGTTCACTTCTGGTGGCTTGTCTTCCCGGTGCTTATTGGTGGTGCGATTGGTCTTGTTATGTACGTCCGCAAAACGCCACGAGGCAAACGCCAATTCGACACACTTGCTGTGAAAGTGCCAGCTATTAGTACGATTGTGAGAAAAGTCTGTGTCGCCCGTTTTTCCCGTACCTTCTCGGCCCTAATGGGAGCTGGTGTTGCCGTCCTTGAAGCGCTCGACGTAACCTCAAGGGCTGTTGGTAACACACTGTACGAGGAAACCCTCAGGCAAGCTGCGATTGAAGTGAAGAACGGAAAATCGCTTTCATCCGTTATCGATAAAAGCGAATTGTTCCCATCAATTGTTGCCCAGATGCTCGCCGTTGGTGAAGAAACCGGACAAACCGATACCGTACTCCTTAAGGTAGCCGACTTTTATGAAGAAGAGGTCGATCTGGCTATCGATGGGGTGAGTGCCATCATTGAACCAATCATGATTGTTGTTATGGGTGGTATGGTCGGTCTTATCGCTGCAAGTGTCATGGTACCAATTGCAGGGCTTTCGCAGAATATTAAATAATACTACTCATGCTATAATACGGTAGTAATTACATTAGTGGGCATATGTCAAAATTCTTTTATAAAGACAAACCGATCATTGGACTTGATATCAGTAGTACTGGTATTAAACTCATGTCTATTGACTCAAAAAAATGGCTTGTTAACGGATACGGCTCCGCCGATCTTGACCCACTCAAAATGAAGGAGTCCCTCGAAAACGAAGAGAGCACTTTCCTTACCGACAACCTCAAGTCGCTACTAGCTGAAAAAATTATTGGATCAATTTCAAGCGACCGTGTTGCCATTACCGTGCCGACGGCGCGAAGTTATACGCGCACCTTTACCCTGCCCGCATCGGTTGAACACTCACTTGATGAAGCGGTGACGCTTGAGGCTGAACAGTACATTCCAATTCCCGCTTCTACCCTCTACATCGATTACCAAGTGATTGAACGTTCCCGCAAAACCATTACCGTCCTTATGAGTGCTGTTTCGCGCGTGATTGTCGACAATATCACTCGAAGCGTTGAAGCTGCCGGCCTGACACCTATTCTTATTGAGCCGGGTATTAATGCTGTTGGCCGCGTCCTGACAGCCACCGAAGACGGGAGCCTTCCGACGGTCATCGTCGACATCGGCCCAGCAAACACCGATATTGCCATTCTTGACCGCGGCTCGGTGCGCGTAACTGGTGGTGTACCTATTGGGGGTAATTCATTTACGCTCGATATCGCCAAAAAACTGAACATTTCTCTCGAAAATGCTCATCAATTAAAGGTGCTCAATGGTCTCAGCGCTGGGCCGCGTCAGCAAAAACTTCGCGAAGCACTGTCGCCAAGCCTCGAACGAATTTTGGTCGAAACAAAGAAAGTCATGCGCTACTACACCGAGCGCATCAACAGTGAGCGAAAGCTCGAACAACTGCTAATTGTCGGTGGTGGAAGCAACGTGCCGGGCATTGGTGAGTACTTTACCGATAACCTTATAATCGCTGCCCGCGTCGCCAGCCCATGGCAAAAACTTGATTTCGGTAAAATCCAAGAACCGCCAAAGCAGTTCCGACCACGCTACATTACCGTCGCCGGTGTTGCAAGTGTTAACCCAGGGAGTGTCTGGAAATGATAAACCTTCTCTCGGACGAACGAAAAGACGATATCCGCGCTGCACGTGCCAACGTGATTATTCTTCGCTATATGGCTATTATTTTGCTAGCTCTTATTTTCATTAGTGGCGCGCTCTACGTTTCGTACTCATTACTCCAAGTGACAATGAAGAGTAATAAAGAAATCATCGCTTCGAATGACGTCAAAGCCGATATTTACAGTGAAACCAGGCAAGAGGTCGATACACTCAGTGCCAAGCTGAACGATGCAAAGACGATTCTTAACCAAGAGGTTCGCTACTCGCAGGTGCTTGTGCAAATCGGACAGCTCATGCCAGCCGGAACCGTTCTTGATGAAATGACCCTTACAACCGCCAGCTTCAACGGCGCTCCTGTCGAACTTACCGCCTACGCAAAATCAACAACTGAGGTAAGTGCGCTACAATCACAATTCCAGAGTTCTCCACTCTTTAGCCAAGTTACCCTCAAGGGGACCGATACAAGCAATGGCATTACTGGTTATCCAGTGAAGATTTCCCTGACGGTCATTATGAATAGGACGGGGGTATAGTATGCAACCAAAGAAACAATTTAGGCCCGCAAACCTTCGCACCCTGCTTGGTTTCCTTCTTGTCGTTATTGTCTTAGGCGGAAGTGCCATATTTTACTGGGGACTTGGCCTCGTACGCGATTACGCCACCGAAGTAAATCAAACAGTGGTAGATGCCGATGCCAGTGCAAATCAAATCCAAGAACTACAAACGCTCAAGGCGCAGCTCGCACAAAGCAATTCACTCGTTGAAAAGGCCAACCAGCTCTTCTCTACCCCAGACGCTTACCAGGCACGCGCCCTTTCTGATGTCACCAATTATGCTAACGCCGCCGGGCTCTCTATCGCCAATACCTCTTCCGATGGCGAAAGCACGCCAGGTGCACATACATTAACGGTTACCTTTAAAAACCCTGTTTCATATAGTAAACTCATCACTTTCCTGAGCAATGTTGAAAGTAACCTTCCAAAACTCCAGGTCAGTTCGCTGTCGCTGAATCGTTCGGGTGGTGGCGCAGATAGCGTTTCGGTAAGTGAAATTAAGATTGATATTTCGGTGAGATAGATAGATATGGCAACGACAACTAAAAAACCTCAAAGCAACCTCCTCAGGCCAGTCGGAGCATTTTTCCGACGATTCCACTTTATTATTTTCTTCGTATTTATCGTAGGCTGCCTAGCAGCATCAGTCATTCTTATTAATAAAACGCTCACCGAATCTTCATCACAAGACTACACATCAACAATTAATGCCGGGTCAATCGACCAAGCGACACTCGAGCGCATCCAATCGCTTCACCCAAGTAGCCAGCCAGGGCCAGCACCCGAGCTTCCTTCGGGGCGAATCAACCCCTTTGCTGAATAGTGAACTGTAGCGGCGAAGGCACAAAAAGCTTATACTGAAACTATGTTACTTCTTGGATCACGACTCATTCATACACCAGTCATGAGCCTCCAGACGGGCACTCGCCTCGCGCACACCGCTAAACCGGTTATCGACCCGTCCAACCTCAAGATTCTTGCCTATGAAGTTGATGGACCGCTGCTCTCTGAGCGTCCCGCGTTTATCCGCACCGTCGATATTCGAGAGTATGGTCGCCTTGGCATGATTATAGACAGTAACGATGAACTCATCGGCCTTGATGACGTTATTAAGATTAAAAGCACCTACCAACTCAATTTTTCGCTCGTTGGGCTTCAGGTCATTGATGAGCACAAACGAAAGCTCGGTAAAGTTGATGATTACACCCTCGATACAAACGACTTCGTTATCCAACAGCTTAATGTACGTCGCGGGTTTATCAAGGGCATCACCGACACCGGTCTTCTCATTAACCGTTCGCAGATTATTGAGATAAATAACACAGCAATTATTGTTCGCTCTCCATCTGTGAAAAGTGCCGAGCCTGTAATGCAAGCAATTCGTGGTGAGTTCGTTAATCCGTTCCGCAGCCCCAGTCCGCACGCTGGGCCCGAAACTATGAAGAAATAAACGCAAGATTGGGCAGTTACAATCTAGTCTTCAGATTCGTCAAAAGTTGCCAATGCCTCTTTGACGTCGTCGTACCGAAACCCTTGCCTCACAAGATAAGCCATCAACTTTTGCTCATCGTCGTATCGAGAAGCCTTTTTAGCGATAACTTTTCGCAACTCGTCGGAGTCTGATCGCTCCGAATTTTCGAGTACCTGCTGAACGATTCCGCTCTCAACACCTTTTGCCTGAAGTTCCGAACGAAGCTTCCGAAGGCTAGAACCTTTTCGCACATTACGGTTTTCTACCCAAAAACGAGCAAACTTCTCGTCATCAAGGTAGCCTTTTTCGAGAAGGCGTTGAAAAACACGCTCGGTTAGCTCTTTGCTCACGCCCTTCTTAACGTCACCTGTTTTAGTACGAGTGTCGCGCGTTTTTCTATATAAATAATCTCTGAGTTCGCGCTGGCTTCGAGGGCGTATGAGTACATACTCAAGCGACCGAGTATACAACTTGCCGAACTGGCTTTCATTCTCCAGTTCGACAAGTTCTTCTTCGGTATATTCGGCACCGTTTTTAATACCAAGCTCGGCAACTTGGGAGATATCGAGTGAAAATCGATACTTGCCATCAACAAAGACGTTGACACGATCTTTGTCTCGCACCTGAATTTTTAGTGCAGTAATGCGTGCGCGTTCAGCGCTCACCGACTAAACCTCTTCTTCGGCTACTTTCTTGCGCACTTTAGCTTCGATTTCGTCGAGTACCTTCGGGTTGTCAGCAAGGTATTGCTTTGAAGCTTCGCGACCTTGGCCAATCTTACCGTCACCGTAGCCAAACCATGCACCACTCTTTTCAACGATGTTGTGCAGCACGGCAAGGTCGAGAACGTCACCTGTGCGAGAAATACCCTCGTTGTACATGATGTCGAATTCGGCAGTACGGAAAGGCGGCGCAATCTTGTTCTTTACAATCTTCACCTTTGTGCGGTTTCCTATAATATCCTCACCGGCTTTTATTTGACCCGTGCGACGAATATCCATACGAACTGACGCATAGAACTTTAGTGCGTTACCACCAGTGGTGGTTTCTGGGTTACCAAACATCACACCAATCTTCATACGGATTTGGTTAATGAAGATAACGATTGTCTTGCTCTTGTTGATAATACCGGTCAACTTACGAAGCGCCTGGCTCATCAAACGAGCCTGAAGACCCATGTGGCTATCGCCCATTTCACCTTCAATTTCAGCTTGTGGAACCAATGCAGCGACAGAGTCGACCACAACGAGATCGACGGCGTTTGAACGTACCAGTGTTTCAACGATTTCGAGCGCTTGCTCACCATTGTCTGGCTGCGCCACAAGCAAGTTGTCGGTATCAACACCAAGGCGACGCGCGTAGGCTGGGTCAAGCGCGTGTTCGGCGTCGACAAAGGCAGCCGTGCCACCCTTTTTCTGGATTTCCGCAATTGCGTGAAGTGTAAGGGTAGTCTTACCAGAAGACTCAGGACCGTAGATTTCTACGATACGACCTTTTGGATAGCCGCCACCGAGTGCAAGGTCGAGACTCAACGCACCACTGCTAATAAGCTCGACATTAACGGTCGATGTATCACCTAAACGGCGAATCGCTCCGTCTCCGAATTGCTTGTTGATTTGTTCTTGTGCAAGGCCAAGCGCTTTCAGCTTTGCCTCTGAAGCAACGTTTGATTGGGTTTTTTCTGTCTTGGTAGTGTCAGACGCATCAGTTTTCTTAGTTGCCATGTTTCCCTCACTTTCTCTACTATCTATTATACGCAGGCGAATCTTAATTTGCTATAATCTATAGAGATGAAATCAACACGTGGTTTTACCGTTATCGAACTCCTCATCGTTGTCGTCCTTTTTGCGACCGCCAGCGTTGTCTTTTTTGTACAAAAGAATCATGTTGAAATTGCCGCTCGCGACGAAGCGCGTAAGACCTCTATTAATGCAATCTACTACTCTCTTGAAGAGGTGTACTTCAAAGAACACAAATCCTACCCGCGCACGATTACCACAGACAATCTTCCATCAGTTGATCCAGACCACCTCAAAGACCCTAATGGAGTAAAGATTGGCGAAAGCACCAGTGATTTCCGTTACGAACCCGTGAACTGTAGCGGGGACGCATGTAAGGGCTACACCCTTCGCACCACACTTGAAAACGAAGACGATTTTATAAAAACAAATCGCAATAATACAAAATAGCTAGTCGCCGCTGACCGGACGTCCATTTTTGAACGCTTCAACAGCGTTGTTCAGCGTTGCGATATGCGCTTTCGGATGGGCAACATAGCTAAAGCGGTACGTCGTTTCATCACCTTCAGTACTCAGACGAATATCGCCGTAATCAAGAATTTGCTGCAAAATACCAACTTGGGTATAACTGGCGTCCTCGATATTACCGAGGCTGACTGTCTGTTCGTGACGAGCAAAGAGCGATACTTGGATTTCTTGAATAACACTTTCGTTGGTCAGGAAGAATTTATTATTGACATATACATAATACGAAATAAACATGCCGAGGCCGACAATCCCCACAATTGCCAGAATTGGAATAGCTACGCTCGTGACGCTCGCCAAAACACCAGCAACAGCAAACCGCTCTACAAATAGGTCGTAGTTAAAGAGAAGTGACAAAAGCACGCCAATTACTAAAGTTCCGGCAGCAAGTGGCACGATCAACCCAATTGGATGGCGGCGAACCGCCCGAATCACATACTCGCCTTCGCTTAGGTTAAGCGACGGATACAAGCGCACCGAACGCTCGTGAAGCCGCTGACGCTCAGCACTCAGCACTGGCTTTTCTGGCTCAAGTGAACGAGCGACGTGAACAACTGGTGGCTGCTGAGGAGATTGATCTTGGACTGGTGGATGTGCATAAAGTGGACGACCCTCTGCGTCATAAGCAACAGGTTGTGGTGATTCAGGGGTTTGAGGCGCTTCGGGCTGGGTATTCATAGCGTTATTATAGCAAGTTTTCTCAGCTATCTTCTAGAGGTGGTAACTGCAGATGGGTAAAAGCGCGCGGTGTTGCTCGGCGACCACGTGGCGTGCGCTCGAGGAGTCCAATTTGCAGCAGATATGGTTCGTAAAAATCTTCGATAGTACTCGCCTCGTCCCCCGTTAGAGCGGCGAGTGTCGTCAGACCAACAGGGTTAGTGCCATACATTTCAATCATTCGGTGTAAAAGGTTGCGGTCGCCCGTATCAAGCCCGAGCTCGTCAATTTCCAAAAGGCCCAAAGCTTGCGTGGTAATAACCGTATCGATGACACCGTCGCCGTTTACATCGGCGTAATCACGAACACGCTTCAACAGGCGATTGGCAATACGCGGCGTTAAGCGAGCTCGAGTTGATAAAAGTCCTGCAGCGCTTTGGTCGATTTGTGTTCCTAAAATATCGGCAGCACGTTGAATAATCTTTGAAATTTCATCAGGTGCATAAAATTCGAGGCGGTAGATATGTCCAAAACGGTCGCGAAGGGGTGCGGCCAAAGCTCCCGTACGAGTCGTTGCGCCAATAACGGTAAACTTTGGAAGATCAAGACGCACACTGCGCGCTCCTGGCCCCTTACCAATCATAATATCGAGCTTGTAGTCTTCCATTGCCGCATAGAGTACTTCTTCAACCGAACGGCTCAGGCGGTGAATTTCATCAATAAACAAAATATCACCATCAGTAAGGCTCGTGAGGATACTCGCCAAATCAGCCGCTCGCTCAATTGCCGGACCAGCTGTCACACGAATATTCGCACCCATCTCGCGCGCAATCACCGTTGCCATCGTCGTCTTACCAAGCCCCGGAGGCCCGTACAAAAGAATGTGATCGAGCTGCTCGTCACGCTTTTTTGCCGCATCGATAGCCAGTTTAAGATTCGTCTTTAAGCGTTCTTGCCCGACGTATTCTGCAAAAGTTTGCGGACGCAAACTCACTTCAATAACGTGCTCTTCGTTATCTTCTTCGTGTGGCGATGTATCAACAATTCGTTCAATAGCCATATCGAATTACCCTCGCAGCGCCAGACGCACTCGTTCGGCAGTTGGCAAATCTTTTGGCACCGTCTCAAGTGCAACCGTCGCGTCGTTAAGCGTATAGCCAAGCGCCATGAGTGCTTCGAGTGCTTCGTCGCCAGCAGCGATATGCGCCACACCACTTGCCTGCGCAACGGTTACCGCTAGGCCAACCTTATCAGACAAATCAACCACAACGCGTTCGGCAATCTTTTTACCAACGCCACTCGCCTTCGCTACAAAGCCACTGTCACCATTAGCAATGGCATTACGAACCGTTTCGCTATCGCCGAGCGACAAAATAGCCAGGGCCGCTTTTGGACCCACACCTTGCACAGTAATTAGAAGTTCGAAGAGCTTTTTCGCTGCGAGTGATGAAAAGCCGAACAAATCTTGCGACTGTTCACGGATGTGGTGATAGGTGTAAAACTTTATCGACTCGTTAAGAAGCGCTTGGTCAAAATCACCAGCGGCAACTTGCACTTCATAGCCAACATCGTGCACATCGACGATGACAGAATTTCCAAACTTTTCGGCAACTACCCCAGAAACATGCGCAATCATTGTTACTATTATCGCACACCTACCCCAGTTCGACCACTGTTTCATTTTTGTATCAGGAATTTATAACAAGCACAAACTGTTTGCCTATAGTGAATGGTATGGATACGACAACGCAAACGCATGGGTATTATTACGTTACATTGACACCGCGCGATGGGCGGATGCTACTGCGCTCCAATAACGAGCGCGCTTTTGTGATAGCCCAGTTGCAAGATCTACTGAGCCCACGGCTTGTCGTTGGTGATATCCCCGCCTATCGCCAGCTCGCTTCGTGTATCGACCTCCTCGCCTTTTCCATCTCGCGTGAAACAGTACACCTCCTATTGTTTTCTATCGATTCTGTCATTACTGCAGATTTTGCGCACCGTATTGCTGCAAGGGTATCGCAGTATCAATATAATCATCGCCCTAATCGGTACGCTTCATCACTTGACATACACATTTCAACCGAGTCGCTGGCCGGGCCACACGAGGCACTGGCTCAATCGATTAAACTCCACATGGCACATCAAGATTGGGAATACGACCGGTACTCAAGTATTGGCTTTTATCTTCATGACCGCCGCGGCGATTGGATGCGCATTTGGCGACTCACGCAGCTGTACGATAATAATGAACTTCACTACCGTGAACTTATCGATAGCTATTTCGCCAAAGAAGCGAAAGCTTTTCCTACCTTGACGCCGCAATTCCTTGCGTCATCACCGCATGGGTAATTGCTGCCGCTAAAGCGTCGGCACAGTCGTCAGGCTTTGGCACTTCCTTTAGGCCGAGCTGCACACGGACCATTTCCTGAACCTGTTTTTTATCCGCCTTCCCGTATCCGGTAAGTGTCTGTTTGATTTGCGGCGGGGTATATTCGAAGATTGGCACTTTGTGCTGACGCGCCACAAGCAGCGCAACCCCACGAGCTTCCGCCACCGACATAGCAGTGGTGATATTACGCGTAAAAAAGAGTTTTTCAACTGAACAAACATCTGGCTTGGTCGCCTCAATAATTTCAGTAAGGCTATCGAAGATATCTTCCAGGCGCTCATCGTGCGGAGTGTGCGCTGGAGTTGTCACCACCCCAGCATCAATCATCGCGAAGCCGCCGCGCTTCGTGTCGCTCACCTCAACAACGCCAAACCCAAGAATACCAGTACCGGGATCTATGCCAAGAATTCTCATACTCTTAGTATAGGCGAGTATCATCGCTTGGCAAACGTCGTGCGAAGCCGCCGCCCAAGTGCTGCCAGCTCTTCGCGCCACTCCCATACAGCATAGGTGAGTATCAATATCAGAACCGCACCAATCCCCGCCCAGTAATACCAGCTCGGGCCAGCATCGGCTTTTGTCTGAACCCCCTTCACGCCGTATCCCACCGTCGACATCTTAACCACCGCACGACAACGGTTTGTTTCTGGGTTACGTTCTTGCCCTTCTTTGCATGGCGTCGGTACTTTTTCGGCGGCGATTGTTCGGCAGCGATTTGTCTCGGGATTTCTTTCTTGACCGGCCTTACACGGCGTACTAGTTTTCGTTGCAGCACTGAGTAGCTTACATCTTCCCGTTTCCGGGTTACGATACTGGTTGCTCGCACACGGCTTGGGCGTAGTTTCATCCTTCTTTATTAATGACATCTCGCTCTTAGGCTCCGCGAAGTTAGCCTTACCCGGAGTAGGTGTGCTCGTGTATTGCCACGTACCGTTAATAAGCGCCCATGACATATCGTCTTTTGGAGAGATGTACTCGACCCTTTCACCAAGTGGTATATCGCCGTCATACAGCTGCACGCCGCCCGTTGCATTAACCAGAGAGAAGCCTAAATCAGTATCAGTGATAACAAGAAAGCCACCGGGCGCAATAATCGTATCGTTTGGAAATACATACCACTTAGGTGTTGTGCCGCCAATTTTCAACTTCAAGCTATCAAGTTGCTGCGAGGTCGTGGTGTCGGTATTGTACAGCTCGATAAACTCCTTCCCCGCATCTGCGCCAGCTGGATTAGCAAAAACTTCACTTACTTGTACAGGAAATGGAGTATTTGAGCCCCCAGGAGAACCCGGAGTGTCCGTATCGGGGTCTGTATTCGTTTCCCCGGTTTCCTCACCCGTTTCACCCTCACCGCCCTCTTCTCCTGGAGGAGTATTTACCATTCGAACAAATATACTACTCTGTGGTAGTTCCCTCCAAAGAATATAGCTCCAGTCTGCAGCATCATTTCCGGTTGCATATAATTCTGGCGATGGAAGGAGTAGTAGCCGGCCCCACGCTTTTGTAGCTGGCGGCGTTCCCGTCCAGGACCACGCCCAAGTATCGGCCACTTCACCATCGGCAGTAACCAGTGAAATCGAATCGGCACTCGATACGATACTCCCGCTCGATTGATTCGTTACTTCATATACAAATGAAGGCCTCGTATCGCCCAGTTCGTGCTCCACCGCATACTCGTGCGAAACTACCGTCGCCGAGCCGTAGCCCGGTAGTATAAATTGTTTCGCGCCCGTGGCTGACGCATCATCCGCAAGGCACGCAAAAGCCACGCTTGCTTTATTTCGTAAGCACCAGTCAGTCACATCGATATCTACCATGGCATTGTTGTGGAGTACAATCAACTCCTCTTTTGCACCCGTGCTTCCGGAAGCCTGTATATACGTAATAAGCACTGGATACGCTGAAGAAGCGTGCGTAGGGGTTACGCACGCACTACCGGCGAGAACTATCAAACCCAAAAATAGTAATCGTATTTTCTTCAGCATGTTTCTTAGTATAGAAACCAAATATTAACTCGCCATTGAATCGGCGAGCAAAATAAAAAACACCCTTGCAACAGGGGTGTTTTTTATGAATACTTCACTTTATTCTTCAGTTTGAATGTCCGCGTTGGTGTGCACATTCGTCACATCATCAAGGTCGTCGAGCGCGTCGAGCACCTTCAAAACCTTGTCGGCAACTTCTTGCTCGGTAATAGGAACCTGTGCATTTGGCACATATTGAAGTTCTGCTCCGGTAACTTCTAAGCCCGCGTCAACAATCGCGGTGCGGACCTTTGCGAGGTCTTTTTGGTCGGTGTACACAACGATTTCTTCGTCTTCTTCGGCGGCGTCTTCGGCACCCGCGTCCAAGACAGTAAGGAGCGCGTCTTCGCCAGTAGCAGCGACGGTAATAACTCCCTTACGCGCAAACTGGAACATCACACTTCCGGCGTCAGCAATGCGGCCACCATTCTTTGTCAGTGCAGTGCGCACCTCGGGGAATGTACGGTTCTTGTTATCTGTTGCGGTTTCAATGATAATCCCCACGCCACCAGGGCCCATAGCCTCATACGTCGCCTCTTCGAGTTGTGCGGCGCTTTTGTCGCTCACACGGTCGATTGCACGCTGGATGTTAGCAACTGGCATATTTGCCTGCTTGGCTTTTTCAATCGCCAACGCAAGCGCCGAGTTCATCGCAGGGTCAGCGCCGCTGCGTGCCGCAATTGCGATTTGATTTCCAATTTTCGTAAATACAGCACCACGCTTCGCGTCTTTTGCACCTTTTTCACGTTTAATAGTTGACCATTTGCTGTGTCCAGACATAAGAAAGCTCCGTTTATTATTCGGTCGTTTTGACTATTATAACAGATAAGGCGCCGATACCGGAAACGTAAGCGGAGATATATTCTAATAGCGTTCAGCCTAATATGAAACTCTTCGACACTGCTCAAAAGTGGCCGTCACACATCGCCCGCTCGATTGGTCATCGCCGAACTGGTCATTTACATACTCACTCTTTTTTATATCACCAAACCAAATCGTTCTTTTTTCCACCCATTTATTAGCTTGGTAATCCCAGTAGCCAACAGCAAACACCTCTATGTTTAAATTTGGATAGGTGGTGCCATCTATATTTATGTTCGAAGTATGGGCGCTATATGACAACAAATACCGACCCTTCGGTGTACTAGTTGAGAGATTTTCACCACCAATATCTTCATCCTCGGGTTGCCAGCTCGCCTTACGCTCCAACGACCCCGCACCAGCCTCTTTCATCTCGTCCAGATCCGAGAAAGAAGTACCGTTTTGCACTCGAAACACCTCTTGAGCCTTACTGAGATTAGAAAGGTCCGCCTCTGTCGCTGTAATATTGCCCTGGTTCGTAATTCCGTTATACGCAACGATTGTAATCGCTGCTAAAATTGCAATTACCACTACGACAATAAGAAGTTCGACTATCGTAAACCCTCTGCCTATTCGTTTTTTCGCAAGTACATTCATAAACCCTTCTTTATGTGTCCTGGCTAATGATTTCCTGGAGGGTGATTTCGATTTCGCAAGAAAACACGAAACCCGCCGCCAGGTGGACCTTTCGATCCTGCAGAGGTTTCCCAAAGCAACGCGTTAACGAGCCTGAACGACGGGTTCAGTATCGTTAACGCGCTTTTCAACCATGCCTTTCGCGAGTCTTCCGAAAAAGATGCTACTCAGGTTAGGCTGTTTTGCCAAATTGTGACCGCGCTGTAAAAGCGCTTATGGATAGTGTAGCACCCTATAAATACCGCGTACTCCCAAAAGGAATCTTCGTGCTTACATAAATCCCCGTTTCCAATGTATCGGCCGAATGCACTGTCCGCTCTCCATAGCGTTTATTGAGGCTATCCACCGCTTCAACCGCCTGACGCTCGCTAGTTATTTCATCGGCAAACAAGCTGAGTTGGGAATCTTCAAGTTCGGTTAGCTTATAACAATGGATTCCTATCTCACGAATGCCGTCCGGTGCCTTGCCAAATAAATGCAACGCCTGCGCGTAAATTGCGCGGTCACTATAAAAGGGCAGGGGAGATAGGGCAGAGGAGTGCCAATGCCCTCGATCGAGTGTTTTTGCATAAACATGCACTCCCCTGGCTGCTTTCCCCTGCGACCGCAATCGGCTCCCCACCGATTCGCATAAATGATGGAGCCGCTTGGCAATTTCATCGTGCGTTAAATCAAATCGTTCAAGTACATACTGCCGCCCAACTCGCCCCATTTGCGTTTCAACATCATCAACCTCAAACCCGCGGAGGCGCTTATACCACCACTCGCCCACGACACTTTTAAAGACAATTCTGTGAAGAGTGGTGACGTCGGCTTCTAAAAATTGCAGGGGAGTATAGATACCTACACTATTAAGGCGATGTTCGTTACGGTGAGCAATTCCCGTTAAGTCGGTAAGCTTTAACTCGCCTAACACCTCACGAATATTGTGCGACGTTATCACATCTAGTCCATCCGGCTTATGCAGCCCCGCCGCCGTTTTTGCCAAAAACCGATTCGTCGAAATGCCAATATTACAGCGCATCCACACACCAATTTCATCTTTTAAACGCTGCTTAATTTCGTAGCCAATCTCCACCAAATCTCGCCCTTCAATTGCCGGACTCGTGTGGTGAAAATCAATAACCCCCTCGTCGATACTTTTCATCGTCACATGCGCCGAATAGTCACGCATAATATCGAGGAGCCTGTGATACACGTAGCGATATTTCGAAGGGTCACTTTCAAGCGCTACAATATCCGGACACAGCACTTTCGCTTCCTTCAGCTTCATCCCCACTTTCACACCTTTTGCCTTTGCCTCGTAGCTTGCCGTGACAATTGCTGTATGTTCGGTGCGCCGATTCACAATGGCCACCGGCTTGCCACGAAGCATGGGCCGAGCTTGTTGCTCGACGGTCGCAAAGCAACTATTTAAATCAATGTGCATCACCAGCGGCCGCTCCGTATTGAACTCGCTATTCATAATGGTCCGCCTCCATCGTCAGACGCCACGTTAATTGCTCGGCGTCAAATTCTAGGCGGTAATCGGTCCCGCCGTCCGTGACATCAAAAGCATGGATAGTTTTTGAACCGCGGGGCAGGGGATGGCGTAATCCAAGTTCGGTCACATTCACCTCTCGCCCACTCGCCCGTTTAAACCTCACCGGCTGGCATGGGTGATGGCCGCCCTTAAAAATTGCAACTACTTGCACTGGTTCGTTTAAAAAGAGTTCGTCATTCATATTCAATAGTTCTCGTTTAGGTTATTCGAGAAACGTTTGTTGAATTGTTCGCCCGTTTTCCCTACCCGTTTCTAGTAGCGGAACCCGAAGACGACCCGGGGTCCCCGCAAAAGCTTGCTTTTACGGGGTGGGGTGAATGACCTAGGCGCGAGGGACGCTTAGCTTTTAGGGCCAGTGAGTATCGCGTGGTTAGTTCTATTATAGAGTCTTTTTCAAAAATGAGAAATCCCCCGGAGGCCGAAGCCCCCGGGGGTGTGTCAGGATTGCGGTTCCTGACGACCGTTGTAGCCGTGCTCGTTTCCGAGCAGCAATCGCACCGACTGGTGAGCGAACTGCGCCCGCGAACGGCACCATGGCTGCGTGCTCTCGGGGTCGAAGCCGATGTCGCGTGTCTTCTTCCAAAGGAGCTTGAAGTCCCCTCGCGCCAGCCAGTACAAGTACGGCTGGTGGATGAAAGGCTGCGCGACGCCGACGAAGTGCGTGCACTCCTGACCCTTGAACAGCGGCAACGCGGCATCGTACAGCTCCTTGGTGCCGAGATAGCTGCCGTCATCCGGCTGGCTCACCGACCCAAGGTAGGGGACCACGCCGTTACCGAACACTTCTTCCCTCGACAGATAGTCGCCATAGTCGATGGCCGTACGCAGCTGATCCAGCGCAAGGTCCACCTCCCACTGAGCAACCAGGAAGGGCGTGTGGCCCTTTGCGATGAGCTCATCGCAGATTCGGAATGCCTCCTCAGCAATCCGAACATTACACGGATTCGGCTCCTCCTCGCGAAGCGAGAACGAAGCCGCTAGTACCGCTACCCTTGCCATTTCCACTCCATTCTCGCAAACGGTATGGTGTACATTATACAATGTTTTTGTACATTGGTCAATTTCCCCTGTTTCCATTACGGGGTATAATAGGAATGGAGGTGTTTATGGCAAATAATGGCGATTTATCACACATTACAAGGCAAATCCAAAAAGATACTATTGATGCTCAAGAGGCTCGGCGAGAAGCAGATAACTACCGTCTGAACGCCGATCAAAAGCGAGAAGATGGCGGCTCAACCGCTTACTACGAAAACGAAGCAGATCGCCTCGAGCAACGAGCGACTGAAGTCGAAGAAGAAAAAGAGCAGCTTCAAGCTGAAAAAGAACGTGTCGAAAAGCGTATCGGTGAACTTGAAGAACAGCGCCGTCAAGCCGTCAGCGAGCACGATAGCCGCCTCAACCAAATCGACACAGAACTTGCGAATCTTCGTGGCAGCAGCTTTATGCTGTAATCCTCTCTAGCCAAAAGGGGTACTTTTTGCTAAAATCGTCATTGTACTTAATGGCAGCGTAGCTCAGTTGGTTAGAGCGCGAGACTCATAAGCTCGAGGTCACTGGTTCAATCCCAGTCGCTGCTACCAAGAACTCATCCAATCCCCGTTGTGGGGATTTTTTGTTTACTCTCCTAACCCTAGTAACCCATCCAAAACTTTTTCTAAGCCAACTCAAAGTGGTAAAATAAGAATACAGAAAGCATAACTGGAGGTGCCCATGCAAGATGAGCAGCAAACAACAGAAGTGCAAGAAACCACTACACGCGCAGATGGAGCGCACGTACGGCGAAATACCACTGTACTAACCGACCAGCCATCAGGAGTCGTTATAGCCCAACGGATTGTCTGGTTTATCGTAGGAGTCATCGATGTCCTTCTTGCCATCCGATTCGTCCTTCTCCTTCTCGGAGCTAACCACTCAGCCGGTTTTGTCGACTTTATCTACGGCGTTACAGCAATACTTGTCGCACCATTCGTCGGCATCTTTGGCGAGCCAACTTACGGCAAATTCATGTTCGATATTAGTAGTCTCTTGGCGATTATTATCTATAGCCTGATTGGGCTTGGAATCGTGAAGCTTATTACTTTGTCGCGTCCTCACGAAGAGATTTAACCACCGGTCGTGCAACCAAATTACGAAATGCTTGGTGACTACGGGATACGGAATTACATGGGGATACTCTTTGCCTGCCCCTTTAGCGACATACAATTAGAGCCGATGATGCAAATAGGGCTTATATCTAATTCTATAGTGTTAGATCAACGCAAACTAAAGCGTAAACATGATATTATAGAAGACATATGAAAACCGCTACTAAGAAGCAAAAAAAACTCAACAGCACCACTACAAGCAAAACCTTTTCTCGCATTGGGATTATTTTTTCTTTTCTTGCCCTTATCACGATTCCCTCTGCGCCACTATGGGGTATTCTTTTATGCAAGAACAACGAATGTGATTTAAATAACTTTTACCTTTTAGGCTACGCTATAGTGGCTTGCGTAATATTTGGTGTTATTGGGGGACTTTCCTTAATATGCAGTTTACTTACTAGATCAACCGGAAAAATCAAAACAAAATAGAAATTAATGAGGGTGGTGCCAATACGTCATTGACACCACCCTTTATTACTCCCTTCAATCAAGTTCGTTCAAGAAACTTTCTCCATACCCCATATTCATACCCGACACCGTTGGGTGAAAACTCTCTGGTCGAGGTGTGACATTCTCGGCAATGGAGACCCCGTTTATCCACGACGCTTGAGAGTCGCAAATCGCATGACTATCGAACAAATCCGCGTTCACATAATGAACCTTCTTTCCTTCCGTTTGCAAATCATCAACGGCATTCTTGATGATTGTATTCAACAAATCAGCTTGGGTGTTCAACCACTGTGCATCTGCATAGTCCATCCTAATCGTAAATGGCGACGTATCACTTATATCACACGCATATCCACTCGGTGCAAGGCTGTTGGCGGCATAGTGCGTCGTCAAATTCCCAAACATTTCCGGATAGCCAGCAATGTAGATTTCTGCACTCGCGCTGGATGTAACAATAGCCGCGAGTACATCCTTGATTGAATGTATTTCTCGTGTCGTACCAGGCGCGTATACAGCGGAGGAAGCGACCCCCGCTAGAGCAGTCATGCGCTGAGATACAGGCAGGGTTATGTCCGTATGTGTCGAACAGCCGTAGCCAACATTAAATGCCCAGTCAGTACATTTGGTTAGCACCTCCTCAAACCCGACGTCATTTCCACCAATCGTAAGCGTCACAACTTCCGTGTTCACCCCCAATCTTGTCAGCTGAGCAACATCACCCCCTCTTTCAAAGAAGTCATCTGTAATTGCCCCATGGCACGAGCCAACCTCGGGTGTGTCAAGGTCCGAGTGATTACTCAGATAATAGGCGTAGTTATTAGTAGACCTATAGCAATAAGAATCCAAATCATAATTAAACGATCCAGTCCCTGAGCTGTATGAATCCCCAAGGGCAACATAACTCGATGAACTATCAGGCACCCCTGCAATCCCCCAGTGCACAGAGTCTACATAGGAGAGGCTAAGCGAAGGAACGTCAACACGAACCAGCTTTCCCAAATTAGAGTCAGCCAGGTACATACCTCCATTAAAAGTAGAGGCCCCATACGAGTAGGTGGACAGAGCGAATGAATCGGTAATACCCAATATATCGCTTGACCAACTAAACTCTCGAGCTCCACTCGAACCGTATACGTCGAACGCTACGCGTGCATAAGCGGTTCGGTTCGGTACTACACCAACCTCCTCACCATATTTATACACGGGTACAATTTTCCCGTTTGCATCAACGAATAGGTTTTTGATTTCAAAGCTGTTAGCGGTTGCATTCTTCGGATGACGAACGTGCACCTCAGTGTTTGCAACGCCAGTCGCTCTATGGACAATTGTGATGGTAGCAGAGTCATCTCCAGGGTTGTCTGAAGTTACGCCCACAAGGTCCCCATTGGGCATTGTCTGAGCCCAAGCGAACTGCATGTTGCAATCAATGGCCTTTTGCACATCCGGCTGCCCATACGTATGAAATACGACGTAGCAAATACTACTATCGTCTGGGTCGACATCGGGGTACACGACACTTCCATCCGTGTGCTGTGCGACATAAGAAGTCATCCCGCCGACATGGATTTGCTTATTCAAGTCTTCAATACCGCTACTCGTTATGAACCTCAAATTTCCATTATCATTGAATGTCACACCCCCCTTGATACCAGGCTAGTGAAATACTATCACTAGCCCACCCAAGAGAGGTGTTATAAACCACGCTATGATTAGCCTCATCGAGGCCCGTCATGTAGTACACTCTCCAGTTATTGCACGAATTATACGTAAACGAAACTACTCCATTTGAAATTACAGGAGTTGTTTTTATTCTTGCTGGGTTACCGCAATCATCGAGCGGTGAGTGATTCCATAGTACCGCGCCGGAAGGGCTATAAAGGCGGACGGTGTCAGCATAGCCATCAGCGTCCGTATCCACAGCCACTGCAGAGTTGCCAGAGGCTGAAATTGAATCCGTAATCCGCATTGGATCCCAGGAATACATATTCCCACATCCAATGCCAACACCCTCAGTAGGAGTAGTGCCGAAGCTAAATTGCGACACGCCCGTCTGGCTATAGGCATATAGCGAACCATCGAGTCGGCAGTTTAGAGCCCTAGGGGCTTGATTGGGACCAACTTGCAGATTATACGCATCAGTCGGTAGGTTCCAACTCGTAGCGGTAGCATGGGCCGATGTAACAGGAGCAAGTCCCACTCCTATCAAAACAATGGTCGTTAACATGACCAAGGCATACATAGTACGCCTGATTACACCTTTCACAATTTCTCGTTTCTCTAGAATATTTCAAGGAGCGTTAAGCAATAGCTCAACCTCAACGAGTTTACCTAATCAAAACAATAGTGTCGATAGGTAGCTCTCCAAACTAGCTCATTCTTAGTTACACCTGTATACTATAGCCATAACCAACAAGGAGCCTCGTAATGGCAGATACCACTTCTTCAGAATCTAAAAAAGTTGAAAAGCAGGAGCCGGCGTCTCAGGCGTCAGAACCGCAACGCAGCTCCGCAGGAATTCTCGTATTACAATGGCTGACGTACGCCTTCTGGGGCTGGCTCATTATTGCGCTCATCTGGCTCATGGCAGTTGTTTTGAGTAACTTTATCCTGGACACGTCCGTATCGAGCGTTGTTCCTTACGCTATTGCCGCAACACTTGTGTTGCTTCCTCTCGCCTTTGTAACTGATATTTTCTATCGCAAACACGAACCGCTCAAAAAAGCAGGTGGTTCAGCGGTAGTGATGATTATCCACGCCGTTATTAGTGCGCTCTTTGCTATCGGCACACTCATCGCGTCGGTGTTTATTCTGCTCCAAATCACTATCGAAACAGGGGATACTGACGGACTCGTCGTTGGCTTCCTTACCACCGGCTTTGCCGCACTTCTCAACGCGGCACTATTCGTGCGCGTACTTAATCCGTTCAAAAGCAGTAAACCACTCTTCATTTACGGTATTTCAATGCTTGTCGTAGCCATCCTTTTACTTGGCTTTGCCATCTTTGGCCCGCTCGCTAAAGGCATTGCTGCGCGTGGCGACCGTCTCATCGAACAAAATCTTAACTATATCGAAAATGGTGTCGCGCAGTATGTCACCGACAACCAAAAGCTCCCTGAATCACTCAAGGATATTTCTGTAAGTACTGACGAAGCGCAACGTCTTATCGACGACAACCTCGTTGAATACAAGAAAGATGGCACCGCCACAACTGGAAGTGGCACATCGCTTATTACTGAATACCGCTACCAGCTCTGTGTTGACTACAAGCAATCGAGCGGAAGTAGGTATTCGAGCACTTATGACAACGAATACCAATCATACGTTTCAACATCATCACACAAGGCTGGAAATGTTTGCTATAAGCTTCAGGCGCGTGACTACGGGTACAATGTTAAAACTTATTCAAATGACGATAACTAATTTGTAACAAGGCCTTAAAGTCCAAGCATCGAAGTGCGGCGTGAAACGAAATCGCGTAGTTCTTCGCTGGTTCGGGGACGGTCCCAGGTTGCAAGTTGCAAGACTTCACTAATAGTTACCGGTTCGATAATCGCTTGGTTTGTTTCCATTTTGTAAGGTGCCTTTTGTTTGTTTTTGGTTGGTTATGTGCTTATACTAGCATAAGCTTGATAAAATGTCAATACCCTGCTCTTACAGTTTTGACGTCTCGGTTACGCTTATGGTATAACATACGGTAGAGGAACTCTAAAAAAAATAGAAATATATGGACACATTCACTTCGCTCGCTATTGTCGGCTTTGCCGCACTCATCCATGCTAGCTTTCAGTTGAGTGTCAGCGTCTTGACGCTCATGAGTAGCCACGCCATTGGGGCAAAAAAATCACGCGCTCGCGTACTCCGTCTTGCCGCCAGTTACACGACCGGCGCTGGGGTGATGACACTTCTTATCCTTGCCCTTACCTCTCTTATTTTCCTGCATATGTTTGGCGCTGAAGTTCCATTAATTGTTTGGGCAATGATTTGTGGGCTCGTACTGGGCATCGGTATTGCTGTCTGGCTATTTTACTACCGCCGCGGCGCAAAAGGTACCGAACTATGGATTCCTCGTGCCTTCGCCTCTTTCCTGACAAACCGCAGCAAAAAGACACACCTTGGTGCCGAAGCCTTTAGCTTAGGCCTCACCAGTGTTATTGCCGAACTCGTCTTTATTATTCCAACCGTCGCCATTGCCGCGTTGGTCCTTATCGACCTCCCAAGTGTTTGGCAACTGGCTGGTATTGGTATCTACACCCTCGTCTCCCTTCTCGGTCTGTTCATCGTATGGTCATGTATTTCAAGCGGCCGCTCGCTGGCCCGTATTCAAAAGTGGCGCGTCGAAAACAAGCGTTTTTTGCAGTTTAGCGCCGGGAGCGCGCTCATTGTGCTCGGATTCTTCGTCTATGTTAGCAAAATTATGACAGCGGTCTTGGGGGTCCAATAACATGCACGAGGGTGGGCCAGTTACACATGTTGTTAAGAACAGCCGGCGCCGACAACACCCTGAAGCCTTTAGCCGTGAAAAGCTCCATAAAAGCATCGTAGCCGCGTGTTTAGCCTCGGGTGCGCCCACAGGACATGCCGAAAGCATCGCCCGTCGCGTTACCGAGGAAGTAGTTGGCTGGGTAGAACATCGCCCAGAAGTAACCAGTAACGACATTCGGCGCGTCGCCGCTCAACACCTCCGCACCTACCATCCCGACGCAAGCTTTTTATACGAACATCATCGATCGACACTATAAGGGAGACTGACCACATGGCAATCGCAAAACAAAAACAGAAACATTCATTCGACTATGACCTGATTGTAATCGGAAGCGGCGCCGGCGGAAGCGCAGCAGCTACTATTGCTGCTCGTGCCGGTAAACGAGTCGCGATTGTAGAAGAAGATACTTTTGGTGGCGACTCTCCAAACTGGAGCGATGTACCAACCAAAGCGCTGCTTCATGCAGCTCGCGTCTACGATGAAGCTCGCCACGGCAACCGCTTCGGCCTCCGTACCTCGACCCTTGGCTACAACTACCCTTCAATCCGTAACTGGAAAGACCTCGTCGTGCAGCGTACCGGCGCGGCCAATAACCGCCGTTTTTATGAAAACCACGGTATTAGCGCCTTTAACGGCAAGGCTCATTTCTTAACACCGCATGAAATTACTGTTAATCGTCGCCACCTTTCGGCAGCACACTTTTTGATTGCCAGTGGTTCATCATGGACTACGCCAAAAATCCAAGGGCTCAGTGAGGTTGAATACTTTACCCCGCGCTCGATTCTGGAAGCGCTTCGTCCACCAAAGAGCCTGTTCATCATTGGCGGCGGCCAGTACGGTGTTGAAATCGCCCAGCTTATGGCCACTTTTGGAACCAAGGTATATATCGCCGAACAAGCTGGCCGACTCTTACCACACGAGGATCAAGAAGTTGGTGAACTTATGGAGCGTGTACTTACCGAGCAAAAAGGCGCTACCATCCTCACCCATACTCGCGTCCTTTCGGTCGAAAAAGAAGGCCTTGGTAAAAAGATTCTTATTTCTCGCGGTGGTACCGAAAAGCACATTAAGGCCGATGAAATTGTAGTTGCTGCGGGGCGTATGCCAAATGTTGATTTTGGCCTGGAGAACGCTTCGGTTCGCTACACGCCAAAAGGTATTGAGGTAAACGAGCACCTCCAAACCAGCGTGAAGCACATTTACGCAGCTGGTGATGTACTTGGCCGCGATAGCCACACCCACACTGCTCTCCTTGAAAGCCGCATTGCCGCGCACAATATGTTTGAGCGCAGCAAAATTACCCCTGATTACACCGCTACGCCGAATGTTATTTTTACTTTCCCTGAAATTGCCCACGTCGGCCTGAGTGAAGATGATTGCCGACGCCGCGACCTAGCAGTAAATAAAGCAATTGCACCACTAAGCATTGTTGCTCGCAGCAATACCGCCGATTTCCGCGACGGCTTTGTGAAAATCATTACCGATAAAAAAGGCATTGTCCTTGGCGGTACCATTGTTGCACCGGGCGCTGCCGACCTCATTCACGAAATTGGCATTGCCGTAAAACACGGCCTTACCGCCGCCCAGCTCGCCGATACGCCACACGCTTTCCTATCTTGGGCTGAAGCAATTCGCGTTGCCGCTCAAAAGCTGGCAAACTAAAACCCCGCGCTTCGAGGCGCAGGGTTTTAGGGAATAATTTGTACCTATTAGCTTTCGATAGCAGCAGCTTCTGGTTGACGTTGAGAGAAAATCACCACAAGAATCACAGCGATTCCTACAACGACATGGGGCACCCATGCATTAGGGGCTTGGGTGTAGAAGCCAAAGATAAATGGCGATGCCGCCAAAAAGAGTGCGGCAACCACATCAATGATTAGGTGGTACGGCATACCGAGCACTTTAATGAGGCCCCATTCGTACTTTGTAAACAGGCTATACACAATGAGGCCAACACCGAGTACCATCGGGATGATAACAGCCGGGCCACCAACCTCCATAAATCCGAAAATCCATGGCGCCAGGATGAGGGCGATTCCAACGATATAATCGAGCGCTCCGTGTACTTTTGTAGGGATAAATTGATAGCTCATATGCATCTCCTTATGTAACTTATAATGGCCTCATTCTAAGCTTCGCATCGTATTTCGTATGTAAGATATCTTACAAAAACTTGTTATACTACTGGGTACTATGGATAGTGTGAACTATATAAAGGATGCGCCATTAAAAACCTTCCAGCGCGGCGAAGTGTTACTCCAAAAGGGCGAGGTAAGCAAGTCGCTTTCCGTACTGCGCACTGGGTTCGTTAAGGTAACGTCTATTAATGATGCCGGTGTCGAGCGGCTTGTCTGGATTAGCGGCCGCTACGACATTGTGCCCAACGAAAAACTCTTCTCAAAAACAGGTGCCGTCCGTTTCTTTTACACCGCCCTTACCGACGGAAGCTACTACCAAGTTGATAAAGAGAAATTCCTCAAGCGAGCCGCCGAAACACCCGAACTCATGGCTGAAATTGCCAGAGGTATGTCTGATCACTACGACGACCTGCTGCAGCGCATTGACGCCATTGACGCCGCCAGCGTGAAAGATAGGTTGTTATTAACGCTTTTATACCTCGCCGAGCGCGTCAGTGCCGAGGATGCTGTTGACCTGTGCGCACACGGGCTCGTCCTCACCCACGCCGATTTCGCCCACCTTATTGGGTCGACACGCGAGACAACTTCTCTATCATTAAACCTTTTGCGAGAAGAAGGCTACATCGAGTATGCGCGGAACCGCTGCGTGATATTTGCGGCTAAAATCCGAGAAGCGCTTGATCCGTAACGCAGCCGCGGGGTTGAAAAACCTTTTTACATCTGTTATTATGGTTTTTGTGACGCGGGGTGGAGCAGCCCGGTTAGCTCGTGTGGCTCATAACCACAAGGTCGCAGGTTCAAATCCTGCCCCCGCTACCAAGAAAGACTTTTCAGAGACTGGAAGGTCTTTTTTGTTTGCGATAACAGAGTAGAGCGGGCTAATTTCAGTGGTTCCAAACCTATGGTTTTCATAATCGTACACCAAGCCCTTTGGAAACAGGACACTTTGGAACCTTTGCTTAGCAGAGGGTGAAGCTACTGCCCATTGGCTGTCGACAGACTCCATAACGTTCAATGCCGTATCGATATCAAACTCCCTAACTAACTGTTGAGCTTCTAGTCGTTTTAGTTCGTCCTTCAGTGCTTCCCTGTCTTCGTCATAGGCTGCGACTAGCTCATCCTTTTCAGCAAGGGTGAGTTGGTCAGCATTAAACTTCTTCATAGCAGCAAGCCTGTTGTCGTCTAGGGTGCTCAGCTGCGTTCGTAAGCCTGACATCTTAGCATTAAGTGTACCTAGCTGGTTGTTTGATTCGGCAATAAGGACTTCCCTATACAGGCTCAGCACTCGCTCATCAGGCTTAATTCGCTTGAGCATATCCATAAAATCATCGTGCATAACTTCAGCCTTAACCGACTTATACAAGCCAGTACAGCTCTTCCTCGAGCAGTGATAGCGAGGCGATTTACCACCTGCTCCAGTCTTTGGAGCAGAGGCATATAATGGATTCCTACAGTTGGGGCATAGCACTAGACCTTTTAATGGATAGTCCGGATGTAGCTTCAGGCGTGCCTCCCCTGTCCGCTTATTGGTGCCGTTCAATAAACTCTGATTCATCTCAAACGTATCTTGCGAAATGATAGCCTCGTGAACACCCTTAACTAATTCATAGTCAGTAAAATTATCGGAGATAAAACCTGCGTAGACCGGGTGCTTTAGCATGCGGTTGATTGAATCTTCGCTCAGCTTTTTACCATAGCGACTACGCAAGCCCTTGCTCGCTGCATATCGAGTCAGCTCTGCCTTTTTAATATCTCCTTGAGAGAATCGTTCAAGCACATCTTTGATGATTGGTGCCATTGCATTTGGCTTAAGAGTTGGGCGTGCCTTTCCTATCCCATTTTGCACCTTGTGAATATCATAACCAACAATTGGAGGGTGAAGCCAGTAACCCTGATGGGCTAGTGAGGTCATGTTATCAACTGTAAAATCTCGTTTATTGTGATTATCGAGTTGTGCGATTAAGACGTTCACACCTTCCATGAATTGACCGAATGCACTATCATCCACAGGTTCAGTTGCGGAACGAACTGTTATATTCAAACTCCTCAAAGGAACAACGAAGCCTGTAATATAACTTGCCATATCTCTAGAGGCACGGCTCATCTTATAAACAACCACATGGTCAATCTCACCTCGATGCTTACGAGCATAGTCAATCATGCTTTGTAGTTCAGCACGGTCTGTATTCTTACCACTCTTTGCTTCATCAAAGAATGTTTTTACAATCTCAATATTATTCTGTTCAGCGTATCGCTCGATGGCAAGCTGCTGTGTTGCTGGGCTTTCACCATTAATTTGGCGGTCGCTAGATATACGAATATATGCCAATGCCCGCTTACGTTGTACTGTTTGATTCTGATAATTCATTACTTAAGACACCGTTTACTTTGGAACCATTATACCACAGCTGCTCTTTTGCTAACAGATGTAGTGTATGAATGATTTCTTTTACTTGGTTATCATCTAGGTTACTTACGAGTGAACCTAAGATACGCCTCGCCTTAGCGACTGATACGATTTCGGACATAGAATATCCCCTCAACTGAGGGGTAGGCTGGAGACTCCGCCCTCGACAAACTAAAGGTTAATTTAATTCATCGATTTCTGAACGAGGATTCTTCTCTCTTTGTGAGCAGAGGCTCGGAGAATCATTCTCTTCGGAGGCTCGATTGAGTGCGACATTTCTGGGCGATGCCCTTGCAGCGAGGGCATTACACCCTATGGCTTGATACATATTATACCATTTTACTGCTACAATAGAGAGGTCTTAAGCTTTATATCACAATAGTCGCCCGCATTGCGGTTTGATTTTACTCACAAATAGGCATCGCGTTAAGCAGCCGGAGTAAAATCCTACTGTGATAAAAGGCTTAAGACACCTACGCGGTGCCTTTTTTGTTTTCATAGGCACAGGCAACCAATAAAGGAGCTGAACTATGGATAAAACAGAAGAAGCAAAAGCCCTCGTAAGTCACGCTCGGCAGTTGATTGAGCAGTCCGAAGCCAATGCTATTAAACAGTATGGTGCTGTCGTGGTAACAGCTGAGGAAATACTAAAATCATCTCACCAAAGCGGGCAATATATTGACGAGTTCCTAAAAGAAACAAGCTCAATCCACAAAACTGAGGATACGCTACTGCTAGTCTGTCTTGGTATGATTACCAAGATTGGATTTGAAGGCGACAAGACGAGTGCTATGCCACAACTGAATGATTCAAACTATGGATTCATCCTAAGCGAGTATCGCCCAATAAAGCGTGCAGCAAATGACATCCGAGCAGCCGAGTTGTTCCCTGAGCAAGATGAAATTATTAAGCCAGTAGTGCAGAACGCTCCTGAGGATATGTTCCAAAACTATGTAGGCTTGCTAATCGGTAGGTTCTACAGGGCAGGTATGCTGTGGAAGCAGAAGCTGATGTGGCAACTCTTGAAAGAATGGAATAGCAACGGTGCTAAGGCGGGTATTCCCGGTAGTGTTCGTAGCAAGCTGGGTGAAGATAAAGCCTTGGAGCTATTCCGAAATACCGCCAATAGTATTATGGATAACCAAGAGCTACTTAATAAGGCGGTTGAGGATTATTATAAGGCTAACCCGTATGCGAATAAATAAGGAGCTACAATGAAAACAACTAAAGCAATTCTACTATTCCTATCAAAGCAAATTGGCTACATCATAGCTCTCGGGATACTTACTATCGGCAGTATGTACGTTGGTGTCTACTTCGTAGCAACCGACTCGCAACCACAGGATGCAGCGGTGCTCACCCCAATGCTGACCGTACCAATTGCTTTCATTGCAGGTGTGTTGTTAAGTAAACTATTCAATAGAAAGCGAAAAGAAAAGTAAGTAATGAACACTACTAACGCAGACTACTACACATTCAACACAGGTAATTCTCTTTTACTGCTTGGTAAGTCTGGCTCGGGCAAGTCGGTGCTTTGCGAAACCTTATTCAAGCGATTCATACAGGCAAAGGCACCCGAGGAGCTCCGCTTCGTAGTATTGGATATGACCTGCCACGATGCAGAAATACTTCGAGACGAACATCCTGAATATATCGAGGAGCTGGTTGAGGGAACGCACATAGAGAAAGCCTTTGAGGTACTTGAAAAGTATGCCGAGCTTTCAAAAACAGGGCGACCTACCGAAAAGTCTGAGCTTGTTATTTTTATTGAAGAGTGCGATATGGCACGATACGATGCTAACAGATACGAAACAATCTTTAAGGTGTTAATTTCGCATGCCGATTCTGCACGGATGAGGTTGATATACTCTACGTCAGTAATCACCCCTCAGACGGTCTCTCAAGAGCTCCTACGAACATTTGATGTAGTGCTCGTTGGGCATCAATACGATAGCGATGCACGACAATACTTAGGTGTGCCCGATACTGATGATTTTCCTGAGTATAGTTTTGTAGTAAAAGAGAAGGAATCTGTTGCGGTATAACTATGGCATTCCACACCGACCTGCTCAGGTGGCAAGAAACAATGAACACTGTTACGGTGGACTGCTCGCTTGATGTGGTGGTGCATCCTGCCCAGTCTGACACAGTGCTGCTCATTATTCCCGGTGTAGACGGTTCGGTGAATGGCTATGAAGATAAGTACATACGCATAGCCGAGCAAGTGCAAGATAGGCACGGCGTTGCGGTGGTTCGTATAGCCAACCCTTTCATTAGCTCGTTCCATTGGGAGAGTAATCCTCGGCGAATATTGGATTACATTGAAAAAAACGCTAGTGTAATCACTGGCAGTAGCGAAGTACCCCGCATTAAAGTGATGGCTCACTCAGCGGGGGCTTCTATTATAGCGAGAATTGCTCACGAGTACGACAATATCAGCGATATATTGCTCGTAAATCCAGCCGAAAAGCTTGGTAGTAATGCTATACGCCAAGGTTTAAGTAAGACTAATGCCAGCGTGAAGATAGTCTTTGGCGAGAAAGACCCCTCTATAAGCTTCTCGGAGGCTCTACAGGGCGATGGGCATCGAGTTAAAGTAGTTGAGGGTGCTGACCATAATTTCTCTGGCGATTCACTGCCTTTATTTATTGGTTTACCTCAAGAGTATTTGTTCTGACGTATCAAAAGTTTTGTCTTTTATTTTTATCAAGTATTAAACTTCTACTTCTACCTCGTTCACCTCAACCATCATGGTCATTCTAAGAACAATGTAGAACAGCATATTAAATGTTGAGTAGTTACACTCGCTCATTTTTATATCACCATGTGCCACCTTGTGACGGAATCTATGAGCGGTCGGGTCGTAAAGAAAGAAGCTTAATAGAAAGCAGAAGTCTTCACCCCACATGTCTTGGTATTCTTTTGAGGATAGAATATCAGATGACAGGTTTTTATTTCGTGTACTCGTACTTTTACCGTTGAACGTTATAGTATCAAGTCCCACGAGTCCCGAGATATGCATAAACAAATTCTCGATTAACGGCGTGAGTATGTGAATTGCCGAGAAGTAATCGTCCTCAAATCTTCTTTCAAGTGCAGCATCTAGCTTAATTAGCTGGTCGGAAGTGTACACTTTCTTGCCCAAGAGTATATCCATTAACGCTTCACGAGTAAGCTGTTTCTTTTCAATAAGCTTGGCGGTAGCATTGTCCAAGATACTCATAGTAAGGCTGACTTGGAAACCGTAGTTTTCATTTAACCATGTGCCATCAAAGTCATCATACGAAGCGACATGCCCATTATCGCCCAGTTGCATATGTGTCGCTAGCTGTGCGGTTATAGGCCTGATGTTCTTGGCATTCTTCCTTGCTTCCGCAAGGCGAGGCAGGAGGGTTCTCGATTTAGCTATATGGTACAGGTTCTCGGCAAGTGTGCCCTTGCTTGAGTAAGAGTCAAGTAGCTTCTGAAACTCGTCTTGCATCTCTTTAGTGAGAGGTACCTCAATCTTATGACCAGTTAGAGGCTCTGCCTTTGAGTTGTATTCGACAACCAGCTTCTTTAGTTCTTGAATCTTCTCGCTATCACTCAGCTTACTGTACGACCTAAGGGCAGAGGCAGCATGGAACGATGCACTCACATACTCGCCCACCTTTGCCTCATCTATCGCACGTTTGCGGTCGCTGTCGGCTTGTTTCTTTAGCTTTGCTTTATCTTCTGCTTTCATATTCTTATTATAAGCACACTCGAAAACATTACTTATACCCACGCAAGCACTATATATGTCATATAGTATCTTTTTGAAACTAGGGGTGGGGGGTGGCCTAGGGCACACAAACTAGAATGTATTTATATACGGCTACTATGGATTCCCTTGCTATGTTTCTTATGAATTGGTACATGCTTGAAGGCGAAGGCTTTCCGCCAGACATAAACGAATAATCACCAAAGTTAACAGATATAATTTATCTAATTCAGTGCAAAAATAAAGCTGACAAAACATATCCGAACGGCCATTAGTGTAATATAAGACTATATGGACGAGAAAACTCTAGCTGGATACCAATCCGCGATTAATATAACCGACATTAAGCCTAGCGAAACAATTGAAGGCCTGATTGTTATGCCTCAGAAAGTCGACGCGAGTGATGGTACGGGATACTATAGCCACGATGCCCCATCGACACAAAAGGAACTTGCCTCACTTGGCTATAAGGCCACCTACTACACAGAAAAGAAAGCGAATATCTACCTCAACAGTGCAGAGGCGTACACGTTGGTGGAATTCTTAGTAGGTTTCTTTATAAACGGCGTTGGCAGTGCTGCCGCTTGGGATGGAATTAAAGCATTAATCCGCCTTAAAGCAGGTAAACGTGTTAATCCAATAGTTAGAGCACGAATATATATCAGCTCAAAATCAGATACCACGGAGTCTTGGCAGGAGTACGAATTAAATGGCAGTGTTGATGATGCCATTAGAATGATAGAGACGGTTCGCAAGCAATATGATGCCCCCGAAAGTATTCGAAAAGAAGAAGTATAACACCAATACAGCCAAATTAGTTGGTACATACGCCGGAGAATACATCAACGATTATGACCTTCGGTTAAAGCAGCAGCTTGAGGCGATGATGAGCGAAGCTAAGATTCACTTCAATCAGGCCTCCCTTGCATGGAGTTTCCGAAACTATGAACTTGCAGTACAAGAAGTTGACGAGGCACTTCGCATTGTATCAGAGGCTTTTTGGTATGCGGACGAGACGGAATTGGAGAAGAAGCCCCATAAACTTCTTCACCAGATTGCCAAATGGAAACATGATACAATCGGCTGTCACCTGATTAAACAGGGTGACGAATATATCCAACGCTGCAAGGTTGCAATTACCCATAGACGAATGGGGTTCTCCGCAGGACTTACTGGCACACCAGTATGTACGCTGTGCGGAAAAAGTGAATTTGACTGTGAACATTCCAAAGATAAAACCTACTGGACTCGAGGTGGAACCAATAAACAAGGCGAGTGTTTCATTTGTCTCGAAAAATCCTGCACTGAACACTCAGATTCATACATATACAAAGTAAGTCCGACAACGCGAATCACTAACCCAGTCCTGCACGAAGTTAGTATGGTACGAAGGCCTAGGTTCCCGCTCGCACGCATGCAAGAAGTGCCCATATCGAAGGAAGAAATTGAAGCAAATGCCGGCATAATTGATGAATCAAAAGGCATGGTTTATACCTGCCATACCTGTGGCGGGTCGTGCCCAGGGTTCCAGGAATTTCTCGGGTTAGACTCCGAACTATAGCCTATTCTTTAGATACCTTGGCCTTGAGATAGTATCTAGCCGCCCTATACTCATCTTCTGTGATACCAAAGAGCCTTTCAGTATACTGGTCAGGAGTTTCGTCACCAAGTAACGGTGCCCTAATGGATGCCAAGATACCATATTCGCTGTCGTCAGGACGAACAAACTTTGCCATTTCATAATTCAATTGGTCGGGATATGTACCCATATAATGCACACCCTTAGACAACTTGAACGGCTCCGAGTGTAATGTCTTTATATAGTTAGCCTTGAAGCTACGCACGCATGCACGAGCATGTTTGAGCAGCTCGGTCTTATTCTGACGCAAAGCAATAGTAGCGAGTAGAAAAACATTCATCATAATCCTAGGGGCTTCCCAATCCCTATCTCTTGCAGCGGTTCTCATATAAGCATCCGCCATAGCCGTTACTGTAGACATGGCACTTTTTGCTAATTCATCCCTACCTTCTGATAGTGCATAGATGGCGATACTTGTTAGCTTATCAGCCAAGTCATCTATGTTGGAGTTTTCTACCTTATCGTCAACTTTATTTAACCCAAAGCCAAATTGACTTACCGCCCATGAAAGCTTAGAGTCTATATCCCGAGAGTGCCGCTGCCAATGACGGCGTTTTCTTAAGTCTATTAGTTTCAAAATGCAGAGCTGGAGGATTCGCATTAACTCAAGGTAAACATACCTGTCAACGATTTGCGTTTTCTCCATGTCGGCGAGCGTCCTTGCAATATCACGAATCTTATCGACTATCTCTATGGCATCCATCTGGTCGTGGAGCCTATCGGGGTTTGTCGTTGTGCTACCTTTTCGCACAAGGTATTTGAATCGCTCATACAAATGCTTTACTGGTCGCAGTACATCATCGGTGTTATTAGGGCTTAGGTCATAATGATTTGTTTGTGCAACTAAATACGTCTTTATCAGTGTTTCGTATTTGTCCATGAACAATGTGAAGTCAGTGTAATGCATGTCTATTTTTTCTTTCGAAAAGAGTGCGTCGCCCATCTTATTGAATGACCACACAGCTTGTTTAGCAACGCTGTCCTGCTTGTTTACCACTGCATACATATACAAAGTATGCAGACTATCATACGCATAGCTTTGACCGTGGCTTAAATCTTTGTAAATTGCAACAGCACCTAAATTACCGTATGCTTTTGCGATTTCAAATGTAGCCTCGACATTCTTTTTTTGCATAGCAATGTCCCTAGCCTGATTGAGGTAGCCGAAGCACTGTTCAAACTGAGGATTCTCATTACGAAGTGGTGCGAAATCAAGTTCGGATAATTTAATCCCAAGATTGGTAAATATAGTGAGAGTATTTCGAATACCTTCAAGATTATCATCGTCCATATAGTCCGAGAGTTTTGCAATGAGTCGTTCGAAGTTGCTCGCAAAGAAGCCCTGGGAGTCCGTCTCAAGAACGAGCAGGTAGTCTGTTGGTATAAGTATCGAGTTTCCTTTTCGTGCATCAATATATCTAAAGAGTATTTTTTGTACACCCTTGAGAACATTGATTGCCGCCCGCTCCTTCTTACGCTCACGAAGCATTGCGTGATAGTCATACATAATACCAATGTACGAATTGAGCTGTTCATAATGTGCACGCACAAGCAACTGTGCCTGCTGTTTAGCGTGCTTTTCAATTTCCACGTCTTTAACTTTTGGGTTAGAGGCAAAAAGTTTTGCAACCTTATTCGCACTTTTCTCTGCTTCATCAATCAATTTAATGGCGGGAGTCACAATATAATTCTGAAATGCCGTCTGAGGATTAAGCCTTGAACGCATCGTAGTGTAGCTGACAAATACTAGAAAGAATACCAGCATCAATAAAAATAGTGTCGCTACGTTGAGCCAGTAGTTCTCCCTTAAATCGCCAGGATAGGACAGGCCGACTGTAAAGAATGTAATGCTTATAAGTGCTAGGGCAATATATATCCACGCTTGCTTGCGGTCATTACCGCTGAGCCTAAAAAACTCGGGTGGATATTCCGTCAATGCATAGTTAGCAAGCAAGGTAATGAAGGTAAATATAATAGCAAGCATGCTACCCGTCATACCACCGAGTGCAGTGTAGAAACCTAATACATCCTTATTATCAAAACTCGCGAAAAGAGTTGGAACAAATAAGCTAAGGGCAATACTACTCAACAGATAAATTAAAGTAAGATACCGATTGATTCGTCTTCGCCAGTGACTTCGGATTTTTGCTCTAGTTCTGTTCTGCCAACCAAAAAACCTAAGTCGTGAATTATATATGACGACTTTTACCGACTTCTTGAAACGACGCCACCTCGTCCGAAGCTTTCTCTTAAGCTTATTTATGGACATTTGAGTATATTATACTCTTTTCGTCAAGTAATTACAGAGGTAATGAATGATTACTTAAACAAGATTCTTCAAAAACAAACCAACTACCCAAGATTTTAGCTTCCAGGCCATATACAAACCGCCCAGTAAAGCAAGTGGCCAATACCATCCGCCATCAAAAAGATGAGCCGTTGCATTGCCGATATTACCAATCAACGCACCAGCAAATGCATCCTTTATAGAAGAGAAAGCGAACCAAGCTCCTTCCAATCCTTGTAATACTGCTTCTAAAGTTATTATTTGCATGAGGTTACTATATATTATTCAAGCTTAGTAATTGCTGGGAAGCGTGGGTGCTAGTGCCTTAACGGCACGCACCCCTACTCCAATATAGTTCTAATGTAGGGCGGGTATCCTTTCGCCCAGTGATAACACCCCCATTATCTGTTTCCATTGCAGTATCTCGTTACAGATTAGGTTCCAATGCTGATGTACTTGGGCTACCAAGAAAGACTTCGAACTTGATTCGGAGCCTTTTTTGTTTGCTATACTTAAACTATCTATAAGAATCCTATCAGTCAGGAGATAGTGTAATGAAAAAAATTTATTATCGGTGCGGCTATTGGGGTTCTCATCGTAGCGGCGAGTCTTGGCATACATCAGCCTGCAGCTGCACGCTTTCACATAAATACCCATCAAAATTACAGTTCATCCTCATCCTCAAGTGGGCACAATAAGGGGATTGATGCACTCAACGAAGCAAATGACGCAATAACCGACTATGTTACCCAAATTAATGCCATCAAAGATACGGCCGATAGCGCACAGATATCTGTTGCCATATCAAGTGGAACTACCCTGCAAAATCGCCTCGCTACATTGCAACAGCAATCCTTTGATGCAACGACTGATGAGAATTACCAGTCAGCAGTTACCTCTTTAATGTCAGCAGCCGCTAACGTGAGTAGCGCCGCCGCATCACTTAACGCAGTTTTAAACTCAGGGAGTGCAACTAACATCAACACAGCACTCCAGCATTTCAATTCAACAGTCGACGCTTTTGACGTAGCTCTCGACACATTCAGCTCTGCTATTCAGTCATATAACACCCCTATCGAAGAAGAACAAAAATCAACAGGAGCGCTGTACGTTATCGTTTCGGTCGTAGCGCTCGCAGTAACAATTGCAACCTTTGCTTGGCGTCCAGAAAGAGAAGCCGCCCGACAAAAAGCACTCCGCGTCAACGCAGCAAAACAATCACTATGGCCACTTGGTGGCGCGCTCATCACGACCATCTGGTTTTTTGCAGCCGACGGCGGAACCTACATGGTATTCTGGGGCGCTATACTGCTAGGGTTCATCATTTATATAAAAGCTCTTTCCGATGCTATAGGTGCACGTCGAAATTCAGAAAAGGGCTTAGCCGAAGCAACCGTTTCCCATGCTCGATCACTAGCACCCGAGCTCATACGCCTCTTTAAAATTTCAAAAGAAGAAACTTCCGGCGTCACACTCCTCGCCACCCTGACCCTGGAAGGGCTCTATGCATTCTCACTCTTTAATAACCCTGACGACAAAGCCGGTAAGGAAGTGTTAGAAGAGAGTCTTTCTAAAGTAGAACGTGAAATCAATCGGCTCTCTCTCATTGATGGGCAGGCTCAGGAGACAAAAGACGCACGAGATAAAATCTATGACTCAATCATGAAATCCGCTGTTATGTATGCAGATACCACACTCGAAAGTCGCCGATACTTTGCTATACTTGGTGCCATCGCTTTCCTGTCGAAAGAATACGCTGGTAAATTTTCAGTTACGGACGTACAAGACGGTGCCTACGACCCTCTTATTAACGAACTTGTCAAATACCAAGCAGTAGTCAATAGCTACCTATAGACGCTTCGGACATTACTCCTAAGGGGTTAATTAGGCAAATTACCTCTTATAGCGCATAATAGAGGTAACGAGACACAATAAACCAGGGGCGTGCGTATGAGTAACACAATCACTATACAAAAATATCTTGAAACTGATGTTGCGAAAAATATCCATAAAGAGCTCAAGGCGATGGCAGCAAGTCCGAACTATATTACCGAGCCAAGCTACTCCCCAACTTCTTCTGAACCGGTTTCATTTGTTGATAAGCACATTAAGTATTTGAGTACTCATCAAAAGCTCAATCACGAGCAGTATCTCTCAAACTTGAAGCTGATGACGAAAGTACGCTAGTTACTGTCCGTCTTCACCCGAACTAATACTTTTACTGTAGCCACCAAACAAGAAGTTCAGCCACTGTTCCATATTGCTGGTTTTGTTTTGCACGGCCGCTTCAGTGCCAGAGCTTGACGCTTTCTCATCGGCCCTCTTGGCTACTTCAGAATTATCTGGCAAAATTAAGACTTTCTCGCCAGGCATTACAAGTCCAAGCGATTCGCGCGCCGCTAGTTCTTTGTACTCATTGGTTTCATAGTAGCGCTTTTGAAGCTCCAGGTTATCCTTTTGCAGTTCCGCCAGTTGTAATTGGCGCTTTTTATAATCAACTTCTTTTTGCAAATTGTAATTACGCTGCATCACCTGAAGCGAGCCCCACACCCATCCAGCTGCAATTAAAAAGGCGGTCAAAATGACAAGGTTGTTAAACGTCAGGTATTTGTGACGAACGTGATAAATGAATTTACGAATGTTTATCTTTTGCATACCAACGAAGCTTATGGCTTACTGGTGGTTATTATACCACCTCTCGCCCCTAGCCCGACAGATACAACTGGGGTATAATTGTCCAAGCGGGGCTGTAGCTCATCGGTTAGAGCAGGCGGCTCATAACCACTTGGTAGATGGTTCGATTCCATCCAGCCCCACCATAGAGCTTATGTTTAAATAGAACTCTTTACGGAGTTCTTTTTTGTTATCATAAAAGCATGTTAGTTTTCATCAGCGGTAGTATCAACTCAGGAAAAACCACCACATCGCAAGCACTCGCGAAACGGTTAAGTGCAGCATTCGTCAATGTTGATGATTTAAACGACACAATCCCCAACTTTAACCTGGCAACGGATCTTGATAAGTCAATGGACTTGGCAATAGCGACCATAAACAAATACTCTTCGGAGGGTAAAGATGTCGTTGCGAATTATGTTGTGCGAGAAAAAGACTGGAATCGTTTTAATAAAGAGATTACCACAACGCCACAACACATAATTACACTTGCGCCTAGAATTGAAATTGCCCAAAGCCAACGCGGCGAAAGAATCCTCAGTGACTGGGAAAAATCACGTATTCAGTACCATTACAACACAGGCATAGCATCTCCAAGCTTTGGCCATATTATTGATAATTCGAATCTCACGGTTGATGAGACTGTCGAAAAAATTATAGCTATAATATCGCAAGGATAGTTCTAGCTTCCGTCATAACGCCCCACCAAAAAAACTTATGGTATCATTAACTATATGAAAATACTCAACAACAGCGCAGAATTTCCAAATATGTCCGTAGAGCAACTCACAGAAGAGCTCGATCGGCTCAATAAATCACTCGAACTCGCAAAGCAAACCGGTACGGGTACCTCCGGGGTTGAGTCAATTATTAAGAATGTAGAAAATGAATTAACAAGTCGCGGTGTAGATATTGATACAACAGCCCCGACTTCATCAGACCAACCAGAAGACACCATTTCACAAAGTTAGTGTTAGAGGTATGACAAATACCACGAATGACGCAACCACCACTCTCATTAAGGCCCTTATCGAACATCTTCGAGGTGCTAATGACACCTGGGAGTCGCTTGCAATGGTCATTGAGTTTGATGGAGGTGAGCTCAGTGGTACCTATGGATACACTTATTCACCCGAAGGCACAGTAGCCGCTGTTGCTTCGCGACCAAGTGGTATTAGAACCGCAGTAACTGCCTATCTAAGTGACTACTACAAACCGGGTGAGTCTTTGCCTGTGAAAATTCTCGTGCAGTTTGAACGCACCTCGGGCGAGTACGAGGTAACTTTTGAAGACACCGACACGGCACGTTGGAGTGTAACGCCAAAAAACATTACTACAATTCGCGAGGAGCTGCGGCCGCAGTTTAGCTAATACCATGACGATTGATGAGCTGAAACAAATCATACGCACCGAAGCGCTTGAAATGCCGGTTCTTTACGGTGCGGGCGAAACTCGTAATGACGCAGCTGTGCTTGAACGCGATGGAGACACCTGGAAGTTTTATCTCGCCAACGAACGAGGTGGTATGCACGAATCAACCTATCGTACCTTTACCAACGAATCGGATGCGCTTGAGTACACACTTCTTAAGCTCCGTCAGATTAAAAAAGCGAGTAAGTCGCTTGCAGATTTGTCGGCTCGTAAACAAAATGATGCTATCGAAGCGTCTCCTATTGAGGTTGTCTTCTCGCGCGAAAACGGCTGGATTCCTAAGGTCATTCGCAAAGACGGTGCACTGTACCTTATGCTCGGCGGTGGTGCTGATGCAAATCATGACGCTCGTACCTTCTTCATTCCTATCTCTAAGGCCCATCTTGATGGTATTAAAAGCGACTTTACGCGGCACATGCTGCTTTGGAGCGCGCTCTTGCCATTATGCGATGAGGCTGGCACGCACGGACCACTCAATGAAAGCGCAGCCGTGGCACTTCTTGATCCTATTCTGTTTGGCTCAAAAGCAGATGTCGAAGCGCTCTTTAAAGAAATTAAGTGGGATAAGCGTCGACTTATTGCCCAAGGAGCAACCATCGAACTGCTTGAGCGAGGCGATATCTTTACCGCGCTAAAATCAGCTGGAACATCATCGGATTGGAATTTAGTATGGGAATATGATGCCAATCGAGACCGTGCTCGTCGCGGCGTGCAGCTTTCACCACTCGATGCCGCCCTACTAAAGTATACCGACCGCTACCTCCATGGTGGAAAAAGCCCTATGCGCACTCCGGACGCCGTTACGCCTGAACTTCTTCCACAAGTGCTCGATATTATTACTGTCGCCGAACAAGCCTCGGCAGGAATGGAGCTCCCTCCCAATTGGAGCACGCAAAAACAAGATAAAGATTGGGACAAAATTAAGGAAAAGGTAGAGCGCGCAGTGCGAGAGGCATACCCGACACTTGTCGATGACGCCGTAAAGACGGTGGGCTTTTTAATGTGCTCGGAAGCAGCCGATAGAGTACGAAAGAAAACCGCTCAATAAAAAATCGCTCCTCTTGCGGAGCGATTTTTTATTTATCGGCCCGTAACCTTACGCGCGGTTCTCGAGGTTACTGTTTTCTGCTTATTTCGCAGCCGTACCGCTTCTTTACCGGTACCACGAAGCCGTGAAAGGTTTCGGTTGATGCCAGCTTGAGATGCGGCTACCTCGGCCTCATTAAATCCAATTGCTCGTAGGGCTGCAGTTTTCGCAAGCATTTCAACTGCTCGCGCCTCATCGTGTCGATAGCGGGCGGCTTTCTGCTCCATCCCATCAAGGACTTCGCGAGAATTGTGATAGCGTTGGCTTAATGCACCACTTCGAGTTGCACCCGATAGTTTATTTTGCGCTGAAATACCGTCCATAAGCTGCCCAACGGCATAGGCACGCTCGGCAAGCGAAACAGAAACACCGGGAGTTGCCTGGGTTACTGGCTTTGATTCGGGTTGGTTAAAAAGCTCATCAAGCTCGTATTCAGCGGCGTCGTAGGCAAGGCGTTCTGCCGCATCGGCATAATTCGCCACACCAAGGTCGGAAAGGCGGTCGACGGCAGCAAAATGTTCATCTTGGGAGGTGTACTCAGAAGTGTCACCGCCTTCAATAACGTTACCATTTGTATAGGCAGGTTCAAGGGGTTCATTTCCGAATCCGGTGTTCGATTCATTCATAAATCTATTATAGCATAAACACTATAAATAGTCAATCTACTCCCAGCGGAACACCTTAAACGCAATCACGTAAATAACCACGAGCCACGCACCAATTAAACCAATTTGCGGCAAAATGTTTACAAAGTGCGCACCTTCAGTGGTAATAAGGCGAATACCGTCAATGACAGGGGTTAATGGCAAGAACGCCGATACGTTTTGCAGCCACTCCGGCATGAGGAAGCGCGGGAAGAAGGTACCCGAGAGGAACATCATCGGGAAGACCACAATGTTCGCCAGCGGGGCCACCTGCCGTTCGTTCTTCGCCCAACCTCCAAGCGCCAAACCAATACCCAGAATCATCACAATGCTAAATACAATGAAGAGTGCCAGCTCAAACCAGTTCCCCACCACTTGCAGATGGAATACCCAAATTGCCACAGCAAACATGATTGCGATGGAAAGAAGACCAATAATCGCCTGCCCAATCATGGTCGACACAAAGTACTGCCACACACGAAGCGGCGTGGTACTCAGGCGACGCAGGATTCCCATCTTCTTGAGCTCTGGGAAAACGTTAATTGGCCCAAAAATACCCATACCAATAATCGCGAATCCAAGGAGCCCGGCGAAGGTGTAATCGAAGGCCGACAGGCTATTCTCGTTAAGTTCCTCGCTCGCCACCGTAAATGGTGTGACGCTTGGGGCAATCTTTTGGTTAATCTGCTGGAATTGGCTCTCCAAAATAGACGCCAATGCCGTACCAGATTGCTGGTTATTTTGGGTGTAAATCACCTTCACCTCACCACTTGGAAAGGTCTGGCCTTTTTGCGTTTCACCGAAATTTTCAGGCAGTACAATGGCCGCATCAAGCTCGGAGCGACTCATTTTATCTTTGGCTTCATCAAGCGTCGTCACCTCTTGATTTACCTTCAAAATGTCACCTTCTTCGAGGTTTTTCGCAAAGTCTTTTGCAAATGATGAATCGGCTTTATTAATCAGCGCAACATTAAACGATACGCTCGAGCTATTACCATTGAGGCTTCCAAAAACGAACAGGAATATAAGCGGGAACCCGACGGTAAAGAAAATGGCCGTGCGGTCACGGAAGAATCGCTTTGTGTTAATGCGTACGAACGTTAAAACGGTGTACCAACTCTTTTTCCAGTTACTCATTACGAACCATCCCTTAAGGCCTTGCCGGTTAAGTCAATAAACACGTCTTCGAGGCTTGCCTGTTGAACTTCTTGCTTCTTCTTAAAGCCACGCTTTAACAGCTGCTTAATGAGATTACGAGGCGTATCGATGGCGATAATTTTACCGTTATCCATGATGGCAATGCGGTCACATAGAATTTCGGCTTCGTCCATGTAGTGGGTCGTCATAATCACGCTAATGCCCTTATCGCGGACCTTTTCAATGAGGTCCCAGAGGTGACGGCGTGCTTGTGGGTCGAGGCCAGTGGTTGGTTCGTCCAAAAAGAACACTTTCGGACCATGTACGAGGGCTGTGGTAATACTCAGGCGCTGCTTTTGACCACCCGATAAATCTTCAACGTAGTTCTTGGCTTTTTCTTCAAGGTCGACATCGCGGAGGAACTCCATTGGGTCAACTTTTTCACCGTAGGCCGCAGCAAACATTTCCACGACTTCGGTAAGGCGCGTTTTGTCCTGAAAAGCTGGCGACTGTGGCTGTACGCCAATTAGGTACTTCACTGCTCGCGGGTTCTTCTTTACATCAATACCGTCGATTTTTACCGTACCACTATCGATAGGACGCAGTGTTTCCATCATTTCAAGTGTGGTCGTTTTACCGGCGCCATTTGGCCCCAAAATGCCAAAAATCTCTCCCTTTTTCACCGTAAAACTAACCCCATCGACAGCCTGCTTATCGCCATAGCGTTTCTTAAGATTGTTCACTTCTACCATGTGACTCATAGGTCTATTCTACCCCTGTATCCCCCGAGGAGCAAGAAAAAGGTTTTCCACCATATGTAGCGTATTTTTTACACCAAAAAACGCTAGCGTTACACGAACAATAAGGCTAAAATGGATTTCAGATTCGCGCCCACACTTTGGAGGGTAGAGTACACCGTAGGGGGTAGTATTCCTTGTCCGAGGCGCGCGCAATCGCTCTTGGATAAGGTACCCTTTGCTTCACACCCGGCACAAGCCATACATTCTGGCCGCTGGGTCAGACAGAACAAAGGAAAGATAAACATGACCATCACGATAATCAAGAAAGCCGACTGCCCGGACTGCACCAGCACCGAGCAGTTCCTGGACAGCAGGGGCATCGAGCACAACGCACTTCGCGCCGACCTCGACCCTGAAGTCTTCGACTTCGTGGTCAACGTCATCGGTGTCCGCCGGATGCCCGTTGTGCTGCTGCACGAGGGCGACTGGCGTGACTTCCGTCCGGAGGAGGGCGTCCACATCGACCAGCAGTCGAATGTCTGGTCTGGCCTGCGCCGCGACCGTCTGTACGGGCTGCCCAAGCAGCTCGAGGCACTCGCCGTCGCTTAGGCACACCACTCCCTGCCCATCATCACCTTAACCCAAGAGCATAAAGCCTCGTCGGATTCGTCCGCCGAGGCTGCTCTGCTATCTCTACGTAGTAAAAAGGCTTATAACAAGAAACACCCCCGGGGAAAGGGGGGGTGTTCTGGCACCTGTTTGTTTGACCTAAGTATAGTGTCAAACTGCTTATGGTGCAATAGTCTTTTTGATGTATAAAAAACTATTTCTTCTTTGAAACGGTAAGGAAACCGTTACGTGGGTTTTCCTTAACAACACGGTCTTCAGGCAGGTCTACTGGAGTACCCTTTGCATTGTTTTCGGTCTTTGCAAAGAAGTAGATCGTTTGTGGCTTGCCACCACGAAGTGTAACTTCAGTGCTGTGCAAGTAGTAAGTAACGCCCTTAGAGTTAGTGTGACTGTAAGCCATTTGAGTATATACCTCCTATTAGTGCTATACAGGGGTAATCTTAGCGCGCTCTAGGGGTGCTGTCAACATTAAATTCGTTTATAGTGTCGGCGAAGCATTAATTGGAGTACCCCAATACTCACCAAACGAATGATGATGAGGAGTAAAATTACCCCGAAGGCCAGCACTGACCAGCCTGCGAAATCGGGGCTCCACATCGGTGAGCTAAAGGCGTGTATATAGGCCTCTTGGCGTGGTCGGCTCGTATCTATAGCTGGGTCTTTGGCAGCCGGGTATTTCTCGAGTTCACTAGTGGTACACTGCAGGTATGCATAGGAATAGCGGCTAAATTTTGGTGCACAGACATCTTGGGCTTTTTTGTAAATATTGCCATTAGGGTTGGCGTCGCCGTACTGGGTTTCTTGCCAGGTTTGGAGGTCACGGTTGTAGCTTTGCTCGAGGTAGACACCACGGCCTAAATCGGTATTCATGTGGGCAGCGACATATCGTTGTAAGTCGTACAACCGATTGATGAGAACTTCCTCATCCCCTTCTTTATCAGCGGTAATCACTGCATCGCGGCGTTGGACCATCCCAATACTGTTGAGGCGCAGAAAAGTAGCCGCCACAAATCCGACAATCACCAATACTACAACAAGTTGCCACGTTTTAACCCGCTGCAAATCTTTAATGCTATGTTTGATTCGACCTTTGTCAGCCACGTATCTTCCGAGGTTCCCACCTATATAAACTAATCCCCATTGTAGCATGAACGCTATTTTTTATAGAGAGGGAAACGCGACGTCAACATCAAAAGGACGACGCCCGCGCCAATGAAAAAGAAGGTGCGAAGTGCATCGTCGCCACTCATCATCAGCGACATAAAGGCAAGCACGAGCGCCGCAATACCAGCGCCAAAATTCGACACCGCTTCACCAACACCTAAATAAGTTGTGCGCACCCCTGATAGGTCGGCGTTATCAAAGACGCCACGGGTGTACGGCAACGAATATGCCGTGGTGGCGAGTTCGTTGGCAGCATTAAGCCCCGCAACGGTTACCGGTGAAATAACAAATGGGCGAAACAAGTGGGTGATGGCATTCGCAATCGCACCAACTCTCATCAACTCCCCGCCTTTTCGGCGGTCGATAATCTTACCGTATGTGTACGAAGCAATAATTGCTACGATAAATACTACCGACAGGAGCGCCCCAAGTGCCGCGTAGACACTATCGCCATTCGTACTAATACCAAAGATGACAATCGCAATGTACATCGTCCAGACGGTTCCCGACGTTACCGAATCAAACCCAACCGAAAACTGCCCTAACGAATGGCGCAGAAAAAGCTTCCACGGAAAGCCCTTAAACTGAAGTTTTTGACCAGTCCTTACTTGCTCACCCGTTTTAAACAGCGGTGCGGCGGCTATTGCAAAGAGGATTGCCGCGATGATAATCACCACCTGTGGACCCCATATAAAGGCAATAAACCCACCGATCAATGGGCTGAGCCCGGTCGTAATTTTCTCAAAAATATTCATGTAGGCAATTTCCTTGCCGGCATTGTCGAGGCTTTTTACTTTCGAGAAATCAATCAGGTGTGCAATAGAATACATTGCCGCTGAAAGCCCTTGCAAAATGGCCGTTGGGGCGAGGAGAATCGGACCGTATTCAGGAAGCAAGGCGAATAAAATCATTGCTGGAATATAGAGAATGTTTGAAACAAAAATGGCGTGCTTTGGACCAATCCAGCCTACAAATCGAGCCGCCGGCAAGGCGATAACTGTTTTGAAAAAGAAAAATGCTGCCCAGAAGAACCCAATTACCGTCACCGAATAGCCAATTTGGAATAAATAGACCGACATAAACGATGCCGCCATGTAGAGCGCAGCCATACGAAGCATACGCGACATATACAGCTCAGCTACTTCGCTGAACGTCGCATACCGCCAGAAATGACGGCGTACCAAAAGACTGTGGAAAAATTTTCGTACCATGTTTGTATTGTTGTGCCCACTAATTGTTCCTCTTTATTACACCATACTCACCCCTGCTCTACAAGTGATATACTGAAGGGTATGAATATTTATCTCTCCGGCATTGGCGGCGTTGCCATCGGGCCAATTGCCGAAATTGCACGCGACGCTGGGCACACCGTGCTTGGGTCGGATCTTTCCGAAAGTCTTGTAACGGAAGAGCTGCGAGCCCGCGGCATTACCGTTACTATTGGGCAAGACGGCTCGTTTCTTCGTGAAAGCCATGCAAAAGCGCCTATTGATTGGTTTGTGTACACCGCTGCGCTTCCCGCCGACCACCCAGAACTACTTGTTGCTCAAGAACTTGGTATTCGCACTGGTAAACGAGATGAATTTTTAGCAGAATTTATTTCCGCGCACAATTTAAAACTTATTGCGATTTCAGGAACCCACGGCAAGACAACCACCACCGGCATGACAGTTTGGGCACTGAAGCAATTGGGAATTCCGGTCAGTTACTCTGTTGGGACTACCGTCTCATTTGGACCAAGCGGCGCCTACGAAGCGGGCAGCGAATATTTCGTGTATGAATGCGATGAGTACGACAAAAACCTCCTTCACTTCCACCCGTACCTTTCGCTACTAACGTCGATTGATTACGACCACCCAGATACCTACCCAACCGAAGGTGAATACAAGGAAACGTTCCGTCAGTACGTTGCGCAGTCCCAGCACACAATTGGATGGCAAAAAGATCTTACGTACATTGAGCAGCCCGAAAATGATACGATTTGGGCGCTTTCTGCCGATGAAGTCGCTACAGTGCAGCTTCCTGGCGAGCACAACCGCCGCAATGCCACACTCGTACTGAAGAGCTTAGAATACCTTGGGTTTCAAGATGCTAGTGCGAACGTAGCTGCCCTTGAAAGTTTTCCTGGTACTAATCGCCGCTTCGAAAAGCTTGCCGACAACCTTTATACCGACTACGGCCACCACCCAGAAGAGATTGCCGCCACACTCCAGCTTGCGCGTGAACTTTCAGACAGCGTCGTACTCGTCTACCAACCGCACCAAAACTGGCGTCAACATTTTATTCGCGACCAATATACTGACCAGTTTGAATTGGCCGAGAAAGTTTATTGGCTGCCTACTTATTTGACGCGTGAGAATGCCGAGCAACCGGTACTGACACCACAAGATCTTACCGCCAACCTTACAAATAAAGATGCCGTTGCTTACGCTGAGTTAAATGATGCACTCTGGGATGAAATCCAAAAAGAACGCGCCCAAGGTAAGTTGGTACTCACCATGGGCGCCGGGACAATTGACGGTTGGATTCGCAGTCGGCTGAACAACGAGGCTTAGCGCTCGTCGCCACTCCCGCTAATAACACCGCGTTCAAGGCGGCTTGCCAGCTTCTTAATATTCGTATCGCCAACATCCTCAAGTGGAATGTCGAAATAGTCCGCTACAACCGCCACGTGCCATAGCACATCGCCGAGCTCTTTCTTTAAATCATCTTTATCGAGCTTTGAAAAATCACTGTCTTGATCGCGAATAATCTTTTTTGATTTTTCGGCAATTTCACCAGCTTCGCCACATAGGCCAAGCAGCAAATGAAACAGCTCATTTTTCTTATCTTTAGGGTTGGCGGTACGGAGCGCGAGGGTTTGGTATTCGTTTAAATTCATACTCTTATTATACCACTCTACCTCTGTAAATTACTCCATTCGACGTCATATTCCTCAAAGTAAAATGGGTCCTTAAAAAAGGTACGTGCCATGATTTCTTCGACAGCCGGAGCGAGCGTAAATTGCGAAACTTTGTGCGGTCGCGCCCACACAATATCGTCACTCGTTTCAATATCATCTTTATAAAAACGGAATACGTGCGCAAGCGTTGTTGATAGCAGTGCGCCATCGGCATGTACGCGAATATAACAATCACCGGCATGCTCCATTTCTTGGTTTTTTAGGCCGAGCTTTTCAAGCGCCTCTCGCTGCGCCGCTTCTTTTACCGATAAATCCTCGACGTGGAGCTTTCCGTATGGCAGCGTCCAAGTATCGATGTAGGGTTGCTTGGTGCGGCGTTGCAGCAGAATATCCCCGTCGCCATTTTGTATGACCAACATTGTAATAATTTTTGGCTGGGTACGGATTGTCTTGTTTTCAGTACTAACCCGGTCAACGTACGAAAGCCCCGTGGCACTCAGTGCATAGCCACCGTCAACCTTCTCGACCATCCCCTGCTTCACCAAACGAGTAAGGTGATAGGTAAACAAATTCGTATCCACTCGCGGTGGCCGTAGGTCGCGGAACCGAGCCGTTTTTTGATACATCAAAACGTCAATTATGAATTTCTGAATATGGTGGGTAACAGATACAGACTCAATCATATTTGACTCAAATTAAACTTGCTAGATGTTTGCATCATAGCATCTTACACTAGCATTGTCATCAGTTGGTAAACAAGGAACACCGCCATGTCGTTAGTCGAAAAAGAAGTCACGTTAAAAAATGTTGAGCAGGCACGACGTAATCCGGAGTTTGAAAAGCGCCAAGAGATCGAACATAAACTCGTGCCGGTACGCCCCGAGATTCTCACCTGGCTCTATAAAGAAAACGCCGAGCCAATCGAACAAATTTACCTGAGTAACCCCGGCGACGAGTTTAGCCTGCGTGTTCGCCGTATTGGAACTGGTGCAACAGAACGATTTACCGCCACTCTTAAAGACCGTGGCGAAATTGTTGACGGTGCGCTTCGTCGAACCGAAGTCGAAACCGCTATTTCACCCGAGCTCTTTCACTATTACCAAGCTATGGGCCTTCCTCGCCTCTCAAAATCTCGCGCTGTTATTGCCGATGGCGTACACGTTGATTTCTACGAAAATAACACCACCCCGGCTATTGTCGAGGTTGAGCATGCCGACGCCGAACTACGAAGTGAAACCGTTGCTCTTGTTGAAGAGCTTGGCGGGCCGCTCGTTAACCAATCTGACAACGTAGCCATCACCAACGAAGCCCTTGCTCACCAGCAATACGCCGAGCGCAGCCTCGAGAAGGTGCCACGAAAACCAGAATCACTTGATGCCTTTACGCACCGCGTGCTTGGCGAAATGATTGCGCAGTACACAATTGGCAAGAACCAAGTCGTCGTGGGGCTTACCGGTATGTCGGGTTCAGGTAAGACGACCGTTACTCGCGGGCTCCAAGAGCGAATTGTTGAACTGTTTGGGGAATCCTACGCACCAATCGTTGTCTCAACCGATGATTACCACTTTGGAAAAACCGCTCTCGAAGCACGATATGGCGCACCCTACACCGAATGGGATAGCCCGAAAACCTATAACACTGAAGAGTTAGCAGCCGACCTCGCATTACTCGCCGAAGGCCATCCACTCATCAAGCGTCATTTCGATTTCGAAACCGAAGAACCGGTGTTCGACGAAGAAGTTGCCCCATCGCCGTTTGTCATTGTTGAAGGCCTCTACGCCAGCAGCAAAGACCTGCACAATGTACGCGACCTTCACTTTGAACTGCCAACCAGTATCGCAACTAGCGTTGGCCGCGACATTCGTCGGCTTATCATCGAAAACCGAGCCAATCGTGTGTTTCCTACTCCAGAAAGTCGTCTGAAGTATCAAATCGAGACTGCGCTGCCGCTCTACTTAGAGCAAGGCAAGCCAGAACGAAAAGCTTTTAGCGCCAGTGTTCGTCCACTCGCCGAGCGCGCCTTTATGTTGAGCGATGTAAGTAAGCTCGCAGACGAAATCTAGCCGCTACTGGTTTGATGGAGTGCCAAATTCAAGCACTTCAGGGTTAAGCGGATCGCCGTTAAATGCGTCGACCGCTTTTGCCTTTTTCGCTTGGGCATCATACATATTCATAAATTCTTGAATCGTTTCGGTATTCACCGGTCCGGAAGCGCTATAGGTATCGATATGGTCGGTCTTTTCAACTTGGCTACTGACCGAACGATAGCCTGGGCGACTCAAATCAAGCTGCGCAGCACCAGTGCTGTTGTAGATGATAACGCTCACTACTGTCATGATAAGTGCCACAATTACCGTAATAATCAACAGGAGTGACAAGCGGTGCCTATCCCAAAACGACAGCTCGCTCACAGACGATTTCGCCAACACAGCCGAGGCTTTCTCTTCCATCGCTATTCCGCTATCCTTTCAAAATTAAGCAAGAAATCACTCACCGACGAACGATAGTCATCAATTAAACGGTGGAGTTTCAAAACATCATCGTGCACGGTACTGCGAAGCTTGCGCGCTTGCTCAAGCGAGGCATGGAAAGTATTTGGCTGGCTTGAGCAGTCGATGTGGAGTGTTTCGGAAAGCTTCTGTTCGTAGGCAATGTAATCGGTGCGGAATGTGTCGAGCGCGGTGCGGTAGCGTGATGTAACGCTCGTCATTGCCTTATTATCGAGCCGGTTACTCGCCAAACGATCATTAAAGGTATCCATGAGCTTTGTACCCATTGATTCGTAGACTTGCCCACGATTCACCCGAAGCAATGCATCGCTGGCGTGGAGCTGGCTCAAGCTGTTTTTAATAGAAAGACAGTTCGCTCGAACGCGAGCCGCTTGGTCGGGCGATAAGTCCTCGGCAACAGCCGGCTTTGCTGCAAATGGCAACAATACTCCTACCGCGAGAAGGCCTGCCAGTACAACAAAAAGAATTCGACACATATCTTTACTATTATACCTTTTTAGTCGGCCAAATGTAATTGCTGACCGGTTTTCACTACAAGTCCATCGCGTAGTAATCCTGACAGCGCTACCTCGAATCGGTCGTCGTCGTGGGTTGCCTTTCGAAGCGCCTCGGCGGTCATACCGTCCTCCAGAGCGAGCACTTTCAAAATCGCCCCGCGCACCTCACGCACACTCCCCTTTAATGCCGACTGTTTTTTGTAATGATGGCTTTTGTCGTTACGGCCAACACCCTGACGCTTCAGGTACGAGCCGTAGTCCATAATTCCCCAGTACCACTCGCGTGGATGCTCGTGGTCAATCGTCGCCTCAACCACTTCACGCAGTTCTTTATCGGTCACTGTCTCTGCATCGTCAAAATAGTGATGAAAATACACTGTCCGCACATTCGTTTCAATAAATATCGCCGGTTGGCTAAAGCTGTAGGCTAAAATTGCCCCCGCCGTATTGACGCCAACGCCAGGCAGACCGATAAGTCCTTCCTGAGTATTGGGAAACTCGCCATTGAATTCAGTGGCAATCTTTTTTGCAGCTTCATGAAGAAATTTAGCCCGTCGGTTATACCCCAGCCCGCTCCACAGTTTTAGCACCTCAGAAAGCGGCGCGGCAGCAAGCGCCTCGACCGTCGGAAACGCCGCAATAAAAGCTTCGAACTTTGGAATGACACGGTCAACTTGCGTTTGCTGGAGCATGATTTCACTCACTAACACGTAATACGGCTGCGTATCACGGCGCCAGGGCATATCACGATAGCGAGTGCGAGCCTCTTCCCAAAGCAGCTCTTGAAAATCGGTTGGGTTCATCTGTTTCTAGTATAGCAAGCTGACGACGACAAGTGGTGGGAGTATACTAGATGTATGAAGCTTACAAAGCACCAGCATGCATGTTTTGTCGTAGAAAAAGATGGCGCGGCACTCGTCGTTGATCCGGGTGGGTATTCACGCGACTTTATTATTCCGCACCACGTGAGTGCAATTGTTATCACCCACGAACACCCTGACCACCTCGACATTTCACGCGTCCAAGCAATTCTGCAAGCAAATCCAAAAGCGACCGTTATCACGCACGAAAGCATTACTGGCCGCTACACAAACTACTCAACGATTGCCGCAAAAGTTGGCGAGCCGTATACGGTTGGTCCATTTGCACTGCAATTCTTTGGCGGCACCCATGCAACCATTGCCGATTCAGTTCCGGTTCCACCAAACCTCGGCGTCCTGATTGATGGCCATCTATACTACCCTGGCGATTCATTTACAGTTCCAGAAGGAATTCACATAAAAGAATTAGCCCTACCTGCAAGTGCTCCTTGGATGAAGCTCAGCGAATCAATGCAGTTCTTAGCGCAAGTAAAACCAGAACTCGCCTTTCCAACGCACGATGCGATTCTTTCTGATGATGGCAAACAGCTTGCCGATACCATGCTTGGCTCAGTTGCTAGCGGTCAAAGTACTCTTTATAAACGTCTTGATGGCTTGACGGTAGAACTTTCATGACCACGCGCGCAGATGAAGTGCGTCAGGGTGCCGAGCACCTTGCCTCGGTTGACCCTATCCTTGGAAAAGTAATTCAAGGTGGCGCCTTTCCTACTTTTGTTCCCCACACTAAGTATTACCAGGAACTTGTTGAAAGCATTATTTCTCAACAACTCAGCGTCAAAGCAGCCGCCTCAATTTTAAAGCGATTCAATGAACTGTTTGCCGCTGACTTCCCTTCACCTGAAGACATTTTGATGCAAGATATTGAAACGTATCGTGGCGTCGGCCTATCGCGCCAAAAGGCCTCGTATATTCGAGACCTTGCCGAAAAAGTACTCGATGGGAGCGTGAAATTTGACCACCTTGATAGCCTCACTAATCAAGAAGTTATCGACGAACTCGTTCAAATTAAAGGTGTTGGCGTTTGGACCGTGCACATGTTCCTCATGTTCTGCATGGGGCGGCTCGACGTATTACCAACCGGAGACCTTGGGATTCGTAACGGTATTCAAAAACTCTACGGATTAAAAGAGCGTCCTGGTGACGCGGAAATTGAGAAACTCGCTAAAAAACATAAATGGCACCCCTACGAATCAATCGCCAGCTGGTACGTCTGGCATTCGCTCGATAATAAACCGATGCTATAGTCCGAGTTCTTGCATCTGCTCGGGAGTTAATCCGCTGCCAGTAAGTCCATTAAGAAAATCGGGCGTGGTACCGTTTTGCATGTCGGTAATAAATTGCATAACCGCTGCAATCAGGAAGAGTCCATTAATTAATACGACGACTCCGAGAGCAACTGCGAAAATCAAAATAGTTTTATAGGCAAAAGTTTTATACTCAGCAAACTGAAGCATTTCTCGCCCCTGTTTATCGCGCATTGTACCTGCCATGATGAGAATGATGTCAACAATTACCCAAAGGCCAAACCCGCCAAATGTCACCAGCTTCAGAATACCCGTCCCCCATTTACCAAGGTACATACGGTCGGCGCCAAACGTTCCCCACATAAAACTAATGAAGAACACGGCTAAAAAGTGTCGTTGGCGAGGAAACTTTTTCGTTTTCACAAGATGCGTCGTGTTTGTTTCGGGTTGCATAGCCCTATTATACGCTTACGGCTCGTGGTTGAGCTATTTTAGCCGTACTAAGGAGTAAGGCGGTTGATGTCGCGTGGGAAGAGGGTTGCTTCCTTCACGTTAGCCAGACCAATTGTTTTTTGCACCAAACGGTCAACGCCAAAGCCACAGCCGCCGTGTTGCGGAAGGCCAAATTTAAAGGCTTGCAGGTAGTATTTAAAGCCTTCGTGGGTTACATCGAGTCCCTTCGCGGTCATTTGCTCAATCATTTTGTCGTAGTTGTTTTCACGAAGTGGAACGGTGGCAATTTCGAGGCCACGGAAAAGTAGGTCACCCCAAGCAACAGTACCGTCGTCTTTGAACTTGTGGTAAAACTTGCCGGCTTCAGCAGGAAAATCGACGGCGTACACTAAGTCGCTGCCAAGTTCTTTGCGGGCATAGTCAGAAATCCAACGTTCTTCGTCGGGAATGAGGTCTTTTTCGGCCGTCGTGTCGGTCTTAGTTGCTTGCGTGTACATATCGTGAATTTGCGCAATCGTAAAGCGAGGCACCTTACCGTCTTCGGGTAAAGCCAGCTGTGGTGCGTTGAGGCTCTTTAAATCATCAGCGTGTTCGTCATAGACGCGGCGCAGGACAGTCTGCGTCATTTCGCCCACCAAATCGAGTACTTCATCGTGGTCTTTCACAAAGCCCATCTCAACGTCGAGCATTGTTAGCTCGGTAAGGTGGCGTGTCGTTGCACTTGGCTCAGCGCGGTAGCTGTGATTAATTTCAAATACACGCTCGAAAGCGCCAACCATAATTTGCTTGTAGAATTGCGGACTCTGGGCGAGCGTGGCGGTCTTTCCAAAGTAATCGAGCTTAAAGACTTCAGCACCACCTTCGGTTGCTTCTGCGAGAAGCTTCGGCGTGTCGATTTCGACAAATTCTTTTCCGTAGAGGAACTCACGAAGGTAGCGGGTTAGGCTGGCGCGGATTTTAAAAATCTTCTGTTCCTGAAGGTTGCGAATGTTCAATACACGATAATCGAACAGGGTTTCGAGGTTCTCGGACTTGTGTGAAATTGGCTTATCAATTTCGATTGGTGGCTCTTCGGTAACCGGCACTTGCACTTCTACAACAACATCGTGGAGTTCGGCGCCACCCGGAGCGCGCTCATCAGCCACTACACTACCAGTGAGTGACAGTACGGTACCAATCTGCATACCGCGAAGCTTTTCAAGTTCATCTTTATTGTCGATTTTGGTTTGCGCAACGCCAGAACGGTCGCGAAGGGTAATAAAGTTAAGGCCACCAAGGAGACGCTTCTTGTGAAGCCAGCCTTCAATAGTAACGGTCTCGCCAACGTGGGCGCTGAGGTCATGTGTAAGAGTTCGTGTCATATCGCCTTTATTTTACCAGATGCACCCCTGAAGTACTAGAGGTCGACATGGTCCGGTGCGTCGTTGTTTGAGCGCCCCTCGCGCTCGGCGACGGCACGTAAATCTGCATGAATATCGTCTTCGTCAACGATACGGCGACCAATCAGGGTCTCCATGACGTCTTCGAGGGTCAAAAGCCCAACCGTCTCGCGGTTCTTGTTAATCACAATAAACAAATGATGACGCGTGCGCAAAAAGGCAGACAAGGCATGTTCAAGTGTGTCGTCTTCGCGAATATAGTAAACTTTCTTTTCCATAGCCTTCTCGGCTGTTACCGAGCGCTTCACGTCGAGTGACAGTAAATCCCTAAGATGCAACACGCCCACCACATGGTCGAGGTCCTCGGCAATCACCGGAAGACGGCTATGACCCAGCGCGTGGAGCTCGTCGAGCACCAATGGCCCTAAAAACTCGGCTTGCTTAATAAAATCGATGACAGTTCGCGGTGTCATGACCGATTCGACGGTTTTCTCGGGGAATGCCAGCGCCGATACGAGCAACTTTCGCTCTTTATCCCCCACGATATCGTGTGAACGAGTAATTAACTCTTCTAAATCTTCACGCGAGTGCAATTGGACCGGCGTTTCGTGAATGGCGACACCCGGTTCACGAAGCGCGTGAAAGACGCGTTCAAAGCGCGACGAAGCATCAAGTAGTGTCGATTCAAAGCGCGCATACACTGCCCGCCCGCCCTTTGAGACTGACTTTAAGCGAGCAATCGCCGGATAAATTACTGCAACAACCAACGACGCCACAATACCTCCAAACCACCCAAGCGCGCCAATCAATAAACATACAATAACTACCAAAAGGAGTGCCCGTACGCTACGCAGCAATGTTACTACTGCTGCGTGCAATTCGTAACGGTCGAGTTCTAACACAGATGCATCAGAGCGCCTTGCACGCCGTTTTAATTCTGCCAAGCTATATTGCGGACGAACCGGTCGCATCGACGCAACTAAAATTAAACACACCAAAATTATGACTGCGAGAATCGCCAGGAATATATTCATCTTAAGCTTAATTGTACCGTACTGTCTGCTACAATAGTATGCGTAAATTGTGGAGGAACTATGAATAAAATTGGTTGGATAATTTTTAGTACGATTGTTGTACTGCTTCTAGGAGGACTTATCGTCTGGACCCGTATCACCAACCCACCTATCGACCTGTCTGGTGTCGAAAATAACAGTATTGTTGCTGCGTCAGAACAAAATGGCAACATCGGCGATCACTACACCGGTAGCGATAGCAAAAAGATTCTTTTTATTGAGTACGGTGACTACCAATGTCCAAGCTGTGGAAGCTCATTCCCTCATGTGCAAACACTCATGGAAGAGTACGGCGATGATGTAACGCTTGTATTCCGCAACTTCCCGCTCACTTCGATGCACCCAAATGCTCGTGCGGCCGCTGCAGTTGCTGAAGCCGCTGGACTTCAAGGCAAGTACTGGGAAATGCACGACAAGCTCTACGAACACCAGGACGATTGGAGTAGTCTCAACTCATCAAAGCGAACTGACGTCTTTAACTCGTACGCTAAAGAACTCGGTCTTGATATGGATAGGTTTACAACCGATGTTGCAGCCAAGCCTGTTACTCAGAAGATTAACTTTGACCTCGCTCTCGGTAAAAGCGCAAATGTTTCAGCAACACCAACGTTCTTCCTGAATGGTGAGCAAATTGACGATGAGACTTCAAGTGGTATCGTACAAGGCAACTTGACGGCCATTAAGGCAAAACTTGATGCGCTCATTAAGAAGAACGCCGAATAAATAGAGCCTCAATAAACCAAAAACACCCCGGTGCCTTGGGGTGTTTTATTTTTTCTAGTGAAGTCGCGTCACTTATGTGCGACTCGTAAAACGAGTGCGTATTCTAGTGAGCGATAAAGATTCGCCATTCGGCGGGCACCACATCCACTGCGATCTTTTTGCGCCGGGAAGGCACAAATTCGATTGCTATTGGCATGTGATTTATACTCCTTGTACTATGTACAGTCCCACGCTCTCCGACCTTTAATTAGTTTCTGGCGTTGGACACATCATCTATAATACCGAACTACGTCGGAATAGTCAAGAAACCGCCGTAATGGCGCTCATGCCTTTTATAGTACCTTAAAACAAAGAGCGCTTGCAATAAGTACAAGCGCAATTGTTGTAGTAGTTTTGTCTACATTTCGCCAGGCGTGTCGTCGGCGGTCGCTGAGCGAAGTTTCTTCTCTTTAAGCGTGAAGACTAACACAGCAGAAAGCCCGATTAAACTCGATGCCACAATGAAGATTCGTTGCAGGCTATCTGAAAACGCGTGCGTAACAATACTGGCAAACTTTTGTTGCTCTTGTTGGAACGAGTCGGTCACCTTTACGCGCATTGGCTCTGGAAGTTTCGCAAACTCTCCTGTCGCTGCGGTAGTAATTTCTTTCTTAATATCAGGCATGTTAAGCGTTAAAAGTGTATTTGGATCGTTAAGATCCCCAAGCCGCTCTACCTGCTTATTGCCACTCAGCTGCTGAATGTACGCCGTATCGTGCATTGCGGGCACCTGCGTCAAAATACCAGCAGTCAGCATGGCACCAAAGACCGCAGTACCAATAGTTGAGCCGAGGCTTCGGAACAACTGACTTGAGCTTGTTGCCATGCCGAGGTCTTTTTGCTCGACCTCATTTTGAATGGCAAGGTTAATGACCGGCATTGCCACCCCCATACCGAGCCCAAGGCAGACCATCACTACCGCTTCGTACAGGTATGGCATATCAGGATTCAGGAAAGTGAGCGCAATCATTGCCCCAGTAGCAATTATGAATCCGATTTGCATGAAAATTTTATAGCGACCGGTTCGAGAAATAATTTGTCCCGATAAAATACTTGAGAACATAATACCGCCAACCATCGGTAGAAGCATCAATCCAGAATCGGTCGGCGAGGCACCGAAGACCTGTTGGTTAAACTGTGTCAGGTACAATATGGAGCCCATAAAGGCCGCGCCAAATAGCGCAGCAATTATCAGAATCGTGACGTAATTACGGTTTTTAAAGAAACGTAGTGGTAAGACGGGCTCTTGCGCCTTGTGCTCCACGTAAATAAAACTCGCCAAAGCCACCGCTACGATTGAGAACATAATAATGCGCAGGCCAAGCAGCGTTAGACCCGTTGCACTCATAAGGTCACCAAAAATCACATCGGTATTATCGACCGCTAAGATAAGCGTCGCCAGTGCTACCGACAGGAGCGCCGCACCGGCGTAGTCCACCTTCGCCTTCGAAGCATGCCGTAGTGCAGGGCAATAAATCGCAATCAAAATAAATGCAAGAATACCTACCGGGACATTAATAAAGAAGGTCCAGCGCCAGTCGGTGGTTAGGCCAAAGACTGTATTGCCATCAGTTAACCAACCACCAAGAAGTGGCCCAACGACAGAACTCAAACCAAAGACGGCACCAATCAACCCTTGCCAACGGCCACGTTCACGAGCCGCAAACAGGTCACCAACAATCGTGAAGGCATTCGCAGTAATAATACCGCCACCAATACCCTGTACGGCGCGCCATACAATCAGCTCGGTAATGTTCGAGCTCAATCCACTCATCAGCGAGGCCGCCACGAATACCGCCACACCAATCAGCAAGATTTTTCGTCGACCAAATAGGTCGGACAGCTTACCGGCAATCGGCACGGTCATTGTGGTGGTAATAAGATAGGCCGTGACAATCCAGCTGAGTGAGCTAAAGGCGTTGAAGTCTTCGACAATTTTTCCAAGGGCAGTAGCAATAATGGTCTGATCAAGCGCAACCAAAAAAAGGCTGGCCATGACCGAAACCATAATGATCAATTTGCTACGCAAGCTTAAATGATGATGCATACAAGTGTCTACCCTTTCGTGGCTATGTGCTTAGTAAGTATAGCACGGGCTTACTGAGAGCGCCTTTGGTGTACTACAATAATGAACATGGGAACGGACATTATCTACTGGCTCATCGTCTTCGTATCCACGCTCATCGGCGTCTCGGTACTTGGCTTTGTCGCCGGGTTTAGTCCAACGCTTTATATTGCCCAAATCGCTATCAGTTCTAAGACGACTCGCCCACTCGCGTATGCAGCTTCATTAATGTCGGGCGTGCTTGTAGCAGTACTCGTGCTTATTATTCTTTTCCAGACACTCCACCTTGATACATTGCTGAATTTCATTGACACTACCGTCCGAGCGGTCACCGTCAGCGTCGTCTTTAATGTATTTGTTGGTGCAGCCTTTGTATTTGGTGGTATTTGGTACCTCAGCCATCAGGAGCTTCCAAAACCAAAGCCAAGCAAAGCAAAGCAAGCGACGGGAATGTTTTCGGTTTTTGGGCTCGGGTTCGTTCGAACATTTATTAGTATCAGCGGCGTAACCGCAACCTATTTTGCTGGAAATATTATTGCCAGCATTAGTACCGGGCTTTTAGAGCGTGTCATCTATACCCTTTGCTTCTTTGTGCTGGCAATTGTACCGTTTGCAGCTATCGTGACCGCTATGCAGAAAAATCCAAAACGGCTCTTGGCCGCCACCCACCGCCTTCAAACGCTTTTGCGGCGCTTTAATTACCGCCTTGTAGTTGGAGTGGGCGCGATTATCCTTGGCGGATCAATCGTCTTCTTCAATATAATGATGGCTCTATTTTATTAGTTCACTAGGCCCGTGAGCGCTCGTAGTGACACGTGTAGCCGCCCGGGTTCTTTTGAAGATAATCTTGGTGATAGTCTTCTGCTGGCCAAAAGGTGGTCAGTGGTTCGAGTTGTGTCACAATAGGCGCTTGCCAATAGGTTTGGTTGCGCTTAACTGCCGCCTCGGCCGCCCGCATTTGTTCATCGCTGGTATAAAAAATTGCCGAGCGATAACTTGACCCTACGTCATTACCCTGTCGATTCATCGTAGTTGGGTCGTGAATCTGGAAAAGATAGTCGAGTAATGCCGCCTCGTCCGTGATAGCGGGGTCGTAAGTAAGTTTAAGTGCCTCGGCATGCCCAGGGTGGTGTTCATAAGTAGGATTTTCGTTCTCACCGCCGGTATAGCCAACTTCAGTGTCAACTACCCCTGGTTGCGTACGGAATAATTCTTCCATACCCCAGAAACATCCGCCCGCAACTATCAACTCTTTCATACTCCTAGTATAATAGAGTTATGCAAAACCCGAAACTCACACCAGAGCAAAAGGCCGTTCTCTTCGATAAAGCAACCGAGGTTCCCTTTAGTGGTGCACTCGTCTACACGTTTGATACGGGCGACTACATGTGTGCAAACTGTGGAAGTAAATTGTTTACCTCGGATGCGAAATTTAACAGCGATTGTGGCTGGCCGAGCTTCGACCAAGCCGTTGAAGGCGCTATTGAAACAAGCACCGACACCTCGCACGGCATGATGCGAACCGAAATCACCTGCGCAAACTGCGGTGGTCACCTGGGACACGTCTTTGAAGACGGCCCAAAAGAAACCACCGGGCTTCGCTACTGCGTCAACTCGCTTTCACTCGATTTTACCCCTAAAAAATAATACGCTCGGCCCCTTAGTGCCGCTTGTGCTTCACCTCTAAAACAGCTATACTTTTTCTATGACAAAAATGTCCGCAAAGCGACATTTACGGGAGTTGCAATGGCGGTTTATGCTCGTTGCTCTCTTCTTTATTGTCGGTGCGGTTTTGGCGTATACGTACCGCGACACGATTCTTCCGCTGCTTCTTAATCCACTGCACGGTCAAAAGCTCGTCTACCTTACACCAGGCGGTGGTTTTAGTTTTATATTTTTGGTTTCTATTTACGCCGGGTTTGCACTTGCCTTTCCAGTACTTCTTCAGCAGCTGTATGGCTTTTTGCGGCCAGCGCTTCCGCAAGCGGCGCAGCGAAAAACTTTGCTTATTATTGTGAGTTCAGTGCTCCTGCTTGTTGCCGGCGTTGCCTTCGGATACTTTATCGCCGTTCCAAACGCGCTCACCTTCTTGTACGGATTTGCCGATCAGTACGTTGAGTCGTCACTCACAGCCGAATCATACCTGAACTTCGTCGTCGCCTACACCTTGGGGATTGGCATAGTGTTCCAAATACCCCTGCTTCTTCTACTTATTCACACAATTAAGCCGTTCACCCCTGGTGGTCTGATGAAATCTGAAAAATGGGTTATTTTAATCGCCTTTATTATTGCCGCTATCATTACCCCTACACCGGATCCTATTAACCAGACAATTATTGCCGGCCCCGTTGTGGCGGTGTATCAAATTGGCGTAGTCGCCGTATTGGTTTCTATTGCCAAGGCTTCGCGTCGTCGCAAGGCGCAGGCTCGAGAAATCATAGAAGCCTCTGAACAGCCCATTGCCGAATCGCTCGAAACGGTCGCCGAACCTGAGGAAACACCAACAACTCCACGGCTCGCCGAAGTTATAGAGACGACCACAGAGCCAACTCCATCAGTCGCAACGCCTCAAGCAATTCCAACACAATCAAAAGTCATCGACGGCTTTACACGTCGCCCACTCCAGGTTCCGCAGCGCCCATCACAGCCACTTCGTCCACAGGCGCGGCCGATTCCACGCCCACAGCCACAAACAGCTCCACAACCTCAGGAACAGCCACTTCAGCCAGGCCCTGCCCGTGGATTCTATGTTGATGGCATCATTGCGCCGCGTAACGTCGCTATTTAATCGTATCTTTCACCGAGTCGGTGATATCATTGACGGTATTTTTGAGCTCTTCGCCAGGTCCTACTACCGATGAAATAATTTCTTGCTTTAACTCGTCAATACCGTCGGTAAACTCACGAATACCATCGGCGAGATCATCAAGTCCTAAGTAATCAAGCAGTCCCATCGTTTACTCCTGGTGCTTCTTTTTAGTGGCACGGTGTCGAGAAATAACCACAAAGATTGAGCCAATAATGGCAACGGCAACTAAAACAGCACCCGCAAGAGAAGCAATTGCGGCATCTTGAGAAAGCCCCAAGAAACCAGTGTTGGGCGCGCCTTCGGTTGGTGCGGTTGTGGTTGTACAGGTGTTCGCCTCCTGACAGCTATAGGTCTGGGTACCATAAGTACCAGACCCATACGCTTGGGCGAATACTATACTGTTTTTTACGGTATATTCGATATTCATAAGCACTTTTCCTAAAGTGTAGCGCGTCACCTCATTGAAATCAAGCGAACCGAGGCGTTTCCCGCTTGACAATCACGCATATGCTTCTAAAATGGAGAGTATATATTCGTAAAAATAAATACGTAAAATAAAACAGAGAGAAGCACAATGATTAAGAATACTATCGCACAACTTCTTGAGACCGAAATGGAGCGTAAGGACTTCCTGAAGCTCATCGGCCTTGGAGCGGTGGCTGCAACGGGTATTACGCAAATCCTTAAGGCTGTCACACAACAAACGCCTACTCGCCAACCAGTCTCGAAGGCGCAAAGCTACGGCGACTCACTGTACGGCGGCGTTCCAAAGAAGTAACCCTTCCTTGCAATTATCGTGTTGTCACGTTACCATAGTAGTAACTATTTATAGGGAGTAGAAAAATACCGACATGTTTGGACTAGGTGCACCAGAGCTCATTATTATCTTGATTATTATTCTCGTGATTTTCGGAGGCTCACAGCTTCCTAAGCTCGCTCGAAGCCTTGGAACTTCTGCAAAAGAACTCCGCAAAGGCCTTAAAGACGACGACAAGAGCGACACAAAAGACACTAAAAAGAGGTAACTTCTTACAAAAAAACTGGCGACTCACTCGCCAGTTTTTTTATTGCCTAGAATTCGTCGATAATGAGCTTTTTCATTTCCATTAATTTGGCAAAAGCATTCGGACGCTTCATAAGCTCGGCCATATTCTTTGGAACAACCTGCCAGCTGAGACCAAACTGATCTTTGCACCACCCACACTGTTCCGCCTCGGGAACCTTTGAAAGCTTTTCCCAGTAATAATCGATTTCATCCTGGTTTTCACAATCAATTGAGAAAGAAATCGCTTCGCTAAACTTAAATTCTGGGCCGGCGTTAATGGCAACAAAGCGCATCCCTAAAATCTCAAATTCAACTGTAAGAACTTTACCTGCTAATTCGAGTTGAAAATCCGCCAAGCCTTCTTCGGCGCTGATTGGGTAATATTCGGTGGTGATAAGCTTTCCATCTGGAAAAACCGACAAGTAGTATTCGACCGCTTCCTGAGCGTTGCCGTTAAACCATAGGTTTGGTACGATTCGTTGCTCCATGTGCGCCTCCTGTTTATACACCTAGTATAGGTGCAGTATTCCAGCGTTACAACTTAGCGGCGTCGGCCAGCACGGCGGCGAATCGCACGCTTGCGACGACCCTTAAGCCAGAAGATAAGGGAGACAATACCCGCAATAAGCAGCACAATAATTGCAATCGCCGCAATAATATATGCCGTTGGAATTACCCAGAACGAACGCTCTACTTCGATAGTCTTGTTACTCGTACCGTAGGTAAAGGTTGCGTGCACAGTGTAGTGGCCAAAATCGCCAATATTCTTCAGTGGAACTTCCCACTTACGTGCGCCGTCAGGAAGAACTACTTCGCGAGGAATATCTTGGTTAAAGTCGTAGTCGTAGACAACATCTTTACCCTTGGTAACAGAAATCTTACCAAATGGTCCAAGTTGGATGTTACCCTTGTTTTCGAAGCGGAACATCGCCTTGAGGTCGTTTGGAGTGCGGAAGTCCGTTCCGGCCTTACTCCCCTGCTGGAGGGTGAAATCGGTTAGGTTGAGTTGCTCGGTGACAGGGCCAGGAACAGTAAGAAGGATGAGCGAGGCGACGCTGGCACTAAGGTTTACTTGGCCACCGCTATCTGGAGTGGCTGGCGCAAAACGAAGCGCACCAAAGTAGCCACCAGCTTGCGCTTCCGAAGGCACTGAAATTGTTACCTTTACGGTTACAGAGCCGTTCGCAGGGACTGTTACATTACCCAACGGAAGCATAAAGCGCTTCAAACTGTGGGTCGGAGCATATTCGTTAGCATCAAGGATGATTGATGGCGTACCGTTCTCGTCGCCTTGAATAAAGTCGTTTTCGATTGTTGATACGACGACATCTGAGCTTGTAAGGTTAGTGATAGTAACAGGCACCTCGTCGCTCTTACCAGCCTCGATAGTAACGTCAGAGCGAACCGGAGAGACCTTGAGTGTGTTTGCGGTCGAAGTAGACTGTTGTGCGTTCACAGCGGGTGCTACAGCACTTACTGCAAGCACTACCGCAACTACAAAACCGAGCACTGTTCGGACGTTCATCAAAATTCGTCGATTCACCAACATTCCCTATTCCCTTTACCTAATTACTCCCATGATAACAGATATGGGTATGATTGTGAACGACGTTTCTATGCAAAACAGCACCCCGGTTCCCAAGGGGTGCTGTTTGCTAAAATTCAATCGAATGTTTAGAACTTACCAGTTGCGATAAGGCTAAAGTCGGCTGAGTAACGACCGGCTGGAGTATTGTTAGCAATACTTGCGCCAAAGGTGATTTTTGCGTTCTTGTTATTTACTGGAGCACCAGCGGTGTCTAGGAGTGGGTCACCGTAGGGGCCAGTTACGCCAGAAGCGTCACCGTCAACGTAGTTAATCTTGTAAGTCGATGGAAGGTAGAAAGGTGAAGCACCAAAACCTACCGCGTTAAAGCTTCCGTCAGAGTTTGCACCACTGTTAGGGTCCGTTGCCGTATCGACAGTGACACCAAAGAGTGCGTTACCCTTTGTAATACCAGTTGTTGTTGGTGCAATATTACATGCTTTTTCTACATCAGACTCACCGGCTAATAGTAGGCCACCACATCCTTTAGCACTGCTTCGTAGGTTCACTACGGCACCGCCAGCTGCGTTGGTCGAGATTTGACTGTAAATGCTACCAGAGCTCACTGCGTCTGCTGATAGGGCTATGATATCGCCATTTGGTTCACCAAGTTGGACAGTCGGAGCGGTAAGAGCGACCGGATTTTGGCTGCCATCTACTGCAGTACAGCTGTCTCCGTTAATAAGAGCGCCAGATACACAGAAAGTCATTGTTTCAAGGACGGCACCAGATACACCTACTGAGTCAGTGATTGAGATAGCCGCGCTACCTTGGTCTACAGCGCCATCCTTTAAGTCATCAGACTCATAGGCAAGTGCGTGCGCTTCCGTGTCATATGTCACCATGCGAACATACAAAGCACCGACAGTATCGGGGTTATTAACACCCTTCAGTTCAATTGTTGTAGCCGCCGCAGTAATACCACCAGTCAGCACAACTGCATTCTTTGTAGAGTTCGTAGACGCGTATGTTGTTGCTGCGTCGGTAAATCCTGAAGCAGATACGTTCGTCACAGCGTCCAGACCTGCTGGCGGAGTACAAGCAGTCTCAATGAGCGGCGTATTACTACAGAACTCAAGTACGACAGCCGCAGCTGCTGCGCTTGGAGTAAATTTCAACGTGTAATCGACGTTGTCCATACCCTTAGAAGAGTTACTCAACTCAACAGAACGCTCAGATAACTGAGCAGCCGAAGCAAACGCCGGTATAAGTCCAGGCGTGACAGTAGCTAACACGAGTGCAGCTACAGCAAACACAGATCCAACCCTACGGTTGGCATTTTTCAAGGAAGTCATGATATCCCCCACTTTTTCCTTATGATTTTTTAATGTATTTGTTTCGTTTATATAAAACAGGCTCATTGTACCACGGTTGTGCTTATGGTTGTCAAGCGCGTTTTAAGAAACGGCGCTAGTTATCCACAGGCTACTCGTCTTTGTAGCCATCTCGCTCTTTAAGCATCTTGTTGTGAAGCGTCACCAGTTGGCTACGACGGCCAAGCCAATATGTCAGAGGAAGCATAAGAAACGCAACGACAGCCGGAATCCATGCCCACACCCAACTGCCATCGGTACATTTACATGTTGTTTCATCAGTCGTGTTTGTCGCTTGAGCATTGCCGTCCACTTTCCCGCTCGCCACCGCTACGACTTGCAAGAAAGCACTCACGCCATTCACATCAGTTACCTTCACGTTCACTTGGTAAATACCGGCCTTTTTGTACGTGTGGGCAATCGTGACAAGCCCCGCAAGCGACTGGCTCTTTAGCTCCGTCGACGAGCCATCACCCCAGGCTAAACTAAAGGCGTACGGGCCCATACCACCCGTTAACTGCAGCGGCCAGGTGAGCTCGCTGTTTGCCGCTGCCGAGCGACGTCCATACGAGCTTGTGAGCGTAATGAGCTGCCCAAACGCCGTTATGTTAGAGTCGGCGTAATTCACCGTCACAATATTCGAAGTTGGCCCAGGCTGCTCGAGGTCGTCGTACATAATCGCCGTAAATTCGTTAGTACCGGCAAACAAACTCGCCTGCATACTAAAGCTGCTATTCGTACACATCACCGACCCGACCATCACACCGTTGTTGTAGATTTGCACCAAAAGCCCGGTTGAACAAATACCACTAATGGTGATTGGTGAGTTTCCAAATGATGCACCGTTGCCTGGCGTGGTAATGGTTGGCGCGACCGTTGGTGGATCCTGCGTTTTGGTTGCAGCTAGCCCGTAGGAACCAGGAATGGGGTCCGGAGTTGGAATCTGATTAATTGCAGAAGTTGTTGGTACAAAAACGAAAAGCGCCAGCAGGTACGCCCCAACCAAAGTTGGGAGTCCCCACAGTGCGCTTTTTCGAAGGTTTCGTATCATGCTTGTGTTTCATTGTACCCTGTTCGGGCGAGCTGCAAAAGCAGCGGATTAACGACGGTGGCGGCGTGACGAACGAGGTCCGCGTGGACGACCACCAAGTTTGAATGACCCACCACGCGCCCAGACGACGAAGCGCCAGATGTAGAAGGCTGCGGCGAGGATGATGATGCTGGCGAGGATGATGAACCAGAGCGGGAGATACCAGAAGTGTATTGTTTTGGTAATCTCCTTGGTGAGGTTACCGTTTTGCCCATAGAAGAGATCTATAGAGGCGGTGTAAAGTCCCGGCCAGAGCCCTGGTGATACACAAGTAGTGGCGTCCGTTTTACTTCCTTGAAAATCGACTTTTTGCGAAGCTAGCTTAATACATGCGTTGAACGTACGCTCCTGACCGATAAGAGCGAGTGACTTATTTGGATTAATATTTTTAATGTTGTAGGTTTGTCCAAACATACTCTTAAGAGTAATGGTTCCCACTGGAGATTCAAAAATATTTCCATTATTGAGGAGCGTGTAGCCCATAGTGAGCGGCTCTTTTACATTGAAGTAGCTGTATTTCTTGGTCTGCGTATCATAAGCACCAAACTTTTGGAGCTTAAGGTCTTCCTTAACTTCACCGGGAACATTTACAAAAGCCAGCGTTACACCTGATGCAGCAAGCCCCACATTACCGCCACTCGGTGCACTTGTTGAATAAACGATCGCGCTATAGTAACCACCGGCACCAACTTCCGAAGGAACCTTCACCTTGATGTCGAGCGAGACACTTTCACCGGCTGGAACAGTTGCAGTTGTTGGCATTTTAATAAAGTTCTGAAGTGACCATGGTGTCGGTTCAGCGTCGGCATCAAGAAGCAGCTTCGGAGTACCAGAATCATCACTATAGGTAAAGTCTACAACCCGAAGATACAGCTGGAGATCGTGGACTTTATCGATGTTACGAATTGTTAGCTTATCATCGACACTCTTACCCGACTCGATAACATAATCTTTTCGCGGTGCGATACTGAGTGATGATGATTGCGCAGAAGCCGATGGAGCCGGTATGCTACCTGCCACAAGAAAAACAGCCAACGCGGCTAATACAATGCTTTTGAAGCGTTTCATACTTTCTTTATTTCCTCACATTTATGTCTAAAGTATAAGCAGTATTGTAGCATTAAAAACGACCACTGGCTACGTAGTTGATTGTTGTCGTATAGACACCAGCCCTAAGATCCGGACTAACATTCACGATATAGCTTACAGTGAACTTTTTAATGAGGCTTACATTTGGAGAGTACGCAATCACATCGCCCGGTACGTACTTATAGAAATTAGGTTGGCTATAATCTGTCGAAGGCACTGCATTTGCCCAAATCCCTTCGGGATCGTGTCCGATATTAAGTTCATCGTTTGCAACTAAGTTTATTCCAAACTGATTACGACCAACCTGACTCTCGGCTGGATCGACAATCCCATCAATGACATTTGTGCCAGCTGTTAAAGGTTCACCGGCAACAGTAATAGCAAACCCACCACTCGCATTTGTTCCTACCGCAAATTGCGACTGTGCAGTAAGAGTACCGTCTTGGCTCAAGTTACCCATGTCAGTGAAGTAATTGTCGTTTGTATTCGAACAGTTCTCCTCCACCTGCCCTGCGACACAGAAAATAAGCATTGGTGGAACCTGCGTAACAATAGTAACCCCGTCTGCCACTTGCCCCTTCACCGAACCGAAGTCAATCTGTGCTCCAGTTGCGTCACTTGAAGCATGACTCTTAAGCCGTATCGAAAAGGATTTCGTTTGATCAGTCGGGTTTACGATACCCTCAAGTGTATACGTTGATTTTGAACCCGAAGTCGCAATCATCGCCGAAGGCCGACTCAAAATGATATGTGTATCCGAGAGAACATGGGCACTGAAGCCAGTCTCCCCTGTCTGCTCACTTAGGTTCGCATGAGTAATATCGAGTCCTTGTGGTTTTTCACATGGGTCATAAGGAATTGGAGATACGCAGAACTGTAAATCGAGCGAGCCCACTGGCTCCGGTGTCATATAGTCAAGTGACAGCCTATAAGACGTCGTGGCACCGGGTGTAACACTCTGCATAAACAGACTGCGGTTTTCAAAGCGAGTCGTAGCTCCAGCGGGCACAGCAATAACAAACAGAACTAATAGCAAAGCTATTAGCTCTTCCGAAAAAAGAATACGAAGCTTATAAAAAGCAACGTGCAACCGAGGTGTTCTTTGTCGCATACTCTTATATTGTACTAAAGGATAGGCGTTATGCGTAGAGCCCTGCTACCAATCAAATAACCGACCCTTTCGGATCGGTTACTTGGATTCTCTTTATCGAGCTGTTGTGATGGACTAAGATTGAAATCCTAGTATTGAGGAGCTGCGATGAAGTTAATCTTGGTCGTGTAGATACCAGCTGGAGTGGTCGCTGCAATGTTAGCAATGTAGCGAACCTTAGCTGAAGCACAGTCGACAACCCTATCACTCTCTGATGCAATAGGAACAGGAATGAGGTTTGAGCTATCGTCGAACTTGAACTGAGCGCTGTCACCCGTGTAGATATCAACAGGGTTGTCAGGGTCGGTAGTATCAACTGTAGCGTTTACTACACCTGCGCCAAGATTGTAGTCTGGCAGAGGGGTAAGTGCTACCTTCGGAGTGCCTGAGTAGACTGTCAGTTGAGGCAACTTCTGCCCACCAGTTGGAGTCCAAGTTGTGTCTACACCGGTTGCACCTGGAGTTCCGGTTTCGTTTAATGCCACAAGACCCGCAGCAGTGTTGTCTGCACCACTTTCGTAAACAAAGCCTGGCTTGCGTTCGGTTGAGTAATTTACTTTGTAGTCAGGGTCTGGGTTTGTGCTATCACCAGAGTTGTTCGCAAGTGCAAGGCCAAATTGTTCAGTTCCCTTGCTTGGTACAGCTTTGGTGCCCATAGGTGCGATACGGTCCCCTACAGTGTTACTGAGCGTTACACCAGAGTAGTATACCGTTGCACCAGCCGAGGCGTTTGAGCTTAGGCGGAAGTATGAGTGAGTACTATAAGTGGTATCCGTATCGAGCGAGTGCTCACCGGTCTCACTACCTAACAATAGTGTATTCTTCTGGTCGGTTGGGAGCATTGCGTTAAGAATTGGGTCACAAGTACCGTGGGTTGTACGGCTACCAGAGGTTGCCGCTGTTAGCTGGGCAGTACTGAGCGTGTATGGGTCGACCGTTCCAACAGAGAAGTCCATAGTTTCCAGGACCTTCGTTTGGATTGAAATTCCCAAGTTCATCACGTTCGCCACAGTCACACCACCATCGATAATGGTTGTAGCCGCTACGTCACTGTAGGTGTTGATCTTTACGAAGAATGCACCAGAACCAGGGTTAGTAATGTAGTTCGTCTCAGTACCGAAGAAGACGACCTTTACTTGTGCGCCTGCAGGAATACCAAGGCCTGCACCGCTATTAGTAAGGGTGATGTAGTTCTTCTTACCGGTTGAAGTTCCATCAGCTTCGACACCATCGACTTGGTTGCCGCTGCCGTCCGCTTTGGTTTGCTTAACAGAGGCGGTCATTGACCAGCCAGTACTCTGCTTCCAGGTACCATTCTCGTATCCTTCAGCGCCTCCGTTGTGGTCAGAACTATCAAGCCAGTACACAACGTAGTTGTTACCCGCACCAGTAGGGATGTCTGTAATTGCTCCAGTTGCATCATCTACATGGCCCGCGAAACTACCGAGCTCACTTGGTGAAGCTGTAACAACTTCAAGGTCACTTGTTTTGGTGGCATTTGCATACCCTTCGTCGTTTGTTTGACGAACTGCATCGTGGGTCGCAGGAGAACCTTCTGAGTACCCATTATTACCAGGGGCCATACAGTCACCTGCCGCATCAGTACAGTACTGGAAGGTCATTGCCTTCACGGGAGTACCAGTTCCCGCAGCTGTAGTGTCCGTGCTCACCTTAAATGAGAAAGTATTACCCGTTTGCTTACCGTTTGCACCACTGTTTGGTGCTGCATAGGTCGTATTTCCTGAACCATCCTTAAAGTCCCAGCCCGGGGCTGAGCTCGAAAGGGTCAAGCTACGATCCGTCAACGGATTCAGCGCGTCGGCAGAGGCAGATGATGCGAACGGCAATAGTGATGCTCCGGCAACCACCACTGCAGCAGCAAACATCGAACCACGTCGAATAGCTGACTTGAGTGTATATGTTTTCATATATCTCCTTGTTTGTTTTATTTATTTACCCTTTGAATACAGGGGGTATGACGGCATTTTACCATTAGCGGGAAGTGATTGGCAATAGCAAGGATTGAGTTATCCACAACATTTTTTCTGCTTAGCCTTCAGCTAAAAGTACGGTACGATAACTGCCGCGAAATCACCCGTATAATGCCCCGCTGGCGTTACGTTAGAAATGTTGACGATCATCGTAACAGTAAAGTCTGCGCCGCCGGTGTTTTGTTGGCTGAGTGCCACGGTATCACCGTTGATGTACTTAAACAGGTTTGGCACTTTATAGTCAGCTGTTATAAGGTCGACACCATCACCTTCACCTGGTTGAAGCACGGGATTCTTCCCAACAGATGGTGTTGTATTTGCAACAACATTTATACCAAATTGCTCAGTGCCGGGCTTCGATACTGTCGGCGTCGCTATAGTGGCAAGCGAACGAGCACCGTATTTCGGTGCATCCCCAACAATCATCAACCGATACCCGCCGCTCAAATAATTACGAACTTTCACCGACATCGTCTTCGTCCCCGTGCGTTCGGTAGACAGATCCCCGAGGTTCGACCCATCCGTCGTCACAATCATCTCCAAAAGTGGCTCACTATAATTTGCGGTTCCAAATTCTGCGCTACTTGCGCTACTCGACTGCCCGTCATCGCCTACGGTCACCTGCGAACAGTACTGGCTCGAACAACTTTCAACGCCCGTCGCGTTACCAAACTCCGATTCAGTCATCTGGTAGTTTGGCGAGGTGGAAGTTTCAGCTGAAGCTTGTTGCGCAAAAATACCTACGCCAACAACAAGCGCCACCAATAGTGCGCCTAAAACGTGCCCCCACAAATGTCCCTTTTGCATAAGCTATATTGTAGCGCATAAAAGGGTAATTGTGGTAAGCTTAGGCGTAAGCATAATCACACAAATGGGTATGGACTCAGACAAAAAACCAGACGAGAACGAAGAGCCAAAGGAAAGCAATCCAACGGTAGAAGAGCAACAGGCGCCAGCAGACGCCTTGAGCATGACGCCCGATGAACTCGAAGAGCAAAAAGTCGCCCAGGCCGCTGCCGACACCGACCTTTCCGGCCTCGACGAAGAGCTCCCAGAGAAAAAACTCTCGCCTATTAAGCGGTTTCTGCGTAAGGTAAATGTCTACCTACTCATCTTCATTCTTCTATTAGTTGTTGCTGGTGCGATCGCGCTCGTTACCTACCTTAATAGCCAGAAAGCGCCCGAGACACCAAACATTGAGGGTCAGTCGCTCACCACCGAGGCTCTCAAGCAACTTGCCAATACCGACGCCTCAGTAGGAACAACCGCGCAAACGCTTACCATCCAAGGAAGCGCCGTTATTAATGGGCAAACCCTTGCCCGCGGAGACCTCAACGTTGCCGGAAACTTCCAAACTGGGGGTAGTGTCACAACGCCTTCGCTCACCGTTTCAGGTGCAACTAACCTTGGCGACACGCAAATCAACAGTCTGCAAATCGCAAGTAATACTGCCATTCAAGGCACAACCACACTACGCGACCTTAACGTTTCAGGAAGCAGCTCATTCAGCGGCGCTGTAACCGCTTCGCAAATTACCGTGACGCGCCTTATCATGAGCGGCAACGCTTCGTTGGAGGTGCCGAACCACATTAGCTTTACTGGCGCTTCACCGAGCCGCACCGTCAACAACAGCGTCCTTGGTAATGGCGGCACCGTAAATATTAGCGGGTCAGACACTGCCGGCACCATTAACGTCAACAGTGGCAATAACCCAAGCACCGGTTGTTTCATTCGCATTAACTTTAACCGCGCTTACACAAAACAGCCGCACGTTAACGTCACGCCTGTTGGTGCAGCCGCCGGGCAAATGCAATTCTACGTCGAACGCAATACAGCTGGCTTCAGCGTCTGTACCGCCAGCGCTCCAGCGGCAAACCAAGCTTTCGCCTTCGATTACTTTATTACCTATTAAAAAATCGCTCGGGTGTTCGAGCGATTTTTATACATCCATAAACACGACCACTCGGTCAGCCTTAACATCCATAAGTGCACGGTGTGCTTTCACTAGCGTTTCGCCTGCCACACCTTTGACACGAATCGTACAAGGAACCAGCATACACAAAAAATTGTGGTGGCGCGGCAAAATATCAAATGGGCCCGTCGCGTTGACGGCACTCACACTGTACGCCTCGCCCTCGAAATACACCTTAAATGGTGCGTAGATTTTTACGGCCATGGTTGGTTTACCGTTTTCGTCGACCATTAGTATTTCTCGGGATTAGTTGATGCCTCAGCTTCTTTGGACTCTGTTTCAGCCGGCGCATCTTCTGGTGCTACCTCAGCCTTCCCAATAATAGCCTCGACCCCACTGAGAGTATCTTCACGGGTCATGTGCTCACCCGGCACCCCGGTCACCTTTTCCATCACGTTAAAGCGCTGCTTAAAGAATTCAATCAGCGCCTTTGCGTTGTAATAGTCGTCGCGGTCTTCGGCTGAAAGTTCCGATTCGCCAATAATAGCAATGATTCCCTTGAGCGATTCGTATTTTTGCAAAATTGCCGTCGCACGTGTTGCCAGTTCGTAGTGACGCTCACCCACAACTTCTGGGGTCAAAAGGCTCGATTTCGATGCCAAAATATTTACAGCCGGGCGAATACCCTGCGCGGCTACGGCACGGTCAAGCACGATTGTACTGTCGAGCTCGTGCTGAATCATTTGCACAGCTGGGTCGGAGAGGTCGTCGGCTGGCACGTAAATGGTCTGCAGTGCGGTAATAGAGCCGTTATCATTACTCGCCAGACGGTCTTGGAATGTTTTAACATCACTAAATACTGTTGGCTGGTAGCCACCTTCAGCTGGGGTCTGGTCGATAATAGTCGATACCTCGTTTTTTGCCTGAATATAGCGATACATGTTGTCGGCGAAAAGCAGCACATCCTTTTTAAGGTCGTCGCGGAAATATTCGGCCAACGTAATTGCGGCGAGTCCAATCAGGCTACGTTGCACCGGGTTTTCATTCATCTGCCCAAAGAACATCGCCGTTGTTTTCAGCAGGTCGTTATCACCAAGCGTCTTATACAGTTCGTGTCCCTCACGAATACGCTCACCAATACCGGCGAACATACTAATTGCCCCCGACCCTTCGGCGACGTTGTTGATAATCTCCATGGTCAGCACTGTTTTACCGACACCGGCACCACCAACAATACCAATCTTGCGGCCCTTCACAAATGGGGTGAAGAAGTCGAGCACCTTCAACCCCGTCTCGAGTATTTCATCAGGTTTGTTCACCAAGCTCGTTTCTTGGAATGACGGGAAGAAAATCGGGCGTTTAATCATTTTATCGAGCGTTTCCTGTGGCAGTTGCGGCTTGCCATCAATTGGGCGTGCCATGGTATCCCACACGCGGCCAATCATCTCTTCACCAACCGGAATCTCGAGGCTATGGCCACTACGTGTCACCTCATCGCCCTTTTGAATACTGTAGTCACCACCGATGTTCAGGCACAAAGCAGTGTCGCCACCAGTAATACTACTCACCAAAAGCGGCGATTGCTTTTCGTTATCAACATAGAGCATTTCGTTAAGGTTCGGAATATCCTCATCGAATTGGACCTTAATCACCAATCCCTTCAAAGAGCGGACGACACCTTTTTTGTAGATTGTTTGTTCGCTCATTATGCTGCTCCTCCGGCACGTATCTTCTTAAGCCCTGCTAACGATTCTTTCAACCGAGTGTCAACTTGGGTGCGCTTGGCGCGGTTGTATTCGGTATGCAGTTCAGTAGCGTGTTCGACGGAACGCTCTTTCGCCGCCGACATCGCCTTAAACCGGCTGGCAACTTGCGCCAAACGGCTATCATAAATAAACTGCGAAATCGTCAGGCGCAAAATAGAATTTTCCAGGTAGGCCGCAACCGCATACGAACTCGGTTCAAAAATGTACGTCTTTTCAGTAACCAAATCGTCACCCACGGTCGCCAGGTCGGCCACGCGACCCTTACTTGAAACTACTTCGCTGAGGTCAACATCTTTAATTTCTTGCTGAGAAAGCGAGATGTAGTGCTGATAGAAAATACGACTCTTTGAGTACTTCCTGGTAATATCCATGAGCGGGTCAACGTTAATATAGTCACCTTCGGGTAAATCAAAGTAATAGGCATACTCAATGTGTGCTTGTTTGAGCTTTAAAGCACCATGGTGGCCAATCACCAACACATCATTTTTTGCAGGGTCGTGGTGTTCGGAAACTTTACGAACCAGGCGGTTGTCGATGTCACCACTGAGGCCACCCTTCGCAGTAATCAAAATTAGCAACTCTTTATCGATTGGTTTTTCATCAATCGTACGACCAAAATTAAAGAGTGCATCAACGCGAATTTGCTTGTAAATATTCCAGACTTCTTCGAAGAACTGGTTACTAATGAGCACCTTATTTTTAGTCTTGGCGATTTGCATACTACTTAGCGTTTCGAGTGCCGAGGTAAGGCTCACCACCGAGCGCGCAGCCGCTTCTTCAGCCTTGATTTCAAGTGGGCGCCTCATTAGGCCTTCTCCTCTTTCTTAGCATCGCCTTCAGTAGGTTGCGTTGGTGCACCAGCCGGCTGTTGTACCGCCTGCTCCGACTCTTCACTTTGACGCTTCTTCTCAGCCTCAGCCTTGGCTGCCTTTTCAATCGCCGCCTTCTTTACTTCATCAATGGTCGTCACTTCAGCCTTCAGGGCCGCTTCGAGCTCATCGTAGTTCCCTACCATGTCTTTATCTTCTTTGAGCTTTGGCGCATATTCGCGAACCCGCTCTTTGAGCTTTTCGACATCAATAACTTCTTCAGGTGAACTGCCCAGCACAATACTCATCAAGAATTGTTGCTCGACAAAACTATAAGTCTCACCAATTGCTTGGTTCATTAAGGTAAACAGCACCTTACCCTTATCGTAGTCAGCCTGTGCTTGCGGACTGAGCTCGGTACCAAAGTGGGCGTACTCTTCAGCCGTTCGATACCCGGCTAATGTAAGGTTGAGTTTGTCGGCCAATCCCTTTTGGCGTTTATTCTGACCAACACCACCCACACGCGTCACCGACAGTGCCGTACTAACCGCTGGGCGCATGGTGTCTTTAAAAATCTTACTATCCAAAATCCACTGACCGTCTGTAATCGACATAATGTTGGTTGGAAGGTAGGCGGTAATATCACCGCCGGGCGCATACACAATAGGAATCAGCGTTTGGCTGGCATGGTTGGATTCGGTTTTACCGCCACGCTCCAAAAGGCTCGAGTGTGTATAGAACATGTCGCCTGGGTACGAGTCACGACCTGGGCTCACTCCAGCAATCAGGGAAATTTCACGGTATGCCTGGGCGTGCGCAGTAAGGTCGTCATAAATAACCAAGGTGTCCATATTACATTGGTGCCAGAAATACTCACCGTGCGCCGCACCAACATACGGTGCCAAATACGTAAGAATGAGTGATTCAAATGAATTACTTACCACAACCACCGCCTTTTTTAGCGCATCGTTCTTTTCGAGACTACTTACAAGCTCGGCGACGTCGTGCTGACGCTTTGCAATCAACACGTAAATTACTGTAATGTCAGTATTTTTCTGGTTGATGGCTACTGATGCGGCCAGGGCTGTCTTTCCCACTTTACTATCACCAAGCATCGCCATACGCTGCCCACGTGCCAACGAATATTCGAGGTCAAGGATTGTCACCCCTGTTTCAACTGGTGTGTCGAGGAGTTCACGCTCATACAGCATCGGTGCCGCATGGAAAACATCCCATTCTTGGTCGGCAACAATCTCACCCTTCCCGTCAATCGGCTCACCAAATACATTTACAACACGACCAATAAAGTTTTTGCCAACTGGCACCATAATATCGCGCGCTTCAATCACACACACCATACCGATATGCAGCGGCGATGGATCAAGCTTCATCACTACAACATGGTCTTCAAGTACTTGGTGAACGTACCCACGCGTATCGTCATCGAATCGCACTGTTGCGTGCACGTTAGTCGGCTGTAGGCCCTTCACGCTCACCATAAATGAGTCGATACCAATGATTTCGCCAACCGGATTGCCGTCGTTGACGAGTTTCTCAAAAATCTTACCTTCAGCCACGGAGTGCCTCCAGTTCTTTCTTGAGTTCACCGCGTTTTTCCTTTAATGCGTTGCGCACACTAAGGTCAAACACACGGTTTGCCGTGCGAAGGTGAACACCCGCAACCAAGGCTGGTTGAAGGTGTGCATCAATCACGGTTTGCGGATGAATTGATTCACGGAGCCAGGCGGAAAGTTGCTGCAAACTCTCAGGGTCAGCTACAACCGCAAAAGTCATATGCATCACGTGAACATTGTCTTTTAACAGATGGAGTTGCTTGATATACGCCGAGCGTGCACCAGAGTTTTCCAAATCAACCGGGTTAGCATCAAGAAATTCTTGCAGCTGGGATGAAAACGCCGGCATCTCTTCGCTGTTGGCGCCGGCCTTTTTACGAACAGACTTTGCCGTCAAGGCATTATCAACCGCTTCAAATTCGTGCACCAATCGAGCAACATCTACCTTCGTCACGAGTACTGGAGGCAATGTAAATTCGGTGTAATCTTTGACTTCGGCCTTGCTCATAATTTCATGTCGTCCACAATTGCTTTTTTGTTTTCTTCCATTTGCTTAATGATGGTTGGAAGTTGCGCCTTGAGGTCGTACTGGTCACCAAGCGCACCAAGCAGGTAGTGCTCGACAATTGCGGCCATATTGTCTTCAAACGTACCTATGAGCATATCTTGTTGCTGAGCGACCGATTTTTGTAACGTAGTACTGAGCTGCTGATATTGGTCATTGAGCGCTTGGGCGCTTTGATTAAGCCACTTCAGTGCGGAATCTTGTGCCTCTTTCATAGCCGTAATCTGCAGCTTATTTTCCTCAAAAGCAGAGTGTAACAACCCTTGCTGGTCGGCAACGTTCTTTTGCAGTGCCGCGCGGAGCTCATCGTGCTGCTGTTTCAGCGTTTGGGCACTTTCCGTCATCGAGTTCAGCGCCTGTTCCTGGGCTTCTTTCAACGATTTACTATATTCGCTAAACTGCGCTTCAAGTTGTTTGGTTGTATGCTCTTTTAACTCTTGGTTAATACGCTCAATGGAATTCGCCAGCTGCTTGGTAATGTGTTCTTCGAGTTCGGCATCAACTTGCGCAATTGTCTCTTGCAGGTCGCGCTTAAATAACGCGCCATTTTCGTTAATGACTTTTTCAAAATACCAGCGGCCATGATTACGAAGCTCTTCCCGAAAATATTCATCAAAAAAGTGCTCTTCCTCGGTAAGAAGCTCGTCACTTGGCGACTTCTTTGGATCCTGTTTGTGTTGAAATAGTCCCATGTCTTCCCACCTATATCATGCTAAAGCTTCAGTAGTAAGTATACCGCAAAAAAGCCAATAATTAATATCAGTGCGGCCGTTAAAATCACTTCAAGAAGTGCTCGGAAAATTGACTTTTTCGACATTGGGTTACGACCGATAGAAATAACACCGTTACGCACTCCGGCATACAGCACTGCAACTGCGGTTGCGAGGCTGATAATCGCAATACCCACTCCAATATAAAGGCGGGCCGGGCTCACTTCTTTATCGGCAATCGCTTCGCCAACACGCTTCAGAAAGTCTGGTGCGTTCACGTCGGTACTTTTGTGGTTCGGATTGTTCTTAATGTCGATCGTAACGGGCACTGAGCCGATTTTTACTGTTTTCGTGCCACCGTTCGAGTCCTTTAAAGTGGTTGTTCCAAGCACGACGCTCGAATCGTTAAAATTGCCGTTTGCCCGGCCAAGGACGGTAACTTCTTCATCGCCAGCACGCATTGTAACACCATGCAATGAAGAGAGCGTGAGGTAGTCACCCGATGCGATTGAACCTTCTTGGTTTGTCACGAGTACATTGTAGGTGCCAGAGGCTGCCACAAATGTCTCGTTATCCATCCCCTCGTGGGTCACCGCAAGTGGAAGCTGCGTACGGTCAACCACGACGCCAAACATGTTTGCAACATCGGCTTGTGTTGCCACCTTTACACGGTTTGATTTTTCTCCCGTAAGCACTACAACAGTGCCCGTATCAATTGGAGCATCGGCAGCATACGAAGAAACACTTCCGCCACCGTATGTCGTTTCAGCAGCTACAGGAACAGCAGCAGAGGTAATCGCCCCAAGGGTGAGCACCACACTCATAATGATTCGTGAAACTTTCACTGTTTGTTTATCTCCCGTGCGCTCCAATTGCGCTTGTGGTAATTATAGCATAGTGCCCGAGGGGGCTTTAGTGCAAAAATACTTGTTATTTTTTAGGTGCTTATGCTATAGTTGCGACAAGCTTTGATGAACCACCACACGTCATAAGTGAAACAAATATTTTTTTCAAAATAACAGAGAAAAAAATAAAGAAAAACACCAAAAAATGAACGTGTGGTATCACCTATCCACTATTTTTAATCAGCGACGTACTCTGCAAATTGCAGGTCTTCTTACGCTATGTGTTGCGTTAATTACAACGCTATTCTTCGTCACTCCTACGCGGGCGCAGGCGGGCGTAAACCAGACCATCAGCTTCCAGGGTAGGTTATTGACGCCTCAAGGCCAGCCGGTGCCAGATGGCTACTACAACATCCAGTTCAAGATTTACCAAGATGGAAACGGCACTCAAGCAGGCAACCCAGACGGAACGCTGAAATGGACTGAAACCCACATCAACAACGGCGGCAACAATGGAGTCCTCATCAAAAATGGTTACATGTCCGTTAACCTCGGCTCCCTCACCCCATTCGGCACTTCCGTCGACTGGAACCAAGACACCCTATGGCTCTCGATGAATATCGCAGGGTCTTCAACGCTTTGTGAGGACTTTGGCACCGCTCCATGTTTGGCAGATGGCGAAATGCTTCCAATGAAGCGCCTGACCGCCAGCCCATACGCACTCAACTCGGGCAAGCTTAATGGCATGACCTCAGACGACTTTCTTCACAATGGCACCACACAACAAACAGGAAACTTCAACATTTCAGGAACCGGTGTTGCAAACGTCCTCCAAGGAAGTACAAGTGTGATAGCACCGCTCTTTGACCGCATCGACACGGGCATCCTTGGTATCGGTACCGTCAATGCAAGCCAAATCGATATTGGCACCAACCTCAATAATCAGACCATCAATATTGGCAATTCAGGGAATGGCGATAAAGAAGTAACGCTCGGATCAATTAATGGTAACAGCAGCACCCTTATCCAAGGTGGCCATCTTGGCGTACGCGTTGAGTCACAGGGTGGTTTTGCGTTTCATAATAGTCGGTCCGGAATTGACACCCTATTACTTGACGTGAGTGGTAACGCAAAAGTAAGTCTCGTGAATTCAACTAACTTTGTTGTTACTAGCTCAGATGACCAAAACCTACTCACCGTAAATAACAGCGGCCTCATCACCACAGGATTCACCTCAACACTCCAAGTAAACGGAAGTGCCGAATTCGCGCAAGGTATCACCCTCCAAGGCGGTAGTGGCCTTGATTATGTCACACCGAACGGCTTCAACATGAGAACTGTCATCAATATTCCAAACTATACAGTCGGCCAGTATAGCTCGATTTTTGCCTTCGGACTTCCAGCAAGCTCAGCGGCAACCGCGCGCGGTATGCTCGTATCGGACGCCCGCGAAGGCGCCCACCAAGCCACTATTGGTGTACTCTCACGCGACGAGAATAACATCCTTGGTTTCAGCTGGAACGGCAGCACTACCACCGGCTACGTCACCAACACTGCTAACTCAATCGCACTTCAAGGCAATGGCCTCGACATCCTTACCGCTACAAACGCCAGCGGCCAAGCGCGCGTTGGTATCGGTAACAATGCGAGTTCAGGCTATGCCCTCGATGTCACCGGTAGTAGTAACGTTTCCGACAGCTACGCCATTAACGGTGTCAGTGTCCTTAATAACACCGGGCTCAACTTCAGTGGCGCTAGCACTTCAGCTATTAACGCGGCCAGCGGCCAAGCCCTTCAACTTACAGGTGATGGCGGCGTAAAAATTGGCGACGGCACTGCAAGCGGTGACCCGACGCTTCTTACTCTCGATAAGTCAGCATCCACTCCAACCGCAAGCGGTGACGCAGCCCTTGGAAGCATGTACTACGACACAACCCTTGGGAAGGTGCAGTGTTACGAAGCCGATGGGTGGGGTTCATGTAGTTCAAGCCCAGACAACTTTGTTACCCTCAGCCCTGAATACACCAACGCCGTCACCAATGGAAGTGGTAGTGGCGACCTTACCTCTGACATCTGTTCAGACACACTCAACATCAATGACGGCAGCAGCGGACAACCAACCGTCTGTGGCACCAACGAAACCTACAACTTCTACAAGTGGACCACTACCGAAACTGGCGCACAAACCAAAGATATCTATGTTACCTACCAACTTCCAGGCAACTTTACCGGTTTCGTTGACGGATCAACCTCACTCATCGGCCGCACCGACGATAATGCAGCAAGCGTGAGCTACCGCGTGTACAAAAACACCTCGAGCGGCCTCGTTGCCTGTGGTTCAACGGTAGATGTTTCAACCGGAGTAAAGAGTGCGTGGCAAAAGGCGGTCGCCTCAGGGAGCGACGACCCAGCTAACTGCGCCTTCACCGCCAATGACAGCATTGTCTTTAAGATTAGCCTTACTGCCGAATACACTACCCAGCAAACAAACGCCTATGCAAGCACGCTCAGCTTTGCTTTCAGCAATAACTAACCACTATACTAATGATGATGATACGATTCAAAAAACCACACAGCAAACGCCTTTTCATCTCTGCAATTGTGATGATTGTTATTGGTAGTGTGGGGCTTGGCTATGGCACTTACCTTGCCCGTTCATCGCAGGCTGATATCGAAAAAAACGGCACCCCTAATTTCGCACCAGTACTTCCAGCTGGCAAAACCATCGAGCAGCTTGGAGGCTGGCAAAAGCTTACCTCACCAAGTGGCGATGCCTTTTATGTATTTGTCGACAGTGTTGCGGGTGTGTCGGTGAACGTCAGTCAGCAACCACTTCCTGGTAAATTCAAAAATAATCTCACAAATGAAATGACGAACCTTGCACGTGCCTATAATGCAAACGTAAAGCTCGACGCCAATGGCACCAAGGTCTATGTTGGTACGTCAGCGAAGGGCCCCCAGTCGGTTATCTTTTCCAAAAAAGGATTACTTGTATTGATAAAATCGTGGGCCACCCTTGAGGATGGCACCTGGATTACCTACATTAACTCGCTCCAATAATGCGGACCGTAAAAGAAGTAGGAGAGGCCTACTTCTTTTCGTTTTGCTCGATGAGCTGGGTGACCTTGCTGTTTGACTGAAGGTTTTCGTAGTAAAGAATTTGATCCTTCATAATAATCATTTGGTCTTCAGGACCATGCACGCCGTCAGTAACGCGGAAAAGTTGAATGCTACTTTGTTGGTCAGTGCTCGTTGTTTCAGTGTCGGTACCGTCAGTTGCTTGCGCTTGTGGGTAATAAATGTGGGTAATTTTAAACGAATTGTCGTTAAATGCACTGAGTTTTCCGAAGTAGATTTGCCCGTTCGACATAAACACCGCTTGGTAGCGTGAACTGTCAATACCAGTTGCGCCGTTATTCGACTTTGACCACACCATCCACCCGACAATCGCAATAATAATAACGACGAGTACGATACTAATAACCCAAGGGAGCCCCTTGCGAGACTTTTGTTCAGGGCCAACATACTCAGAACGATGCGAACCCAATGAGCGCGGCACAGTCTTTGGCAGCTCCTCTTTCGCTGGCTGTGGCTCTTCGGCGGGGCGATACGTCGATCCAGACCTGTTAATTACTCGCCTGTCAGCCGGTTGCGGCGCACTACGATACGGATCACCGTTCACACTTCTCTCCAATTCTTCCTACTTCTCATTAGTTTTTATCATAGCATAAGGGCCATGGCGCTTCAATTAAGTAACTTCTCCGCTTCCTGCTAAAATAGTAGTATGGCAACTATCCCCGGCGGCACCGTTCACAAACTTCCAACCGACCTCAAAAAGGCGCTACTTAAAGACAAACCGGCGCTGGCCGTCTGGAACGATATCACCCCTCTTGCCCGCAACGAATGGATTTGCTGGGTTGAAGGCGCCAAGCTCATCGAAACTCGCGAACGCCGCGTCGAACGCACGCACACCGAGCTCACCGAAGGCATGCGCCGCCCATGTTGCTGGCCGGGCTGCATCCACCGCGAGCGAAACGGCAAATAGTTACTTATCGCTGCTCCAGTGACCCGTCGCTGGATCATACGTATACGTAGATTTTGGCTTTTCGGAGGTCTTCGATGGTGTTTCCGATTTTGTTTTGTTTGTATCGGCTATTTGAGATGACGGGGTGGTTTCTGTTGCTGGGCTCGTCGAAGCTGATGTGGCTGCTTCACTAGTCTCTTCATAATTCCTCCTCATGGTTCTTATGATGAAACAAAACTTATTTGTTCGCTGGATAGCCAGAGGTCTTCAAGAGGCGGGCAAGATGGGCTGTATTTGCCGCAACCATAGCATTGGCCGAGGCAACTTCTTTTGGAATTTCTTTCAAATCAATGTAGTCGGTTGAGTGCATTGCCTCACCGTTCCAATAGGTAGCGGCATTGGCGGCAAACGTAAAGCCAAGGTCGTTCAGCCCCTGGAGTACATCGGCGGTAATTTTATGGGCACCGTCCTCATTACCTACGATTGCCACAGCAGCAACTCGTGGGTACGTTGAAAGCCGACCACCTTCATCAACTTCACTCAGTTCGGCGTCAAGTCGTTCAATCGCTCGGAGCGCCTCGCTCGACATTTGCCCCACCCACGTTGGTGTGGCCATAATCAAAATATCAGCGTCCATAATTTTCTGACGAATTTTAGGCCATTCATCACCATTTTTCATATCAATTTCGACACCAGGTCGAATGACATGATCGGCAAGACGAATGAATTCCGTCTTCACCTCATGCTTTTTAAACTCCGCCGCAAGGTCATGGGCCAGCTTATCAGCTGAGGATTTTTCCGGTGAGCGCTTGAGTGTGCACACCAGTGTCACCGCCTTTAAAGGAATTGTCGTTGTTTCCATACATCCTCCTTTTTGCACCTCTTATTATACGCTTAAAAAGGATAGCTGTCGTTCTAACCCTTAAGGCCAAAGAGCTTTCGAACCGCTTTTTCCGAAAGCTTTCCACCGGTAAATCCAGGGAGTTTCGAAAACGGAAGGTTTATGACAAAGGTAACATTGTTCGCTTGGTTCGGCTTTTTAAGTGCGAACAATAGTCGCTGAACAAGGCGAAGAAATCCATAGAAAAGTCGGCCGCGTATGTGCCCGTACCGAAGCTGCGCAATTGTATCGTCATATCCAAGCCGCGCTTTTCGGTTCCATGTAGCTAGTGGCAGTGGCCGGCCAAGTACTGCCTCGAAGTCTTCATTCGATATATCGCGAACTTTTCCAGAATAATAAGCAGCGAAGCGATCCTTGTCATATGTTGTGTGTAGTTCCGACACAGGAAGTGTTACGGAAGTCTCGAGACGAATATCGCGAACTGACGCGCCCACTTCCACTCCATACTCGCCACCAGCAACTACCCATGCATGTGCTGCCGTATCGTAATGCGCAAATGTATGCACGTCAAATTGGACCGTTACCCGCTTCGTTTCACCAGGTTGTAGCAAAACTTTTACAAAGCCCTTTAGCTCCCGGGTTGGTCGAAAAACACCACTTGCGGAAGGTCGCACATATACTTGCGCGATTTCTTCACCCACCACCGCACCCGTATTCGTAATGGAAAACGAGGCACTCGACGCATCAGCAGAAATATCTGAATATTCAAATGATGTATACGAAAGTCCAAATCCAAATGGATAGCGCACCGCAACATCGGCGGTTTCATAATATCGATACCCAACGTAGAGACCTTCACGGTGCTCAGCAGTACGCTCTTTTCCAGGAAAGTAGTTTACTGTTGGAGCATCGCTATATTGGAGTGGATACGATACTGCTAATTTACCGCTTGGTGTACGCCGACCCGTCATGATATCTGCAAGCGCGGCACCCGTTGCCTGCCCTGTAAGTGAGCCGTGAATAATTGCGGCAACATCATCCGCGAATGGCAATTCAACGGGCCCGCCCGCTGACAGTACCACGACTACTTTATTGTGCACTGCCGCAATAGCATGGATTAACTCTAGCTGGTTTGATGGCAACGCCATGGTTGCGCGGTCAATTCCTTCAGCTTCTTTCGCTTCATCAAGTCCCAAAAATACCACGGCAACATCGGCGTTTTTTGCCAGCTTCACCGCCCCTCGGACTCGAGCAGCACTCTTGCCACCTGTTCGCTTAAACCCAGGTTCAAAGCCAACCACACGCACAGCTTCATTATGCGAGAACGCGTCAAGCGCACTCACGAGCCGCGTTGGGTTTACCAACGAACTTCCCGCACCCTGATATCGTGGTGTTTTCGCAAAATCACCAATCAGCGCCACGCGAGTTCCCTTCGTGAGTGGCAAAAGGTGCGCTTCATTTTTTAACAACACCATTGAGCGGCCAGCAGCCTCAACTGCCAATTGGTGATGCTCATCGTAATCAGCTTCCGAAGCGTTCTTAAGTGCTGCGTTTGCCTCAGTAACGAGTTTTACTATTGTATTCACCCGCATATCCAGTGTTGCTTCTTCAAGCGCACCAGCCTTTACCGCTTCAACAAGTTTTGCATCCGAAAGCCCATTTGACGATGGCATTTCCAGCGCGCCGCCAATACGGACACCAGCCACTGGATCATGATTTCCACCCCAGTCTGTCACAAGTGCACCGTCATAACGCCATTCACCGTGGAGTATATCGCCAAGCAACTGCTCATGCTCGTTCGCATACGTACCGTTTATTTTGTTATATGCCGTCATAAGTAGCTTTGGCTTACCCTCTTCAACGGCACGACGAAATCCCTCTAAGTAAATCTCGTGCATGGTGCGTTCGTCGACAATTTCGTCGATCGACATGCGTAAATGCTCCTGACTGTTGACCGCAAAATGCTTTGGCGTTGCCGCAATGCCATTCGATTGAATACCACGTACTAATCCTGCCGCTAACTTTCCAGCAACATACGGATCTTCCGAGAAATATTCAAACGCCCGCCCGGCTAATGGGTCACGGACAATATTAAGCCCCGGCCCCAGCACTGCACCAACCTTATTAGCCACGGCTTCTGCACCAATCGCTCGCCCCACTTGCTCAACCAATGCTTCATCCCAACTATTCGCAAGTGCTGCGGCGGTCGGAAAACATGTCGCTGGCACACTCTCATTAATTCCTAAATGGTCTTCTTTTCCTGCCTGTTTGCGGAGTCCGTGCGGACCATCCGTCAGCATAATCGAAGGGATACCAAGCCGCTCAATTCGTTTTGTGTTCCAGAAATTTGCGCCCGAAAGTAGCGAGGCCTTCTCTTCTAGGGTTAGCGAATCAATGAGCTCTTGGTATTCCAATGGCACGTGCTATTCTACCTTGCTCGTTTGTAGTACGTAGTAGGAAATATTGTGCGCCGCACTGCGAAGCGCTGTCAAAGTGCCCGCCCGATCTTCTTTAAGATAGCTACGGAGTTGACCTTCGTAAGTATTGTCACCCGGAGTGTCGAATAGGAAGGCCAGCATCAAGTCATTTCCAGCTTCTACCGCTTGAAGTGCGTCGAAGTGTTCACCTTGCGGGCCAACGCCAGCATCGGTAATCACAAAGCCTTCAAAGCCCCATTCAGTTCGTAGCACATCGGTGAGGAGCGCCTTGCTTCCACCAGCCCAGGTTGCACCGATACGGTTGAAGGCTGACATTGCACCATGCGCACCACCCTCCTTCACGGTAAGCTCGAATGGCTTTAGGTATAACTCGCGGAGTGATTGCTCAGTCATCCAGGTGTAAAGGCCGAAGTTCGCGCGGTTCGTCTCTTGGTCATTTGCGACAAAGTGTTTCATCACAGCGACAGTCTTAGTACTTTGAAGGCCACGCGCCCACGCTGCACCAAATTCACCAGCGATCAACGGATCTTCCGAGAAGTATTCAAAGTTACGTCCACCAAGCGGTGTGCGGTGCAGATTCACTGACGGTGCATAGACCGCATCAACGTTAAATGACTGTGCTTCTAACCCCATGGCATGTCCAACTTTTTCGGCCAGCGAAGTATTCCAAGTCGCCGACAAGTTAACTGGCAATGGGTAAGCGACCGTTGCCCATGCCTGCAAGAAATTACGGATACTTGCCGGACCGTCATACATTGAAGTGCGAGGAATACCAAGACGCTTAATTTCCTGCGACCAATAGCCACCATTTCCCGCAAGGTTGATTAGCTCGTTTTCACTAAACTGGTCGAGGAATTGTTGCCACTTCGGATCGTCGTAAGCCAGCCCTGCCAAGTCTGCCAGTTTAATGTTGTTCTTTGCATTGAGCGTTGGTGCTTGAACCGTTGCATCAGTTTGGTGTTGGTAATCTTTATCTTTCAGCCCAGACGGAATCGTGAAGGCATCGCCCGATGGCGTTACCGGTTGCGTCGCCTGCGCGTCTGAGCGCGACAGGTAGGTCAGGTCACCGTGAGCATCGTCGAAACGGTTCGTTACTTCATTTCCCGTCGTCGCATCGGTGTGAATAACCTTTTGTGCCGGTTGCTGATAGGCAAACGAATCCACAGTATCGCGAATCGACTTACCGACGGCAATGGTATAGGTGCCAGCATCGAGCACCCAAGCCTTGGCACTTTTATCGTCGTACGAAGCCATTGAGTCAGTCGCAAATTCTACCGTCACCATCTCAGTCTCACCCGGTTGAATGATTCCGGTCTTTGCGTAGCCCGCCAATACTTTGGCCGACTTTTCAACACCACCCTGTGTAAATGGTGGTTGGTAGTACACTTGCACTACATCCTTACCGGGAACCGCTCCGGTATTCTTCACCGCAACTTCCACACGAACCTTCGAAGCATCGGCTTGCTTTGAAGCAAGACTCCAATCAAACGTGGTGTACGAGAGCCCATATCCAAATGGATACTGCACTACCTTGTCGTACTGCGCATCATCAACGAAAGTTTCGTAGTAGCGATACCCTACATAGATATTTTCAAGATAGTTCACAAAGTAACGACCCGATGGCGCGCCGCTTTCGGTGTATTGGAAATCCCCGGTATTTGCGACGGCTGGGTTTGTTGTAATGTCGTACGCATAGGTATCCGTTAAGTGTCCTGACGGATTTACTTTTCCAGTGAGCACGTCGGCAACCGAGTGCGACCCAACTTCACCAGGCGCACCAATCCACAGTACACCATCGATGTGCTGGAAGTCGTTCACGAAGCCTACTTCAAACACGTTCGTCGTATTGAGCAGCACAACAACGTGCTGGAAATTTTCATCAAGAAGTTTCAGGGTGTCGCGCTCATCATCAGTTACATGCAGCTGCTCAGGCTTTAAGTCCTGCGTTTCAGTACCAACGCGAGATATCACATACACCGCTGTGTCGGAATGTTGCTTGGCGGCATCAAGTACTTCACTTGAGACATTGCTGACTGGCATTTCTTTGGCGGCAGTCGCCAAGAAGCCTGCCACGTTAGGAAGGAAGACATCAAGAATCGATTTGCCCTTCGACGGACTATACGTATCGGTCGAAACTTTATTCTTAAATGCGTAGTTACTGTAAAGATTGTAGAGTGTCTTGTTGTAGTTGATACCCGCCGCGTCGAAAGCGGTAAACAGGCTATCGACATCTTTAGAAGCAATACCGCCCGCGCCGCCGCCACCATACACCGGCGAAGCTGCCTCAGCACCAAATACGTTAATCTTTTTTGTTTGGAGTGGCAGTACGTTCCGCTCATTACGAAGCAGTACAATTCCTTCGTCCATAACCTCACGAGCCACCTGAAGCGAGTGCTCGCGAGCAGCTTTTTGCTCGTCTGTCAGCGGTCGAGTAACGTTATAATACCAAGTTCCTATGAGTGTTGCTAAAACAACAACGATTATAATCCAAGCCGCAACGACATACTTTCGGCGCTGCAGTTTTTTATAAAGCTTATAGCCTTTTTTCTGCGCCTTGCGCTCGGCCTTATTCTCAACCTTCTTAATGCGGAGTTTCCAGCGCTTATCCGCCTGACGATCCTTCTTCCATAATTCAAACTTTTCTTTGAATGGAAGTCCCTTGCGCTTTTTGCGAGCCGCCACTAATCGTTTGTATTTCGCTCGAGCTTTCTGCTTGTACTCAGCGATAAGAGATTTATTTTCATTTTTGCCCATGTAACACACCCCTCTTACTGTGCCGTCATTATAGCATAGGCGTATTACAAAACCGCCCCCTGGGGGTATAACTACAGTGATTCAGATACCGTTGACCTACTGACTACTGCGTGGGGTTGTAGGATTCGTGGGTGTCGTCGTTCCACCACCGCCCGTTGATACCGGACATCCCGTTGCATCAACGGCAGTTCCAGCGGGAGTATTCGCACATTTATCCGTAACGTCGGGTATGCCGTCTCCGTCCGCGTCGGTCGTAGCTGGAGTATCAGTATCATCGTCGTCAGGTTCTGTCGTTACTGGGCAGCCCGTTGCGTCAACCTCAGTGCCAGCCGGGGTGCCGGCACATTGGTCGATATCATCAGTAATACCATCCTTGTCGCTGTCTTCAGGCTCTTTCGGAACATTACAGGTTCCTTGCGGTACCGCATTCTTCAAGAAGTACTCTTCATAGGTTCCTTCGGTTCCACCACCAACCACACGAAGCCCGTTACTTCGACAAACACGCAGCTTTTCAACACCCACCGGTGCAGTAAACGGTTGGTTCTTCTGACCCTTTAATCCAGCCAGAATTGTTGCGCGCCAAATTGGACCCGCCATACTCGAACCACCATTCTTCATTGGAGTATTGTCGTTGTTACCAACCCATACACCAACCGCGAGCTGCTTGGCGTAGCCAATTGTCCAAGCGTCGCGCGCCTCATCGGTCGTACCCGTCTTAACCGCAACATCATAGCCGTTAGTATTAAGGCTGCTTCCAAAAATTGGCGCGCGTGCACTTTCATCGTTCAGAATATCTGAAATCAGGAACGAAGCATCCTCGCCCATGACTTCTTTTGGTGTGCGTGAACTACTCTTAAATACTCCTTTTTCGAACTTGTCGTCAATCCTCGTAACGGTCGTAAGGTCGAATTGCTTTCCGCCATTTGCAAAAGCCGCATAGGCATTCGTCATATCAGTGAGCTTCGCTTCGGCAGACCCAAGCGCCAATGAAAGCCCGTAATCAGTATTGTCATTAATTGTACTAATACCAAGACGCTTTAATGCGGCAACACCATTTTTTACGCCAAGCTTCTGCATTACTTCAACCGATGGAATGTTTAATGATTGTGAAATTGCATTACGAACAGAGATATCGCCGCGATATTTACGATCGGCGTTCTTCGGCTGATAGCCACCAAAGTCAGTTGGCTTATCTTCAAGTATTGTGGCTGGAGTTATCACGCCCCGCTGCAACGCCTCGGTGTAGTAAAGCGGCTTCACACTTGAACCTGGCTGGCGCGCTGTAATTGCCATGTTTACCTTACCAAATTCGGCATTGTTATAGTCGGCGCTTCCAACCATTGCCCGAATCTCGCCCGTCGTTGGGTCGATTGCAAGCACTGCAGCATTGGAACCACCATTTTGTTGAATGAACTTCATGCGGCTAGCAACCGCTTCATTTGCAGACTTTTGCAGTGCAGGGTCGAGTGTTGTTGTTACCCGGAACCCAGAACGCGTCACGCGCTCTTCGCCGTAGGTCTTGTAGAGCTCACTAATAACCATTTCTGCAAAGTGCGGCGCAGAACCGTTGACCCCATCAGTACCCTGAGGCGCATAGGCTAACACTTCAGCTTTCGCAGCATCAGCTTCTGCTTGTGTAATTACCTTGTTATCAACCATTCGTCCAAGCACCGTTCCTTGGCGCTCTTTAGCATATTCGGGATTACCCGTAAGTGGCGAGTAGGCCGACGGTGCCGGCAGCACCCCAATCAGCATGGCACTTTCCGCCAGGTCGAGGTCGGCAGCAGACTTACCGAAGTAGGTTTTTGCCGCCGCACCAATACCAAAGGCACCCTCACCGTAATAGACCGAGTTCAAATACAGATCGAGAATTTCATCTTTACTGTACCGCTGCTCAATAGCCAGTGAAATCGTCAACTCCTGATACTTTCGAAGTAGCGTCTGCTTTTCCGAAAGCAGTGTGTTCTTTGCCAACTGTTGTGTCAGCGTTGAACCACCGTACCCAGTTGCGTCACCGCTTAGAATATTTGCATACAGTGCACCAATAATACTGACAATTGAAAAGCCGCCGTGCTCGTAGAAGTTTTTATCCTCAGAAGATATCAACGCTTTTTCGGCGTAATCAGAGATTTGGTCGAGCGGTAATCGTTCGCCGCGGTCAGCCGTACCGAAACTATAGAAAGGGTCGCCGTTTTTATCGAGCAGCACCACACCGGTATTGTTGTAGTTCATCAATCGGTCGGGGTCTGAAATAGCATTCGCGTAATAAATATAGGTGATAATAGGGGTCAAAATCAGAAATGCCAAAATTGGCGTCGCTATCACCAGCGCTTTTTTGAATTTACTTAGATTCTTGAACCAAATCCATCGCGCAACAAAGAAATTACCAACCTTCCCGTAATCTTTTACGGGTTTCGAAGCCTTCTTGCCCGAATTTTTCTTCTTCGATGCTGCCTTCGAGGTTCGGTTTGGACTATATGATTTTATACGGGTGTATTTTGACATAGCTTATAAACTATTATATCGCGGCGAGCTGAGAAATAGCAAAGAGCGGCTTTAATTCAGCCGCTTTTTGGCAATTTCGCAGTACTCGTAAATTTTTCGCTCGGTAATAAGTTCTGAATCTTTAAAGGTCAGCGGGTCGATAAAAAGTATCTCATCGCTATCATCACCCACCTCGAATTGCATAACCGTTGGTTTCACAAGGAAAGTGAGCCTCATTTGGTATAAATTATGGGTGGTATTGTAACGGGGGTCCTCGGCAAGTATTGTCTCGTATTCAAACTCACCCGTTAACGCAACTTCTTCGTAGAGCTCTCGTGCCAAAGCGTTTCGAATCGTTTCTCCATGATCCATACCGCCGCCTGGAATATCCCACCAGTCGCGGTCATGTTCTTTTACAACAAGCACGTGACCTTCATCATTAAAAATAACTGCCTTAAGTGACACGCGGAATAAATAATCGGTGCGGTCTGCTACGTACAAATGTGGCGTTTCACCGAAGACTATGCGCACAAATTCAATACCAACAACACCATACTTTTGCTGGTCTTCTGGTGTATAAAATTCTTCAATTTGCTTCAAGAGTTCATCACTGCTGTCTTTACCGAATTTTTGCGGTTCTGCTGATGCAAACAACTCCTGGAACGACTGAGCCTTTAACAGGTTCGTCACTCGCGCCCGTACTTGCATACGAGGATTTTCACGGCTCGTAAACACCAACTCATCGCCCACTTCAATTAATTGGCGCTTGTCATCAAACAAACGCGCTTCGATTGTCTTTTTGCCTGAGGCTATGGTGTCGAAAGGCTCTTTATGAAGGCGGAACTCATGGACGGTCATATGACGTTAGTATAGCAGGATGAATAGAGCAAAATTAAAACACCCGCCTATCTCTCGACAGTCGGGTGTTTCAATAGAACACTCCCTTCCGGAGAATTAGGCGGGGATGGAGACTCGATTGCTCGTGTCGGTGGGTGACTGCGCTTCGTCTGCGTCGCCCTCTTGCATCTTGCGACGCCCGGGGAACAGCATGATACCGGCCGCGACCAGCAACACGAAGGCGATCAGGCGCGGGATGAAGATGGCGAAGACCACCTTCCCCTTCACGTTCTCCATCGTCAATGGAGTACTGTGAACGTCCGGTGTTGGATTCGCATCACCCTTGGTCATCAGGCTGCCGTCTTCCGCATACCCGATGAAGGTATGCGTTGTCGGCCGAGAATCACCTTCCTGCTGGAACGTGATGATGTCTGTGGGTTTCAGATCCTCGGTCGGCTGGACGACGACGATGGTTCCGACAGGAAGTGTCGGTTCCATCGAGCCCGAGCCGATAACGAACTTCGGCACCAGCAGGTACGCGATGGTCAGCAGTCCGATGAGGACAAAGGCCACCGTGAGTCGCGGGTGCGTACGAATGGTTTTCATGATTCTCATTCTTGAGCGGTTCCTTCTTGGTCTTGCGCCTGGTCTGCCGGGGTGTCGTCCGAGGGTTCGGGCGAACCTTCAGCGGCGTCGGGCGCTGGCGCTTCAGGAGTCGGTTCCGCCTCCTGCCTTGGTGCTGGAGCCAGCGGCGGCACGGGAACCGGTGAGGGCTCGGGTGTCGGCACAGGCTCAGGGTCGGGCTGTGGCTCCGGTTCGGGTTGCGGTTCAGGTTGCGGCGGCTCGGGAGTGGGAGGCACCTCAAAGGTGATTTCCACTGTACCGGTTCCACTTGCATCGTAATCCGCACCACTCACAGGAGTGACGAGAATCAGAAGAACCGAAGCGAACACCACCCCGATTCCTCCCGCCATGTAATGACGTAGTGACATAGGGATAGTGCTCCTTCGTAGTATCTTCAGAGAATTGCAATCGAGAGGTACATAAGGTCCAGAACGAATCGGGGCCTTGTGCGCATATCTATTACATAAGGTAAAGTAGTCCGCCCCAGTGGGCGCTCACCTTCCATATTCTGGAGGGAGCGCCCACTGAGGTGGGGTTCAGCGCTTAGCGCTGGTTGAGCGTGACCGTGGCGGTGGCGCCGATGGTCTTGCCCTGCCACTCGTTGCCGGCGGCCTGGTCGAGCGACACCTGGAGGGTGTACGTCCGCTCCTGGCCGGCCGCGAGCGAACCGAGGTCGATCGCACCCGAGGCGAGCTGCGGTGCCGGAGTGAGGGCCTTGTAGCCCGCCACGCCGATCTTGAGCTGGCTGGGGTTCGCGTTGCCGAGCGAGGCGCTGACTCCCGAGAGCGGGCCGCCCAGCGACACGTCAGCCGCGATGCTGCCGGTGTTCTTGACGGTGAAGGTCTGCGTCTGCGTCTCGCCCGGCTTCAGGTTGGTGAAGTCGAGGTCGAAGCCGCCGCTGGCCTGCGATCCGCCGCTCAGGTCGAGCGTCAGGGTCGCCGTCGACACGTCGACGTCTCCGGTGTCGCTCGCCGAGAAGTCCGCACCGGAGACCGGCACGAGCAGGAGGGCGGCTGCGACGCCGATGGCAGCGATGCCACCGCCGGTACGAGCGATGTTCTTCTTGGAGATGGACTTGGACTTGAGGGACATTGTGTCCCCTTTCTGTGGCTCACGCCACATCGATGGTCAAAGCATCGTCCCTTGTGGAACGACTTGTCTTCTCACGAAGCACAAAGACGATATTAACATTTATTTTATTTTATGTCAATACTATTTCTAAATAATATAAGACCGCGATGACCGAAATGGGCAACGGGGTCTTTTGTTACCTTCTCGCAAGAGGTACCATATGAAAACTATATAAGAGACCGAGCCTTAGCGGCCAAGCTCCCACTTCGCGCCTTCGCTTCAACTTTTATAAATTAGTGTTTGGTGGAGAGTTCGAAACACTCGTACGCTTCAAAGACCTAGAAAGCGAAGAGTTCCCTGTCGCCGAGAATGAGGCAAATAAAATCATGCGTATTACCCTCCCTATTGGTGGAAACCTTTTAATCGCCAACGATGTTCCTGAAGTTTTAGGACGCGTAAATGAAAATGAAAACCGCTCAAAAATATCGGTAAACACAGAAAGCCGCGAAGAGGCCGACAGGATATTCGCCGGGCTTACACAAGGTGGTTCTATTGAAATGCCCATCGATGAAAGCCCATGGGGTACATATTTCGGAATGTTTCGCGATAAGTTTGGGGTTGAGTGGGCGGTGGAGTTTGACTCAAACACAAACAAATAAACCTACTCGTTTTATTTACTAAAGAAAAACCCCGTACCATGCAGATACGGGGAGTTTCTTTGGCTCACCATACAGGTCACGGAACAATCACAGGAGTGGGGCACGAGATGAGACAAATAAGACACAAAACGCATGTTTTAGGACGTGTCTCATTTTAAAGGAGTTTAACTACCAAATTCCAGATCTTGAATCAGGTTTTATAACTAAAGCACATTGGTTTACCGATATTTTGTGTCAAAGTGAAACGTGTTGTTCTTGTAATCGACCGTTACCACCGATTCCGACTGGATTGATCCGTCGATGATTCTTTTGGCAAGTTCATTGAGGATGCGCTTTTGAATGACTCGTTTTAGTGGCCGCGCGCCAAATGCCGGATCGTAGCCTTCTTCGGCAAGCGCTTTTTTGGCGCTCTGCGTAAACTCGAGCTTAATGTCTTTTGACTTCTCGACTTCTTTCAGAAATGCCGCGAGTTGCATCTCGATAATATGCTGTACGTCGTTTTTGTCGATGCGATCAAATATGACTATATCATCGATACGGTTTATAAATTCGGGGCGGAAATTATGACTTAACTCCTGCTGCAGACGGCTCTCCAGACTGCTGAAATTTTTACCGTCCCATTCCTGAATGTACTGCGAACCGATATTGCTGGTCATGATAATGATCGTATTTGAGAAATCAACCGTTCGGCCTTGACCATCCGTCAAGCGACCGTCATCAAGTACCTGCAACAAAATATTAAATACATCTTGGTGAGCTTTTTCAATCTCATCAAGCAGCACAATACTGTACGGGCGACGACGCACTGCTTCGGTGAGTTGACCACCTTGGTCGTAGCCGATGTATCCTGGCGGCGAACCTATCAGGCGCGACACGGCGTGTCGTTCCATGTATTCGCTCATATCGATACGCGTGATAGCTCGCTCGTCGTCGAATAGCGCGACGGCAAGACTTTTGGCTAACTCGGTTTTACCGACGCCGGTCGGGCCAAGAAAGAGAAACGAGCCAATCGGTCGGCGATAATCGCCAATACCAGCCCGCGAACGGCGAATAGCATTTGCGACCGCTTCAACGGCGCGATTTTGGCCAATCACACGCTTGTGCAGGTCATCTTCGAGATGGGCGAGCTTTTGGGTTTCGCTTTCTTTGAGCCGATCAACCGGAACGCCCGTCCATCTCGACACCACAGCGGCAATATCGTCTGCCGTCACTTCATCGCGGAGCAGGCGCTGGTCGGCCGGTATCATGTTGATTTGACGCCTAAGCTCGGTGAGATTTTGCTCGATTTCAGGAATCTCACCGTATTTAATACGACTGGCGGTAGAAAGGTCGCTCTCGTTTTCGGCCATCTCGAGTTTGGTTCTGGCTGCTTCGAGTTTTTCACTTTCGGCATTGAGCTTGTCTATCAGATTCTTTTCTTTTTGCCATTTCGAATCTAGCTCGTCAGCTTTAGCCTGAATAGTTTTGATTTCTTGCTCGATTTCGGCTTTTCGAGCTTTAGCGCTCTCGCTTTTATCCTTTTTGAGCGCTGTCTGCTCGATCTGCAACTGCATGATTTTGCGGTTTAACCGATCAAGTTCGATTGGCTTTGAATCAAGTTGCATCTTGAGTGCCGAGGTCGCCTCGTCGATAAGATCGACTGCTTTGTCAGGCAAAAAACGCTCGGTTATGTAGCGGTCACTAAGCCGTGCCGCCGCAATAATTGCTTCGTCCAGGATTTTTACACCGTGATGGACCTCATATTTTTCTTGCAGTCCACGCAGTATCGCGACAGTATTATCAAAGTCGGGCTCGCCCACATAGACAGGCTGTAGCCGGCGCTCGAGCGCAGCATCTTTTTCAATGTACTGGCGATATTCGTCTAGTGTTGTGGCGCCGATTAAATGCAGTTTACCGCGCGCCATCATCGGTTTGAGCATATTGGCAGCGTCGACCGCACCTTCAGCCTTGCCGGCCCCAACAAGCGTGTGTATCTCGTCAATGAATAAAATAATTTCTCCAGCAGCTTCTTCAATTTCTTTTAAAACCGACTGTAGGCGCTCTTCAAATTGTCCACGATATCCGGCACCAGCGAGTAGACTACTGATTTCAAGACCCACGACGCGTTTGTTTTTCAGGCTTTGCGGCACGTCACCTTTGACGATACGCTGCGCCAGGCCCTCAACAATAGCCGTCTTACCGACACCTGGCTCACCGATCAGCACCGGGTTATTTTTACTTCGACGAGACAACACCTGCATACATCGACGAATTTCTTCGTCGCGACCGATGACTGGGTCGAGCTTGCCCTCGCGCGCAAGCTGCGTAAAATCTTGACCAAATTGTTCGAGTGGTTTTTTCGTATTTTCCTGTGGCTGCATATATCTATACCTCCTATAACTACTAGTATAGTAAGTTAGCACTCTCGATACAAGAGTGCTAATTTAGATGATTTAGTTGTTATCAAAATTCCCAGTAGCATGAATGCTTACTGGGTACACTTTAAAATAGGCGCTCTTGGCTCAACTTACGGGCCACAGAATTTATGCGGATTTAGTGATCATTAAACTGCCGTCAACCTTCTGTGCTTTTAATGCCCCATAGATAGCTTGCTATACTTAACAAAACCCGACATAAAGAGCGACTCTGCAAGCATTAACTGGCGCTAGACAAGCTCGAACTCGATACCAATGACGCCGTCCTGCTTTTGATCATCAATAGAATAAAATTCGTTGATTTGGTCTTCAAGCCACTCAACACTTTCGCCACCAAATTTTTCAGGATTATTATGTGAAAAAAGGTCGTGAAACGTTTCGTATCGTAAAAGTCCGATTACTCGTACTGACACTTTTTGACCTGGTTCTTCACGATTTGTAAATTCAATAGTATCCCCAATCTGAATAAGTTGACGTTTTTCATCATAGAGTCGTGATTCGATGACCTTCTGGCCGGAAGTGATTGCATTAAAGGGCGTAGTTGCAAGTTGCAAAGAGTGTGTATTCATATTTATATATTAGAACATATTCCGCCAAAGACAGACTAGATATAGGTCTCGAACCTTGGTGACAGAAGCGTCTCGGTCTAGAACTAAAACATCAGAGGTAAATGCACTCAACCGTACTCTATTTTTTCTAGACCCCAATAAGTAGGCTAAACAAACAGCATATAGCTATTTTCTAACAGGAGTAAAAAAGACCAGTCAGAAAGACTGGTCTTGAACTTTTTGGGTATCTAGTTTGGCTCAGCTTACTGGTCACGGATTTTAATCTAGTACATTCCCATTCCCGGAGCAACAGATGAAGAATCTTCCTTTTTTGGATTTTCAACGACCAATGCCCCCATAGTCATGGCTGTACCTGCAATTGATACGGCATTCGTAAGCACCTCACGGGTTACTCGTACTGGGTCAATAACACCAGCTGCTTTCATATCAACGAGATTAGTTGGATTGGTTACATCGATACCATACCCAGTCTTTGCTGATTTGACCTGTGGCAACCATTCATCTGCGTTGAGGCCAGAATTTTTAAGCAAAATCGCAAATGGCTTTTGCAAGGCTTCAACCAAAAGTTTTTCTCCCGCGGCGATTGCAGGGTCGTCGCTTTTTACAGTATACGTAGTTGCGAGGTTGACGAGAGTGACACCGCCACCAGGAACAATACCTTCGACAAGCGCAGCTTTTACCGCGGCAACAGCATCATCGACTCGGTATTTTTTTTCTTCAATTTCGGTCTCTGTTGCACCGCCAACTTTTATCACAGCAACTTTTCCACTGAGAGCAGCGTGACGCTTCATGAGATTTTGTTTGGCATATTGGCTCGTTTCGTCATCAGCCTGAGACTTTATCGTATCGAGGTGATCACTCAGTAATTTCTTGTCCCCATTGCCTTCGACAATTGTCGTTGAATCTTTGGAAACAATAATTTTTCGTGCCGAGCCTATAACGCTTGCGTCTAGCTCTTCAAATGATACATTCTCATCCTCTGCAATCAAGTGCGCACCAACCAGTATCGCTATATCCTTAAGCTTGTCTTTATCAGTCGGTGATTTAATTGCGACGGTATTAAATGACCCCTTCAAGCTATTAAGTACGAGTAGAGCAAGTGCTTCTCCATCGACGTCACTCGCGATCAATACCAAATCTTTTTTACCTGACTGAGCCACCATTTCGAGTACGGGGACGATCTCTTGTGCTGAACTGATTTTTTTGTCAGTGACAATCACTGCGGGCTTGTCGAGAACAGCTTGCATTCGTTTCGTGTCTTTTGCCATGTATGGACTGACAAAACCACGATCGAGTGTGTAGCCTTCGACAATTTCACTCTCAAGCTCGAGACTTCGCCCTTCCTCTACAGTTACCACACCATCTTTACCGATGCTATTCATAACTTCGGCGATTTGTTGACCAATTTCACTATCACCTGCAGAAATCGTTGCGACCTCAGCTATCCGAGACTTTTTGCCTTCGATTGGTTCAGCTAGTGTACTCAAGGTGGCAATAACTTCATTAGCAGCTCGCTCCAATCCCTTACGGATAAGCATGGGGTTATGGCCAGCAGCGATGAGTTTGTTAGCCTCCTTGAGGATATTGTAGGTGAGGACAGTAACTGTTGTCGTACCGTCTCCTGCAATATCATTCATTTTGTTTGCAGCCTGTTTGATGAGTTCGGCGCCTGTCTTGTAGCCCAATGTTTCATCGGTTTCTTCGATATCGATACCCTTTGCGACTGTCACACCGTCATGGGTTACAGTTGGTCCACCGTACTGTTTGCTGATGACGACGTTGCGTCCTTTTGGACCCATTGTGGTCTTGACCGCATCATAAAGCATCTCCGCACCACCGAGTATCCTACGGCGGGCCTCTTCGTCGTAAAAAATTACATTACCCATATGTTATTTACTCCCTACTAGGACACCTAGAATATCGTCTGCTTTGATAATTGTGTATTCAGTTTTTTCTATAGCAACATTTGTGCCGGCATAACTTTTACAGATTACTTCATCGCCAGCCTTTAGTGTTTCGACGTCCTCAGCCACTGCCGCGACGACACGGGCTTCTGTTTTTTCCTTAGCGGCGTCGGTAAGCAATATGCCTGATTTTGTCATTGAACTTTGTTCTTTCTGCGTGAGCACAACATGACCAGAAAGAGGCTTGATAGGGACGTTCATATATCCTCCTTGGGTATTTATTGGTATTTCATCAGAAGAACCATGTCTTCTGTATCCAAGTGTAGCCAATTGGCACTCTAGCGTCAAGAGTGCCAATTGGCTAGCCCAGACTTGCTTAGCACCTTCAAAAAGAGAAGCCGCCATCGCTCTACCACTTCGGCGCATGCTGCAGTGCAATATATTTCATGGTGTCATCATAGAGGAACAAGTCCAGTAGCTTAGATGGATACTGGACTTCTTGTCATATATATACTCTTGGCTCCCCACTCCGGTCACGGACCTTGCGGTGAGGTATAGTCTGCCCGCTTAGATCTTGGTCGGCTGCGGCTTACCATTAGATAGCTTACATACAATCCACGTTAGTCCCACGGATAAAGCCAACAAGGACAATGAGGTTATTGCTATGCCTACGTAGCCATTGTGGCTTGGGTCCAGAAAGGGATACGGATACCAGCCGGTGATTGCACCGCGAACCAGGCTATATGTCACATATGCCATCGGGTAAAGCAACCAGACAAGACTTTGTTTGAAATGCAATTTAGTTGCTGGTCTATCAATCAGAAGGTCGATAAACGCTGCGATTGGAATAATGTAATGCAGGACGATATTGTCCCATGGCACGGCTGTTAGTACTGTGTTTTCAAGCCCCGAAAGCAGTACTGCAAATCCAATACCCACGACGGCTATGTACATGGTAACCGCGCCACGCAGCTTTTCGAGCCAGCGTGGTGTTGTATCTGACATCACGAACAGCGCACTTATCAGGAATGTTGCGAAGACAAGGACGTTATTCTCGACGGTGAAGAAACTAAAGAAGTTGATCGGGTTGAATTTTCCGCGTTCCGCAATCGTCGAGATCTCGGTTATGATCGCACTAAAACCGAGCAATCCAAAAAATAGTTTGTAACCTACGAGAAACCTTTTGCTTTTTATCACATACCCAGTATAACAAAAATCCAGTAACGTAAATGCTTACTGGATTCTCTGTAAAATATATGCTCTTGGCTCCGCTTACAGGTCACGAACTCTTTAACAGGGGTAGAACGCTACAAATCGGACACGGTATGTATAGAATTGGATCGTAACAATATTAAGTTGCTAGGAGGTGTAGCTATGAGCGATAATGAGCAGTTAAAGCGCGAATTTAAGGACGACGAGCGTCGTGGTTTAGTTGATTACTTTAGCTTACTAATAATGGGGCTTTAAATGCTCTAATTGTCAGGATGCAGTAAATAAGAAGAAGATTAAGGATGGTGAGATTGTTGGGCGAAGGATTCCGGGTGGACCGTATTTGATTTTGCGAAAGGATAATAGCGAATTCCTACCTCGCCCAAACCTCATCCTGTAAATCGACAATAACTTGCGCAAGCTGATCCGGGTCCTTAGATAAATCAATCTCAATCCAGCCATCCAATGCACCCTTTTCTTCAAGCACCGCCCGCTCTTTTTCGTACAAATCATCATCAAACCATTTAAACGGCTTGGTGAAATCGATTGCGTCGGTCTTCTCTTCACCCCAGTCTGTTGGCTTGATTTGATCCAGTAGCTCAAGCGTCTCAGATTTTAAATGAGGGCCCAAAATTTCTTTCGTATGATTCTCACCCTTCCAGCAATGCGTCGTGAGCCAGTAGGTCGTATAAGGATACAACTCTAACACAGTCTGTAAAAACTCGTCTGCATAATTTGCGGGTGTCTTTTCATTGGCAAGCAATACCCCGTCGATGTCGAGGTAGATGTTAGGCGCCTTGGTATCAAACTCTATTTCACAATCATTGCAGTAACGATTCGGGTCATTGCCCGATAGAACACATCCGCCCAGATGAACCCTTCCAGCCTCGATGTCCCGTTCAAGCTTTTCGGTATAATCGGGCATGCCGTATTGAATCCGGCAGGTGTTTTTTGATTGGCAGTTTGGGCAGGCTATTTTAGACATCCGTATACTCCGCAATGCGCTTGTTACGCGCATGTAATAGTTGCTTCGTTACATGCATATACGCCCGGTACTCTTCTAACGTTTTTGGGACGGGCGATGACTGGAAATTATCAAATGGCGGTGCAATGATTACCGACGAGTAGTCTTCAGACACATAATCTTGCAGTAGGAAGAAATCGATGTAGCCCCTGAAAGACTCAAAAAGATCAAAAAACACGCTGTACCTTTTAAGTGTCACGAATAATGGACTGTCTTCACCCAGATAATATCTCCGTATACACTCGATTGTCAGATCGAGCCTATCGCCAATCTTGCGGTGAAACCCACGAGCACTATTAATTGTTAGCCCGCCATCAATCTTCACACTAGGCCATACAACGATTCCGCCAATAGTGTTTGCTAGCGTAACAAAATGACGAATCGTATCTGTTGGTATCTGCTCAGTAATATAACTCATAGATTTTCTTCGTGAGAACGTAGGTACAGCCCGATCGCTCGATAGATAAAACTCTCCTAGTTCTGATGCATGATATAAACGATTATCACTAATCTTTGCGAGCGTGAATTCCTCCCCACTCGGCAATGGCTTGCTCCACAAAATTCGATGATATTCTTGAAGTGTTGGGCTATATTTGTCCGAATCTCGCTCTTGCCCGTTTTTGCCAACGGCTTCGGCCTGGAAATCAAAGTTTACATCGATCATATACTTTGTAGCTTTCTAAATATCTCCACCATTGCCAACGTATCCAGCCCGCAATACTCCAACAAATCAGCAAGAATCTTTTCTTTTTCACCCGCGCGCGTACCATCAAGAACCGCCTCCATCCAGAGTCGCTGCGCCGAGTTGCCGTCTTGAATGCCAAGATCTTTGTAGCTTAACTCGGGGCACACGACTGGCAACACCTTTTTGATGCTCGCGCTTCCCTCGCAGCGCGGATCGTCATACCACTTTGCCTTAAATGGAATCATAAGGTCGACGACTCGTTCGTTGATAGCTTTAATCTGTTCGGCATACTCTGGATACATCCGCCCCAGCTCTTCGTTTACCGATTTTTCGAAGCGCATATTCCAGGCAATAATCGAGCCGGAATCACCCATATCTTCTACTAGCTGTTTGGCTAAGTCTGGCGCTGGATTGGTGTTATCTTTATGGAGATATTCTCGATGCTCTACCTCTCCACCTGGCTCGCGGATGATATGCAGAGAATATTGAAACGGTACTTGCTGGTACGGTCGCTGGCCGTCGAAATATGGCACAAGCCCCTGCATCGTTTCATAATCAAAGAAGTAGAGTGGATACGGTAGTTCACCCAAAAAGCGTTCGATCTCTTGTTTGTTGATTACCGGCCGAGTATCTTCAGGCCACACCTTAGGTTCCGGCGGAAAGATATTTTCGTAAACTTTCCTCCATTCAGATTTTGAACCAAGCTTCGCAAGTTCTGGGTTTGGATCCGGCATTTCTGCTTGCGCAGCAGCTTTCTTTGCTGCTTCCATGTATTCTGGAGTTTTTAAAGCAATTTCATTTACCTCGTCAGTCACGTCAGCAAATGTCGTAAGTTCTTTTGGATTAACGTCACCCATACGGACATACTGATTATTTACATGAATCACTGATATGTTTCGAACCGTAAAGCCATTTCCCTCAAGCACGGTCTTTTGGAAGGCAAGATCGTAGAAATGATCAGGTTTAACGCGTGTGCTAGATTTAATCTCATACAGGTCAATCGTCTTACCCTCTACGACTGAAACGATGTCTGATATACAAGTAAACCCATTCCATTCAAAGCGAGGCTGGAACACAACTTGGACGCCAGATTCAAGAGCTTGCTGTGTTCGCAGCGGCAGTGAGCGGTATTCATCGAAATCTGAGAAGCCGAGCGTCACCCCTTCTGGAAACAACGATTCAACATATAGCTCAAAGGCATGGCCAGCGTCGAACATTGCTTGTGTTGCTGCATCCACAGGTGGAATCTTGCTCGGGTCATTCTTTTTCAGCCAAAGCCAGGCCGGCTGGCGAAGGAAGAGCATGTAATCAGATTTAGAAATCATGCCACTACACCTCAGGTTTGATATAGTCCTTTTTAGACCAATCATCCGCAAACAGCTCTGCCTGCTTTAGTACATTATCTGTAGCAAGTGCTGTGTCATCTTTGCGTTTAGCGATGAGAAATTTGTCATCTTTTTTGATTAAGGCTGCTACTACGGTTTTCATAGCTACTTCGCGCTCGCATACAGTTCTTCAAATATCTTCTCTGCGATACTTTCTTTGAGCGACGGATCGTTATCGAGAGCGCTATAAAATGCTGCACGCTCATTGAACATCTTCATCAACTCTTCCTCAAATACTTCTTGGAAACGTGTTTTTGCCGCACCACGCGGATTGTTAGCGATCGCCTTTTTCACATCTTGGCGATCTTTAACACGCGTGACTAGCTCTACGCCGTCGAGCTCCATATCTGGCGGCAAGCCATACTGTTCATTGATACTCTTGATGATGAGCGACAGTCGCTCCATCTCGTCGAGCATTTGTCCGCCGCGGCTATTGCTGCTCATAGGGTCAAGTTCTGATTCGCCATCAGTCAAGCCAATGCTGTGCTTCGTGCCTTTCGTAATTGCGATACTGCTCAGGTCGATCTCATCCAATAACCCTTGCGGTAATTCCTCTTTATGCTTCGGAAGTTTTTTACGTAGGTTGCGCGTATATTCGTAGAATTGCTCTAGGCTGGCATCGCCAAAGCTAAACAGCTGTGCAATAAAGCTATATTTTCGCACAAAGTCATCTATCTTGCCGCGGAATTCATCTTGGTCATCCTCGTCCAGTTTTTGAAAGATATCAACCGCTTCGTCGAGTAGCCCTGCTACCACTGCTTGGTTTGCATCGTTTTTATGTATGAGTAGTGAGTAGTGCTGAGTGACAAACTCCATGGAAAACACGCCGGCATTGAGCAGGTCACGCTTGAGATCGTACAAGATATTTGGGTCGGTCGACTCAGACAAGATGGTGCTCGTGTAATACGGCTGGAACGCCGCCTGTATGTCGTCGGCGCTGTTTACAAAATCCAGTACAAATACATTATCCTTGCGCGGCATAGTGCGGTTAAGTCGGCTCAGTGTCTGCACCGCCCCTACCCCGCCAAGCTTTTTGTCGACATACATCGCGGCGAGCTTTGGCTGGTCAAAGCCTGTTTGGTATTTATTCGCTACAACTAAGAACTTGTATTCGTCTTGCTGGTCAAACGTATCAGCGGTTTGAGTTTCTGGAAAACCGTTGAGACTGGCTTCGGTCTCGCCGTTTATCTCGCCGCTAAACGCCACCATGGCTTTGATTGGGTAGCCGCGCTTGGCCAGGTAATCCCTTAATGCCTGGTAGTATCGTACCGCGTGCAAACGTGACTTGGTCACAATCATTGCCTTGGCATTGCCGTCGATCAACTTTTCGATCTGTGCACGGAAATGCTCCGCCATCAGCTCAGCCTTTTTCTCGATACCGCTCTCGTGTAAGTCTGCATAGCTTACGGCCAAGCGATACGCTTTGCTCTTTTCAAACTCTGGGTCGTGCTCTCCTGCTTTTTTAGCCAGCTCAAAGTACATCTTGTGTGTGGTGTAGTTTTTGAGTACGTCAACAATAAAGCCTTCGTCGATCGCCTGCTTCATGCTGTATAGACTGAACGGATAATATTTTCCGTCGCTTCCTCGCTCACCAAATAACTCTAGTGTCTTTTCTTTTGGTGTGGCGGTAAAGGCAAAGAAGCTGACGTGGTGTAGCTTACCGCGGGCCGCCTGTGCTTGCAGCGCCAGCTGTATCTCTGGGTCTTCTTGCTCTGTGTTAGCGGCATCTTCTGCCTCGGCGGTCTCTAGGTTGCCTAATGTCTGCTTGAGTGCCTTGGTGCTCTCGCCGCTCTGGCTGCTGTGGGCCTCGTCGGCGATTACGGCAAATTTCTTGCCGTGCAAATGCTCCATAGTATCAACAATGACTGGGAACTTTTGAAGGGTTGATACGATAATCTTGGTTTTGTCTTGCAGAGCCTCTTTTAGTTCGGCAGAGGTGGCTGCACCCTTGACTTCGTCGCGTTGCTTTTCAAATTGCGTCACAGTTTGGCGAAGCTGCTTGTCGAGCACGCGGCGGTCGACAATCACGATAACTTTGTCGAATACCTTCTGGTCGCTTTCATCGTACAAATTAGCTAGGTTATGCGCCGTCCAGGCGATAGAGTTGGATTTACCACTACCGGCACTGTGCTGAATGAGATAGTTTTTACCAGCACCGTTTTCTTGAGCGTCTGCGATGAGTCGGCGAACTACGTCGCGCTGGTGATAGCGCGGGAATAGCTGGGTTTCTTTTTTGGTCACGCGGCCGGTCGCTTTGTCTTTCTTTTTCTCTACCTGCACGTGCATGAAGTTACTGATCAGCTCTACGACGCTGTCTTTTGTTAGCACATCTTCCCATAGGTAATGTGTTGCAAACTTACCTTCGGTCGGCGGGTTACCAGCACCATTTTCGTGGCCCTTGTTAAACGGCAAGAAGTAGGTCCGCAGACCATCGATCTTGGTGGTCATGTAGGCTTGGTTATTATCTACCGCAAAGTGCACCAGGCAACGCTTGAACGCAAATAGTTTGTCGGTCGGCTTGCGGTCGGTGCGGTATTGGTGAATGGCGTGGTTGTAGTTTTGGTTGGTCAGCTGGTTTTTCAGCTCCATAGTGATGATCGGCAGGCCGTTCAAGAACAGCACCATATCTACCGAGCGTTCGTCGCGCGGGCTAAAGTAGACCTGGCGCTGTACGGTAAATAGGTTTTGATTGTACAGCCGGAAATGCTCGGTGTTTATGGCGTTATTTGGCTTTTTAAACATAAAGTCTACATGCACACCGCGGTCAGTCACGCCATCGCGCAGTACTTGCAATACGCCAATGCCTGTCAGTTCTTGGTCGACACGTCGCGCAAACTGCATTGCCGCATCGGCTTCGCCATATAGCTCCACCAGTCGCTGCCATTCGTCTGGCTGAGTGGTTTCGATGAACTGGCGCATAGCCTCGGTATCGATAGCCAACGCCCTGTCATAATCTTTGTCTTTCACCGGCACGCGCGACTCATCCGCCCCACGTAGTTCATATTCATTGGCGTCTACCAAATAATCTGTAATGTATTTCTCAAAATTGATTTCTTTCAGTTCGTTCATTCTTCATCCTCTTTAACTATCTTATCAATACATTCGTCAATTCCGTTTAGCGACATCTTCGTCCGATCGACATCGATTGGTATCAAAATCCGTACGCCTTTGGACTCGCCCCATTTGACGAACTCTACCGAGTCGCCGAGTCGCACGTTCTTTTGATGCCATGATTCAGTCAAGTAAAACAGGGTGTAGTTTGTCTTGAGCGACATACCCTCGCAGGCTATTGAAGTCTGCACAAAGATTGCATAGATGGCGTCAAATATGCCGCTATCTAATTCTGTTTCATCGTTATTCATATTAACTTTGGTGATATCGAAGCTCGGCTCTTGTATGCGCGGTATGGTGGCAAATAGACCGCCCATTCCTGCTGCTGGCGAGTTTTCTTCAGGTTCTTCGTCTTGGATTCTCGATAGTGCATGAGTGTTTATCAAGTAGTCATCGTTACTTGGATGAAGTGCTGAACTGAATGAGTTTTCAATATCTATCACGATGCCATCTTCGGTGCTCATAATATTAAAATTACCGTCAAACAACACCGCTTTCATTTCGGTATAGTATTCGTCCTTCTTGATGAACTTGAACCTATCCGGCTTTATAAGGTGCTGTATCTCGATATGATTTGCTGACAGCTTTGTGATTGTTGGGTATGCTTCCAGGTTTGGTAGCCGACCGTTAGATAGGTACATCGCTTTTACTAAGTGCTCCGGCATGGGTACACTATTACTCATCATCCGTGTGTAGTAGTTTTTCTGTACATCGCTTTCCAGACTCTTGTTGGCAGCCACCCTGTGTGGTGCTATATTGCTGAACGGAACATAAACTACGACAAAGTTGTCCCTACCGGCCATGATAGTCTTAGTAAGTATGCCGGAAGGGTTAGGCTCAAATAGATTAGCGATGTTTTTGTCGATAAGATCTTCGAGTGACCCACTGTACGCGTTATTGATTTTGAGTGTGCCATTATCGTTTTCAACACCTATGCAGATTAGTCCATCGTTTGAGTTTAAGAACGCGCAAGTCTCTTTGGCGACGAGCGACTGCATCTTCTTCTTGTCACTGATAGCAGCCTTGAACTCCAGTGCAGTCGATTCACCGTCATCAGTCGATGATAGCTGCACCTGAACATCTGCTAGCGAGGTTATGCTTTCATATAGCGACTTTATCGGATTCATTGATACTTCCTCTTGTTGCTCTGGCAGTGCTGACGAACTACAGTTAACCAGCTATCGTACCAATACCAAGCATTTACCACCTGAACGCCGTAGCCTTTAGTGTTGTTTTTGGCATCCATTTTTTGCCATAGATTCGTGTGGTTAACCATTTTGAATTTCGGGTAACCCTCGTCGTGCATCATTTTGACGATCTGCTTCGGTAGGTATTTGGTTTTTTCCTTTTCCTTGATAAGTGCGTAGGTTGTGTTAATACCTTTTGCCGCCTCAGAACTAGGGTCTATAAACTCGATAACTTTGTCAGCCTGACCGGGTCGGTTAGCTGTCTTTTGAGTGAACAAGACGCGATAGGCATATTTGGGACTATTGAATTCATCTTCACTAAGACTGCCGTCATAACCTTCTACAAATTTAGAAACGTGTGCTGGTAATATGTCTTTATACTCCTGCATAGCACCGGTCTGTTCATCTGTCAGCGATGTGAATTGAAGACTAAATGATAAATGCCTATCTATTCCAAGTTCATCCCCAAACAACTTTTTAATGTAGTCATTAAAGTTGAGACAACATGCCTGAAAACGTGCGCTCAGTGCATCGTCTATACGCGACGTCATCTGGTGCTCTATCTCGTGGCGAAGACCAATTAGAAATCGTAGGTTATTTGCTGCATCTTTGTCTATTGGCGAGCTAGCATCATTCAAACACCGTTCAAGCTCCCAATATTTGTGAGCACCATTTTTTGTTCTGTCAAATTTCTTGCGTCCGGATGGAAGTTCTTGAAAATAACGATATTCTATCTTTTGTGAACGATAGTATGCATGTAGCAGATACGTCCAAGCGATGTGCATATTCACGATAAACATCTCTGATTTGAAAGTGATGAGCGGATTATTGAATACCTGTGCTGCAGCCAATGCGGCCTCGCGAGATTTATTCACTAACTCTTGTTTAACTGAGCCGACACGCCTACTTCTAGTTACCATAGCTATTCGTCATCCTCGTCTTCGGCTTCAGTCTCTGCTTTTTTTGCATGTCTGTCGCGCGCTGCTACAACCTTGCCTGGCATAACATAGACGTAGTTTATGAATTGATCCACAAAATCTTTTACTTCAAGCGCCAGTTCGTGGTCAACTTCTTTTAGATTGTCGTCTTGTGGGTGAGCACCCCAGTTACCAAATATTCTAATATTCTGCGCCCAATCCTGGATATCTTTAGTTAGGGAGCCCACACCTTTTATCTGGTCTATAAGATCTTTTTTAGCATCAGCCCCCAAGCTGAGCATGGCGTTTTGAATTGCGCGTCGGAACATCGACACGGCCGCCTTGTTTGCGCCATTAGCCAAACAAATCAAACCTTCAGTGTAATCTGCGATTACACTTTCTGGTGCGAACTCTACAAATTTTTCACTTGGTGCGGAATCGGCAGCAGGAAACTCATTGACCCAACCGTCCATCTCCAACATCTGCTCTTTGCTGTATGGATTTTGTTTCGAATAGAAGACGCGCACCGATAATTTCTTACATGGCTTGCAACGGAAGGTTATGTAATTGTATTGATCACCATTACGTGCAATGTGATGGTCATTATGCTCCATCACTAGGTGTGCCTTCGTGTCGCAATGTGGGCAAATTCCTATAAAATCCTGACAGCTCTTATTGATAGCGGCATCTATATCACTGGTTCCCATATAGCTCATACCTTTATCTTTCCCGTAACTGCGTGCGAGATGAGGCTGGTGCGGCGTTCGCGGAGGAGGGTTATTTGGGTTTGGATTTTTTGTTTTAGCTCTTTAGTTTTTTCCTCATGCCTGTCTAAATACTCAACAATTGTTCGTTGCTCATCTACTTCAGGGTATGCCACGCGAACGCGCTTTAGCAGCTCCTGATTAAACAAAGCCGCTCCATAGATATTTATATTAGCTTCATTTACAAAATATATTTGCGCAGCATAATAAAGAAACTCAGACAACACCCTATAGTTAGGCAAGAATGCAGCGATCGCCTCGTTAGTATACAGGTCTACATCGGCGTAACCAACCTTGCCGACACTTAATTTAAAACTAAATAAAAGCGATCCTTTAGGCACTAGCTCCATATTCTTATTTCTGACAGCGTTTAGCGTTAACATCTGCTTTGATTTATTGATCTTCTTTGATTTCATATCGGCAATAGTCACCCAAATTTGGTCGCCATCAAAATCTGAGCTATTTTGCGTACTTGGCGTTGAGCCAATAACCAAACGAGTTAGCGAACCTAGCTTTTGTAGAGTCCAATGTGCAGGGATTTGGCCGAGCCAGGGGATGTTGGTTTCTTTTAGTTCGACACCGGGGTTGAGGCCGCGGGTGACGGCGTGGGTGATGGTTGCGCGGCGCTTTTCTTCGAGCAGTTCGAGTAGTCGCTCTTGTTTGGCGATGAGATTGTCGATTTGGGCGGTTTCGGTGTCGAGAAAATCTGCGATTTTTTGCTGCGTAACATAATCAGGAAAAGGTAGATTCAGTCCAAAAAATACCGGCTTTGATATTCCATTGCGCAAGCCAGTACAGAGATGCAATAACTCTTTAGTAGTGTCTAGTGATAAAAAGAAATAGTTGTAATATCGCGTTGATACACCCTTGTAGGGCTTGAGGTTTGTGTATGCTCCGGTTAGCATACCTGTCTGGGTGACGCGACCTACCGTACGAGGGGTAACATCGTAATCAAATAGACACATAATTAAATCGTTATCGTGGACGATTTGATACGAATCGTACTTTTCTGGATTTTTGCCACCCTCAACTTCACTGCGTGGGATTACTCCTCTGAGCGTAAGAGAGAGTAGTTCGTAGTCACCCCATTTATCCCCGACAAGTGTCTTGGACTCACGAAACAAGTAGCGAGCATGTTTTTGCGGCCAGCTACTAGGGATTTTTCCAAGCCATGCAACGCCGGAGTCTTTCATGTCTGCGTAGGTTTGCATTAGTCCGTCACCTCGTTCAATAGCTGCAAAATATCCTTCGTCACCGCCTGCAGATCATCATCAATTTCGTCGAGACTGCGCGGTGGGACGTATTCGTAAAAGTAGCGGTTGAACGGGATTTCGTAGCCGATGCGGTCTTTTTTGCGGTCCATGGTGGCATTTGGGATATGCGGCAATACCTCGCGCTTGAAGTATGCGTCGATATCTTCACCTAGTGGTATCTGCTCGGTGTCTTTTTGCTTGCCATCGTCATCTTTCCAATTCACCGTCACCTGCGTATAGCCAAACTCAGTAGTGTCAAAGATCTTGCTTTGTTTGGTTTCGGCAAAGTCTTCGTACAGGCGGTAAATGGTATCGATATCGGCGTCGGTAAGCTCTTTGTTTTTGTCGCCAAGGTTTTTGCGGAGCTTGTGGAAGATGTCGCTGGCGTTAATCAGCTGCACTTTGCCTTTGCGCTGCTGCGATTTGCGGTTGCTGAGCACCCATATATAGGTGGCGATGCCGGTGTTGTAGAACATGTTGGTCGGGAGAGCGATGATGGCTTCGAGGTAGTCGTTTTCTAGAACCCAGCGGCGAATCTCGCTCGGGCCGCTACCAGCTGCGCCGGTAAAGAGTGGTGAGCCGTTGTGTACCACGGCGACTCGCCCGCCGCCTTCGTGGGCGGGGCGCATTTTGCTGACCATGTGCTGCAGAAAGAGTAGTTGTGCATCGCTCACGGCTGGCGTGCCAGCTGGGAATCGGCCAGCATCACCACGAGCGGCTTCGGCTTCGACGGCGTCTTTATCTTTTTTCCAGTCTACGCCATAGGGCGGATTGGCTATCACGTAGTCGAAAGTCTTGTCGTAGAACTGATCATTACTGAGGGTGCTGTCTTCGCTGTGTTCACCGCTACCGCCCTTAATTAGGTCGGCATTTTCTCCCTTGATCAGGATGTCTGACTTGGCGATGGCGTAAGTTTGCGGATTGAGCTCTTGGCCGTACAGGTACACCTTGGCATCTGGGTTGATATCTGACTTGATGTGCTCTTTGCTAATGGTGAGCATGCCGCCGGTACCGCAGGTTGGGTCGTAGATCTCGATGATTTTGCTATCGCCCTTGATCTTGCTTTCGTCTGGATCGAGTAGTAGGCGGGTCATCAGGCGAATTACCTCGCGCGGCGTGTAGTGCTCTCCGGCGGTTTCGTTTGATTGCTCATTGAATTTGCGGATGAGTTCTTCGAAGATGTAGCCCATGTCGTGGTTGCTGACACTATCTGGATCTAGATTTACCTTATCGAGCTCTTTGAGGATGAGGTAAAGAATCTTGTTGCTTTTGAGTTTTTTGAGCTGCTCGTCGAAACCAAATTTGCTCACGATATCGCGAATATTGGGGCTAAAGCCGTCTAGGTAGGCTTGGAAGTTGGTGTAGACATTGTCGCTGTCTTCGAGCAGCTTTTCGAAATCGTATGGGCTGGTGTTGTAGAACTGGCGGCCGGCGGCGGTACGCAAAAAGCCATCGAGGCCACTGTCGGATACGCGGTCGGCCATTTGAGTGTTTGTTTGGATGACCTTTTGTTTTTCTGGCGCCAGTACGCTGTCGATGCGCTTGAGTACCACGAGTGGCAAAATGACGTTTTGGTATTCGTACTGCTTCCAGCCACCACGCAAGATGTCGGCGATGTTCCAGATTAGTGATGCTTGGTTTTTGGGTGATTGGTTCACTATTTACTTTCCTTTTCTGCTATTTTACGTCGTATCTCTGGTTCATGAAATAAGGTTAAGTATTCTATATACACAAATTGCCTACCATAGGTGTCAGTTTCGTCAACCTGGCGCAGTATACCTATGTCAACAAACTTCTTTACGAGCGCATTGGCTGCTGGCCGCGACAGGCCTGTAATCTCCTCTGCTTTTGCCACATCAATGATAGGTTGACCGAATAGCCCTTCAAGCAACTTTATTGCCGTCTTTGCCTGCTTGCCACCTAGAGAGTGAGCTAAAACCATATCTTTTTCACGGAGTGAAACAAGTTTTTTCGATACCTGGATAGCCTCTTCGGCTATAGACGTGACACCCTCAAGGAAAAAAAGCACCCATCGCTCCACCTCTCCTTTATTATGGTAATCGGATAGTCGATCAAAATAAACATCGCGGTGACGCTTAAAATATTCCGACAAATACAGCACAGGATACTCTAGCATTTTATCGTGATGCAGCTGAAGGGCTATGAGCAAGCGACCAGTTCGCCCGTTTCCGTCAAGGAACGGGTGGATCGTTTCAAACTGCGCATGTAAAAGTGCCGCTTTGATAAGTGGTGAATATGGCTGGGGTAGATTGATAAATTTTTCGACATCAGCTAATGCTTTGTTGAGCTCGTGTGGTGGTGGCGGTACAAAGTCAGCGCTGTCGGGACGAGTACCACCAATCCAGTTCTGTGTTTTGCGAAACTCACCTGGGGTTTTCCCAACGCCTTCTTGTGTGCCTGCCATGAGCTTTTCGTGCAAATCACGAATAACACGAAGTGTTATAGGGTTCTTTCTCACCTGCCCAAAGCCGTACTTTACGGCCTCGATATAACTAAAGATATTCTCTACGTCACCCGGAATACTATCAGATGGACTCACTGCGGCTCGAATAGCGTCGTGCATCGTCGCTTTTGTACCCTCGATATTACTCGAAAGTGCCGCTTCTTTCTGGACGTACGTCGACAAGAAGAAGCTAACATCTGGAATTATCTGCGCCATACCATCTAGCTTTCCGAGCATAAGAGTGGCCCTATCGTTCGCAAGGTAGACGTCGGGCGAAAAAGTAATCATCTTCTTTGGGGGAAAATCATTTGGAATAAAGGCTTTGTATCCTTGAGGTTGCTGTACGAAATTTCCGACCTGCATACTTTACATTCCTTGTTTATATGTTAAGTATAACACGATTAACTTAACATATTCAAGTGCAATGTTAAGTAATAGTTAGTGCTCTCACACTACTCTATGGACGTAAAATCTGCATCCGTAACTATAATATGATCCACAAGCTGTATATCAAGTAGAGTAGCCGCCTCTTTTAATCGCTGCGTAACCTCCAGATCGGCAGTAGACGGATTAAGCGAACCGCTCGGATGATTATGCGCAACTATGATGCTAGCGGCGCGGTCGGTGATAGCTTCGGCAAAGACTTCGCGCGGATGAACCAAACTAGCAGTGAGCGTGCCGATGGTGATAATACGCTTGGCGATCAGTCGATTGGCGCCGTCGAGCGTGAGGCAGACGAAGTATTCTTGCTTTTTGTCACGAATGTCGATTAACTGCTCGACGGCTTTTTCGGGACTGTCGATAATTGGGCGCTCGCTAACTTCAAACTGTCTGCGCCAGAGCTCAAAGCCAGCCATAATATTTGTTGCTTTTGCCGGGCCAAGACTTTTGACACTGAGTAAATCTTCGTACGCTAGTTCGCTGCCTTTTTCTTTCAGTAATTTTTGCACCTCGCGAGCAAGCTTAGTCACATCAGCGTACTGCGTACCGCTGCCAATTATCGCCATCAAAAGTTCGTAGTCACTCAGAGCCTCAGCACCTCGCGCTTGGAGCTTCTCCCTTGGTCGTAAGTCTTTGCGACGGTCCGACATCTTCATATTTGCAGTATATACCTTGTTTACTATTTGCTCTATTCGTTGCGACTTTTTTTAAAAGTACCTTGAGACAAACCACTACTGGTTAATGTCGTAACTCTGTTGGATGAGATCCATCACATAATCAAGGTCCGTACCCGGTGTAACTTCAACTTCGTAGTCACCATTGCCCCAGTGCCCGATATGCACGGGTGACTCAACGTCACGAGCAAGTCCCCGCGGGTCATCTAGTGTGCCGGTCTTCATGTTGATATAAAGTTTTAATTTAGACTTCTTGAAGACTACATCAACGAAATTTCGTGTCGTTTTGTAGGCAACGTACATCTTCTTTGGATCTTCAATAATTTCAGTATCGATAGCCAAGATCCGCTCTTTCAGTGATGCAAATAGCGCTTGCGTCTCTTCACTTGCCATCGCCAAGTGATAATCTAGCGTGAACGTTTCTTGTAACTTTTCAGCTTTGCCGGAATCGGTAGTGAACTTAGGCGCATCTTGCAACTTTACCTTCTGATAGTTTTCGGTGTCGAGCGTTAGTAAACCATCTTCATATAGCTTGTACCGATACAGCTCGATGTTAATTGGCAACAAGTCAGCGGTGTCTGTGTCGAACTTGTTATAACTTTCAGCAACGCAAATCACTCGCGGCGCCGCCCATTGGATGGCAATTGTAATGTTCTTTTCATTGCAAAGCTTCTCAAAACTATCCTTATGGTCAAGTAGCCAGCGAAGATACGACAAGCCTTGGTTGATTACATTCTCGTTGTGACCTTTTTTATATTCGATAATGCACGGATTACCTTCATCATCGATACCAAGCGTATCCATTCTTCCACCAAAACTAGTGGAGTATTCGCTTGCTAAAAAGTGAACGCCAAGTAGCTCGTGAAGGCTTGCTTCAAAAATGCGCTGGACGTCTCGTTCAAGAATTCGTTTGCCGTTTAAGTTTGTGATCGGCTTCAGTCGGGAGGCGTTATTGCCAGATACTTTAAATAAACTCATAATTTCGTATATTATCTCACTTTTCGCTAGACTTTACTACTGTTAGGCGGTATGTTATTGCTTGCAATGGAAACACAAGTACCTCAACTAAAATATTGCCTCTACGCACGAAAGAAAAAAGAAAAAAGCCATAAACCTAAGGTTTACAGCTTTTTTCTTTGGCTCCGGCGGCTGGGTTCGAACCAGCGACCTTGTCGTTAACAGCGACCTGCTCTACCGCTGAGCTACGCCGGAATATGCGCTAGGTTATTATACCCTTAACCCCTGTTGTTGGTCAAGGGTATCCTAGCGCTTATTTGTTAAAAATTATCGAGTGCTCTTGCGGCGGAATGAAATTGCAGCGATAGCGACCACTGATACGATACCGAGTGCAAGTACAACCAACGGGTTGCCCTTTACGATTTGGAGTACACCAGTGTTTGGAGCTGACACCGTGTTCACTGCCGTCAGAACGAGGTCGTTACCATCGCCACCAACGTAGCTAATTGAGAAGGTTGCGCCGTCTACGCTGAAGCGTGCGCCCTCTGCAAGGCCTTCATAGGTACCACCAATTGGTTGTGTTCCTTGGTTATCAATAATCGTGAATGTATCACCAGCTGTAATCTTCCAGTCGTTATAGAGCACTACAGCAAGTTGCGCATCGGAAACATTAACCGTACCAGTTGGACTGACAACAATCTTGTTGTATGAGTCTTTGTTCTGTAATTCAACTTGGTAAATACCTTGGTCAGAGTAATTGTTTGTAACGTGAATTGTACCAGGGCTATTACCAGGGTTTACGGTACCTAGGTTGTAAATACTGCCTGCAGTACCAGTTCCCTTGAGGGTTCCACCAACATTCACAGTAATACTATTACGAGTTCCGTTAAGGATTGCCGTCTCTTTATTTGCAACGTTTACATATTCAGAAGGCTTATCACCATCAAGCTGTGTGGTAAAGGCAGCTGGTTCGGTCGTACCCTGAGGGGTTGTAAGTGCACCGGCGCTTCCATTTACAACTGAGAGTGCGTGACCGTTAGGTGTGTAAGCACCTGTCAGTTTGAGGTTATTTTCACCCGAGAACTTAAAGTCACTTGTAAGGGTGGCTGGTCCAGCAAGGGTAGTCGTGAAAGGAGTACTGAGTCCACCGCTACATCCTGTCCAGTTCTGATTTGCAAGCAGAGACCCAGTTCCGCTCGCGGTTACCGTTGCGTTTTGGCCAAGTGTTTGAGTACCGAGTATATAGAAGTTTCCCGAAGTGACGTTAATAGCACCTGAGAAACTTGATACTCCTGAGGTTGTCGTTGCGAAGGCAGTGTTACCCGTAGCGACGTTTACAGTACCCGATCCAGAAAGAAGTCCAGTCGAAAGCGTACATGCGTCGTGGGCATTGAGGCCAAGTGAGTAAGTATTTGTATTTACCGCTGAGAACTCGGTGTTTCCGGCAGTAATGTTAGCTCCAAGTGATACTCAGAGCACCGTAGCCGCCAGCTGCTCCTGAAAACGAAATACCACTTACCGATAAATTAGTAAGGTCGTTTGTCACATCGACATTTGTATTACCCGTGATTAAATCAACAGTAAAAATAAGGTTGTCACCATTTGTTGGTACTGCATCATTTGACCAGTTAGCGGCTGTTCAAAACTTACCGTCGCCAGCATCACCATCCCATGATACTGCCGCTGCAGACGCAGGAATTACACTGCTAAGTTGTACGGTAAAGTCATTTTTCATGTGTATGTTTTATGGGTTTGTAGTTCTATTATAGCGTTCGGCGGTGCTATTACCAACCTTCTCCCCGTCCGCCTAACGAGCCGCTTCAATTTCGCCCGCAAGCTCAGCAATATTTGCCCAGCTGGCATTGTCGGTCATGATAATCAAAACGTAATCGCCCTTCTTGCTATACACAATCGCTGCGTCGTGTAGTAACCCATCGAGAAATCCGACTTTATCGGCGATAGTCGCATCCGGAATGCCCGTTGGAATACCCGCTACATACACATTCTTTTTCATCGCCGCAATCAAGCGGTCACGACTCGCCTGCTGTGAGAGCATTTGCCCGGTATAGAGCAAGCTCAAGAAATAGGCTTCGTCGGCCGGTGTTGAAGTGATACCGGTACTACGGACAAAGTTTGTATGGGTTGCACCCAAAGCGTGAGCATCAGCAGTAACGCCGTCGTAACTCACCTTCAACAGGAACCAGACCGCACAGTCATTATCTGAATACATAATCATGCGGTCAAAACAAGTTGATACACTATAGCCACCGAAGCTCGAATCGGTCCAAGCAATCTCACCACGCTCGATTCGTAGCAAGATACTGTATGCCACAAATAATTTATACGTACTTGCCGTCGTGAAGACACGCGTCTCATTATACGAAGCGTTGCGCCGCGCGCCCGAAAGCTCGACCATCTTCGCGCCATAGATACCAGCGTGACTCTGGGCGTACTTCTTCATTACTTCTGAAAGGGCGGCATTACTTGGGCTATAGGTTCGCTTATACTCAATAGCTGGCTCGATGCTATCAACCACTAACTTTGCGGCGGCTTGTTTGCCCTGTAAGTATTGGGTAATCTCCGCAATCGTCTTACCGGTATTGAGCGATTGGCCGCTTTTACCTGTTTCGCGGGAAGATTCGGCATAATCTTTCAGTGTAATAACTGTTGTCCCTGCATCAGATGTGTATTTTTTGCCATACTTTTCGCTCAGCCACTGACTTGCCTTTTCGCTGTTCACCCCAAGCACGAGGTTTCCATCGGCAATCGAATACTCAATCCACGGCTCTACCGTTTTCTTTGGAATTGTTTGCGTTTTGTCTTCAACCTTCAAGGCTACGCCGCTGCCAAGCGCTTTCATTAAACGGTCGTATTCTTTTTTGGCTGTTTTGGTTGAGATTTCAGGGGCTGTAGAAGTACCGCTCACCGTAACCTTCGGCGGGTCGAGCCGAGCACTGACACTACGCAGTTTTGCAAGCAGCTCAGAATAATCACACGAGCCACCTCGACTTGCATCAACCACCTGTAGCGTGTCATCGATATATGCAATGGTGCCATTCACCGGTTCGAACTCGCAATCCTCGCCAAAGCGGTCATTCACATAAGCAACCAGTGCATCTTCATTTTGCGTTACCTGCGGCTCACCTTTAGCCATAAACAGCTGGTACCAAAAAAGTGAGTAGGGAACGAGCCTCGCTAGAAACGGATAGCTATATGCATCAACACGGTCCTCATTTTTGATAGTGAACCCAAGGTTCGAGAGCGTTGGCTCAACCGCCACTTCATCGCTGTCGGAAATATACAGCGGCACCTTTGTTTCTTCGTAAGCTTTATCGAGCTTTGTTGCCGCTTCGGTCTTTTTCATACCACTAATATTGACCGAGCCAACATAGGTGTTTGGCAGTAATGAAGTTGTGGAGTAGAACAGCTGCACTACTACAATTGGCACGACTAACACAATAATCGCCGCAATAATCAAACGCTTACGCGAATAGCGCGGCTGGCGATGCCCTGCTCGTACCGGACTGCTCGCATGATAACGCGCTCGACGTGTAGTATGCCGACGAACGTCTTCGGTAGTCGTTGAACCCAATCTCATATGTACTCCATTATACTGGTTGCGGTTTAAATAGTAATTAAACTTGTTGCGTATACACGACAACACGATGGTCGAGCGTGGCACTCTCTTTTACCCAATGGCCCGTGCAGGTCATAAGGTTTAACCCATTTTTCACGCCCTGATACGGCGCAAGAATCACACTCATATCAATTTCAGAAAGGGGAATCGTCGCAACGTGTACCACCCGATAGGTGAGCTTCTCGCCGTTTCCCTTTTCCACACCAACCGTATCACCCACTTTTAACGTATCGAGTGAACCAAACAGCCCCTGGCGTGTTGCCCCTGAAGCGTGGCCGTCGATAAACAGTGCGCCAGTTTGCCCCGGCTTGGCACTACCCCTGTACCAGCCGGCATCATAAATATTTTTTGGCGCCTGAATACTATTGTCGCTATTGAGCCCCATCGGTTTAATGCGAGCTGCAATTCCCAGCGAATCAATCGTCAGCACACGCGGTGCATCGGCCGCCACGTGGTAGTTCGACAAATCATCGCCGGTAACTTTACTCGTTTCCACTCCTTCGTCAGCCTTCTCGCCATCCGAAGCATCATCCGTACCTATAATCCCCGGGGCGCTCAAAATAGCCTGCGTCTTTTTATGCACCGTTGAAAAGTCGTACACAAGATACCCAACGACACCGAGCACTACAACCACCGCCGAACTTACCACAAACCATCGGTGCACTTTTGTTACTTGTTGCGTCGATGCCATGGCGTGTCCTTTATTTCTTTATTGCCTGTGCCAATTTACTGCGCATGGCTTCGTAGGCGCCATCAAACCCAAGTACTTTCAAACTTCCAATCAGCACGTAGAGTTCATCAAGGACTTGCTGGTTTGGTGTCTGCTTGTACTGAGTAAATCGTTGTTCAACCGCCTCAACCAGCCATTTTTCCTTGACCGCACTCCCAGCTCCACCCGCGGAAGCCGGACCCGCTCCAGGCTTATAGTCAGAGGACACCACCTCCAGCGACCGTGCTGAATTATCGCGTTTTCGTAAGTACCCCTTTGAAATCAATCCATCAATATGCACCGCCACTGTCGAGACCGATTTATATCCCAATCCGTTCATTACCTCTCGGTAACTCGGCCCGTAGCCATGCTCTTTAATAAAGCCGTCAACAAAAAGTAACAGTTCTTGCTGCTTTTTCGTCGAACGCTCACTCATGCTTTACTCGCTTTCGTGGTTCGCTTTTTGGCAGCACCATTCAAAACATCTGGTTTTACAACTGGAATCGCCAACGCAACTGCCGCCAGTCCCCACCAAATAATTGAAATTGTATCATCGGCCCAGACCGGCAAGAAAAGCCCGGCAATCGCTAAGCCGATACCCGATGTAAACACTCCCAGCGCCAGCCATTGCGCTCGTCGTCGCCAGAGCCGTTCCAGCACCAAGTAATTAATGAAGATAAACACCGCCAACCCAAGCCAACCCGTTTCATGCGCCACAAACAAGTACTGGTTCTCAATAATCACCGGTTTGTCAGTTAGTAGGGAAGCCGAGCCAGTACTACCAATCCCCGCGCCCAATGGTTGTTGCGCCATACGCTGAGCACCATCAACCAACGACGCAGCATGGCCATCATTCGAATTCACATCATTCCCCTCATGTGGGTCTTCATGCAAAATTACCTGCGATACAAACTGCGTATCACGAAGCGCGAACAAGCTCCCCGTTACCACCAGCGCAGCAATCGCCACTGCAATCCATACCGCCTTTGAAATTCGACGTACATACAACACTAACACCGTAAGCCCGATCGCCGCCACCGCCGCCAATGCCGCACTCCGTGAATAACTCGCCCACAACGCAACCGCTGCACCGGCCGCCAAAATTCCCGCCAAAACTTCTTCGCGGCGTGTCAGTTTGCGCGGCGCCCTCAGCCATGCCGCCAACACCACAGTCAACACAACGACCGCATACACACCCAGTGGATTCGGTCCGCGAAGCGTACTATTAATACGCACGTAATTTTCATTCTGGTCGACCGTTAAATACGGCATAATCGTTGATTCGTTATAGCCCAGATATTTCAACACATCATTTGGCAGCACTGTTACCTGCAATATCGCAAACCCTACCACCACCGCGGCACCAATAAAGAACACCGTCAAAAATAGGCGATAGAGCTGCGGATATAACCGAAGCGCCACATATACCAGTACAAAGAATAAGAAGAAGCGCAGGTTAATAAATACTCCGGCCACCGTCGCTTCAAACCCGGTATAAAACAGGGGAATCGTCAGTAAGTTGAGGGCCGCAAACAGCGCAATGATATAAATAAGCTTTGATTTAAGAACTCCCCATTGCTTATTAGTTGTGAGTATGACAACAGATAGTAAAAGGGCTAGGCCCATTAAAATTTCTTTCCACGACTTAATTACAAACGTCGCGTCTGGAAAAAGCATCGAAAAGCCAACCGAAAGCGGTGCATGCAATACAATACCACCAAAAATCGCAATCAGCGTACCGACAAACAGCCATTCGAGAACGGAAAGTTTCTTCCCCATATCCCCTAGTTTACCCCAGAAAATGATACAATGGTACTACTTATGACTCGTCGTAATTCCAAGCTCTACAGCTTCATCCTGATGCTCGTTGACGCACTCGTCCTCCTTATCGCCTTTGGCTCCGCGTATATTATCCGCACGCAGTTCGACCACCGGCCCCTCCTCCAAGATGTGTACGCACAAGATTACCTCCTTTCCGCCCTCATTATTGTGCCGTTCTGGATTGCCATTTTTGCCCTCGTAGGCCTCTATCAACCGAAGGTATATAACCGTCGTCTCCTTGAGTGGAGCAAAATCGCTATTGGCGTCTTTATTGGCATCCTGCTCGTTATTGGCTGGGAGTACGTTGGTAATAGAAACATCTTCCCTGCTCGCCTCGTCGCCGCTTACGCCCTTATCGGTACGTTCGTATTAATCGTTCTTGAAAGGGAAGTCATGCGCCTCATTCGCACTATTAGCTATCGCTATGGCCGAGGGGTACGCCGCGTTCTGTTAATTGGATCCTCGGGCGTCACTAGCGACATCGCCATCAACCTTGCCGATACCAGCAAGAGTGGCCACACCGTCGTCGCCATTGCCGGCCCAAAGAAAACACTCCCCGATACTTCCCGTGCAATTCACTTCTCAACTCCTGAGGCGGCCTTAAAGCAAATCAAAGAACTCGGCATTACTACCATCATCCAAACCGATTTGTACGAAAACCCGGTGCGCAACCAAGCAATCTTAAGTGCCGCCCAAGCGAGCCATATTGATTACAATTTCATCCCCGCCGAATCTGAATTCTACTCGGGCAAAAATACCGTCGATGTCTTCCTCGGCTACCCTATGATTACCGTCTACCAAACTCCACTGGTTGGCTGGGGTTCTATTGTAAAGCGCATCTTCGACTTCTTCGTTAGCGGTCTGCTTATCATCATTCTGTCGCCATTCCTGCTCATCATCTTCCTTATCAAAAAGCTTGTCGACCCAGGCCCAGCGTTTTACGTCAGCAAGCGCCTCAGCCGCTTCTCGCAACCAATCGGTCTTATTAAATTCCGCAGCATGGGCGCTCAGTATGGCAGTAAGGATGCCGCCGAAGAATTCCGTGCTATGGGCCGCGAGGACCTGGCTGAAGAATATGAGAAAAACCGCAAAGTCGACAACGACCCTCGTATCACCCGCTTTGGTAACTGGCTCCGTAAAACATCAATTGATGAAATCCCACAAATCTTCAATGTATTTAAGGGTGACATTAGCTTGGTTGGCCCGCGCCCCATTCTTCCCCAAGAAGTCAAAATGGCCAAAGGCCGCACCGCTCTGCTTCACAGTGTAAAGTCGGGGATGACTGGCCTATGGCAAGTTTCTGGCCGCAGCGAACTCAGTTTTGAAGACCGCATCGAACTCGAACTCTTTTATGCCCAAAACTGGACCTTCTGGCTCGATATTAAAATTCTGTTTAAAACATTCTGGGTTGTCGTAAAGGGCCGGGGAGCGAAGTAACATGGCTCAAAGCGCGCCAAGGGCACCAAAAATAGCCATCGTTCACGACTGGCTCACCAACATGGGTGGCGCCGAGCCACTGGTGCTTGAAATTCACAAACTCTTTCCGAAAGCACCTATTTATACCTCGGTGTACGATGCTGAAAAGATGCCGGCCTTTAAAAACATCGACGTTCGCACCACCAATCTGCAAACCAAGCTGCCTAAAAAACTCCGCTACAAGCACGTCCTGTGGCCAACCTTCCGCGCCAAAGCTTTCCGCGAACTCGACCTATCAGAATTCGATATCATTATTAGCAGTTCAAGCGCCGAGGCTAAATCGGTTCGCAAAACTCGCAAGGGCCAGGTGCACATCGCCTACATCCACACGCCGCCACGCTACTACTGGAGCCACTACGAAGAATTTAAGAATGAATTTAACTTTGGCTCCCTAACCCCTTTAATCCGCCCGTTTATTCCCTATTTTGTAAAGAAAATGCGCAAACTCGACCTGGAATCGACGAAAGATATCGATATCTTCATTGCCAACTCAACCGTCACCCAACAGCGCATTAAAGAGTACTACAACAAACCAAGCACCGTTGTATACCCACCAGTTGAGGTATCGAAGTTTACACCACCACCAAAAGGGGAGCGAAGCGGCTACGTAATTTGGGGGCGTCATGTTCCCTACAAACGCTTTGATTTAGCCATTAAAGCCGCCAACACGCTTGGTGCGCAGCTCACCATCGCCGGCACCGGCCCCGACACCGAACGCCTTAAAAGCCTCGCCGGCCCAACCGTCAAATTTGTTGGCCGCATTAGCGACGAAGCTCTTGTAACACTTGCCCAAACCTCAAAAGCTTTCCTATTTCCAAATGAAGAAGACTTCGGTATTTCTGCCGTTGAAGCGCTCGCCGCCGGCACCCCTGTGATTGCCTACAAAAAGGGTGGTGCGCTCGATATCGTCCAAGAGGGCGAAACCGGTGTGTTTTTTGAAGAGCAGACCGTTAATGCACTCGTTGAGGCCATGCAAACGTTTGAAGCTTTGAGCGCGAAAAACCCGCAAGCATTTTTACCAGCGACACTTCACCGCAAGGCGAAGCGATTTGATAAAGGCTTTTTTGCGACCAAAATCCGCAAAATTGTTGAGGATGCCTCCCCTCGCCCCTAATTCCCTATTATTTGCTTTTTATTAAATTAGTTATATAATATACATAAGCCTCATTTGAGATGTCCCCTATCCACACAAGAAAGGGTGGTGCGTCATGAATTGGCTCGTCCCTATTGCTGCTCAACTGGCGCTTAACACTCTGTTTGCAAGTGTCATCTCGCACGTGTTCTTCGAAACCTACGATGCCGTACGGCGGGCCCATAAAAAGCCCAACACCGACACCATCGAGCGACGGAACTTCGTCATCAAGTACCAAATCGTGACTGTGCTCCTTGCCTGTCTGATTCTGTACTTCGTGATCGATGCGCAACCCAAGGGTGAAAGCGACATTCCGAGTTTGCTCATCGGTGTCGTCTACCTCTGGTGGATTCGAAGCGTCGCAAACATCGACAACCGCATCAAACGCCTCCGCAAGCAGCAAAAGAAGGCTCGTCAACGAGCCCTCCAAACCCCCGACCTGGAAGAAGGTGCAGTATGAAAACACCCCCATGGCGGGGGTGTTTTCTTTTAGTTTATACCGCGTCTATTTCCTCGGGTACAAGTTCTGCAACCTCGGGCTGTCTTCGAGGCTTAAATAGCACTGCGACACGTTGATACAGCCGGCCGAGGCGGAGTTTTAAGTCGGATGTAGGAAGGTTTCCTAAAAGAATACCCGTTACATACGACGACAGTCTAATTGACGGAGCATCTATATACTTTTCAAATAAATACGTCGCGCCGGCTACCACTGGAAGTGAAACAATAATAGTGAGGACTGCCGAAGCATTAAATCCAACCCCTAATACGTTTCGAAGTATCAAGAATACCCCCATACCTATCGTATAGAGAACAGCCAGGTGAACCAGATAAAGAGCAAAAGTGTATTTACCGAGTTTACTAATAAATTTATGGCGCATAACTCGCGCTACTTGTTCAGTTTGGAGAATAATTAACATCACTCCACTCGCACCGAGCGTGAGATATATCATTCTCCAGTTAACCGTGTCTGCGAAAGAGATGTACTGATAGATAGTCCCTTCTACTGATGCGTATGGGTATCCACCCATAAATAATGAGATAGCCAACAATGGAACTACTAATCGCATCTTACGATTCTTAGTAGTTAGGTACCCTTGAGCATACAAGTCAGCTATAGCCATACCCACTATAAAGGCAAAGAACCAGCTATTAAACGTTGCGAAGCCCAAGAACCCGTATATGACCCATCGGTATTTTAGCTTCCCAAATAGAGCAAGGAATCCAAACACCAAGAACGATCCTGCAAATTCGTACACCATTGTCCAAAGTACGTTATTGTACGGATTACCCTGCCGGGCAAATATGTCATAGACACCCGATTTCAATGCGCCAAAGAAATCTGGGTTAAACGCCCATGTTGAAGCAAGCCAACTCGAGTGTGTTATAGCTGCTACATCGTGAATCTTCGCCACACCTAGAATAAAGAGGGTAAAACATAAAATAACCGATGCCAGCGCTGGAAGCATTAATCGTAAATATCGCTTTGTCGCTAGCTTTTTAATAATTTCAAGCTTTCCAGTTTGGAAGAAACCGATACTCAGAACAAACCCACTTAGAACAAAGAAGATAGCAACCGCAAAGGTTCCCGATAAAAACGCCATTATTGGATTGCCGTATAGGTTATCTTCCAAGCGCATATTTTGGACATTACCCGTCGCTACTCCAAAAAACATCACAGCATAAAATGCCAAAAGAAAGTGGTAAATCACCACTACAACGGCCGCAATACCCCTTAGCCCTTCAAGCTCATCAAATCGTTTGTTTTGCATAAGCGTATAGGAACATTATACGCTTATATGTAACGGGTAAAAACTAGTTTTTATTTAATAACCGCAAGAATCGTTTCGAGTCGATTTACTGTATCCTCCCACCTAGAAACATCAAGACAGTCGATACCCATTTGTTTTACGGGGTAATCGTTACCGCCCTCTTCTAGCTTGTCGCCAAAGAATAAAATGTCATCCTTAGCAATATCGAGCTCTTCAATCAGCTTCTGCATACCGTATGCCTTATCGATACCAATGCGCGTCACGTCGATAGATGTCGTTCCGCCGGCGCGGACCTCGAGGTCAGGCAGGCTCTGCGCCGCTAAATCGCGAATAGCCAACTTCTTCGAACCATCAGGGTCCCAAGCATATTTATCTTCAGGCGTTGCCTGTTGCCCAAGCGCCGAAAAGGTCATCTGCGTCCCTCGATCTTCAATCACCTCGCCTGCTGGGTTTTCAGGCCACAATCCAAGTTCACGTGCCGAGGCTTCGAGTACTTCAAACACGCGCTGCTTCTGGTCATCACTCAAGTTCTCGGCATATTGCTGAACCCACTCTTCACCCACTTCGTTATAACGATAATACTGCGTACCACACGTCGGCATAAGGTGAAGTCGTGTCAATTTGCGCGGCTCAATATGAAGACGGTCAACAATTTGCAATTTAAACTGCTCAAAACGTCCACCAGAAATCACACAAACGTCAAATTCTTCTAAAATTTTTGAGAGTGTTTCAGCCATATGGTCACTAATCGGCGATTTCGTAATAGCTAGCGTATCATCAAGGTCAAAAGCAAGTACTTTCTTCATCTACACATTCTCCTCGTCTTCTTTAATACGCCCGACAGCGTCTTTTACTTTTTGGCTTAAATCTTTACGAGCCACCAAAATACCGTTTGGCGTATTCACCACGACAATGTTATCGAGGCCAATTACCACAACAGGCTTCTCTTCTTCGTTGTGAACATAGACGTTTTCAACATCGTCTTCGTAAATGTGACCGCCCCGCAAAAAATTGCCATCTTCATCGATGGGACTTGCCTCGTGCAGGTCCTTGAAAGAGCCGATATCCATCCAGTCAAAACTCGCCGGGACAACTGCAAGATTATGTGAACGCTCAGCTAGTGCGTAGTCGATAACAAGTTCAGGGAACGAAAGATATGTTTCATTGTATTCCGCCGAAACTACTGACTGCGTACTTGAAAGTCGATCGTAGCTTTCCTGAAGATCTGGCGCAACTGCACGAATTTCAGATAAGAACGTATTTACCGACCCAACAAAATAGCCACAATTCCAGAGGTAGCGCCCTGCTTCTAAGTACGTTTCTGCAGTCGCAAAATCTGGTTTTTCCTTAAACGATTCGATGTTATACGCACCCGTGTTCTCAATTTCACCGTCGCGCTCGATATAGCCAAACCCGGTCGCAGGAAAGGTCGGCTCAATACCAATAAGTGTCACTTTATTTGTGTCCGCAGAGGCCCGAGCGGCAGTTTGCAATGACCGCACATAGCCATCAATATCACGAATACTGTGGTCGGAATGCACAAAAGCAATCGGTTCGTCGTGGTCACGCGTGCGACTAATCACATCGAGTGCAAACACGATACAGTTACCCGTCCCCCGTCGTCCCGGCTCAATCAAAAAGTGGTCTTCAGGAAGCTCTGGAAGCTGTTCTTTTACGTGGTGCGCGTGGCTCGCTTCGGTGACGACGTATACCGCCTCGCCCACTCGGGTAGCGCGGTCGTACGCAGATTGAAGAAGGCTGCGATTGCCTGTTAATTTCAGTAGATGCTTCGGGTAGTCGCTGGTAGAGAGTGGCCATAGGCGTGTGCCAGACCCTCCGGCTATAATTACGGTAATCATTGTTTCTAGTATACCTGAAAGTAATAGAGTAGCTACTCGACCGTGACGCTCTTGGCGAGGTTACGAGGTTGGTCAACATCATTACCGCGCTCCACCGCAATGTAGTAAGCGAGCAGCTGAGAAACGACATTAAATACAAGCGGTGTGAGTAGCTCAAGCCTTGTAGATACCCGAATGATTGCTTCAGCAGCAATCCGCTTTGTTGTGTCCGTAATAACAATCGCATGCGCGCCTCGTGCGTTCATTTCGATAAGGCCGCTCTGGCTCTTTTCATATAACCAGTTATCTTGTACATAGCAAACTTCGAAGAATCGATCGTCAATTAATGCAATCGGACCGTGCTTAAGTTCTCCCGCGGCATACCCTTCGGCATGAACATAACTTACCTCTTTAAGCTTCAAGGCCCCCTCAAGTGCAATTGGATAGAGTGTATCTCGCCCTACGTATAAAGCATGCTCGTATGATGCATAGTTGCCTGCTATCTTTTTTATCTCTTTAGCGTGCTTGCTCAACACCTTTTCAATCTCACTCGGAAGAAGCTCCAATTCCTGAATATATTTGTTGATATGTTTTGTACCAACGCCCTTCGCCTGTGCTATCATTAGCCCAAAAATAACAATTGCGGCAACCTGTGACGTAAAGGCCTTCGTACTTGCAACACTAATTTCGGCACCAACGTGCACATACACACCGCCGTCAACTTCACGGGCAATCGTACTTCCCACTGCATTTACAACGCCTAGGCACTTTACACCCCGACGTTTCAATTCCTGTAAACATGCTAGTGTATCAGCGGTCTCACCGCTCTGGCTCACAATGAGTGCGACGGTATTTTTCGGGACCGCAAACGACCGGTATCGCAACTCACTTGCAATATGCGAGCTAAACGTTACATCATCAGTAAGTTGCTCAACAAGGTACCCAGCTTCAAGCCCTGCATAATATGCCGTGCCACAGCCGATAACCATGACATGCTCGATATCCCGAAGCTCCTCATCGGTCATGTTCAGCCCGCCAAGACGAGCGCGCGAGGTAGCCACATCAACACGACCACTCAAAGTGCTTCTAAGGCTTTCTGGTTGCTCGAAAATTTCCTTAAGAAGAAAATGGTCATATCCCTTTTTCTGAATCGATTGCAAATCAAGCTCAAGTTTTTCGGTTACCGTATCGATGCTATTCGCGTCAATGTCGTACAGCTGTACACCATCTCGAGTACACACCCCTATCTCACCATCATGAAGATAGGCGACCGTATCGGTATATCCAACCAATGCCGAAGCATCACTAGCAATATACACTTCACCATCACCAACACCGACAATCAGCGGGCTCCCCTTACGCGCTACAATAATTTCTTCGGGGTTTTTCGTACTTAGTACCGCAATGCCATAGGCACCTACTACCATCTTCAGTGCTTGATTTACTGCATCAAATAGTGATGTTTCTTTCTTGTAGAGATAGTCGATAAGTGCTGCCAATGCTTCACTATCCGTATCACTCTTAAAGTCATAGTCGTACTTTTTGAGCTCTTCTTTAATATCAAGGTAGTTCTCAATAATTCCATTATGTACAAGGTAGATATCACCAACGGTGTGCGGGTGGGCATTGCGCTTACTTGGCTCGCCGTGTGTTGCCCAGCGAGTGTGCCCAATACCAACAGTATCTTGCGTGCGTCGGGCGAGTACTCGCTTTTCGAGCTCTACAACCTTTCCTTTTTCACGGAGCAGGCTTGCCGAACCCTTACCGCTCATTGTTACAATACCAGCACTATCGTAGCCCCGATACTCAAGGCGTTTCAACCCACTTACAAGAATCTGTTGCGCCTTTTTATTTCCTATATACCCTACAATTCCGCACATAATGAACGTATTTCCTTTCGTATATGTTCTTCTTATAATACGTTTTTTAGAAAATTTTATAAAATGTAGATATTACAACTATTATTGACCTACCCCCTCCTTAGAGGTGTGCGAATGGTATAATAAAAGAGATGAAAATTATTGTTACAGGCGGTGCGGGGTTTATTGGCTCGAACTTCGTACATCACGTCTACCGAGAGCGCCCAGACTGGACCATTACTGTATTAGACGCACTTACCTATGCTGGTAACCCTGCTAACCTCGAAGGCCTCGACCCTTCACGCGTCACCCTTGTACAGGGCGACATTACTAATGCCGAGCTCGTCGACAAACTCGTTGCAGAACACGACGCCGTCGTACACTACGCAGCCGAGTCACACAACGACAACTCACTGCAAAACCCTCGTCCATTCCTCGACACCAACATCATCGGAACCTACACAATTCTTGAAGCAGTTCGCAAGCATGGCAAGCGCCTGCACCACATTTCAACTGATGAAGTCTATGGCGATCTCGAGCTTGACGACCCAGAAAAGTTTACCGAAAACACTCCGTACAACCCATCAAGCCCGTACTCGTCAACAAAAGCCGGCTCCGACCTTCTCGTCCGCGCTTGGGTACGCAGCTTTGGTGTACAAGCTACTATCAGTAACTGTTCAAACAATTACGGGCCATACCAACACGTTGAGAAGTTTATTCCGCGCCAGATTACTGAGGTACTCGAAGGCCGCCGCCCAAAGCTCTACGGTGCTGGCGAAAATGTTCGCGATTGGATTCACACCGAAGACCACAGCTCAGCCGTTTTAACTATTCTTGAAAAGGGTGTCATTGGCGAAACTTATCTTATTGGTGCAAACGGTGAGAAAGACAATAAGACCGTTGTTGAACTCATTCTGAAGCTTATGGGTAAAGACCCGAGCGATTACGAGCACGTTGCCGACCGTCCGGGTCACGATATGCGCTATGCAATCGACTCAACAAAGCTCCAAACAGAACTTGGTTGGAAACCACAATACACAGACTTCGAATCAGGACTTAAAGATACTGTCGAATGGTACACACAAAACGAAGCATGGTGGAAGCCACAGAAGGCAGAGACCGAAGCTAAATATAACGAATCGGCGACGAGCGCAAGCTAAAGCTACTGACGAGCACCCTTGGCGTTCACCTCAGAAAGCATTGGACGTATGTGTTCCAATACTTGTGATACAGCCGGAAGATTTGTTTCGGCTGTACCACCCAAGGTTCGAATCACATCACCGCCTTCAATGTCGAGCTTTACGCGGTCTTGTGTATCGTCGTTTGGATTTTCAATAGTTGCAGTAGTGTAAGCCATCGCTGTATCAAAATCAGCACCGCTACTAAGTTCGACTGCAATATCCTTATCGGTATAGCGCGCGGTGTATACATAGCCAATACCAGCGCCAGAATAATAAGAGGTTTCAAGAGTCTTATCTTCAAATGTTGTGGTAGTAGTTTTAAATTCGTCATTTGGACCACTCGATTGGGAACTCTTCGACTCTACTGAATCAAAATCAGCCGCTACAACGAGACCATCAATAACACGAGAAATCGTTTCGTCCAATTCTTTCGCCTCTTGCTGAAGTTCAGGGTCGAGCTCACTCATGTTGGCTAAGTGGAACTCGGCGCGTGGGAGTATCGGAGTGGTTTCTTGCTTCTTGAACTTTTCGAACAACTTCATTTTTAAGTACTTTCTTTTTTGTTTTGATTGGTGCTAACTTCTTTAATAATAGCATAAACTTGATTAGATGTCAATAAGCTGAAATATGAGCGGTATGCCCATGACGACCATTGACATTTTACTAATAATTTGTTATAATAATAGTAATCGGTCTACTGGCCGTGTACCTGAATCGCACCGCGATTCGCACATTAATGGACAGAGGTCAGACCGTGGTTATTCCAATCATCGTTCCCATGCCGATGCAGCAGTCCTCCGGGTTCGGAGGGCAGACATCCGGCTCCTACCGCACACCTCTCGGTGAACGTCTTAGGACGCAACTGAAGGACATGGTCACCACGCGTAAGTCGCCCGAGCGACTCGCGCAAAGCATGCTGAAGAAGGCGGTTCGCCAGCTCCGAGTGTTGATCGAGGAAGACGAAGAGTACTCGCTTAACAGGAACTGGCACTACACCGGCTCCTTCGACGAGCGCTGGGTAGACCAAAGCGTGAACGACAAGTTCACGCGGCGCAACGAAGCTTTCGAGCTCTTCAAGCCGCTAATGAAGGCATGTGTCTTCAGGATGTACGGCGTTGAAGTGGAGGTGAAGATGGAGATTCTGTCATCGGAGTACGACACCTGGGTCGACTATCGATGGACAATCACACCCCCACAACCTCCAGCATCACCCAAGTGGTTCGGTTTTTTCCGTCGTCGACGTTAGTCGACGGGCAGGGATAGACTGGCTTCTGTCCCTGCAACACTGTTTATTGTTCTGTGGCCGGTATCTATATACCGGTCACTTTTCTTTCTCGACTATTGCTATAATAAGAACATGAATAATGACTCCGAAGCCCTAGAATTCAGTAAGCCACTTTCCATTACCGAAACCGACATCCCCGGTCTCCTCCTCGTCGACCTTCCTGTACACGGAGATAATCGTGGCTGGTTTAAAGAAAATTGGCAACACACAAAAATGCACGAACTAGGACTTCCCGAACTTGGTCCAGTCCAAAACAATATCTCTTTTAATGCCGAACGGGGTGTTACCCGTGGTATTCACGCCGAACCCTGGGATAAGTATATTTCTGTTGGGTCTGGTAAGATTTTTGGCGCGTGGGTCGACCTTCGAGAAGGTGATACTTTCGGGACCGTCTTTACCGCAACGCTCGACCCAACCAAAGCAATCTTTGTTCCTCGTGGTGTCGGCAACTCGTTCCAAGCACTTGAAGAAAATACCGTCTATAGCTATTTAGTAAACGACCACTGGGGAGAAGAAGCGCAGTCACTCTACACTTTCCTTAACCTCAATGACCCAACCGTAAATATTCAGTGGCCAATTCCGCTTGAAAACGCTCTACTCTCAGACAAAGATAAGCAACACCCGCAGCTTCAGGATGTAACGCCAATGAAGCCTCGTAATATCCTCGTAACCGGTGCGAACGGTCAGCTTGGTCAATCACTTCGCGAGGCGTTTCCAGACGCAGAATTTACCACTCGCGACGAACTCGATATTAATAGTAACCTCGATGATCTCATCGCTGCGCGCAACTGGCGCCAATACGACGCAATCATCAATGCGGCAGCCTACACGCAAGTAGACTACGCCGAAACCGCCGAAGGCCGCGAACTCGCCTGGAAAGCGAATGCTCAATCAATCGCTAACCTTGCAAAAATCGCCACCCTTTTTGACCTTACGCTTTTTCACTATTCAACCGACTATGTATTTGATGGCACAAAAGAAGTACACACCGAAGATGAGCCGTTTTCTCCACTCAACGTCTACGGCCAAGCAAAAGCAGCTGGAGATATCGCCGCAAGTACCGCAAAACGCCACTATATTATTCGTACCTCATGGGTAATCGGTGGCGGTAATAACTTCGTCCTTACAATGAAATCACTCGCCGAACGAGGTGTTAAACCGAATGTTGTGAACGACCAAATCGGTCGTCTCAGCTTTACCGAAGATATCGTGAATGCAACCCGACACCTCTTTGACACAAATGCACCATATGGCACTTATAACCTTACAAACGATGGGAAGCCGGTAAGCTGGGCCGAGGTAGCGAAAGAAACCTACCGACTCACTGGCCATAACCCTGATGACGTTACCGGTATCTCAACTAGTGAGTACTATGCAAGCAAGGAAGGCATCGCCCCTCGCCCACTCCAAAGCACACTCGACCTTTCGAAGATTAAGGCGACTGGTTTTGAGCCACGAAATTGGGAAGAGGCACTCAAAACATATCTTGAGAATCTGCCACGGGAATAGACAAAATCGCTTAAAAGTGGTAAAGTATCACTATTGGCT